>Ga0265798_10000053_pt1 | contig 247633 bp, 188 predicted proteins | sample P3T30metagenome_FD_192430 | JGI IMG/M metagenome (GOLD analysis project Ga0265798, IMG submission 192430) | Plant litter microbial communities from East Loma Ridge, Irvine, California - P3 T30 | ecosystem: Environmental > Terrestrial > Plant litter > Unclassified | place: USA: California... | reverse complement strand
TGCTCTTTTGTACAGTTCCACAGTGTCTCGAATGTTGTGTCCGGAAGCGGAGCGTTTGCAGTGTGCATACCGCTGATAATCTCCAGCCTGGGCACCCCGTTTACCCGGAATTGGGAGGGCAATATCATGGTGGCCGGGCAAGAGGTCATCATTGAGCTCTTGAGGTTGAACGCAACCAGGTCAGGAGAACCCAAATCGAGTCCCTTGGCTTTTAGCGGGTGGAACTCTTTGAAAATAGCTTCGGATAAGTCTTTCTCTTCCATCTGTCAGTCTTCAAGCCAAGTAAAGATTTCCAAAACTAACGGGTTGGATGTCACTATTTTTTAAGTTGAAACAAAATAGATGGGGCTTACCGGCTGAAGAGATTATTCCTACACAACTACCGCTTGTTGAAGCGTCGCGCCAACCGGTCGCCGCCCAGTTGCACGACGGCGACCACTGCAACCAGCAGCACGATCACGGTCAGCATGATCTGCGTGTCAAAACGCTGGTAACCGTAGCGATAGGCGATGTCCCCCAGCCCGCCTGCGCCGATGGCACCGGCCATGGCCGAGGAGTTGATCATGGTCACCAGCGTGATGGTGAAACCGCCAACGATGCCCGGTAGCGCTTCCGGCAGCAGCACGTGCCAGATGATGTGCCAGCGACGGCAACCCATGGCTTGCGCCGCTTCGATCAGGCCGTGGTCGACTTCCCGCAGACTCACTTCAGCGATGCGCGCGAAGAACGGCGTGGCGGCGATGGTCAGTGGCACGACCGCCGCCCAGACGCCGTACGTGGTGCCGACGATCATCCGGGTGAAAGGGATCAGCGCCACCATTAGAATCAGAAACGGGATCGAGCGAAACAGGTTTACGAACCCACCCAGCACCCGGTTGACGGCCGGTGCTTCGTAAATACCGCCCCTGGAGCTGGTAACCAGAATCACGGCCAGTGGAATCCCCAGCAAAAACGCGATCAACGAGGACGCCCCGACCATCAGAAACGTATCGAGCGTCCCTTGCAGCAAGCGATCAAACCACATAACCCAATACCTCCACGCGCGGCGCCTGTTTGCGGGCCCGCGCCAGTAGCTCCTCGCGACCAAACGGCGAGCCGCTGATCGACAGGATCAAATGACCGATGGCGCGATCCTGAATGCGTTCGACGCCGCCTTGCAGCAACTGCACCTTGCCGCCCAGCGCACTAAACAACGCGGCCAGGTCAGGTCCCTGATCGCTGACACCTGTGAAATGCACATCCAGCAACAGCGTGGCATCGGGCTGCTGCGGTTCCGCGGTCAGGCGCTCTGCCCATTCTTTTGGCAAGCCCAGTTGCAGGGGTGCCAGCAAGGTTTTACTGACGTCGTGCTGAGGGTCGCCAAACACTTGCCAGACCTGGCCCTGCTCAACGATCTGGCCTTTTTCGAGCACCACCACGCGGTGACAGATGTCGCGTATCACGGCCATCTCATGGGTGATCAAAACGATGGTCAGCCCCAGACGCTGGTTGATCTCGCGCAACAGGCCAAGGATCGATTGGGTGGTCTCTGGATCCAGCGCGGACGTTGCTTCGTCACACAGCAGAATCGCAGGGTCGTGGACCAACGCGCGTGCAATGCCGACACGCTGCTTCTGGCCGCCTGACAATTGCGCCGGATAGGCCTTGTGCTTGTCCTGCAAACCGACCAGTTCCAGCAACTGCGCGACCTTGCGTTGACGCTGTTCCTTGGGTACGCCTGCGACCTTGAGCGGCAACTCAACGTTCTGCCACACGGTCTTGGCCGACATCAAATTGAAGTGCTGGAAGATCATGCCGATGCGTCGGCGCAGCTCTACCAGTCTGTCCTCATTGAATTCGCCAATGTCGACCTGATCGATCAGCACTCGACCGCTGCTGGGTTGCTCCAGGCGGTTGATGGTGCGGATCAGCGACGACTTGCCCGCGCCGCTGCGACCGATGATGCCAAAGATTTCGCCGCGCTGAATGGCCAGATCGATATTACCCAGCGCCTCCACCGGGCCTTGTTTGCCGTGATAGGTTTTGCCCAGATTGATGAAGCGTACATGGGCATGGTTGAGGTCCGGGCGCAGTTCGGTCTGGTGTGCCAGAGGTGCTGCGCCCGTGGTGTCGAGTGGCAGTTGCCGTTGCGCGGTGGCCGTCATTCTTTCCACCCTACCTGGTACAGTTTGCCGTTGACCTTGTCCAGCGCAGCGCGCACGACGGGCGAGTGCTGATAGATATCGACGAATTTCGCCAGGCGCGGATCGTCCTTGTGATCAGGCTTGATCACGAACTGGATGACGTATTCAGGGTGGTCCATGCCATCAAACAGAATGGCCGAATCGGCAGGGAAGGTTTTGGCCAGGCGAATGTAGGCGGGATAGCCCTGCACCAGGTCAGCATCGTCGTAGGCGCGGACCAGTTGAACCGCTTCGACCTGAATGATCTTGAGTTTCCTGGGGTTGGCGGTGATGTCATCTTCGGTCGCCTTGAAGCCGACGCCTTGCTTGAGCGTGATCAGCCCGGCCTTGGCCAGCAGTTGCAGCCCGCGGCCACTGTTGATCGGGTCATTGGCGATCGCGACGGTGGCGCCTGCAGGCAGCTCCTCGAAGCTTTTGTATTTTTTCGAGTACAGCCCGACGTTGTTGATGATGCCAGGCGCGTACGGCACCAGTCCGAACCCGGCGGCCTCATTGGCGTTGGTCAGGAAGGGGATGTGCTGAAAGTAGTTCACGTCGATGTCGCCCGCAGCGAGGGTGACATTCGGTGCGATCCAGTCGGTGAACTCCACCAGCTCGACTTTCAGGCCTTGCTTGCCGGCCTCTTCGACGGCCGCTTCCAGCGGGATAGCGAACGCCGCAGTGGTGCCGACTTTCAGCGGCGCGTCGGCAGCGTGAGCGGTCAGGGTCAGCAGGCCGAGGGCCAGTGCTACGAGGGTCTTTGTCATCGTGTGATCCATGGGTTGTCTGGTTTGAAGGCCTGATCGTTTTCAAGACGGATGTCCTGAACGGCTGTTGTTTGTGGCTGTGTCTTGCAGTGACTCAGGAAGCTTTCGGTTGTCGGTAGCCTGCGCCCGCGTGACGGTCCGGCAGGCGATCAGAGCCGTCGGGAAACAACTTTCTGCGCAGGCTGCCCTCCTCGTAGGCGGTCTTGTACGATCCGCGGCGTTGCAGTTCGGGAATGACCAGGTCGATGAAATCCTCGTAGCTTTCCGGTGTGACGATGCGGGTCAGGTTGAAGCCGTCCAGGCCGGTTTCGTCGATCCACGATTCCAGCTCGTCGGCGACCTGCTCGGGCGAGCCGACGACGGTGATGTAACGGCCCCCCAGCGCGTGCTGATCCAGCAGCTTCTGGCGAGTCCAGTCGTTGTTTTTCAGGTTTTTGGTAGCGGACTGAATGGCGTTGCTCTTCACGTACTGAATCGGCTCGTTCAGTTCGTATTCGGCAAAGTCGATGCCGGTAGAGGCTGCAAAGTGCGCCACACCGGCTTCGGCGCTGGCATGACGCCGATACTCGGCGTGTTTCTCCCGGGCCAGCGCCTCGGTCGCGGCAACGATCACGTTCAGGCCCATGAACACCTTGATGTCGTCCGGGTTACGCCCGGCCGCCACTGCGCTGGCGCGTACCTTGTCGACCTGCTCGCGGGTTGAGGTCTTGTTCTGGCCACTGATGAACACGCATTCGGCGTTCTGCCCGGCAAACTGCAGACCACGCTCAGAACTGCCCGCCTGAAACAGCACAGGCGTGCGCTGCGGCGAGGGTTCGCAGAGGTGATAGCCCTCGACCTGATAAAACTCGCCCTGGTGACGCACCTTGTGGACTTTTTCCGGCTGGGTGTAGATCCGCTGCTCAGGGTCGTTGATGACCGCATCGTCTTCCCAGCTGCCTTCCCATAGCTTGTAGAGCACCTCCAGGTACTCGTCGGCCTGATCGTAACGACGGTCATGTTCGACCTGTTCGCTCAGGCCCATGGCGCGAGCTGCGCTGTCCAGGTAGCCGGTGACGATGTTCCAGCCCACTCGGCCATCGCTCAGGTGATCGAGCGTCGACATACGCCGTGCGAACAGATAGGGCGCGTCGTAGGTCAGGTTGGCGGTCAGGCCGAAACCCAGATGCCGAGTAACGCCTGCCATGGCCGACACCAGCAGCAGCGGGTCGTTGACCGGCAGTTGAATAGCTTCCTTCAGCGTAACGTCCACCGAGTTCTGGTAGATGTCGTACACGCCGACGATGTCGGCAATGAACAGCCCATCGAACAGGCCGCGTTCCAGCAGTTTTGCCAGATCGGTCCAGTAGTCCAGACGGTTGAAGCGGGTGGAGGTGTCACGCGGGTGCGTCCATAGGCCATGGTTGATATGGCCGATGCAGTTCATGTTGAATGCGTTGAGCAGAATCTTCTTGCGCGCCATCAAATAGTCCCCCGCAACGGAGGATTGGTGTCATTGAGGTAGTAGTTACCAATGGCGTGAAATTTCCAGCGTACCGGATCGTGCAGGGTGTGCACGCGAGCATTGCGCCAGTGGCGGTCCAGCCCATGTTCGGCGAGGGTGGACTGGCTGCCGGCCAATTCAAACAGAGTGCTGCCGGCGGCCAGCGAAATATCGGTGCTGATGGCACGGGCCTCTGCCACTGCGATGGAGGCCGCTGCCACGGTCTCGGCGTTGCTGTCCGCCTGGGCGATGTCCAGGTATTCCCCGGCCCGTTCCAGCAGGGCTTCGGCAGCGTGCAGGCGGATGCCCAGCTTGCCGAAACCGTGCAAGGTCAACGGGTCGTCGACGGCTTTTTCGATACCCGAATCAATCCATGGACGTGTGCGGGTGCGTACAAACGTGAGGGCATCTTCGAAGGCGGCACGGGCAATACCGGTGTCGATGGCGGCGTGAAGAATCTGCGCCAGCGGGCCGACGGTGGTTGGACGCTCGAAGGCGCTCTGGAACGGCACCACATCGTCGGCGCTGACGTACACATCGTTGAACACCACCGAACCGCTGCCAGTGGTGCGTTGACCAAAGCCGCTCCAGTCATCAATGACGGTCAGGCCTTCGCTGTCGTGATGGACGAATGCCAGTTGCTGAACGCCATCGTCATCGATGACCGAGGTCGGGATACGTTGCGCATACAACGCGCCGGTGGCGTAGAACTTGCGACCGTTGATGCGGTAACCGTCACCGTCGCGCTTGAGGCGGGTAGTGCGGTCGTGGGCGGTCTTTGTACCCAGTTCAGCCAGCGCATTGCCAAATCGCGTGCCCGCCAATGCTTCGGCGAACAGTCGTGCCTGCTGTTGCGGGCTGCCATTTACGCGCAGCACTTCGAGTGCATAGAAATGGTTTTGCGGAATCTGCCCCAGCGAGCCGTCGGCTTCTGCGATCAACTGGATCACCTTGGCCAGCGTGACATTGGAAACGCCTGCGCCGCCATAGGCTTTGGGCACGTTGATGCCCCACAGGCCAGACTGGCTGAACAGGTCGAGTTCGGCATATGGCAAACGTCGCTCGCGATCGCGCAGGGCACTTTCGGTCTTGAAATATTGAGCCAGTTCGCCAGCCACTTGCAGGGCCTGGGCGTCACTGGTGATCAGCGCCGCGTTATCGCGCGCTTGTGCGTTGAAGCTCATGGAAGGTGTCTCCAGTGGTCTGGTTCAGATCCAGGAATGGCGAGCGGGCAGGGTGCCGTTCAGGTGCCAGGTACCCACGGCGTGGTATTTCCAGCGCACCGGGTCGTGGAGGGTGTGAACGCGTGCGTTGCGCCAGTGGCGGTCGAGGTTGAACTCGGCCAGGGTTGCGCGGCTGCCCGCCAGCTCGAACAGCTTTTCACTGGCCAGCAACGATATTTCGGTGGTCAGCACTTTGGCGCGTGCCACGGCAATGGACGCTCTGGCTGCGGCGTGTTCGTCGATGGGCGAGGCATTGATTGCATCAAGTTCCTGGCCTGCCTTGCGCAGCAGCGCCTCGGCAGCGTGCAGTTCGAGCTTCAGCTTGCCGATGTCGGCGATCACGTAAAGATCGTCACTGGCGCGCTCGACCTTGGCATCTATCCACGGACGCGACCGGTCACGGACAAATGCGATGGCGTCATCAATGGCACCCCGGGCAATGCCCGCGTCAATGGCTGCCTGAATCAACTGCGAGACTGCGCCCTGAATGTTCGGCGTGAGCGACAACCGCCAGTTATCAATCACGTTTTCGGCGTCGACCGGCACGTTGTCGAGCAACACGGTGCCGCTGGCAGTGGTGCGCTGGCCAAAGCCTGACCAGTCATCAACGATGCGCAGGCCGGGTGTGCCGCGCTTGACGAACGCCATCATCTGGCGACCCTGGTCATCCAGCGCCTTGACCGCCACCCAGTGGGCGAACAGCGCGCCTGTGGAGTAGAACTTCTGGCCGTTGATGACAAAACGATCACCATCGGCGGTAATCCGGGCCTTCAGTTCCAGCGTGTTTTTGGTACCGCGCTCTGGGCCTGCATTGCCGATGCGCCAGCCGTCCAGCACGCTTCGGAACAGTGACTGTTTCTGCTGCTCGTTGGCGCTGCCCTGAAGCAGATGGAGAATGCCGAACTGGTTCTGCGGGATTTGCCCGAGTGCCGGATCAGCAACAGAGATGATCCTGAAGACTTCCGCCAGGGTCACAAACGAGACCTCTGGCCCACCGTAAGCGCGTGGGATTGAAATGCTGCCTAATCCGCTGCGGGTGAAGTGTTCGATTTCTGACCAGGGCAGGGCGCGTTCCTGATCTCGTCTGGCTGCATGCAGCCTGGCGAGTGCTGCCAGTTCGTGAGCCGCTGCAATCGCTTCGGCGTCGTTTTGCAACACCTTGGCAGGCAACAAATGGGGTGCAACGTCGTGCTCTTGTGAAGCCTTGACGTTGTGGGGGTAAACCGCTGCCAGATCAGACTCGCGTCGCTCACTGGCAGAGGAGACCGCCCTGGTGTTATCCACAGGGGTGGTTGTGAAGGTGACCATCGAAACCTCGTAGCAGTAGACCGCAGCGTTGCGGCTGAAAAACATCACGATGTCCGGTGGTCCGGTGCATATACCCTAAGCGTGTATAAAATATTTTAAAACATCATTTTTGGAATAAGCATAGATGGTTATCAGCGGTGTCCGGACGCAAGCCGGCTACCTGCTGATTGCAAAGGGCAAACATGAAACGGTTCACACGCAAAGGCGAACAGGCTGCGGACGCTCGTATAGCGATCATCGTTGTTCAGAACGGTCTAAAGCCACACCCTGTTTTCAGGACGATTTTATTATCAGCTTATATAGAGATAGCGGCTGAATGAGTGCCAACGCTTTATTCGGTATTGACCTGAGTGTTTAGCCCGCGCTGGAAAGTTATTCTGAAGGGTTCAATGGGACAATTCGCTTGACGGCCGGATCCTTATTTCACGTGGCGGCGCCCACAGCGAGTTGTTGCCGACGCGATCAATGATGCAATACGTGGCGTCCACCGAATGTTCATCGCCCGCTTCAAGAATCAATGACGACGGCAATACCAGGTCGATAGGTTCACCAATGTCCTGCGTTGTGAGTGGCGGCAGATCCATCCGTACATCGCCCCAGCGGATCGTGATTTCGTCATGTGCGGCCATGTTCAGGTAAGGCTCGATGGTCATCGGCAGCCCGTTGCTGATGTGTCGCTCTCCAAGGCCATGGCGCAGGACGGAGGGCGCAACATACAGCGGAGCCAAGCCCTGATTTTCTTCGATGTTGCCGCTCAGCAGCGTGCCGCCTGGAGCATCCAGCTTGACCCACAGCTTGCGACAGGCCGATGTGATCGGCATGCCTCCCACTTTCATCACTCTGTAATAGGTACGCGCCTTGCCGTTTTGTAGAAAGCTTTCCTGTACGCGTAGGACGACAGTGTTGTTGATGTCAGGCGGCGTCAGAATTTTTGACGCAACGTAACAGCCATCCCAAAACAATTCGATCAGATCGCCTTCGTCCATTCCCTCATAAGGATCAATGTGCACGACCAGGTGCGGGGCAGTCCTGACGCCTATGCCGTGGCGGCTGGCCTGCGGTACAGAAGGGGCTGGCAGTTTTGGAGTGCCGGATATACAGGAGATAAAGTTCATGGCCAAAGGCTCCGGAAAAGTGAATTAAATTGTAAAGTGGTCATAAGTTGTAACGTTCAAGTTAAATAGCGCTCGAAATGAGCGGAGTGATAAGTACCTTAAAGTTCCAAGGTTAGGCAAACATTACAAACTGTTGGAATTCAGTACTTGAAATTCTTCTCCGCTTTTGAATGCTTCGACTGGGAGCTAATGGGCTTTGTGCGCAACTGTCAATATACGGTCGGTGACAAGTGGAGGCTTTCCGAAAAATTAGATGCTTCCTACAGATAATAATCAGAACTGTTTACTTGGGCTGAATCACATGTCCTACCACTGGATATCAATGCTGTAGAAAAGCTCTGTCAGCGCTCGGTTTAAGGAAAGACCCGATCTGGGCTGGGGTTGTCACAGACGCAAGGCGCGTTTTATTTTTGGCGAAGGAGCCCGCCTGAGAGTTTTACTGTTTCGATGGGTTGTCAAAAGCAGGCGTAGGAAAGTCAGCAGTTATCTTGATTGATCAATTTTTTTGTAAATGTGAGACAAAAAAAAGCAGCGCCGAATGGGCGCTGCCTTTGGAGGCAGGCTTGTAGGATCAGGCCCTGGTTCGCTCCAGAAATTGCCGTGTACGCTCCTCCTTCGGCTGGGCAAAAAACGCTTTCGCCTCGCCCTGTTCCACGATGACCCCTTTATCGATGAAGATCACCCGATTGGCGACGTCGCGCGCAAAGCTCATCTCGTGCGTGACGATGACCATGGTGCGATTTTCTTCGGCGAGCGCGCGAATGGTGGTCAGCACTTCGCCCACCAGTTCCGGGTCCAGCGCAGAGGTGGGCTCATCGAACAGGATCACTTGCGGCTCCATCGCCAGCGCGCGAGCAATCGCCACCCGCTGTTGCTGCCCGCCAGAAAGCCTGCGTGGATAAGCGTCTTCCTTGCCGGTCAGGCCGACTTTGGCCAGCAATTGCCGCCCGAGTGCCAGTGCCTGTTCTCGCTCGACCTTCTTGACCACAATCGGGCCTTCGACGACGTTTTCCAGCGCGGTGCGATGCGGGAACAGGTTGAAGTTCTGAAACACGAACCCGACCTGCTGACGCAATCGACGAATCAGACCTTGCTGCTGACTGATCGGGCGGGCGCCGTCAATTTCGATATCGCCGACCGTGATCTTGCCGCTGTCGGGCGTTTCCAGCAGGTTCAGACAGCGCAACAGGGTGGTCTTGCCCGAGCCGCTCGGGCCGATGATGGCAACGACCTCCCCGGCTTCGATGCGCAGATCAATGCCCTTGAGCACCTGATTGCCTTTGAATTCCTTGGTGAGTTTTTCAACCACGATCATGCTTCAAGACTCCAGGTCATGCCGATTGACCCTCGCTTCCAGCCTGTTCTGCAGGTGTGAAAGTGCAGTGGCAAGGATCCAGTAGATCAATGCGGCGGCAAGGTACATGGTGAAAATTTCAAAGGTGCGCGCGGTAATCAGTTGAGCCTGGCGGAACAGCTCAGGTACCTGGATGGTAGCCGCCAGAGCGGTGTCCTTGACCAGTGAGATGAAACTGTTGCCCAACGGCGGCAAGGCGGTGCGAGCGGCCTGGGGCAGGATCGCCCGGCGCATGGTTTGCCAGCGTGTCATGCCGATGCTGGCCGCGGCTTCCCACTGACCACGTTCCACCGCTCCAATGGCCGAGCGCAGGATCTCGCACGCATACGCGCCCATGTTCAACGAAAAACCGATCAGCGCTGCGGTCAGGGGCTCGAGTTCGATCCCCAGTTCCGGCAGGCCGTAATAGATCATGAACAGTTGCACGAGCAGCGGCGTGCCGCGAAAGAACGACACGTAGATACGTGCAATCCAGCCCAGCGGCTTGAAACGCGACAGGCGCATCAGTGCCAGGCCGAAGCCCAGCACCAGCCCGAAGAACATGCCACCCAGGCTGAGGATGACTGTGTAATACGCGCCCTTGAGCAGAAAAGGCGCGGAATCCAGCGCGAGCTTCAGGCTCTCTTCGATCATTTGGTTACGTCAGCACTGAAATATTTCTGCGACAGCTTGGCGAGTGTGCCGTCGGCACGCAGCTTGTCGATGGCCTTGTTGATCGCGTCCAGCAGCTCGGGTTCACCTTTGCGCAAGGTGACGCCTGCTTCCTGACGGGAAAACGGTGCACCGGCAACCGCGAGAGTGTCTTTGGTCTTGGCAACCAGTTCCAGAGCAGCCAGACGGTCGACCAGAATCGCGTCGATACGGCCTACACGCAGGTCCTGATATTTGGTTGGGTCATCGTCGTAGGTCTTGACCACTGCGCCGGGTACGTTCTCTTTCAACCATTGTTCGTAGTTGGTGCCCAGACCCACGCCGACTTTCTTGCCAGTCAGGTCCTGAGCGGTCTTGAACGCGCCTTCATTCTTCTTCTGGGTCAGCGCCTGAATACCGGAGATGGTGTAGGGCTGGGAGAAATCGTACTTTTTCTTGCGTTCGTCAGAAATGGTGACCTGGTTAATGACCACGTCCAGACGCTTGGACTCCAGTGCGGCGAGGATGCCATCCCATTTGGTGGTCTGCAGCTTGGCTTTTACGCCCAGTTCCTTGGCCAGTGCCTCGGAGAACTCGACTTCAAAGCCGGTCAGTTTGCCATTGGCGTCCACGAAGCTGAACGGTGGGTAGGTGCCTTCCAGGCCCACGCTGAGTGTGCCGCTATCCTTGATTTTCTGCAGTTGTTCGCCAGCCATGGCTTGTCCAGCGATACCGGAACCGAGCATCAAGCCCAGTGCCGAGAAAAGAAACGTGCGACGAATAGCGGAAATGTTCATGCGAGCCTCTTGTTGGTATGGAGTGTCTGGCCTTTTACTGACCCGACTGGAGCGTCTTGGTGCTGATTAAATTCAGCCTTTTTTCAGGCGGCTTTTTACTGTCGGCACCTGCGGGCGCCACTATAAGGCCATGCCTTTATGAATAAAAATAACTAAAAGAGCTTATTTTTTACATTATGGGCATAACGACACGTTTCGCGTTCAACCTCAGTCAGCGAACACGTCAGGGTAAGCGAACAACGCTGGCGCACCCCCGGTATGCAGGAAGATCAACGGACCGTCATTGAAGCGCTGGCGACCGATACCATCCAGCAGGCCGGCCATTGCTTTGCCGGTGTAAACCGGGTCCAGCAGCAGCCCTTCATGGCTGGCTACCAGTTTGATCGCCGACAGCGTTCCGGCATTGGGTTCGCCGTAGCGCGGGGCGAAGTATTCGTCCCAAAGCTCGACCTTGAAGTGTTCTGGCAAGGCGATATTCAGCAACTCGGCGGTGCGCTCGGCGAGGCCCTGCACTTTCGGCAACTGCGCCTCTTCGCTGCGCGATACCGTCACGCCGATGACGGGCAGCTCCGGCAGCTCGTGAGCAAGTGCCAGCGCCAGGCCACTGTGCGTTCCAGCGCTGCCGGACGCCAGCACGACGGCTGCAAACTCGATGCCGGTCTGTTTGATCTGTTCGGCCAGTTCAAGCCCGGCACGCACATAACCCAACGCTCCGACAGGGCTGGAACCACCGATCGGCACCACATAAGGCTTCTTGCCGTTGGCCAGCAGACGGGTCGCCAATGCCTGAAGCTGTTGGTCGGCGTTGTCGAGGTTTTCTACCAGTTCGACCTTGGCATCGAACAACCCCAGCAGCAGACGGTTGCCATTGTTCAGATAGCTCGGGTCTTCGGTGTTGATCGGGTTTTCCAGCAGCGCAACACAACCCAGGCCCAGACGTGCTGCCAGCGCTGCGGTCTGGCGCACATGATTGGACTGGATGGCACCTGCGGTAATCAGGGTGTCGGCACCCTGCGCCAACGCATCAGCCGCAAGGTATTCAAGTTTGCGAACCTTGTTGCCCCCCAGCGCCAGCGTTGTGGTGTCATCGCGCTTGATGTAGATGTCTCGGCCCGCCCATGACGACAGCCGTTCGAGCTTTTCCAGAGCAGTAGGAGCGTCAATCAGTGGCAGGCGATTAAAGCGGGCGAGCTGATGGTTGATCATGGTGATAAATAAGCCGTGTAAAGAGTCATCGGACTATAGGCAGACGTTTCCTGCACGGCAACCCGTCTGTGCTTATGCTTGGCTCAGTGATTTCCTACAAAAATTGTTATTTTTTCCACTTGAATGTTTGCCGTAGAGTGGCAGCAGCAGCGGCCAGCAACCGGGTCGCCACCGTCAACACCAAGGAGAGTTCAGCGTGAGCGATATTCCAGAAGCATCCGCCAACGGCCGTTCCAGCCACTGGCAGTTGCAGCGTATCGTCAGCCAGCTGCGTGGAGCACGTGAGGACTGGCGGGCTCGTAACCGGCGAGTGAGCGGTGAGCATGGCGGACGCGAGCTGCCGTCGCGCGCGGCCATGGGCGAGATTCTCGAGGCCCTGAGCGGGGCGCTGTTCCCGATGCGCCTGGGCCCGGTCGATTTGCGCGAAGAAAGCGAAGATTTCTACGTAGGGCACACGCTTGATGTGGCGCTCAACGCATTGCTCGCTCAGGCCCGTCTGGAATTGCGCTACGTGGCGCATCAGCAGGGCGAGGATCTGGGCGGCATCGATAAGCACGCGCTCGAACTGATTCAGGATTTCGCCACGGCCTTGCCGGCGATTCGTCTGCTGCTCGACACCGATGTACTGGCCGCTTATCACGGCGACCCGGCAGCGCGCAGCGTCGATGAAGTGCTGCTGTGCTATCCCGGTATTCTGGCGGTGATTCATCACCGTCTGGCCCACCATCTTTATCGCGCTGGCCTGCCGTTGCTGGCGCGCATCAGTTCGGAAATTGCCCACTCGGCGACCGGCATCGACATTCACCCCGGCGCGCAGATCGGCCCGAGCTTTTTTATCGATCACGGAACGGGTGTGGTGATTGGCGAAACGGCCATCATCGGCGAGCGCGTGCGGATCTATCAGGCCGTCACCCTCGGCGCCAAGCGCTTCCCGGCGGACGAGGATGGTCAGTTGCAGAAAGGCCACGCACGGCACCCGATCGTTGAGGATGATGTGGTGATTTACGCCGGTGCGACGATTCTGGGCCGGATCACCATCGGCAAGGGTTCGACCATCGGCGGCAACGTCTGGCTGACCCGCAGCGTGCCAGCCGGTTGCAACCTCACCCAGGCCAACCTGCTGCAACAGGATGACGGCACGCAGAAATAAGCCAGCCTTCGCGAGCGAGCTCGCCTCCACAAGATGCCCACCTGACGGGCCTCTGTGGGAGCCAGCTTGCTGAAGAAGAGGCCGGTAAATTCACCTGAAATGCGTTGCCTGCACAGGGGAACGAACCCCTCCGACACTCGTCATACCCTTGGCTGAGCCAGCATTCACCGGCCCGCGATTCGATTTTGCGGGCACTTTCATGTTTTAATTGAACGTTCATTCAAGTTAAACCGGTGGTTCGCTGCCCGCTCACACCAGGAGGCTAACCCTTGCCGTATCCGTTTCCAGCAGTTGGTTTAATCAGTCCGGAGGCCCGCAGTCGATGAGCACTCCGAGTACACCATCAAGCGGTATGGTCCGCATGAACGCTCCAGTGTTTTACTTCGCTGCGAGTTTTATTCTGATCTTTGGCATCACAGTCATCGCCTTCCCGCAAGCCAGCGGTGAATGGTTGCTGGCTGCGCAGAACTGGGCGGCCAATACGGTCGGCTGGTACTACATGCTGGTCATGACGCTGTATCTGGTCTTCGTGGTGGTCACCGCCTTGTCCGGCTACGGCAAGATCAAGCTCGGTGCCGACCACGACGAACCCGAATTCAGTTACCTGTCATGGGCCGGGATGCTGTTCGCCGCCGGGATCAGCATCACGCTGTTCTTCTTCTGCGTTTCAGAACCCCTGACCCACCTGCTGCAACCGCCGCAGGGGGACGCTGGAACTGCTGACGCTGCGCGCCAGGGCATGCAGTTGTTGTTTCTGCACTGGGGCCTGCATGGCTGGGGCGTGTTTGCCTTCGTCGGCATGGCGCTGGCTTACTTCGCCTATCGGCATAACCTGCCGCTGGCCCTGCGTTCGGCGCTGTACCCGCTGATCGGCAAGCGCATCAATGGTCCTATCGGGTATGCGGTGGACGGCTTTGGCATCATCGCGACGATTTTCGGTCTGGGTGCGGACATGGGCTTTGGGGTGTTGCACCTCAATTCCGGTCTGGATTATCTGTTCGGCGTCGCGCACACCCACTGGATTCAGGTCGGCCTCATCACCCTGATGATGGGCGCCGCGATTCTGGTCGCCATTGCCGGTGTCGATAAAGGCGTGCGCGTCATGTCCGACATCAACATGCTGCTGGCCTGCGCGCTGCTGCTGTTCGTGTTGTTCGCCGGTCCTACTCAGCACTTGCTCAATACACTGGTGCAGAATATTGGCGATTACCTGGGCGCGTTGCCGACCAAGAGCTTTGACGTCTACGCCTACGACGAACCCAGTGACTGGCTGGGCGGCTGGACAGTGTTCTACTGGGCCTGGTGGATTGCCTGGTCGCCGTTTGTAGGCCTGTTCATCGCGCGGATTTCCCGTGGCCGTACCATCCGTGAGTTTGTTTTCGGCGTGTTGCTGATCCCACTGGGCTTCACTCTGGCGTGGATGTCGATCTTCGGCAACAGCGCCATCGACCAGGTGCTTAACCACGGCATGACAGCCCTGGGCCAGTCAGCAATCGACAATCCGTCGATGACGCTGTACCTGCTGCTGGAAACCTATCCGTGGAGCAAGACGGTCATTGCGGTCACGGTGTTCATCAGCTTCGTGTTCTTCGTGACGTCCGCAGATTCGGGCACAGTGGTGCTCTCGACACTGTCGGCCAAAGGCGGCAACCCGGACGAAGATGGGCCGAAATGGCTGCGGGTGTTCTGGGGTGTCGCGACGGCACTGATCACCAGCGGTCTGTTGTTCTCGGGCAGCATCGATGCGCTGAAGTCAGCGGTGGTGCTGACATCGTTGCCGTTCTCGCTGATTCTGTTGCTGATGATGTGGGGGCTGCACAAGGCGTTCTTCATGGAGTCCCAGCGCCAGATCGCGCAGCTGTACTCGCTGGCTCCGGCTTCCGGTGCACGACGCGGTGGCTGGCGTCAGCGCTTGAGTCAGGCCGTGCATTACCCCTCGCGCGACGAGGTGTATCGCTTCCTCGATCAGACCGTGCGGCCGGCCATCGACGACGTGACTGCGGTGTTCGTCGAGAAGGGTCTGAACGTGGTCAACGTGCCTGATCCGTCAAACGATTCGGTGACCCTGGAAATCGGCCATGGCGAGGAGCGTCCTTTCATCTATCAGGTACAGATGAAAGGCTTCTTCACGCCATCCTTCGCCCGTGGCGGCATGGGCTCCAAGCAGCTCAACAACCGTCGCTACTACCGCGCCGAAGTGCACTTGAGTGAAGGCAGCCAGGATTACGATCTGGTGGGTTACACCAAGGAGCAGGTGATCAACGACGTCCTCGACCAGTACGAGCGCCACATGCAGTTCTTGCATATGGTGCGCTGAGACATCTGCGCACGCAGTTGAGCACCGACGTGCTCAACTGCTTTCCCGCTCGATCAGGCTGCACTCCAGCAAATTGAGCCGCTGTAGCTCGCCTTCCACGGGTATTACGCCAAGGCTTTCAAGCACGCGTCTGGCGGCCAGCACGCCTATTTCAAGTGCTGGCGGCTTGATCGTGGTCAGGCTGGGCAGCATCATTTCTGCGAACGCGTAATCTCCAAAGCCCATCACTGCGCAATCCTGCGGGATGCGCAAGCCTGCGCGCTGGCTGGCCAACAGGCCACCCGCCGCCAGGTTGTCGTTGGCGAAGAAGATTGCATCAGGCCGAAGCGATTCCTTCATCAATGTGTCCATGGCCTGTTTGCCAGCCTCGAACGGCGTTCGTCCCGGGGCCGGGACAAACGCCAGCGGCGTCTGCCCCAAGGCCTCCAGCGTTTTGATAAAGCCGTCACGGCGCTCCAGTGCGCTGAAGTCACCCGCCATGCTGTTCTGCACGAACGCCATGCGTGTATAGCCCTTGCCATGCAGGTAGCGAGCAGCGGTAACGCCCACTTCGTAGTGTGAAAAACCAATCTGGACAGGGTTGCGCTGCGGCTGATGGTCCCAGGTTTCGATGACCGGGATGTCGGCCTGCTCGATCATTTTTTCGGTGGCAGCGCTGTGGAAGTGGCTGGTCAGCACCAGTGCGGCTGGCGACCAGCCCAGAAACGCGCGCACAGCGCTTTCTTCCTGTTCGGCCGAGAAGTAGCTGGAGGCCAGCAGTAGCTGGAAACCGTGCTGGCTCAAGGTGTCGCTGAAACCCTGAATCGTGTTGGCAAAGATCGGGCCGGAGATGTTCGGGATCACCATGCCCACCACGCGGCTGCGTGCCGACGCCAGACCACCGGCGACCAGATTGGGCACATAACCCAACTCATTCACCGCCAGGGCGATGCGCTCGCGCCGTTCCGGCGAAACCTGCTCCGGCTGGTTGAAGTAGCGCGATACGGTGATGGCCGACACACCGGCATGCGTGGCCACAGCGGTAATCGTCACGCGGCCTGCACCTCGGCGTTTACGTGTCACTGGTATCTGATCAACCATGCTCGTCACTTCGCATAAAAGTAAAAAGAATATAAAAGTAATTTTTCAGTATTGGACGATCTATCTTCCATTTCCTGATACTTGCGATGTTAGCGCTAACAAAGACGGTTTGTCTGCTACTCGCCACCGCGAATGCCTGGACCCGGTTTAGCCAGTACACAAAAAGGCGTCAGTGCTCAGTGCACTGTCGGATCAGGGCATATTTCAGGCAGGCACGCAGATGCACACAACACTTGGGGATCTCGTCAAACACACGCTACTGGCGCAAGCCATCGATCAGGTCCACACGGTGCGGGGGCGCCGTTATGGCTGGTTATTGATGGGGCTGACGGCATTGCCGTTCGGTTCTGCGATGGCTGACACCCAGCCAGCACCAAGCGCCGAAGCGCCAACGCTTGAGTCTGTGACGGTAACCGCCACACGCCGCGAAGAGTCGCTGCAGAAGGTGCCGGTGGCGGTCTCGGTAATTCAGGGCGAACAGCTGGAGCGTGACAACCGCAACGGCGTTGCAAGCATCGTGCAGCAAGTGCCTTCGCTGAACTTCAGAACCGGGGCTTCGAACAAGGACACGTCGCTGTTCATTCGCGGCGTCGGCACCATTTCTACTTCGCCAGGCGTCGAGCCTACCGTGGCGACCGTGATTGATGGCGTGGTCTACGGCCGTCCGGGGCAGGCCACGCTGGACCTGCTGGACCTTGAGCGCATCGAAGTGCTGCGCGGGCCGCAAGGCACGTTGTTCGGCAAAAATGCGTCGGCAGGCGTGCTGAACGTGACCACCAAGGCGCCCACCGAAGAGACCCACGGTTACATCGACCAGTCGTATTACAGCGGCAACGAAAGTCGCACCCGTTTTGGCATTGGCGGCAGCCTGATCCCGCAGACCCTCAAAGGCTCGGTCACCACCTTGTTCGGCAGCTACGACGGTAACGTCGACAACAAGCTCAATGGTCAGGAGGTCAACGGCTACAACCGCAAGGGTGCGCGCGGCAAACTGGAGTTCACGCCCAATGACGACATCACCTTTACGCTCGCAGCGGATTACATGCAGTCTCACGACGACGCGCCCAACGGCGTGGTCAGCAAGGCATTGACTCCGGCGTTTGCCAGTGCGCTGTCTCCGGTGCGGGCCGACAGCGACAACCGCAACGTGGTCAGCGATTACCGCAGCCATGTCGAGGACATCAACAAGGGGCTTTCCGGCCAACTGGACTGGCAACTGGGTGATTACACCCTCACGTCGATTACGGCATGGCGCGGCTGGGACAACACCCAATACCAGGACGGCGACCGCCTCGGCAACATTACCGCCGCATTCCCCGGCACCGAAGACAAAGGCGACCTGGAATACAACCAGTACTCGCAGGAGCTGCGCCTTGCGTCTCCGAAGGGGCAGTTTGTGGAATATGTGGGTGGCCTGTTCTACATGCACGGCAAAAGCGACGAAACCTATCAGCGCACGCTGATCACGCCGACAAGCCGCGACCGCGGTATTGCGGACTACAGCACTACCAACGAAAGTTATTCAGTATTTGGCGAAAGTACGTTCAATTTCACCCCGGATTTCCGCGCGATTGCCGGGCTGCGCTGGACCCACGACGATCTGGAGTACAGCCATCGCCGGGTCTCCACATCGGCCACCACGGTCAGCGGCATCCAGCCCGCGACCAGCAGCTCCGGTTCCGTGGACGAAGACGGCAAGTCCGGACGCCTCGGCCTGCAATACGACCTGAGCGACAGCGTGACCAGCTACATCACCTATTCGCGTGGCTACAAAGGCCCGGCTTACAACGTGTTTTTCAACATGCAGCCGCGTGACACGGATGCCCTCAAGCCAGAGACCTCCAACACCTGGGAGGTCGGCATCAAGGCGACCAGCTGGAACAATCGTCTGACCACCAACCTTGCGGTATTCCACAGCGATTACGACAACTATCAGGCGAACTTTTTCGACAGCGTCGCCGGGCAGGTCGTGACGCGATTGATCAACGCAGGCAGCGTCAGCACCGAAGGTGTAGAGCTGGATTACGCGCTGCAAGCCACGCATAACCTCAAGTTTTCCGGCGCTCTGTCCTACACCCGCGCCCGCATTGACACCTTCGCCTGCCCGGCAGGCGCAGCGGCGTCGTGCAATGTCGATGGCAAGACGTTGCCTTACAGTCCCGACTGGAAGAGCTACGTACGCGCCGATTACACCATCCCGCTCGACAATGGCCTGGATATCGAACTGGGCACCGACTACAGCTGGCAGAGCGAAGTGCAGTACGACATCAGCCAGAACCCCGACACCAAACAGGGCGCTTACGGTATCTGGAACGCAAGCGTTGCGTTAGCTGACTACAACAGCGGCTGGCGTGTCGCGCTGCTCGGCAAGAACCTCGCCGACAAGTCCTACTCGCCGATGCTCGCGACCGGTGGCAACTACGTTTACCGATCGGTACCACGCGATGACGAGCGTTATTTCGGCGTGCAGGTGCGCAAGGATTTTTGAGCCGTTGTGCGGGACGACCCGGCAGTGAATCGTAAGGAGTGGGTATGAGCACGACTGTTCGGCAAATGAAACTGGGCGCTTTTCTGATGGCCACCGGGCACCACGTTGCTGCCTGGCGTCACCCGCAAGTGCCTGCCGACGCTGGGCTGGATTTCAAACACTACAAGCATCTGGCGCAAGTGGCCGAGGCGGCCAGATTCGACACGCTGTTCGTGGCGGACAGCGTTGCAGCCGCGACAGGTGATATCGCCAGTCGCATGGCGCGTTCCGACCATTTCGAGCCGCTGACGCTGCTCTCGGCACTGAGTGCGGTCACTGACCATATCGGGCTGATCGCCACGGCCACCACGACCTACAACGAGCCGTATCACGTGGCCCGCAAGTTTGCCTCGCTGGATCACTTGTCCGGCGGACGGGCGGGCTGGAATCTGGTGACCTCCGATGCGGCTGCCGAAGCGCAGAACTTCGGTCGTACCGAGCACGTCAACCACGCCGAACGCTATAGCCGCGCACGTGAGTTTCATCAGGTAGTCACCGGCCTCTGGGACAGCTGGGCCGACGATGCATTTACGCGCGACAAGGCCAGTGGTCAGTACTACGACCCCGAGGGCCTGCATGTGCTCGACCATCAGGGCGAACACTTCAAGGTCAGAGGTCCGCTGAACGTGGCGCGCTCGCCGCAGGGGCAGCCAGTGCTGGTGCAGGCCGGCTCTTCGGAGGTCGGCCGCGACCTGGCGGCGCAGACCGCAGAAGTGGTGTTCACCGCACAAACTTCACTGGCCAGCGCGCAAGCGTTCTACGCGGACATCAAGGGGCGGTTGGGCGCTTACGGGCGTAGCGCCGACTCGGTGAAGATCATGCCCGGCGTATTTATCGTCGTGGCCGAAACCGAGGCATTGGCCAAAGCCAGATTCGAGTCGTTTCAGGACCTGGTCGAGCCCGAGGTCGGCGTCGCACTGTTGGGCCGTATGCTGGGTAACTTCGACCTGTCGGGTTATCCGTTCGACGGTCCGTTACCTGACTTGCCGCTGACCGACAGCGGCCAGCGCAGCCGTCAGAAACTGCTCACCGAACTGGCTGATCAGGAAAACCTCACGCTGGCGCAACTGGGGCGGCGCATCGCCGGTGGGCGAGGGCACTACAGCCTGATCGGCACGCCAGAGCAGATCGCTGATGAGCTGCAGACCTGGTTCGAGCAAGGGGCTGCCGACGGCTTCAATGTGCTGGTGCCTCATTTGCCTGGTGGCCTGGAAGATGTGGCGCGCCTGCTGGTGCCGGAGCTGCAGCGTCGAGGTGTATTCCGGACCGAATACGAAGGCACGACGCTGCGTGAAAACCTCGGTCTTCAGCGCCCGGTCAACAGACACAACGATCATTGATTCACAAGGAGTCACCCATGAAACCCTTTGCACTCATCGCCGCGATTCTTGCATTCAGCGGCCTGTTCAACGGCGCAGCAGCCAGCGAGCCTGACACCCTGCGCATCGGCTATCAAAAAGGCTCGATTACACTGGTGCTGGCTAAAGAGCACGGCTTGCTCGAAAAACGCTTTGCGAACACGAACATCAAGTGGATCGAGTTCCCTGCAGGGCCGCAGATGCTGGAGGCCTTGAATATTGGCAGTCTGGACATTGCATCGACCGGTGACATTCCACCGATTTTCGCTCAGGTGGCCGGCGCTGACCTGGTCTATATCGGCGCGGAACCGTCCAAGCCACAGGCCGAAACCATTCTGGTGCGCAATGAAAGTCCGCTGCACAGCGTGGCCGAGTTGAAGGGGCGTAAAGTGGCGTTCCAGAAAGGCTCCAGCGCTCATAACGTGGTGTTGCGGGTCTTGAACAAGGCTGGCCTGACGCTCAAGGACATTCAGCCGATTTACCTGACCCCGGCCGATGCCCGTGCCGCGTTCGAAAACGGCAGTGTCGACGCCTGGGCAATCTGGGATCCGTATTACTCCATTGCGCTCAACGAAGGTCATAGTCGACTGCTGGCGAATGGCGAAGGTCTTGGTTTGTCTGGCCCTTTCTACACCGCACGCCGGGCGTTTGCCGAGGGCAATGGGCTGTTCATTCAGCAGGTGCTCGACGAGCTGACCGCTGCCGACGCGCTGACTCGCTCGCAGCGAACTGAAAGCATTCAGATCCTGGCGCGCAGCATGGGCTTGTCCGAAGCCGTCATCACTCAGTATCTTGACCACCGGCCTGCGTCGCCCAGCCTGCCGATCACACCCGATATCGTGCGCGCGCAACAGGCAACCGCCGATCTGTTTTACGAAAACCACCTGGTGCCCAAGCGGGTCGATATCCAGCAGGCTGTCTGGCACGCACAATGATTCCGATACTCCCGGCCAGGTACCGCCTGGCCGCAGATGATCTGGACATGCCTCGCACATTCCCCTGACAAGAGAGGATTCAATGACCTATATCGCTGCCGAAAATCGTTACAACGACATGCCTTATCGCCGTACCGGCCGCAGCGGCCTGGTGTTGCCAGCCTTGTCGCTCGGTTTATGGCACAACTTTGGCGACAGCACTCCCATCGAGACCCAGCGCGCCATGCTGCGCACCGCGTTTGATCTGGGCATCAACCATTTTGATCTGGCCAACAACTATGGCCCGCCCTATGGCAGCGCCGAAATCAACTTCGGTCGCCTGCTGCGCGAAGACTTCAAGCACTACCGCGACGAGCTGATCATTTCCAGCAAGGCGGGCTGGGACATGTGGCCTGGCCCTTATGGTCAGGGCGGCGGTTCACGCAAGTACGTGCTCGCAAGCCTCGATCAGAGCCTGCAACGCATGGGCCTGGATTACGTTGATATTTTCTATTCACACCGCTTTGACCCGGACACGCCGCTGGAAGAAACCGCAAGCGCGCTGGCAACTGCCGTGCAGCAGGGCAAGGCTCTGTACATCGGAATCTCTTCGTATTCCGGCGCCAAGACCCGGGAAATCGCCGCCCTGCTCAAAGAATGGAAAGTACCGCTGCTGATTCACCAACCGGCCTACAACATGCTCAACCGCTGGGTTGAGAAAGACCTGCTCGACGCTACCGAAGAACTGGGCGCAGGTGTCATTGCCTTCACGGCGCTGGCGCAGGGCCTGCTGTCGGACAAGTACCTCAACGGCGTGCCTCAGGATGCGCGGGTCAACCGTCCAGGCGGTGGTTCGCTACAGGCTTCGCACCTGTCTGAGCAGAACATTGCTCATGTACGCGCACTCAACGAGATCGCTCAACGTCGCGGTCAGAGCCTGGCGCAAATGGCCCTGGCGTGGACGCTGCGCGATCCGCGTGTGACGTCGGCCCTGATCGGCGCGAGCCGCCCCGAGCAGATCGTCGAAAACGTCGGAGCGTTGAAAAACCTCGCGTTCAGCAACGAAGAACTGGCCGAGATCGACCGTTTCGCGGTTGAAGGCAGCATCAACCTCTGGGAAAAGCCATCGCTGGCGCAGTAACGCCAGCGCGTCACTGAGCATGCTCACGAAGAGGCCGGTACATCCGCTGGGGATGTACCGGCCATTCATCAGCTTTCGTCTGCCTCGTCGTCATCTCCGCCATCGACTTTCATGCCCAGTTCCTTGATCTTGCGGGTCAACGTGTTGCGGCCCCAGCCCAGCAACACTGCAGCGTCGCGACGGCGGCCTGCGGTATGTTTGAGGGCGGTTTCGATCATGATGCGTTCGAAGGTCGGTACGGCGGTGTCCAGCAGGCTGGATTGACCGCGCGATAAAGCCTGATCGGCCCACTGACGCAGCGCCTGCTCCCAGTTGGTGACCGGTGCTGCATCCTGTGGAAGGCTCAGCAGTTCCGGCGGCAGGTCGCTGATATGCACTTCGCGACCGGATGCCATCACGGTAATCCAGCGGCAGGTGTTTTCCAACTGACGAACGTTGCCTGGCCATGGCAGGTGCTTGAGGTATTCCTCGGTTTCCGCCTTGAGCAATTTCGGCTCGACGGCGAGTTCCTGAGCAGCGCGGCTAAGGAAGTGCTTGGCCAGCGTCGGGATGTCTTCGCGACGGTCGGACATGCGCGGAATATGGATGCGGATCACGTTCAGGCGGTGAAACAAGTCCTCACGGAACTTGCCGGCCTGCACGAGGGTTTCCAGATTCTGGTGTGTCGCCGCGATGATGCGCACATCCACCTTGACCGGCGTATGGCCGCCCACGCGGTAGAACTCGCCATCGGCCAGTACGCGCAACAGGCGTGTCTGGGTGTCGGCAGGCATGTCACCGATTTCGTCGAGGAACAGTGTGCCGCCGTCAGCCTGCTCAAAGCGCCCGCGACGCAGGTTGGCCGCGCCGGTAAAGGCGCCTTTTTCGTGGCCAAACAGCTCGGACTCCATCAGGTCCTTGGGGATCGCCGCCATGTTCAGCGCGATGAACGGCGAGGCCGAACGCGGGCTGTGACGGTGCAGGGCGTGCGCGACCAGTTCTTTGCCGGTCCCGGACTCGCCGTTGATCAGCACGGTAATGTTGGAATGGCTCAGACGGCCGATGGCGCGAAACACTTCCTGCATCGCTGGCGCTTCGCCAATGATTTCAGGGGTGCGAGTCAGGGTCGGTGCAACGTCCAGGCCTTGCTGCTCCTGAGCATGCTGGTTGGCACGCTTGACCAGCGAGACGGCTTCATCGACATCGAATGGCTTGGGCAGGTATTCGAAAGCACCGCCCTGATACGAAGCCACTGCGCTGTCGAGGTCAGAATGGGCGGTCATGATGATGACCGGCAGACGTGGATGCTGTTCGCGAATCCGCGCCAGCAGGTCCAGGCCGCTGGCACCCGGCATACGGATGTCGGAAATGATCACGTCCGGTTGCTGACGCGCCAGGCGACTCATCACCCCGTCGGCGCTGTCGAAGCTTTGCGTGGTCATGCCTTCCTGTTGCAAGGCCTTTTCCAGTACCCAGCGGATGGAACGATCGTCGTCTACGATCCAGACAGTTTCACTACGGCTCATGTCGAAGCTGCTCCTTGTTCCAGCGGCAGGAAGATCGAAAAGGTGGTGTGGCCGGGATGGCTGTCACACTCGATCAGGCCCTGATGCTGGCTGATGATGTTCTGGGTGATGGCAAGACCGAGCCCTGTGCCATCCGGGCGGCCACTGACCATTGGGTAAAAGATGGTTTCCTGAAGTTCGGCCGGAATACCGGGGCCGTTGTCGATGATTTCGATCTTGCTGACTAGGCGATGACGCACATGACCGATAGTGAACTGGCGCATGGCGCGGGTGCGCATCGTGATGCGGCCCAGGCGCAGTTCGTTCTGGCCGCTGATCGCTTGCATGGCGTTGCGCACGATATTGAGCACCGCCTGGATCATTTGCTCTCGGTCAATCAACACGTCCGGGATGCTCGGGTCGTAGTCGCGCACCAGCGTGATGCATCCCTGGCTCTCGGCTTCGACCAGACTGCAAACGCGCTCCAGCACTTCGTGCACGTTGGTCATGGCCAGCGATGGCAACTTGTTGGAACCCAACATGCGGTCGACCAGATTGCGCAGGCGGTCAGCCTCTTCAATGATGACGTTGGTGTAATCCTTGAGGCTTTCTTCAGGCAGCTCGCGCGCCAGCAGTTGCGCCGCGCCGCGAATCCCGCCCAACGGATTCTTTATTTCGTGCGCCAGGCCACGCACCAGCATCTTGGTGGTTTCCTGCTTGGACAGCTGGGCCTCTTCCTTGGTAATGCGCAGCAAGCGGTCGCGAGGGTGGACCTCCAGCAGCAGCAGGGTTTCGCCCTTGCTCAGGATAGGCGTCACGGCATAGTCAACGGTCAGGGTCTGGCCGGTCAGTGCGGTGAGCATCGCTTCACGCTTGGTAAACGGGTGAGCCTGTTCAACGGCCTGACGAAGCGAGCTCAGCGCCTCGGCGGACTCTGTAAACAGCTCGCTGATGAACTGCCCATGGCTGCGCTGCCCACTGATGGCCAGCAGCATCTCCGCCGCCGGGTTCATGTACTCAAGTCGCAGGTCGGCATTGAGCAAAATGGTGGCAGTGGTCAGGTTATCCAGTAACAGTCTGTGCAGCGCGTCGCTGATCGTCATGAAGCGTATTGACCTCTTTTGGCACATCGCAATCGCGCAATGCTGGTGCTGGTCGGTCTTGGCCAGCAAAAACAAAACCACCGATGCGGTGCTTGATAGGGTGCTGTGTCAGTGAAGTTGCAAAAAACAAACCAAGGCTCCGAAAAGAAGCGCTTTAACTGCAAAATCGGACCTTTTTTCGCACATGTGCCCGCATACGGCGCCCACTGACGACCATTTCTGAACCAAATTGGGCTGTCTTGTGGCGTGACGCCCCCTATCATGCACCAAAAAAGGGCTTGCTTCAGGCGGGGCGTTTTCAGCTTAGAAGAAAGGCAGGATGCTGCTTTCCGGTTTCGGTTTGTCCTTGAGCGGACATTCCGGGCGAACGCCGTATTCATCGACTTTGCAGGGGTTGGTGGCGCGCTTCTGGGCAAGGGTGACACGTTGTAGATGGAACGGCTGATTCGGCGTTTTCTCCAGAACCCGACCCAGCTCGTCAAAAATCTCGACCGAAAGCTGGTGCGTACCCCGGTCAATGGCAGTCAGGGCGAACACCGGGCTGCGCCCGACCGCCCCCACTGGATTGCCGTCCAGCAGCAACCGATAACTGTGCCCCGGCTGTAACGCCGGCTCGCTGGTGACGGTGACGATCAGGTCGCCGCTCGGGCTGTTCACCGTGCCATCCGGCTCTGGTGCCAGAATCCTCAGCAGCTCGTAATGAAACATCGCCTTGGGCGCAGGTTTCGCGGGGCTGGCCTTCAAGGTACGAGTAGGTGGCGTGCCGGTCATGTTGTTGCTGGGCGGGATGTCGACGCGCTGGGCATTCTTGCGCGGCTGGTCGGTGAATACCCGGTTGCCCTGCGCGTCGATATAGGTGTAGACGTCAGCCATGACCGGCAGGCTTGCCAGTATCGACAGGCTCAACAGCAGCTTTCGCATCCTGTGCATCCTCATGGCGTACCGAGGTGGACGCGCTGCACTGTCAGCGTGATGGTAGGGCTTTGCTGGATCACGCGTTCGCCATCCTTCACTACCACGGCGAAGCTGTGCTCGCCACGATCAATATTGATTGCTTGCAGGCGTGGCAGATTGGAAGGCTGCCCATACAGATTGCCGTCCAGCAACAGTTGCAACCGGTGGTTCTGCTGCAGCCGGGGCTGGATCTTGACGCCGATAATGAACGAACCGTTGTTGGCACGCAGCGCTTCGTCGGTTGGCAGATCGGTCAGTTCCAGCGTGTCGTAAGCCGCCACTGGCTGACTTTGCCCGGTTGGCGGTGGTGCAGCAGGGCTTGGCGCGGGTCTTACAGGTGCCTGTGTTTCGACACTGTTGAGGGGCGGCAACTCGACGATTTCAGACCTGGTCCCATTGGGCGGCTGATTGCTGAAGGCCGTATTGCCATTCGCGTCGGTGTATTTATAGATCTGCGCCACGGCAGGCAGGCTGATCAACAGCAACAGGCACATCAGGCTTTGACGCATGAGACTCTCGACAACCAAAGGCACAAAGGCCGTCAGCATAGAACACATCGTCCCATGCTGCGCTATCTGCCTGATGGATCAGATTTTTGCAGGGCACAGATCTGCAGTGGCCAGTACCAGTGCCTGGTCATGAATCGGATCTTTCAGGTGTTGCTTGAGCCCGGCATCAAGCAGGATCCGGCACTGATTCGTTGTGCGAATCGGCTGGAAGTCGGCATAGGCTTTCAGCAGTTGCGTCTGCAACCGGTCAAGGGCAGGGCGGATATCGTCCGTCAGGCTCTTTCTGGTGGTGTCGGGCGCTTTGCCTGCAGCGTGCCACTGAGCCAGCAAAGCATTCTGCACATATTTGTTGGCCTCTATCTGGGCCCGAAACAATCGCTGAATGTCGTCCGGATTCAAGTTGAATTCGGCTGCGCGTGCCTGAGCCGCAGTGATGACCTGTTGCTCGCGCGGTGGGTCCTCGACTGCCTTGCCGCTGTCCCATTTGCTCAAGGCAACCTGATCGGCAATGGTCAGGCGCTCGCTGATGGCCTGCAACAACGGCTCAACGCTCGCAGAGGTCTGGCCTCCAGCAAAGGCAGCGTTTGAAGACAGGCAGGTCAGGGTGAGCAGCGAAGCACTCAGTAGCAGGCGCATGGGACTTCATCCTGTTGGCAAAAGGGAAGACGAGTTAACGCCAAGTACCTTTGTGCGGCCAGCCTTTTGAGGTGAAAAAAACTTCACACGTCGAATCGCAGGCAAAAAAAGACCTCCCGAAGGAGGCCTCTTGTTACGCCATAAACGCTGGCGCGACTGGATCAGCAGCTGTAGTACAGCTCGTATTCCAGTGGGTGTACGAAGGTGCGAACCTTGATTTCTTCTTCGCTTTTCAGCTCGATGTAAGCGTCGATGAAGTCGTCGCTGAAAACGCCGCCTTTGGTCAGGAATGCACGACCTTTGTCCAGCTCTTCCAGGGCTTCTTTCAGGCTGCCGCAAACTTGTGGGATCTCTTTCGCCTCTTCAGGCGGCAGGTCATACAGGTTTTTGTCAGCTGCGTCGCCAGGGTGGATCTTGTTCTGGATGCCGTCCAGGCCAGCCATCAACAGTGCAGCGAACGCCAGGTACGGGTTGGCTGCTGGATCCGGGAAGCGCGCTTCGATACGACGGCCACGTGGGCTGGAGACGTAAGGAATACGGATGGACGCCGAACGGTTACGTGCCGAGTAGGCCAGCATGACCGGAGCTTCGAAACCTGGGACCAGACGCTTGTAGGAGTTGGTCGACGGGTTGGTGAAGCCGTTCAGAGCCTTGCCGTGCTTGATGATGCCGCCGATGAAGAACAGGGCAGTGTCGGACAGACCGGCATAGCCTTCACCTGCGAAGGTGTTCTTGCCATCTTTGGAGATCGACATGTGGACGTGCATACCCGAACCGTTGTCACCGTACAGTGGCTTGGGCATGAAGGTAGCAGTACGGCCATAGGCATCGGCAACGTTATGTACGCAGTACTTGAGGGTCTGAACTTCGTCAGCCTTCTTGACCAGCGTGTTGAATTTCACGCCGATTTCGTTCTGGCCAGCAGTGGCAACTTCGTGGTGGTGAACTTCCACGATCTGGCCCATTTCTTCCAGGGCGTTGCACATTGCGGTACGAATTTCGTGGTCATGGTCGACCGGTGGCAGTGGGAAGTAGCCACCTTTGACGCCAGGACGGTGGCCTTTGTTGCCGCCGTCGACGTCGCCGTCGGTCATCCAGGAAGCCTGTTCGGAGAAGATCTTGAACATGGAACCGGAGATGTCGGACTTGAACTTCACTTCGTCGAAGATGAAGAACTCTGGCTCTGGACCGACGAACACAGTGTCACCGATACCGGTGGACTTCAGGTATTCCTCGGCACGGTGAGCGATGGCGCGTGGGTCGCGGTCATAGCCCTGCATGGTCGAAGGTTCGATGACGTCGCAAACCAGGATCAGGGTTGGCTCTTCGGTGAACGGATCGAGAAGAGCTGTTTCGTCATCCGGCAGCAGGATCATGTCGGAAGCTTCGATGCCTTTCCAGCCGGCAATGGAGGAACCGTCGAACATTTTGCCGACTTCGAAGAAGTCGTCTTCCAGCGCATCGCGTGCAGGCATGGTGACGTGCTGCTGCTTGCCCTTGGTGTCAGTGAAGCGCAGATCAATCCACTTAATGTCATGATCTTTGATGAGTTGAACCGACTTCGACATGGTGTCCTCCGGGTGGCTAGGGGCCGCCTTATAGTTTTGGCCCCTTAAATTTGGGTGATGCCGGCGCGAATACTCTGCCATGGCAACCTGCCTCACAAGGGAGCAATTTGCATGCCAGTGCCCCGTGTTGGGTTTTTTGCCTCAAATGAAGGCTTTGCAGGGAGAAAAGCCGCTTGTTCTGGGAAAACACGCACTGTTATGGCGCTTCAATTTGGTGCGGCGAATCTTTTTGGTGCATCGATGATCGGGTGTACGATAACTGGTTAAACCTTGAGCAATTTCCGCTATAATCCGCGCCCCCCTTTTTTGGTCGGCACCTCACGTACTGTTTCCATGAAACTAATCGTTAAAGTTTTCCCAGAAATCACCATCAAAAGCCCTCCGGTGCGCAAGAAGTTCATCCGGCAGCTGGGCAAGAACATTCGTACCGTGCTCCGGGAACTGGACGCGGACATTGTTGTGGGTGGCGTATGGGACAACCTTGAGGTCGAGACCCGGCTGACAGACCCGAAAGTGCTGCAGGGCATCACCGAGCGCCTGAGCTGCATGCCCGGCATCGCCAACTTTCTTCAGGTGGCCGAATACCCGCTGGGCGACATGGATGACATCGTTGCCAAGTGCAAGGCGCACTACGCCGACCTGCTGCCGGGCAAAATGTTTTCAGTGCGATGCAAGCGTGCCGGGCGACATGATTTCAGCTCCATGGATGTCGAAAAATACGTCGGCAGCCAGCTGCGCCAACAATGCGGCGCGGCCGGAATCGAGCTGAAAAAGCCTGATCTTGTGGTCCGCATGGAAATTCGCGACCAACGGTTGTTCGTGGTTCATGATCAGCACAAGGGCCTGGGCGGCTATCCGCTCGGCGCGCTGGAGCAGACGCTGGTGCTGATGTCTGGTGGCTTCGATTCGACAGTCGCCGCTTACCAGATCATGCGCCGTGGCCTTATGGCGCACTTCTGTTTCTTCAATCTGGGCGGTCGCGCCCATGAATTGGGTGTGATGGAAGTCGCGCACTTTATCTGGAAGAAGTACGGCAGCTCGCAGCGCGTGCTGTTCGTCAGCGTGCCGTTCGAGGAAGTTCTCGGAGAAATTCTGCAGAAAGTCGATAACAGTCATATGGGTGTAGTTTTGAAGCGTATGATGTTACGCGCTGCATCTGCCGTGGCTGATCGTCTGGAAATCGACGTACTGGTCACCGGCGAGGCTATTTCACAGGTTGCCAGCCAGACACTGCCCAATCTGTCGCTGATCGACGCGGCCACCGACAAGCTGGTCCTGCGTCCTCTGGTAGCCAGCCACAAGCAGGACATCGTGGATCAGGCGACTGAAATCGGCACCGCTGATTTTGCCCGACACATGCCTGAGTATTGCGGGGTGATCTCGATCAACCCGAAAACCAACGCCAAGCGTAATCGCGTTGAGTACGAAGAAAAGCAGTTCGACATGGCGATTCTCGAGCAAGCGCTCGAGCGCGCCAAGCTGGTTTCGATCGATCGCGTCATCGACGATCTGAGCCGCAATGTCGACATAGAAGAAGTCAGTCAGGCGCTGGCCGGCCAGGTCATCATCGACATCCGTCACCCGGATGCCCAGGAAGACCGGCCGCTGCATGTGCCTGGCGTGGAGATACAGACGCTGCCGTTCTATGCATTGAACAGCCGTTTCAAGGGACTGGATGACACACGCCAGTACCTGTTGTATTGCGACAAAGGCGTCATGAGTCGCCTGCATGCTCACCATTTGCTCAGTGAGGGGCATGCCAATGTGCGCGTTTATCGACCGAGCTAAGTGCCCGGGGCTGTTTGCCTGTGGCTTGCGTCACCGGCCCCCCGACACCAGTCGCCAAGCCGTAACGGCTTTTGCCGACTAGTAACTGTTAATCGCCGGCGTTAAACCGTCAGCAGACCGAATCCTCTGATCGAGATACACAAGTGATCGAAAATCTACGCAACATCGCCATCATCGCCCACGTTGACCATGGTAAGACCACCCTGGTAGACAAACTCCTGCGTCAATCCGGCACTCTGGAGCGCGGCGAGCTCAACGACGAGCGCGTGATGGACTCCAACGACCAGGAAAAAGAGCGCGGTATTACCATTCTCGCGAAAAACACCGCGATCAACTGGAATGGCTACCACATCAACATCGTGGACACCCCGGGCCACGCCGACTTCGGTGGTGAAGTAGAGCGCGTGATGTCGATGGTTGACTCCGTACTGCTGCTGGTCGATGCCCAGGACGGCCCTATGCCGCAAACCCGTTTCGTGACCAAGAAGGCTTTCGAAGCCGGCCTGCGTCCGATCGTGGTCATCAACAAGGTTGACCGTCCTGGCGCACGTCCGGACTGGGTTCTGGATCAGATCTTTGACCTGTTCGACAACCTGGGTGCTACCGAAGAGCAACTGGACTTCAAAGTCGTCTACGCCTCGGCCCTGAACGGTATCGCCGGTCTGGATCACAGCGACATGGCTGAAGACATGACTCCGCTGTATCAGTCCATCGTCGACAACGTTCCGGCACCTGCCGTTGACCGCGACGGTCCGTTCCAGATGCAAATCTCGGCACTGGACTACAACAGCTTCCTGGGCATCATCGGCGTTGGCCGTATCGCTCGCGGCAAAGTCAAGCCAAACACTCAGGTTGTGGCAATCGATGCCAACGGAAAACGCCGTAACGGTCGTATCCTGAAGTTGATGGGTCACCACGGTCTGCACCGTATCGACGTCGAAGAAGCAGCTGCCGGCGACATCGTCTGCATCAGCGGCTTCGAAGAGCTGTTCATCTCCGACACCCTGTGCGACCCACAGAACGTTGAAGCGATGAAGCCGCTGACCGTTGACGAACCTACCGTTTCCATGACCTTCCAGGTCAACGATTCGCCTTTCTGCGGTAAAGAAGGCAAGTTCGTCACCAGCCGTAACATCAAGGAACGTCTGGACAAAGAGCTGCTGTACAACGTTGCTCTGCGCGTTGAAGAAGGCGACACCGCTGACAAGTTCAAGGTCTCGGGTCGTGGCGAGCTGCACCTCTCGGTACTGATCGAAACCATGCGTCGCGAAGGCTTCGAAATGGGTGTCGGTCGTCCAGAAGTAATCATCCGCATGGTTGACGGCGTCAAGCACGAACCGTACGAGAACGTGACCATCGACCTGCCGGAAGAGTCCCAGGGCTCGATCATGGAGCAGATCGGTATCCGTAAGGGCGACCTGACCAACATGGTTCCGGATGGCAAGGGCCGTGTTCGCCTCGAGTACAACATCCCTGCTCGTGGCCTGATCGGTTTCCGTAACGAGTTCCTGACCCTCACTTCCGGTGCAGGCATCCTGACCTCGATCTTCGACCGTTACGACGTGATGAAGTCGGGCGATATGTCTGGCCGTCAGAACGGTGTTCTTGTTTCGGTTGCTACCGGCAAGGCGCTGACCTACTCCCTGGAAACTCTGCAGGCGCGTGGCAAGCTGTTCCTGGGTCACGGTGAAGACGTTTATGAAGGTCAGATCGTCGGCATCAACAGCCGCGACAACGACCTGGGCGTAAACCCTACCAAGGGCAAGAAGCTCGACAACATGCGTGCTTCCGGTAAAGACGAAACCATCGCTCTGGTTCCGCCTATCCGTTTCACGCTGGAACAGGCTCTTGAATTCGTTCAGGAAGATGAGCTTTGCGAAGTCACGCCGAAGTCGATTCGCTTGCGTAAGAAGATCCTTGGCGAAAGCGAGCGTACGCGCGCTGCCAAGAAGTCGGGCAACTGATTGATCAGTTGAACGGCTAGAAAAAAACGCCCCCGGTCGCAAGGCCGGGGGCGTTTTTGTTTGTGCGGGTTTTGTGCTTTCGGGCGGCAGCCTGCAATTCGCGAGGATTTAGAACTTGGGCACTGGCGCGCTGGTGGCGTTCTTCAGTGAGCCGCTTTCCTGGCGTACCACATCCTTGGGCTTGTAAGCGCAATAGCCTGGGCGCGGTCCGATCTTGGGATGGTTGCGGCAGGTGTCCGGGCGCTTGTCGTAGATGGTGCACAGACGGCTCTTACGGTCCAGGTAAAGGCAGTCATTGTTGCTCATGCGCTGCAAGGTAAAGATTTCGGACTTCTGATTGTAGCGCTCGACAATCCCTTCCTTTTGCAGGCGTTTGGCAATGTTCTTGGGCGGATCACCCCGCTCGAACTCATCGACGATGCCGATGCGAATCAGATCCTTGATCTTCACTTCCACAGGTAACGTGCAGCAGCTGGAAACACAGCCTCCGCACATGTAGCTGGAGTATTTGGCCCAGGTATCGATGCGATCGAGTTCTGCGGCGGCGATCAAAGTGGGTTTCATTTGAATTCAGGCTTCCGGGTGTATCGGGCGCGCGATCATACCGGCACCAAGGGTTTTGCTGAAAGTAAAAATTACCCAGGCGACTGCCGGTAGCGGGGCCGGTCGTGTAAAGGAGGGTATGACGAGCCATTCGCGGCGGGCTTTGAGCAAGCCCGCCGCGAATATTGGCTAGAACAGATCGATCGGTGCTGACTCATCTGCTGGCAGAGGACTGCCCGGCGCGCTGCCGCCCAATTCGTTGACGCTTGGTGGTGTGTCTTCGCTTTTGAACAGCTCGAAGAACGCGTTAGGCGTGCTTGGTGTTGCTGCCCGGCCGCTGAGTGGGTCAACCCGCAGGCTCAGGATGCCATCCGGTTCGGCCTGTTGATGCGGTGGCTTGTCCTTCAGCGCGGCGCTCATGTAGTCCATCCAGATCGGCAGCGAGACCGTGCCGCCGAACTCATGCCGTCCAAGGCTTTCAGGCTGATCGAAGCCTGACCAGACCGTGGTGATGTAATCGGCGTTGTAGCCGGAGAACCAGGCATCCTTGGAGTCATTGGTCGTACCGGTCTTGCCGGCAATGTCCGGCCTGTTCATTGACAGGGCACGACGGCCGGTGCCGCGTTTGATCACGTCCTGCAGCATGCTGTTGAGGATGTAGGTCGTACGGCCGTCCACGATACGCTCAGCAGGGATTGGCGTCTGAGGCTCAACGGGTGTCATCGACGACGAAGGCGTCACGCTCGGGCTGTCATGCACGGCAAATGTTGAGGTGTCAGGTGCAGTCTTCGCGTCATTGGCGGGTACGGTAGGCGGATTGGCGATGAAGATCGTCTGGCCGTCGCGGTTCTCGATGGTCTGGATCAGGTAAGGGCTGACCTTGTAGCCACCGTTGGCGAAGGCGCTCCAGCCAGTGGCAATCTCCATCGGGGTGAGCGTTGCCGTACCCAGTGCAAGCGAGAGGTTGCGCGGCAGGTCCTGCTTGGCGAAGCCGAAGCGTGTGATGTAGTCGATCGTGCTGTCGACGCCCAGCGCCTGTAACAGGCGGATCGACACCAGGTTGCGCGACTTGTAAAGCGCCTCGCGCAGACGGATCGGGCCGAGGAACGTGTTGGTGTCGTTCTTCGGGCGCCAGACCTTGTCCAGATATTCGTCAACGAAGACGATAGGCGCATCGTTCACCAGGCTGGAGGCGGTGTAGCCATTATCAAGCGCCGCACTATAAATGAACGGTTTGAAGCTCGATCCCGGCTGGCGCTTGGCCTGCATCGCCCGGTTATAGTTACTTTGCTCGAACGCGAAGCCGCCAACCAGCGCCCGGATCGCACCGTTCTGCGGATCCAGCGACACCAGCGCGCTTTGCGCGACGGGAATTTGACTGAATTTCAGCGAGCCGTCGGCCTGGCGCAGCACGCGAATCAGGTCGCCGACGTGCGCAACATCTCCGGGTTGCTTGGGATTGGCGCCCAGGCTGTTGGTATTCAGGTACGGGCGAGCCCATTTCATGGAGCTCCACTCGACGGTCTCTTCCTTTTCACCGTTGCGCGTGAGGACACGCAAGCCGCTCTTGTCGATCTGCGTGACGATGGCAGGCTCGATGCCGTTGATCGTCCGTTGTTTGGTCAGTTCCTGTGCCCAGTTGGCGCGGGTCATGCCCGGGAAGCGACTCTCCGGTCCACGGTAGCCGTGACGCTGGTCGTAGTCGATCAGCCCTGTCCGAATGGCTTCGTTGGCGTGTTCCTGAAGGTCGCTTGGCACAGTCGTGGTGACGCGGAAGCCCTCTGTATAAGCCTCGCTGCCGAACCGCCCGACCATGTCCGCCCGCGCCATTTCGGCGATGTAGGGGGCGTTAACTTCTGGCGTTGGAACGTGGTAACTGGCGTTGAGTGGCTCGGCCAGGGCGGTCTGGTAAGCAGTCTGGTCGATTTTGCCGAGGCGATACATGCGACCCAGGATCCAGTCGCGTCGTTCCTTGGCGCGGGTCGGGTTTGCCAGTGGGTTGAAACGTGACGGTGCCTTGGGCAAACCGGCAATCATGGCCATTTGCGCCAAGCTTACATCGCGGATCGATTTACCGTAGTAGACTTGCGCCGCCGCCTCGATCCCGTAGGCCCGATTGCCCAGGTAGATCTTGTTCACGTACAGCTCGAGAATCTCGTCTTTGGTGAGTTGGCGCTCGATTTGCAAGGCAAGAAGGATTTCGGTGGTTTTGCGGGAAAAGCTTCTTTCACTCGTCAAAAAAAAGTTTTTCGCGACTTGCATCGTGATGGTACTGCCGCCCGATTGAATGTGACCGCTTTTCACCAGTTGTGTGGCGGCACGCATCAGGCTGCTGGGATCGACACCGTAGTGATTGGCGAAATTGTCATCTTCTGCCGATAACAGTGCATTGATGAAGTTGGGCGGGATCTCAGCGAAGCGAATAGGGGTCCGGCGCATCTCGCCAAACTCCGCGATCAGCTTGCCGTCGCTGCTGTACACACGAAGTGGAATTTGCAGTTGGATGCTTCGCAGCGCCTCAACGGATGGCAGGGTCGGGCTCAGATAAAGGAACGCGCCGCTCAAGCCGAGCAACAGCGAGCAGAATACCGCGACGAGAGACCACCAGAAAAACTTCAGCAGGCGTATCAAGGCTTTTGGATTTCCAGAAAAAAGAATGGGTTAAGCGCAGGCATTTACAAATGAACACGCCTTGAAGCTTTCTCAAATGAAAAAAACGCTGGGCATTATAAGCATTTTTCGTCCCCGAGCGTGATTTGCGCTACTGTCAAGGCTGTCGACAGAGACGTTGACCCGAAATAACTCCGTAAGTGACGGAAACTCAAAGGAATAAGGTTGTGTTCGAACTCTTCCGTAAGAAGGCCAACACCCTTCTAGGGATCGATATTAGCTCCACCTCGGTAAAACTCCTTGAATTGAGTCGTTCCGGCACCCGCTATAAGGTCGAGTCCTACGCCGTCGAGCCGCTACCGGCCAACGCCGTTGTCGAAAAGAATATCGCTGACCTCGAAGGGGTTGGTCAGGCGCTTTCACGCGTGCTCGTCAAGGCTAAAACCAGTGTCAAGGCAGTGGCGGTTGCCGTTGCAGGTTCGGCGGTCATCACCAAAACCATCGAAATGGATGCAGGCCTGTCTGACGACGACATGGAGAATCAGCTCAAGCTTGAAGCTGATCAGTACATCCCTTATCCGCTTGAAGAAGTTGCCATCGATTTTGAGGTGCAGGGCTATTCGGTCCGCAACCCTGAGCGAGTCGAAGTGCTGCTGGCCGCCTGTCGCAAGGAAAACGTCGAAGTGCGCGAAGCCGCATTGGCGCTGGCCGGGCTGACCGCAAAGGTCGTGGACGTTGAAGCCTATGCGCTCGAGCGATCCTTCGGCCTGCTGGCTGCGCAACTGGGCAACGGCCACGACGAGTTGACGGTTGCCGTCGTCGACATCGGCGCAACCATGACCACGCTCAGCGTGCTTCACCATGGACGCATCATTTATACCCGCGAGCAACTGTTCGGTGGTCGACAACTGACTGACGAAATCCAGCGCCGTTACGGTCTGTCGATGGAAGAAGCCGGCCTTGCGAAAAAGCAGGGCGGCCTGCCGGACGACTATGTCAGCGAGGTACTGGATCCGTTCAAGGATGCACTTGTGCAACAGGTGTCCCGATCCTTGCAGTTCTTTTTTGCGGCTGGCCAGTACAACACCGTGGACCACATCATGCTGGCGGGCGGTACGGCTTCCATCGCAGGTCTGGAACATCTCATCCAGCGCCGCATCGGCACGCCGACCATGGTCGCCAATCCTTTTGCCGATATGGCGTTGAGCGCCAAGGTCAACGCTGGTGCGCTGGCCAGTGATGCACCTGCCCTGATGATCGCGTGCGGTCTTGCTTTGAGGAGCTTCGACTGATGGCACGGATCAACTTATTACCCTGGCGTGAAGAGCTTCGTGAAGAGCGCAAAAAGCGTTTCCTGACGGTATTGGTGGGTGTGGTAGTGCTGTCGGTAGGCGCGCTGTTTCTGATCGATCGCTATGTCAGCAGGGCCATTGAGCATCAAATGGCCCGCAACGCGTTTTTGCAGGTGCAAGTCACCCAGCTTGATGCGCGTATCAAGGAAATCAGCGAGCTTAGAGCGCGTCGCAAGCAGTTGCTGGAACGTATGAAAATCATCCAGGACCTGCAAGGCAACCGCCCGATCACAGGGCGGGTATTCGATCAGTTGGCGCGCACCTTGCCGGATGGCGTTTATTTTTCTCAGGTCAAGATGACGGACAAAGTGATCGCTATCAGTGGTTCGGCCGAATCCAACAACCGCGTCTCCGACCTGATGCGTAACCTTGAAGCCTCTGACTGGCTGGAGGCGCCGAGTCTGACTGAGGTCAAGGCGACAACCGCTGGTGCGCTGGATCAGGCCAACGTCTTTCAGTTGACGGTACGCCAGACGCAGCCTCAGGCAGCCGTTGTCGAAGGAGTCAAGCCATGAACATGTCCGAATGGCTTGAAGGATTACGCAAGGTCGACTTGAACGATCTGGACCTGAGCAACATGGGTTCATGGCCCGCTGCGGTCAAGGCGATAGCGGGCGTGTTGACCGCCGTGCTGATTTTCGCGCTGGGTTATTTTTTCTTTATTCAGGATCTGGAAACCCAGTTGCAAAGTAACCAGGCCACAGAGATGACGCTCAAAGAGCAATTTTCCACCAAGGCTTTTCAGGCTGCGAATCTGGAGCCTTACAAAAGGCAGATGGACGAGATGGAAAACACCTTCGGTACGTTGTTGCGGCAGTTGCCCAGCGACACCGAGGTGCCTGGCCTGCTTGAAGACATCACTCGCACAGGTCTGGGCAGCGGCCTTGAGTTCGAGGAAATCAAACTGTTGCCTGAAGCCGTTCAGCAGTTCTACATCGAATTGCCGATACAGATCACAGTGGTCGGTGGCTATCACGATCTTGCGACCTTCGTCAGTGGCGTGGCGAGCTTGCCGCGCATTGTGACGCTGCATGATTTCGAGATTAAGCCAGCCGATCCCAAAACGCCCAACAAGCTGCGTATGAGCATCCTGGCCAAGACTTACCGCTACAACGATGAAGGGCTGAAGAAATGAGGGCGGCGCGTGTGTTGTGCGTCAGTACGGTTCTGCTCGGGTTGGCCGGTTGCGGTGGCGACAAGGATTTCTCTGACCTGACCGAGTTCATGCATCAGGCCCAGGCGCGTCCGACCGGAAGTATTGAGCCCCTGCCCAAGTTTCGGGCCTACGAAGCATTCACCTACAACGCCGCCACGCTGCGCAGCCCGTTTCAGCCCGCCGTCAGGATGGATCCGCTGAACCGTCAGCGGGGAACACGGCTTGTTGCGCCGGATGAAACCCGGGTCAAGCAGTTCCTCGAAGGCTTCAATATCGAGTCGTTCGAGATGGTGGGTACGATTGGTAATGGGTCCGGTACGTTCGCGTTGTTGCGTGGGGCTGGAGGGGTACATCGCGTCAAGGTAGGCGATTACCTGGGACGTAATAACGGTCGGATTGTGTCGGTCAGCGATGCGCAGGTCGATGTCATCGAAATAGTTCCTGATGGAGAGGGGGCCTGGCTGGAAAGGCCGCGCAGTATTGCCCTCAAAGAACGCTCATGAAGTGGGCAAGGCCAAGCATGCATAGCACCGCACAACGGAAATTGATCATGACCCGGATACTCTCGATTATCGGCGTGTCGTTATGGATAACGATGGTTTCGCCGGTTTTGCAGGCTGCCAACCTTAAAACGCTGGACGTCGCGGCACTGCCGGGCGATCGAATCGAGCTCAAACTCTCGTTCGACTCGCCTGTTCCGGCTCCGCGTGGCTATACCACCGAGCAGCCTGCGCGTATTGCGCTGGACCTGCCAGGTGTGACCAGCCAGTTGGCGACCAAAAGCCGCGACCTGGGTTCGGGCAACGCACGCAGTGTTGTCGTGGTGCAGGCCCAGGACCGTACGCGTGTCATCATCAATCTGACGACGCTGGCCCCTTATAGCTCGAGGGTCGATGGCAATAATCTGTATGTGGTCATTGGTCAGGGGGCTGCTGCGGCTCAGGCGTCTCAGCCAACAACAGCAATGGGTGCAGCCCGTGTAGCGGTGCCACCGCCTGTCCCGGCGTCCGCGAAGCCGTTCGTGCCCTCTGGGGCACGGGCCATTCGCAATGTCGATTTTCAGCGGGGTGAGTTGGGCGAAGGTAATGTGGTCATCGACCTGAGCAATGCCAGTATCGCGCCAGACATTCAGGAGCAGGGTGGCAAGATCCGTGTGGATTTCGCCAAGACCCAACTGCCGGAGCCGTTGCGTGTGCGTCTGGACGTGAAGGATTTTGCGACTCCGGTGCAGTTCGTGAGCGCGACCGCGACAGGTGACAAAGCCAGTATTTCGATCGAACCGTCAGGGGCGTTCGACTATTCAGCGTTTCAGACCGAGAACAAACTGACGATCAGTGTGCGTCCGCTGACCAATGAAGATGTGGACCGTCGCGCCGCTGACAAACCGGTGTATACCGGGGAAAAGCTGTCACTGAACTTCCAGGACATCGACGTGCGTTCGGTCCTGCAACTGATCGCCGACTTCACCAACCTCAATCTGGTCGCCAGTGACACGGTTCAGGGCGGTATCACCCTGCGCCTGCAAAACGTGCCATGGGATCAGGCGCTGGATCTGGTGCTCAAGACCAAAGGCCTCGACAAGCGCAAGGTTGGCAGCGTGCTGCTGGTGGCCCCGGCCGACGAAATCGCTGCGCGTGAACGTCAGGAGCTGGAGTCGCTGAAACAGATCGCCGAGCTGGCACCGTTGCGCCGTGAGCTGTTGCAGGTCAACTACGCCAAGGCGGCTGATATCGCCAAGCTGTTCCAGTCAGTGACCAGCGCGGAGTCAAAAACCGACGAGCGTGGCTCGATCACGGTCGACGAACGCACCAACAATATCATTGCCTACCAGACCCAGGACCGGCTCGACGAGCTGCGGCGCATCGTTTCGCAGCTGGATATTCCAGTGCGTCAGGTCATGATCGAAGCGCGGATTGTTGAAGCCAACGTCGATTACGACAAAGAGATCGGCGTGCGCTGGGGCGGAACCACCAACCGCAGCGGCAATGGCAAATGGACCGGTTACGGTCTGGATAATAAAGGCGATGAGGCAGGTAACACGGGCACAGATGTGGGCCCGAACACGCCGTTCGTCGACCTGGGTGCGGCCAATGCAACGACCGGGATCGGTCTGGGCTTTGTCACCAACAACACGCTGCTCGATCTTGAGCTGAGCGCGATGGAAAAGACCGGCAACGGCGAAATCGTCTCGCAGCCCAAGGTCGTTACGTCCGACAAGGAAACCGCCAAGATCCTCAAGGGTACGGAAATCCCGTACCAGGAATCCAGCTCCAGTGGCGCAACGACGGTGAGTTTCAAGGAGGCTTCCCTGTCGCTCGAGGTCACGCCGCAGATCACTCCGGACAATCGCATCATCATGGAGGTCAAGGTCACCAAGGACGAACCGGACTACATCAATGCGGTGCTGGGCGTGCCGCCCATCAAGAAAAACGAGGTCAACGCCAAGGTGCTGATTTCCGACGGCGAGACCATCGTGATCGGTGGCGTGTTCTCGAATACGCAAAGTAAAGTGGTAGAGAAAGTGCCATTTCTCGGTGATGTGCCGTATCTTGGCCGCCTTTTCAGGCGCGACGTGGTATCAGAGGCGAAATCCGAGCTGTTGGTATTTCTGACACCGCGTATCATGAACAACCAGGCGATTGCTGTGAGTCGTTGATTCTGTGCGAAATTTAATACTTGTGGGGCCGATGGGTGCTGGCAAGAGCACCATCGGCCGCTTGCTTGCCAAAGAGTTGCGACTGCCGTTCAAGGATTCCGACAAGGAAATCGAACTGCGCACGGGCGCCAATATTCCCTGGATTTTCGACAAGGAAGGCGAGCCGGGCTTTCGAGATCGCGAACAGGCCATGATTGCAGAGCTGTGCGAAGCCGATGGCGTTGTCCTGGCGACGGGCGGCGGTGCAGTCATGCGCAGTGAAAATCGGCAGGCGTTGCATGCTGGCGGGCGTGTGGTCTACCTTCACGCTTCAGTTGAGCAGCAAGTCGGCAGGACTGCGCGTGACCGTAATCGGCCGTTATTGCGCACCGCAGATCCCGCCCGCGTGTTAAGCGAACTGCTCGCCATCCGCGACCCGTTGTATCGGGAGATTGCCGATCTGGTGGTTGAAACCGATGAGCGGCCACCGCGAATGGTCGTCCTCGACATACTGGCTCGTCTGGCCGAGCTTCCTCCCCGTTAAAGCGCAGACGAAAATGCGCTATCCTCGGCGACCATAAAAAACAGTGACGGTACATGACGCTGCGTCATGACAGTCCTGAGGCACGCGAACGTGCTATCGCCCAATCGGTAATCAATGTGGGGACACATGCAGACACTTACGGTCGAGCTTGGTGAACGTAGCTACCCGATCCATATTGGCGAAGGCCTTCTGGACCGTCTCGAGCTGCTGGCCCCGCACATTGTCGGGCGTCAGGTAGCTATCGTGTCCAATGCGACAGTGGCACCGCTGTATCTGGAGCGTCTGACCCGCACCCTGGCTGGCTATAACGTTCTGCCCGTTGTGCTGCCCGATGGCGAGGCTTTCAAGAATTGGGAAACCCTGCAAACCATTTTCGACGGCCTGCTGACAGCCCGTCATGACCGCCGCACCACTGTGATTGCGTTGGGCGGCGGTGTGATTGGCGACATGGCAGGTTTCGCGGCGGCCTGTTATCAGCGCGGCGTGAATTTCATTCAGATCCCTACAACGCTGCTGTCCCAGGTGGACTCTTCGGTTGGCGGCAAGACCGGCATCAACCATCCGTTGGGCAAGAACATGGTGGGCGCGTTCTACCAGCCGAGTGTCGTGCTGATCGATACCACCTCGCTCAACACCCTGCCTGCGCGTGAATTGTCCGCCGGGCTGGCCGAAGTGATCAAATACGGTCTGATCTGCGATGAGCCGTTTCTGACCTGGCTTGAAGAGCATGTCGACGCCCTCCGTGAGCTGGATCAGGTGGCGCTGACCAAGGCCATCGAGCGCTCCTGCGCAGCGAAGGCGCTGGTGGTCGGTGCTGATGAGCGCGAGTCGGGTGTCCGCGCCACACTGAACCTTGGGCATACATTCGGGCACGCCATCGAGACGCATATGGGCTATGGTGTCTGGCTGCATGGCGAAGCAGTGGCTGCCGGCACAGTGATGGCGCTTGAAATGTCGTCGCGTCTGGGCTGGATCAGCACGCAGGAACGTGATCGTGGCATCCGCCTGTTTCTGCGTGCGGGATTGCCGGTCGTGCCTCCACAGGACATGACGGAAGACAACTTCCTCGAACACATGGCGATCGACAAGAAAGTCATCGATGGACGTCTGCGTCTGGTGCTGCTGCGTCAGATGGGTGAAGCGGTTATCACGGACGATTATCCAAAAGAAGTATTACAGGCCACTCTGGTTGCGGATTACCGCGCCCTGGTGGATCAGCTTAGAGGTTAACGGAAACCCCATGACTAGTTTGCACGCCGACGAGGCCTTCCTCGGCCATTATCAGTTGAGTCATGACCCCTTTGCAGCGCGGGTACCTGGCTTCAAATTCTTCCCTGCCCAGCGCAAGCCCGTGTTGGGGCAGCTCCACCATCTGGCTCGCTACAGTCAGCTGCTGCTGGCAGTCACCGGGCCTCAGGGCAGCGGCAAGACGCTGTTGCGTCAGGCGCTGGTCGCGAGCACCAACAAGCAGTCGGTCCAGAGTGTCGTGGTTTCGGCGCGTGGCGCCAACGATGCCGCAGGCGTTTTGCAGCAGGTCGCGCAGGCGCTGAGCGTTGCTCAGGCCGAAATGCAGGCCATCCTGTCGCAGGTCGTGCAGCTTGGCCTTACCGGCCAGGAAGTGTACTTGCTGGTGGACGATGCGGAACAACTTGGCGATTCGGCGCTCGAAGCGTTGCTGGGTCTTGCTGCGGGTACGCCTGAAGGGCGTCCGCATGTGTTTCTGTTCGGCGAGCCGTCGCTGCTGGATCGTCTCGACCAGCTGTGTGCCGAACTGCAGGGCGATGTCGAAGGCGAACGCTTTCACGTCATCGAACTGCAACCCTATACGGAAGAAGAAACCCGGGAGTATCTGGCTCAACGTCTGGAGGGTGCAGGGCAAGGAATTGCATTGTTTACTGCCGACCAGATCACCGATATCCACGAACAGTCCGATGGCTGGCCTGGGGCTATCAACCAGGTTGCCCGTGATTCAATGATCGAGGCCATGATCGCCAGTCGTTCTGCGGTCAAGCGTCCAAGTATGGGGTTCAACATGCCGAAAAAACACGTATTGGCCTTGGGGGCCGTCGTCATAGTGGCCGTGGCAGCAGCAGTGCTGATCCCGGGTCGCGGTGACAAGACCGCTGCCCCTGCCAATGCTCCAGCCACTGCTCAGGCCCAGTTGCCGCTGGGGCAGGGCACTCCTTCTGGTCAGCAATCGAACAACGGTGGCCCGGCCATTGAGTTCGCGGGCAACTCGCAGCCGATGCCGTTGCCGCTGGTTGGCAACTCGCAACCGGTCATGCGTGGTCCGCTGGCCGAGGCGGCGGGTTCTGGTGATGGCGACGAGGATGCGGTGCCTTCCGGCTCGCCTGCTCAGCCTCCGACCGTGACCACTACCGCACCTCCGGCAGGTGTGCCCGCCGGTCAGGCCGCAGCCCAGGTGCCTCGCTCGTCGATCCCGGCACCAACGCCTGCTGCTTCAGCGCCTGCGCCGGCAGCAAGGCCAACGCCAGCGCCGACTCAGGTAGCCACAGCCAAGCCTGCCGCGCCTGCTGCCAAGCCTGTCGAGAAACCGGCCGCTGCGGCAGCCAAACCTGCTGCCGGTGGCAACTGGTATAGCGGTCAGGCGCCAGGTCACTATGTGGTGCAGATTCTGGGTACCAGTTCCGAAGCCACGGCACAGGCTTACATTGCAGAGCAGGGTGGCGAGTACCGCTACTTCAAGAAAACTCTGCAAGGCAAGCCGCTGTACGTCGTAACCTACGGTAACTTTGCTGACCGAAATGCCGCCCTTGCGGCCATCAAGGTCTTGCCAGCCAAGGTTCAGGCTGGTAAACCTTGGCCTCGTACTGTCGCCAGCATCCAACAAGAGCTCGGCGCCACCCGCTGAAGTCGCAGCGGCCTTATCCAGGCCGCTCACCCGGCACACCTGACTTAGCCCGCTCGCGCGCGCCGCTTTTCCAGTGGCGCGCCTTGCGGCGTCTGCGTTACAAACGCACCCCCAGTCTTTATCGCGTCAGTCTGGTTTTTGAAAAAATACTTTGACTAGCACAGCGACCCACTCTAAAACTTTCATAATTGCGACATTGATTATCGACCAGTCGTCGTTAAATTTGTGAGCCTTGGTATCGCTGTGTACAATGACCTCCGTTTTGCCTGACCGAAGCTGGCGTTCGTTCGGTGTGTCAGGTAATTGGTTGAATTAAAAGGAAATTTGCCTCGTAAAGAGGCAGCCTGGTGAGAAAGTGTCTATGAAAGCAGGTCTGTACCAACCAGATGAATTCAAGGATAACTGTGGTTTCGGCCTGATCGCTCATATGCAAGGCGAGCCCAGTCATCACCTGTTGCAGACGGCTATCCAAGCCCTGACCTGCATGACCCACCGTGGCGGTATCAACGCCGACGGCAAGACCGGTGACGGTTGTGGTCTGTTGATTCAGAAGCCTGATGGCTTCCTGCGCGCAATGGCCAAGCAACATTTCGGCGTTGAACTGCCCCGCCAGTATGCAGTGGGCATGGTGTTCCTCAATCAGGACGACGCCAAGGCCGATGCCGCCCGCGAAAACATGAACCGCGAGATCTTGGCCGAGGGTCTGGAACTGGTGGGCTGGCGTGAAGTGCCGATCGATACCAGCGTGCTGGGCCGCCTGGCCCTGGAACGTCTGCCGAAGATCGAGCAGGTTTACATCGGCGGTGAAGGTCTGAGCGATCAGGAATTCGCGATCAAGCTGTTCAGCGCGCGTCGCCGTTCCTCGGTGGCCAACGCTGCGGACGTGGACCACTACATCTGCAGCTTTTCGCACAAGACCATCATTTACAAAGGTCTGATGATGCCGGCCGATCTCACGGCCTTCTTTCCGGACCTGAGCGACGAGCGTCTGCAAACCGCGATCTGCGTGTTCCACCAGCGTTTCTCGACCAACACCCTGCCGAAATGGCCGCTTGCACAGCCGTTCCGCTTTCTCGCCCACAACGGCGAGATCAACACCATTACCGGTAACCGTAACTGGGCACAGGCGCGTCGCACCAAGTTCACCAACGATCTGATGGATCTGGAAGAACTGGGCCCGCTGGTCAACCGTGTCGGTTCCGACTCCTCCAGCATGGACAACATGCTGGAACTGATGGTCACTGGTGGCATCGACCTGTTCCGCGGCGTGCGCATGATCATTCCGCCTGCGTGGCAGAACGTTGAAACCATGGACCCGGATCTCCGGGCGTTCTATGAATACAACTCCATGCACATGGAGCCTTGGGATGGTCCGGCCGGTATCGTAATGACCGAGGGTCGTCATGCGGTCTGCCTGCTCGACCGCAACGGCCTGCGCCCGGCGCGCTGGGTGACCACCAAGAACGGCTATATCACCCTCGCGTCGGAAATCGGCGTGTGGGATTACAAACCGGAAGATGTCATCGCCAAGGGCCGTGTAGGTCCTGGCCAGATCTTTGCCGTGGACACCGAAACCGGTCAGATCCTCGACACCGACGCCATCGACAACCGTCTGAAGTCCCGTCATCCGTACAAACAGTGGTTGCGCAAGAATGCCTTGCGCATTCAGGCCACCATGGAAGACAACGACCACGGCTCGGCTTTCTATAACAGTGATCAGCTCAAGCAATACATGAAAATGTATCAGGTCACGTTCGAAGAGCGCGATCAGGTGTTGCGTCCGCTGGGCGAGCAGGGTCAGGAAGCCGTAGGCTCCATGGGTGACGATACGCCAATGGCAGTGTTGTCGCGCCGGGTGCGTTCGCCGTATGACTATTTCCGTCAGCAGTTCGCGCAGGTGACCAACCCGCCGATCGACCCGCTGCGTGAAGCCATCGTCATGTCACTGGAAATCTGCCTCGGTGCCGAGCGCAACATTTTCCAGGAGTCGCCTGAGCACGCTTCGCGCGTGATCCTCAGCTCGCCGGTCATATCGCCGGCCAAGTGGCGCTCGCTGATGAACCTGGACCGTCCGGGCTTCGAACGCTACATCATCGACCTCAACTACGATGAAAGCGTTGGTCTTGAGGCCGCTATACGCAACATTGCCGATCAGGCCGAAGAAGCCGTGCGTTCCGGTCATACCCTGATCGTATTGAGCGACCGTCATATCGCACCAGGCAAGCTGCCTGCGCACGCCTCGTTGGCAGTTGGCGCGGTTCACCACCGTCTGACCGAACAAGGTCTGCGTTGCGACAGCAACATTCTGGTAGAAACCGCCACCGCACGTGACCCGCACCATTTCGCTGTGCTGATCGGCTTCGGTGCTTCGGCGGTCTATCCGTTCCTGGCGTACGAAGTGCTGGGTGACCTGATCCGTACCGGTGAAGTGCTGGGCGACCTTTATGAGGTCTTCAAGAACTACCGCAAAGGCATCACCAAGGGCTTGCTCAAGATCCTGTCCAAGATGGGTATCTCGACCGTTGCGTCCTACCGTGGCGCGCAGCTGTTCGAAGCCATTGGTCTGTCTGAAGACGTCTGCTACACCTGCTTCCGTGGTGTGCCGAGTCGTCTGAAAGGCGCACGCTTCGTTGATATCGAAGCCGAACAGAAAGCCCTGGCCGGTGAAGCCTGGAGCCCGCGCAAGCCGATCCAGCAAGGCGGTCTGCTCAAGTTTGTGTTCGGTGGCGAATACCACGCCTATAACCCGGACGTGGTCAGCACCTTGCAAGCTGCCGTGCAGCAGGGTGACTACAGCAAGTTCAAGGAATACACCTCGCTGGTGGACAAGCGCCCTGTGTCGATGATTCGCGACCTGTTCCAGGTCAAGACCCTCGACCAGCCGCTGAACATCGACGAAGTGGAGCCTCTGACCGAGATCCTCAAGCGTTTCGACTCAGCCGGTATCTCTCTGGGTGCCTTGTCGCCCGAGGCCCATGAGGCGCTGGCCGAGGCGATGAACCGTCTGGGTGCACGCTCCAACTCCGGTGAGGGTGGTGAAGACCCGGCGCGCTACGGCACCATCCGCAGCTCGAAGATCAAGCAGATCGCAACCGGCCGTTTCGGTGTGACGCCTGAGTACCTCGTCAACGCTGACGTGTTGCAGATCAAGGTGGCTCAAGGTGCAAAACCGGGCGAAGGCGGACAACTGCCAGGCGGCAAGGTCAATGGCCTGATCGCCAAGCTGCGTTATGCAGTGCCTGGCGTGACTCTGATTTCGCCACCTCCGCACCATGACATCTATTCGATCGAAGACTTGTCGCAGCTGATTTTCGACCTAAAACAGGTCAACCCGGCAGCGCTGGTATCGGTCAAACTGGTGGCAGAAGCGGGCGTTGGTACGATCGCCGCTGGTGTAGCCAAGGCCTATGCTGACCTGATCACTATTTCCGGTTACGACGGCGGCACAGGTGCTTCGCCGCTGACCTCGATCAAGTACGCCGGTGCGCCATGGGAACTGGGCCTGGCTGAAACTCACCAGACCCTGCGCGGCAACGATCTGCGCGGCAAGGTTCGTGTGCAGACCGACGGTGGCCTGAAAACCGGCCTCGATGTGATCAAGGCGGCGATTCTGGGTGCCGAAAGCTTTGGCTTCGGTACCGCTCCAATGATCGCGCTGGGCTGCAAATACCTGCGTATCTGTCACCTGAACAACTGCGCGACCGGCGTTGCGACTCAAAACGACAAGCTGCGCAAGGACCACTACATCGGCACCGTCGACATGGTGATCAACTTCTTCACCTACGTGGCTGAAGAAACCCGTGAATGGCTGGCCAAGCTGGGTGTTCGCTCGCTCGAAGAGTTGATCGGTCGTACCGATCTGCTGGAAATCCTGCCGGGCGAAACCGAGAAACAACAGCACCTGGACCTGACGCCTTTGCTGGGCAGCGACCATATTCCGGCTGACAAACCTCAGTTCAGTCTGGTGGACCGCAACCCGCCTTTCGACAAGGGGCTGCTGGCCGAAAAAATGGTGGAACTGGCCAAGCCGGCTATCGAAGCGCTCAGCGGCGGCGAGTACGAACTGGACATCTGCAACTGCGACCGATCCATCGGCGCGCGGATCTCTGGCGAGATTGCTCGTCTGCACGGCAACCAGGGCATGAACAAGGCACCGGTCACGTTCCGCTTCAAGGGCACTGCAGGTCAGAGCTTCGGGGTGTGGAACGCAGGTGGCTTGAACATGTACCTGGAAGGCGATGCCAACGACTACGTCGGCAAAGGCATGACGGCTGGCAAGCTGGTCATCGTGCCGCCCAAGGGCAGCCCGTTCAAGACCAACGAAAGTGCCATCATCGGTAACACCTGCCTGTATGGCGCAACCGGCGGCAAGCTGTTTGCGGCGGGCACTGCAGGTGAGCGTTTCGCCGTTCGTAACTCCGGTGCCCACACCGTTGTAGAAGGCACTGGCGACCATTGCTGCGAATACATGACCGGTGGTTTTGTCTGCGTGCTCGGCAAGACCGGCTACAACTTCGGCTCAGGCATGACCGGTGGTTTCGCCTATGTGCTCGACCAGGACAACACCTTCGTTGACCGGGTCAACCACGAACTGGTTGAAATCCAGCGCATCAGCGGCGAGTCGATGGAGGCTTATCGCACCCACCTGCAAACCGTGCTGAACGAGTATGTTGAGGAAACCGACAGTGAATGGGGTCGCAACCTGGCTGAAAACCTGGACGACTATCTGCGCCGCTTCTGGCTGGTCAAGCCCAAGGCTGCCAACCTGAAGTCGCTGCTCTCCAGCACCCGAGCAAATCCGCAGTAACTGCAGCTTTAAGCGGCGCGCTGGCGCGCCGCATGTGAACAGCAGCGCGTGATTTGCCTGCGAACATGATTTCCTGCAGCTTCAGGCACATCGCCTGAAGCTGTCGTGTAGAGGTTCTAGAGAATGGCCGAGCGTCTAAGTAACGACTTTCAATTCATCGATGTCGGGCGTAAAGACCCGAAGAAGAAGCTGCTACGCCAGCGCAAGAAAGAGTTCGTGGAAATCTACGAGCCTTTCAAGCCACAGCAGTCCGCCGATCAGGCGCACCGCTGCCTGGGTTGCGGCAACCCGTATTGCGAATGGAAGTGCCCTGTGCACAACTTCATTCCCAACTGGCTCAAGCTGGTCGCCGAAGGCAACATTCTGGCGGCCGCCGAATTGTCTCACCAGACCAATACGTTGCCGGAAGTCTGTGGCCGCGTGTGCCCGCAAGACCGTCTGTGCGAGGGTGCCTGCACCCTGAACGACGGTTTTGGTGCCGTGACCATCGGTTCGGTCGAGAAGTACATCACCGACACCGCATTTGCCATGGGCTGGCGCCCGGACATGTCCAAGGTCGTGCCGACCGGCAAGCGTGTCGCGATCATTGGCGCAGGCCCTGCAGGCCTTGGCTGTGCCGACGTACTGGTACGTGGCGGTGTGGCGCCAGTGGTATTCGACAAGAACCCGGAAATCGGTGGTCTGCTGACCTTTGGTATCCCGGAGTTCAAACTTGAAAAATCCGTGCTGAGCCATCGCCGTGAAGTGTTCACCGGCATGGGTATCGAATTCCGCCTCAATACCGAAATCGGCAAGGACATCACCATCGATCAACTGCTCGAAGAATACGATGCCGTGTTCATGGGCATGGGCACCTACACCTACATGAAAGGTGGTTTTGCCGGTGAAGACCTGCCGGGCGTGCATGATGCGCTCGACTTCCTGATTGCCAACGTCAATCGCAATCTGGGCTTCGAAAAGTCGCCTGAAGATTTTGTCGACATGAAAGGCAAGCGGGTCGTGGTACTCGGCGGTGGCGACACGGCGATGGACTGCAACCGCACCTCGATCCGTCAAGGCGCCAAGTCGGTGACCTGCGCGTACCGTCGTGACGAAGAGAACATGCCGGGCTCACGCAAGGAAGTGAAGAACGCCAAGGAAGAGGGCGTGAAGTTCCTCTACAACCGTCAGCCGATTGCCATCGTTGGCGAAGACAAGGTCGAAGGCGTAAAAGTCGTCGAAACCCGTCTGGGCGAGCCGGATGCACGCGGTCGCCGCAGCCCTGAGCCGATCCCGGGCTCCGAAGAAATCATCCCGGCAGATGCCGTGGTCATTGCGTTCGGTTTCCGTCCAAGCCCCGCGGCCTGGTTCGAAGCGTCCACGATCACGACCGATAGCCAGGGCCGTGTCGTTGCTCCAGAACAGGCGCAGTACAAGCACCAGACCAGCAACCCGAAGATCTTCGCGGGTGGCGACATGGTGCGCGGTTCTGATCTGGTTGTCACCGCAATCTTCGAAGGCCGCAACGCGGCTGAAGGGATTCTGGATTACCTGGGCGTCTGAGTCTCATCACTCGTCCTCGTTTCGAATCTTGAAATAGATTTGTTTCGAAACAGCCATAACTTGTCACTCGAGTCCTGCCGCCCTGTTCCGGGGCGGCAGCTCAACGTTTCATCCTCTCTCATGCTGTCGCCTCTCTAGCCAACATCGGTCAGCCCTCTGGCTGATGGTTTCCGGCTGTGTCCGATCCCGCTTTTTGCGTTTGAAACACGCTAGGGTTTCTCGTCGCCTTCGGAAGGACTTCCGTCGGCAGATACCCTCATCATTCATGTCGCTATAAGGAAATAGCCATGTTGAAAGCTGCACCCGCTGGCAAGCTTGCCAGCACCTACCAACAAAAATCACTTCAGCGAAAACTGTTCACCCCCAGCTCAGTGGCGATACGCGAACACCGCAAGCGTGAGCGGGCAGATCGAATCATCGATCAGTTCGTTCAGCGTTTCACAGAGAAAGACTTCTTTCCTGACGACAGCGACAGCGCCTTGTTTGCATTACTCGTTCAATTGCCGGAGTGGCCTGCCGACTTGTCCATCAGGATTCTGGATGATGCTGGCGAAGCCATAGCCATCTACCTCAAAGGCAGCGATGAAAGTGTCGTGCGGCACAGCGTTGTGCTGACCGAAAGCGGTGACAAGGAATACACCGCGCCAGGCGACATTCCGGTTGCTGAGGAAGAAGCGCTTATGGTGCTCCTCTTCCAGCAGCTCGGCGTTGGGTCGAGGCTGGGCCTGGGGGGTGACTTCCCGGGGAGCAACAGCATTGCCGGGCGAATCGTGACGTTACGCGAGCAACTGGCAGGGCTTGGGCAATCCAACCGCACGATGCTCTTTGATGCGCTAGTGGCTGATGACTGCACGTTCAAACATCAATCGCCCAATCGCTTGCCCAATCCTTTCCTGCCGTTATGGCGGCGCGTCCACTCAGAGTCGTCACCGGTATTGAGCGTATTGCAGGCGCTGTGCCCTGAAGTGCCAGTCGGCCGGTTTGAAGAGCTGCTGGAACGGATGCCTTTGTCGCGCGAGCAGGAAAGTGAGGCGCTGGAAACGCTCAGCTTTCCCGAGTCATTCAATGAGGCTCTGATGCTCTCGCTGGATGAGTGGAATGACAGCGTTGCGATAGATGGCCTGGCGCGCCCCCGGGCTTACAACCCGCGCACGGATCGTTTGGCAGGGCAGTGCGCTCGCGATCTGCTGGAGTCTGCGCTGAACAGAGAACTGGTCATCATTGATCCTGGCATGGGCCCTTACGAGCCCTCAGGAGATGACGATACCCATGTGGTTCTGCTGCATGACGGTGTCGGCAATTATTCTGCACTGGATCTGCGCAACGGCGAGATAAACGTTGGTTCGGGTACTGACAGTTTTTATCTCGCGATCAGTTGGTTGTTGCAGCCGCACGAGCGCTCGCTCATCGGTATGCAGGCGCAGGACGATGTCAGCGGTTTCCGCGAGACGCTGACTCGTTTGGCGATCCACAATAACGGCGGCTGGTTCAACCCTGAGAGCCCTACCGAAGTCGACAGTGCGTTTTTACCTGACTGGTTCAGGGACGCGACGTTGTCGGACAAGGCCGATTGGAAAACCGCCGTTCTGGATTACAGCCAGGCGTTGCTGGAAGCCCAGGCCCCAGATTTGATTGGCCCCGCAGGGTTTGACGAGCCTGAGCAGTTGCGCAGTTACGCGCGTGACAAGCTTGCAGAACGCATTGAAACGGACTTCGGGGTTGTGGTGAACCCTGATGAAGTGATCGTCGAAACCATCCACAGCGAAATTGTTGTGGAGGGCTTCGTCGACATCGACTACGTCTATGCGGGCCCAACCGAGGCTGAGCATTACTACACGGTTGAACGACGCAGCCTTACCGAGCTGAGTCTGGCAAATGTCGCCCTCACCGACATCAACTTCTGGCTGACCAGCCGGGCCTTCGATAGCCAGGGGCGGCTGCTTGGCTTCCTCTCGGCAGGCTATATGCGCGCTCTGGTCAGAGAACTGAATGTTGGCGAGCATTATTCGGCTTTCCTGCAAGCCACCTTGTTGAACTCGTCTGCTGGCCGGTGGCATCAGGAGCGTTATGCACGGGTCATGCAAGCGCAAATGCGACTGGACGCCATAGAAGCAAAGATGGCGGGAGACTTTGACGAGGCAGGTGCGTTGCCGGGCCATCTGGCAGACCGAGGTTACAAGTGGGTCAGTACGGTTCTCGATCAGCCTGTCGATGACGACCGTCGAGCAAAGGTTGAAGGCCACTCCGTTCGGGTCAACCAGTTGGCCATCAATGACGTCCCCCTCAACACCCTGCTGGTCATTGGAACGTCACTCTCAAGTATTGCTTCGCTGGTGATATTCACACCGCAGGCTCCGGATGGTCGGTGTTTCCGTGAGTTGAGTGGGCTGGATGACGTGCGGCAGAGCTTTCTCCTTGAACCTGCTTTGCTGGATTACTTCCTGAAACTGGCACCGGTCGCTGCACAGTCTGATCTCAGACGTGTGCTGACAGTGGCTCAGCACACGCTGCATATGGAATTGAAGCCATGTACAGGCAACTTTTTCGACGCTGTTTACGAAGCTGAGGTAGATCGATTGCTGGACGCTGTCGATGAGCAGACCACTTCTACGTTGGAAACCACTTGGGAGAGCGCCTGGGAGATTACCAAAGCGGTTGGCGAAATCGTTCTGACATTCGCACCCTTCAAAGTGAACATGCCCGTCGCGGCGGTTCGTAGCGCGTATGCCGTGTGGCAAGGCGTCGAGGAGACAATCGCGCAGGGCGGCGATGCGCCGCTTTATTTTGTACAGGCGTCGCTGCTATTGGCGGACGGTTTGACTTCTGCCAATGGCCTGCGAGTGAAACCGGCAACCGTCAAAGCTGCAAGGCTCTCTGACCTGAGTCCAAAAAAAGCCCTGGGAAGGATGCCTGCTGAACTAAAGCTGCGTAATGATGGCGTTTACCGGGGTGTGCATGAAAGCGCTCAGGAAGGCTCGGAGACCCGCTTCTATGCAGTGCAGGCTGAAAAAGCCTACGCCATCCGATACGACGCGGACATGGCAACGTGGCGAGTTGGAGACGCTCGAAGGCCAGACGCTTATTACCAGATGCCCATCCATCTCAGTGATCAAGGCGTCTGGGAATACGCCTCTGTCGGTTTGCGCGGAGGAAAACGTCCAAAGCCCGGAAAAGCTTCAAAGGCCAACGGTGATGGCAGCTCTGGCGAAACACGCAGTACAGCCAGTAAACGCCCCACGTTGGATATGCAGGGATTTTTTCAGAGTTCTGCGTTCAAAAAAGCCGAGGGGAGCGTGAATGGCGACTTGAGAGTGGCTGTCAACAAGGCCGTCGAGCGATACGTACTGGACGGCAAGGGAGCGCTTCATAAATCATTCGCTGGGCTTTGGTCGCTGGATCTGCCGGGCATCGGAGGCAGCAAGGGTCGCGGTGCGTGGCGACTGTTTTTTGAACCTCCCCAAAAAGGCATCATGAAAGCGCACAGCATTGGAGACCCTCACTAGGTTCACGGCTGACGGCTTATGGCTTCCTGACGTCAGGCGGTCTGGTGTGCGGCGGCGACGCTGTTCCGAGGCTGCATTGGCGCGACAAATCGACACGATAGATAAAAGGCACGGTAGTTACCGTGCCTTTTGCGTTGGTGTCTGAGAAAATGCCGGCACTTTTATTGCGGATGCCGACATGACTGCCCTGAAGAACGACCGTTTCCTTCGCGCCCTGCTCAAGCAACCCGTAGACGTTACGCCAGTCTGGATGATGCGTCAGGCGGGTCGCTATCTGCCCGAATACCGCGCCAGCCGCGCGAGTGCAGGTGATTTCATGAGCCTGTGCAAGAACCCGCAGTTCGCCTGTGAAGTCACGTTGCAACCGCTGGATCGCTACCCGCTGGACGCAGCAATTCTGTTTTCCGACATCCTGACCATTCCTGACGCCATGGGCCTGGGTCTGTACTTCGAGACTGGCGAAGGCCCGCGCTTCAAGAAAACCGTCAGCACACTGGCGGACATCGAAGCCCTGCCGGTTCCGGATGCCCAGAAAGACCTGGGTTATGTAATGGACGCTGTCAGCACCATCCGTCGCGAGCTCAACGGGCGCGTTCCGCTGATCGGTTTCGCTGGCAGTCCTTGGACACTGGCAACGTACATGGTCGAAGGGGGCTCGTCGAAAGATTTCCGCAAGTCCAAGGCCATGCTTTACGACAATCCGCAAGCCATGCACCTGTTGCTGGACAAGCTGGCACAGTCGGTGACCTCGTACCTCAACGGTCAGATTCTGGCAGGTGCGCAAGCGGTACAGATCTTCGACAGCTGGGGCGGCAGCCTTTCCTCGGCGGCCTATCAGGAGTTTTCCCTGGCCTACATGCGCAAGATCGTCAGCGGCCTGATCCGCGAGCACGACGGGCGCAAGGTGCCGGTCATCCTGTTCACCAAAGGTGGAGGTCTGTGGCTGGAAAGCATCGCCGACGCAGGCGCCGATACCCTGGGTCTGGACTGGACCTGCGACATCGGCCAGGCGCGCCAGCGTGTGGGTGACAAGGTGTCGCTGCAAGGCAACATGGACCCGACCGTGCTCTACGCCCGCCCAGCCGCTATCCGCCAGGAAGTCGCACGCATCCTGGCCAGTTACGGCAGTGGCAGCGGCCACGTTTTCAACCTCGGCCACGGCATCACACCTGAAGTCGACCCGGCCAACGCGGGCGCTTTCATCGAAGCGGTCCACGAGCTGTCGGCTCAGTATCACCAGTAATGGTTGAGAGTTGCACATGAAAACGCCCGGTCGAAATGCCGGGCGTTTTTTGTTCAGGCCTTTGTCAGAGGCTGCAGCTTCGCCAGCCGCAATGCTACGGCCAGGGCCATGAGCAGCAACACGCCGATGAACAGCCCGATGCCGTTCCAGCCTGCGTAATGCCAGAAAAAACCGCCGCCGGTTCCGGCCACGCTTGAGCCTGCGTAATAGCAGAACAGGTACAGCGATGCGGCCTGGCCTCGGGCGACGGTTGCCCTGCGGCCAACCCAACTGCTAGCCACGGAATGCGCGCCGAAGAAGCCGAAGGTAAAGATCAGCACGCCTGCGATGACAACCGTCAATGGCGTGAAAAGCGTCATGCTCATGCCGACCAGCATCATGACGATTACCGCCCACAATACCCGCCGACGTCCCAGCCGATCAGCCAGCGAGCCGACTTTCGCCGAGCTGTAGATACCCGACAGGTACACTACCGAGAACACTCCGACCAAGGCCTGGCTCAGGTTGTAGGGTTCGCCCAGCAAGCGGTAGCCGATGTAATTGAACAGTGTGACAAAGGCGCCCATGACCAGAAAACCGGTCATGAACAGCAGCGGCAGGCCTGCATCGCGAAACTGCACGACGAAGCCATCCAGCAGGCTGCGTGGGTGCAATGAGCGCGCCCGGAAGTTGCGAGATTCCGGGAGAATTCTCCAGAACACAGCTGCAGCGATCATCGCCAGCCCGCCGACCACCAGCATTGCGACGTGCCAGCTCACGTAATCGATCATGACCCCGACGATCAGCCGGCCGCTCATGCCACCCACGGCGCTGCCGCCGATGTACAGCCCCATCGCGAGGCCCAGATGCGTGGGATGAATTTCCTCGCTGAGGTAAGTCATTGCCACGGCGGCCAGCCCGCTGAGTGACAAGCCCACCAATGCGCGGGTTATCAGCACGCCCTCCCAGCTCGGCATCAGTGCACTGGCGATGGTGAACAGCGATGCACAGAACAGCGCGAGTACCATGACCGATTTTCGCCCCAACCGGTCGGAGATTGGCCCCGTGATCAGCAGACCGATGGCGAGCATCGCGGTGGCGACTGAAAGGATCAGGCTGCTCTGTGCCGCAGTGATCGAGAACTCCCGAGACAGAGTCGGCATCATTGGCTGCACGCAGTACAGCAAGGTAAAGGTCGAAAACCCGCCCGCGAACAATGCCAATGACGTGCGCTTGAACAGTGGCGTGTTTTTTTTGATGTACGTGTCACCCAGCGGCACGGATGCCGCAACTGTCGAAGGTTGCGAAGGGGAAGAGGGTGGAGCGACGGCAGGGTTCACGTTGGACCTCGGAGCACGGCTGGGCAGGCAATGAAAAAATCATATAGCCCGCCAATCATTCCATCCAATATATTGTTCGACCTGTTTGATAGTTAAAACGACTTAATGGGAGCTCCATGGAATTGCGTCATCTGCGGTACTTCATCGCCGTGGCCGAAGAGCTGCACTTTGGCCGCGCCGCCCAGACTCTGGGGATTTCCCAGCCGCCGTTGAGCCAGCAGATTCAGACACTGGAGCAAGAGCTAGGGACGCGTTTGTTCGAACGTACCAATCGGCGTGTCGAGCTGAGCGAGTCCGGGCGTTTGTTTCTCGATGAGGCGCGCCTGGTGCTGGCGCAGGTCGACAAGGCAGCGGATGTGGCACGTCGTGCCCAACTGGGCGAGCTGGGTGAGTTGAAGATTGGCTTCACGTCGTCTGCGCCGTTCACCTCCAGCATTCCTCAGGCGATCTTCGCATTCCGCCAGAAATACCCGGATGTGCACCTGACCCTGACCGAAATCACCAGCCAGGAAGTTGCGGCGGGTCTGGAAGACAGAACCATACAGGTCGGCATCATGCGACCGCTGGCCCTGCCGGACTCGTTGGTGGTGCACGAATTGCTGAACGAGCCGCTGGTGGCGATCATGCGCGCCGACCATCCGTTGGCAGCGGGGAGCGAAGAAGGGATTCACATGGCCGCGCTGGCTGCCGAGCCTTTCGTATTCTTTCCGCGCACCTACGGCAGTGGCATCTACGCACAGGTGCTGAGCCTTGCACGTGCAGCAGGCTTCAGCCCTTTGATTACACAGGAAGCGGGCGAAGTCATGACCATCATCGGCCTGGTGGCAGCCGGTCTGGGCGTGACGGTGTTGCCTGCCTCCTATCGACGGATGCGGATCGACGACGTGGTCTATCGAAACCTGCTCGACCCTGGCGCAACCAGCGCGGTGTGGCTGGTACAGCGCCAGGACGAGCAATCACCCATGGCCAAGGCATTCTTCGACCTGATCACCGGAAGGCTGGGAGCGTGAAGATATCGGTACATTCGCTGGGATGCACTGGCCTTGAATCGGCCTTCGCCAGCAAGCTGTCTCCCATCAGGAGCCCAGCTTCAATTTGAAATCCAGCTCCGTTGGGGGGCATCTGTGGGAGTGAGTCGGCCGGCTTTCCATTTGCTGACGAAGAGGTCTGCATGCTCATTGAGTTTCGGCTCAATATCAACGCAAAACCAGGATCAGAATCAAACAATCCAAGCCTCGGCACGCCTAAAAACAAACAGCGCCTTTCTACCTCGATAGCCGTCACGCCGCAGAACGCGACGCAAGGTGCAGGCTGAGTTCTGGCGCTGATCCGGGGGGCAATCGGCATGGACGCCGATTGAGCTGCACCGGGCCATGGATGGCCCGTTGCAGCGACCGCCGGATCAGTGTCAGGACGAAGGAATCCGCCGCAGGCGGACCCAACCGGAGCCTGGGGCTTTGCCCACTTTGGTCCCATCAAAGTGGGTCGCCGAGGGGCGAAAAGGTGACCAGAGTCGATCACACAGGTCGCTGAATCCACAGTTCAGAAGATCCAGCAACTACGCCTCCGGCCTTCGCCAGCAAGCTGTCTCCCAAGAAGAGCCCGGCTTCAATTTGAAATCCAGCTCCGTTGGGAGCATCTGTGGGAGTGAGTCGGTCGACTTCCGTTTGCTGACGAAGAGACCCGCTAATCCACTGGAGTCGGGCGGCCCTCAGCTCCATCTCTTGAAGATCAGTGAGGTATTGACGCCACCAAACGCGAAATTGTTGTTCATGACGTATTCATTATTCATACGCCTTGGTTCGCCGACGATGTAATCAAGGTCGCCACATTCCGGATCAATATCGTCCAGGTTCAGCGTGTGGATGTAGCGATCGTTATTGAGCATTTCGATGCAGAACCACGATTCCAGTGCGCCGCAGGCACCCAACGTGTGACCGAGGAAACTTTTCTGCGAACTGAGCGGCATGCGGGAGCCAAACAGGCTGCTGGTGGCGAGCGTTTCAGCAATGTCGCCCTGTTCTGTCGCGGTTCCGTGGCCGTTGACGTAGCCAATGGCTTCGGGCGACAGGTTGGCGTCTTCCAGCGCGAGCTCCATGGCACGGCGCATGGTGGCCTGCTCGGGGCGAGTGCTGTGAGCGCCGTCGGCATTGCTGCCGAAGCCGACGATTTCGGCGTAAATGTGTGCACCGCGTGCCTGGGCATGCTCAAGTTCTTCGAGTACCAGCATGCCGCCGCCTTCACCAATCACCAGACCATCGCGGCCACTGTCGTAAGGACGAGGCGTGGTGTGTGGCGCATCGTTTTTCAGGCTGGTGGCGTAGAGTGCATCAAAGACCATCGCCTCGGTCGGACACAGTTCTTCGGCGCCCCCCGCCAGCATCAGTGGCAGGCGCCCGAATTTGATTGCCTCGTAGGCGTAGCCGATGCCCTGGCTGCCGCTGGTGCACGCGCTGGATGTCGGGATCAGGCGTCCGGTCAGGCCGAAGAAGATGCTGATGTTGGCTGCGGTGGTGTGCGGCATCATGCGCACGTACGAATTGGCGTTGAGGCCTACCGCCACCGAATTGATCAGCATGTTGCCGAATGCCTTGATCTCATCCGTGCTGCCCGTGGACGAGCCGCACGCGGTGCCCATGCGGCCATCGCGGATAATCGGGTCGTTGAGCAACCCGGCGTCGATCAATGCCTGTTCAGAGGCGCCAACTGCGAGTCTTGAAACACGGCCCATGCTGCGCAGCTGTTTGCGCGTCCAGTGCCCGGGCACTGCGAAGTCATCGATAGGACCGGCCAGCCGGGTGTTGAGCTCGGTAAAGCGATTCCACTCGTCCATGCGTCGAATGCCGCTGCGATTGGCGGTAAAGCTGGCATCGATGGTGGGCCAGTCGCTGCCGACCGAAGTGATGCCGGACATGCCGGTAACGACCACGCGCTTCATCAACAAAGCCCTCCATTGACGGCCAGCACCTGACGCGTGATATAGCTCGCTTCTGCCGACATGAGAAAATTCACCGCACCGGCGACTTCTTCAGGTGTGCCCATGCGTTGCGCTGGAATCATCTTCATCAGTTCTTCCACTGGCACATTTTCGTCCAGCATCGCGGTATCGATCAGGCCCGGCGCCACACAGTTGACCGTAATTCTGCGCTTGCCCAGTTCGATGGCCAGCGCCTTGGCTGCGCCAATCAGTCCCGCTTTGGACGCGCTGTAATTGACCTGGCCGCGATTGCCGATCAGCCCCGAAACCGAGGTAATGCAGACGATGCGCCCCGCCGCGCGGCGACGAATCATCGGCATCGTCAGCGGATGCAGCACGTTGTAGAAACCGTCGAGGTTGGTGCGCAGCACCTGATCCCAGTCGTCATCGCTCAATGCCGGGAAGGCGCCATCTCGGGTCAGACCTGCGTTGAGCACCACGCCGTAATAGGCGCCATGAGTCTCCACATCTTCTTCGAGAACGGTTTTGCAGGCCGCGCGGTCCGACACATCGAACTGCAGCACCCGTGCCTGCCGGCCCAGCGCAACGACTTCGGCCTGCACGGCTTCGGCTTCGCTGCGCCCGGTGCGACAATGCAGGATCAGGTCGTATCCGGCCTGGGCCAGACGCAATGCAATGGCGCGGCCGATGCCTCGGCTGGAGCCGGTGACCAGGATTGATTCAGTCATGCCGGGGCTCCTTCAGCCATGTATTCAGCAGTATTGGGTGGGCAATATACATTGAGGCGCGCGAAAGCTTTGATATTCGGACCGGTGAGGCTGCATTCGAACACGCCCATACCGCTGTCATCCTGCAGCGAGCGCACCGCATGGATGTTCAATTGGCTGCCTGCCGGGAAGTGCGCCACGTTGCACTCGAACTTGCGGCTGCCCAGCAGAAAGCCCAGCTTGACCGCTTCGCCCCTGGTACGAGCCTGACAACCCGCGTAGGCCGCGACGCTTTGTGCCATCAGCTCGATGCCCACCCAGGCGGGCAGGCTGCCATCGGGCTCGTTGAACAGGCCGTCGGCGCGTACGGTCAGGCAGGTCTGGATCTGTTCGTCGTCGAACGCCAGCACCCGGTCGATCAGGATCATGTCGCCAGCATGGGGAATCAGTTCGGCGAGCGGCCACTTGATCATGGTGCATCTCCGATAATCAGGCTGATGTTGTTACCACCAAAGGCAAAGGAATTGCTCATCAGACAACGGGTGTCGGCAGGGGCAAGGCGTGTGTGTGAAGTGGTCCATTGCAACGTCGGCAGCGACGGATCGATTTCGCCATCCCAAAGATGCGGCGGCAGGGCCTGCGCAACGTTCTGGGGCGCGAGGCTCAGCCAGCAAAACGCGACTTCCAGCGCACCAGCGGCGCCGAGGGTATGGCCGCTGAGTGCCTTGGTTGAAGAACAGGGTACGCCATGAGGAAACACGTTCTGCACCGCCAGGCTTTCCATGGCGTCGTTGTGCAGCGTGGCGGTGCCGTGCAGATTCAAGTAGCCGATGTGCTCTGGATCGAGCCGGGCGTTGTTCAGAGCCTGTTGCATGGCGTCTCTTGCCCCGCGGCCGGTGGGTTCGGGCGCGGAAATATGGTGTGCGTCGCAACTGGCACCCGCGCCAAGCAGGGCAATACGGTGATTGCCGCTGGCTTCGCGCGTCATGAGAAACAGCACCGCCGCTTCGCCGATGTTGATCCCGTTGCGGTTGCGGGAAAACGGGTTGCACAGCTGTGGCGACATGGCTTCCAGCGACGAAAAGCCGTTCAGTGTCAATTTGCACAGACTGTCGACGCCGCCACACAGCACCGCATCGCACAGGCCCATGTCCAGTGCTCGCCGTGCGCTGAGCAGCGCTCTGGCGCTGGACGTGCAGGCGGTAGAAATCACATACGCAGGGCCGGTAAGTTGCAACCAGGCGGCCAGGAAGTTCGCGGGTGCGCCCAGTTCCTGCTGCTGATAATCGTAGTGCTCCGGGAAAGTCTGTTCGCGCAGCCAACTGACCATGCTGCTGCTGGCTTCATCGATGCCCGATGTGCTGGTGCCGATGATCACGCCGATGCGTGCTGGGCCGTAACGATCAATTGCCTGACGGATATCGTTTTCGATCTGCAAGGCTGCGGCCAGTAATAGCTGGTTATTGCGGCTGCCGTGGGAGCGCAGGGACGAGGGAATAGGCGGCAGTGCGCTTTTGACCGCGCCCACCGGCAAGGCGCGCTCTGGCACCCAGCCGCTTTCGACGACCATGCCTGAGCTGTCAGCGGCAAACAGTCTGCGCGACACCTCTTCACAGTCATTGCCCAAGGCACAGATCACGCCCAGCGCGTTGAGATAGGCAGTCATGGAGCGGCCTCACTGTTCAGCGGGGTTACGGTGTAACTCAGTCCATCCTTGAGGCGGAGGGTGAAAGCGTTGGCCGATTGATATTCGACCAGCCAGCGATCTTCCAGCCGGCGCTGCATGCCCTGGCGGTACGCAGTGGGGTAGCGGCCATGCAGTTCGATGTCCGAGGTCATGGCAAACATCAGCGCAGCAAACAACTCACGGGCTTGCGGGTTGGGCGGCAGCAAGCCGTCGGCCTGCCACTGCCCGTCGACCAGACGCTGTCGGGCCTGTGGAATGCCCAGCGGGTCCATCATTGACCAGCGCAGCGCGGCGTCTTCGCGTTGAATGACCAGCAACCAGTCCAGACGTTGACCGGCCTGGTTGCGCACCACATGCAGTTGCATCGGCAATTGCATCGTCGGAGCAGTGGTTGGCAAGGGTGACTGGCTGGCGCAACCGCTGAGCAACAGCAGGGCCAGCAACAGGGTGCGGATCATGAGGTGAGTCCTTGCATCGGCTTGCGGGCCACGACATTGACCAATGTCTCGCGTCGTTGACCGAAAGGCTTGGGCTTGCGCAGCTTCAGTGCTTCGAGCAGGCCGAAGTCTGTGGCGCGGCTCCACCACAGGTATGGATACGAGACATTGCGTGCATCAAATTCGAAACCCTGGTTGCGAATCATCTGCAGATATTGTTCAGCGCTTTTCTGCACATGCATCGGGTGGCGAAACAGCCAGCGAATGACCCAGGTGTCGATGTAAGCCTCGGTGGATTCGGCGAACAGCAGGTAGCCGCCGGGTTTCAGGACTCGATAAAACTCGGCCAGCGCTTGTTCCTGCTCGACCAGGTGATGAAACGTCTGGTGGCAGAACAACAGATCGACGCTGGCGTCCGGCAATTGCAGCGCGGCGCAATCGCTACCGATCAACTCCACGTCGAGACCTTGCGTCATTGCCTCCTCGCGGCTTCGTGTCAGGCTGTCCGGGTCGGCGTCCACGCCCAGTAGCGTTGCTGGCGCGAATACGTGGGTCAGGTGTTTGAATGATTTGCCCTGGCCACAACCTGCATCAAGCAGCACCGGTGCAGCAGGAGGCTGGCTGCTGAACAGGCTGCGCAGGTCGTCTATCGCGACGCGCAACACGCGGTATTGCCAGGTATGGCTGCGCAGGAACCACAGACCGAAGCGGGTTTCTTCGACGTAGTTCTCGCTCAGAAACGGACCACTCATGAGCCGCCGTCCGCGCAGATTTCCGACAGCATGCGCAGGCGCCGTTTGGGTTCACCGACAAACGGGTTGCGTTCATCCCAGGCGTATCCTGCGAGGATCGCGCTGATCATGCGTTTGATGTCCGGCGAGCCGTTGGGATAGAACAGCACGTTTTGCAGGGTGCCGTCGTACCAGCCCTCAACGTACGCCCGGAATGTGTTCACACCACGTTTGAGTGCCACTGAAAACTCGGTTTCCCAGTCGACCACTTCGCCCCGCAGTTGCCTGTTGAGCAAGCCCGCGGCCATGCTCGCCGAACGCATGGCGATGGTCACGCCGGAGGAAAACACCGGATCGAGAAACTCTGCCGCATTGCCAAGCAGCGCATATCCCTTGCCATGCAGGGCCTTGACGTTGGCTGAATAGCCACCGATGGTCCGCGCGGGCGTGTCCCACACCGCGTGCTTGAGCACATTGGCCAGTTGCGGTGTTTCATCGACAAAAGCGCGCAGGCAGGCGTCAAGGTCGTCAGGTTTGTCTTTGAAACGCTCGGCTGACGCCACGACGCCCACCGAGCAACGGCCGTTGCTGAAAGGGATCGACCAGAACCATACGTCGCTGTGTTGCGGATGGATGCTGACCAGAATCTTCTGGCGATCGAAAGGCGGGCTTTCGATATGGTCTTCGACGTGAGTGAACACAGCCTTGCGAATCGGAAAACCCGACGGCGCTTCAAGGTCCAGCAGGCGCGGCAACACCCGCCCATAGCCGCTGGCATCCAGCACGAAGCTGGCCTGAACGCTGTATTCGCTGCCGTCTTCACGGCGTACGCTCAGTATCGGTTGTGCACCGTCGAAGTCTGCATTGATGATTTCCTGTTGATAGCGGATCTCGACGCCTTGCAGTTCAGCCTGATCGGCGAGCAATTTGTCGAACTCGCTACGCTGAACCTGAAACGTCGTCGGTTTGCCATTACTGAAGGTGTCGCCAAAATCGAAGTCGCAATACTGCTCGCCTCTCGCAAAAGCGGCGCCGTTCTTCTCTTGGAACCCGGCGGCTTTCACCGCGTCGAGCATGCCGGCTTCTTCAACGAAGTCCAGGCAGTGACAGAGCAGACTCTCGCCGATGGAAAAGCGCGGGAACAGCTGCCGTTCGATGATCAGAACGTCATGGCCCTGGCGCTTGAGCAACGCGGCGGCGATCGACCCGGCGGGGCCGGCACCGATGACGATGACCTGACGTGTTTCCCTATCAATGATGGGCACAGGTATTCCTTTTCGGTTTGTCGAGAGCGGGAGAGGGCAATAGCGGCACACGGCCCATGCCGGTCAGGGCTGGCATGAGTGTCGCAAGCAGGCCCATCAGCATCAAGGCGAAGTACAGCGCCGGGCTGATGAGCTGTTGTTGCAGCAGCAGATTGAGGAAAACGATTTCGCTCAGACCACGGATATTCAACAGAACGCTTTCACGCCAGCGGCTGGCGCCGACAAAAGACGGCGGCGCCCAGCGCAGGCCGACCCAGTTGCCGAGCATCTTGCTGACGATGGGCATTACCACCAGCGCAACCAGTTGCAGCCAGCCCAGTTCATCGATGGCGCTGTGCACATTGATCTGCACGATGCCGAAGGTCAGCAGCAGAGGAATGGCCAGGCGGGTCTGCAAGAACCTGAGCCACGCAGCATTCAGCGGCGGCACCCAGGCTTGCCCCAGGCGTGACATGCACAGCAGGTAGCCGATGCCGAAGATCAGGGCGTTGAGCCGGTAATGTTCGGCGACCACCAGCAGCACGAAAAACGTCACGCTGTAGAGCAGCGGCTGGCGCAGGCGCAACAGGTAGAACAGCAAAGGCACGCAGGCGCCAAGCAAGGGCAGCAACAGGCTGCTCAAGTGCAGGCTGCCTTGGGCGAGCGCGAACAGGCTCCAGCAGGTCAGGTCGATGAGGATCGCAGTCTGCACCAGGCGGCGGGTGGCGGCGGACGGGTAATCGATGTGGTGCAAATACAGATACAGCACCGGAATCGCGGTGATCGCGAACACCAGTCCGACGGCCAGCGAGCTTATCCAGGCCTGACCCGGCAGTAACCAGACGGCGCATGCCAGCCCCGCCAGGAAGGGGACGAGAAAACTTGGAATGGCGATTTTCAGGCTTTGCCGATCAAGCTTCACGTCGATCACTTCGCTGAGTATCTGCCCCAGAACGATGGCAAAGGCCAAGCCATACAGGCTTTTCAGCCAGACTGGTGACACCAGTTGCGCACCCGTCAATTGCCAATGGGGTTCAATCCAGAACAGCATCAGCAGCGGCAGGCCGAACGTTGCCAGCAATAACTGACTGACGATAGGGATCAGTCCCAGACGCTGGCCCACCCAGGTTGCCAGAGCAAACATGCTCAGCGCCATGATCCAGAACGTCAGCACCATCATGGGTGTGGCTCCGAGACGGACGTATGTGCCGGCTGGTGTGGGCTGGCCCAGGGGGCAAGCAGAAAACTGAATGCCAGGCCGAGGCTGACCGACAGACCGAAATTGCTGATCGCCGGTGTACTGGATATCGCCAGTAGCCCGAACGACAGCCAGGTCGTGACGGCCGCCAGCAACGTACCCAGCAGGCTGACGGCGGCCCCGCCGATCTGTTCACGCATGAGAATCGCGTAGTCGACGCTGATGGCTGTGACCAGTAGCAGGCCGAACAGGCTGAACAGGGTCAGCGGTTGACCGAGCCAGCCCAGACTGGCCAGGCTGCACAATGCGGCCAGCAAGGGCAGTGCCACAATGCGCAGCGCGCCGTTGAGGCCGAACGGGACGATCAGCAACAGAACGATCAGCACGCATGACATCAGCTTCAGCTCCGCCGCACTGATTTGTGTGTGGGCGAACACCTGATTGAGTTCCCCAAGGCGATCCACCAATTGCACGCCTTCAAGCCCCGTGGCCTGCACGCGCAACAACGCCGGGCTGTTGATGCCGCGCAAGCTCACGATGCCGGCCACACCCTCTTCGGTTGTGCCAAGCCATAAAGTGCGCCAAGGCTCGCTGAGCGGCCCTTTGAGTGCCATTTCCATGTCTTGCGTCGGCAATGCCTGCAGCCGGGAGAGTTCGGCCTGGAGCGAGCTGGCCGGCACGCCGAGGTCAACGAGCGGCTGCCAGTACTGCGGCAGACGGGCCAATGCTTCGCGCGTGGCCTGCTGATCGGAAGGCGAGTCCAGTAGCTGATTGATCGCCATATAGCCTTGCAGCTTGTCCATGCTGACCAGTTGATCGAGCCGCTGCGTCAGTGCTGACTGGCGGTCCAGCAGTTGCTGCTGGTCCTTGCCGCGCACCAGAAAGAACTGGCTGGTCGGCTGGTAGCCAGTGATCCGGGCGATGGCCTGAGCTTCGTCGGTCAGGGCCTGAGGTGCAGCGACCCATTGGCGGATGTCGTTTTTGGTCGTCAATTGCCAGAGGCCCGCGCCACAGAATGCCAGCAACAGCATCAGCAGAACCGGCGTCTTGACCCGTTGCAGCAAGGCTGCGCGACAGTCGAGCAGCAGGTTTGCAAGCGTCAATGGCCACTGCGCGGGCCGGATCTCGACCTTGCTCAGCAGCGCAGGCAGCAGGCACACCGATGCCAGATAAGCACCCAGCAAGCCAGCCGCCGAGAACACCGCGATTTGCGTCAGTGCCGGGAACGGTGTCCAGGCCAACGCCAGATAGCCGATGCAACTGGTGATCAGGCTCAGGCTCAGACCGGGCAAGGTCAGGCGCAGGGCGGGCCAACTGCGCCAGGGTTTCAGGCTCCAGCTTTTGGACAGGTAATGCAGCGGATAGTCCACCGCCACACCGATCAGGCTTGAACCCAGCACCAGCGTCATGACATGCATGCTGCCAAAGAACGCCACGCAGGCCACGGCCCCGAACAGCATGCCCACCAGCACCGGAACAAAGGCCAGCAGCACGCTCCAGCGTCGGAACGCCAGCAACAGCAGCAACAGGATGCCCAGCGTCGCGCCGCCACCCACCCAGGTGATTTCCCGGCTGGCCTGTTTCTGGCCATCGGCTGCGTACAACAGGCCACTGGCCGCCAGCAGTTGGCCGCCCTCCTGCCGGGCCTGTTCGCGTGCGCTCGCCAGCAGGTCAGCGACCTGGCCGGGCAGGTGCATGTCGAACGCGTCGGTACGGGTACGTGAGCGCAGCAGCACCCAACTTTTGTCATCGGCCGTGGCGATCAATGCACCGCTGGCAAGGTCCGGTTCGACCGAGCCCTGCCGCGGCAAACCATTCTGAATACGGCCGGTCAGCCCCAGCCAGTCATCCTGACCGGGGACCAGACTGAACCCGGCGAAGGGATCGAACAGGGTCTGAACACGCTGATCGATGAATGCCTTTGGGTCGTTGATCAGTTGTGCACGATCTGCCGATGGCAACATTGCGATTCGGCCTTGCAGCAATTGGGTGCGCAGGGCGGGGATGTCGGCTTGCAAAGACCACTGGACCTTCTCGAACAGACCGCTGGCCTGCCATTGCCCGGCCAATTGGCGCGCAAGCTCCACTGCATGCTCGCGGTCGGCGTGCCCCACCAGCACCAGCATTTCGCGGTTGAGCGGTTCCTGTATACGTTTTTCAGCGTTCAGCACCACGGCATCGGTGTTTGTCCCCGGCACCAGTTCCATGAGGTTGGCCGATAGCGGCGAGCGGTCGTGCCACTGCCAGCCAGCCAGCGCCAGAACGCCCGCCAGAATCAGCAGGAACAGGCGTGGCAGCAGTCGCTCAGTTCGCAAAGTCATTACGCTGCGCGTCGGTCAGGGTAGCGGCTGCGCTGCTGTCGGTCATCTTCAGGACTGTGCTGTCGCCCTGGGTCTCCAACAGTTCGATCTGCTGGACGAGTTCGCCGCCATTGATATTGATCTGTTTGAACACCTGTTGCAGCAACAGCGAGCGCGGCGTGAGTTGCAGTTGCCAGGCGTTGGCGTTGCCGGTGAGCTGCAAATCGAAGTCACGTTGCAGACCGCTGCTGTCACCTTGCAATACGGCCAGGAACAGGCGGTTCTGCTCCGCCCCGGCGTTCTTGCCCTGCACCGGCTTCCAGGTGCTGGTGCCACCTTCAGTTTCGCGGCGCGCAATACCGGTTGCCGAGATGCGGTAGTCCTGTTTGAGCGGGGTTTCCAGCAACCAGAGCAGCCCCAACTCCTTGGCCAGCACGAAGCGGCCCTTGCTAAGCAAGGGTTGGGGAAGGGCCCGCAGGTGCTTCTCCTGAACGAAGCGGCCCTGAACCACGGCAGGCTTCGCCAATTGATCGCTCAGTTGTTGCAGATCGAAGGCGTGTGCAAATGACGACAGGCAGAGCAGCCCGAACAGGCAAAACGTACGCAAAGGACGGTTCATGGCAGGACTCTCTCTACGGCATCAATGAACACCTTGGGCGAGGCGAGCTGCATTTCACGGCTCTGGCTGTCCACTGCCACTTGTACCGTACTGGCGCGGGTCAGGCGTTCGCCGGTGGTTGCATCGGTGATCAGGTAATTGATCTTCAAGCGGTTCTCCCACTCGACCAGACTGGCGCGCACGTTCAGTTTCTGCCCGAACACGGCGCTGCGCACGTAGCGCAATTGCACGTCGATGACTGGCCAACCATAACCGGATTCGAGCATCTGCATGTAGTTATGGCCGATGTGGTCGAGCAGCGCGCAGCGCGCCACCTCCAGGTATTTGACGTAATGCCCGTGCCAGACGATGTTCATCATGTCGACGTCAAAAAACGGCACTGTGATTTCAGTGTCGACGTGCAGGAAACCCTTACTGCGCATGCAACCTCCAGTGACGGTTGGCGATGTGTTTCAGGCACAGGCGCAATTCGGCCTCCAGCGCCCGATCCTCGATGACCGGTGCAAAGTCCTCGCCCAACTGAGCGTGCATGGTCGCCAGCGCGGGCGGCAGGGGGCGTGCATCAGCAGCCTTGCAGCGCAGCCAGACGCCTTGATTGGCAGCGATCAGCGTGGCGGCAGCGACTTGCTCGGTCAGTTCCAGCACGCGAATGGCATCGCGTGCGGCGATGGTGCCCATACTGACCTTGTCCTGATTGTGGCACTCGGTCGAGCGCGAGAACACGCTGGCGGGCATGGTGTTTTTCAGAGCTTCGGCCGTCCAGGCGCTGGCGCCGATCTGGACGGCCTTGAAACCGTGATTGAGCATTGCCCGCTCGGCGCTCGCACCGGACAGGTTGCTGGGCAGGCCGTGGTTGTAGCGCTCGTCCACCAGCAGTGCCAGTTGCCGGTCGAGCAGGTCTGCGACGTTGGCCACCAGAGTTTTCAGGCTGTCCATGGCGAACGCGATATGCCCACCATAGAAATGTCCGCCATGCAGCACGCGCTCGGCATCGGCATCAATGATCGGGTTGTCATTGGCGCTGTTGAGTTCGATCTCGATGAACGAGCGCAACCAGTTCAGGCTGTCGGCCAGCACCCCCAGCACATGGGGCGCACAGCGCAGCGAATAACGGTCCTGCAAGCGATGTAGCGGTGCGGTGGGAGCGTCGATGGCGAGGTCCTGACGCAGCCATGCGGCCACTTGCGTCTGACCCGGATGCGGTTTGGCCGCAAACAGGCGCTCATCGAAGTGTTCGGGATTGCCTTGCAGTGCCACGACGTTCATTGCCGTGATGCGAGTGGCCAGTTGCAGCAGGTAGTCGGCACGGGCGAACGCGAGGCAGGCCAGACCTGTCATGACTGCGGTGCCGTTCATCAGCGCCAATGCTTCCTTGGGTCGCAGCACCAGCGGCGTCCAGCCGAGTTCGCGATGCACATCGCTGGCAGCGCGGCGTTCGCCAGCGAACATGACTTCGCGCTCACCCGACAGGGTCGCAGCCACGTACGACAATGGCGTCAGATCGCCGCTGGCCCCCACCGAGCCTTCTTCCGGGATCAGCGGCAGAACGTCCCGGTCGATGAAGGCTTGCAGGCGTTCGAGCAATTCGACCCGCACGCCGGAAACGCCCTGACACAGCGACTGCAAGCGCGCAGCCAGCACCGCACGCGTCGCCTGCGCGTCGAGCATCTTGCCCAGGCCACAGCCGTGAAAGGTGTACAAGTGGCGCGGCAACGCTTCAACGTGTTCCAGCGGCACGGCAACCACGCACGAATCGCCATAGCCGGTGGTCACACCGTAGATCACGCCTTCCTTGTCCAGCAACGAATCCAGAAACCGGGCGCCCCTTGCGATGCGCTCGCGAAAGACACTGTCGTCCTGCAGTACGGTCGGCACCTGGCGGTTGGCCAGGGCCAGCACGTCTTCGATACGCAGCGCACGTTCACCGAACGTGATGGTGTCAGGAGCTTGATTCGTCATCGGATTTCCAGAATGGGTAGAAATTGAACCACTGCTGCGGCGCCTCCAGGCAATAGTGGCCAAGGCGTTCGGCGTAACGCCCGGCCCAGTGCGCGATAACCTGGGCACGGTCGCTGCGACGCCATTCGATGGCATCGGCGAAAGGTTCGAGAATGACCCGGTAACCCTTCGGTCCCTTGAGGCAAAAGAACAGATTGACGGGGCATTTGAGCAGTCCGGCCAACAACCATGGGCCTTGCGGGAAAACAGCTGGATGGCCCAGGAAATCGACCCGTACGTTACGTCCGCCATGCAGTGCCACGCGGTCACCGGCTATGGCCAGCCACTCGCCTTCGTCCAGGCGCTGGCTCAGTTGCAGCATGATCGCGGGGTCCAGTTCACTGACCTGCACCAGGCGCAGATTGGTTGCCCCGGCTTCGCCCAGCAGACGATTGAAACGTTCGGCATGCTTGGTGTGTACCAGCACGTTCATGGTGACCTTCTCGCCCAGTTCTGCGAGGGCGCGGCACACTTCGAGGTTGCCCAGGTGGGCGCCAACCAGCAACTGGCCACGCTCGCCGCGCAGGTTTTGACGCAAGTGCGACGGGTCGACGATCTGGATCTGATCGATGCCCAGCCTGCCGTTCCACACGTCCAGCTTGTCGAGCAGCGCATCGGCAAACGCCATGAACTGCCCGAACACCCGCCACTGGCTCGGCCGCAGTTCAGGCCTGGCTCCCCATTGAGCGAGTCGTTGCTGGTATTCCCGGATGCTGCGTCGTGCGCGACGTCCGAACAGGAAGAAGTACAGCACGATGCCGTACAGGATCGGGCTGAGCAGGCGGCGCCCCAACAGTTTGACGCCCCAGGCCATGAGCTTCATCAGCACAAAGCTGCCGCGCTCCTTGTGATCGGCCCAGTGCTGGCGGGATGGTTTTTCGCCACTCATGTGCGCCACCGTCGCCACAGGATGACGGGCAGGCGAATCAGCATGCCGAAGAACAGCGTGGCGTGCATTTTCGAGATAAGGGCGTTGTCATGGAACAGGCGGAAGTGCGACAAGCCGTCCTGCGGATAATGAACACGGACCGGCAGCCAGCGCATGGCTTGCCTGCGCCACGACAGGCGCACGAGGATTTCCGAGTCGAAGTCCATGCGCTTGCCGATCTGTACGCTGTCGATCAGCTTCAGTACCGGTGCCAGCGGATACACCCTGAAACCGCACATCGAGTCGCGGATCTGCAATGACAGGCTGTTGATCCAGACCCATACATGCGTCAGGTAGCGCGCATACAGGCGACCTTTCGGCACGCTTTCGTCGTATTGGGGATAGCCGCAGATCAGCGCATCGGGATGCCGGCGGGAATGCTCCAGAAACAGCGCAATACCGGTCAGGTCGTGCTGGCCATCGGCATCGACTTGCAGCGCGTGGCTGAAACCCAGCCGCGCGGCTTCCCTGAACCCGGTCATGACCGCGCCGCCCTTGCCCTGATTGACGGGCAGGCGCACGAGGTAGATGTGTTCGCCTTGTGCCAATTTCTCTAACACCGCTGCGCAGGCCGGGCTGCTGGCGTCATCCACCAGCACGCAGGGCAGCCCGGCATCCCGCAAGGCTGTTACCACGGCAGGCACGGCCAGCTCGTGATCAAACACCGGAATGATTGCGCAAGGCTTATGCATGCTCGCCCCCCAGCACGATGCGGCCGCTGGAACATGGCGCAGCGTCACTGTTATGGAACGCGAAATGCAGTTTTGAGCGCGGGGCATCAAAGCGCAACGTCAGCTTGAGCTGGTCGCCGGGGCGCACCAGTTGCTGGAACTTGAGCACCTCCATGCCGGCAAAATCGGGCGGCAGGTCAAGCAGGCGCTGGCCCAGTTTCATGGCCCAGTCGACCTGAACCACACCGGGCAATACCGGTGCCTTGGGGAAGTGGCCGCTGAAACAGGCCAGGTCCGGCGGTACCGTCAGGGTCAGGTGCAGCTCGGTATCGACGGCCTGTTGATCAATAATCTCTGGCAACCTGGGTCGCTCGGCGATCAGCAATGCCTGAACCTGCGCCTGTGGCAACTTGCCTTGGGCGTTGAGCGGCATCTGGGTCAACAGGCGCCAGCGGCGTGGCAGGGCGATGGTTTCACAGTGCGGCCGCAGGTGTTGACGCAGGCCTTCGGTCAAAGCCCGACGGCCATGCGTACGCAGGGCCAGCAGACCGCTGTCGCTCAGCACTACCAGCGCGCCGAGGAAGGCACGGTTTTCCTGAACCATGCCCAGACGCGTCTCGCGAACCCAGTCATGGGCGGTGAGCGCCTTTTCCAATAGCGGCAGGGATACTCGCTTCTCTTCAAGCTTGACGATGCGGTCAAGTCTGCCCAGCAGCTCGAAACACCCGTCGAGATCAATGCGTGCGGCGTCCGCCGTGTGCTCGATATGGCCCTGCGGCATGTAAGCCGAGCTGATGCGCAGGGCGCCGTCTTCGTCCTGGCTCAGTTCCACGCTGTCAAAGGGCTGCCAGCGCTGCTCACCTTGACGCCAGGCGATACCACCGGTTTCGGAACTGCCGAAAATTTCTGTCGGCCATTGCCCCAGACGCTGATGCAGGCTGTTTGCAGCATCTGGTGGTAGCGCTCCACCGGAGGAAAATACCCGGCGCACGGCACTCAGGTGCGGCCAGTCAAGGTTGTCACCCATACGCTTGAGCAAGGCCGGGCTGGCAACCCAGGCAAATGCAGGATGCTCGCGGCTGGCGCGCTGCACGTCTTCGGAAAACGGCAACGTCAGTCGGACAAACTGCCGCGCCGAGCACAAAGGCCATAACAAACGGAACAACAGCCCGTAGATGTGTTGAGTCGCCACGCTGCCGACCATGCAGGCTGCGCCCAGGTCAGCGCCCCAGAGTCGCTCCAGTGCGGTGACTTCGTTGGCCAGATGGCGCAGGCGTTTTTCAATCAGTTTGGGCTCGCCGCTGGAGCCGGAGGTGCACAGGCTCAGGCGGCATTCGTCCAGATCCAGTGCCGCGGGCGCAAGTGGCGCAGCCAGCAGGTCCTGCAGATGCACATCGCCCGGCTGGTCGGTGAGCCAGATATCCACTTGACTGCCCCAGCGTTCGCGGGTCTGCCCTTGCAGGTCTGCAGGCAGCAATACGCTGACGCCGGCACGCCACGCGCCGAACAGGGCAATGGCCAGATCGGCGGCGTCCTCCAGGTGTACGGCCAGTTGCTTGACGCCACGCGCCTGTAAACCGGCCGCAGCACTCAGGGCCTGCTCGCGAAACTGTGCGTGCGTCAGCGCGGGGGGCTGGGTCAGCAGTCGCTCCGGATGGGCATCGAGCAGCAGGTGTTCAAGATTCAGCCAGTTCATGCTATCCATTTCAGGTACGGCCCATGACGCGCAGGCGGACGATCAGTTCGACTGCGAACAGCAGCCCCATCAGTGCGTACGAAACAAGGCCGGTGTACAGCGTCCACCAGGACAACGGCGCCCACAGTGTCAGGGCCGCCGCTGCAAAACCGTTGCCGAGAAAGAACACGCACCAGACCTGCGTCACTCGGCGGGTGTAACGGATGCCGGACTCAGACAGATCGGGTCGATTGATCCGGGCCATTCGCTCCACAATGGGCGGGCCGTAGATCAGGCTCGAACCAAACAGCCCCAGCATGAACGCGCTGACCAACACCGGGTACCAGCGCAGCATCAGATGGCTGTCGAGTACACCAAGCACCAAGCAAAACGCGAGCGCCACCAGGGCCATCGCCAGACTGCCGGGTTTGCGCTCGCCGGTCAGGATACGGGCCAGCCACAGGCTTCCCAGTAACAGGGCGAATTGCCAGGGCGCGAAATGTTCGGTCCCCCAATAGACGGCAAACGGATAAAGCACACCGGCCAGCAGCAGGATCAGGCCAATCAGCCGTTTCATTCGGCTGCGTTGACCAGTCGGTAAACGGCCTCGACGACATCGTTGACGGTTCTGACCGACTTGAACTCTTCCGCAGCGATTTTTTTACCGGTCTTGCGTTTGATGTGGTCGATCAGGTCCACGGCATCAATGCTGTCGATTTCAAGGTCCTGATAGAGGTTGGCATCAAGCGTCACTCGTTCGGGTTCCAGTTCGAACAACTCCACCATGGCAGCTCGCAGGATTTCGAAGATGTCTTCACGGGTTTGCATGTTCAATCCTCAAACCGACTGTCTGGCGCTGACGAAAGCCGCAAGGCTGTCCACGCTGGCAAAATGATTGCGGGTGTCCTTGGCATCGGCGTCGATCTTGATGCCGTAGCGCTTCTGGATGGCAAGACCAAGCTCCAGGGCGTCGACCGAGTCCAGCCCGAGGCCTTCCCCGAAAAGTGTCTGATCGTTGCCGATATCGTCGGGTGTGATGTCTTCGAGGCCCAGGGCCTCGATGATCAGCAGTTTAATGTCCTGGTGCAGATCGCTCATCTGTGGCGAGCTCCTTGGTGAAATAGTCATGCAGGTAATCGTTGAGCTTGCGGGACGCCACCGGCGGTGGGCCCAGCGCACTGAAGGCGTTGGGATCTATATCGGCACCGACACGCAGACTGAAGTGCACGCGGCGTTGCGGAATGCGGTACCAGGGCTCGGCCTTGGTCAGGGTCGTGGGGCAGACCTTGATGGTGACCGGCGTGATCATGCTCGCGCCGCGCAGGGCAATGGCCGCAGCCCCCCTGTGGAAGGCTGGTGGTTGACCGGGCTGGGTACGGGTGCCTTCCGGGAAAATGATCAGGGTCTGACCGGTTTTCAGGCGATCTACGGCAGCGTCGAGCATGTCCATGCTGCCGTCGTTACTGATGTAGCCCGTGGAGCGCACCGGACCCCGCGTGAACGGGTTTTCCCACAGGCTGCGCTTGACGACACAATTGGCATCACGCACCAGGCCGATCAGAAAAACCACGTCGATCAGGGACGGGTGGTTGGCAATGATCATCTGGCCCGGACGGCCGAGTCTGTCAGTGCCTTGAACCTCGTAGGTCAGCACGCCCATGCGCGCCATGATCCGGATAAACAGCCAGAACAGGCGGCTGATGGTCCGGCGGGCTCGACGTTGGTGGCTGGCGGCATTACCTGGCAGGCAGCTCAGGACTGGAAAAACGAACAATCGCAGGCAAAGGCCGCTGACCCCGAAAAGGGCAAAACTCAGACCGGTTGCCAGCAGGCGCCAATAATAGGCATCCCGGCCTTTTTTTACGGGTTGCGTTGCCAGGTCCATAGTCGGTTGTTCCAGGGGTGTAGACAGGTGGACTGGTGAGTGTTCAGAGCTTGTAGCAGATTCAGCGCGTGAGGCCATTGCGTACGAGCGGCACCTCGCGTGTCGCTGTCCAGCGACAAGTGCCATTCGCTGCCAGATGTCAGCAGCAACCCGACGGCATACGGAAAAGGAACATCGTCGATCCACTTGGCATAGGCCTGCGGTGGCTGCTCTTCGGTCACTACCAGCAACACGGCCGGGGCGCCTTCGGCCAACAGCGCAGCGGCTTCGAATGCGCCATATTCCAGGCCGTCGCCTGCCGCCGCCAGTGCCGTCATTTCGCTGGTTTCACCGCGCAGGATCGACCAGAGACCAATCACCGCATTGTGCACGGAAAGGCTGAACTGGGTGGGGGAGAGCGGTTCGTCGGCCGCCAGATCGCGCAGGATTTCAAAGGTACGCGGGGTTTCGCCATGGCGCGATACGAACACCAGTGGTACGCGCTCCAGCCCTTCAGTCAAAGGCCAGCCGACGGCAAACGCCATTCGCGCCATACGGCCCAGCCGCCTGCGTTGCATCGCCGGAAGAAACGACACATCTGGCGCTTCGTCACTGACGGGCAGAAGCGTGGGATTTTGGCTCCATTGCCGCCAGTCGTCCGCGCTCGCCAAGCCTGGAGCCCAAGCGCGCCATTGTGCAATGTTGAAGGTGATCAATACGTCTCTTCCCGCCCCTGCGGGCTTGTTTCGCGCTACATCGATATCAGGACGATATCAGCCTGGGTGCGGTAATTTGACCGAATGCGCGCATTATCCTGATGGGCGTCATTACTGGCAACTTTGTTACTTATAAACTGTTACAAATGGCTTATATGCACATAAAAGACAGCGCTGTCCGTGAAAGCGCCCTGCACGATGTCTGTAACGACGGCGGGTATGGGCTCTGGTAAAGGCTGTTTTTGCGATAAGCTCGCTGTTGTCATATGCATTGCCTAGACTCGACCTCGCACAGCCGGTATCGGCCAGTCATGGTGTTTCTTCATCTTCAAAGGAATTCAAAGCATGCGTCGCGTGGTATTCAATCAAAAGGGTGGCGTCGGTAAATCAAGCATTGCGTGCAACCTGGCCGCAGTCAGCGCCAACGAAGGCTACCGGACCCTGTTGATCGATCTTGATGCCCAGGCCAATTCGACCCAATACCTCACTGGTCTGACCGGTAATGATATTCCGATGGGCATTGCCGAATTCTTCAAGCAAACGCTTTCGTCGGCGCCTTTCGGCAAGAAAAACCATGTCGATATCTACGAAACTCCTTTCGATAATCTGCATGTGGTGACCGCCACTGCCGAACTTGCCGATCTGCAGCCCAAACTTGAGGCCAAGCACAAGATCAACAAGCTTCGTAAACTTCTGGACGAACTGAGCGAGGACTACGAGCGTATTTATCTGGATACGCCACCGGCGCTTAACTTCTATGCGGTTTCCGCGCTGATTGCAGCGGATCGTGTGCTTATTCCCTTTGACTGCGACAGCTTTTCGCGACAGGCCCTGTACGGGCTGCTGCGTGAAATAGAAGAGCTCAAGGAAGATCACAACGAAGATCTGCAGGTAGAAGGCATTATCGTCAATCAGTTTCAGCCTAGGGCGAGCCTGCCCCAGCAGATGCTGGACGAGCTGATTGCCGAGGGCTTGCCAGTGCTGCCGGTTTATCTCAACGCATCGGTGAAAATGCGCGAGTCCCATCAGGCCAACCTGCCGCTGGTGCACCTTGATCCGCGACACAAACTGACCCAGCAGTTTGTGGAACTGCATCACCTGCTGGAAACCAACGCTCACGCTGATCTGGCATAAAGCCGCTCGGCCACCCATCACCAGGTGCCTCAGGCGGTGGGTGAAAGCGGTCGGAGTACGGGGGAGTTGAACGTACCGTCCTTGAGCGAACGGGTCAGGTATTCGGCATGCAGCCTTGCGGTTCTGGCCATTTCTTCGGGAATGGCGATGGCGGCCTCCATGTCTGCCTTGAAATATTCCTGCGACGCCGTCAGCCGGTTGCTGCCGGGTTTGCAGCCGCATTGCACTTGATGTCCGTGAGTGGCGACCGCCACCAGATCATCGATGTAGGTCGGGTTGCCTTCGGCGATGAAACCGACGCTCTTGCAGGCTGGACACCACACTGGATCACCCATGCGGGCCACCCGGCGCAGATCAATGACTTCGCTCGCTGAAGCGATCAGTACGAGACCGCCACTGGTGGTTGGATCGCCTTCCCTGACTATGAATGGCATATCGCTGACTCCTCAAGGGTTCTGGAAAACCCGAATCCTAGGTGTAAATGCGCTGTTCGGGTGCGGCGAAAACCAGTTAAGGACAGGTCCTACGCGAAAATCAGCCGGGTGTTGCGAAGATGTTTCAGTTACGTTCATTACTCCAGCCGTAACGATTACTCGCGGTGCTTGATTGATGCTCTGCACCTATCGCTCCTAAGGTGGGCCACGACAGCGAAATCGTGGAGCGATCATGACAACAACAACTTCCCCCGACGCGCGCTGGACGCGTCGTCGCAGCGAAAAGCAGCGGCGGCTCGAACAGGTGCGGGCCTTGGCCGATGGCGTGGTGTTGCCGACCGACAAAATTGTCGCGGCGCTTGAGGCCTTGCTGGTTTCCGGTGACCGTGTGGTCCTGGAAGGCAACAACCAGAAGCAGGCAGACTTTCTGTCCCGCGCGCTGGCCAAGGTGGACCCGGGCAAGGTGCATGACTTGCACATGATCATGCCGAGCGTCGGCCGCTCAGAGCATCTGGACCTGTTCGAGCAAGGCATCGCCCGCAAGCTCGATTTCTCGTTTGCCGGTACCCAAAGCCTGCGCATCAGCCAGTTGCTGGAAGATGGCCTGCTGGAAATTGGCGCAATCCATACCTACATCGAGTTGTACTCGCGGCTGGTAGTGGACCTGATCCCGAATGTGGTGCTGGCCGCAGGCTTCATGGCTGACCGGGCAGGCAACATTTACACCGGGCCGAGCACCGAAGACACCCCCGCGCTAATCGAACCTGCCGCATTCAGCGACGGCATTGTTATCGTCCAGGTCAATCAGTTGGTTGACGATGTCAGCGAACTGCCTCGTGTGGATATCCCGGCGTCCTGGGTCGATTTTGTGGTGGTGGCCGACAAACCGTTTTATATCGAGCCGCTGTTCACCCGCGATCCACGTCACATCAAGCCAGTACATGTATTGATGGCGATGATGGCGATCCGCGGCATTTACGAGAAGCACAACGTTCAGTCACTCAACCACGGTATCGGTTTCAACACCGCGGCTATCGAATTGATCCTGCCGACCTACGGCGAGTCGCTGGGTCTGAAAGGCAAGATCTGCCGGAACTGGACGCTCAACCCGCATCCGACCCTGATTCCGGCCATTGAAAGCGGCTGGGTTGAAAGCGTGCACTGCTTCGGCACCGAACTGGGCATGGAGAATTACATTGCGGCCCGTCCCGATGTGTTTTTCACCGGTCGTGACGGTTCATTGCGCTCCAACCGCCAGCTGTGCCAACTGGCCGGACAATACGCGGTGGACCTGTTCATCGGTGCGACCTTGCAGGTCGACGGCGACGGACATTCCTCAACCGTGACGCGTGGGCGCCTGGCAGGGTTTGGCGGTGCGCCGAACATGGGCCACGACCCACGCGGTCGCAGGCATGCCACACCGGCCTGGCTGGACATGCGCCAGCAGACCGAAGACGGCCCGGCCGCTTATCTGGAGCGCGGCAAGAAGCTTGTGGTGCAGATGGTCGAGACATTCCAGGAAGGGGGCAAGCCAACCTTTGTCGAAACCCTCGACGCGGTGGAGGTCGCCCGGAAAAGCGGCATGCCGCTGGCGCCGATCATGATCTACGGCGATGACGTGACCCACCTGCTGACCGAAGAGGGCATTGCCTACCTCTACAAGGCGCGCAGCCTGGAAGAGCGTCAGGCGATGATCGCTGCGGTGGCTGGCGTAACCGTGATCGGTTTGCGCCACGACCCGAAAGACACCGCCCGCATGCGCCGCGAGGGGCTGATTGCCTTGCCGGAAGACTTGGGTATTCGTCGCACCGACGCCAGCCGCGAACTGCTCGCAGCGAAGAGCATCGCCGATCTGGTGCAGTGGTCCGGTGGCTTGTACAGCCCGCCTGCCAAATTCAGGAGCTGGTGATGAGTGCACTGCAACGGATACCTCAAAAGGCCTCGCTGTCTGAGTTGTTGGCTGACCTGGCGGTCGATGCGTTGATTGACGAGGCCAATCTCTCGCCCAAGCCTGCACTGGTGGACCGGCGCGGCAATGGCGCACACACCGACTTGCACGTCGGGCTGATGCACGCGTCGGCACTGTCGCTTTGGCCAACCTTCAAGCTGATGGCCGAAGCGGCGGAGCAGTACAAAGTCTCAGGCCAGCCATTGCGTGAAACGCTCGGGCGCCTGGGGCGCGAAGGCGAAGCGGCGATGATGCAGACCACCGGCGGCGTCAACACGCATCGCGGTGCCATCTGGGCCCTGGGGCTGCTGGTCACCGCAGCGGCACTGGACGCGAGTGACTGCGTACCTGCTGCTTTGTGCCAGCGTGCTGCCAGCCTTGCGCTCATCGAGGATCGTCACGTTGTCGCGGTGGAAAGCCATGGCCGCGTGGTCGCCCGACGTTATGGCGCAATGGGTGCCAGGGAGCAGGCGCAGCAGGGCTTTCCGGCTGTCATCGGCTGGGCGTTGCCGCAACTGCAGCGCAGTCGTGCTGCGGCCAGCGGCGAGCAGAACGCGCGTCTGGATGCGCTGCTGGCAATCATGACCACGCTGGCGGACACCTGTGTGCTGTACCGAGCGGGTACGGAAGGCCTGCACGCCATGCAGAGCGGTGCGAAACGCGTGCTGGACGCGGGTGGCAGCGCCAGCCTGGCTGGTCGGCGTGCGCTGAATGAACTGGATCAGCAACTGCTGGCGCTCAACGCCTCGCCCGGTGGGGCGGCGGACTTGTTGGCCGCCTGTCTGTTTATCGACGGTCTTGAGCGTGCGCTCGGCCGTCTTTCAAGGAGTGCCTGATGGAAACCCTGTCTTTTGAATTCCCTGCCGGGCAACCGCCAAAAGGTCGTGCGCTGGTGGGTTGTGTCGGTTCGGGCGATCTGGAAGTGCTGCTTGAGCCGGGCCAGCCGGGCAAGCTTTCGATTCAGGTGGTGACATCGGTCAATGGCGCATCACTGCGCTGGAAACACTTGTTCGAGCGGATGTTCGACGGCCAGTCCCCGCCCGCGCTGAGCATCGACATTCATGACTTCGGCGCGACACCGGGCGTGGTGCGCTTGCGTCTGGAGCAAGGCTTTGAGGAGATCGGCCATGACTGATACCGCACGCTTGTTGAGCCAGCACAGTTTCATCGAACTGGGCGCTCGCCAGCGCGCCCGCGCGTTGCTGGATGCGGGCAGCTTTCGCGAATTGCTCGACCCGTTTGACCGAGTGATGTCGCCATGGCTGGCCAGGCAGGGCGTGGTCCCGCAGGCCGATGATGGTGTAGTGATTGCCAAAGGCACCATCGACGGGCTGCCGGTCGTCATCGCTGCCATCGAAGGGGCGTTTCAGGGCGGCAGCATGGGCGAAGTCGGCGGTGCGAAAATGGCCGGTGCGCTGGAGCTGGCGGCCGAAGACAACCGCAACGGCATACCGACCGCCGCGATCCTGTTGCTGGAAACCGGTGGCGTGCGCTTGCAGGAAGCCAATCTGGGGCTGGCGGCGATCGCCGAGATTCACGCCGCGATTGTCGACCTGCGCCAGTATCAGCCAGTGATCGGCGTGGTGGCTGGCAGCGTGGGCTGTTTTGGAGGCATGTCCATCGCGGCAGGCTTGTGCAGCTATCTGCTGGTCACCCAGGAAGCGCGTCTGGGCTTGAACGGTCCGCAGGTGATCGAGCAGGAAGCCGGGATCGAAGAATACGACTCGCGTGATCGTCCGTTCATCTGGAGCCTGACCGGCGGCGAACAGCGCTACGCCTCAGATCTGGTGGACGGCTTTGCCGCAGACGATCTGGCCGACATCAAACAGCAGGTCAATGGATGGCTCAGGCAGGGCGTGCCTGCCGAGCATCGCAGCGGCCAATACGCGTTGTACCTCAAGCGGCTTGCCAGCCTTGACGTCGAGCCACAAATCGATCCGCACACTGTGCGCACTCTCTACCAAGGAGCCCGACCATGAATCATGGACAGAGGGGTTTGAACTGGTTCAACGCGCTGAGTGCCAATGCAACCGAAGTGTCGGGGCTGCCCGCATCGCTCAAGGTTGCTGATGGTGTGCTGGGTGAGCAGCCGGTGCGCTTTCTCGCGGTGGTGACGGATGCTGACAATCGCTTTGCCCGCGCTCGTCAGGGCGAAGTCGGTCTGTTGGAGGGCTGGGGGCTGGCCAAGGCCGTGGATGAAGTCATCGAACAGGACCGCGGTCTGCCGCAAAAACGTGCATTGATTGCAATCGTCGACGTGCCCAGCCAGGCCTATGGTCGTCGTGAAGAAGCGCTTGGTATTCATCAGGCGCTTGCGGGCGCGGTGGACAGCTATGCGCGTGCCCGGCTGGCGGGTCATGCTGTGATTGGTCTGTTGGTTGGCAAGGCCATGTCAGGCGCTTTTCTGGCCCACGGTTATCAAGCCAACCGGCTGATTGCACTGCGTGACCCAGGCGTGATGGTGCACGCGATGGGCAAGGCTTCGGCGGCCCGTGTGACCCAGCGCAGCGTCGATGAACTCGAAAAGTTCGCCGCCAGCATTCCGCCGATGGCGTACGACATCGACAACTACGCCAGCCTTGGCCTGTTGTGGGAAACCCTGTCGGTCAGTCAGATCGAGCAACCAGCCGAGCAAGACCTGGATCAGGTTCGCGAGGTATTGAGCAGAGCGATCAAGGACGTACAGGCCAGCGGCAGCGACTTGAGCAGCCGCCTTGGTGCAACCCATCGTGCGGCCTCGGCGAACGTACGCCAGTTGTTGCGAGCGCAGTGGTGACCGACCGCTCCCTGGCAGTCTTGCCCCATGACCTGTTGTGGGGCATGCCGCTGTCCGCCTTGCCGGAAGACGCGCCAGAGTGGGCAGGCGACGCCATCCTGGCCGGGCGTCCTGTCGTGGTACGCAGGCAGCAGGTCGCCGCTGGGCAGGTTGCGGTCGGCTTGCGGGGCCGGGGCCGTGAGCAGCGCTATGCCGCGATCATGGCCTGCGCGGAGATCTACCGACGGGTTTGTCCCGAACACCTGATTGACTATTCGACTGATAACTTTCACGACTGGCCTGCGCTCAAAGCGTTGCGGCAGATTCGCCCCATCATGGATTCGCTGGAGCTGACCTGGGGCATCGCTGGCAGTGCCGGTTTCGAGCTGGCCAGTGGCATCGGCGTGCTGCATCAGGACAGCGATCTCGACCTGATCCTGCGTACTCCGGCCCCGGTGAGTCGCCGATGGGCAGCCGAACTGGTCGAAGCGCTGCAAACATCGCACTGCCGAATCGACGTCCAGCTGCAACTCACCCACGGCGGTGTGGCCTTGAGTGAATGGGCGAGCGCATCGAGCCGAGTGCTGCTCAAGGGTGCCACCGAGGCTCGGCTGGTCAGGGATCCCTGGCAGTTGATCGAGGCTTGCGCATGAGCAGTTTCTGGGTGTTTCCCGGCCAGGGTGCGCAGCAGGCAGGCATGCTGCATCAGTTGCCGGACGAGCCGAGTGTGCGCGACTGTTTGAACGAAGCAGCCGCTGCGCTGGGCGAAGATGTGCTGGCGCTTGACGGCGATCAGGCCCTGAAATCGACCCGTGCCGTTCAGCTTTGCCTGTTGATCGCCGGTGTCGCCAGCGGCCGGTTGTTGCAGGCGCGCGGTTGCACGCCGGATTACGTCGCAGGGCTTTCAATCGGTGCTTATCCGGCGGCGGTAATCGCCCGGTCGCTGAGCTTTGACGATGCAGTGCGGCTGGTGGCCCTGCGAGGTGAACTGATGCAGAGCGCTTACCCCGAAGGCTATGGCATGACCGCCGTCATTGGTCTGGAGCAGTCGAGTGTCGAAGCCATGATTGCTCAGGTCAACAGCACCGGGACCCCGGTTTATCTCGCCAATATCAACAGCGACAGCCAGTTGGTGGTGGCAGGCAGCACAGAGGCCATGCAGCGGGTCGGGCAGTTGGCCAAAGCAGCAGGAGCTGCAGCGGTCAAGCGTCTGGCGGTAAGCGTGCCTTCACACTGCGCCTTGCTGGAAGCGCCTGCGCAACAACTGGCTGAAGCGTTTTCCCAGGTTCGCATCGAGGCGCCGAAAGTACGTTATCTCAGCGGCAGCACCGCCCGCCCGGTGCTCCACGCCGACAAGCTGCGTGACGATCTGGCATTCAACATGTGCCGCGTCGTCGACTGGCGCAGCACTGTTGAAACCGCCTATGAGCGCGGCGTGCGTCTGCAGATTGAGCTGCCACCCGGTGCTGTACTGACCGGTCTGGCACGCAAGGTGTTTGAACAGGGAACGGCCGTGGCCTTCCAGGCTTCGCGCCTGGACAGTCTGGTCGCCCTGTCGCGAGAGGAGGGCACTCGCACCCTATAAAAGCGCTGTGCAGCTGCTACGAAGGACAAAAACAACAACTTCAGCAATGCAAACAGAGGAATAACAACAATGATCATTTACGGTGTGGCGTTACTGGCGTTCTGTACGCTGGTCGGTATTTTTATCGGTGAAGTGCTCGGCAAACTTATTGGCGTACCCGCCAATGTCGGCGGTGTAGGTATCGCCATGTTGCTGCTCATCGGTCTCGGCAGCTACCTGAGCAATCGAGGTCTGCTCAAAGGCAAGACTGAGCAGGGTGTCGAGTTCTGGAGTGCGATCTACATTCCCATCGTAGTCGCCATGGCCGCGCAGCAGAATGTCTATGGCGCCCTCAAAGGTGGTCCGATGGCGATACTGGCCGGCACGCTGGCGGTGGTGATTGCCTTTGCCATGGTTCCGGTGCTGACGCGCATGGGCAGAGGCCAGCCCGAAGTGTCCGCCCCCAGCAAGACGGCGGGGTGATCGCCATGTACGACTCCATGATCAAAGTCATCACCAGTTACGGGCTGATCAGCGGTTTTGCAGTGATCGGCATCACCATGTGGTTTTCCTATTGGCTGTCCAACACCTTCACCAAAGGTCGTTTGCACGGCTCCGCGATCGCCATTCTGCTGGGCCTGGTTCTCTCATACATCGGCGGCGCACTGACTGGCGGACAAAAGGGCGTTGTAGACCTGCCTTTGCTTTCCGGCATCGGTTTGCTGGGCGGGGCAATGTTGCGAGACTTCGCGATCGTTGCAACTGCCTTCGGCGTCAATGTCGACGAGCTGAAACGAGCGGGTTATGTGGGTGTTCTGTCGTTGTTTGTGGGCATTGGCACATCGTTCATTGCGGGCGTTGGCGTTGCCATTGCCTTCGGCTACACCGATGCGGTAAGTCTGACCACCATCGGTGCCGGAGCAGTGACCTACATCGTGGGCCCTGTCACTGGCGCAGCGATTGGAGCCAGTTCCGAAGTCATGGCTTTATCCATTGCAGCCGGGTTGATCAAAGCGATCCTGGTAATGGTTGCGACACCCTTTGTGGCACCGTTCATTGGCCTGAACAATCCTCGCAGCGCTGTCATCTTTGGTGGACTGATGGGAACGTCGAGCGGCGTAGCTGGCGGGTTGGCAGCAACTGACCCGAAACTGGTGCCCTACGGTTGCCTCACTGCAGCGTTCTATACCGCACTGGGTTGTCTGCTGGGCCCATCCTTGTTGTTCTTGATAATGCGCGCAATGTTCGGCTAGCAGATTGAGCCCCTGCGCGGTCCACTGTGATGATCGCGAAGGGGCCGATCACATCTGTTCTTGCGACAACGCCCGGTTTGCATACATGCGGCATTCCGCAAGGAGCGCCAACAGGTTGGGGTCGCGCTCCTTGGCCTTGAGAAACACCATGCCGATGTGCTGCTGCATCCTGTAGCGTTGCTGCAAGGGGATCAGCCGCACGCGGTTCTCATAGACCGCCGCAATACGCCCTGGCAGCAGCGCATATCCCACACCTGAGCTGACCATGCTCAGCAGCGTGAAGATGTCATTGACCTGCATGGCCACCTTCGGCTCGAACCCCGCCTGCTGGAACACACGAATACCATCACGGTGGGTGGCGAAGCCTTGGGTCAGGGTAATGAACGTTGCCTCGCGCAAGTCGCTCAGGTCCACTTCGGAGTGCCCGGAGAACGGCGAATCGGTGGGTACCGCAAGAAAGATATCGTCGGAAAACAGCGCCAGATGCTCGCAGTCCGGGTCGTTGGTGCTTTCGTCCAGCGACACCAGCATGGCATCGACTTCCATGTTCTTGAGCTTGTAGAGCAGGTCGATATTGGAGCCCAGGATCAGGTCGATATTCAACTCGCTGCGGCGGATTTTCAGGCCCATGATCAACTGCGGCACAGTCTTGACCGTCAACGAGTACAGCGCGCCCAGCCGAAAGCGCGCTGCCGAGAAACCCGCCGCCTGACGGGTCAGCTCGACAGTGTTGACCACGTCCTGAATCAGCTTCTGGGCGCGCTCTTCCAATACGTAGGCGCTTTCCAGTGGCGTCAGATTGCGGCCTTCATGCTTGAACAGTGGGCAGCGCAGGGCGCTTTCCAGCGAGTGAATAGCGCGATGCACACTCACATTGCTGGTCTGCAACTCTGCCGCAGCGCGCGCCAGATTGCCGGTGCGCATGAAGGCGAGGAAGATTTCCAGTTTCTTGAGTGTGAGCTCGTCATCGATCTGCATGGCGTGGCGCTTGTTGTTGGTGTGCGTTGATTGTGCCCAAGTCACGCGCGGATAGCTGCCCAAAGCTGCTCGAAACTTTCTTCATGGAGCGAGGCGCTGACAGATACGCTGCAGTTTGTTTCAATAACCCGGAGCCTCTGCAATCGGTGTTTTCGGTAGAAAAGGTGACAAGCAGATGTACTACGGAGAAAAATTCAACGCGTGGTCCCATCTGGTGGGCGCGGTGCTGGCAGCCGTTGGTGCGATCTGGCTGCTGGTAATGGCCAGCCTGCACGGAGATGTCTGGAAGGTCGTGAGTATGGCCATCTACGGTGTGTGTCTGGTGACGCTTTATAGCGTCTCGACGGTGTACCACAGCGTAAGAGGACGCTCGAAGTCGATCATGCAGAAGGTTGATCATTTTTCGATCTACCTGATGATCGCCGGCAGCTACACGCCGTTTTGTCTGGTGACGTTACGCGGCGCGTGGGGCTGGACCCTGTTCGGCATCGTCTGGGGGTTGGCACTGATCGGCATCCTGCAGGAGATCAAACCCCGCTCAGAAGCGCGGATTCTGTCCATTGTGATCTACGCGGTGATGGGCTGGATCGTACTGGTGGCGGTCAAGCCGCTGTTGGCAGCGTTGGGCGTGGCGGGGTTTATCTGGTTGGCAGGCGGTGGAGTGCTGTACACCGTCGGCATCCTGTTTTTTGCCTACGACCACATTCGCCACTGGCATGGCATCTGGCATCTGTTCGTGATCGGCGGCAGCCTGATGCACTTTGTTGCGATCTGGTTCTACGTGCTCTGACAAACCCTTGAAACACATTGGCCGCTGAATGCGACAGAGCCCACACATGTGGGCTCTGTGCGCTGGCGGAGTCAACGGCTGTAGCTGATCCGTCCATCCACCAGCGTGTAACGCACCGCGCTCGGCAGGCAATGGCCAATGAACGGGCAGTTTTCACCTTTCGACAGCCAGGTCTCCCCGGCCACGGTAGACGCAGTTGGATCAAACAGGACGATGTCGGCCGGGGCGCCGGCGCTCAGCTTCCCGGCAGGCAGCCGTAGCGCCGTAGCAGGGCCGCTGCTCAGGCGGGCAATCAGCGTTGGCAGGTCCAGCAGACCGTCCTCAACCAGCGTCATGGCCAGCGGCAACAACAGCTCCACGCTACTGATGCCAGGCTCTGTCGCGCCAAACGGCGCCAGCTTGGCGTCACGCTCGTGCGGCTGGTGATGGCTGGAAATGGCCTGGATCACCCCGGATTTCACCGCTTCACGCAGGCCATCGCGGTCAGCGCGAGTGCGCAACGGCGGCTGGACGTGATACAGGCTTGAGAAGTCGATCAGTGCTTCGTCCGTCAGAATCAACTGATACAGCGCCACGTCCGCCGTTACCGGCAAACCCCGAGCCTGAGCCTGGGCAATCAGCGCTGCACCGCGGGCGCTGGTCAACTGGCTGAAGTGTGCTCGCACGCCGCTTTGCTCGACCAGCAACAGGTCGCGGGCAAGGGCGACGGTCTCGGCGGTTTCCGGAATGCCGGCCAGCCCGAGGAAGCTGGCAGTCGGGCCTTCATGGGCCAGCCCGCCTTCGGCAAGGTCACGGTCCTGAGAGTTGAAAATCACCGTCAGGTCGAACGTGGCCGCGTATTCCAATGCCCGGCACAGTGTGCGGGTATTGCCGAAACTGCTCAGTCCGTTGCCGAACGCAACACAGCCTGCGTCACGCAAAGCGATCAGCTCTGCCAGTTGTTCGCCGTCCAGGCCTTTGCTCAGCGCGCCAACCGGGAACACCTTGCTGAAACCGGCCTCGCGGGCGCGGTCCAGAATCAGCTCGGCGACCGCCGAGGTGTCGAGCACTGGTTTGGTACGCGGCGGGCAGCACAGGCTGGTCACGCCGCCGGCGGTGGCAGCGCGGGTTTCGCTGGCGATGCTGCCTTTGCGGCTGTAGCCCGGTTCACACAAGGCAACGTTGAGGTCGACCAGGCCGGGTGCTGCCACAAGGCCAGCGGCGTCAATGGTTTGAGCCGGTTCGAAACCCGCAGGTGCCGCGCCGATGGCCAGCACTTTGCACGCTTCGATGTGCAGGTCAGTGACTTGATCCAGCCCGCTGACCGGGTCGATGACGCGAGCGCCGAGAATGCTGAGCTTCACTGGGCGTTCTCCTGCTCGAATTGTCGTTGTGCGGTTTGTCCACTCATGGCCATGGAGAGCACCGCCATGCGTACTGCGATGCCGTAGGTCACTTGATTGAGAATCACCGAATGAGCTCCGTCGGCCACTGCCGATTCGATTTCCACGCCGCGATTGATCGGGCCGGGGTGCATGACAATCGCATCCGGTTTTGCGCCCGCCAGGCGCGCTGTCGTCAGGCCGAACAGGCGGTAGAACTCGCCTTCGCTGGGCAGCAGGCCGCCAGTCATCCGCTCGCGCTGCAGACGCAGCATGATCACCACATCGACATCCTTCAGGCCTTCGTTGAGGTCGGTGTAGACCTTGACGCCGTACTGTTCGATACCGACCGGCAACAGGGTTTTCGGGCCGATCACGCGGATGTCCGGGCAGCCCAGTGCCTTGAGCGCCAGCATGTTGGAACGAGCCACGCGCGAGTGCAGGATGTCGCCAACAATGGCCACGGAGAGATTTTCGAAACCGCCCTTGTGTCGGCGGATCGTCAGCATGTCGAGCATGCCCTGGGTCGGGTGGGCGTGACGGCCGTCACCGCCATTGATGATCGCGACGTCCGGGCACACGTGCTCGGCGATGAAGTGCGCTGCGCCCGAATCGGCATGACGCACCACAAACATGTCGGCGGCCATGGCCTCAAGGTTGCGCAGGGTGTCGAACAGCGTTTCACCCTTGCTGGTAGACGACGTCGAGACGTTCAAGGTGATCACGTCGGCTGACAGGCGCTGGGCCGCCAGCTCGAATGTCGTGCGGGTGCGCGTCGAGTTTTCGAAGAACACGTTGCACACCGTCTTGCCGCGCAACAGCGGGACTTTTTTCACCGCCCGGGCGCCGACTTCCAGAAAGGAGTCCGCGGTGTCGAGGATTTCGGTGAGCAGCTCGCGGGGCAAGCCGTCCAGAGACAGAAAATGGCGCAACTGGCCCTGATGGTTGAGCTGCAGCGGGCGCTTGGCGTCGAGAGGCGTCATCGCAAAGGACTCTTAGAGGGCGGTGGAAAGGTCTTGAAGTTCAAGCGCAAGCGGCTCGGGGCCAGATAATTTGATGCGTTCCGACGGGGCCAGCGACAGGGTCGCTCCGACCACATTGGGCCGGATCGGCAATTCACCGGCATCCAGGTCCAGCAGGCAGACCAGGGTCACGCTGGCCGGACGACCGTAGTCGAACAGTTCGTTGAGTGCTGCGCGAATCGTGCGGCCGCTCATCAGCACGTCATCGATCAGCACCAGGTGCTGGCCTTCGATCTCGAACGGCAGCTCCGACGGGCGTACCTGAGGGTGCAGACCGTTCTGGCTGAAGTCGTCCCGGTAGAAGGATACGTCCAGCGTGCCCAGCGGCGACGGGTTGTCCAGCGCCTTGAGCAGCGCCTGAGCGACCCATACGCCACCGGTGCGAATGCCGATGAAACGGGGGTCATTGATGCCGCGCTTGCTCAGGTGAGCGTTGAGGTCGGTGGCCATCTGACGAATCAGGTCGGCGGGATTGGGCAGGCTCATGGTTGCTCCTTGAGGGCTTGTGCGTCGCGCGCATTGGGGCGTTGCTCAAGCGAAAACGTGAAATCCGGTTATCTCGAAGCGGTACGGGCCAGCAAAGTCACACGTTCAACAGGGCGGCGTTTTCGTCCAGCCAGCCTTGCAACAGCAGCGCGGCGGCAATGGCGTCCACCGGGTTATCCCGATAGCTGCCTTTCTGACCGCCACGGGCCATGCGCTCGCCCTTGGCTTCGAAGGTGGTCAGCCGTTCGTCATGGGTGTAGACCGCGACGCCGAACCGGCCATTGAGCTTGCGCGAGAACTTCTCGGCGCGCGCGCTCATGTCGCTGGGCGTGCCGTCCATGTTCAGTGGCAGGCCGACCACGATAGCGTCGGGTTTCCATTCAGTGATCAGCGCCTGCACCTTGTCCCAGTCCGGTACGCCGTTCTGGGCCTTGAGGGTGCACAGTTCGCGGGCCTGGCCGGTAATCGCCTGGCCGACCGCGACGCCGATCTGTTTGGTGCCGTAATCAAACCCCAGAAGCAGGCGTAATGCAGCCATCAGGCGTGTCCTGCTTGGGTCGAAAGAAGGTTGAGGTTGATGCCCAGCCGTGCGGCTGCAGCGTCGAGGCGCTGCTCGCTGTCGATGTCGAACAGAATGGCCGGGTCAAACGAGCACGTCAGCCAGGCATTGGCCGCCATTTCGGCATCCAGTTGACCAGCATCCCAGCCGGCATAACCCAGGGTGATCACATTTTGATCAGGGCCATAGCCATCGGCGATGGAGAACAGCACATCCTGGGAGGTGGACAGCGAAATACCACCCAGATCCACGGTCGCCTGGAACACCTGGCCGCTGGGATGCAGCACGAAGCCGCGATCGGTCTGTACCGGGCCGCCCGAATGAATGGGGATGTGCTGGCAGCGAACAGGAGGCGCAAGTTCCGGTCGCAGTTGTTCGAGCACATCGGCCAGGCTCAGGCTTTGTGGACGGTTGATGACCAGCCCCATGGCGCCATTGGCGTTGTGCTCGACAACGTAGGTCAAGGTCTGAGCGAAGTTCTCATCGTGCATGTGAGGCATGGCGATCAAGAACTGATGCTTTAGATAACTCGGAGTGACTTTTTTCATGAGCCCTAGTGTGGCGTTGCGCCGCCTGCCTGACAACTGTCTCGTACAGGCACAGTCGACACGCTGACGAAAAAATCAGTTACTCGACAGTTTGTCGCCGCGGGCGAATTTCCAGGTGCGGATGATTTCAAGACGGTCGATGTCCGCCAGATCCCCCGTGAACGGTGCAAAGGGTGCGGCCAGACGTACGATGCGCTGAGCCGCCTGATCCAGCAGCGGCTGGCCCGAGGACTCCAGCACCAGCACTTCGAACAGCGAACCGTCCCGGTTGATCGACACCAGCAACCGCAGATTTCCGTAGATCTGCTTGCGGCGTGCTTCTTCAGGGTAGTTCAGGTTGCCGACCCGCTCGACCTTTTTGCGCCAGTCGTCCTTGTACCAGGCACCCTTGTCACGCATGGTCGAGGCGGCATTGAGGCGGTGAATCTTCGGACGCTTGGCGTACAACTGCTGCTCGGCCGACAGTTCGGCTTCAAGGCTGGCGATTTCATTGCTCAGCTCGGAGCTGTCGAACGTAGGCGCCGCCTTTGCGGTGGGCTCGGGCTTGACCTCTTCGCGCTTGGCGACGGTTTTCTGTTGGCTGGGCGCTGTGGTGGCGACTGCGGTCTTGGGTGCTTCCTGCTTGACCACCGGCTTGCTGGCGGGCGGCGGCGTGACCTTGTTGACCTTGGTGTCCTGATACGGCGCGATTTCAGTCGTCTTCAGCGTTTGCGCCTTGTCCAGCGTGCCGCTGCCCTGCTGATCATCCTGGGCGAGGAAATCCGCCTGCTTGGGTTTTTCTTCGCTTTTGAACGTGGCGAGGGTGATTTCCAGGGTTTGCGAAATCTGCTCCGGCTTGACGTAGGTAAAACCTACGCCAAGGATCACCGCGAGGTGAATCAGCGCAGCGATCATCATGGTAAAGCCCAGGCGATCGACAGGACGCACACCCACGCTTGAGAGTTCGAGGGGGAGGTCGTTTCTGGCCATGGATGTCATCAGCGGTTCAGCATCTCGTCAGCCTGCATGTCAAAATCCGTGTCGTGTCACAGGTGGCGCATGATAACGCAATGTGCGGCCCGGCTTTGCAGCAGACCTGACGAAGGGGGCGTGTACCTCCGCAAAATATTCAGCGTCTCCCACGCAGCCTTCGAGCAAGCCCGCGCCCACGGGTACGCATTTCACTTGAAAGTCATGTGTACCCAGTGGGAGTCAGCTTGCTGACGAAGGCGCTTGTCAGCCAAGCGCCAGCGATCAGGCCTTGCGCGCCTGCAGTTTCTTCTCGATGGCATCCATCAACAGGCCGCCGATATTGGTGCCGTAGGCGTTGTCGATTTCGCGGATGCAGGTCGGGCTGGTGACGTTGATTTCGGTCAGGTGCTCCCCGATCACATCCAGACCCACGAACAGCAGGCCTTTTTCACGCAGGGTAGGGCCGATCTGCTCGGCGATCCAGCGGTCCTTGTCGCTCAGCGGACGCGCTTCGCCACGGCCGCCGGCGGCCAGGTTGCCACGGGTTTCGCCTGCGGCCGGGATACGCGCCAGGCAATACGGAACAGGCTCGCCATCGACCATCAGGATACGTTTGTCGCCATCCTTGATCGCCGGCAAATAGCCTTGCGCCATGATCTGCTGGGTGCCATGAGCGGTCAGGGTTTCGAGGATCACAGAGAGGTTCGGGTCGCCCGCCCGATGGCGGAAGATCGACGCGCCGCCCATGCCATCCAGCGGCTTGAGGATCACGTCACCATGCTGCTCGGCGAATTCGCGCAGGATGTCGGCACGACGGCTGACCAGCGTTGGCGGTGTGCATTGCGGGAACAGTGTGGCAAACAGTTTTTCATTGCAGTCACGCAAGCTCTGCGGCTTGTTGACCACCAGTACACCTGCACGCTCGGCCTGCTCCAGCAAATAAGTGGCGTAGACGAATTCCATGTCGAAGGGCGGGTCCTTGCGCATCAGGATCACGTCCAGATCGTCCAGGCCTGCGTCCACTTCAGCTTCGAATTCGAACCATTTGGCCGGGTCGGCAAAGACTTTCAGCGGCTTCATGCGGGCGCGGGCCTGGCCCGCGTTCTGGTAAAGGTCCTTCTGTTCCATATAGAACAGCGACCAGCCTCGTTCCTGGGCGGCAAGGAGCATGGCCAGCGAGCTATCCTTTTTATAGGAGATGCGCTCAATGGGGTCCATGACAATCCCTAGGCGAACGCTCATGGGCAATATCCTCTGATCGATAAGGGCCATTGTGGCCGTGAAATTGGCGTCAGGGTGGCGCTCTGATTGCTCCCGGTCAAGGGGCAGGCGCGCTGCGGTGTACTTTATGGATTGCGTCTGGAGAGTGTGCTAAAAAGGCTCGGCATCCGGTCCGGTATCCCCCGGCATCAGTGAAGCCATACCATCAGGCTCCCAGTGCTTTGCAGAACACGCAAAAATTCGCTGCGGCGATGGAAGAGCAGACATGGAACAACACGCCACAGCCCTGAAAGTCATGATCATCGATGACTCGAAGACCATTCGCCGCACCGCCGAAACCCTGCTGATAAACGCAGGGTGTGAAGTCATCACCGCAATAGATGGTTTCGACGCGCTGGCCAAGATTGCCGATAACCACCCACGAATCATATTCGTCGATATCATGATGCCGCGTCTGGATGGCTATCAGACGTGTGCGCTGATCAAAAACAATCGAGCGTTCAAGTCCACGCCAGTCATCATGCTGTCCTCCAAGGACGGCCTGTTCGACAAGGCCAAGGGGCGGATCGTCGGCTCTGATCAGTTTTTGACCAAGCCCTTCAGCAAGGAAGAGCTGCTCAGCGCGATCAAGGCCCATGTGCCGGGCTTCGTTGCAGTAGAACAATATACATCGTGATGCCGGCGCTGACTGACTCGCGCTTGCCACCTGACGGGGAACACCATGGCTAGAATATTGATCGTCGATGATTCGCCGACTGAAATGTACAAACTCACGGGCATGCTGGAGAAGCACGGCCACGAGGTGCTCAAGGCCGAGAATGGCGCCGATGGCGTGGCGCTCGCCCGTCAGGAAAAGCCCGACGCCGTGCTGATGGACATCGTGATGCCCGGCCTTAACGGCTTTCAGGCTACGCGCCAGCTGACCAAGGACTCTGACACGAACATGATCCCGGTGATCATGATCACCACCAAGGACCAGGAAACCGACAAGGTCTGGGGCAAGCGCCAGGGCGCTCGGGATTATCTGACCAAACCGGTCGATGAAGAAACCCTGATGAAAACCCTGAACGCGGTGCTGGCCGGCTGATCGCCGGATAACTCATGGCCGAGCCACGTACCGCTTTTGAGATGCTGCTGGACATCGACCGACGGTGCCGCTTGCTGGCCGCTGGCCTGCCGTTGCAGGAAACCCATCATCAGGATTGGGGCGGTATTGGTTTTCGGATGGGTGAGCAGCGTTTTGTAGCGCCTATCGGCGAAATTGCCGAGATTCTGCATGAGCCTCGCCATGCGGTCATGCCTGGCGTAAAACCCTGGGTGGCTGGCGTCGCCAACTTGCGCGGCAGGCTGCTGCCACTCATCGACCTTTGCGGTTTTTTCGGTCATGAACTGTCGCCTTCGCGCAAGCAGCGACGCGTTCTCGTGGTCGAGCATCAGGACAGCTTCTCCGGCCTGCTGGTCGATGAGGTCTTCGGCATGCAACATTTCAGTCAGTTGAGCCTGATGCCCGAGGCGCAAGACGTCGCCGATCAGCGTCTGGTGCCTTTCCTGCGCGGTCAGTTCATTCGCGAGCAGGTCTGGCAGGTATTCAGCCCGTGGGCTCTGGTGCAGTCTTCGGACTTCATGGACGTGGTGCTCTAGGGTGGCGGGGTCTTGCCGGCAGCGAGCGGCCTGTTGTGTTTCACGAATCGCAGTTGGTCCAGGCGGGGGCCTGATTAATGAGTAATACAGGCAAGTCATTGGAAGGCGCACAAAGCCGCACGCAGATCATTCTGCTGTTCGTCGCGCTTATCGTCTTCATCATGTTGCTGTTCGCCAACTTCGCTTACCTGAATACTCAGTCGAATTACGACAAACAGTACATCGGGCATGCCGGTGAATTGCGCGTGCTGTCCCAGCGAATCGCCAAGAACGCGACCGAAGCGGCGGCGGGCAAGCCCCAGGCGTTCAAGCTGCTGGCCGATGCGCGCAACGATTTCGACCTGCGCTGGGGTTACCTCCGAAAAGGTGATACTGCGACCAGCCTGCCTGCGGCACCAGACTCCATCCGCAACGAACTGCGCAACGTCCAGAATGACTGGGAGGCGCTGCGCAAGAATACTGACGTGATATTGGCCAGCGAGCAGACCGTCCTGTCGCTGCACCAGGTGGCCGCTACCCTGGCTGAAACCATCCCGCAGTTGCAGGCCGAGTACGAAAAGGTCGTCGAAATCCTGCTGCAGAGCCGCGCACCCGCCAGCCAGGTTGTGGTTGCCCAGCGGCAGGCATTGCTCGCAGAGCGCATTCTCGGTTCGGTCAACACAGTGTTGGCCGGGGACGAGACCGCTGTACAGGCCGCTGATGCGTTCGGCCGCGATGCCAGTCAGTTTGGTCGAGTGCTCAATGGCATGCTGGAAGGCAATGCGACCATGCGTATTGCTCAGGTCGAGGACCGCGATGCGCGGGCGCGACTGGCAGAAATTGCCGAGCTGTTCGAGTTTGTCTCGGGTTCTGTGGACGAAATTCTCGAAACGTCGCCCGAGCTGTACCGGGTGCGTGAAGCGTCCGGCAACATCTTCAACACTTCGCAAACCTTGCTGGACGAGACATCCGTGTTGGCCAGCAGCCTGGAAAACCTCGCCAACCGCCGTACCGTCAACACCGTTGGCGGTTACGTGCTGGGTCTGTTGGCCTTGATGTCGATCATCCTGATCGGTCTGGTGATGGTGCGTGAAACCAACCGCCAGTTGCGCGAAACCGCCCAGAAAAGCGAACGTAACCAGACCGCGATCATGCGCCTGCTGGACGAGATCGAAAATCTGGCGGACGGCGACCTGACGGTGGCTGCGTCGGTCACCGAGGACTTCACCGGCGCGATTGCCGACTCGATCAATTACTCCATCGACCAGCTGCGTGAGCTGGTCGTGACCATCAACCTGACGGCCGAACAGGTTGCGTCGGCGGTCACCGAAACCCAGGCCACTGCCATGCAGCTGTCGGCAGCCTCCGAGCATCAGGCCTTGCAGATCAGTGCGGCGTCGACAGCGATCAATGACATGGCGGCGTCCATCGATCAGGTCTCGGCCAACGCGTCCGAGTCCTCGGCGGTGGCGGAGCGCTCGGTGACCATCGCCAACAAGGGCAACGAAGTGGTGCACAACACCATTCATGGCATGGACAACATCCGCGAGCAGATTCAGGACACGTCCAAACGCATCAAGCGCTTGGGCGAGTCCTCGCAGGAAATTGGCGATATTGTCAGCCTGATCGACGATATTGCTGACCAGACCAACATTCTCGCACTCAATGCCGCCATTCAGGCGTCGATGGCGGGTGATGCGGGACGCGGCTTTGCGGTGGTGGCTGACGAGGTGCAACGCCTGGCCGAACGTTCATCGTCCGCCACCAAGCAGATCGAGACTCTGGTGCGGGCTATCCAGAACGATACCAACGAAGCGGTCATCTCCATGGAGCAGACCACCAGTGAAGTAGTGCGGGGCGCACGGCTGGCGCAGGATGCCGGGGTTGCTCTGGAAGAAATCGAGGGGGTGTCCAGGGTGCTGGCCGAACTGATCGAAAGTATCACCGATGCGGCTCGCCAGCAGGCCGAGTCTGCCGGGCAGATCTCTCAGACCATGACAGTGATCCAGCAAACCACCTCGCAAACGACTTCGGGCACGTCGGCCACCGCCGAGAGCATTGGCAACCTGGCGAAAATGGCCAGCGAGATGCGTCGTTCGGTCTCCGGTTTCACCTTGCCGTCCTCGAAGAAAATCGGATGATGTTCAAAAAATGAGCAGTGTGGACCGTGTAAAAGGCGGTGGCCGTCATGGCTGATCGTCACGATTACGTGGCGCTGGAGTGGCTCAAGGGCGAAATCGCCGAGACGCTCAGGCAGGCACGTCTGGCACTTGATGAGTACATTGAGGACTCCGCCAATACGGCGGCGATGGCCGAGTGCCTGAACCTTGTGCATCAGGTTCACGGCAGCCTGCAAATGATCGAGTTTTACGGCGCTGCGTTGCTGGCTGAAGAAATTGAGCAGTTGGTGCTGGCGGTGCAACAGAACCGCGTCAGTCACCAGGTCGAGTCCGAGCAGCTTTTGGCCCAGGCCATGACCCAGTTGCCACTTTATCTGGAGCGTATTCACTCGGCGCGCCGCGACCTGCCCTTGGTGGTGCTGCCGCTGCTCAATGACTTGCGCAGCGCACGCGGTGAAAGCCTGTTATCGGAAACCAGCCTGTTTGCGCCACAACTGGTCAGCGTGCCGGCGCTCAGCGAAGAAGAGCTCGCCCTGCGCAACACGCCAGAACTGCCGAACCTGCTGCGCAAACTGCGTCAGACTTTGCAGGCTGCCTTGGCGGGCCTGATGCGTGAACAGGGCGTGCAGACGCAGTTGGGCTTTATGGCCAAAGTCTTCGCCCGGCTGGAACAGCTGTGTGAGGACGCGCCGCTTGGGCCGCTCTGGCGAATCGCCTCGGCGTTGGTAGAGACCATGCTCAACGGCAATTTCACCAACAGCCCCGCGCTGCGCAGCCTGTTGAAAGACGCCGACAAGGAACTCAAGCGGCTGGCAGAGCAGGGCGCGCGCGGCATCAACCAGCCTGCGCCCGAAGAGTTACTGAAAAGCCTGCTGTTCTATATCGCCAAGTCAGACAGCCATGCCCCACGCATGCTTGACCTCAAGGATCAGTACGCGCTGGACGACGCGTTGCCCGGCAACGACGTGGTCAATGAAGAGCGCGCCCGTATGGCCGGGCCGGACCGCGATGCGATGCGCTCGGTCATCGTCGCCTTGTGCGAAGGGCTGGTGCGGGTCAAGGAACGCCTGGACGTCTTCGTGCGCGGCGACCGCCAGCACGTCAGCGAACTGAATGCACTGCTGCCGCCGCTGCGTCAGATCGCCGACACCCTGGCGGTCCTCGGCTTCGGTCAGCCGCGCAAGGTGATCATTGATCAGTTGTCAGTGGTGCAAGGCCTCGCCCAAGGGCAACGCGAACCCACTGACGCTGCGCTGATGGATGTTGCGGGTGCGCTGTTGTACGTCGAATCGACCCTGGCCGGCATGGCCGGTAACACCGAGCAGGACAGTCGCGAAGAAAGCCGTTTGCCGACCACCGACCTGACCCAGATTCATCAGTTGGTGATTCGCGAAGCCCGCATTGTGTTGCAGCAGGCCAAGGACGTCATCCTTGAAGGTCTGCATGGCGACTGGGACCAACAGCGGATCGATCCGGTGTGCGCGTTGCTGGTACAGGTGCGTGGGGCGCTGGCGATGATACCGCTGGCCAGGGCTGCCAGCCTTCTGGCCGCCTGCAACGAATACATTCAGGAACAGCTGTTGGTGGGCCGGACGCGCCCTGACTGGGTGCAACTGGACTCCCTGGCCGACACTATTACCGCCGTCGAGTACTACCTGGAGCGGATGGGCGAGGACCATGAGGCTCCAGGTGATCAGATTCTGGACATGGCGCAGCAAAGCCTGGCGCGCCTGGGCTATACGCCCGTCCCGGATACACTGGAAGTGCCGCTGCTCGAAGAAGTCATCACTCAGGACGAACTGTTGGCGCTCGATGACCGCAAGGCGCTGGTCAGCCCGACGCAGACCATCGCCCAGGTGCTTGCCAGCCCGGTGTCGGCTGTCAACCCGCCCGCCCGCAACGTTCCCGCCAGCCTGTTGCCGCCTCCGGCCGACGAAGCTGCGGTGGATGAAGAACTGCGTGAAGTCTTCCTGGAAGAAACCGACGAGGTACTGGACGCCCTGCGTGAGTACCTGCCGAGGTGGTTCGCATCGCTGAATCAGGGCGATCACTGGAACAGTGCGGCGTTGATCGAAGTGCGCCGTGCGTTCCACACCCTCAAGGGCAGCGGACGGATGGTTCGGGCGCTGGTCCTGAGTGAGCTGGCCTGGTCGGTGGAAAACCTGCTCAACCGTGTGCTCGAAGGCGACGTTCTACCTGGCCCCGACGTGCAACAGCTGATGCACGAAGCGCTGGCCTTGCTGCCGCTGGTGATCCGTGATTTTGCCGACGATGCACAGCGTCAGCGTGATGACGTGGACCTGTTGGCCGCTCGTGCCCATGCCTTGGCCAACGGTGTCGAGGTTCCGCTGTTGGGCACACCCGTCGCCGTTGCCGAGCCTGAGGCACTGGATCCGCAGTTACTGGACATTTTCCGTCAGGAAGCGCTCGGGCATCTGGGTACCCTGGGCCGCTTTCTCGACACTGCCGAGCAATCGGCCTCGCCGTCGATCAGTGACAGCGTGCTGCGCGCCCTGCACACGCTCAAGGGCAGCGCGCACATGGCTGGCGTATTGCCGATTGCCGAACTTGCCAGCCCGTTGGACCAACTGGTACGCGAATACAAGGCCAACCTGATTGCCATCGGCTCCCCCGAGCTTGATCTGTTGCGCAGTGCCGAGCCGCTGCTGCACAAGGGTCTCGAGCAACTGGATCATGCGCCGCTGGCGCCGATACCGGGGGCTCGCGAGCTGATCGATGCGGCGTATTCATTGCTCGACGAACGACTGGCTGCAGTGCTGCGCGAGTCGGACAACGGGTTACGCATCAAACGCAATCCACAGTTGATCGCCAGCTTTCTGGCCGAAGGCATGGACATCGTGCTGGACGCCGAGAACCTGTTGCGCCGCTGGCGTCAGCACCCCGGCGAGCGGCAGGAACTGAGCGCGCTGCTGGATGAGCTGACCACGCTGGGCCATGGTGCGCACATGGCCGAGCTGCCGCAGGTCGACGAATTATGCGAGGCGCTGCTTGATCTGTATGGCGCGGTCGAAGAAAGCAGTCTGGCGGTCAGTGAGCGTTTCTTCGACGAGGCCGAGCGTGCTCATGAGGCGCTGATCAACATGCTCGATCAGGTTGCCGCAGGCCAGGATGTCGACCCTCGTCCGGAATGTGTCAGGGCCTTGAACGAGCTGCTGGATCAGGCGTTGGACCCTTCGGCCACCGGGCTCGTCAAGCGCGATGGCAATCAGACGCTGAGCGTTACCGAGCTTGATGCCGCTACCCGGCAAATAGCCGAACAGACGGTGCACGCCGACGCGGCCGCGCTGGATGAAGAGATAGTCGAGATCTTTCTCGAAGAGGCTGTGGATATTCTCGACAGTGCTGGGCAGGCCTTGCAGCGCTGGCTCGACGACCAGGAAAATCCGCTGCCGCTGTCATCGTTGCAACGCGACCTGCATACGCTCAAGGGCGGCGCGCGCATGGCAGAAATCGCCGAAGTGGGTGACCTCGCGCACGAGCTTGAGAATCTTTACGAAGGCCTGATCGATCGACGTTTCAGTCACTCGCCGGAGCTGGCTGAGCTGCTGCTCAAGAGTCACGATCATCTGGCTGTCATGCTGGAACAGCTTTACCGCCACGAACCGCTCAGTGATCCGACATCTCTGATTGAGGCGCTGATTCAGTGCCGCAGTGTCGATGCCGTCGAGCCTTTGCCTGCTCTGCCTGCCGAGCGCGCGGAGGAAGTGCCGGAGCGCGATACCGAGTTGTTGGAGATCTTCCTTGAGGAAGGCTTCGACATCATCGAAAGCTCTGGCGCGGCGTTGATCCGTTGGCAGGCGGATCCGCAGAATCTGTTGGAAGTCGACAATCTGTTGCGTGACCTGCACACCCTGAAGGGCGGTGCGCGCATGGTCGAAATCGTCCCCATCGGTGATCTGGCGCATGAGCTGGAAGCGCTCTATGAAGGCATTTCCACCGGCGATATGCATCACGGCCCGGTGATGATGAGTCTTCTGCAAAGCGGGCATGACGTCCTGGCCGACATGCTGGACGCGGTGCGCACCGACAAGCCGTTGCCTGACGCAACCCTGCTGATTGAAAACATCCAGAAGCTGGCCAGTCTCGAACCCGAGCCACGCTTGCCCGTCGCCGTCGCAGAGCCGTCGCAACCCGCGCCAGTGGTGGCGCCTGTGGCTGACGCCGACACCGAGCGCAGCGGGCCGGAAATGGTCAAGGTACCTGCCGAACAGCTGGAAAGCCTGGTCAATCTGGCGGGCGAGACGTCGATTTTTCGTGGGCGTATCGAGCAGGAGCTGTTGGATTCCCAGGTCACGCTGGCGGAAATGGAAACCACCATCGAGCGGATGCGTGATCAACTGCGTCGTCTGGACATCGAGACACAGGGCCGCATCCTGAGTCGCGAGCAGGTGCAGGCCGAGCGTCTGGGCTATGAAGAATTCGACCCGCTGGAAATGGACCGCCACTCCCAGCTGCAACAGCTTTCGCGTGCGCTGTTCGAGTCCGCATCAGACCTGATGGACCTCAAGGAAACCCTCGGCACCCGCTCGCGCGATGCAGAAACCCTGCTGGCGCAGCAGGCACGGGTCAACACCGAGTTGCAGGAAGGCCTGATGCGTACGCGCATGGTGCCGTTCGAGCGCCTTGTGCCGCGTTTGCGTCGTGTGGTGCGGCAAGTGGCGACCGAGCTGAACAAGAAGGTGCACTTCGAAGTCGCCAATGCCGACGGAGAAATGGACCGCAGTGTGCTGGAGCGCATGGTTGCGCCGCTGGAGCACATGCTGCGTAACGCAGTCGATCACGGGCTGGAAAGCTCCGAAAAGCGCCTCGCCATCGGCAAGCCGGAACAGGGCAACATCAACCTGGAACTGATGCATGAAGGCGGCGATATCGTCATCGAACTGAGCGATGACGGCTCGGGCGTTGATCTGGCCGCCGTCCGGCGCAAGGCGATCAAGCGCGGCATGATTCATCCGGACGCCGAGCTTTCCGATCACGAAGTCCTGCCGTTTATTCTGCAGGCCGGTTTCTCAACGACCGAGATCATCACCCAGATATCCGGGCGTGGTGTGGGCATGGACGTGGTGCACGCCGAGGTCAAGCAACTGGGCGGCTCGATGGTCATCGACTCGGTGCCGGGCAAGGGCACGCGTTTCAGGATTCGTCTGCCCTTTTCGGTCTCGGTCAACCGGGCGTTGATGGTCACGTGCGGCGAGGAGCAGTACGCGGTACCGCTCAACACCGTCGACGGTATCGTGCGGGTCATGCCCAACGAGCTGGATGCGTGTTACCAGACCAGCCCCGCGCGCTATCAATACGGCGGGCGCAGCTACGAGTTGCGTTATCTGGGTGAGCTGCTTGGCAATGGCCAGCCACGGCTGATGGGGCAGTTGCAGCCATTGCCGGTATTGCTCGTGCACTTGCAGGATCAATGGGTGGCGGTGCAGGTCGATGCGCTGGCTGGTTCGCGAGAAATCGTGGTCAAGAATCTCGGTGCGCAATTTGCCCGTGTGCAGGGTATTTCCGGTGCGACCATTCTAGGTGACGGGCGGGTGGTGCTGATTCTCGACCTGATGGCGCAGATTCGAGTTCTGCAAGGGCGCCTGCAGGGCCTGCCGTTCAAGGGCGCCGCAGCGACGCCTTATGTCGAGTTCGAGCAGGCCCGGCCGTTGCTGGTCATGGTGGTGGATGATTCGGTGACCGTACGCAAGGTCACCAGTCGTTTGCTGGAACGTCATGGCATGCATGTCCTGACGGCCAAGGACGGGGTCGATGCCATGAGCCTGCTTCAGGAACACACCCCCGACATCATGCTGCTGGATATCGAGATGCCGCGCATGGACGGCTTCGAAGTGGCCAGCCACATACGCCGTGACGAAGCGCTCAAGGACCTGCCGATCATCATGATCACCTCTCGCTCGGGCCAAAAGCATCGCGACCGGGCCATGGCCGTCGGCGTGAACGAATACCTGAGCAAGCCGTATCAAGAGAACGTATTGCTTGAAAGCATCGCCCACTGGAGCCAGGTCAATGTCTGAAAGCTCGTTCCAGACAAGTCGCCTGACCAGCCTGACCGGTCTGATTCTGCCCTTGAGCGACCGTCATTTGCTGCTGCCCAATGTGGCTGTGGCAGAGCTGATCGATTATCAGGATTGCAGCGCAGAACCCGGCGCACCCGAGTGGTACCTTGGGCCGATCAAATGGCGCGATCTGACCCTGCCGCTACTGAGTTTCGAGGCGGCCTGCGGAGGTCGAACGCGTGTTGGTGGCCGGGCACGGATTGTGGTGCTCAACGCGCTGGGCGAGCGCGCCGATCTCAAATTCATCGCAATGCTGACCCAGGGTATTCCTCGCTCGTGCAAGGTCGACAGCCAGCTCAGCTATGTCGACGTCCCTCTCGCAGAACTTGAACTGGCCGCCGTGCAGGTCGGCGAAACTGTTGCGCGTATTCCAGACCTGCAAGGACTCGAGCAATGGCTGGTGGATTCAGGGCTTGGCCGATAGCCATGCGATGCGCCTTGGGCAAGGCGCAACGTATGGTCAAGCAATGATCAGGACGAGCAACTGATCTCCAGATGCTTGCCCCAATCCGGTGGACGCTGCGCATAGCCCGACATTCCAGCCTGCTCGGTAAACGGGTTACAGAGCACTTCGTGCAGGCGGCGCACCTCTTCGTAATCTCCCTGCTCGGCGGCCTGAATCGCATTCTGCGCAAGATAGTTGCGCAAGATGTAAAGCGGGTTGACCGCGTGCATGCGCGTCTGGCGCTCTTGGTCAGTGCTGCTGGCTTCACGTGCGATTCGGGCCACATAGTTCTCGGTCCAACGGTCGAAGCCTTTGATGTCGACAAAATCATCGCGCAGCGTCGCCACGGCTTCGGCGGCTGACTGATCGCCCAGGCGACGGAAGAACAGCGTGTAGTCCACGCCGCTGTTCTGCATCAGTTGCAGCAGCTGGCTTATCAGCGTGTCGTCGTCGTCCTCGGCCTGGGTCAGGCCGAGTCGGCGACGCATCAGGTCCAGGTAATGCGCCTGATACAACGGCAGGAACAACCCGATGGTTTCGCGCAGCGCCTCGACACTGACGAACGGTGTCAGGGCCTGGGCCAGTGCGCTGAGGTTCCATTGAGCAATGGGCACCTGATTACTGAAGGAGTAACGGCCTTCGTGATCGGAGTGGTTGCAGATGAAGTGCTGATCGAAGTCATCGAGAAAGGCGAAAGGGCCGAAGTCGAAGGTGATACCCAGAATCGACATGTTGTCGGTGTTCATCACGCCGTGGCAGAAGCCGTAAGCCTGCCATTTGGCGATCAGCTCGGCATTGCGTTCGACGATTTCCCGGAACATCGCCAGATAGGGCTCTGGCTGTTCCTGACAGTGCGGGTAATGCAGGCTCAGCACGTGTTCGGCCAACTGTTTCAGCTGCTCCGGTTGCTTGGTGTAATAGAAGTATTCCAGGCTGCCGAAGCGCACATGGCTTTGGGCGAGACGCAGCACCATTGCGGCACTTTCCTGGGTTTCACGCCACACCGGCGTGCTTGAGCCGACCACACAGGCAGCGCGGCTGCTGGGGATGCCCAGCGCATGCAGCGCTTCGGACGCCAGAAACTCGCGAATCGAGGAACGCAACACAGCCCGCCCATCGCCCATTCGCGAGTAGGGCGTTTGCCCCGCGCCCTTGAGGTGCAGGTCCCAGTGCTCACCGGCCTGGTTATACACTTCGCCCAGCAACAGGCCACGCCCGTCGCCCAGCCGGGGGTTATACGAGCCGAACTGATGGCCGGAATAAACCATGGCGCGAGGCTCGGCCTCGGCCCACAGCTTGTGGCCGCTGAAAATCTCGGCGAATAACGGCAGGTCGGCCTGCTCGGGAGACAGGTCCAGCAGGCTCAGTGCGGCCTTGCTGGCGACCACCAGGCGCGGTTCGGCAATGGGCTCGGGCAGTACCGAGGTGGAGAACGCATCGCCCAGACGGGCGAAGCGGTTATCGAATACGAGTTCGTCGAGGGCTTTCACAGGCCTTCTCCAGCAGAAATTGAAGACATTCTGCTGGGGTTGACCCTGTCAGTCGAGCCTCAGTTCAGGCGGTTCTGGTGCGTCCTTGGTGGCGGGTGCCACTTTGGTGTTGACCGGCGGCGTTTGGTGTTGGTCCGAGACCATGGTCTTGCCGGTTGGCTCGACGGGCACCATCTTGTATTCCATGCCCTGCGTGTTCTTGAGGTAGATCTCCATCTGGCGGAACGAGATGTTGATCTTCTGCTTCTTGAACTCACGGTTGATAAAGCGGTTGATCTCGTCGAGCACCGGGTTGCGGTCGCCCAGATCACGTACGTGCATGCGCAATTCGTGGTCCAGGGTGCTTTCGCCGAAGTTCAGGAAGTAGACAATCGGCTCCGGCTCTTTAAGGACTCGCGGGTTTTCCCGGGCCGCTTGCAGCAGGAGTTCACGCACCAGATCCAGATCCGAGCCGTAATCCACGCCCAGTTTCAGGGTCACTCGAGTGATCGTGTCGGTCAGCGACCAGTTGATGAGCTGGCCGGTGATGAACGTCTTGTTCGGGACGATGATGTCCTTGCGGTCGAAGTCGGTAATGGTCGTGGCACGAATCCGGATCTTGCTGACCGTACCCGACAGGTTGCCGATGGTGATGGTGTCGCCAATCCGCACCGGTCGCTCGAACAGGATCATGATGCCGGAGATGAAGTTGGCGAAAATCTCCTGCATGCCGAATCCGATACCCAGTGACAGGGCGGCTACCAGCCATTGCAGCTTGTCCCAACTCACGCCCAGGGTCGAAAGCGTCGTGACGAAGCCGATACCGGCGATAGCGTAGGACAGCAGCGTGGTCGTGGCGTAGGCGCTGCCTTGCGCCAGATTCAAGCGTGACAGCACCAGCACTTCCAGCAGACCGGGCAGGTTACCCGCCAGCACGAACGTGATGGCGATGATCACCCCGGCACCAATGAAATCGCCGAGACTGATCGGCACCATGCTCATGTTGGCGCCGGTGCCGCTGGTGTATTCGTACAGGGTGATGTTGTCCAGATACGCGAACACCGTGATCAGGTCAGCCCAGACCAGATACAAGGCGCCAATGAAGCCGCCCAGCAATGCCAGCCGGATCAGTCGCAACGACTGCTGGTTGACCTGTTCGATGTCCAGTTTCGGTTCTTCTACAGGCACGTCGCTGTCGCCGTTGTCCCGTGCCGCCTGACGTTTGGCCAGTGCTCGCTGGTAAGCCAGTCTGCGTGCAGCGACACCCAGACCGCGGACGAAGGTCGCCTCGACCACCAGCCAGAGCATCAACAGGTAAAGGGTGTCGATCAGCCGATCGCTGAGTTTGAGCGCGGTGTAGTAATAACCGAAGCAGACCGCCACGAACAACGCGATGGGCAGCGCAGTAAAGGCTACGCCCACCGCCTTGCGGAACAGCGAAGCGTTGTGATGCGTCGGGCTGGAGAGCAGCAGGCGACTCAGCAGCCACGCCATCAATGCATAGCAGGCCAGCACCACGCCAATCCCCAGCACATCGTCGGCGAGCGCGGCGGGCTGATGTTCAGCCACGGCCACGACGGCCACCAGCGCCAATACCACCAGCCCCAGCCGGCGCACCCAACCCTGCAGGAATTCGACCTGAGCCGTTTCCCAGCGGAAATGCAGTTGTGCCACGCCTGCGGGTGCGAGTACGCGGTAAGCGGTGTAGAACACCAGCCAGGCCAGACCAATCTGCAACAGGGCCTCGCCCAGGTTCGCGTTCTGACCCCGTGCATCAATCTGCAAGGCATAACCGCACAGGGCCAGCCCCAGCGCGACCGGCATGGCCAGGAGGATATTGATCAGCAACGCCTGCGGTGTCTTCCACTGACTGTCGCGCTTGAAGTGGCCGATGTCCGAATGCAAGCGATTGAGCTTCACATACAGCGCTTTACGTCTCCAGGTCAGCACACCGATCAGCAACAGCAACGGCAGGAACAGTAGAGGCCGATGGGTCAGGCCGTCCGACAGCTCGCTGAGGCTGGATGTCCAGGGCAGGGTGGCCACCTGTTTTTGCAGGCGCGGCCAGATGTTCTGGAACCACTCCATGTCCAGCGGCTTGTTGCTGGGTATCCAGAACATCTGCTCGTCCAGCGTCGTACGCAGGCCAAGGGCGGTGCTCGCCAGTTGCTTCTGGTTCAGTTGCAGCGTGATGGATTCGTTAAGCAGGGCGCTCAGCTCGCGGTTCAGGCGTTCCAGCAGGTCGCTGCGAGTGATTGCCAGATCGAGCAGCGTGCGACGCAGCTGGGGCGTGATGTTTTCAGGCGTCTGGGTGGCAAGCAACTTGTCAACATAGGCTGTCGGCGTGCTCATCTGTTCGCGTTGCTGGTTGATCTCGAACTGGTACAGGCGGATGTTGGCGATCTCGTCGGCCAGGCCTTTGTCCAGTTCCAGATGGGGCAGCGACTGCTTCTGTTTGTAGAGGATCTTGGACAGCAGCAGGCTGCCGCTCAGGACGGTGATCTGTTCGCTCAACGCCTGGTCGGTCTGGGTCAGGTTGTCCAGTTGCTGCTTGGTCTTGAGGTTTTGCTGGGTAAGCTCATTGAGCCGGTCCGTGCCTCGCAACAGATAGTCGGACAGTTGCAGGTTGGCGGCGCTTTCGGTGGCCAGCAGGCTGCTGCCGCCCGACTTCTGTGCTTCCAGCGACAGCTCGGCCACGGTTTTCTGGGACTGGGCGCGGCGTTTGTCGTTGATCAGCGTTTGCAGGTCCTGAATCTCCTGCTCCTGACGCGCCACTTTCTCGGTCAGCAGGTCATGCTGGCTGTTGCCAAGGTCCTGCAACTGGCTGTTGCCGGCCAGCTCCTGACGTCGCAGCAGGCTCAACGCATTGATCGAGGCCAGCTCGGCGTTGAGCAGGTTGCGCTGGTCTGCGTTGAGGGTCTTTCCGTTGTCCTTGCCCAGTTTGAGCAGCGCGTTGATCTGCTGGATTCGCGTTTGATTGGCGCTGATTTCCGCCTGCGCGCGCTCCGGCCGGGTCTGTGCTGTGATGCTCAGGCTGTTGGCATCGTTCAGCTCTTTCTGCAGGTCACTCTGCTGAGTGCTGCGCTGGCTGAGGATCTGTTCCAGTTGCGGAACGTCCAGCCCACCATAACGTTGCGCGACCGGCACGACCTTGCTTTCTTTCAGTCTGGCCAGCTCACGCTGGTTGTCGGTGGTTTGCTTGGGTGCCTGGTTGAGCTGTTGCTTGAGGGCGGTCAGCTTTTGTTCGCTGTCCTGCTTGCTGGCCAGAAACGCCAGGGTTTGCTCAAGCACCTGCTGCAAGGCCTTTTGATCGGCGTCGGGCAGTTTTCGGTCGGCAATCTTGTCCAGACTTTGCTGCACGGATTCGCTGCTCGGCGGATCGGCGGCCAATGCAGGAAACGAGGAAAGGCAAAGCGCAAACACTGTGGCAGCACAAAAGGAACGCAGGGAAAACATAGACACCGGTCGCGTGGCAGGACGTGTGGGGAGGCAGTTTAAAGGAACAGACCGGGACCCGGGCGGCTTCCTTCGGGGAATTTGACGCCGACTTTCTGGATCTTGTTCCCGTCCATGACGGCAACTGTCCAAATAGTTCCATTCCATTCGATCTGATCACCGACAACCGGCTCGCCACGGTTCTTCTGCACGATAAACTGACTGAGCGGCATCCCGGGGTCGAGACCGTCGAGTTTCAGGCCATACAAGGCCGCCACTGCACCGAGTTGTGCGTCGCCTTCGAGGACGAAATCACCGAAGAAACGCAGGTCCAGACCACGTTGCGGCGCCTGGCTGAACAGCTTGCCCAGTGCTGACAGGTCGTGTTCATGGCCGATTACACACAGCAGGTCGCCCACTTCCAGCGTTGTACTGCCGGACGGGTGAAGCAATTGCTGCCCGCGAAACAGGGCCGCGATCCGTGTACCTTCCGGCATTTTCAGTTCCCGCAGCGCGGCACCGATGCACCATTTCTCGGCACCCAGGCGGTAAACGAACAGCTCCCACTCACTGGTGACATGCACTTCAAGCGCCGCGCGGGAAATAGGCGCAGGGTCCGGTGGTACCGTCACTTTCAGCAGTTTGGCCATCCACGGCAGGCTGGTACCTTGCAGCAACAGCGAGACCAGGACGATGAAGAACGCGAGGTTGAAGTACAGCTGCGCATTAGGCAGGCCAGCCATCAGCGGGAAAACCGCGAGAATGATCGGCACCGCGCCGCGCAGGCCAACCCAGGCGATGAACGCTTTTTCCCGGCCATGGAACGCCTTGAAGGGCAACAGGCCAACCATCACCGACAAAGGCCGTGCCACCAGAATCATCCACAGCGCCAGACCCAGTGCAGGGATGGCGATCGGCAGCAGGTCGTGTGGCGTGACCAGTAGGCCCAGCACCAGAAACATGCCGATCTGCGCCAGCCAGGCCATGCCGTCGAGCATGTGCAGGATGCCGTGGCGACTGCGGATCGGTCGGTTACCCAGTACCAGCCCGCACAGGTAAACCGCCAGAAAGCCGCTGCCATGGATGGCGTTGGTCAGGGCAAAGATCGCCAGACCGCCTGCAATGACCAGAATCGGATACAGGCCAGCGGCCAGATTGATGCGGTTGACCAGCTGCAACATGATCCAGCCGCCACCGAGACCAATGAAACCGCCGATTCCGAACTCCTGAATCAGATGCCCCAGCAGGCCCCAGTGCAAGCCGGTCTGGCCGCTGGCGAGCATGCCGATCAGCGTCACCGTGAGGAACACCGCCATGGGGTCGTTGCTGCCGGATTCGATTTCCAGGCTGGCCGTCACCCGCTCGTTCAGACCTTTGCCGCCCAGCAGCGAGAACACCGCTGCTGCGTCTGTCGAGCCGACGATTGCACCGATCAGCAGGCCCTGGATCATATTCAGGTTGAACAGCCAGGCCGCGACCATGCCGGTCAGCACCGTGGTAATCAGGACTCCGACTGTGGCCAGCGACAACGCGGGCCAGAGTGCGACGCGGAAACTGGCGACCCGCGTTCGCAGCCCGCCGTCGAGCAGGATGACCGCCAATGCCAGGTTGCCGACCAGATAGGCGGTTGCGTAGTTGTCGAAGATGATCCCGCCGCCGTCAACGCCCGCAACCATGCCTACCGCAAGGATGATGACCAGAATCGGGATGCCGAGGCGCGAGGAAAGAGAACTGACCAGGATGCTTGCCGCTACCAGCAACGCGCCGATCAGGAACAGGCTGTTGATGGTGGTGGCATCCAAGGGCGGTACTCCATAGAGAACGGGTGGAAAAGATAAGGGCGAAAACTGACCATGCAGTCCGCGTGCCAAGCGATTTAACCTGTTGAATTGGTTGGCTGTCAAAGTTTTGCCCAATAAAGCTTGGCACAAGTGCTTTGCGCTCGGCATTGGCCTGCATGCAGCTCACGTGTCATGAATATCTACCGCTGATCGTTGAGGCAGGTCTGATCAGGTGTGGCTTCCACTCTTGAGGATCAGGAAGCCATGACTTCTGTAACGACCCCGCGACAAAACGATGACCAACAGCAACTCCGGAAAAAGGCCCACGATTACGTTAGCAACTATCCGGACCTGTACAGGATGGCGTGGCGCACAGCGCACGACATCCTCTTCACGCGTACTGGCAGGCGTCTCGATCCTTCTATCGTTTACTGGCATCGGTTCAGCAATGCTGTCAGCAGCCCGCGTACATTCACCGGCTGGGAGCACGCAGGCCGGCCAGTAGAGACGATGACCCTGGTCGAGCTGGTGGTCCGCCGCTTCAGTCCACAGGATCAGGTAGCCAGTGATGAGCTTTCGTCGTACAGCGGCTTCTATACCGTGGACGCCGGTCACGGGTTGTTCAACGAGACCAATGAGGTACCGTTGCTCGCCCAAGACGTGCTGAGGGATTTTTGGGCATTGGATTTCAGTGCGGTTTATCAGCGCAAGATCGAAGACTTCTGGCGCCTTAATGAAAAAACATTTTGTGTGTTGGCCAAAACCGAGTATTTGGCGGCAGCGGGGCGTGCTCTTCGTGACAAGCAGATTTCATCCTCGGACTTCGAGCTGCTGACCGGTGTGATTCTGGGGCACGAGAGCGATACGCCAACCTTGAGCGTTCTTCAAGGTCCCACACAGCGCTCCGTAAAGGTATCGATTCACTGGCTGGATATAGGCGGTATCAAGGCAAGGGACATTCTGAGAATCGTCGGCGAGCACGGGCAGCAGATCCTCTACGTGCCAGGTGACAGCCGACCGTTTCAGCTTTTTTCCGCGCCGCGCGAGTTGTTTGACTGGCTCAAGACGCGCTTGTCGTCAGCCCATATGCGAAGCGAGACCTGCAGGCACTTCCTGCGCTCATCCGCCGAGCAGGCGCGCGTCACCGAACTTGACCGGTGCGTCGATACGTTGCTCGCCCATGACTGGGAAACGGGTCAGGGGCTTATCAATCAGGTCGGAGAAACCATACCGGGTGACGCGTTCGATTATTTGCGCGATGTCGCCAGAGAGGATATGAGGGCTGATGCGCATGCCTTGTTGACGAGCAATGTCGAACTGCGCAAGCGAATCTGGATGGGATACCTTGATGCCTTTCTGCAGGTCGCTGGTAATCTCGCGCTACTGGGCTGGCCGGTTGCGCTGGCGGTGGTCGGTGCCGGTACCTTCAATCTTGGCCTGAACCTCGACCAGGCATTCACCGGCAGGACGGCGGCGCAGCGCAGGGCGGGTGTGCTGGGCTCGATATGCAATGCCGTCTATGTGGCGTTCAATCTGCCCCTTCTGGCCGGACCGATGCGTGCTGGCAGGCGGGTTATCACCTCGTCAGGGCATGGCTCTTTTACGCATCAGGTGCCGCCGATAGAAGATCTGTCCAACTGGAATGGCAACCAGGTGTCACTTGAAGCAAGTGCGACAACCGAAAGCACCGGAAGACTGCGGGGTATCCATCAGCTCGCGAACGGGGAAACATGGATACAGCTGGACGGACTGTTTTATCGCGTGCGGTTCAACGAGTCGCTGCAGCGCTGGCAGGTGATTGACCCGCAGAATCCTTTTGCATTCGCTTCCGGGCCGGCCGTTGCTCTGGACGAGCACGGCAATTGGCGACAACTCGCAAGGTTCGGCCTGACTGGCGGTGCGCCACTGGACACACCGCTGCACGCCACAGTGCAGTCATCCTCGTCATCGTATGGCGTCACAGGTTCCGCGTTCTGGGATCACTACATGCTGATCAACGTCTATGACGAAAAAAGCGTTGCCGAGGCCGCGATTGGACGGCAGGAGGCAGTCATGGATATCTTCCGGATGGAGCCGGGAGAGGAAGTGACGACTGACGCCGAAGGTGAAGATGTGCACATCGACCCGTGGGGCGCAAAGCATCGTGTATTCAAAACCCACGAGGCAATGTTCCATGCTCAGAGCATCCGCCTCTACACCGATGATGGCGCTATCTATAACCAGTACCTGCGCACCGGCACGGTCTTCGAGTACAGCGAACAGCCAGGTATGGCCACGGTCGCTGAACAGGTCGAGGACATCAAGCGGTTCGTCGAGGATGTCAGCACGCTGGGCTTCAACAATGACGTCACACTCTATCGCGGCGGCAGTGGCGAGCGAGGTACGTCAGGGCTGTTTTTCCGCAGTGGAGACGTCAGCGTCGGAGATGTGCTGGTCAATACCGACGTTACGTCTTTCAGCGAAAACCCCTATCAGGCCAGAACCTTTGCCAGCAGTCAGGCAGGTAACAATGCGGCCGCAGTGAGCGCACCGCTGACCTTTGACGATACTTCGGTAGTCTTCGAGCTGCCGGCAGGGCAATACCTGAAGGCAACGCCCATTGCGCCGTTCTCTTCAAACCCCGAAGAAGCCGAAACCCTCTTTTTGCCCGGGTGTTACTTTCGAATCGATCAACTGGATGAGGTACAGGGCGCTTTCTATCGATTCATGAGGGTACGGATCTCGGAAATTCCCGCACCCGTTGCAGGACGAAAGCTTCTGGAAATGCGCACTGGTGAGGCGTTCAGTCGCGAGCGTTATGCGGCGCGATTGGGCCTGGCAGGCAAGTCACTCGTCGGCGTGTTCTTCCCGGAGGCATTGAGCGGGCTTTGATGAACAAATACTTCACGAAATTGAAATAGCTACCGCAGCCTGTCGCTGTCGATTGCTTACTGTGCGTGGCTTCATCCCTTATCAAGACAGGAAGTCATGCACTCGATTATTCACACCGCTGCTGGAACGGCAGCGGCTCCCCATGTTTCTTCTTTCAGCCCGCTTCAGAGCCGCGCGGCAGCGCTCATGGGCGCCTATCCGGACATTCACGCCATGGCCTGGCAGGCGGCGCGCAGTATTGTCGCCAAACACACCGGCAAAAAGCTGGACCCGGATACTGTGTATTGGCATCGCTTTGCCCAGGCCGACAATAGCAGCCAGACCTTTACCGGTTGGGAGCATCTCGGCCCACCGGTAGAATCCATGTCGCTGACCGAGCTGGTCATGCATCGCTTCAGTGCCAGCGACAACGTTTCGGCCGACCAGTTGAATACCTATAGCGGTTTTTACCATGTGGGTCCCGGTGAGGATTTTTACAGCGAGCGGAACGAAGTCCCGATGCTGCCCAGTGACGTTTTAAAGGATTTCTGGGCGCTGAATCTTGCCGCCGATTGCCAAAACAAGGTCGATACGTTCTGGCAGGTTCATGGTGAAGATTTTTGTACGCTGACCAAGGTGAACCTGCTGTCGTCCGCAGGCTTGGCACTGAGCCGAAAGCAGCTGTGTGCAGCAGATTTCGACATTGTACTCAGCGCAATCACGGGCACGAACGACCCTGGCGTCACGTGGGCAATGTTGCAGAATGACAAGCCTTGTACAGCAACCGTTGCCTTGCACGTGCTTGAGCTCGCGGGCCATGCCTCCAGAGACATGCTGCGGATTACTGACGCAAGCGGACGGCAAATTCTGTACATGCCTGGCGCTCGCCAGGTTTTTCAGTGCTTTGACGATGAGCGTGCCCTGTACCAGTGGCTGCAATCGCAGATCGCTGAGCCCGCGAGCAGGTCTCGACTGGTATCGCACTTTGTACGCGGACAGCAACAGCAGGCATGCCTGAGTGCCAGTCTCACCAAGCTCCTTGGTCCATGGTCCGCTGAGCAGAAACTTCTGGGACATTCGAAAAGCGTCACCCCGAAGTCCGTGTTCGAGCAACTGCGCGACACAGCCCGCGAGGAAATGTACCAGGACATTCACGATCAGTTGACCAGCAGCGCGAGCTTGCGCAAGCAGATAATGATCGGCTATCTGGGAGCCTTCATTCGCCTGGCAGACGGGGCGGCGCCGCTGGCGTGGCCAGTAGCGCTGACTCTGGTGGGCGCGGGCATGGCAGACATCGGCCTGAATATCGATCAGGCCATCAACGGCCGTACCACGCAACTGCGCAAGGCCGGTGTGCGTGAAGCGATCATCAACTCGGTTTACCTGTTTCTCAATCTGCCGCTATTGGCAGACATCGGTCGCACGTCCGGCTCGGTACTGCCTGACCTGCCGGTGTCAGAACAGGAGGCGGCTTCGCTGGCCGGGCTTGAGGGCAACGAGGTGCTTGATGATGTGCCGGTGGCCATGGAGCCGGGCCATGCCCGCGGTGTTCAGGTGCTGGAGAATGGCGAAACCTGGATCACGCTGGGAGAGCTGCCCTATCGCGTGCGATATCTTAAGGACCTCAATACCTGGGCGGTGGTCGACCCGAACAATCCCTTTGCCTTCGATGGTGCTCGCCCGGTCCGTTTGAACGAGCAAAACCAGTGGGAGCTGATCCGCAAACCCGGACTGCAAGGTGGCAAGCCGCCGATAGAAGGAATCTCCGGCTCTTCAGCGTCGCAGCCTTATGCCACGGTTTCATCACCGTTCTGGGACACCTACATGCAGTTCAACCTGGCAGAAGAGCAGCGCCTGTCAGACCTGGGCAATCACCGTCAGGAGTCGGTGGTCAATATCTATGAGCTCGATTCGGACGAGGAAGTCGTATCGGACTCTGAAGGCGAGGACGTCGTTTACGACGCCTGGAACGAAAAGCACCGGATTTTCAAGACAACGGATGACGCTTACTTCGGCGGAGCAATCAGCCGGTACAGCGAGGACGACGATGCGTACAACGTATTTCTGCGTACCGGTGAGCGCAGACACTCCGATCAGATCGAGGCGATCGAGCGTTTGATCGAAGATATCGCCGAGATACAGCCCAACAACGACGTTGCGCTGTATCGGGGCGGCAGTGGCGACCGTGGTACGTCAGGCAAGGTGTTCCGCCAGGGCACACTCAAGGTAGGGGACGTGCTGGTCAATACCGATTTCACCTCGTTCACTGAGAACCCGTATGTCGCTCGCGTTTTCGCCAGCAGCCAGGCGGGCGCGGCGTCGACCGCCTATAAAGGCGATATCGTGTTCGACGACACCTCGGTGGTATTCGAGCTGCCAGCCAAGGAGTACCTGACTGCCACGCCCATCAGCCCGTTTTCCCAAAGCGCCGAGGAAGTCGAATCGTTGTTCCAGCCGGGCAACTACTTCCAGATCAGGCGCATCGAGGAAGTCGCAGGCGGTCACTATCGCTTCATGAACGTGCAACTCAGGCAGGTGCCAGTGGAGCAGGTTTCAGGCCCTGCCTACGACTTGCGTACCGGCGTGCTTTTCAGTCGCCAGCAGTACGCCGAGAAGCTGGGTGACGATGCGAAGCTGCTGGTTGATACCTTCTTCCCGGCTCATTCCTGATCGCCGGTCAGAACCAGTCGGTTTGCATCGCCAGGCACGTATCGTCACGGGCTTCGAGGAGCGCCAGGTCGTGATGACAGGCCGGTACTTCCCAGGTCAGGAAGTACCGAGCCGCCTGCAACTTGCCCTGATAGAAATCAGCGTCCGAAGTCTGGCCGCTGATGAGGCCTCGATGGGCGTGAATGGCTTGCTCCAGCCAGCGCCAGCCGATCACGGCGTGACCGAACGCCTTGAGATAAAGCGCCGAGTTGGCCAGTGCGGCATTGACCTTGCCGTGGGCCATGTCCGTCAGCAGGCCCACGGTGACGGCTTGCAGGCGTGTCACCAGTTGCTCCAACGGCTGGCGCAGCGCGTCCAGCTCTGAATGTGCAGTTGCACGTTGTGCCGTATCGGCGATCAGCCGGATCAGTTGTTTCAGCCCGGCGCCGCCATTTTGCGCAAGCTTGCGCCCCAGCAGGTCCAGCGACTGAATGCCGTGGGTGCCTTCATGGATCGGGTTGAGACGGTTGTCGCGGTAATACTGTTCGACCGGGTATTCACGGGTGTAGCCATGGCCGCCCAGAATCTGAATCGCCAGTTCATTGGCCTTGAGGCAAAACTCGGAGGGCCAGGATTTGACGATGGGCGTGAGCAGGTCCAATAGCTCGTGGGCTTGATGGCGAACCTGGTCAGTTTCACCGGTCTGGGTGTCGTCAAACAGGCGTGCTGCGTACAGGCCAAGGTCGAAAGCGCCTTCGACGTAGGCTTTCTGGGTCAGCAACATGCGTCGTACATCGGCATGCTGGATGATCGCCACCGGTGCGCTGTCTGCGCTTTTGTTGTCGTGCAGCCGCCCCTGTGGCCGCTCGCGGGCATAGTCGAGCGAATACAGGTAACCCGCGTAACCGAGCATCACGGCGCCCATGCCGACGCCAATGCGTGCTTCATTCATCATCTGGAACATGTAGCTCAAGCCCTGGTGCGGTTTGCCTACCAGATAGCCGACGCATTCTCCGTTATCGCCGAAATTAAGTGCTGTGGAGGTTGTGCCTTTCCAGCCCATCTTGTGGAAAAGCCCGGCCAGGACGACGTCGTTGCGCTTGCCGAGGCTGCCGTCATCATTGACCAGATACTTGGGCACGATGAACAGCGAGATGCCTTTGACGCCCGCCGGAGCGTCCGGCAGCTTCGCCAGCACCATGTGCACAATGTTGTTCGACAGCGAGTGATCGCCGCCGGAGATGAAGATCTTGTTGCCCCGCAAGCCATACGAACCGTCCGCGGCAGGTTCGGCTCGGGTGCGAATGTCCGATAGCGACGAGCCGGCATGTGGCTCGGTCAAGGCCATGGTGCCGAAAAAGCGCCCATCGATCATCGGTTGCAGGAAGCGCTGTTTCTGTTCGTCGCTGCCGAAACTTTCAATCAGGTTGGCGGCACCCATCGTCAGGAAAGGGTAGGCGGTTGTGCCTGCATTGGCGGCCTGAAAGTGGGCGAAGCAGGCTTGGGAGAGCAGGGTGGGGAGCTGCATGCCGCCGCTTTCGAAGTCGCGGGCTGCATTGAGAAAACCAGCCTCCAGAAATGCATCGACCGCCGGTTTGACCTCGGGGATCAGTATCGCTTCGCCGTTTTCATAGCGCGGCTCGTTCTCGTCGGCCTTGCGGTTGTGCGGCGCGAAGTACTTTTCGGCGATGGTGCGTGCAGTGCTGATCGCTGCGTCGAACGTTTCCCGCGTGTGCTCGGCAAAGCGCTCACGCTGGGTCAGGGCTTCGGCGTCCAGAACTTCATACAGCTCGAAGGCGAGGTTTCGGGAACTGAGCAGCGACTCGGACATGATGGCGCACCTTGACTTGGATGACGGTCAGTCTAGGCGGCGCAATTGCGGGGAGGTAGCAAGATTGATCTGGGTGATAAGAGGGGGTGTGTGGTGAGTATCGTAGCGGCAGTTGAGCCGCTCAAGGCGGCCGAAGGCGGAGCTGTCAACGTCAATAGACCCACGCGTCTGCTCTATCTGCCCATGAACCGGAGATTCAGTGGCATCCGGGACCGCTCAGGTCACCTTATCGCCCTCACGGTGACCCATTTTGATGGGGCCGAAGTGGGCAAGGCTCCAGGATCCGGTTGGGTCCGCCTGCGGCTCACTCGGCATCCATGCCGATTGCCCTCCGGATCAGCGCCAGAACTCAGCCTTCGCGAGCAAGCTCGCACCCCAATGGATGCGAACCATTGAAGTGCGCCCTGGATGTCAGTCCCGGTATCGGGGGCAGAAAGGAACGGCCGGCACATCTCTGGCAGATGCGCCGGCCGGTTTGTGAGCAGGTCAAAAGCCTGTTCGCGATCAGCCGATGGTCATCAGGCTAGCGTTACCGCCTGCCGCAGCGGTGTTGACGCTCAGTGCGCGTTCGATCACCAGACGCTCCAGCGGGACGTTGGTCTCGCCATGGGAGAGGCCGTTGACGCCGACAATGGCGCCGTTGCGCTGAGCGACCTGCTGGCAGATGGCACGCAGCTGGTCCGAGTCGCCATGGTGAAGCACGGCATCGATGACCACTTCGTCCTTGTTCCAGTCCGGGACCAGCTTGATGCGTGCCTGCACCTCTTTCGGCAAGCGCGCGCGCAACGGCTTGCTGACGTCGGTTTCCGGCCAGACGGCCGAGCTGCCGACCGCCAGTACTGCTGCGAGCTGGATCAGCAGGTCGGTTTCTGCGTCTGCCAGGCACAACACATGTTCGCGAGGCAGGATCGCATAACTGTTGCGCTCGCCGGTCGGGCCTGCCAATTGGCGGGTCACGCCACTTTGCGATTGCTCGGCATACTGACTGCACAGCGCATCCAGATCCGCCTGCTGATTGCTGACCGCCCACGCTTTGAGTGCCTGCAGCGGTTTGCCGAACGCGTCACGCAGGCGAGTGTCCGGTGCCGACAGCGTGTCACTACGCACAAACGATTTCTCGATCGCATCCTGTGGGCGCGTCGACAGCAGACGGTACAGGTACAGCGGGCCACCGGCTTTCGGGCCTGTGCCGGACAGACCTTCGCCGCCAAACGGCTGAACGCCGACCACGGCACCGACGATGTTGCGGTTGACGTAGACGTTACCGGCGTTGACGTTGTCGATGACCTTGGCGATGGTTTCGTCGATGCGGGTATGCACGCCGAGCGTCAAGCCGTAGCCAGAGGCGTTGATCTGAGCGATCAACTGATCCAGTTCCTTGCGCTTGTAACGGACCACGTGCAGCACCGGACCGAAGATTTCACGCTGCAACTCGTCGAAGCTTTCCAGCTCGATCAGCGTCGGCATCACGTAGGTGCCGCGTTTGAGTTCAGCGCTGTCGGCAATCGCCACCTGATAGACCGTACGGCCCTTGTCGCGCATGGCCTGGATGTGTTTTTCGATCCCTGCCTTGGCTTCGGCATCGATTACCGGGCCGATGTCCACGGACAGTCGCTCCGGGTTGCCCAGACGGCTTTCAGCCATCGCGCCCTTGAGCATTTCGATGACGCGGTCTGCCGAGTCTTCCTGCAGGCACAGCACGCGCAGCGCCGAGCAGCGTTGACCAGCGCTGTCGAACGCCGAGGACACCACATCGATGACCACCTGTTCAGTCAGCGCCGACGAGTCGACGATCATTGCGTTCTGGCCGCCGGTTTCAGCAATCAGCGGGACAGGGCGACCTTGCGAGTCGAGGCGCCCGGCGACATTGCGTTGCAGCAGTCGGGCGACTTCGGTGGAACCGGTGAACATCACACCCTTGACGCGCTCGTCACCGACCAGGCCTGCGCCGACCGTTTCGCCGCGACCCGGCAGCAGTTGCACCACACCTTCAGGAATACCGGCTTCGAGCAACAGACGTACTGCCTGAGCGGCGATCAGCGGGGTCTGTTCCGCAGGTTTGGCCAGCACCGGATTGCCTGCTGCCAGAGCGGCGGCAACCTGACCGCTGAAAATGGCCAGCGGGAAGTTCCACGGGCTGATGCATACCACCGGACCCAGTGGGCGGTGGGCGTCATTGCTGAAGTCGTTACGCGCCTGCACGGCGTAGTAACGCAGGAAATCCACCGCCTCGCGTACTTCGGCGATGGCGTTGTTGAAGGTTTTACCTGCCTCACGGACCAGCAGGCCCATCAATGGCTGGATCTCGCCTTCCATCAGGTCCGCAGCGCGCTCGAGAATGGCTGCACGCTCGGCCGGTGGAGTGGCCTGCCAGATCGGGCCGGCGCTCAAGGCGCACTGGATGGCGTTATCGACATCCTCAAGGCTGGCTTCCTGAACGTGACCAACAATGTCACGCAAATCTGACGGGTTCAGAGCTGCGCTCGCTGCGGCTTCGCTGACGGGGCAGCCAAGCATCGGTGCCGCCTTCCAGTCATTGTGCGCAGTGGCCAGCAACGCCGATGACAATGATGCAAGACGGTGTTCGTTGGCCATGTCGATACCGCTGGAGTTGGCGCGCTCGGCACCATACAAGTCACGCGGCAATGGAATCCGAGGGTGTGGCAGACCGAAGCCGCCTTCCTGCGTGGCCATGCGCTCGATCTGGCTGACCGGATCGGCTACCAGTTCCTGAATGGAGATGGAGTGGTCGGCGATACGGTTGACGAACGAGGTATTGGCGCCGTTCTCGAGCAGGCGACGCACCAGGTAGGCCAGCAGGGTTTCATGAGTGCCGACCGGTGCATAAACCCGGCATGGACGGTTCAGCTTGCCATCGGCAACCTTGCCCACGACCTGTTCGTAGAGTGGCTCGCCCATGCCGTGCAGGCACTGGAACTCATACTGGCCAGGGTAGTAGTTCTGTCCGGCGATCTGGTAGATAGCCGCCAGCGTGTGGGCGTTGTGTGTTGCGAACTGCGGGTAGATGACTTCTGGCGCGGCCAGCAGCTTGCGGGCGCAGGCAATATACGACACGTCGGTGTAAACCTTGCGTGTGTACACCGGATAGCCTTCCAGGCCTTCGACCTGTGCACGTTTGATCTCGCTATCCCAGTACGCGCCTTTTACCAGACGGATCATCAGGCGATGACGGCTGCGTCGGGCAAGGTCAATCACGTAATCGATCACATACGGGCAACGCTTCTGGTAGGCCTGAATCACGAAGCCGATGCCGTTCCAGCCGGTCAGTTGCGGTTCAAAGCACAGGCGCTCAAGCAGATCCAGCGACAGCTCCAGACGGTCGGCCTCTTCGGCGTCGATGTTCAGGCCGATGTCGTATTGCTTGGCCAGCAGGGTCAGCGACAGCAGGCGCGGGTAAAGCTCTTCCATCACGCGTTCGTACTGGGCGCGGCTGTAGCGCGGGTGCAGCGCCGACAGTTTGATCGAGATGCCCGGGCCTTCGTAAATGCCGCGACCGTGGGAGGCCTTGCCGATGGAGTGGATCGCCTGCTCGTACGAGGCCAGGTATTTTTGCGCATCGTGTTCGGTCAGCGCGGCTTCGCCGAGCATATCGTAGGAGTAGCGGAAGCCCTTGGCTTCGAAACGACTGGCGTTGGCAAGTGCTTCACCGATGGTTTCGCCAGTAACGAACTGCTCGCCCATCAGGCGCATCGCCATGTCCACGCCTTTGCGGATCATCGGTTCGCCGCTCTTGCCAATGATGCGGCTGAGGGACGAGGTCAAACCTGATTCGTTGTGCGTGGCGACCAGTTTGCCGGTCAGCAAAAGTCCCCAGGTGGCAGCATTGACGAACAGCGACGGGCTGTTGCCCAGGTGCGGCTGCCAGTTGCCGTTGCTGATCTTGTCGCGAATCAGGGCATCGCGAGTGCCTTTGTCTGGAATGCGCAGCAGCGCTTCGGCCAGACACATCAATGCCACGCCTTCCTGGGACGACAGCGAAAACTCCTGCAACAAGCCTTGAACGATACCTGCACGGCCGCCAGCGCTCTTCTGGTTACGCAGCTTTTCGGCAATGGAGGCGGCCAGCTTGTTGGTGGCCTCGGCTACCGGCACCGACAGACGTGCCTGCTCCAGCAGCATGGGCACTACTTCCTGCTCAGGGCGGCGGTAGGCGGAGGTAATGGCAGCACGCAGAACCGATTGAGGCTGAATGCTCTCGGCAAAGTCGAGGAAGCATTGCAGGCCAGCATCTTCCGACAAATCGCCACGGTCATCTGCGTCCTTGGCCGCCGAGCCATCGAGTTCAGACAGGGTTGCACCACTTTCCAGCTTTTCGAGGTAATTGAAGATCGCCTGCTTGATCAGCCAGTGTGGTGTCCGATCAATGGAGTGGGCGGCTGCTTTCAATCGCTCGCGGGTCGGGTCGTCCAGCTTGACGCCCAGCGTGGTGGTGGCCATGTGTTGTCCTCAATGTGGCCACTGTGAGTGTGGCGTCGGCTTTGTCGCAGATTAGCTGTGCTTCGGGGTGAGGTGCAACCGGGTGCAACCTTTTTTGCAGAATATTTCGTGACGATTGTTCAGCGTTCCAGGCAAAAGCAACAGGATGTTCGATGTCGGTGCGCTTTCTGATGGGGAATGCTCGATAAATGCCCTAAAATAGGGCGTCAGGTAGATAAAACCTGTTTATATGTGACAGGTGCAACTTGTCAGATGAAATTGGTTGCACCTTGTTCGCCATGTTTAATAGGATTCATTTTCACGGTGCAACCGTAGTCATTGGCCGGGGTCTCTTGCGAGATTTCAGTCAGCGCGGTGTCGGGTGCAAAAGCATGGGCGGGCTTCAACTCCCTTGTGCATCAGGTGCCAAATAAAAACAATGCCAAGGCAGAACTCATGAGTGTCAGCAACCCAACCTTGATCACGTTTGTGATCTACATCGCGGCAATGGTATTGATCGGCCTGATGGCCTATCGCTCGACCAACAACCTTTCGGATTACATTCTGGGTGGGCGCAGTCTGGGCAGTGTGGTCACCGCACTTTCAGCCGGTGCTTCGGACATGAGCGGCTGGCTGCTGATGGGCTTGCCCGGTGCCATCTACATGTCGGGTCTGTCGGAAAGCTGGATTGCCATCGGTTTGATCATCGGTGCCTACCTGAACTGGCTGTTTGTGGCAGGTCGTCTGCGCGTACAGACTGAGCACAACGGCGACGCATTGACATTGCCTGACTACTTCAGCAGCCGCTTCGAAGACAACAGCGGTTTGCTGCGCATCATTTCGGCTATCGTGATTCTGGTGTTCTTCACTATCTATTGCGCCTCGGGCATCGTGGCCGGCGCGCGCCTGTTTGAAAGCACCTTTGGCATGTCCTACGAAACAGCCTTGTGGGCTGGCGCTGCGGCAACGATTGCCTACACCTTTGTCGGTGGTTTTCTGGCCGTGAGCTGGACAGACACCGTGCAAGCCACGTTGATGATTTTCGCGCTGATTCTCACGCCGATCATCGTTCTGCTGGCCACCGGCGGCGTAGACACCACGTTCCTGGCGATCGAGGCGAAGGATCCGACCAGCTTCGACATGTTCAAGAACACCAGCTTTATCGGCATCATCTCTTTACTGGCCTGGGGGTTGGGCTATTTCGGTCAGCCGCACATTCTGGCGCGCTTCATGGCAGCGGATTCGGTCAAATCGATTGCCAAGGCCCGTCGCATTTCCATGGCCTGGATGATCCTGTGTCTGGGTGGCACCGTGGCGGTGGGTTTCTTCGGTATCGCTTATTTCTCTGCGCATCCTGATGTTGCCGGTCCGGTGACCGAGAACCCGGAGCGGGTTTTCATCGAGCTTGCCAAGCTGCTGTTCAACCCATGGGTTGCAGGCGTATTGCTGTCGGCCATTCTGGCAGCGGTCATGAGCACCCTGAGCTGTCAGTTGCTGGTGTGCTCAAGTGCTCTGACTGAAGACTTCTACAAGGCCTATCTGCGCAAGGGTGCCTCGCAGCGTGAGTTGGTGTGGGTAGGGCGTGGCATGGTGTTGCTGATTGCGATCATTTCGATCCTGCTGGCGGCCAACCCTGAAAACCGTGTTCTGGGCCTGGTGAGTTACGCCTGGGCCGGTTTCGGCGCGGCATTCGGACCGGTCGTATTGATTTCTGTGCTGTGGAAGGGCATGACCCGCAACGGCGCGCTGGCAGGCGTGATCGTCGGCGCGGTCACGGTGGTGCTCTGGAAACAGTTCAGCACCATGGGCCTTTACGAAATCATCCCTGGCTTCATCTTCGCCAGTATTGCCATCGTGGTATTCAGCCTGATCGGCAAAGGTGCATCGGCTTCGATGCAGGCGCGTTTCCTGGCGGCCGAGAAAGACTTCAAAGCCAACAGTTGATCCCCTTCAGCCAAATATGAAAAAGGCCCGTTCTCTTCAAGAGTTCGGGCCTTTTCATTTTCGGGGTGAAAGTTCAACTCAGGTGCGTGTTGGTCAGCCCTTGTCGTGATCGATATCAAGGCTGTAGAAAGTGGCTTTGCCACCTTCGCTGCTATAGCCGCTATGGTCCTGAACGTAAACACCTGCCTTGAAGTACAAAGGCTTGTCGCTCCAGTTGGCGCTGATCTGGGTGCTCCAGTCCGCTTTTCCTGTGCTGACCTTCAACTTGCCGCCACGGCTGAGGCTGATTGCATATCGAAATTTCTCATTGAGCGGCACACCCTCGGCTATCTTGATGACTTTGCTTTTATTGTCATCGTAGTGCCTGCGTACTTTGACGACGATGTCGCCGTTCCTGGTGTCTTCCTTGTATTGATACTCGACCTTCAGCATCGGCTCGGTGCTTTGGTAAGCGTGGATCTGGCCGATCACGATCTTGCCGGACGAAGGCACCTGGTCGATCTCCAGACTGGCGTCCAGGCGGTTATTCGCGTCTTTGTACAGCCAGTTACGCAGCGTTCCATCAGGGTAAGTTTCGCGGAATTCGCTGCGGGGATACTTGGCATTATCGGTTTTTGTTCCGGTTACGGGGGCCCAGAACACAATGGAGTCTGATTTCGACTTGAAATACTTTCCGTCATAGCCCTGTACCAGTTGTCGCGTCGTAATAGTGGCGGGAGGGTTATGAAGGGGGATGCTGAGGTTCCAGCAGTCGAGATCAATCATTTTCTGTCCATCCGTAAAATTTTTCTGTTAGCAAACCAGGCCTCTAGGTTGAGGGTTTGAGCAGCGTTTATACGGGTTGTAGGACAATTTGTTAACGAAAAATTGGCGAACGAATGACGTCAAAGTGCTGTCACTTCTCTTGCAGGGCAGGGTTTATATGACGTGCGGGAATGTACCGTTAGTCGGTTAGGTCGAACTTTTATGATGGCTAAGAGCTGGCCTGCTTCTGCTTTTTCTGAGACGGGGCTAGAGTGATTTCAAATGTATGACGGTCTTCCTGATCTCCAGGCGTCGTGCCCTACACAGAGAAGCAGCATGGAATGCGCGCAACCCCAGCCAAATGATGGCTCGTCTGTACTATTGGTCGTAGATGATTACCCTGAAAATCTGGTAACGATGTGTGCTGTCCTGCAAAGAACGGATTGGCACATTGTGACCGCGAGCTCGGGCATCGAAGCTCTGACGGTTTTGTTGGAGCAGGAAGTCGACCTTGTTTTGCTGGATGTCCAGATGCCGGGCATGGACGGCTTCGAAGTGGCTCGTCTGATGCGTGGCAGCCAACGCACACGACTCACGCCCATTATTTTTCTCACGGCCAACGAACAGAGCAAGGACGCCGTGCAGAAGGGTTACGCCAGCGGCGCGACCGATTATCTGTTCAAGCCCTTCGACCCCAATATTCTCAAGCCCAAGGTGCAGGCTTTGCTGGAGCAGCAGCGCAATCGCCGTGCGCTGCAGACGCTTTCCCAGGAGCTTGAGGCGGCGCGGGCATTCAATGCATCGGTGCTGGCCAACGTTGCCGAGGGTATTCTGGTAGTCGATGAGACAGGCCGGATCAGCTTCGCCAATCCCGCGATCTGCTACTTGTTGAACGCGACAGTCGAGCAACTGTGCGGTACGCAGGTGCTTGACTACATCATTGAGCCGCAAGTCGTGAACTGGCTGGACTCGGGCTTTTACAAGCATTACCGCCGGGCCGACACCTATCGAGTGCATGACGCGATCCTGCGTACTGCTCAGGGCAAGCAATTGCCGGTCGCGTTGTCGTGTGCCGGATTGCCCGCTGAACAGAAAGCGATGGTGCTGACCGTTCTCGACATGTCGGTGGTGCGTGATCTTTATCAGCAGCTGGAAACGCAGGCGGTTACCGATGCGCTGACCGGGTTGCTCAATCGCCGTGGGTTCTACCAGGCGGTCGACGGGCTGCTGCCGCGCAGCGAGCAATCGGGCAGATACCTGGTGGTGCTGTACATGGATCTCGATGGCTTCAAGCAGATCAATGACGCTCTCGGACACGACGCCGGTGATCAGGTGCTGATCTGGGTCGCCGAGCAGCTCAAGGAGTGCATGCGGCCTTATGATGTGCTGGCTCGTATCGGTGGCGACGAATTCACGGTAGTCATCGACGGGCTGGATTATCCGGAACAGGCCGCCAACATCGCCGAGAAGCTGATAGAGCGTGTTTCAGGCCGCCGCCAGGTTGACGGTGTAGATATCAGTCTGGGTGCCAGCGTCGGGATTGCCACTTACCCGGACTGCGGCGCGAATCTGGATGGGTTGCTGCGCGCAGCGGACATCGCAATGTATGAAGCCAAGCGTGCAGGCCGACAGCAATACCGGTTCTACGACCAGAACATGAACGGTCGTGCACGCTCACGCCTGATGCTTGAAGAAAGCGTGCGAACAGCGATTGATGGCAAGGACTTTTCCGTCGTCTATCAGCCTCAGATCCATGTTGCGGACGGCAGGTTGCGGGGCTTCGAGGCGCTGTTGCGTTGGCAGCATCCGGCGGTGGGCGATGTACCTGCCGCGCTGTTTATCCCGTTGCTCGAAGAGACGCGACTGATCAACAAGCTCGGCAGCTGGATCTTCGACCAGGGTGCCGAACAGCGTCAGGTGTGGAGCGGTGTCTTTTCCTCTGATGTAGTGCTGAGCGTCTGTGTCAGCCCTACTCAGTTCTGCATGCCCAATCTGGTATCCGAGTTGAAGCGCGCCATGGACCGCTTCGAACTCAAGCCTGGTCAGCTGGAAGTCGAGATCACCGAAAGTTCGCTGGTGCACAACCTGACGCACAGCCATAAACAACTGGGGCTATTGCATGACATCGGCATTCGGGTGGCTCTTGACGACTTCGGCACGGGTGAGTGTTCGCTGTCGCACCTGCGCAATCTTCAGCTGGACACCTTGAAGCTCGACCGTCATTTTGTTGCCAATATTCTGGGTTCGCCACGAGAGGCTGCCATGGCGCGCAGCATCATTGATCTGTCGCGCAATCTCGACATGCTGGTCATCGCCGAAGGCGTCGAGACCCACGAGCAATATCAATGGTTGTCCGACAGCGGCTGTCAGGTGGTCCAAGGGTTTTTAATCGCTCACCCGATGGTCGCCGAAGACGCTATACGGTTTCCGGCGCAGTCTGAGCTGTCCGGCTTGAAGCGACGCTCATTGCTGTAGAATGCGGTTTTTTGAACCGTGCCCAGCCTCATGAATGCGCCCAGCCGTGCTCCACTCAAATACCTGCAAGCGTATCCTCAGGCGCTTCAGGATCAGGTTCACCAGTTGATCGCTCAGGGTCGACTGGGCGACTACCTGCAGCAGCGCTATCCAGCACGCCATCAGGTTCAGAGTGACAAGGCGCTCTACGCCTACGCCCAGGCTCTGAAGCAGGATCATCTGCGTAACGCGCCGGCCATCGACAAGGTGCTTTTTGATAACCGCCTGGACCTGACGCACCGCGCGCTGGGGCTGCACACCAAGATATCGAGGGTGCAGGGCGGCAAGCTCAAGGCCAAGAACGAAATTCGCGTGGCCGCCCTGTTCAAGGAAGCGGCGCCTGAGTTCCTGCGAATGATCGTTGTCCACGAGCTGGCGCATTTCAGGGAGTCGGACCACAACAAGGCGTTTTACCAGCTGTGCGAACACATGCTGCCGGGTTATCACCAACTGGAATTTGACCTGCGTATCTACCTGACGTACCGCGACCTGCAACCTGTCGCTCAATCGACTATCGAAACAACGCCTTGAAGGATTCAACGATGGAGGTCAGCAAGACCAAAAGCAGTTTTTACCGCCGGCTGTACGTGGCGTATCTGATTGACTGCCAACTGGCGAGCAGCGTCCCCGAACTGATGGCTGTGACAGGCATGCCCAGGCGGACGGCCCAGGACACCATCAGCGCACTGGCCGATCTGGACATCGTCTGTCAGTTCGAGCAGGAGGATGGCGCACGTAACCATGCCGGGCGCTATCGAGTCAGCGACTGGGGCGCCATCGACCGCGACTGGATCACCCGCCACCTGCCGCAGATCAAGACAGTGCTGGGATATCCTTGAGCGGAGCCAGTATGTAATGGAGAAATAGCGCGGTTGTACCCCCGTCAGTCGCTGCACCACTGAGTGCGACGCAAGGTGCAAACTGAGTCATGGCGCTGATCCAGCGACCGCCGGATCAGGGTCAGGAGGAAGGAATCCGCCGCAGGCGGACCCAGCCGGAGCCTGGGGCTTTGCCCACTTTGGCCCCATCAAAGTGGTCGCCACTAGGGCGAAAAGGCGACCTGAGTCGAGTGCGCAGGTTACCGGTTTACAGTCCGTGACACCCAGTGTGGATGTCCTTGCAGCTGCCGGAACCTGGCGCATTACTCCAGGTCGCGACGCATGCCAATGTGCGGGATGTCGTCTTCGAGGTAGATCTCGCCAATCGGATCAAAACCATAGCGGCTGTAATAGCCCTGCAGGTGCGCCTGTGCCGACAGATAAATCGGCTGGTCAGGCCATTTGCGTTCGGCGTTTTCCAGTGCCTGAACCATCAGCTCATGACCGATGCCTTTGCTGCGGATCGAAGGCGCCGTGACCACGCGGCCAATGGTGACATCGCCACCTTGCTGGATCGGGTCGAGCAGGCGCAGGTAAGCCACGAGCTCACCTTCCTGCCAGGCCATGAGATGGCAGGTGTCGCCTGTCAGGTCCTGTCCGTCGATGTCCAGATACAGACATTGCTGCTCCAACACGAAAACCTCGGCGCGCAATCGCAGCACGGCATACAGCTGCTCGGTGCTCAGCTCGGTGTGGTGTTTGCAGATCCATTTTATAGACATGTTGCCGACTCGCAGAGAAACCAGAAGCGAAGTCTAAACGTATCTGGCGTCATTCCCAATAAACGCTGACGCCGAGAGCGACATCGCTCTGTCAGAGACAGACGCTAACGACGCATTCATGAAGCCCATATCGATCAGTGCTTGCTGGATAACGTGTAGTCCGGCAAGTCCACTTTCCGGGAATTGCGCAGGAACAGGCTTGAAAAAGCTTTTCTCGCCCAGGGTTTTCCAGCCATACGCATCGCGCCCCGTAGTAGTGCCAGACCTCTGGGAGTGTGGGGCCAGAGCATCCTCGGCACGATTTTGGGCAGGCCTTGACCTTCCTTCACGAAAGGGCGCATGACGCGCTCGTACGCCGCAAGGGCGGCAGCAAGGTCATCCGTTTTCGCCAGTTCTCCTGCCAGTACATAGCCACCTGTGATGGCCAGCGTTGTGCCTATTCCGGACAGCGGTGTAGCGCACCATGCGGCATCGCCTGTGAGTACCACGCGACCGTTGGACCAGCGATCCATCCTTACCTGACGCAGCACATCGAAGTAAAAGTTATCCGTCTCGAACATTCCCTCCAGAATGCGCGGGAAATGCCAGCCCGCGTCGGCGAAGCGCTCGGCAAGGAATTGCTTCTGACGTTCCTGACTCCACAGGTTTTCACCTTCCGGCTTTTTCTGCATGCCAAGGTAGACCTGAATCAGGTCTTCCCTTCCTGGCTTCAGCGTCGCGCCAATGCCGCCAAGCGTGTTGTACTGGCGGGCAAATTTGCCATCGTTGTCTGTTCGGGGGATTGCGAAGTAAGCCAGCGTGATGTCCATCCATCGCAGCTTGTTTTCGCCCGGGAAAACTTTTTCACGGGTCGATGAGCCAACGCCTTCGGCAATGATCACCATGTCGAAGCGTTCATGTCTTGCGCTGGAAAAGTGAACGGTGACACCGGATGCGTCCTGTTCAAGCGCCTCTACAGTTTCATTGAACCGGTAGGTGGCGCGTGTGCTGGCAGGTGCGTAGATCATGCGGGCAATGTCACCGCGCATGATTTCCAGTTCAGCCGTCGGACCATCGCCGATGTCCTCGACGGCGAAGCGGGCGATGACGTTGTCATGTTCATCGACCCAATCAGTGCCGGTCTCGCCAGTGGTCAGATCGAGCGCTTGCTGCTCAAGCCCCATCTTGCGCAATACCTCTCGCCCGGCGCCACGGACGTCCACGTTCTGACCACCGTCGCGAAAGGCGGGCGCCTTTTCGATGACGGTGACATCAAAACCATTACGTGACAGCCACCAGGCAGTGGTGTTTCCAGCGACGCTTGCGCCGCAGATGAGGATTCGTTTGGGCATGAGTTATTCTCCAGATGCCCGCACTTAATATCACTTGTGATATTAAGTCAATCACTTGTGATATATATTGCCACTCATTCCAGATTACCGATAAAGCGATGCAGCAGGGTCACGAGAGCGGTTGCCTCTTCAGGCGTAAAGCCGCGTACGCCAAGTGAGTTGGTGTCCAGCAGCACCTGCTTGCCTACGGACGCGATCTGCTGACCTTGCGCAGTAATACTGACTTTCGAAGCCCTGCGGTCCTCCGGGACGGGCGTGCGCTCGATAAATTCCGCTGCCTCAAGTTTGTCTAGAATGGCCACCATCGCTGGCTGCTTGATGGCCGAAGCATGCACCAGATCGCGCTGCAGCATGGGGCCTCGCCAGGCAAGCCACAGCAGCGGTCCGAGTAGCGCCAACGAGATCCCGTGAGGCCTGAGTGCGGCCTCGACTGACCGATTGAATACTCGCTCTGCGTGGCTGGCGAGGTAACCCGGAGCAACTGCTGCTTCGGGGTGGATATTGTCGTCATTTTGCATGGGCATACTTTTTGAGAACCGGAAATGCTTCGTCAGTCTTTTGGGCCGTATTCGAACAGCTCAACAGCCTTGTCGTTCAGGGCTTGAAACTGTGTTCAGGGAAGCAATCCTAGCGTGCTGACGAACATCACAACAGTTGCCAGCTCCATCGCAGTCAAACTTGAACATCAGGCGGTGTCACAAAGCACACACTCTTGCATTCCTTTGCCTTGTTGAATGGCCATTTTGGGTCTTCAATACAGGCTTATAGCCACTCTTATGAGTAACGGTCTGCCGCCGATAGCCTCGTGCCGGGCATGCTGCCCTCTTCAGGAATCTGAGCATGTCGCAGTTGTTGCGAGCCATGGGTTTTCTGGTCTTGATGATAGCGTCGCAGTTCTGCGCAGCAGAGAAGCTGCGTCTGGTCGCCGACCCGTGGCCGCCGTTCGCTGACGCCATGTTGCGTAACGGCGGGCTTGCGACTGACATTGTGAGCACAGCATTGAAGCGTGCCGGTTACACAACGGTTTACGAGCAGGTGCCGTGGGCCCGTGCGATGTTGGGGCTCAGCGAAGGGCGCCATGATGTGCTGATAGATGCCTGGTTCAGCGAAGATCGCACCCGGATCGGCCAGTTCTCCAAGCCTTACCTGGTTAATCGCGTGCGTTTTTTGAAGCGCAGGGACTCCGGCATCGAGGCGACCAGAGAGCAACTGCACGATTATGTGATTGCGGTGGTGCGCGGTTATGCCTATTCCCCAGGTTTTGATAACGACCCACTGCTGCACAAAGTCCCTGTGCAGAGTTTTTCTGCCGCCATTCGCATGCTCGCAGCGGGGCGCGTTGATCTGACGCTGGAAGATGAATACGTGGCCCGCTACAACCTGGCGCTGGAGGCCGAAGAGGTCCGTAGCCAGGTCGAGTTTCTGCCTGGCTCACTGACCGAGAATGACCTGCACATTCTGGTCAGTCTGAAAAATCCCAGGCACGCAGAAATCGTGGCTGGTTTTGATCGTGAAATCGCCGCGATGAAAGCTGATGGCAGCTACGAGGCCTTATTCAGACAGCACGGTCTGTAACTGCCTCTGGGCTTTTGATCAAGTGTGCTGCCAGGGTGCGCAAAGGCGCCAGCTGGCGGCAGATCAAGGCCAGTTGGGTTTGTACCAGTCGCTGACTTTCGTCCATCTCTTCGGGTATCTGTTCCAGCTGGCTCGCCAGGGCTTCCTCCGTGTCGCTCTGGACGGCAACGGGCTGCTTTTCGGCCAGGCTCTGGGCGATCTCATCGATGCTTGCTGCCAACGTTGCGCCCGCACCATCAATCAAGTGTTCGTGCACATCGCCGGGCAGTTGCGTATCCCGGTGTGCGCCAAGGCCGGACAAGTAGCTCAGAAGGGTGTGCGACAGCACCAGAAAGCGGAAACCGACGTCCGCCTCCTTGCGAAAATGCCCAGGCTCCATGAGCATGTTGGCCAGTGTTGTCGACAGTGCAGCGTCGGCGTTGTGCGCGTTGCGGCGCGCCAGTCGGTAGGCCAGATCGTCGCTTTTGCCCTTGGCGTACTGCTGCATGATCTGGCGCAGGTAGATGCTGTTGCAGGTCAGGGTATTGGCCAGCACTTTGTTCAGGCGTCTGCCTTGCCAGTCCGGCAGGAACAGGAACACCGAGAGCCCTGCAATCAGGCTGCCCAGCAAGGTATCGAACAAACGTGGCAGGAACAGGCCGTACCCATCGCCTACCTGATTGAAGCAGAACAGCACCATTACCGTAATGGCTGCGGTCGATAGCGTGTAGCGCGTGGTGCGGTTGACGAAGAAGACCACGCCCGCCAGCACGGCGCACATCGATTGCAGGATCGGGCTGGTGATCAGGTCGAACAATGCCCAGCCGACCGTCAGGCCAATCGCGGTGCCGATAATCCGCTGTCCCAGTTTGCGTCGCGTTGCGCCATAACTCGGCTGGCACACGAAAACCGTGGTCAGGATGATCCAGTAACCTTGAGACGGGTGAATCAAGTGCACCATCGCGTAACCGATCGTCAGGGCCAGCGGCAGACGCAACGCGTGGCGAAACAGCAGGGATGTGGGGGTCATCTGCAATCGCAGGCGCGTCCACACGTCCTTCAGGTTGCGCGGCGAGCGGTCCAGCAGGCTGCTGTCGGTGGCGTCGGCCACAGCGTCCGGGTTGCTGGCATCGCTGATCAGCCGATCCAGCGTGCTGAGGTTGGCCGCCAGTGCGCGCAACGAGCGCAGCAGCCCACGCCAGGCCGGGTTGCTCTGGATGCGCAGGTGCTCAAGCGAGGCGTGCAGGTCTTCCATGGCCTCCGCGAAGTTGGGGTCGTATACGTAGGGCTGTCGCAGCTGGATGGATTCTGACAGCGCCTGACAGGCTACGCCTTGCTGACGCAACAGGCGCTGGCAGCGGAACAGCACGTCACTGTGGAAAAACGCATCGGCCAGCGAGTTGTACGGGTAGTGCGATGAGCTGGCGCGCTCGTGAATGTCCTGGGCGATGAAGTACAGCTTGAGGTAGCGACTGACCTTTGAGCCAGGCCGCCCGCTGCCCACGCGGTGCAGAATGATTTCCTTGGTGGAGTTCAGTGCTGCGACGACCTTGCCGTTCTGCTGCGCCAGTTCCAGGCGGCGGGCTTCCACGTTGAGCGTGCGAATCGGCTCGAACAGGGTCGACTTGATTTTCAGGTACTGCCCCAGCTCGCGAAACAGCCGCGCCAGCGCCTGTTGTACCGGCTGGTTCGAGAACAGCATCTGCCACAGTACCGAAAGCAGGCCGTACCACGCCGCGCCCGCCACCAGCAGCATCGGCTCGTGCCAGAAATCCAGCACTTCGCCACCGCGCTGGTCCACCCCGATCATGGTGTAGACCGAGAGAATCAGCGTGCCGTAGGCGATGGCGCCGTAGCGCTCGCCGAGCGCACCGAGCATCGTCAGGCAGAAGCTGGCCAGTGCCAGCGAGCAGACAAACAGCCAGGGGTAGGGGAACAGTAACTCGACGGCGAGGGCGGCAACGCTGAAACACACCAGCGTCACCGCGAGGGCGTTAAGACGGCCCTGCCAGCTGTCATCGGTTTCGGCCAGGGCGCTGGCGATAATCCCCAGAAACAGCGGGATCAGCAGGCCCATCTCGTTCTGGTACCAGCACAGCGCCATGCTGCCCGTCAGGGCAATGAAAACTCGAACGCTGTAGCTGAATTTATCCAGCGCCCACAAACGGCGGAATGTATGACGAAGAGATTTCGATGCCATGAATAAGCTGACGGCCTTGTTCGCTATTAATCGATTCTGCAGGAGGATATGTACAGCCCAAACGGGTGGCTGTACATCCGCATGGCAAAATTTATTCCAGTTGCACGGGTTATCGCGACAGCTTAGACGTACTGGGCCGCCGCGTAGGCCGATGCCCAGGCCCACTGAAAGTTGAAGCCGCCCAGGTGCCCGCTCACATCCAGCACTTCGCCGATGAAGTACAGCCCCGGCGACTTCAGCGACTCCATGGTCTTGGACGACACTTCGCGTGTATCGATGCCGCCCAGAGTGACTTCGGCCGTGCGATAGCCTTCGGTGCCTGCCGGAATCAGCTGCCAGCTCGCCAGCTTTTCAGCGATGTCGGCCAGTTCGGCGTGGGTGTACTGTTTCATGGGTCTGGAGACGAACCAGCGTTCGGCAATCAGGTTGGCCATCTTCTTGGTGAAGATTTCACCCAACAGCGTTTTCAGCTCGCTGTTGGGACGTTCGGCCTGCTGTTGCGCCAGCCAGTCCGGCACGTTGTGATCCGGCAAGAGGTTGATCTCGACCGTGTCGCCCGGTTGCCAGAACGAGGAAATCTGCAGAATCGCCGGGCCGCTGAGGCCGCGGTGAGTGAACAGGATGTTCTCGCGAAAGCTGGTGTCGTTACAGCTCACCAGGCAATCCACCGACGTGCCGGACAGCTCGGTGCAAAGCTCCTTGAGCTGATCGGTAATGGTGAACGGAACCAGGCCTGCACGCGTCTGCAGCAAGGTGTGGCCGAACTGTTCGCCTACCTGATAACCAAAACCGGTCGCACCCAGCGTCGGGATCGACAGCCCGCCAGTGGCGATGACCAGCGACTCGCAGTTCAGCGCGCGCAGGGTGGTGTCAAGGCGGTAACCGCTGTCGGTCTTCTCGATCTGTTGCACCGAAGTGTCCATGTGCAGGCTGACGCCCGCCTGGCGGCATTCTTCGAGGAGCATTTCGAGGATGTCGCTCGACTTGTTGTCGCAAAACAGTTGGCCGAGCTTCTTTTCGTGATACGGCACGCCATGTTTGGCGACCATCGCGATGAAGTCCCACTGGGTATAGCGGGCCAGCGCCGACTTGCAGAAGTGCGAGTTCTGCGACAGGAAATTGGACGGCTCGGTGTACATGTTGGTGAAGTTGCAGCGCCCGCCTCCCGACATGAGGATCTTCTTGCCGGGTTTGTTGGCGTGATCGATCAGCATCACCTTGCGCCCGCGACTGGCGGCGGTGAACGCGCACATCAAACCTGCGGCGCCAGCGCCAATGATTACAACGTCAGTAACGGGCACAGCGTGTTTCCTCGGGATGTTTGGGGGTCATGTACGGGCGGACACAGGGCTGTCCGCCCGAGGGCAGGCTCAGAGAATGCGCACGCGCAGGGATTTGCCCTTGATCTTGCCGTTGTTGAGACGCTCCAGTGCCTGTTTGGCCATGCTGCGCTCGACAGCGACATAGGCCTGGAAGTCGAAAATCGCGATCTTGCCCACCTGAGTGCCCGGAATGCCGGCTTCGCCTGTCAGCGCGCCGAGGATGTCGCCCGGACGCAGTTTGTCCTTGCGGCCCGAGCCGATGCACAGGGTGGTCATGGCCGGCAGCAGTTTGCCGCCTTCCTTGATGCTCAGTGCGTCGTACTGCTGCCAGTTCAACGGAGCTTTCTGCAGTTCTTCGATGGCGCGGGCACGCTGGCTTTCCGACGGCGCCACGAGGCTGACAGCGATACCTGTTTCGCCTGCACGACCGGTTCGGCCGACGCGGTGAATGTGGATTTCCGAGTCGCGTGCCAGTTCGACGTTGATCACCATGTCCAGTGCGTCGATGTCCAGACCGCGCGCGGCCACGTCGGTGGCAACCAGTACCGAGGTGCTGCGGTTGGCGAACATGGCCAGTACCTGATCGCGGTCACGCTGCTCCAGGTCACCGTGCAAGCCGACGGCCGACATGCCTTTAGCGGTCAGGTGATCGACCACTTCCTGAACCTGCTGCTTGGTGAAGCAGAATGCTACGCAGGACGTTGGGCGGAAATGGCCCAGCACCTTGACCACGGCTTCGAGGCGTTGCTCAGGCGAGATCTCGTAGAAGATCTGTTCGATCTGGCTGTCGGCGTGCAGCGCTTCGACTTTCACGGTCTGCGGATCACGCATGAACTTGGACGACAACTGTTTGATGCCGACCGGGTAGGTGGCCGAGAACAGCAGGGTCTGGCGACGTTGTGGGGTCTGCTCGATGATGTCGGCGATCGAGTCGTAGAAGCCCATGTCGAGCATGCGGTCGGCTTCATCGAGGATCAGCGTGTTGAGGCCGTCGAGTACCAGCGAACCCTTGCGCAAATGCTGCTGAATACGACCTGGCGTGCCGACGATGATGTGCGCGCCGTGCTCCAGCGAGCCGATCTGCGGGCCGAAGGACACGCCGCCACACAGGGTCAGCACCTTGATGTTGTCTTCCGAGCGGGCCAGACGACGGATTTCCTTCGCGACCTGGTCAGCCAGTTCGCGCGTCGGGCACATGACCAGCGCCTGACAACCGAAAAAGCGCGGGTTGATCGGGTTCAGCAAGCCGATACCAAAAGCAGCGGTCTTGCCGCTGCCGGTCTTGGCCTGGGCGATCAGGTCCATGCCTTTGAGGATCACCGGCAGGCTCTGCGCCTGAATCGGCGTCATCTCGGCATAACCAAGCGACTCCAGGTTAGCCAACATGGCAGCGGACAGGGGCAGAGTATTGAAAGCGGTGTTAGTCACGACGATGGACCTGCAAAACAAAAATGTCGCGCAGTGTATCAGGTCGCAGGGCTGGCTCAGATGGCGTTATCGATAAATGGCGACCAATCCTGCGCTGCTTTCGAAAAAATCCTGCGTCCGACTCATACCTTGGTGGCCTTGGGTTCCCTGGCGTCACGCGGAGGCAATTGCAGGAATATCCCCGCTGCAAACATCGCCAGTACGCCGACACTCAGGAAGGTCAACTGGAAGGCGCCCAGAACTCCGCTGACTTCACCGGTTGCCACCTCTTCACTGAAACCGCCCAGCAAGGCCGCTGCACTTGCAACGCCCAGGCTCAAGGACAATTGCGCAACGACAGACAGCAGACTGTTGCCACTGGCGGCGCTGGCATCATCAAGGTCGATCAGGGTGACTGTATTCATGGCGGTGAACTGCAAGGAGTTCACTGCCCCCAGCAGACCCAGATGCACCAGCAATACCCAATAGGGCGTCTCGACCGTCACCAGCGCAAGGCTGGCCAGCAGCAGGCCCAGCAGCAGTGTATTGCTGGTGAGAATGACGCGATAGCCCAGATGGTCGATCAGCCAACGCGCCACGGTTTTGGCAAACATTCCGGCGGCGGCCAGCGGCAGCATGCTCATCCCGGCTTGTGACGGGGAATAACCCAGCGCGACCTGCAGCAGCAACGGCACCAGAAATGGCAGGGCACCGCTCCCCAGGCGAGCGAACAGGTTGCCCAGAATGCCGACCGCGAAGGTACGCGTCCGAAACAGCGAGGGCGCGAACAACGGCGAATCGATATGCCCGGCGCGCAGCCAGTAGGCCGCCAGGCAACCCATGCCCGCAAACAGGAGCAACACTACGCGCATGTGCGGCAGATGCAGTTCGCCCAGGCCTTCGAGCGCAATGGTGATCAGCACCATCGCCGCACCAAAGAGGATAAAGCCGACGCCGTCGAAGCGCGTCCGGCCGCCGCCGGGCAAGTCAGGGATGAAGTGTTTCACCGCGTAGCAACCCAGCAGGCCGACTGGGATGTTGATCAAAAAGATCCAGTGCCAGCTCATGTATTCGACCATCCAGCCGCCCAGTGTCGGGCCCAGCAAAGGACCGAGCAAGCCGGGTACAGTGATGAACCCCATGATCCGCACCAGCTCTGAACGAGGATAGGCGCGCAGCACGATCAACCGCCCGATGGGCAGCATCAGCGCACCGCCGAACCCCTGAATCACCCGTGCCGCTACCAGCATGTTCAGCGAGTTGGACAGCGCGCACAGCAGCGATCCGAAGCTGAACAGCAGGATCGCACTGAAGAAGATGCGCTTGATCCCGAAGCGGTCGGCGATCCAGCCCGACGCAGGAATCAGCAGGGCGATGGTCAGCATGTAGGCGATGACCACCGATTGCATGCGCAATGGGTCCTCTGCCAGCGAACGTGCCATGGCCGGGAGGGCGGTGTTGAGAATCGTACCGTCCAGGCTTTGCATGAAGAACGCGATGGCAATGACCCAGGGCATCCAGCGCAGGGTCTTTTCGTCCAGATTTGGCGCTACGGAGTTTTGCATAGGCTCCTTCTATAGCGTGAGGGTCAGTCGGTTGATCAAGGCTCCGGGCAGTTCGATGGAGCCGGTCTGACGCTGGCTGTAGGTGCTCGATTGAAGAATCAGCTCCCGTTCCCGGGTCAGGTCTTCAAGCGCGCTGCCCAACAAACTGTAGGCGCTGTCGTCGAAACGCATCGTGCTGACAGGCGCGACGATCTTGCCGTTTTCGACCCAGAAGGTTGCAAAACGTGTCATGCCAGTCAGACGTGCGGCGGCTCGATCGGAGAAATTCAGGTACCAGAGGTTGCTGATGTACAGACCTGTACCGAGCTTTTCCAGTACCTGATCCAGTTCCAGCGAGCCGCCTGCAATGTTCAGTGCGCTGGGCCACTCGCCGTAATCCGCGCCGTTGGCAGGCAGGTCGTATTCCGCCGCACTGCTGGAATCCACCAGCCGCTCGCCAGCCTGCCCGTTGACGATCAATGGCAGGTCCTTGCGTGGATAACCCTCGCGCGAAAAGGCCGGTGACAGCGAACCGCTGACTTTTTCATCGACACTGACCAATGGGCTGAACTGCGTATTGCCGTCATACAGTCGCTGCAACGGGCTGCGTTTGCTGGCCAGCGCCTGCGCAGAAAACCCGCCCCAGCACAGCATGCCGATGACTTCGTCCAGCGCTGCCGGTGCCAGGTAGGCCCGGTATTGGCCGGGCGCCAGGGCATGCAGTGGTCGGCCGAGAAACTCCAGCTGTTCGCGGGCCTGCTCGAAGCGCTGCACGAAGGCTTCGGTGTTCCAGTCGTGACCGGCATAATTGGCTTTTACTGCCTGACCGTTTTCATGGAACAGGCTCCAGTCAAAGTTGAAGCTGTTGGCCTGATGCCAGCCCAGTGCACCCCAAGAGCTGGCGAAACCGCGATACAGAGGTCCTGCAGCATAGAAACCTACCAGGTCCAGCCCTTGGGACAGTTCGCTGATGTGCTCGACGACGTGTCCGCTGTCCGGCAGCGCCACGTTCTGCACGTTGTTGCTCTGCCACGCCTGCAGGTTGGGCAACAGGTACGGGTCCTTTGAAAGCGACGGCAAAGTATCGCGCAACTGTTGCAAGGCCTCGTTCAGACGCTGGGTGTCAGTCTGTGTATCGCCCGAAAGCGTGAGTTCCAGATTGGCGTGGCGCCCGTCCTCGATCAGCTTGAAGGTCGCGATGGCTTGTTGCACCTGGCCTGCCTGACGCACCTGGCCATGATTGAAACGGATGAAGTCAGAAGCTTCTGCGTCGTACGCCAACGTGAAGTGTTCGGTCGGGCTGATGGTCGCCTTGAGCACGGCAACCAATGCCTCGAATTGCTGTTGGTGCGACATCAGGCATCCCCTCCAAACACATCGACATGGGTAAATACGCAGGCCGGCGAGGCGTGTCCTACCCGCACAACCTGGTTGGGTTCGCCCTTGCCGCAGTTGGGCGTACCCAGCACCTTGAATGTGCTGGCATCGCCTACCGCGCTGAGGCTCTTCCAGAACTGTGCCGAGATCGCTCGGTAGTTGGGATTCTTCACCACGCCCTTGAGTTCACCGTTTTTGATCAACTGACCCCATTCGCAGCCAAACTGGAATTTGTTGCGTGCATCGTCGATGGACCAGGAGCGGTTGTTCGACATCAGGATGCCGTTCTCGATGTTGCCGATCAGGCTGTCCATCGACTGATCGCCCGGCTCGATGTTGAGATTGGCCATGCGATCAATCGGTGGACGGTTCCAGTTGCAGGCGCGGCTGTTGGCAACGCCGTCCAGACCACTGCGGTATTGCGACAGCGCACCCCCCAGCGGCCGTTGCAGCAGACCGTTGCGAATCAGAAACTGCTTGCTGGCCGGGGTGCCGTCATCGTCATGTGCGTAACTGGCCAGTTGCTCCGGGATTTCCGGGTCGAACGTTACGTTCAGCAGACTGGAACCGTACTGCAGCGTGCCGAAGTCCGACGCCTTGACGAAGCTGGTGCCCGCGTAATTGCGCTCATCGCCCAGAATGCGGTCCAGCTCCAGTGGATGGCCGATGGACTCGTGAATCTGCAGGGTCATCTGGTCGGGCAGCAACAGCAGGTCACGTGGGCCGGTAGGCGTGTTGGGCGCGAGAATCAGTTGCAAGGCCTGATCGGCAACCACGGTTGCAGCACCGATCAGTCCGCAATGGCTCAGCACTTCAATGCCGCCTTGCTGGCCAAAGTTATCCCCACCCAAGGTGCGCGTCTGGCTGTCCTGACCGTCATAGGCGGTGACGCTCATGCCCGGATATACAAAGCGCTGCGCCTGACGAATTTCCGCGCCAGCGCTGTTGAGGTAGATCTGCTCAACCATTTCCAGGCCCAGGCTCGCCTGCCAGCTGACCAGGCGCTCGTCTTGCGGGACCGAGTTGGACTCGGCCATCAATAGCCCGATGCAGTCGCTCAGCGGCGGGAAGGCATCGCTGAAATGTGGTGACAGGTATTCGGCGCGTGCGGTTGAGACCGCGTGGTCTGACAGGTCCAGCAGCGCATGCGGTGCAAGCCGCCTGGCCATGGCGACAGCCTGATTCAAGGCCGTCTGCAGACCGGCCTGAGAGATGTCGTGGGTGGCGGCGTAGGCCTCGACACCTTTGACGCGCGCCGTGAGCATCGCACCTTCGTCACTGCTCAACGATGGCGGTTCGGCGACATTTTTGCGCACGCACAGGCGTTGGCCAGTGCGGCGGACATAACGTACAGAAAAGAATTGCGCATCGCTCTGGAGGGCAGCGAAACGCTGCTTGAGTTGCGCGGAGAAATCGAACATGCAGACAAGCTCCTTCTTGAGGGCGGTCGGTAAAGTCCGTAAGGCCTCGTGGGCCCATTGCCATGAATCATGAGATTAACCCGTAGACGTGCGGGCTGCACCTGCAAGCGTGAGATAGAGGCTTGTGCGGGGATTGCAATGAGCTGAAGCACACCTTCGAGCTGACCGAGTGAGGGCGAGCCGGGGAAAGCTGTCTTGTACGCTAAGGCAGCTGCACGGGCGGTATATCTCGAGTGGATGCACCGCCCTTTCAGCAAGCCAGTCTGCGATCAGGCCGAAGCGTCGATCTCGCGCAGTGGCTTGTTGCGTGCAGGCTTGTCACCGGCCACGTAGTAGTCCGCGGTGCTGCGTGGGAGAGGCTGGCGACCACGGATCTTGTCGGCGATTTTCTCGGCGATCATGATCGTTGGCGCATTCAGGTTGCCCGTTGTGATCAGCGGCATGATCGACGCATCCACGACGCGCAGACTTTGCAGACCATGTACGCGGCCCTGACCATCGACCACCGCCATCTCGTCGGTGCCCATCTTGCACGAACACGACGGGTGATAAGCCGTTTCAGCGTGTTCACGCACAAAGGTGTCCAGATCTTCATCCGACTGCACTTCAATGCCTGGGCTGATTTCGCGGCCGCGATACGGGTCCAGTGCCGGTTGCTGGATGATTTCGCGGGTCAGCCGAATGCCGTCGCGAAATTCCTGCCAGTCCTGCTCGGACGCCATGTAATTGAACAGGATGCTCGGGTACTCGCGCGGGTCTTTGGACTTTACCTGCACACGGCCACGGCTCGGCGAGCGCATGGAGCCCACGTGAGCCTGGAAACCATGCTCCTGCACGCCCTTGGTGCCGTTGTAATTGATCGCAACCGGCAGGAAGTGGTACTGGATGTTCGGCCATTCAAATGCCGTGCTCGAACGGATGAAACCACCGGCTTCGAACTGGTTGCTGGCGCCGATACCGGTGCCGAGGAACATCCATTGCGCACCAATCGCAGGCTGATTCCACCACAGCAGGGAAGGGTACAGCGACACAGGCTTGGTGCAGGCGTACTGCAAGTACATTTCCAGGTGATCCTGGAGGTTCTGGCCGACGCCAGGCAGGTCGTGTACCACCGGGATGTCGAGCTTTTTCAGTACTTCAGCCGGGCCGACGCCGGAGCGTTGCAGAATCTGGGGTGAGGCAATCGCACCACCACACAGCAGCACTTCCTTGCGGGCACGGGCTTCGATGCGCGTGTCGCTGTCGCCTACCAGATACGCCACGCCGACCGCACGCTTGCCGTCGAACAGAACACGGTCAGTCAATGCGTGAGTCACGATGGTCAGCGTCGAGCGCTTTTTCGCATCGTCCAGATACCCGCGTGCGGTGCTCGCGCGACGGCCGTTCGGCGTCACGGTGCGGTCCATCGGGCCGAAACCTTCCTGCTGATAGCCGTTGAGGTCGTCGGTGCGAGGGTAGCCCGCCTGTACGCCTGCTTCGACCATGGCGTGGAACAGCGGGTTGTTGCCTGCCTTCGGCGTGGTCACGCTGACCGGACCTTCGCCGCCGTGATAGTCGTTCGGGCCGATGTCACGTGTCTCGGCCTTGCGGAAGTACGGCAGGCAATCGAGATAGGTCCAGTCTTCCAGGCCTGGCTCTTTTGCCCAGCCGTCGTAGTCCATCGCGTTGCCGCGGATGTAGCACATGCCGTTGATCAGCGACGAGCCACCCAGGCCCTTGCCGCGGCCACATTCCATGCGGCGGTTGTTCATGTGCGGCTCGGGCTCGGTTTCATAGGCCCAGTTGTAACGGCGGCCTTGCAGCGGGAAAGCCAGTGCGGCGGGCATCTGGGTACGGAAGTCCAGACGATAGTCCGGACCACCGGCTTCCAGCAGCAGAACGGTAACGCCCGCGTCTTCGGTGAGACGGGCTGCCAGCGTGTTACCGGCCGAGCCTGCGCCAATGATGATGTAGTCGTATTCCTGGGACATAACTGCGCCCTCTCAAGGTAGGTGGGGCAAATGCAATTCAGCGCAAGGCCGAGCGATTCGACGCTCGACCCCTAGCACCCCATGCTAGTGCGCTACTTGAAACGGGCCCTTTCGCAAGCTTGCTCGCTCCCGCTTTTCAGCTGTTGGAGCGGGTGTGTGCGCGAAGGCCTCGCCTCAGACGAAGTCCAACTCAACGAGCGTTTAGAACACCGAGGCGTAGTCGCCCAGTTCGATCTGTACCGATTTGATGCGTGTGTACTGGGTCAGGGAGCTGATGCCGTTTTCGCGGCCCACGCCCGACTGTTTGTAGCCGCCGACCGGCATTTGCGCCGCCGACTCGCCCCAGGCATTGATCCAGCAGATACCGGCTTCCAGTTGATGAATCACGCGGTGAGCGCGGTTCAGGTCGCGGGTCACGATGCCTGCAGCCAGGCCGAAGTCGGTGTCGTTGGCGCGACGCACCACTTCCTCTTCGGTGTCGTAGCCGAGGATGCTCATTACCGGGCCGAAGATTTCTTCGCGCACGATGGTCATCTCATCGGTGCAGTCAGTGAACACGGTAGGTGCCACGAACGCGCCTTTGTCGAAGACGCCACCGCTCAGACGTTCGCCACCACACACCAGGCGTGCGCCTTGCTCTTTGCCCTTGGCGATGTAACCCAGCACATTTTCCATGTGCTCGAAGCTGACCAGCGGGCCGAAGTTGATGTTTTCGTCCTCTGGGCTGCCGGCGCGAATACGCTTCACTCGCTCAAGAATTTTGGCCTCGAACTCGGCCTTCAATGCGTTCGGAACGAACACGCGAGTGCCGTTGGTGCAGACCTGGCCGGAGCTGTAGAAGTTGGCCATCATCGCGATGTCGGCGGCGCGGTCCAGATCGGCGTCATCAAAAATGATCAATGGCGACTTGCCGCCCAATTCCATGGTCACTTCCTTGAGCGAAGAGCTCGAAGCGCTGGCCATGACTTTCTTGCCGGTGTCGGTGCCGCCAGTGAACGACACTTTCTCGATGCGCGGATGCTCGGTGATCCAGGTGCCGACTTCACGGCCGCTGCCGGTCAGCACGTTGAATACGCCGTTTGGCACACCAGCTTCGGTGTAGATTTCGGCGAGTTTCAAGGTGGTCAGCGAGGTGACTTCGCTCGGCTTGAAGATCATTGCATTGCCTGCGGCCAGAGCCGGTGCGGATTTCCACAGAGCGATCTGGATCGGGTAGTTCCACGCGCCGATTCCAGCCACAACGCCCAGCGGTTCGCGACGGGTGTAGACGAACGAGGAATCACGCAGCGGAATCTGTTCGCCTTCGATGGCGGGCACCAGGCCCGCGTAATATTCCAGCACATCGGCACCGGTGACGATGTCGACGAAGCGGGTCTCGGAGATCGCCTTGCCGGTGTCCAGGGTTTCCAGCGCTGCCAGCTCATCGTTGCGCTCGCGCAGAATATCGACGGCACGGCGCAGGATGCGGGATCGCTCGACGGCGGTCATCGCGGCCCAGATTTTCTGGCCCTTTTCAGCAGCGACCACAGCGCGCTCTACGTCTTCCTTGCTGGCGCGCTGGATCTCGGCGAGTACTTCGCCATTCGCCGGGTTGATCGCCTGGAAGGTTTCGGTGTTGCTGGCATCGACATAACCGCCGTCGATATAGAGTTTCTGCAATTCAAAACGGGCCATAAAGTCCTCGCAAATTCAGTGGGGGGGCGATGACTGATTTCAGTGTGCCGGAAACATTGGGCAACACGGGCGTTCAGTCGTTCGGTGAGGGGGGCGTCAAGCCCTGGGCTCACTGCTTCGCCAGTTGGAAATCCATGTATTCGTAGGCAATCCGTTGCGCTTGCTCGGTGTCGAATGCATCGCCTGACAGCGCGCCTCTCAGCCATAGCCCGTCAATCAGGGCGGCGAGACCGCGTGCGGCACTGCGTGCCTGTTCCTGTGGCAATACACGGCGAAACTGGCAGCACAGATTCGAGTACAGGCGGTGATCGTTGATACGCTGCAAGCGGTGCAGCGACGGGTGATGCATGCTGGTTGCCCAGAAGGCGAGCCAGGTTTTCATGGCTGGGCCGTTGACCTGGCTGGCGTCGAAGTTGCCTTCGATGATCACTTGCAGGTGTGCGCGTGGGCTATCGTCAGTAAGGGCCTGTCGGCGCTCGCGGACAGTCTGGATCAAGGCTTTCATCAAGTGCCGCATGGTGGCGGCAATCAGGCCGTTCTTGTCCTGAAAGTAGTGACTGATGATGCCGTTCGAGACACCCGCCAACCGGGCGATCAACGCGATACTGGCGTCGCCCATGCCGACTTGATCGACCGCGGTCAGCGTGGCCTGGATCAACTGTTGGCGGCGGATGGGTTGCATACCCACTTTAGGCATTGACTGAGTTCTCCCGGGCTTTGAAGTGATCGCGGTACCGAAATGGTCGAGCCAGTCTAAAGATTTTTGATTGAACGATCAATCAATAAAAACCTGGGTGTTCGAAAGAAAGGTAGAAGACTTGCTCTCGAAGGCTGTGTAACAGGGTAACAGGCGCTGAACAGGTGGCTGGCGTGGCGACTTCTTCTTCAGCAAACGGAATGCCGCCCGGCTGACTCCCACGGCATGCCTCCGGATAGGGTGCATGCCGTGGGAGCCCATCCATCAGCCGTGATTTTTTCCCAGCAGGGCGTGGTACAGCTCGGTGTCACCGAGGATGCCGACGACCTGGTTGCCGTCCTGCAGGACCAGTTTGTTGCCGGTCTGGTAGCGAATCTGCAAGGCGTCACGCATGCCGATGTTGGAATGCACGAGGGTAGGGCGGCGATCGAGGGTGTTGACGTCCTGCCCCGGCGTCCAGTTCTGCAAGTCAAGCGTGCCAGCGCCCTGACGTGCGCCCTTGATGACGTTGCCTTCGGCCAGGTCCAGCCACGAGTCGCCACCCGGATCCAGGCAGACGGAGCCGTTGACGCGGGTGCATTGATCCACGGTGCGCATCAGGCTGCGCCCGCACAGTACGTTGAGCGGGTTGGTGTGTGCCACGAACGTGCGCACGTATTCATCAGCCGGGTTGAGCACGATCTGTTCCGGCACGCTGTACTGGACGATCCGACCGTCTTTCATGATTGCGATGCGGCTACCCAGTTTCAGCGCCTCATCCAGGTCATGGCTGACAAACACAATGGTCTTGCTCAGTTTGCTTTGCAGGGCCAGCAGTTCGTCCTGCAGCCCCTGGCGGATCAGCGGGTCGAGTGCCGAGAACGGTTCGTCCATCAGCAGGATGTCGGCGTCCATCGCGAGTGCACGTGCCAGGCCTACACGCTGCTGCATGCCGCCGGACAGTTCGTCGGGCTTCTTGTTGCGCCACTGGGTCAGGCCGACCAGCTCCAGTTTCTCGTCCACCAGCTTGCGGCGTTCTTTCTCGGGACGGCCCTGCATTTCCAGGCCGAAACTGATGTTTTCGCGCACGGTCAGCCAGGGCATCAGGGCGAACTTCTGAAACACCATGGCGATACGCCTGGTGCGCATCATCTTCAGTTCGGCGGCCGAGCAGTTGGCGATGTTGATCTGCGAGCCTTCGTGTTCGACGAACAATGAGCCACGGCTCACGGTGTTGAGGCCGTTGATGCAGCGCAACAGGCTGGATTTACCGGAGCCCGACAGGCCCATCAGAACGCATATTTCACCCTTCTCGATATCGAGGCTGGCTTTCTCCACACCGACGATCTGGCCGGTTTTCTTGAGAATCTGATCACGCGTGAGGCCTTCGTCCAGCAGCTTGAGGGCTTCACGCGGGTCCTTGGCGAAGATGACGTCTACCTGGTCGAATTTGATGATGCTCATGCGTCGGACCCTACCTTGGCTTCGGGTTGTTTGCAGATACGGTCGAGCATGATTGCCAGCAATACGATCGCCAGGCCCGCTTCGAAGCCCAGTGCGATATCAGCCGTGTTCAATGCGTTGACCACCGGTTTGCCCAAGCCGTCTGCACCGACCAGCGCGGCGATCACCACCATCGACAACGACAGCATGATGCACTGGGTGATGCCGGCAGCGATGCTTGGCATGGCGTAAGGGAGTTCGATCCGGGTCAGTAACTGGCGTCGCGACGAGCCAAAGGCTTTGCCCGCGTCCAGCAATTCATGGGGCACATCGCGAATGCCCAGATACGTCAGGCGGATCGGCGCGGCGATGGCAAAGACCACCGTTGAAATGAGACCCGGTACAACGCCCAGGCCGAACAACGTGAGGGTCGGGATCAGATAAACAAAGGTTGGAACCGTCTGCATCAAGTCCAGCAGCGGGCGGATGATCGTATAGAACATCGGCTTGTGCGCGGCGATGATGCCCAGAGGCACACCGATGACGACGCAGACCAGTGTGGCGAACAGCACCTGAGCCAGGGTTTCCATGGTTTCCTGCCAGTAATGCAGGTTCAGGATCAGCAGGAACGAGAGGATGACAAAAACCGTCAGGCCCCACTTGCGTTGAATAAAATGCGCAAGGGCAGCGATCAGGCCGATCAGGACGAATGGATTGAACCAGGTCAGCGCGAAGGTAAACCCGTGGATCATCATTTCCAGTGTCGAGGCAATCGCATCGAAGTAGTCAGCGCCATTGCGCGTCAACCAGTCGACGAACGCCGCGATGTACTCGCCCAAAGGGATTTTATGATCAGTCAGCATGATAGTGATTGTCCGCTTACGGAGAAGAATGAGAACAGCAGGCGGGGCCAGCCCGCCTGCCGCCGTCTTACTGAGTCAGCTTGGCCTTGGCAGCCTCCAGACCTGGTTTGCCGTCAACGGTGGTCACGCCAGCGAGCCAGGTGTCGAGCACCTGAGGGTTTTTCTTGAGCCATGCCTTCGCGGCGGCATCAGGTTTGATCTTGTCGTCCAGCACATTGCCCATCAGGGTGCTTTCCATGTCCAGCGTGAACGACAGATTCTTGAGCAACTGGCCTACGTTGCTGCATTCCTGCGTGTAGCCTTTGCGGGTGTTGGTGTAGATCGTGGCCTGACCGAAGTTGGGGCCGAAGAAATCGTCGCCGCCAGTCAGGTACTTCATTTTGAAGCGAGTGTTCATCGGATGCGGTTCCCAGCCCAGGAACACGACATCGGTATTGCGGCGAGCTGCGCGATCAACCTGCGACAGCATGCCGGCTTCGCTGGACTCCACCACCTTGAAGCCTGCGTCTTTCAGGCCGAAGGCGTTCTTGTCGATCATGCTCTGGATCAGGCGGTTGCCGTCGTTGCCGGGTTCGATGCCGTAAATCTTGCCATCCAGCTCTTTCTTGAATTTGGCGATATCGGAAAAGTCTTTGAGGCCCTTGTCGTAGAGGGCTTGTGGCACTGCCAGGGTGTATTTGGCGTTTTCCAGATTGGCGCGCACGGTTTCAACGGTGCCAGCCTCGCGATAGGCCTTGATGTCGTTTTCCATGGTCGGCATCCAGTTACCCAGAAACACGTCCATGTTCTTGCCGTCCGCCAGCGACTTGTAAGTCACGGGGACAGAAATCATGGTGGTTTTGGTTTTGTAGCCGAGGGATTCAAGTACTGCGCTGGTCACTGCGGTGGTGACCGTGATGTCTGTCCAGCCTACATCGGAGAAGTTCACGGTGTGGCAGGCCTCTGGTTCGGCGGCCTGTGCCAGCACCGGTAAACAGAGTGTGGCTGCCAACAGCAACGATTTGGAACCTTTCATGGGTTGGACTCCTGTGAGTTTTTTTTAGTCATCAGCAGGTGAGCGCTGACGCGGCTTGGGTGTTGGCGAGGCATTTCGCGAAGCTCCATCACTGCGCCTGGCGATCGTGTCGAGACCGATCATGTAACAGGCAAAATCAAACGCATACAGGGGGCGTCGTATCCAGTACAGGCGGGGTCGCATCCAGTGTGCGCAAGGTCGCTTACAGATTTTTTAAGCCCTGCAAGCGCACTGCTACAGTGGTGGAGCAGCCAAAAAGCGGCCAGAAACGGTAACTGGCACGTTGCGCGACGCCGTAGTCGCCAGCGGACAGGATGCTGTCGGTATCAGGTGTCATGCGCCACTGTAAGGGCCCATGCTGCGGCCATGGCAGTGGATGGCGGCTTGAAGCGTAGCAGCTCTGCTGCCTGATGCTTCAGCAGGTCAACAAGCGGTACGTTGTCGATGACTGCTGTGCTTTTTCGCCTGCCGTTGCGACACCGTTATTCGCTTGGCGCCTTCGCGAACGCGGTCTTTTTGAGGGGAGTAATGCGGGTAAGTTCACCGCTGCGCTTGTTTGTCCTGCATGAACAAAAATGCCAGTACGTGTTGAAAGCTGCTCGCTTTTTGAACACAGGCCTTCGGGGCCGCCACCTTTTAGCGCGAAATAACGACATCGGGCGACGTGCCATCTGATCGTGCTTTGAGTAGCACTCGTGCACCCCAGGCCCCGCCGGCGTTTCCCTTCAGTGATACCGAAGTGCTCACCGTGCCTGCGCTGGAGCAGGGGCGGTAGTCGCAAACAGACAGGCGGGTCGCTGCCGGTTAGACGCATCGCGACGTCGTTTTCAGGGGTTGTTGAATGGCTGATCAAATTCAGGCATGGGATTTGCGATGTCATTGCAAAGCCCTTCATTGACGAGGGCTATAACAAGAGCCTTGTCTGAGGCCAGCCACCGCCAAGTGAGGAGACAGTGTGATGACATCGTTCAATGCAGGGGCTCAACCCCAGAACCGCGCGCCACAATCCATCGGCTTTCTGCTGCTGGACAACTTCACCCTGATCTCTCTGGCGTCGGCGGTCGAGCCTCTTCGCATGGCCAATCAGCTGTCGGGTCGCGAATTGTATCGCTGGACCACACTGAGCGTGGACGGTGGTCAGGTCTGGGCCAGTGACGGTCTGCAGATCACCCCGGACGCGGCGATGCACAACGCGCCAGCACTGGACACCGTCATTGTCTGTGGCGGTGTCGGTATACAGCGCACTGTCACCCGTGAGCACGTGAGCTGGCTGCAAAGCCAGGCACGTCAGTCCCGCCGTCTGGGCGCTGTATGCACCGGCAGTTGGGCATTGGCATGTGCCGGTCTGCTGGACGGCTTTGATTGCAGCGTGCACTGGGAATGTCTGGCGTCGATGCAGGAAGCCTTTCCTCGTGTGGCCATGAGCACTCGCTTGTTCACCCTGGATCGCAACCGCTTCACCAGTTCCGGCGGTACAGCTCCACTGGACATGATGCTGCACCTGATCAGCCGTGATCACGGGCGCGAGTTGTCGGCAGCGATTTCCGAAATGTTCGTCTACGAGCGTATTCGTAACGAACAGGACCATCAGCGTGTGCCGCTCAAGCACATGCTGGGTACCAACCAGCCCAAATTGCAGGAAATCGTCGCGTTGATGGAGGCCAACCTCGAAGAGCCGATCGATCTCGATGAGCTGGCCGTCTTCGTGACCGTTTCACGCAGGCAGCTGGAGCGCCTGTTTCAGAAATACCTGCACTGCTCGCCGTCGCGCTACTACCTCAAGCTGCGCTTGATACGTGCCCGACAGTTGCTCAAGCAGACGCCGATGTCGATCATCGAAGTGGCGTCGGTCTGTGGGTTTGTCTCGACGCCGCACTTTTCCAAGTGCTATCGCGAATACTTCGGCATCCCGCCGCGCGATGAGCGCGTCGGTTCCAACACCGCTCAACAGGTCGCCATGATGCCGATTCCACAGGCCATGGTGCTGGCGCCACTTTCAGGGCCGCTGTCGGCGTTGAGTCAGGCGCGCAATGAATCGACGTTTGCCAGCGTAAGGCTGTAAATCCTCATCTCCCCAAGAGCGCAACTGCGGGTCAGCCGCAGATGCGCATCGGGGCACGGAGTTACGGTTTAAACACTGAACCGCGCAACCATGCTGTTCAGGTCAACGGCCAAACGTGACAGCTCGGTGCTGGCAGCGCTGGTCTGGTTGGCGCCGGTGGTGGACTGAGCTGACAGATCACGAATATTCACCAGGTTACGATCCACTTCACGGGCTACCTGGGCCTGTTCTTCAGCCGCGCTGGCGATCACCAGATTGCGCTCGTTGATCTCTTCAACCGCACTGTTGATGGTGTCCAGAGCCATGCCCGCGCCCTTGGCGATGCTCAGCGTGGACTCAGCGCGCTCGGTGCTGTTGCGCATTGAGGTCACGGCCTGCTCGGTGCCGCCCTGGATGCTGCCAATCATGCGTTCGATTTCGCTGGTCGACTGCTGGGTGCGGTGCGCAAGGGCGCGAACTTCGTCTGCAACCACGGCAAAACCTCGACCGGCTTCACCGGCGCGTGCAGCCTCGATCGCGGCGTTCAGGGCCAGCAGGTTGGTCTGGTCGGCCAAGCCGCGGATCACATCCAGCACTTTGCCGATATCGCGGGACTCGTCTGCCAGATTGCTGATCAGCACGGAGGTGCCTTGCACATCGCCGCTCATGCGTTCGATGGCATTCACGGTTTCCTGAACCAGATCGCGTCCATCACTTGCGGACGACGTTGCATTACGTGACGCTTCGGAGGTGCTGGTCGCGTTGCGTGCGACTTCTTCCACGGCGCTGGTCATCTCGTTGACAGCGGTGGCCGCCTGTTCGATTTCGTCGTTCTGCTGCACCAGACCGCGCGCGCTCTCATCGGTAACGGCATTCAGTTCTTCAGCGGCGGACGCCAGTTGTGTGGCCGAACCGGAGATACGCTGCAGGGTGTCGCGCAGCTTTTCCTGCATGGTTTTCATGGCCATCAGCAAACGGCCGGCTTCATCGGTGCCATCGACGTTGATCGGGCGTGTCAGGTTGCCTTGGGCGATGGTTTCTGCGGCTTCAAGGGCGGCGGCGATCGGGTTGGTGATGCTCTTGATCAACATCCAGGCAAACACGATGGTCAGCAGCGTAGCGGCGATCAACAGACCGATCACAAGGTTGAAAGCGGACTTGTATTCATTGGCCGCCTGATTCTTGACCTCAGTAAGCTGCGCGGTATTGACGTCCACCAGCTTGCTGAGCACTACGTTCATCTGATCCGAGTTACTGAGCATCTCGTTGTTGAGCAGGTCCTGCAGTTCGCTGATCCTGTTGCCCAGGGTCAGGGTTCTCATCCGGTCTTCCAGCTGACGGTATTGACCGAGCAACTGAACGTACTGGTTGTAGAGCGCACGCTCCTGCGGTTCGCTGATCAGCTTCTCGTAAACGGCCTGTGCGTCGGTGATCTGCTGGTTGCGCATCACGAACAGTTCCAGAGTCTTTTTCTGGATGTCCGGCTCGCGATTCACCAGCAGTCGATACGACAGCACGCGCAGGCGGATGCTGACTTCCGCGAAGCGGTCCAGACTTTTGATGCTCGGTACGTTGCCGTTGGCCAGTTCTTCTGTGGCGCCGCGAATCTTGCTCATTTGAGAGAGCGCGAATACGCCCAGAATCAGCATGAGCGTTCCGATCATGGCGAAGCCAAGGAACGCGCGCGGAGCGATGTTCATATTTCTCAGGGACATGGAAGGCCTCCAGGGTCAGGTGCGCAATCCCTGCGTCATAAGCGATAAGTCATCGTGAATGAGGGCCTATCGGTCATGGGAATGAAGTCTTGAGCGTCGCGGAGGCATTTAGCCGTGCGTCCATTCATGACGTTTTCTTCATTCAGTCAGGATCAGGACGCGTAACCCCCTGAAAGTAGGGGGTGCAAGGATTTCAGAGTAATAGCAGCCCGCCATGCGGCTGTGCGTTTTTGTCGCAGGCATGAGCGGCCTGACGAACAGCGGGAACCGGATACCGGAAACGCAGTCACAGGTCGCCTATGCGTTTACGTTATTGACGTGTCCATGGCGTGAACAGCCGGTTTTTTCCGCTGGCTGGACGCTGGCATGCGCAGTGACTTTTCTTTATCGTGTGCGCCCGTTGAAATTTGCTCGAGTAATCAAAATGTTGGAAGCCTCCCTTAGCCAGTTGGAACAGCTTGTCGGTGACCTGGTGCAACAGAACCAGAACCTGCAAAACACAAATGCACAGCTCAGCGCCGAGCTGGCAAAAGCCAAGGACGAGAACGACAGTTTGCAGTTGAGCCTGATGGAACAGGAAGAAAAACAGGGCAGCACCGCAGCCCGCATTCAGGCATTGGTCGAGCGCGCTACCAGCGCAAGTGCTGTCGGCGCATGAACATCGACAGAGACGGGATCACCGTCCTCTCGATTCTGGGCAACCAGTATTCGGTAAAAGCCCCGGAGGGCGAAGACGTAAAGCTGATGCAGGCCGCTGCGATGCTCAACGCTTCGCTGGCCGACACCAAGCGAAAGTACCCGACCCTGATTGGTGATCGGCTGTTGGTGCTGGCCGCGCTGAACCTGTGCTCGCAGCAGATTGACCTGCAACAGCAGCACAAGGTCGAGCTGGCGCGTTACGAAGATCAGGTCAGTGCAACAGTCGACGTGATCGCGCGGACTATTTCGCAGGGCTGACCTGCCCCCATGCGCGAGCCAACAGCTGCCAGCGCCCCGCTGCTACAGCAGGATCAGCGGGGCTGTCTGGCAAGCGCTGCTGTGGTCCCTTTCAGGCCTTTGTCTGACTTTGTTTGTAGGCCGCCAGCGCCGGCAGCAGCTGCTGGTCGATGGCCTGCCGCACGGCTGGCAGGATGGTTGCGCTGCCGGTCAGCAATTGCTCGACCAGACGCCGCAATGCCGTGGCGCGCTCTGCGTTGAGGCCGCGCACCACTTGTGCGCAGGCTTGTTCGGCAGTCGCGCCGCTGGGCATATCGAAACCCAGCGCCCTGAACTGACCCAGCAAGTCCTCTTGATCAATCAAGTCCGCGTGCATCATGGCGTGTCTTTCCTTTGATTGGAGTTTGTCTCGATTCTGGTGCGGCATTCGTGTCCGGGCAACCCTCCCGGAGCATGGATGACTGAATTGGCTATCAGCACGTCGCTTTCAGACGGCAAAGCGCTCTACCATCGCGACGTTTGTCCGTTTCAAACCCTTGTTCATCGCTCAGTTTTGCTAAACTGCGCAGCCTTGCAGGAGCTGCCATGAATTACCGTCACGCCTACCATGCCGGCAACCACGCCGACGTGTTCAAACACATCGCACTGACTCGCTTGATCGCCCTCATGGCGCGCAAGGAGCAGCCGTTCGCCTATCTCGACACCCACGCGGGACTGGGTCTGTATGACCTCAAGGGCGACCAGGCCACGCGTACCGGCGAATGGCTGGAAGGCGTAGGTCGTTTGTGGGACGCCCCGGACGTGCCAGCGCTGGCCGCCGATTACCTGCAAGTGCTGCACGACATGAACCCGGATGGCGAATTACGCTATTACCCGGGCTCACCTGAGCTGGCACGCCGTCTGACGCGTGAGCGCGAGCGGGTATTGCTCAACGAGAAGCACCCCGAAGACGGACGTCTGCTCAAAGAGAACATGAAAGGTGATCGCCGTGTTGCGGTTCATCTGGGTGAAGGCTGGCATGTGCCGCGGGCATTGCTGCCGGTGGCCGAGAAGCGTGCGGTGATGCTGATTGATCCGCCCTTCGAGCAGCTTGACGAAATGAAGCGCTGTGCGGTGGCGCTCAAGGAAACCATCGGACGCATGCGTCAGACAGTGGCGGCGATCTGGTATCCGATCAAGGACACTCGTCTGCTCAGGCGTTTCTATCAGGACCTGGCCGAAACCGGCGCGCCCAAACTGCTGCGCGTCGAGTTGTTCGTTCACCCGATCGATACCCCCGCCAGCCTCAATGGCTCAGGCCTGGCCATCGCCAACCCGCCCTGGGGGCTGGAAGAAGAACTGCGCGAGCTGATGCCTTATCTGGCCGAAAAACTGGGCCAGACCCAGGGCGGCTGGAAGATGGACTGGCTGATTGCCGAGTAACCATCGAGACCCGTTCTTCGGTTGGCTGCGAGCAGGCTGCTGAGCAGCACCTGCCTCTGAAAGCGGTGCGGCGCTTCCAGTCGTGCCTTCGCGAGCAAACGGAACGCCGCCCGGCTGACTCCCCCAACTATCCGACCTGGAAACAGGTTTGAAGTGGGCAGAGCCGAGCGACGTACCGTTTGCTGACGAAGAGGCCAGTAGCCGCGCTGACCTACGCGCATCGGCAAACCTGTACTGGCCTGTTGTATCAAGCCGGCAGGCAGACGCCGGTTCCGCCCAGGCCGCAATAGCCTTGCGGGTTCTTCGCCAGATATTGCTGGTGGTACGCTTCGGCGAAATACACCGTCGGTGCCTCTTCGATCTCGGTCGTGATCTCACTCAGGCCCGCTTTGCTCAATTCGGCCTGAAACGCCTGCGCACTGGCCTTGGCAGCTTCCAGCTGTTCGGGTTGTGTGCAGTAAATCACCGAGCGGTACTGCGTGCCGATGTCATTGCCCTGACGCATACCCTGGGTCGGGTTGTGTGCTTCCCAGAACACTTTGAGCAGCGACTCATAACTGATTTTTTCAGGCTCGTAGACCACCAGCACGACTTCGCTGTGGCCGGTAAGGCCGGAGCAGACTTCTTCGTAGGTAGGGTTCGGCGTCATGCCGCCTGCATAGCCGACGGCAGTGCTGACAACCCCTTCCTGTTGCCAGAGACGGCGCTCGGCACCCCAGAAACAGCCCATGCCGAAAATGGCAAATTCCACGTTGTTCGAAAACGGGCCCAGCAGCGGATTGCCGTTGACGAAGTGGGTTTCCGGAAGCGACATGGGAGTTTCGCGGCCTGGCAATGCTTGCTGGGCGGTAGGCAGTACGTTTTTGTTCACTAGAATTTCCGAGCGCAAAGTCATCAACCATATCCTCTTGTCAGAGACAGGCAGCAGGGGTCAGGACGGATAAACGGGCTACATGAGCCCGTTACACGTACCAACACGTGCCGGCGTGTAAAAACAGAGCGATAGTTTGCCCGACAGAACGGAGCGCAGGAAGGGGATTCAGATGGGTGCGCGACGAGGGTAGCGCGCCAGCTTTTCGATCAACGCTTCGCCGGGGATGGGTTTGTCGAACAGATAACCCTGTCCGACATCGCAGCGATGACGTCGCAGGAACGCCAGCTGGGCAGCAGTTTCAATGCCTTCGGCCACCACTTTGAGCTTCAGATTGTGAGCCATGGCAATGACCGCCGAGGTGATCTCCATGTCGTCTTCGTCATCAGGAATGTCCCGAATAAAGCTTCGATCAATCTTGATCACATCAATCGGGAATTTTTTCAGGTAACTGAACGATGAGTAGCCCGTACCAAAGTCATCCATCGCCAGCGACAGGCCAAGCTTCTTCAGCGAGTCGAGCTGCTGACGGGTGTCTTCGGTCGCTTCCAGCAGCAGACCCTCGGTCAGTTCCAGTTCCAGCAGCGAGGCGTCAAGCGCTTCTTCCTTGAGGATCGCGGCAATCGAGGACACCAGCTCGGGGTCGGAGAACTGCTTGGGCGAGACGTTGATCGCCACCTGCAGATTGCCGAAGCCTGCTGCGGTCAGGTCCTTGCTCATGCGGCAGGACTGGCGCGCCACCCATTTGCCGATCGGAATGATCAGGCCGGTTTCTTCCGCGACACTGATGAACTGATCCGGGCGAATCATGCCTTTTTCAGGGTGATTCCAGCGTAACAGCGCTTCCATGCCGGTCAGGCGGCCGGTCAGCAGGCACAGTTTGGGTTGATAGAAAACTTCCAGCTCATTCTGGGTCAGTGCGCGGCGCAGGTTGTTTTCGACGAACAGCTTGTAACTGGCTTCGGCGTTCAGCGCCTCGGTGAACACCTGCACCTGATGTTTGCCGTTGGCCTTGGCCTTGTGCAGGGCAAGCCCGGCGTTCTTCATCAGTGTCTGCGGGTCGCGCCCGTGCAGTGGCGCGCACGCCAGGCCGACCGAGCCGGTTACGCTGATCAACTGATTGTCGACGAACATGGGCTTGTCCAGCGTCGCCAGCACCTGGCTTGCAATGCTTTGCCCGGCTTCCTGACCGGTATGGTCGAGCAGGACGGCAAACTCGTTACTGGCAAAGCGCGCCAGTACGTCAGACGGGCTCAGGGTATTGCGCAGGCGGCGTGCAAGGCTGATCAGCAGCTTGTCACCGGTCTGGTGACCCAGGCTGTCGTTGATGCGCTTGAAGTTGTCGATATCGACCAGCAGCAGGCTCATGGGCGTATCGGTGTCACGGTCGAAACGTTCGTCGAGGTTGCGAATGAACGCCGGACGGTTGCCCAGATTGGTGAGGTTGTCGGTATACGCCAGCCGCTCGATACGCTGCTGCGCCAGCTTGCTCTGGGTGATGTCTTCGTAAATGCCGATGTAATGCGTCAGCTCACGGTTGTCACCGTAAACCTTGGAAATCGACAGCTGGCTCCAGTAGGGCTCCAGATTTTTTCGTCGGCTCTTGAATTCCCCCTGCCAACTGTTGCTGCTGGTCAGGCTGGAATTGGCTTCAAGCAACAACTCGTTGAGGTTTTCCAGCGCAGGCAGTTCCGACAGTCTGTGCCCGGCAACTTCTTCGGAGCTGTATTGCGTGATGGCCGTGAAGCTCGGGTTGACGTATTCGACCACGCCATCGCAGTTGACCAGCAGAAACGCATTGGCACTTTGCTCGACGGCACGCTGAAACAAGTGCAGCGCATTGGTGGCGGCGCGGCGGTTCAGATTATTGATGACCTGGGCGAACTGGTCGGCCAGCTCACCGGCAAAGGCGATCTCGTCGGTCTGCCATTCGCGTGTCGTGCCGGTCTGTTCCAGGCACAGCACGCCCACCACTTGGCCGTCGATGCGGATACTTGCATCAAGAACCGCGTTGACGCCCTGCGGGTGAAGGTCTTCAGCCAGCTCTCGGGTGCGCGGGTCGGAATGGATATTGCTCGCATCGATGGCCCTGCTGGTGTGCAGGGCCTGGAGGTAGCTGGGGTAAGGGCTGACGTCGATAGGTGAGCGGGGCTGATAATCGCCCGTCTGGCGACGATAATCGGCGATGGGCTCAAGGCATTTGTCGTTGAGGTTCCAGATGCTGGCCCGATCAACGTCATAGATGTCGCAGGCACTTTGAGTGATCAGCTCTGCGGCTTCCAGCAAGGTATTGGTGGTCGTGTAGCGATGACGGGTCAGGCGCAGGATCAGATCCTGCTGGGCTCGGACACGCTCAAGGTGCGCAAACTGATCACGCTGGGCACGCTGGTTGAGTTCCAGGGCAATCTGCAGTCGTGAGTTGCGGCTTTCCAGATCAGCGTCCGGAGCTGTTGAACCGTCTTCAAGAGCGCTCCCTGTAATCAGGAAATAGCCGCGCAGCAAATGCCGGTTGTGCTGCTTGTAGGCTTCGCCGATTTCAAGCAGGCCAAGCGGGCCTGATGGTGTGTGCAGGGTGTAGCGAATCAGGTAATTGTTGGCTGTGGCCAGTTGCAGTTGCACGTCGTCATGCAACTGATAACGCGCTTCAGGTTCCATCAGGCTTGCGTAAGGCGATCCAATCAGGGCGCAGAGATCCACGGCAGCCAGGCCGAACTGTTTTTCACAGTTAGAATCGAGAAACAATAGCGCCCAATTGGCTTCATTCAGCCGCTCGAAACGCAGCATGCCCAGGCGCGAGGGCACTGGCAATTGCGTCACTACCTCGGCTGCGGATCTACCGGCAGCATCGGTTTGGCTTTTCATGAACAAACTCGCTTCCGAAATACTGATTGCGTTGGGCATGGCCCACATCGCGTATGGCAAGGTTGCATCATGCGGCCCATGCTTACAAGAGACTGCGGTGGCTTAGTGCTATAAAAGTGTCGGCCGTTTACGTCATATCTTCAGCACAAATGATCGGTTACTGGAATGGATCCAGTTTTTACCGGAATACCCCCGTATTTACGGGGGTAAAAAGTCTTTCGGTCGAATTCGTTTTATCCGGAAATGGTCTGGCGTCTGCCTGCTGCGACCATTTATCTGGTCAAAAAACAGACAAAAAAAGCCCCGCTTGAAAGCGGGGTTGAGGTTCGAGCGTGGCAGCTCGCAAACGGGTAGGGCAGGGCCTGCCCGTGAAGGCAGGCCTGCTCTGGCTTACAGCAGAATTGTGCGGATGTCCGCCAGCAATTCGCTCAAGCGCTTGGTGAAACGGGCAGCAGCTGCGCCGTTGATCACGCGGTGATCGTAGGACAGCGACAGAGGCAGCATCAGCTTGGGCTGGAAGGCTTTGCCGTCCCAGACAGGCTGGATCGTTGCTTTGGAAACACCCAGGATCGCCACTTCCGGCGCGTTGACGATTGGCGTGAAGCCAGTGCCGCCAATATGGCCAAGGCTGGAGATGGTGAAGCAGGCGCCCTGCATGTCGTTCGCGGTCAGTTTCTTGCTGCGCGCTTTTTCAGCCAGTACGGCTGCTTCGGCGGCCAATTGCAGCAGGCTCTTCTGATCGACGTCACGGATCACAGGGACCAGCAGACCGTCCGGGGTGTCCACGGCAAAACCGATGTGCACATATTTCTTGCGGATCACAGCCTTGCCGCTTGGGGCCAGCGAGGCGTTGAAGTCAGGCAGCTCCTTGAGCAAGTGTGCGCAGGACTTGAGCAGCAGTGGCAGCACGGTCAGCTTGACGCCAGCTTTCTCTGCGGCGCCTTTCTGCGCAACACGGAAAGCTTCCAGCTCGGTGATGTCAGCCTGGTCGAACTGAGTCACGTGAGGGATGTTCAGCCAGCTGCGGTGCAGGCCTGACGCGCCGAGTTGCATCAGGCGAGTCATCGGTACTTCTTCGATTTCGCCGAAACGGCTGAAGTCGACTTCCGGAATCGGCTGGATGCCCATGCCGCCGCTTGCGCCGCCTGCTGGAGCTTCCTTGGCCTTCTGCATCATGGTTTTGACGTATACCTGTACGTCTTCCTTGAGCACACGACCGTGCGGGCCGCTGGCACTGACTGCGCTCAGTTCGACGCCGAATTCACGCGCCAATTGACGAACTGCCGGGCCAGCATGGACCTTGGCGCCGTCTTTGGCAGGTGCGGCCGGAGCCGGCGCAGCTTCTGCTTTCGCAGGTGCGGCAGCCGGGGCAGGAGCCGCTTCAGCCTTGGCCGGAGCCGCTGCGGGTGCGCTTGCAGCCGGTGCAGGCGCTGCGGCCGGTGCTGCGCCTTCGACTTTCAGTTTGAGGATCAGGTCGCCGGTGCCGACTTCCTGGTCCAGCTTGACTTCGATGCTTTCGACAACGCCTGCCGCAGGAGATGGAATCTCCATGCTGGCCTTGTCGGACTCCAGAGTGATCAGCGATTGATCAGCCTGGATGCTGTCGCCGACCTTGACCATCAGTTCGATGATCTTGGCCTTGCCCGAAGAACCGATGTCTGGAACGTGAATGTCCTGAACGGTTGCGCTGGCGGCCGGAGCAGGCGCTGCGGCGGCAGGTGCCGGTGCTGCTTCTGCAGGCTTTTCAGCGACTGGCGCAGGGGCGGCTTCGGCTGCCGGTGCAGGCTCGGCAGAGGCTTCACCTTCAACTTCCAGCTCGAACAGCTCGTCGCCTTCTTTCAGGCGGTCGCCCAGCTTGACCTTCATGGCCTTGATCACGCCGGCCTTTGGAGCCGGGATTTCCATGCTCGCCTTGTCGGACTCAAGCGTCAGAACGCTCTGGTCAGCTTCGATGCGATCACCGACCTTGACCATCAACTCAATGACTTCACCTTCACCGTTGCCGATGTCGGGTACGCGAATTAGCTCACTCACTATGTCTCTCCTCGGGAGAATCTGTTCACTCACGATTACGCTGGGGTCAGGTACAACGAAACAGCGTCGGATGCTCATTTACGGTCGGTAAATTCCGCATCCTCGGCTGTTCACGCCCTGCTCAGCGCTCTTGACGCAGACTCTTAGCAGTCCAGTGGATTGCGTTTTTCAGGATCGATGCCGAACTTGGCGATGGCTTCCGCCACGACTTTAGGTTCGATATCGCCACGATCAGCCAAGGCTTCCAGGGCTGCCAGCACAACGAAGTTACGGTCGACTTCAAAGAAGTGACGCAGCTTCTTGCGGCTGTCGCTACGGCCGAAACCGTCGGTGCCCAGAACTTTGTATTCCTTGGTTGGAACCCACTGACGAATCTGGTCAGCGAACAGCTTCATGTAGTCAGTCGATGCGATGACCGGACCCTTGCGACCGTTGAGGCACTGCTCGACGTAGCTCAGCTCTGGTTTCTGGCCAGGGTGCAGGCGGTTGCTGCGCTCTACGGCCAGACCGTCGCGACGCAGTTCGTTGAAGCTGGTAACGCTCCAGACGTCTGCACCGATGTTGAACTCGTCACGCAGGATCTTCGCCGCTTCGCGAACTTCACGCAGGATGGTGCCCGAGCCCAGCAACTGGACGTGGTGCGCCGCTTCCTTGGTGTCTTCTTCGAGCAGGTACATGCCCTTGATGATGCCTTCTTCCACGCCAGCCGGCATTGCAGGCTGAGCGTAGGACTCGTTCATCACGGTCAGGTAGTAGAAAACGTCCTGTTGTTCTTCGAACATCAGGCGCATGCCTTCGCGGATGATGACTGCCAGCTCGTAACCGTAAGTCGGGTCGAAGGTGCGGCAGTTCGGGATGGTCGAAGCCAGAATGTGGCTATGACCGTCTTCGTGCTGCAGACCTTCACCGTTCAACGTGGTACGACCGGCGGTGCCGCCGACCAGGAAGCCACGGGTGCGGCTGTCGCCAGCGGCCCAGGCCAAGTCACCGATACGCTGGAAACCGAACATCGAGTAGAAGATGTAGAACGGAATCATCGGCTGGTTGTGGTTGCTGTACGACGTACCGGCCGCGATGAAGGAGGACATGGCGCCTGCTTCGTTGATGCCTTCTTCGAGGATCTGGCCTTTCTTGTCTTCGCGATAGAACATCACTTGTTCTTTATCGACTGGCTCGTAGAGCTGGCCGACAGACGAGTAGATGCCCAACTGGCGGAACATGCCTTCCATACCGAAAGTACGGGCTTCGTCCGGAATGATCGGAACGATGCGCTGACCAACCTCTTTGTCCTTGACCAGTTGCGTCAGGATGCGCACGAACGCCATGGTGGTGGAGATTTCGCGGTCGCCCGAGCCATCCAGAATAGCCTTGAGGGTATCCAGAGGCGGAGTCGGCAGGCTGAAACTCTTCGCACGGCGCTGCGGCACGAAACCACCCAGTGCGGCGCGACGCTCGCTCAGGTAACGGGCTTCGGCGCTGCCTTCTTCCGGCTTGTAGAATGGCAGGGCTTCGAGTTCGGCGTCCTTGATCGGGATGTCGAAACGGTCACGGAAGTGACGCAGGCTGTCGACGTCGACCTTCTTGGTGTTGTGCGCGGTGTTTTTCGCTTCACCGGCGCCAGTACCATATCCCTTGATGGTCTTGGCCAGAACCACGGTCGGCTGACCCTTGTGGTTGACAGCTTCGTGGTACGCCGCGTAGACCTTGTACGGGTCGTGGCCGCCACGGTTGAGCTTCCAGATCTCGTCGTCGGACAGATCGGCAACCATGGCCTTGAGTTCAGGCGAGTTGAAGAAGTGCTCGCGAACGAACGCGCCGTCTTTTGCCTTGTAGTTCTGGTATTCGCCGTCGATGACTTCGTCCATACGACGTTGCAGGATACCGTCGACGTCCTTGGCCAGCAGTGGGTCCAAGAAACGGCCCCAGATGACTTTGGTCACATTCCACTGGGCGCCGCGGAACACGCCTTCCAGTTCCTGAATGATCTTGGCGTTGCCGCGAACCGGGCCGTCGAGGCGCTGCAGGTTGCAGTTGACGACGAAGATCAGGTTGTCGAGCTTCTCGCGACCGGCCAGAGCGATAGCGCCCAGGGATTCCGGCTCGTCGGTCTCGCCGTCACCCAGGAAGCACCAGACTTTCTGCTTGCCTTCCGGAATGTAACCGCGGTGCTCCAGGTACTTCATGAAGCGTGCCTGGTAGATCGCCTGGATCGGGCCAAGGCCCATGGACACAGTCGGGAACTGCCAGAAATCCTTCATCAGCCACGGGTGTGGATAAGACGACAGGCCCTGGCCGTCGACTTCCTGACGGAAGTTGTTCATCTGGTCTTCAGTGATGCGGCCTTCGAGGAACGCACGGGCATAAACGCCTGGCGATGCGTGACCCTGGAAGTAGATCAGGTCGCCGCCGTGTTCGTCGGTCGGTGCCTGGAAGAAGTAGTTGAAACCGATGTCGTACAGCGTGGCACTGGAGGCAAAGCTCGAAATGTGACCGCCCAGATCCGGGTCGTTCAGGTTCGTTTTCACAACCATGGCCAACGCGTTCCAGCGTACCAGGGAGCGAATGCGGCGTTCCATGAACAGGTCGCCAGGCATGCGTGCTTCGTGGGTGACCGGAATCGTGTTGCGATAAGGCGTGGTGATGGCGTAAGGCAACTGTGAGCCACTGCGGGTGGCCAGTTCGCCCAGACGGGTCATCAGGTAGTGAGCACGGTCTTCGCCTTCTTTGTCGAGAACCGATTCCAGGGCGTCCAGCCATTCCTGGGTTTCGACGGGATCGAGGTCTTGCATGGCTTGCTCCAGGGCGGAAAGGCTTCCAGAATCGGTTGCCTGAGTTTGCGACTGGCCTTGTGGGCAGACGACATAAATTCTTGGATTACCGGAGGTGGTATTCCGGCGGCGTGTAGTTTTACTACAAATCGGCGACTATTTCAGCCCTCCGAGTGAGTGACCCAGTAGTAAAACTACAGCGAAGCGACCAAAACGCTCCTGTTGTGTTGTGAGATAAAACGTTACTGTTGATTGGTATCGAATGCGTTGCAGTGAAAAAGCGGATTTTTATGCTTCTAAATCGTTTTTTCCAGCAATTTATAACCTTTGTTCGACAAACGGCGGTGGCAGATGAATCTTGCAGTCATGGCGGGTAGCCCTTTGCACGCCGATCAAGGATAGACCATGAGCCTACCTTCACTGGCCGATTTTCCGGCCATCCTGCTGCCGCTTATTACCCGTGCACAACAGACATTTCGTACAGCGCTCGCCGACTTGTCTGCAGATGCAGTGGCCTCGTTCGAAGCCTGGCCCGAGCCGCGCCGCAAGGCCTTCGACCGGGTATGTGCTGCCAGCGACTTCGTCACCGAACAAGTATGTCGCGACCCGCAGATGCTGCTGCAGCTGGCCGAGTCAGGAGAGCTGGAGCGTAGCTTCTCGGCAGGAGAACTGCGCGAACAAATTGCCGATGCGCTACGCCCGGCTGCCACCGATGAGGAACTGGGGCGTAATCTACGTCGTCAACGGGCACGCCAGCAAGTACGGATTATCTGGCGAGACCTGACGCGTCAGGCAGACCTGATCGAGACCTGTCGCGACCTTTCGGAAATGGCTGATGGCTCCATTGATCTTGCGTATCACTGGTTGTACGAACGCCATTGTCAGCTGTTGGGCACGCCCACTGGCCGACGTACGGGCCAGCCTCAGCATATGGTCATCCTGGGGATGGGCAAACTGGGTGCCGTCGAGTTGAATCTTTCTTCTGATATCGACCTGATCTTCGGTTATCCGGAAGGCGGGGAAACAGTCGGGGTCAAGCGACCGCTGGATAACCAGGAGTTTTTCATCCGTCTGGGGCAGCGTTTGATCAAGGCGCTGGACCCGGTGACGGTCGACGGTTTTGTCTTTCGCGTCGACATGCGCCTGCGTCCGTACGGGTCTTCAGGTGCGCTGGTGCTGAGCTTCAATGCTCTGGAGCAGTATTACCAAGATCAGGGACGGGACTGGGAACGCTACGCGATGATCAAGGCGCGTGTGGTCGGTGGCGACCAGGTGGCAGGCGCAGAGCTTCTGGACATGCTGCGTCCGTTCGTCTATCGCCGCTACCTGGACTTTTCGGCCATCGAAGCGTTGCGCACGATGAAGCAGCTGATCCAGCAGGAGGTCAAGCGCAAGGGTATGGCCGAGAACATCAAGCTCGGCGCGGGCGGTATCCGGGAAGTCGAGTTTATCGCACAGGCCTTTCAACTGATTCACGGTGGGCGCGACCTGAGCCTTCAGCAGCGTCCTCTGTTCAAAGTACTCAAAACCCTCGAAGGGCAGGGTTACCTGCCAGCAGCCGTGACCGAAGAGCTGCGGGAAGGTTATGAGTTTCTGCGTTACACCGAGCACGCCATCCAGGCCATCGCCGACCGTCAGACGCAAATGCTCCCGGACAACGAGCAGGACCAGGCGCGTATTGCACTGATCATGGGCTTTGCGGACTGGGCAAGCTTCCACGAGCGACTTATGCACTGGCGCAGTCGAGTGTCGTGGCATTTCCGTCAGGTCATAGCCGATCCGGACTCTGACCCCGATGATGAGCAGGAAGACGACAGTGAAGTCATCGTGGGCGGCGAATGGCTGCCATTGTGGGAAGAGTCCCAGGATGAAGAAGCCGCAGAGCGTCAGTTGGTGCAAGCGGGGTTTGTCAACGCCGGTCAGGCGCTCAAGCAATTGGCCAGTCTGCGCAGTAGCCCCAACCTGCGCTCGATGCAGCGTCTGAGTCGCGAGCGGCTGGATGCTTTTATCCCGCGGTTGCTGGCCCAGGCGGTGGAGCATAAAAAACCTGATCTGGTGCTTGAGCGTGTGTTGCCGCTGGTGGAGGCGGTCGCTCGTCGTTCGGCCTATCTGGTGTTGCTCACGGAAAACCCGGATGCCCTGCGCAGGCTGCTGACCCTGTGCGCGGCCAGCCCGTGGATTGCCGAGCAGATCGCTCGCTTCCCGCTGCTGCTTGATGAACTGCTCAACGAAGGCCGGCTGTTCAACCCGCCGCTTGCGCCTGAATTGGCCGCTGAGCTGCGTGAGCGTTTGATCCGCATTCCCGAGGACGACCTGGAACAGCAGATGGAAGCGCTGCGGCATTTCAAGCTGGCCCATAGCCTGCGGGTGGCTGCGTCCGAGATTTCCGGCAGCCTGCCGTTGATGAAAGTCAGTGATTACCTGACCTGGCTGGCCGAAGCCATTCTGGAGCAGGTGCTGGCACTTGCCTGGCGCTACAGCGTGGCACGTCACGGCACGCCGTCACGTCCGGACGGCACACTGTGTGATCCGGGTTTTGTGATTGTCGGTTACGGCAAGGTCGGCGGCATCGAGCTGGGCCACGGCTCGGATCTGGACCTGGTTTTCATCCATGACGGTGATTTGCAGGCAGAAACCGACGGTGCGAAGCCAATCGACAGCGCGCAATTCTTCACCCGGCTGGGGCAGCGCATCATCCATCTGCTGACGGCACAGACCAACTCCGGTCAGCTCTATGAAGTCGATATGCGCCTGCGGCCGTCCGGTGCGTCAGGGCTGCTGGTCAGTTCACTGGGTGCGTTTGCCCGCTATCAGGACAAGGAGGCCTGGACCTGGGAGCATCAGGCGCTGGTCCGTGCGCGCGTACTGACCGGCAGTGTCGATGTGGGGCAGGGGTTCGAGCGTGTACGCGCCGATGTACTGGGCCGTGAGCGGGATCTGGACACGCTTCGCGTCGAGGTCAGCGAGATGCGCGCCAAAATGCGCGACAACCTGGGTACCCGTCTCACAGCGGCCGGACGATCAGGCAATGCCTTCGAAGCCTCAATGCCGTTCGACCTCAAGCAGGACGCCGGTGGTATCGTCGATATCGAATTTATGGTGCAATACGCGGCCTTGGCATGGTCCCGAGAGCATCCGGTCCTGCTGCAGTACACCGATAACATTCGTATTCTGGAAGGGCTGGAAGAGGCCGGGTTGTTGCCTGATGCGGATGCCAGTCTGCTGCGCGAAGCCTATAAGGCGTACCGTTCGGCCGCGCACCGTCAGGCCTTGCAGAAGCAGGCAGGCGTTGTCAGTGGCGATCAGTTTCATGCTGAGCGGCGTGAGGTTATGCGAATCTGGGCGCAGATGGGGTTGAGTTGACGCGTTGCGACAAGGTATGCCGACTAGAGGTGCATTGTCGTGAGGCATTAAGCGCCCTGAAGGTGCTTCAGGTAACGCTATATAAAGCTATGACAGGGAGGCGACAGGTTGTGTGGGAACGTCACGCGACCTGATCGGCCTCCCTGATCGTTTCTGGTCGTTTTTGGATGGAACATGAATATTCTCATCGTTGGGCCTAGCTGGGTCGGTGACATGGTGATGGCGCAAACGCTGTTTCAGTGCCTGAAGCAGCGTCATCCCGAGTGCGAAATCGATGTGCTGGCCCCGGAATGGAGCCGTCCGTTGCTTGAACGGATGCCTGAAGTTCGTGCGGCACTCAGCTTCCCGCTGGGGCATGGCGCACTTGAGCTGGCAACCCGTCGCCGGATCGGCAAGTCGCTGGTCGGCCAGTACGATCAGGCCATTCTGCTGCCCAACTCGCTCAAGTCGGCGTTGGTGCCCTTTTTTGCGGGTATCGCCAAGCGTACCGGCTGGCGCGGCGAGTTCCGTTACGGTTTGCTCAACGATGTCCGTACGCTCGACAAGGATCGTTATCCGTTGATGATCGAGCGCTTCATGGCGCTGGCGTTCGACAAGGATGCCGAGCTGCCGAGGCCCTATCCGAAGCCCAGTCTGCAGATCGACCCGACCACCCGCGACGCCGCGCTGAGCAAGTTTGGTCTGGCCCTGGATCGTCCGGTACTGGCGCTGTGCCCAGGAGCTGAATTTGGTGAGTCCAAGCGCTGGCCAGCCGAGCACTACGCTCAGGTCGCCGAGGCCAGGATTCGCCAAGGCTGGCAGGTCTGGCTGTTCGGCTCGCAGAAGGACCACCCGGTCGGTGAAAGCATCCGTGAATACCTGATCCCGGGCCTGCGTGAAGAGTCCACCAACCTCAGCGGGCAGACATCGCTTGCCGAAGCCATCGACCTGCTGTCGTGTGCCGACTCGGTCGTGTCCAATGATTCTGGCCTGATGCATGTGGCCGCTGCGCTGAATCGTCCGCTGGTGGCCGTCTACGGCTCCACATCGCCGGGCTTTACGCCGCCGCTGGCAGACGAGGTCGAAATCGTTCAACTGGGCATCGAGTGCAGCCCGTGTTTCGATCGTACCTGCCGTTTCGGTCACTACAACTGCATGCGCCTGCTGGAGCCGAACACCGTGATTCAGGCGCTTGGTCGCCTGGGCAGCACGCCGGTCGAGGTCGTCTGATTTTGCGGGTCCTGCTGATCAAGACGTCTTCGCTGGGCGACGTCATTCATGCCATGCCAGCCCTGACCGATGCAGCGCGCGCCTTGCCCGGCATCCGCTTCGATTGGGTGGTCGAGGAAGGTTTCGCCGAGATTCCTGCCTGGCATCCGGCGGTCGATACGGTCATCCCGGTGGCGATCCGGCGCTGGCGCAAGAACCTGTGGCAGACCTTCAGGTCCGGCGAATGGCGCCGGTTCAAGCAGCGCGTGCGCGAGCAGCGCTACGATCTGGTGATCGATGCCCAGGGTCTGTTCAAAAGTGCCTGGTTGACGCGCTATGTGAACGCTCCGGTCGCCGGACTGGACAGTGAGTCGGCCCGTGAGCCTGTCGCCAGCCGCTTTTATGATCAGCCTCATTCGGTGGCACGCGATCAGCATGCCGTCGAGCGATTGCGACAACTGTTTGCCAAAGCGCTGGGTTACCCACTGCCTGCCGGGATCGGCGACTATGGTCTGAACAAACCAGTCACTCAGGACTCGACAGCCACCGCGCCGTATGTGCTGTTTCTGCATGGCACGACGTGGGCCACCAAACACTGGCCTGAACTGTACTGGCGCCAGTTGGCCGAACTCATGGCGGCACGTGGGCTTCAGGTCCGGCTGCCGTGGGGTAACCCTGCTGAGAAAGCCCGCGCCGAGCGCATTGCCGAGGGGCTGGACAACGCTCAGGTGCTGCCGAAGCTGAACCTGGCCGGGGTGGCCGGTGTACTGGCCAGTGCTCAGGCATGTGTGGCGGTGGACACCGGCATCGGTCATCTGGCTGCGGCGCTGGACGTTCCGACCATTTCGCTGTTCGGGCCGACCAATCCCGGCCTGACCGGCGCCTACGGCAAATCCCAGGTGCATCTGGCCAGCGATTACCCGAGCTGCGCGCCGTGTCTGCAAAAGAAATGCACCTACCAACCGACGGCTGAGGATCAGCGCCGGTTTGACCTGAAACGCGAGTGGCCTCCATGCTTCACTCGCTTGAATCCCGAGCGAGTAGCGGGCCAACTGGGCACGCTGTTGCTGGCAAAGGAACCTGGCTGATGCAACTGGCTTTCGTACTGTACAAATATTTCCCGTTTGGCGGCCTGCAGCGTGATTTCATGCGCATTGCGCTTGAATGTCAGCAGCGCGGCCATCAGATTCGCGTCTACACCCTGATCTGGGAAGGCGATGTGCCGCCCGGCTTCGAGGTGCTGGTCGCGCCGGTCAAGGCATTCTTCAATCATCGCCGTAATGAAAAACTCAGCGCCTGGATGGAAGCCGACCTGGCCAAACGCCCGGTCGACCGTCTCATCGGCTTCAACAAGATGCCGGGTCTTGATGTGTATTACGCGGCCGACGGCTGCTTTGAAGACAAGGCTCAGAACCTGCGCAGCCCGCTGTATCGCAAATGGGGTCGTTATCGCCATTTTGCCGATTACGAGCGTGCTGTCTTCGCAAGAGATGCGAAAACCCAGGTACTGATGATCTCTGAAGTGCAGCAGCCCTTGTTCATCAAGCATTACGACACCCCACTGTCGCGCTTTCACTTGTTGCCACCGGGCATCTCGCCAGATCGTCGGGCACCACCCGATGCCGCCGACATTCGTGCGGGCTTTCGCAAAGAATTCGGCCTGGCAGAAGACGACTTGTTATTGGTGCAGATTGGCTCTGGTTTCAAGACGAAGGGCGTGGATCGCAGCTTGAAAGCATTGGCGGCTTTGCCTGCTGAACTCAAGAAGCGTACACGCCTGTTTGTAATCGGGCAGGACGACCCCAAAGTATTCCAGTTACAGAGCGCGGCACTGGGCTTGGGCGATCAAGTGACCTTCATGAAAGGGCGCAGCGACATCCCTCGCTTTTTGCTGGGCGCCGATATGCTGATTCATCCGGCCTACAACGAAAACACCGGGACTGTCCTGCTCGAAGCATTGGTGGCGGGGTTGCCCGTACTGGTCAGCGCTGTGTGTGGATATGCCCATTACATTGCCGAAGCCGATTGCGGTCGTGTGCTGGATGAGCCGTTCGAACAGGCTCAGCTCAATCGCTACCTGACCAGCATGCTCCAGGACGATGCGGCACGCAGTGCGTGGGGCCGAAACGGTCTGGCGTTTGCCGATTCAGCGGACCTTTACAGCATGCCGCAACACGCTGCAGACGTAATTCTGGCGGAGCACTATCAATGAAGCTGTTCCTTGCTGAACCATTCAAAAGCCTGTGGGCAGGTTGTGATGCGTTCGCCGAAGTCGAGGGCCTGAACGGTGAGGTCTACCGCGAACTCGAAGGGCGTCGCACCTTGCGCACCGAAGTGAATGGCCGCGGCTATTTCGTGAAAATTCACCGTGGCATCGGCTGGGGCGAAATCGCCAAGAACCTGGTGACTGCCAAACTGCCGGTACTGGGCGCGGGCAAGGAATGGGACGCGATCGAGCGGCTGCACCAAGTGGGCGTGCCTACCATGACTGCTGTGGCCTATGGCGAGCGTGGCAGCAACCCGGCTGCGCAACATTCTTTCATCGTGACCGAAGAACTCGCACCCACCACCAGCCTCGAAGACGTCAGCCTCAATTGGCGCAGTGAGCCTCCCGAGCCGCGTCTGAAGCGTGCCTACATCGCCGAAGTCGCACGTCTGGTCGGCATGATGCACCGGGCCGGGGTCAATCACCGTGACTGCTACATCTGCCACTTTCTGTTGCACACCGACAAACCGGTCACGCCTGACGATTTCAAACTGTCGGTCATCGACCTGCACCGTGCCCAGACACGTCGGGTGATCACGCCTCGCTGGCGTAACAAGGACCTGGCTGCGCTGTATTTTTCGGCACTGGACATCGGTTTGACCCGGCGCGACAAACTGCGGTTTCTGCAAGGCTACTTTCAGAAGCCGTTGCGAGAAATATTGACTCGGGAAGCCGCGCTGCTGAGTTGGCTGGATAAGAAGGCCGAAAAATTGTATCAGCGCAAATTGCGATATGGAGACGCGCTCTGATGGCGGGTTGGAATCTGGAGCCGGAGTATGCATTTCTGGCTGAGGACTTCGGTGATCTGGACGCAGTATTTGCCTTGCAGGGCGAGCGCCTGACACGTGATCCGCTGTCCGAAGTGATCAGGGTCGAGCGTGGCGGGATCAACTATTACGTCAAACGTTATGTCGGTGCAGGCAAAGGCCTGCGCCGTTACCTGGGCAGGCCGAGGGTCAAGTCCGAGTGGCAGAACCTCAAGCGGTTTGCCAAATGGGGCATTCCGACCGCTGAAGTCGTGGCCTGGGGGCTGGAGCGCAAGGGCGCAGCCTATGATCGCGGCGCACTGATTACCCGCGAACTGCCAGCGACCGAGGACATGTCTGCGTTGGCGCTGCGCAAGGACCCGTTGCTGACGGACCGTGGCTGGGTGGACGGCATCAGCCGCCAGCTGGCGTCCTACACGCGGATCATGCACGACAACCACTTTGCGCATAACGATCTGAAGTGGCGCAACCTGCTGGTGGACGACCATGCGCAGCTATTCTTCATTGACTGCCCCAACGGTGCATTCTGGTGGGGCTTCATGCTGCGTTACCGGATCACCAAAGACCTGGCATGCCTGGACAAGGTTGCCAAATATCACCTGTCAGCCACACAGCGGCTGCGTTTTTATCTTCAGTACCGCCAGCGAGCGCGTCTGAACGCGTCTGATAAAAAACGCATTCGTCATGTAGTGAGCTTTTTCGAGGGGCGCGAATGAGCGTTTTCATCGCCAGCGCCGATCGGCCCTTGCTTGAGCGCCAGGGCCTGACTGATTTCGAGTCGCTGTGGAACTTGAATCTGGAAGCCGTCGACGAGCCCAATACCGGGCGCGGTGGCTGGAGCAGCGTATTTCGTCTCGACCTTGAAGGGCAGGGGTTTTACCTCAAGCGCCAGAGCAATTACCTGACCCACACGCTGCATCATCCGTTTGGCGAGCCGTCGTTCTCCCGTGAATTTCGTAATATCAGCCGCTATCAGAAACTCGGGATACCTGCGTTGCAGGCGGCGTTTTATGGCGAGCTGAAAGTCGACAGCGAACGTCGGGCCATTCTGATGACACGTGCCCTGGACGGCTGGACCGATCTGGACGAGCTGTTGCAGCACTGGAGCGATCTGGATGCCGGGCGGCGGATAGCCATTCTGCATGCCTGTGGTCGACTGGCGCGCACGCTGCACGGCGCAGGTCAGATTCATGGGTGTTTCTACCCCAAGCACATCTTTCTTAAGTCCGATCAGGACAGCTATCAGGCACAGCTGATTGATCTGGAAAAGACTCGCCCGGTCATTTTTGGTCAGCGTGACCTGATCAAGGACCTGGAGCCTTTACTGCGCCGTGCGCGCATGTGGAGTGAAACCGAACAGCGCGAGCTGCTGGCCGCCTACCTTCATGCCAGTGCCGACAGCCCGCAGGTGGATGCCTGGAGCGCGCGTCTTGGCAAGCGAGGCCAGCATAAACGAGACCTTCAACACCGCGACCAGAAAGAGACCCGCTGATGCGTTTGTCTGAACTCAAGAACGCCGGACGCAAGCCCGAGCTGCCCATGAGCCTGACCCTGGCTGACGCAGCGGGCTCTGCCGAGCTGCAATTGCTGACCCTGCTGCGAGTATTGCCGGGGCAGCGATACGTTGGCGCCGGTGTCTGGCGCGGCCGGCCGGTGCTGGCCAAATTGCTGGTTGGCAACAAGGCGCCCCGGCACTTTCAACGTGAACTGGCGGGCGTCCGTCTGCTGGCCGGGCAGGGCCTCAAAACGCCGCTGTTGCTGGCCGACGGTTTGCAGGACGGCGAAGGCGGTTGGCTGCTGTTTGAATTTCTTGAAAACGCTCCGAGCCTGGGCGATGCCTGGGCAGATCTGCAACATCTGCAACCGCTGGCTGACGAACAGCAAGCGGTGCTCGGCGAGGCGCTGTCAGCCATTGCCGGGTTGCACGCCAAAGGCCTTTGGCAGGAAGACCTTCACCTGGACAACCTGCTGCGCCACAACGGTCATCTGTACTTGATTGACGGTGCGGGCATCCGTGCCGAACAGGCCGGACAGCCGTTGTCGCGCCAGAAAGTGCTGGAAAACCTCGGGGTGTTCTTTGCCCAGTTGCCGCGTGCATTCGAACCGTTTACCGAAGAGCTGCTGGTGTATTACCTGATGAGCAACGCCGAGCATGGTTTGCCGCTGGAAGCACTGCAAAAGCAGATCGACAAGGTACGCGCGTGGCGTTTGAAGGACTTTCTGGACAAGACCGGGCGTGACTGCAGTCTGTTCAGTGTTCAGGACAAGGCGTCAGGGTTTACGGCGGTCCGTCGCGAAGAAGAGGCCGCTATGCTGCCGGTGCTGGAGCAGGCGGACGCGTTGCTGGATCGGGGGCATTTGTACAAGACCGGTGGTGCTGCCAGTGTCGGGCGGGTCGAGATCAATGGCCGTACGCTGGTGATCAAGCGCTACAACATCAAGAATTTCGCCCATTGGCTAAAGCGTTTCTGGCGGCCAAGCCGTGCCTGGCATTCATGGCGCGAGGCCAATCGTCTGATGTTTCTGGGCATTGCCACACCCAAGCCTCTGGCTGTGCAGGAGCAGCGTGTACTGGGTTTGCGCCGCAAGGCGTATCTGGTGACCGAATTTCTGCCGGGTCCTGACATCATTGAGCGTTTTTCGCCGTTCGTGGACAACGCAGAGGTGCCTGAGGCCGAGCTGCGGGCACTGGACAGACTCTTCGAACAGTTGATCCATGAACGCATCAGTCACGGCGATTTCAAGGGGCACAATGTGTTCTGGCAGACAGACCGTTGGGCATTGATCGATCTGGATGCCATGCAGCAGCACACGTCTCAGGCTTCGTTCATGGTCGCCTTTGCCCGCGATCGCGCACGTTTCATGCGTAACTGGCCGGTGGACAGTGCGCTGCACAGGATGCTTGAGCAGCGCTTGCCAAAGGGTGAGACGGCCTGAGTCCGTCGTCACCCGTCTCGTCAGCTCATGAGGCTCAGCCCATGAACGTCAATTTTATCCCCCGCAGCGCATCGATCAGGCCATCCGTGTCGTCATAGCGCGTACCGTGTACCGATGCCCAGGTCGGACGCTCGATAAATACCTTGCCTTTGGTATCAACGTGCACGGGTGTGGTGTGCATCAGCGTGTCTCGTGAGCGGTGCACGATGGACTGCGAGCCCTCGCTGTCCTGCTGAAGCAGAAACATGCCGGGACGTGACAGTCGCTCCGAGACCGGCAGTGACTCGAATGGACGGTTCGCGACGGGCGGTGGGTAGACGCCCATCGACACCAGATAGTCGCCTTTCAGGCGCACCTTGCTTTTACTGATGCCGACGGCCAGCCAGGCGCCCGGATCTTTTATCACGGTGGTCGGCCGACTCTGCTCGACATCAACCACACGCAGGCCAATGCCGCCCTCCAGTTCAGCGAGACCGGGCACAATCCTCTCGTACGCGTTGGAGTGGCTGTTGCCCACCAAGGCAATCCATTTATGCGCGCCCATGACGTCCTGATGCTTGCGGATGGTGCGTGATGCAAAGAAATTCATCATCTGCTGGCGGGTTGTGGGCTGGTCGTCCGCGATCCCCTTGATGTGATAACTCGCGGCGCAGTCGATGGCGCGAATCTCGATACCCTGCTGTTGTGCCTTGTTGACCAGTTGCTCGAAGGTATAGATCTTCTGCGGGTCGGTGTGGTGGCCCAGGTCCAGCGTTTGCAGGTCATGCAGCAAGGTTTTGCTCATTTGGCCCGTTTCGAAGAAGCGGTCCAGGTCTGCCTGATGCAGATCGGTCAACAGATGTTCGAGGTACAGCGTCTTGACGTTGTTCTGCGCCAGCAAAGGCAGGTTGTCGATGATCAGCTTTTTGCTGGCGATCGAGGCATGCGCCTCGCCTACGACAATGGCGTCGGTGTGCTGAAAAAGAGTTTTCAGCAGGTCCGAAGTGCTGGTTCCAGGCGGCACCTCAGGTATTGACGGACGCGCCGGCAGCGATGCATTGATGACAATGCGAGCGTCCTGTTGCAGCTGTTTGCGCCGTTCGAAGAGTTTTTCACGCACGGCTCCCAATTCTTCATCCTGGAAAAAATAACGCTGATCCAGCCCGCGATGTTCAAAGCTGGCCAGGGTGTGCAGGGTCCCTCTGCTTTCGAAAGGCATGTCGTAGAACGTGTCTTCAAGGGACCGCTGGATGGCAGTCATCGGCGAGTTGGGTACCCAGTGTTCAGGTTCGGTGCGCTGCCAGCCGTGTGACTCGTCCCAGCGAAACAGATAGTCACCGGCCCACCCGCCTTCGGCCTCGTCGAGCTGTCTGCTGCCCAGTCGTCGCAACAGTGTCTGGTCAAGCAATGTAGTGGGCTGCGCAGCGGTGCCGGGGCCGGGGCCGGGGCCGATCATCATGGGGTTAGAGAAGCGCACGGTGAAATCGCTGTGTGCTGCAGCACCCACCGTAGTCGAGCTTAACGGGTTGGCGATGACCCGGATTGGATAACCCGCTGCAATGTCTTCGATGTGAACACTGATCGCGCCTTCCAGTGCCGCAATGCCAGGGATGTCGTTGTGTGCCACCACCAGCTTCTGATCCAGCAAGGCCAGCCAGCGCCGTGACGGGTTGGCCGCTGCATCGGCGCTGATGACTGTGTGTCCGAAGAAGTTGCTCATTTTCATGGCAGCATCAGGGTCTGCCACTGCGGCGCCCACCGGAAGGTTGGCCGACGGATAGCTGGCTGAAGAGCTGTAAGGGCGGACTTCAATGCCGTTTTTATGGGCTGCTTTTATGAGGTGGTAGTAATCATATTTGTGAGGCTGGTCGCCAAGCTCTCCCGCACTCAGGTCTCGAAGGTGATGTTTGATTTCACGCGAGCCGGAGCGGGTTTTTCCACCCAACTGTCGATAGCGATCGAGTTTCACCTGGTGTTTGTCGGTGAACAAGTGCTGCACGTACAGAACTTCGACGCCTTGTTCGGCCAGCAGCGGCATGTTGAGAATCAGCAGGCGTTTACTGGCGATGGATCGCGGCGCTTCACCGATAACGACACCGTTACTGTGGGCGAAAAGGTTCTCTATCAACGTATCCAGCCCGGTTTGCGGAGCCAGTGTTGGCAGCGCAGGGCGGGGCGGCAGCACTGGCGCCGCAAAAAACTGGTTGGCATCCTGGTACAGCTTGTCCTGAACAGCAGCGAGGGTTTCACGCATTTGCGAGTGATAGGCCTGAAAGTAGAACTCCATGCCCATACCGGTCGGGTCGAAGGGTTTGTTGCTCAGTACCGCGTACATATAGGGCTGCATCGGCGCGGGCATCTCGTAATCGCTCAGCACTGTGGCCGCTTCGCCTGCCGTGGCACCTTCTTCAGGCAGCGGCTTATAGTTTTCCGAACCGTCCAGTCCGCCGCCTCTGAGTTGCTGTCGGTCTATCTTCTGCCAACTGCCTTTTTCGTTCAGGTGCACAGGCTGTTTACCAAAAAAGGCGAACGGATTGGCCGGATCAATAATTTGCCAGCAACGCAGTCGGGCATCGAACTGCACGGCAAAGGTGCTGCCGGACAGGTCGATGTAATGCTTGCCGTTGATCGTGCAGACCCCTTGGCCATGGCCGCCGGTGTTGCGCGGCACGTTGTGCAACGAAACGTCCACCGCATAACCGGTACGGACGCCGGACGCGCTTTCTGATACCGGGCCCAGTGGCTGCCAGAGGCCGTCAGCCTGTCGTTTGACGAACTGTCCCGTTGCCTCGACCCTGGCCTGTGACGCGTCCAGTGTGTGAAACACTGGCATGTGTCCGTTGGCGTTCGGTGGCGCGATGAGGAAAGGTTGATCTTTGATGGTTACCGGGAACAGGTCTTCATAACGCGGTGGTGCCGATGGTTTCGGGACCGTGCGCAGCGCCACGGTTGACGACGAGCGTCGCTCAAGCCGGTGCACCAGACCGCCGAAGCCTCTTAGGCCAGAGCTCATGTCACCCGCTGCGCCCAGTCCATTGAGCAGCGCCGATATCACATACGCGTTGGCATTGTCGCCGTTACCCTCTGCCAGAGCCCGGAAGGCGTGGACGCTGTCATGCATGTACCAGAGTGTACCGACTGCAAAGCTGGCCGTTGGAAACGGCAAGGTCAGTGCCGTGGCAACGAGCTCGACGCTGATCCAGGCCATCCTGGTCAGCATGTCATTACGGCCGGTGGTGACGTCGTCCGTTTCACGCAGCTTGCGCTCTACCGGTTGGTTGAAGCAGGTATCGGCGAAGTCGGCAATGAACGCCTTGGGCAGGAACGGTGCCTTGCTTGCGTTGCCCTGCTGCATGTCTTTCAGGAAAAACGACAGGATCCGACCAGCCTGGAGTCGGCACCGGTCCTTGTAGTAGTCGATCATGCCAGCGGCGTTCAACGACGAAACGAAGTCGCTGAACAGCCGGAACTCGATGCCATCAGGCGCCTGCGGTGTGTACAGCAGTGCCGATTGACGAGTGCGGGTTGGCAGTATTGCGATGCAGCCCAGAACTGTTTCGACGTGATTGCCGGGAACGATCAATTGGTCGAAGCCGGTCAGGCCAGAGCCGATCAATGGCTTGTCGATCTCCAGTTGCAGGGGGTAAAGCGGATATTGCTCCCTGGTCTTGGCGTCGCTCAGGTGGGCGTTTTCGATAGCGTCCCGTAGCCATTCATATTGATAGCCATCGACCTGGCCTTTGAGGTGGCTGCGCAGTGCGGCGGCGCGCATCTGCAGTTGGGTGATCGCAACACTCGCCAGACGTCGGGATTCATAGCCCGGTTCGTCAGGGTTGAGCAGGGTGCCTCTGATCTGGGCGAGGTAGTCATCGGCAAGCCATTTGCCACGCACCGAACCGGTGAAGGACTGAGGCGTCAGCATGCTGATATCAACGCCCTGTGGGCCATCGAACCGTGCGTGCAGGTCTGCGCTGCTGCTGAACGGGTCCAGGCTGTCGTCGTAGCCGTTGCGCAGCAGGTCGGTGTAAGTGAGCGCCTCGCGCTCGGTGGTGATTACAATCAGGTCAGGGTCAACCGAGGCGTAGGGCACGCCCAGCAGTTTGCTGATCTGCTGGGTGGCCCGTTCGTGAACGTACTCCTCGAAGGGCGGCACGCGGGTACCCGGCGTGGCCTGGTAGTTGTACAGCGCTCCTGTTGCGGCATCTTCGAGGGCAACCAACTGCTGGCGTTGCTCGGGTGTTGCGTTCAGGTACCACTCGGGCGTATGAAGCGCCTGCCGGGAAAGTGCTACGCCCGTGTGGCGTGCGGTGATGACCTGCAACGCTGTTGCGTAGTCGGGAGCATCGACCAGCTGGACATAATCGGCCTGTGGATAGGGCTTGAGGCGCAGTGCGGACAGCTGCTGTTCGAGCGCAGGGCGGGGCGAAAGGTCCACTTGTTGAAGCAGGTAATCGCACAGCTCGTCCGACATCGCCCAACTGACCAGCTCATGCAGCAACTGCTTTACGTTATCGAAAGCCCAGAACTGTTGCGGGTGAGGCGCGTCCATGGCGACCATGATCAATCGATCCGGTCGACCCTGCTCGGTGTCTTTGCGAAACACCAGCAGCTTGCTCATCAGGTGGAGGCCGCCAAGCTTGATCTGTTGCACATGAAACCGTGGGTCAGTCGAGACCGCTTTCGGGTGGGCAAGTGCTTCGACAATGTCGAAGTCCTGCGCTTGAATATGGCCCTGCATCTGGGCTGCATGGGCCAGCTCGGTTATCTGGGTGCGAGCCAGGGTGCGAATCAATGCCTGATTGTGTTCGTTCTGGTAGGCCGTGCGCTGAAAATTACTGAATTTGCCGCGTACATCGAGCTCATCGATGAGACGCGCAAGGTAAGCCATATCCAGTAACGCGTAGTCAGCGCCCAGTGGCGCACTCTTGTAGCTGAGTCGGGTTCGTTCAAGGAAGTCCGACCCGCTTGCGCTGTCACCGGGATGCAGACCATACAAGGCTGACTCCACCAGCGAGCGCGCCACCGTGTAGGTTTCGCCAGTCACCGGCAGACTTCGATCGGTGCTGACGATGATGTCATCCGGCTCCAGCGCATAGCCGAAATCGTCGGCCAGCCGCATGCGCAGGTGGGCCCGGGCGAAATCCAGCGGGGAGGCTGCAGCTCCCAACACGCTGTGTACCGCCATTCGTGCCTGCTGGTGGTGTGCCATGTGTTCGGCATGGGTGTTCAGGTCTTGCCCGCTGGCGTTCTTGATCCAGTCCGGCAGGCTGCGAAGGTACTGGCTTTCGAGATGTTTCAGTTCGCGCAGCTCCAACATGGCAGCGGGTCCGAACAGGCCGCGCATGTTGATTGCCTGTTGAATCAAGGCCCGCAGCTCGCTTCTCGCCTGAATGTCTTCGCGCAGACAGGCGTGGCGGATGTCCTCGCGCTGCTTGTTCAGCAGGCTGTCCATGGCATGCGCGAAGGGCGCGTCCGGGATCTGTTGCAACTGAATGTCGGTGAGCGCGAACGGTTCGCTGTACAGGTCCGGGTCATTGCTGGCCTGTGCCATCGCATCCTGATACTGCTGCTCAAGATTGCCCAGCAAGGCATGCTGCAGTGTCGGTGAGCCAAGCCACTCAACGAGCGTGTCGCACAAGTCTCTCTGGCTGTTGAAACCCTTGATGCCGACCCCCGGCAATGCCAGCAGTGTATGTCCCTGGGGATGCGTCATTACCAGCGCGCCTGCTATTTCTACGGGCAGCTCGTCCTGCAGGTGAATGTGCAGGGAGAAGCAGGTCATGGATGCGTCAGTCGAACCCTGCGGCTGTGCAATGCTCGCATGCAAGCCAGTGGCGTGGGCGGGATCAAGATCGCCTTCATGCAGCTTGACGCTGATTTCGTCGTGCAGGGCCTGCTGCAGATTGGCCAGAAAACCCTGGTAGCGCGTCTCGCCGGCCGTTGACGGGGCGCTCCAGTAATCATCGATCTGCTGGAGCAGCACCGAGGTCTCCGAGTCGCGCTCGGCAGCAGGGGCTTTGTGGATAATTGCATCCAGCAAGGGGCTGTGGGGGGCGGGTAACTGATTGAGTTCGGTGGCCGTCAACAGACTGAGTTCGCCCAGTCTTTTCAGTGCTGCCGAGGCGCCAGGCGCTGTTTCAGCGGGCTTCAGAGAGATGGGTGTGAGTGTATGCATTGAATTCATTCGTCCTTGAATGCGCTGTGCGCACGTTTCGTCAACAGCCATGAGGCCGTTAGGGGTGTCGCCAAACTAATCAGAATCCAGGGACGGCTGGGCGTAGATAGTTATCGCTTGCACAGATCGCGTTATTTTCAAAGACAGCCCTCTGGCACCGGGCTTGCGCCGGATCTTGCGGCCCAGGCTTTCAGCACCGAGCCAAAACGGCGGTCATTACGCTATAATCCCGCCCTTTAGCTGTCCCCAGCCCGCTGTGCGGGGGCACATTTTTACTCGGGCACCCTGCGCCCGCATGCAGACTAAAGAGGCTAGACCCCAGTGGCATTGACGATTCTTGGCCTGTCCGGCGCCCTTAGCCATGATCCTTCTGCTGCGCTTTATATCGACGGCAAGCTGATCGCAGCAGCCGAAGAAGAGCGCTTCGTTCGCGACAAACACGCAAAGAACCGCATGCCCTACGAGTCGGCGAAGTTCTGTCTTGAACAGGCCGGTATCAAGCCTTCCGACGTCGATGTGGTTGCGATTCCGTTCGCGCCAATCAGCCTGTTCGGCAAGGCACGCTGGCATTATGCCAAGCGTTACTGGTACGCGCCTGATCGTGCGCTCGATGCGCTGCTGATGGGTAATCGCCGTTACAAGCGCTACCGCAACAAGATCGTCTGGTGCCTTGAGCAATTGGGCTTTGATCCGAAAAAGATCAAGATCGAGCCAGTGGAGCACCACTTGGCCCACGCTTCCAGCGCATATCACTGCTCCGGTTTTACCGAAAAAACCGCGATCATGGGTATCGATGGCAAGGGTGAGTACGCCACGACTTTCTTCGGCTACGGCGAAAACGGCAAGATCCACAAGATCAAGGAATTCTTCGATCCAGACTCGCTGGGTGGCCTGTATGGCGCGATCACCGAGTTCCTGGGTTTCGAAATGCTGGATGGCGAATTCAAGGTCATGGGCATGGCGCCGTATGGCGACGCCAGCAAGTACGACTTTTCGCGACTGGCCACCTTTGAAAACGGCGAACTGATCATCAACACCGAGCTGGCTAACGTCATCGGTCTGCGTCGCTACAAGGAAAACGGCAAGGGCTTCTACTTCTCGCCGAAGCTGATCGAGTGGCTGGGCCCGAAACGTGTGGGTGACGTGGCGGACGAACCCTACATCCATTACGCCGCGAGCATGCAGGCTCTGTTCGAGAAGCTGGCGCTGCAGATGATGGATCACTATCTGGGCGACATCCTCAAGGAAACCGGCAAGATCGCCTTCGCCGGTGGCTGTGCTTTGAACGTCAAGTTGAACCAGCGCATCATCGCTCGCCCGGAAGTTAAGGAGCTGTTCGTTCAGCCTGCTTCCGGTGACGCCGGTACTGCGGTGGGCGCTGCGGCCTACGTGTCGCATGCCCGTGGCGTGCCGGTCGAGAAGATGGAGCACGTCTATCTTGGCCCTTCGTACAGCAACGAAGATGTGATCGCGGCCTGCGCCCGGCACCCGAGCAAGCCAGTCTGGCGCCAGATCGAAAACACCCCTGAGCGCATCGCCGAAATCATGGTCAAGGGCAACCCGGTTGCCTGGTTCCAGGGCCGCATGGAATTTGGTCCGCGCGCATTGGGCGGCCGTTCGATCATCGGTTGCCCGAGCGTGGCTGGCGTCGCCGACCGTATCAACCACCAGATCAAGTTCCGCGAGCGCTGGAGGCCTTTCTGCCCGTCGATGCTCGACACCGTTGCACCGCAGATGATCAAGATCGATCACCCGGCGCCGTTCATGACTTTCACCTTTGAAGTGGCTGAAGAGTGGAAAACCCGCGTGCCGGAAGTCGTCCACGAAGACGGTACATCGCGTGCTCAGGTACTCAAGCGCGAATACAACCCGCGCTACTACGACATGATGAAAGCGCTGGAAAACCTGACGGGCAATGGTGTGTCGCTCAACACCTCGCTCAATCGCCGTGGTGAGCCGATGATCTGCTCGCCGACCGATGCGCTGAACATGTTCTTCGGCTCGGACCTTGAGTATTTGATCATGGAAGACATTCTGGTGATCAAAGAAGGCGTCGAGGCTCATGACACGCTCGGCTGAACGTCACGTACTGCAGTTCTGTCACGGCTATGACGGGCCGTTTCTGGACTGCGCACGTCAATACGCCAGCCTGTTCGCCGGCAAGGGCTACCGTGTCACCACGGTATTTCTGACCGGCGCTGCAGACCCGGACGTGGTGGCAGACTGTGGTTCGGACGAAGTACTGTTCATGGAGTACAGCTCCAGCGCCATTCGTGGCCTGAAGCTGGGTGCCATTCGTGATCTGCGCAAAATCGCCGCGACCCGTAACTTCAGCTTCTGCATCGCGCATCGATTCAAACCTGTCTATATCGCCTTGCTCGCCACACGCTTGCAGGTGATCGGTGTGCATCATGCGTTCGGTGACTATCAGCGCCGCAGTCGCAAGCTGTTCGCCAATCTGTTTCGCAAACGCTTGAGTTTGCTGGGTGTCTCTGACGCAGTGCGGGACGAGATCCGCAGCAGCCTGCCCAAGTGGCCCGCTGAGCGTATTCAGACCCTGTATAACCGTATTGACATCGAGCAGCTGCAAGGCAGCCAGTTCAGCGCGGAGGATGCCCGGGTCGAGCTGGGTCTTTCGTCCTCGGCGTGGGTGGTCGGCAATGTTGGTCGTCTGCACCCGGACAAGGATCAGGCGACGCTGCTGCGCGGTTTTGCCGAAGCCTTGCCGAGCCTGCCGGAAAACAGTCAGCTGGTGATTCTGGGCAAGGGCCGTCTTGAGGAAACGCTCAAGGACCTGGCACGGGAACTCGGCATCGGCGCACATGTGCTGTTTCTCGGTCAGGTTGCCGATGCACGCCGCTATTTCAAGGCGTTTGATGTGTTTGCCCTGAGTTCCGACCACGAACCCTTTGGCATGGTGTTGCTTGAGGCGATGGTCGCAGGCGTGCCGCTGGTGGCGACATCGTGTGGCGGTGCCAAGGAAGTCGTCGAAGATGTCGGCCTGTTGTTCCCGCTGGGCGATGCACATAGCCTTGCCCAAGGCTTGATCCACATGTCCCGACTGGACGCCGATCAACGTCAGGACTGCGCCGAGCGGATGCTTTCTCGCTTGCGCGAGCGTTTTTGCGACCATGCGGTACGCGATGTCTTCTGGCGTTTGCCGCACGTCATCCGCCTGACAGCGGAGTCCTGATGCTCAACCGACTCAAAAGCTGGCGCGAGCGCGGCTGGACCGCGATTGACGCAGATACCTACGCACAGGCCTGGCACCGTTTGGGCGGTAGTGTGGCGACTCACCCTCAGGTGGTCGAGCGCTTGTCAGGGCTGGCCGGTATCGCCGTGCGCTACCTGGCATGGGAGCAGGGCGGCGAGATAAAGGCCGCGATTGCGACCTGGGGGCGTTCACTGGCGTTGTCCAAGGACGAGCTCAAGCGTCACGGCAAGAAAGGGCTGTTTGACCTGGGTAATGCCGAGCTGATTCTGCCCATTGCCGATGATGCACAGGTGCCTGTGCGTCATCGCGCACGTTATGTCTCTTCGCTCAACGAAGGGCGGGTCAGCACGTTCAAGACTCAAGCCGAATCGCTGGCCATGGCGCGCACGCCCGAGGACCTGTCCAAGAAATTCCGCTACAACCAGCGCCGCGAGCTGCGCTTGCTCGAAGAGGCGGGCGGTACGCTGCGTCCGGCCAGTGAGTTCAGCAGCGCCGAATTCGCCCGCATCTACTGCGATCTTTTTCAGCGCCGCTGGGGTTTCGAGGCCACTGGAGCACGGCACAAGGCCGAGGTCATCGAGTTGCTGCGCGAGTGGCAGGTCGGCTCGGTGGTGTTTCTCAATGATGCGCCGGTTGCCATTCAACTGGTGTACCGCGTCCAGGCTCCGCAGTGGGTCAGCATTGAATATGTCAACGGCGGGGTTGATCCTGAAACCCGCGACTTCAGTCCCGGCAGTGTGCTGAGCTTCGTCAACACCCAAAGCGCCTGGGAAGATGCGCGGGCGCTGGGCAAGGCACTGCGTTTTTCGTTCGGTCGCGCTGACCGCGAGTACAAGGACCGCTGGTGCAATCCTGTGCCGGTGTTCCAGATTTGAGCCGCAAACAGCAGTTGCTCAAGCGCCATCGCCGTAACAAGCGCCTGGTGCTGATCGCAGGCCTGTTGCTGCTGATCGCCATGGGTGTGCTTGTGGCCTGGTGGTGGGCGCCGGTGTTGGCCCTGGCTGTATGGGTCGCTCACGAAGCCTGGTTTGCCGACCACCTGTTCTACTCGCCAACCGACGACTATCAGTACAACTTCCCCGCCGAGAACGAAGTGCCAGGCTTGCGCCTGGACGCTGGCCGGCTGCGGGTCGATACGCCGCTGCAGCTGTCGGGTGATGAAACGCTCGTACTCGCGGTAACGATCAAAAGTGGCTGGCTCGGACGTTTTCTGGACCCGGCCGTCCAGTTGCGGGGTTCGGAACTCGTCGACAGTCAGGCTTTCGAGCGGGGCGTTGATGGCGTGCGTTATCTGAACCTGACCGGGTTTGCACCGGCAGTGGCGGCAGGCAACCTGAGCATCGAAGGGCGTCATTGTGCTATCCGGGGTACGCCGCGTCTGTGGGTGTTCCGTCAGCCTGATCCGCGTCAGCAGCGGGTAATGATCATTGCCCCGCATGCCGATGATGCCGAGCTGGCCGCGTTCGGCCTGTACAGCCAGGCCCAGGAAGCTTGGGTCGTGACGCTGACGGCCGGTGAAATCGAAGCAGAACATTATCAACAGATGGGCATGTCACCCGCTGAAGCCGCCCGCATGAAGGGCAGGCTGCGCGCCTGGGACAGTGTTGCCGTGGCGCGCTGGGGCGGTGTGCCCGAGTCGCAGTGCGTGCAGCTTGGCTATTTCTGCCTGCAGTTACCTGCCATGCAAGCTGCGCCGGACACGCCGGTCGGCTCGCGGGAAGCGGATCTGATGGATACCCGGCTGTTCCGCCAGTTCAACCCGTTTGCCTTGCCCGGCGATGACGGTCAGCCGACCTGGAACAACCTGTTAGCGGACCTGCGGGCCCTTCTGCTCAAGGCCCGACCTCAGGTCGTGGTCATGCCGCATCCAGCCATTGACCCGCATCCCGATCACATCTGTGCTCAGGCAGCAGTGCGCGAGGCGCTGGCCGGGCTTGAGTGGCAGCCAGAAGTCGTACTCGGTTACGCAAACCACTTGCACGACAATGATCGATGGCCAATGGGCGATGCCTACACCGGGATCAGCCTGCCGCCGGTATTCGATACTCAGTTGTCGCTGGTGCCTTACAGCCTGTCATTGTCAGTCTCGACGCAACGGGACAAGGCCATGGCGCTGGGCATGATGCACGATTTGCAGCCGCCGATGCCTTTCAAGCGTCGTGTGCGTCGATGGTTACAGCGGCTGCTGGCGGGGCGCCGTTGGCCAGCCGAAGGCGAAAACGAATTTTTCCGTAAAGCGGTGCGTCGACACGAGTTGTTCTGGCGCAGCCGTGATATCTGATCAAGCAGTCGCAGTACTGCAAGGAAAACAATGAAAGTCCTACTTCTGGTCCAGAAAGAGCAACGCGCGATTCTGGATCGTCTTTACGACGGTATCGCCGCTCACTGCGAATGCGAGGTGCGCTGGCTGGACTCCGCGCAGCAGCGCAATCTGCGTGGCTATTTCCGGCGTGAAGTCGACGTCACCTGCTATGACCGAATTGTCTTTTTTCTACGGTTCAAGCAGGAAGTCCGGCAGGTCGGCTTCATCCGTACGATCCCCAATCTGGTCATTCTCGAACACGATGCCTATCAGAATTACATCGCCTGCAAGTACACAGGTAAATTCAGTGCGCACTACCGCAAGCTGCAGTGGGCGCGCGTGATCTGCTCCGGGTTCATGGTCAGCGAGCGCCTGCGTGGTGAAGGCTTCGATGCGGTGTTTGTCCCCAAAGGCTACGACCAGACCTTGTTGCAGTGGCAGGATCGCGAGCGTGACATCGAGCTGGCGTTCGTGGGCAGCACCAATAGCGTGGCCTACAGCGGTCGCAAAGCGCTGCTCGATGAGCTGGGTCGTGTTGAGCCCTTGCTGGTGACCCGAACCAAGTCGGGTAAAGAGTATTGCGACACGCTGAACCGTATCCGTTTCTTTGTCAGCGCGGATGTCGGCATGGGCGAATACATGATCAAGAACTTCGAGGCCATGGCCTGCGGATGCGTGTTGTTTGCCTTCGACCAGGGCGCCGACGAAAATCGTGCCCTCGGTTTTGTCGACATGCACAACATCGTGCTTTATCGGGATATCCCTGAACTTCGTCAAAAACTGGACCAATTGCGCAAGGATGATGCACTTGCGGCCGACATATCACGCAACGGACAAATTCTGGTCGAGGAGCGGTTTACCTTTCATGCTCTGGGCCGATCAATTGTCGAGCACATGGTTGCGCCGTTGCGGCCCATGCCTGCAGCACGCTGGATTGATCGTATTCGGTCTCGTTGGGCGTGGTAATGCCTTTGAACCCTTAAAGATTGGGAATACATGATGGTATTCAGTGAAAACAGTGAGATCACGCTGGTTGTCACCAGTTGCGGTCGATTTGACCTGTTAAAAAGCACTCTGGAAACATTTGATCGTTTCAATACGGCACCCATACGCCATGTTCTGATCACCGAAGATTCTGGCGATGCACAGGTTCAGGACTGCATCCCCGAGCACTGGCGCGTGCATACCCGGTTCATCATCAACAATCCCAAACTGGGCCAGATGCGCTCGGTCGATGCCGCGTACGCACTTATCGAGACGTCGTGGGTGTTTCATTGCGAAGACGACTGGGATTTCTACCGCCCTAATTTCATCGAAGAGTCCATGACTCTGCTGGAAAACGATCCGCAGGCATTGCAGGTCTGGCTGCGCAGCTACAATCATGATCTACGTACACACAGCCCTTACGTTTTCCTGAATGAGCGTGAGGTTGTTGAGGGAATCCCTTTCTACAAGCTGGGATCGCACAAGGCGGAGTGGCAGGGTTTCTCTTTCAATCCGGGGCTGCGCCGTCTTTCAGACTACAAACAGCACGCGCCCTACGCAGAACGCGGCGGAGAGAAAAAACTTTCACAATTGTTTGCCTCAGAAAACCGGTACGCTCTGATTCTGGAGAACGATGCTGTGCTGCACACCGGTTTCGGTGAGCATGTGGTGGTACCGCAGGAGCGGCTGGACAAAGAACGTCGCAAGCGTCGGGATCGCCTCAAGCTGATCGCTGCCGTGATCATTGGAACAGGAATAGGTTGGTTGCTCAATAATGTCAGTTGACCAGGCTGGTATCGCAAACAGTAAGGTTCAGATCTACTTTGGTGCAGTACTTGCCGTCTTTATCCTCAGCTTCATGCTGGGGACGTCCTCCAAGGCGACCAATAATCTGTTTTACGCCTTCATGGCCTTGCCTGCGCTTTACGTGCTGGTCAAGCACCGTGGCGCCGGGATTTTCGCGCAGCCATTAGGCATCGCCTGGGCAGTGTTCATGGCCTGGTTTTTCGTTCCCGCCGTCTATTCGCAGGACTTCCAGTTCTACAAGCACATTGTCTACGTCAGCCTGTTTGTTTTTGCCATCGGCGGGCTGGTAAACAGCCAGTTTCTGCATAAGGCAGGAGTGGCGCGCGGGCTGTTCTGGGTCATCTGCTTATATGTACTGGTCTCCAGCGTTCACAGTTGGGTGACAGGGCAGTTCGAGTTTGGCAAGCGCGTGGAGATATTGCCTGCACGCATGGCCAACGTGATTTACACCAGCGCCTGGCTGGTCGGTGCTCTTGGCCTGGCATTGCCTGTCTGGTTGAAGGAGCGCCGCTGGGTCGAGGGCGCCAGTGCAATTGTGCTCACTCTGGTAATTGCAGCGCTCATTGTGCAGACCCGCACCGCGCTGGTGGGCGCGGCCTTTCTGTTTGGTATATGCACCCTGTATTCGCTGTATCGCTTTCCCAAACCCACCCTTGTCACATTGTTGGTGCTGGCGGTAGCCACGGGCATCGCCTTCTGGGTGGTCAAGGACGAGCAATGGGTCAAGTTGCTGATGGTCAGGGGTGATTCCTACCGCATCGAACTGTTCGAGATCATGACAGGCGAGTGGAGCAACTGTGGCTGGTTCCTGGGCTGTGGCGTGGATTTCGTGACCACCAAGACGCTCACGGGCGGGATGGCGATCCAGCATCCGCATAACATCTTCGTCTCGTTGGGTGTCTACACCGGGGCCATGTCGCTGGTGCTGTTTATCGTGGTCATGGCCATGACACTCTGGAGCGCCCTGCGTCTGCGCAGCCCATGGGGACTGTATCTGGCGTCCTCGCTGGTGATGCTCAACTTCGACGGCAGCAAGCTGGTTGGCAATCCGGATGAACTCTGGGTGCTGGTGCTGTTGCCTGCTGCGGCGATTCTGGCGCGCGTGGTGCAAGAGCGTCATAAGCTCGCCTGATGCGCTGATTGATCAATGAAAACAGAGAGGCCGCCTTGCAGGCGGCCTCTCTGTTTGTGCTCAATCCGTTTGGCCTACTTGATGGCCTGCGTCAGCTCCACCGGCGTGCACATCGATTGGGCGCTCAGATACCCCATGAAGAACGCCGGGTTTGCGTTACCCAGCAACCACTGCCGGTCTTGCGGATAGCGCAGCATGTGCTTGAAGTTGCGCAGGCGCATGGTCTTGCGCAAAGGCCGCCGGTAAGTACGCATGTCGGCGATGTCGATCAGGCCCAGAGTGCCTTCTGGCGTGAGAATGACATTGCCAAGGTGCGCCGAGCGAAAGTACACGCCTTTTTCGTGCAGGCTGGCAATGAAGCGTCCCAGTTGCATGCGCAGGTCATCATCCTCGGCGGCAGTATCCAGCAGTTGGCGCAGCGTGTTGCCAGCCAGCGGATTGTAATGAACGGCATCGCGCGCGATCTCGGCAATCCGGTAAACGGTGCGGACCTGCGGGCAGGGGATCGACCGCTCGGCCAGCGTGACGCAGTTGTCGGCAAAGCGTTGCGCGTAGGGGTACCAGGCAGCCGAACTGATGAATCTTTTGCGTCGAAACAGTTTGAGCATTGAACCGTCACTCAAACGTAGTACTTTGTCGCCCGTGCCATCGGCTTCAAGCACTTCGGCACCTTGAACCAGGGCAAGGTAGTGGGCGTGGTCGAGCGCTTGCATCAATACTCCGGATTCTACGCCGCAAGGGCTGGACGGGCCGCCTATGTTACCGCAGCAGGCCGTCGCGAAAACCGCTTGTGATACAATTCGCCTTCTTTTTAATACGACGGATTCTCATGACAACCTCCGAATCGTCCGCCACTTCCAGCGTGAAAATTTACTTCCGCTTGTTGTCTTACGTGCGTCCGTATGTGGGCATTTTCCTGCTCAGTATCCTTGGTTTCGTGATTTTTGCTTCGACCCAGCCGATGCTGGCGGGGATTCTCAAATATTTTGTCGACGGCCTGAGCAATCCTGAGGCTGTTCTGTTTCCCAACGTTCCTTACCTGAGAGACCTGCAGTTGCTGCAGGCCGTGCCGCTGCTGATCGTCCTGATCGCTGCGTGGCAGGGGCTGGGGTCGTTTCTGGGTAACTATTTTCTGGCCAAGGTCTCGCTGGGGCTGGTGCACGACCTGCGTGTCGAGCTCTTCAATAAATTGCTGGTATTGCCCAATCGCTATTTCGATACCACCAATTCGGGCCATCTGATCTCGCGCATTACCTTCAACGTCACCATGGTCACCGGCGCGGCAACCGACGCCATCAAGGTGGTGATACGTGAAGGGCTGACCGTTGTTTTCCTGTTCATCTATCTGCTGTGGATGAACTGGCAACTGACCCTGGTGATGCTGGCGATTCTGCCGGTGATTGCAATCATGGTGGGCAGTGCCAGCAAGAAATTCCGCAAGCAGAGCAAGAAGATCCAGGTGGCGATGGGCGATGTTACGCATGTGGCGTCTGAAACCATCCAGGGCTATCGCGTGGTTCGCAGCTTCGGCGGCGAAGAGTACGAACAGAAGCGCTTTGCCAGGGCCAGTGAGAGCAACACCAACAAGCAACTGCGGATGACCAAGACCGGCGCTATCTATACGCCGATGTTGCAACTGGTCATCTATACCGCTATGGCGGTGCTCATGTTTCTGGTGCTGTTCCTGCGCGGTGACGCGACGGCTGGCGATCTGGTTGCCTACATCACTGCGGCCGGCCTGTTGCCCAAGCCGATCCGTCAGCTTTCTGAGGTCAGCTCGACCATTCAGAAAGGCGTTGCCGGTGCGGAAAGTATCTTCGAACAGCTGGACGTCGAGCAGGAAGTCGATACCGGTAGCATTGAGCGTGATCGCGTTTCGGGCCGTCTGGAAGTGAAAAACCTGAGCTTCTTCTACCCACAGACCGAGCGTCAGGTACTGAACGACATCAGTTTCTCGGCAGAACCAGGGCAGATGATCGCACTGGTCGGGCGTTCGGGCAGTGGCAAGTCCACGCTGGCCAATCTTATCCCGCGCTTCTACGTGCACGAAACCGGCGAAATCCTGTTGGATGACGTAGAAATCAACGACTATCGCCTGCGTAACCTGCGCAAGCACATTGCTCAGGTCAATCAGAACGTCACATTGTTCAATGACACCATTGCCAATAACATTGCCTATGGCGATCTTGCCGGTGCGCCGCGAGCCGATATCGAAGCCGCTGCCGCTGACGCCTACGCCAAGGAGTTCATTGATCAACTGCCGCAAGGCTTTGACACTCAGGTCGGTGAGAACGGCGTCCTGCTTTCCGGTGGTCAGCGTCAGCGTCTGGCGATTGCCCGCGCCCTGCTCAAAAACGCGCCACTGCTCATCCTCGACGAGGCGACTTCTGCACTCGACACCGAGTCGGAGCGCCATATTCAGGCTGCGCTGGATCAAGTGATGAAAGGGCGCACGACGCTGGTGATTGCTCACCGCCTGTCGACTATCGAAAAAGCCGACATGATCCTGGTCATGGATGCGGGCAAGATCGTCGAGCGCGGCACCCATTCCCAGTTGCTGGCGCAGAACGGTTATTACGCCCGGTTGCATGCCATGGGCCTGGACGAGCCGGCTCCGGTCGGGGCCATTTGAGCTCCGGTCTTTTCGCGTGCTGACGCAGGCTGCGTAAACCGTCGCCTGCGAAGGCGCAATTACGTGCCTGCGCGAGTCTGAATCGCGCAATGCAGCTTTCGGTCCCCTGCACAGTTTGCCTGTCCTGAACAGCCTGCCTGTTGCAAACCCCTGTGCTAAGATTCCGCCCCTGTCCATTTTCTAGTACGGGTTGTTCGATGAAGTTATCCATGCCGCGCTTTGATCAGGCCCCCGTCCTGGTGGTTGGCGATGTCATGCTCGACAGATACTGGCATGGTGGTACCTCGCGTATTTCCCCGGAAGCGCCAGTGCCCGTGGTCAAGGTCGATCAGATCGAGGACCGTCCGGGCGGTGCCGCCAACGTTGCCTTGAACATCGCTGCTCTTGGCGCACCCGCCTCGCTGGTTGGCGTTACCGGTGAAGACGAGGCGGCAGACAGCCTGACCAACAGCTTGAAAGCAGCCGGCGTGCGTGCGCGCTTTCAGCGTATTGCCCATCAGCCGACCATCGTCAAATTGCGCGTCATGAGTCGTCACCAGCAATTGCTGCGTATCGACTTCGAAGAACCTTTTGCCACCGATGCCGCTGCATTGAGTGCCGAAGTCGACGACCTGCTCGACGGCATCAAGGTGCTGGTACTGTCCGATTACGGCAAGGGTGCGCTGAAAAACCATCAGGCGCTTATTCAGGCCGCCAGCAAGCGTGGCATTCCCGTGCTGGCCGACCCCAAGGGCAAGGATTTCGCAATCTATCGCGGCGCCAGCCTCATTACCCCTAACCTGAGTGAGTTCGAGGCGATTGTCGGTCACTGTGTGGACGAGACCGAGCTGGTCGCCAAAGGCGCGCAGTTGATGAGTGACCTGGACCTGGGCGCGCTGCTGGTCACCCGTGGCGAGCATGGCATGACCCTGCTTCGTCCTGATCATCCCGCGTTGCACCTGCCTGCCCGCGCTCGCGAAGTGTTCGATGTGACCGGTGCGGGCGACACGGTGATTTCCACTCTTGCCGCCGCTATTGCCGCGGGTGAAGAGCTGCCTCACGCCGTTGCGCTGGCCAATCTGGCGGCCGGGATCGTGGTCGGCAAGCTGGGCACCGCCGCCATCAGCGCTCCAGAGCTGCGTCGCGCCATTCAGCGTGAAGAAGGTTCCGAGCGCGGCGTGCTTGGCCTTGAGCAGTTGCTGCTGGCGGTCGACGATGCACGTGCCCACAACGAACGCATTGTGTTCACCAACGGATGTTTCGACATCCTGCATGCGGGCCATGTGACCTATCTGGAGCAGGCGCGGGCGCAGGGTGATCGCTTGATCGTCGCGGTCAACGATGACGCCTCTGTCAGCCGTCTCAAAGGGCCGGGTCGTCCGATCAACAGTGTTGACCGTCGCATGGCCGTGCTGGCCGGTCTGGGCGCTGTGGACTGGGTAATCAGCTTTGCGGAAGGTACCCCTGAGAACCTGCTGGCCCACGTCAAGCCGGATGTTCTGGTGAAGGGCGGCGATTACGGGATCGATCAAGTGGTCGGCGCCGACATCGTGCAAGCATACGGCGGCGAAGTACGGGTGCTGGGGCTGGTGGAAAACAGCTCAACCACGGCCATCGTCGAGAAAATTCGCGGTCAGTAGACCTGTAACATCACGCGTGAACTGGCCGGTTCGCGCTGCTTGCCCGGCAGGATGAATGCTTGCCGGGCAAGTGAATCATTTACCGAGACTGCTGCGTGCCAGTTGCAGCAGTTCACGGGCTCTGCCAGTCAGGCGTTTGAGGCCGGTCTTTTTCGCCGGCGGGGTCATGCCTTGCTGCCGCAACCAATCCTTCCAGCGAATGCGCTCCTCGCGTACCACCCAGCCGTCCTGGGCGGCGAAGCTTTCTGCCAGATACAAGCCACGAGTACCCGCTGGCACCAGCTTGTCGCGCTTGAGCGTGTAAAGCTCAGGCAGCGGCGTGCCGTTTTCCAGAGGCATCAGGTACAGGTCGGGCTTGCTTCGGTTAAGGCGGGCGACCAGTTGATCGTTTTCGAGTACTTCATCGACATGAAACAGGCTGATGGGACGTGCCTCCTTGGGGATTTCCAGGCGCATGTCATAAATCAGCTGTAACGAGGCGGTGGGCAGGTGCACGTAGGCTCTGGGGCGTTCGAGCAGCGGCAGGTTGCCGTTGCGCACCGGCCGGGCCGCCCCGGAAAGCGGGCTCAGGCGAAACGGCATCGCCTCTCGGTAATGCAATGCGGCGGCGTAAGGGGCAGGCAGCCAAGTTTCCTTGAACAGCCCGCTGAGCCAGCCTTGTGGTGTTTCAATCAAGCACTCTTCTGCCACTTCCTGAATGGCGGTGTGCAGCGGCAAAGCCAGTTCATGCGCGGGTACGTAACCGGAGATCAGCTTGAGCACCACATCGCCCCGGTCCTGGCGGCGTTGTCGGACCAGCACCCAGTAATCACGATTCTGCCAACTTATCGTCAGCCTGATGGACACCCCGAGATTGGCCAGTTCGGTGTCGAATCGCTCTGTGTCCGGCACCTCGATCTTGCGTCGACGCTGCAGGGTCTGGGCAAAGTTCATCGGCATGCCGACGCTCTGATAGGTCAGACCTTCGGGCGTGGCTTCGACGAATAACGGCAGCGTTTTGAAGTTGCTCGGATTCTTGCGAATCAGCGTGCGCGGCATATCGGCTCCTTCTTGCGTTGGGGTCGGCCGCCCAAATCAGGCTTGACGGCAAATCACTGCAGCGGCGGTTGCAACGTTGTGAGCCAGATGCAGAGGGTTAATGGTCCCGACAATAGCACTGGCCACGCCCGGATGTTCAAACAGCAGCTGGAAACTCGCGTGTACCGGGTCGATGCCTGGGGTCAGGCAGACATGGCCGCTGGCCAGCGCTTTTTTCACCAGAATGCCTTTACCGTGCGCAGCAGCGTAGTCCAGAACCGGCTTTTCACCCTGTTGATCAAGGTTGTAAGTAACCATGGCGCAATCGCCTTCGCGCAGGGCCAGCAAGCCACCCTCGACGGTCTTGCCGGAAAAGCCGAAGCCACGGATCTTGCCTTCGCGCTTGAGCTCGGCAAGGGTCTGATAAACCTCGGCATCGTTGAGAATGGCCAGATCGTTGCCGTCCGAGTGCACCAGTACCAGGTCCAGAAAATCGGTTTCAAGGCGTTTCAGGCTGCGTTCTACCGAGCGGCGTGTGTGTTCAGCACTGAAGTCGTGACGCGACTCACCGTTCTCGAACTCTTCACCCACCTTGCTGACAATCACCCAATCCTGACGTTGCCCCCGCAGCAGCGGCCCTAGACGTTCCTCACTGGTGCCGTAAGCCGGGGCCGTGTCGATGAGGTTGATGCCCATGTCACGCGCCATCCTGAGCAGCATCTGCGCCTGCTGATCGTCAGGGATCTTGAAACCGCTGGGGTATTTGACGCCCTGATCGCGGCCCAGCTTGACCGTGCCCAGACCCAGCGGTGAGACGTTCAGGCCGGTACTGCCCAGCGGGCGATGCAAGTCGTGCAGGGTTTTCAGGCTCATGGCAGCAGTTGATCCCAGACAGGTATGGCCACTGGCGGCTTGGGCACATCCACCAAGGGTGGCTGCGGAGTAGGGTGGATGCCTTCCTTTGACAATGTAGCCAACACCCGATCAGCGAAGTCCGGCGCCAGCGCCAGCTTGGTCGGCCAACCCACCATCAGGCGCTGCTGGCTGTCGAGGAAGGCGTTGTCCGGGCGTACCAGGCCAGATTGCGCCGGCTCCGCTCGATCAACACGCAATGTCGCCCACTGCGCCTGGCTCAGGTCAACCCAGGGCAGCAGCGACTCCAGCTCTTTGCGGGCGGTGGCAATCTGTGCGGCCGGCGCGCGCGCAACCCCGTCCGCTTCTGCGAGCTCGCCACCCAGGTACCAGACGCATTGGCCATCGGCCGCCGGGTGCGTGGTCACGGTGATACGTGGCTTGGTGCCGCCGCCCAGGCAGTGAGCGAACAGCGGCTTGAGGGTCGGGCCCTTGACCAGCACCATGTGCAGTGGACGGCGCTGCATTTGCGGTTGCGACACGCCGAGTGAGTTCAGCAGGTCGGCATTGCCGCCGCCAGCGCTGAGCACGATGCGTTGTGCATGAATGTCCCGGCCGTCGACCCGCAGGCCGATCAGCTCATCGCCTTCGTGCAGCGGCTCGATCTGCTGGCCCGCCAGCAAGCTGTCTTCAGCCAGCGCCGCGAGACGGTCGATCAGGCTGGGCACATCGACTACCAGCTCGGCCAGCCGATACACCTTGCCTTTGAATTTCGGGTTTTGCAGTGCGGGCGGTAGTTGTTCGCCTTTGACCTGATCCACACGCCCGCGCACCGCCTTGCTGGCAAAGAAGCTGGTCAGATTGCCCGCCAGCGTGCCGGGCGACCAGAGATAATGCGCTTCGGACAGCAGGCGCACGCCGGTCAGATCCAGCTCGCCCTTGCCCTCGAGCGCTTCACGCCAGCGGCGTGGCATGTCGGCAATGGCCTCGGATGCTCCCGACAATGCGCCATGCAAGGCGTACTTGGCCCCGCCATGGATGATCCCCTGAGACTTCAGGCTTTGCCCGCCACCCAGGCTTGCGCTTTCTACCAGGACTGTCGAGAACCCTTGACGGCGCAACCGTGCATTGAGCCAGAGACCGGCTACGCCTGCCCCGACAATCAGGACGTCAGTGGAAATTACAGATGGCATGAGCACCTCAGGGGGTAAAGAATCCGGTCATTATAGGGGATCGGCTTTTCAATTCCCCGCTCAATGCCCTGCGGTTTTCGAGAACAGCTGAATAACCACTACACCGGCAACGATCATGCCCATGCCGAGCAGCGCGGGCAGGTCGAGCTTTTGCCCGTAGACGAAGAACGCCGCGATGCTGACCATGACGATGCCCATGCCTGACCAGATGGCGTAGGTGATGCCGACCGGAATCGTGCGCATCACCAGAATCAGCATCCAGAACGCTACTGCGTAGCCAGCGATAACCAGCACCAGTGGCAGCGGCGTGCTAAGGCCTTTGACGGCCTTCATGGAGGTGGTGGCGATGACTTCGGCGCAGATGGCGACGGCCAACAGGTAATAAGGGTTCATGGTGTTTTCCTTGTGGTCAGGCTGCGCATTCTAACGGTTTGCAATGAAAGGCCGGATGCGTCACACGGCTCCGGCAATCGTGTTCGCGTCTTCATGCAGTTGTGGCATTGCGAGGGCCTGCTGATAAACTCCGCGCCCATGACTAGAACCCTCTATACCCTGCTGTTTCATCTCGGTCTGCCGCTGGTTGCCCTGCGGTTATGGTTGCGTGCGCGCAAGGCTCCGGCTTATCGCCAACGCATCGGCGAGCGTTTCGCCATCGGTTTGCCCGCGATGCAGCGTGGCGGCCTCTGGGTGCATGCCGTTTCGGTTGGAGAAAGCATTGCTGCCGCGCCCATGATCCGAGCGTTGCTGGCGCAGTATCCACAATTGCCGATCACTGTGACTTGCATGACGCCCACAGGTTCGGAGCGAATCAAGGCAATGTTCGCCAACGAGCCGCGCATTCAGCACTGTTATCTGCCGTATGACCTGCCTTGGGCCGCCGGGCGCTTTCTCGATCGTGTGCAGCCGCAGTTGGGCATCATCATGGAAACCGAGCTGTGGCCCAACCACATCCACCAATGCGCCAGGCGCGCCATCCCGGTGGTGTTGGCCAATGCCCGGTTGTCCGAGCGCTCGGCGCGGGGTTATGCACGCTTTGACCGGCTGACCCGACCGATGTTGGCGGAGATGGCGCTGTTCGCCGTGCAGACCGAAACCGAAGCGCAGCGTTTCCGCGAGCTGGGCGCGCGCCCGGAGTGTGTCAGGGTAACCGGCTCAATCAAGTTTGACCTGAGCATCGACCCGCAACTGCTTGAGCGCGCCGCCCAGTTGCGCGAGCAGTGGCAGGCGACGCAACGGCCTGTATGGATCGCTGCCAGCACTCATGCAGGGGAAGACGAAAGCGTGCTCTCGGCTCATCGTGCGTTGTTGGCGAGCCACCCGGATGCGTTGTTGATTCTGGTGCCGCGTCATCCCGAGCGTTTCGACAGCGTGCATGGATTGTGTGAGCAGCAGGGCTTCACGACCGTGCGCCGCTCGACAGCGCAGGCGGTCACGGCCGAGGTGTCAGTGCTGCTGGGCGACACGATGGGCGAGTTGCTGTTTTTGTATGCGCTGGCAGACAGCGCCTTTGTCGGCGGCAGTCTGGTACCCAATGGCGGGCACAATCTGCTGGAGCCAGCGGCATTGGCCAAGCCGGTCCTGAGCGGTCCGCATCTGTTCAATTTTCTGGAAATCGCCGCCCTGTTGCGCAGCGCTGGCGCGCTGGAGGAAGTGGCTGACGCCGCTGCACTGGCCGTTGCCGTTCAACGTCTGTTCGACCAGCCGCAACGGGCCCGCACCATGGCGGATGCGGGGCTGGACGTCATGAAGGCGAATCAGGGCGCGTTGCAGCGGCTACTGGACGGGATCAAGCGGCTGATCTGAAGTCAGCGCCTGAACCTTTGTGGGTGACCGCTGATCTTCAGCGCTGTGTCGGTCTTTCGAAGTTTTTCTGTGCGGCCGTTGCCAGATCCGGTGGCAGGAAGTCCTTGTCCGGGTTGTAGTCCGGCTTCAGGTAGCGCGACAGATCCTGCAGGTCACCGGGGTTCAAGGTTCCCGCTGCCTGCTTGAGCCGCAGGTTGTCGAGAATGTAGTCATAACGGGTGTTGTTGTAGTCGCGAACCGAGGCGTACAACTGACGCTGCGCATCCAGCACATCGACGATGTTGCGCGTGCCGACCTGATAGCCGATTTCAGTCGCTTCCAGCGCGCTCTGGTTGGAAATGATTGATTGCTTGCGCGCCTGAACCTGTTCCACGTCAGTGTTGACCGCACGGTGCAGGTTACGCGTGTTTTCCACCACTTGACGGCGCAGGCCTTCGCGGCGTTGCTCGCTTTGGCTCAGGCGCGAGTAGGCTTCCCGAACCTGCGAGCTGGTCAGGCCGCCGCTGTAGATCGGAATATTCAACTGAACGCCAATTGTGCGTTGCTCGACGTCGCCGCTGTAGTTCTGGCCCGTGTAATTGGGGTTGTTGAAGCCCAGCGCATCGTTGTCGCCACGCTGGTAGGTCGCAACGGCGTCCAGCGTTGGCGCGTGGCCGGCCTTGCGCTGACGCAGGGTTTCTTCGGCGGCGTTGACCGCGTAGTTGCTGGCCAGCAGGTTGAGGTTCTGTTGCGCTGCGGTGTCGACCCAGGCTTTGGCGTCATTTGGCGTCGGCGCGAGAATCGGCAAGGTGTGTACGATGCCCTCGATGGAGTTGTATTCACGGTTGGTGAGCGTCACCAGTGCCTGAAACGCGTCGTCGACCTGGCGACGGGCGATGATCCGATTGGCGCGGGACGTGTCGTAACTGGCTTGTGCCTGCAGCACGTCGGTCTTGTCCGAAAGGCCGACATCGAAGCGTTCATTGGCTTGATCCAGCTGACGCTTGAATGCTGACTCTTCGGCTTTGGTTGCGGCCAGATTGTCCTGCGCGCGCAGCACGCTGAAGTAGTTTTGCGCCGACTGCAGGATCAGATTCTGTTCGGTGGCCGACAACTCGAGCGCAGCCTGTTCGTTGACGGCTTCGGCGGCCTGCAACTGGAACCAGCGATCGGCACGGAAGATCGGTTGGCTCAGCGTCGCCTGGTAGACCGTGCCGCTGCGTGTCGCTGTAATGCGGGGCTGGTCAATGCTGGTGCGGGTGTTATTGGACTGGGCGCTGCCGGAGATATTCGGCAGCAAGCCCGCACGCGCCTGCGGTACGGCCTCTTTGCGAGCCGCGTAATCGGCACGGGCAGCGGCAAGGTCGGCGTTGTTGTCCACGGCCTGTTCGTACACGTTCACCAGACCGGTCTTGGTCGGCAGCGGCACATCGGCCGCCCAGACCAATCCGTTGGACGCAAACGAAACAGCCACGGCCAACGAAAGTTTGCGCAACATGAGGCGTTCCCTGTTCATGAAGAAGTAATCACAGTTTGATGAAAACCGGGTTAGCGAGTGTAGAGCCAGACGCAACGGGCAACAATCGGCGATTTCAGCCATTTATCGAGCCCGGTGCAAATTGGCTGGCGTTCTGGCTGCACGCCAGCATAGACTGAGCCCGTTCTTGTCGGGGTGCCTTGCTATGAGGCTGAGATCGGTTAAACCGGATCCCGTTGAACCTGATCAGGTTAGCGCCTGCGTAGGGAACAAGATTTCTCGTCTCCCGGCGAGTCCTCTTGAGTGTCGTCCGGGGTCGATCGTTCAATGTCATGAACCGTTTCGCCTCCTTTCGTTGCTCAGCACTCTTTCTTGCAGGGTGCATCCGTCCGTTCTGATCAGGTCACTCCGACAATAAATCCGCAACTGGATGTCTGGAGAGCCGTGATGAGTACAAAACCAAAAAGCGCAGCCCATTTGAGCGAGTCGGCACAGGTCGATTCCGGATCGGTGAAGCCGTTTACCCGTTCGCAGAAAATCTATGTTCAGGGCTCTCGCCCGGACATCCGTGTGCCCATGCGTGAAATCACGCTCGACGTGACGCCGACCGACTTTGGTGGCGAAATCAACGCTCCGGTCACCGTCTACGACACCTCCGGCCCTTACACCGACCCCAACGTCATCATTGATGTGCGCAAAGGCCTGGCCGACGTGCGCTCGCCCTGGATCGACTCGCGCAACGACACCGAGCGCCTTGCCGGTCTGAGCTCGCATTTCGGCCAGCAGCGCCTGGACGATGCCGAACTGACCGCACTGCGTTTTGCCCACGTGCGCAATCCGCGCCGCGCCAAGGCCGGCGCCAACGTCAGCCAGATGCACTATGCGCGTCAGGGCATCATTACTGCCGAGATGGAATACGTCGCCATCCGCGAAAATATGAAGCTTCAGGAAGCGCGCGCCGCTGGCCTGCTGAATCAGCAGCACCCAGGCCACAGCTTCGGCGCGAGCATCCCCAAGGAAATCACCGCCGAATTCGTACGCGAAGAAATCGCTCGTGGTCGTGCAATCATCCCGGCCAACATCAATCACGTTGAGCTGGAACCGATGATCATCGGCCGCAACTTCCTAGTGAAGATCAACGGCAACATCGGCAACAGTGCGCTGGGCTCGTCCATCGAAGAAGAGGTCGCCAAACTGACCTGGGGCATTCGCTGGGGCTCGGACACGGTCATGGACCTGTCGACCGGTAAACACATTCACGAAACCCGCGAGTGGATCATCCGCAACTCGCCCGTACCGATCGGCACCGTGCCAATCTATCAGGCGCTGGAAAAAGTCGGCGGTGCAGCCGAAGACCTGACCTGGGAGCTGTTCCGTGACACGCTGATCGAGCAGGCGGAGCAGGGCGTTGACTACTTCACCATCCACGCGGGCGTGCTGTTGCGCTACGTGCCATTGACCGCCAAGCGCGTCACCGGCATCGTCAGCCGTGGGGGCTCGATCATGGCCAAGTGGTGCCTGGCGCATCACCAGGAAAACTTCCTTTACACCCATTTCGAAGACATCTGCGAAATCATGAAGGCCTACGACGTCAGCTTCTCGCTGGGAGACGGCCTGCGTCCGGGCTCGATTGCCGACGCCAACGATGCTGCGCAGTTCGGCGAACTTGAAACTCTGGGCGAGCTGACCAAGATCGCCTGGAAACATGATGTGCAGACCATGATCGAAGGTCCTGGCCATGTGCCTATGCAACTGATCAAAGAGAACATGGACAAGCAGCTGGAATGCTGCGACGAAGCACCGTTTTACACCCTCGGCCCACTGACCACGGACATTGCGCCGGGCTATGACCACATCACTTCCGGCATCGGTGCGGCCATGATCGGCTGGTTCGGTTGCGCGATGCTGTGCTACGTCACGCCCAAGGAGCATCTGGGGCTGCCGAACAAGGATGACGTCAAGACCGGCATCATCACCTACAAGATTGCGGCTCACGCCGCCGACCTGGCCAAGGGGCATCCGGGCGCTCAGATCCGCGATAACGCCTTGAGCAAGGCGCGCTTCGAGTTCCGCTGGGAAGACCAGTTCAACCTCGGGCTGGATCCGGACACTGCACGCTCGTACCACGACGAAACCTTGCCGAAAGACTCGGCCAAGGTCGCGCATTTCTGCTCCATGTGCGGGCCGAAATTCTGCTCGATGAAAATCACTCAGGAAGTGCGCGAGTACGCGGCCAATCAGCGAATTGAAGCCGTGGATGTGGACGTTGCCAAAGGCCTTGCAGAGCAGGCCGAACGCTTCAAGCAGGAAGGCAGCCAGCTGTACAAAAAAGTCTGAGGCTGATCAAAGGCTTCACTCTGCAAAGAGTGAAGCCTTTGGCGCGAGCCGGGACGTGCTGTCTTGCTCGCGCAGGCTCTCGATCAGTCGATAAAGCTTTATTGAATGTGAGGGCCTCTTCGCCAGCAAACGGAACGCCGCCCGGCTGACTCCCGCAGGTGGACTCAGTTGGATGCGCACCTGTGGTAGTGAGCGTGCTCGCGAAGGCTGCTGAACAGGCGATGAAGCTTGAGTGTCAGGCGTCGCGCGATCTGTTTGCGAAATTTCGAAACATCCTTAAAACGTCCTCAAGAGACATCAAAGTGAACACACCTGGCACTTATTCACCTGACTCACCCGTTCCCGCCAGCAAGCGGGTCTTTGGCGGGCGAGATCTGTTTTCGCTGTGGTTCTCGCTCGGTATTGGCCTGATGGTGTTGCAGACCGGAGCCTTGCTGGCGCCTGGACTCGGCATGTCGGGATCGTTGCTGGCGATTTTTCTGGGCACATTGGTCGGCGTGATGTTGCTGGCCAGTGTCGGTGTGATCGGCAGTGACACTGGGCTGTCGTCCATGGCAGCGCTGAAGCTGAGTCTTGGCACTCAGGGCGCTTCGTTGCCCGCCGTATTGAACCTGCTGCAACTGATTGGCTGGGGCTCATTCGAAATCATCGTGATGCGTGACGCGGCCAGTCTGCTGGGCGGTCGCGCCTTTGCAGAAGGCAGCCCGTGGGTGAATCCTCTGCTTTGGACGCTGTTTTTCGGTGCGCTGGCGACGTTGCTGGCTGTCAGCGGCCCGTTGACCTTCGTTCGCCGAGTCCTGCGTAAATGGGGCATCTGGCTGTTGTTGGCGGCCTGCGTCTGGCTGACCTGGAACCTCTGGGCCAAGGCAGACCTGGCAGCGCTCTGGTCGCGTGGCGGTGATGGCTCGATGCCGTTTGCAGTGGGTTTCGACATCGCTATCGCCATGCCGCTTTCATGGTTGCCGTTGATCGCCGATTATTCACGTTTCGGCAAGCGCGCCAAAAACGTCTTTGGCGGTACGGCGGTGGGGTTTTTCATCGGTAACTTCTGGCTGATGAGCCTGGGCGTCGCCTACACGCTGGCATTTGCACCCAGCGGCGAAACCAACGCGTTGTTGTTGGCGCTGGCGGGCGCAGGGCTGGGCATTCCGCTGCTGTTGATTCTGCTCGATGAAACCGAAAACGCCTTTGCTGACATTCACTCGGCAGCTGTTTCCAGCGCCATGCTGTCACGGGTCAAGGTTGAGCATCTGGCGTTGGCAATAGGCATCATCTGCACATTGATCGCCTGTCTGGCACCGCTCGCGCAGTATCAGAACTTCCTGCTGTTGATTGGCTCGGTGTTTGCGCCGCTGTTCGGCGTGGTGCTGGTGGATCACTTCATCCTGCGCCGTCGCAGTGGTCAGGCTGCGGCTGCCGGCTTGCGCTGGATGAGTCTCCTGGCGTGGCTGGGCGGTGTCAGCACGTATCACGTACTGGCCAATCTCTACCCGGATGTTGGCGCAACACTGCCAGCGCTGATCGTCGCTGGCGTGTTGCAACTGCTGATCGGCGGGGCGATCACCCGCGGCCGGGGAACAGTTCCGGCTTGAGGATGCCGTTGAGCTGAGGATAAGGAATCTTCAGCTCGATATGGCCCATGGAGTACGGGGCAATAGTCTCGACTGGATATTTAAGGATGACCGCGCCGTACGTCAACGCAATGTGCGGCGTGCGCTTGAACGGCCAGGTTTTGACGAACTCGCCGTCTTCGCCCATCTTGCTCGATACCAGCCAGCCCTGATGGGCCAGTTCGGCTTTCTGCCAGAATTCGCTTTCCTTGCCCGGAATCACCATGTCCGCCAGCGTCAAAACCTTCTGCTGCTGACGCGAGTAGTTGATGAAAGCGCGGCCCGGATTGCCGTGGGTGCCGCCGTTGTCCAGGTAGCTGGACAGCTCGACCACCACGATACCGTCATGCTGTTCGCGTACCTTGGCTTGCAGGTAGCTGCTGTTGCGGCCCTGCGCCTGGTTCAGGAACTGCTCCTGATAGGCCTTGAGCGAAGGCGCGACCGGAGCACTCGAGTCTGAGCGGGTCAATTGCAGCAACGTCTTCTGAACAATGGCGTCCAGACGCTGCTCGTCAGGGAAATGCACGGTATCGATGTTCACCAGCGGGCAATCCGCGGTGGTGCAGCCGGGCTTGATCAGCTCGGATGCATCGCGCTGGACTTGCAGCGGTGTACGCATGTTGGGCGTGAAGAGGCTTTGGCAGGCGCCCAGCAACAGGGCCAGGCAAGCCAGTGAAGTGATCCTCAATAACGACATGTTGATCCTTGGCAGTGTCAGTAAAGGCGGTTGCGTTGTGCGTATGCAGGCTGGTTGGACTGTCAATCGCGTCTTCGGTTCGCCACTGGGCGGATTAGAATTGTTTTAACCACTGGCCGTCTACCCTGCATCTTCAAGGGGGCTGCATCGAGTGGTCGATGCGCGTTAGGATGACCCGATGTCAAAGATGGCGGCAAGTGAGAAACCTATGACCCAGACCACCCGATCCGTACCCACGGCTTTTGAGATCACCCGGCGGGAAAACTGCTTCAAGGGGTTCTATAAGCTGGACAAATTATATGTACGCCACGAGCTGTTCGACGGCGGCACCAGCAAGGAGATCAGCCGCGAACTGTTCGTCCGTCACGACGCCGTGTGCGTGCTGCCTTATGACGCAAGACGTGATGAAGTGGTCCTGATCGAGCAGTTTCGCGTTGGCGCGGTCGAGAAGGCCGGCAACCCCTGGCTGATCGAACTGGTTGCCGGGTTGATCGACAAGGATGAGCAGCCGGAAGAAGTTGCTCATCGCGAGGCAGAGGAGGAAGCTGGGCTTGTATTCGGTGCGCTATGGCCGATTACCAAATATTTCCCTTCGCCGGGCGGCAGTGACGAATACGTGCATTTGTTTCTGGGCAAGTGCGACAGTGAGGGGGCAGGCGGGCTGCATGGGCTTGAGTCCGAAGGCGAAGACATCCGCGTCACAGTCTGGTCGTTTGACGACGCAATGCAGGCCGTGGCTGACGGGCGAGTCATGAACGCGGCGACCATCATTGCCTTGCAATGGCTGGCGTTGAACCGCGTTGAAATAAGGGGGTTATGGTCGTGAATCTATTGCGCGAGCGCTACCGTGTTGACCTTGCCGGGCTTCAGGCTGCGTGCGAAGCCAACTACGCGCGCTTGATGCGTCTGCTGCCGGACATGCGCAATGAGCAGCGTTCGCGGCGTGTGGCCGTCACCCAGGGTGATCAAATGCTGGGCGTCCTGGCGGTCGAAGTCTTGCTCGACTGCCCGTACACCACCACCCTGCAGGTACGCCAGGAGCACAGCTTGCCCTGGCTGCCGGTTCCAAAGCTTGAAGTTCAGGTCTACCACGACGCACGCATGGCCGAAGTCATCGGCGCCGAACACGCCCGTCGCTTTCGGGGGATTTATCCGTACCCCAACGCCGACATGCACCAGCCAGACGAAAAAGCCCAGCTCAACCTGTTTCTGGGGGAATGGCTGAGTCACTGCCTCGCGTGCGGGCATGAGTTCGAAGCGGTCCGTTGATTCATCTTTCGATACGTTTTGACACGTTCTGCTGATAGATGCCGCTATTCATGGGCGGCATTCTGCTGAATACGTTTCAGCCTTTGTTCCCGAAATCTCCCGATACTTTTTGACGCTGGACGACCTCGCGCCAGCGCTTGAACTCGCCGGCTGCTTTTCATCTGCTTACGTTCAGTCAGGGTTTCATGCTCGACTGAACTGCACCGCCCCAGCGCATGGACGCGTGATCATTGGTACAAGGAGTTCACCGCCATGGGTGTTTACGACACCAGAGGCAACTATTCGCCGACGCCGGGTGTTTGCCGACCGACCGGACCTGCCAAATCCCCGCCGGAGCCACGGCCACCCGAATACACCTGGGAAAATCAGCCTCCACGTACGTTCTACAGGGCAGAAACCAAAGCCAGCTGTCTGGTGGGGGTTCGATTTCTTTGGACTAACGGTGAGTGTCTGGTTGGCTGTCCTTGGGGCCTTACTCAGGAAGACTGATCATCGGTCAATACTGGCCTGAATTGCCTTACGAGCAAGCGTTGAACTACCTGCTGTGTGCCGGGCTGGCGGGTATGGTGTCGGGTGCGTTTATTGCACAAGCAGTTGGCAAAACTCGAGCCAAGAGCCAACGTATCTCCTGACAACCAGCAAATTTGACACACACCCACATTCCGGGTTTACCCGTATCGCTCGCCGTCACATAATCGCGCTGAATGCCTTCCAGGAGACAGCCTTGCCGAGCGCAGCCCCTTCATCGCCAGTTTTGCTGGTCCAGCTATCCGACAGCCACTTGTTTGCCGAGGCGGACGGCACGTTGCTGGGCATGAATACCCGTGACAGCCTGGAAAAGGTGGTCGAGCAGGTGCTGGCCGAACAGTCGGATATTGATGTGGTGATCGCCAGTGGGGATATTTCCCAGGATGGTAGCGTGGAGTCGTATGAGGCGTTTCGTCGGCTCAGCGGGCAGATCGCAGCGCCTGCGCGCTGGTTTGCCGGCAATCATGACGAATTGCCGCAGATGGAACAGGTCGCTCAGGGCGCAGGTCTGCTGGACCCGATCGTAGACATCGGCCAGTGGCGGATAACGCTGCTGGATTCGGCAGTGCCTGGTTCAGTGCCTGGCCTGCTGGCGCCGCAGCAGTTGCAGCTCCTGGAGCGCTCGTTGAGTGAGGCACCCGACCGGCATCATCTGGTTTGCCTGCATCACCACCCAGTGGACATTGGCTGTGAATGGATGGCGCCCATCGGTTTGCGTAATGCCGAGGCGTTCTTCGCGATTATTGATCGGTTTCCTCAAGTGCGTGCTGTGCTCTGGGGGCATGTGCACCAGGAATTCGACCAGATGCGCAGTGGCGTGCGACTGCTTGCTTCGCCGTCGACCTGCATTCAGTTTGCGCCAGGCAGCATCGATTTCAAGCTGGACACGGCCGCGCCCGGCTATCGCTGGCTGCGACTGCATGACGACGGGCAGCTTGAAACGGGTGTTTCCAGAGTGGTCGGCATGGTGTTCGAGGCCGATTATGGCGGCACTGGTTACTGATTCATCAGGCTGAATCGTTTCCAGTGAGGTGTTGCGGCGCGGGTCCCTGTAAACTACGCGGCTTTGCTTGGCTCTCGGGAGCGACAGCGTGACCAGCGATACACCTTCATTGCTGTACATTCATGGCCTGAACAGTTCGGCCCAGTCCAAAAAGGCCTGTCAGTTGATTGCGCTGATGGATTCCCTCGGGCTGGCAGAACGTTTGCAGGTTCCCGAATTACATCATCATCCCCGTCAGGCGATGGCCCAACTGGAGTCGGCGATACAGGCGCTTGGGCGGCCATTACTGGTCGGCAGCTCCCTCGGCGGCTACTATGCGACTCATTTGGCGCAGCGCCACGGCCTCAAGGCAGTGCTGATCAACCCTGCCGTCAACCCGCACCAGCTGTTCGACGGGTTTCTCGGCATGCAGCAGAACCTGTACACCGGTGAGCAATGGCAGTTGACCCAGGACCACATTCACGCGTTGGCTGAACTGGAGGTGCCTGCTCCGCAGGATCCCCAGCAGATTCAGGTGTGGCTGCAGACGGGTGACGAAACGCTGGATTACCGGCGTGCCGAGACGTTTTACAGGGCCTGTGCGTTGCGCATCCAGGCCGGTGGCGATCACAGCTATCAGGGTTTCGCCGGGCAACTGCCAGCACTGCTGAGTTTTGCCGGTTTTGCCCCGAGCCTGTTGCAAACGATTGATCTGTCCGTGTTGTAAGTGATCGACGCCCGGTCATATGGATGCAAGAACATTGAACCCCAGAAATTTCATGAACGATTGAAAACGAGAACCCATGGCCAATCCCAGCGCTAGCTCTTATAACGCAGACGCCATCGAAGTCCTCTCGGGCCTCGATCCGGTTCGCAAACGTCCGGGCATGTACACCGACACCTCGCGCCCCAATCACCTGGCGCAGGAAGTCATCGACAACAGTGTCGACGAAGCCCTGGCCGGTCACGCCCGGTCGGTACAAGTCATTCTCCACGCGGACAACTCGCTGGAAGTGTCCGACGACGGACGCGGCATGCCCGTGGACATCCACCCTGAAGAGGGCGTGTCCGGTGTCGAGCTGATTCTGACCAAGCTCCACGCGGGCGGTAAATTCTCCAACAAGAACTACCAGTTCTCCGGCGGCCTGCACGGCGTGGGTATTTCGGTGGTCAACGCGCTCTCCAATCAGGTCCGGGTGCGGGTCAAGCGTGACGGCAACGAATACGAAATGACTTTTGCCGATGGCTTCAAGGCCACGGAACTGGCGGTCATCGGTACGGTAGGCAAGCGCAACACCGGGACCAGCGTCTATTTCGCGCCCGATCCCAAATACTTTGATACCCCCAAGTTTTCCGTCAGCCGTCTCAAGCATGTGCTCAAGGCGAAAGCCGTACTGTGCCCGGGCCTGCTGGTCAGCTTTGAAGACAAGTCCACCGGCGAGAAAGTCGAGTGGCATTACGAAGACGGACTGCGCTCGTATCTGCAGGACTCTGTCACCGAATTCCTGCGTCTGCCGGACGAACCGTTCTGTGGCAGTTTTGCCGGTAACAAGGAAGCCGTCGACTGGGCGCTGCTGTGGCTGCCGGAAGGCGGCGACAGCGTTCAGGAAAGCTACGTCAACCTGATCCCGACCGCGCAGGGCGGCACCCACGTCAACGGTTTGCGTCAGGGTTTGCTGGATGCAATGCGTGAGTTCTGCGAATTCCGCAACCTGCTGCCGCGCGGTGTGAAACTGGCGCCGGAAGACGTGTGGGAGCGGATCGCGTTCGTGCTGTCGATGAAGATGCAGGAGCCGCAATTCTCCGGTCAGACCAAAGAGCGTCTGTCGTCCCGTGAGGCGGCCGCGTTCGTATCAGGCGTGGTCAAGGATGCATTCAGCCTGTGGCTCAATACGCACTCGGAACTGGGCCTGCAACTGGCCGATCTGGCGATCAACAACGCCGGTCGTCGTCTCAAGGCCAGCAAGAAGGTCGAGCGCAAACGCATCACGCAAGGCCCCGCGTTGCCAGGCAAGCTTGCCGATTGCGCGGGTCAGGACCCGGCACGTTCCGAGCTGTTTCTGGTCGAGGGTGACTCCGCTGGCGGTTCGGCCAAGCAGGCGCGTGACAAGGAGTTCCAGGCCATCCTGCCCTTGCGCGGCAAGATTCTGAACACATGGGAAGTGGACGGCGGTGAAGTGCTTGCCAGCCAGGAAGTGCACAATATTGCCGTCGCCATCGGTGTCGACCCGGGTGTTGCCGACATCAGTCAACTGCGCTACGGCAAGATCTGCATCCTGGCCGACGCCGACTCCGACGGGCTGCATATTGCCACGCTGCTCTGCGCGCTGTTCGTCCAGCATTTCCGTCCGTTGGTGGATGCTGGGCACGTTTATGTCGCCATGCCACCGTTGTATCGCATCGACCTTGGCAAGGAAATCTACTACGCGCTGGACGAAAGCGAGCGCGACGGGATTCTGGATCGTCTGGTTGCCGAGAAAAAGCGCGGCAAGCCCCAGGTCACACGATTCAAGGGGCTGGGTGAAATGAACCCGCCACAATTGCGCGAAACCACCATGGACCCGAATACGCGGCGTCTGGTACAGCTCACGCTGGATGATTACGCCGCGACATCGGAAATGATGGACATGTTGCTGGCCAAGAAACGCGCCGGCGATCGCAAGTCCTGGCTCGAATCGAAGGGCAACCTGGCCGAGGTCCTGATTTGATCCGAGCCTGGCTCGCTGCCTTGGCCATGGTAGTTGCTCCGGCTTTTGCCATGCAGCCTCTTGAGGGCCTTGAATTGCAATCCGAGCATCCGGTCGACGGCATGGTCGGTGGCAATCTGTCGGGGCTGGCCATGTGCAATGGCCAGTTGTGGACAGTGTCGGACCGCGATGACACGTTGCTGTACAGCCTGGACGTGTCGGATCAGGTCTGGAAGGCCGAGCCGCATGTCATGGACGTGCCAGCGCCGAAAAGCTATCTGCCACTGAATTTGCGTTCGCTGGCCAACCTGTCGTCGGTCGTGCGCGGTGGCAATCTGGATTTTGAAGGCGTGAGCTGTGACGCGGCTGGCAATCGCTATCTGGTCAGTGAAGCATACGGCACAGTCTTGAAAGTTCCGGTCAGCGGCGCTCCCTTCTGGCTGGCGCTGCCCAAAGAGATGATCGAGCAGGCGCGTGCCCAAGGGATGCTGCAGCATTTCAACGCCATTTTCGAAGGCATTGCGGTTGATGCTGCGGGCGACCGGATCTGGCTGGCGGCCGAGCGCGAGAAGCGTGGCCTGCTGCTGGTTCAGCGCGACAGTGGAAAGGACCAGTGGGGCTGTGGCAAGAGCTGCGTCCTGCTGTCGGAAGCAGGCAAGGACTCGCTGCCCCCCGAGCAGGCACGCAGAAAGGTTTCTACTGATTTTTCCGATATTTCGCTGTTCAACGGCAAACTGTTCACGCTGGAGCGTTCGGTTTACCGCATTTGTCGACGAGACCTGGAAGATGGCCAGATCGAGCGCTGCTGGTCGTTCGCTAAAGAGGCGATGCTGCCATCACGCCGCTACGATCAGCCCTATGGCCTGACCGAAGCGCTGGTGGTGGATGAGACGGGTGCCTGGATCGGTATCGACAACAATTTCGGAGCCCGTGCCGACGGCGAAAAACGCCCGATTGTATGGCGTTTTGCGGCGCCAAGGCTGGGCTGGAGTTCTGGACAATGAGCCAGGCGCTGCCCGGCAGGCGTGCTGGCAAGATTCTCATGATCCTCGCCTGGGCTGCCGGGCTGTTTCTGGCAACGCGCTTTTTCGGCGATTGGGAGGACAAGCAACAGAACCCCAACGCTGTCGTCACTTCGCAACACGGTGACGGCTATGTCGAGGTGCAACTGGTGGGCAACCGTCAGGGGCATTTCGTCAGCAGCGGCCAGATCAACGGTCGCGCTGTAGAGTTCATGATCGACACCGGCGCCACGGATGTGGCGATCCCCGGTGAACTGGCCGACGACCTGGGCTTGAAGCGAGGGCTGCCGGTGACGGTAAGCACGGCTAATGGTATGAGCCAGGGTTTTCGGACCACGCTTGACCGGCTGCAACTGGGTGACATCGTCCTGACCAATGTCCGCGCGCTGGTAGCGCCGGGTTTTGAGGGGCGACAGGTATTGCTGGGCATGAGCGCAATGAAACAACTCGAATTCACACAGCGTGGCGGCAATTTGCTGCTGCGCCAGTCAACGAAATAATGAGGCCCGCATGAGCGACTCCCTTGACCTCAGCCTGGATGGCGTAGAACGCCGATCACTGGCTGACTTCACCGAACAGGCCTACCTCAACTACTCCATGTACGTGATCATGGACCGTGCCTTGCCGCATATCGGCGACGGTCTGAAGCCCGTACAGCGCCGCATCATCTATGCGATGAGCGAGCTGGGCCTGGGTGCGGACGCCAAGCACAAGAAGTCGGCGCGTACCGTCGGCGACGTGCTCGGCAAGTTCCACCCGCACGGCGACTCGGCCTGCTACGAAGCCATGGTGCTGATGGCTCAGCCGTTCAGCTACCGTTACACGCTGGTGGACGGGCAGGGCAACTGGGGTGCGCCGGATGATCCCAAGTCGTTTGCGGCCATGCGCTACACCGAAGCACGTCTGTCGCGTTATTCCGAAGTCCTGCTCAGTGAGCTGGGGCAGGGCACTGCCGACTGGGTTCCGAACTTCGATGGCACCCTCGACGAACCCGCAGTGTTGCCTGCACGTTTGCCGAATATCCTGCTCAACGGCACCACTGGCATCGCCGTAGGCATGGCCACCGACGTTCCGCCGCACAACCTGCGCGAAGTCGCTAGCGCCTGCGTACATTTGCTCGACGAGCCCAAGGCGACGATTCAGGAATTGTGCGAGCACATCCTGGGCCCGGACTATCCGACCGAAGCCGAGATCATCACCCCACGTTCCGACCTGCTGAAAATCTACGAGACCGGTCGCGGTTCGGTGCGCATGCGTGCTGTCTATCGCATCGAAGATGGCGACATCGTGGTCACGTCGCTGCCACATCAGGTCTCTGGCGCCAAGGTGCTGGAGCAGATTGCCGCACAGATGCAGGCCAAGAAGCTGCCAATGGTTGCTGACCTGCGTGACGAGTCGGACCATGAAAACCCTTGCCGGATCGTGATCATTCCGCGCTCCAACCGGGTTGAACTCGACGAGCTGATGCAGCACTTGTTCGCCACTACCGAGCTGGAATCCAGTTACCGGGTGAACATCAACATCATCGGTCTGGACGGCAAGCCGCAGCTCAAGAACCTCAAGACACTGCTCAGTGAATGGCTGACCTTCCGCATCGGCACCGTACGCCGGCGTTTGCAGTTCCGTCTGGACAAGGTCGAGCACCGTTTGCACCTGTTGGACGGTTTGCTCACCGCGTATCTCAATCTGGATGAAGTGATTCACATCATCCGTACTGCGGAGCACCCCAAGGCCGAGCTGATTGCACGGTTCGACCTCTCGGAAATCCAGGCTGACTACATCCTCGATACTCGCCTGCGCCAGTTGGCACGTCTTGAAGAAATGAAGCTGCGCAGCGAGCAGGATTCATTGCGCAAGGAACAGGCCAAGCTTCAGGCCCTGCTGGGCAGTGAAACCAAGCTGCGCAAGCTGGTTCGCGCCGAACTGATTGCCGATGCTGAAACCTATGGCGATGACCGTCGCTCGCCCATCGTGGCGCGTGCAGAGGCCAAGGCCCTGTCCGAAAACGAGCTGATGCCGACTGAGCCGGTCACGGTGGTGCTTTCCGAGAAAGGCTGGGTGCGTTGCGCCAAAGGCCATGACATTGATGCCACGGGTCTTTCCTACAAGGCCGGGGATGGTTTCAAGACCTCCTCGACCGGTCGCTCCAATCAATTTGCCGTGTTCATCGACTCGACCGGCCGCAGTTATTCGGTCGCCGCGCACACCTTGCCGTCGGCTCGCGGTCAGGGTGAGCCATTGACGGGCAAGCTGCAGCCGCCGCCAGGCGCCACGTTCGAATGCGTTCTGCTGCCCGAAGACGACTCGCTGTATGTCATCGCTTCGGATGCGGGCTACGGCTTTGTCGTCAAAGGTGAAGATCTGCAGGCCAAGAACAAGGCGGGCAAGGCGTTGCTGAGCCTGCCTGCGGGGGCCAAGGTCATTCTGCCGCGCCCAGTATCCGACCGGGAACAGAACTGGCTGGCTGCCGTAACCACAGAAGGGCGCTTGCTGGTGTTCAAGATCAGCGATCTGCCGCAATTGGGCAAAGGCAAGGGCAACAAGATCATCGGTATTCCCGGCGAGCGTGTGGCCAGTCGCGAGGAGTACGTGACCGATCTTGCAGTGATCGCGCAAGGCGCTACGCTGGTTCTGCAGGCTGGCAAGCGCACGCTTTCGCTCAAGCCAGAAGACCTCGAACATTACAAGGGGGAACGTGGCCGTCGGGGTAACAAACTCCCGAGAGGCTTCCAGCGCGTTGACGCCTTATTGGTGGAAAACAGCTGAAAATATTGATCTGGCGCCAGTGTTCTTCATTTTGCCATGAAGGACGACGCATAATCGCTGGAGTCATGGCGCATATTCACGGATGATATGGGGTCTTGGGGCGCAAGCGTGGCTGATCGCCTGCATGGGTCTGGAAAGTACTTAGACTGTGGCTTCCCCGTGGGGCAGCCACCTGGATGGGATGATGAATCTTCTACGCCTTCCTCTCGTCTTGCTGATCACTGGCGTTTTGGGTCTGGCAGGGTGCAGTGTGCACCAGCCGACCGCGCTGTATCAGCTCGACAGCGGTGAGCCGGGTCAACCGAAACAGAGTAGTGGTCTGGCTGTATTGCTGGGTCCTGTTTCGGTGGCCGACTATCTGCAACGCGAAACCCTTCTACAACGCCAACCCGACGGTACTTTGACTGCTTCCAGCGATGGACGCTGGGCGGGCAATCTGTCTTCGGACATCGACCAGTTACTGTTGCGGCAACTGGCCTGGAAGCTGGACAGTCAGCGTGTCGTGCTGGCGCCTGCGGTTGCCAACTTCACACCCGACGTACAAGTCGTTCTGTCCATCACTCGTCTTGATTCCGGTGCCAAGCAGCCTGCTGTTCTGGATGCGCAATGGCGACTGCTTGACCGCAAGGGCCATGTCCGCGACAGCCGACTGGTGCATCTTGAGCAAGTCCACGCTGGCAGTTCTGCCGATCAGGTGAAAGCACAGGGTCTGCTGCTGCAGCGCTTGGCAGATCAAGTCAGCACGGCCATCAAACCGATTTCCTGGCAGCCCGTCGAAGAACCCAAAAAGGCACCTGTCGCCCGCGCCAAGGAGCCGGAAAAGCCAAGGATCCCGATGGCCTCACCGATACGCACCGACCTTGAAGTGTTCCGCTTCTAAGCCGCCGCATACTAAAAAGCCCACAGCGATGTGGGCTTTTTATTGGGCGCCATATTGTCCTCTTCGAGAGCAGGGTGTGATGGCCTCTTCGTCAGCAAGCCGGCTCCCATGGCAGTGCAGCCGGTGGGAGCTGTGTTTTGCTCACGAATGCTGGCCGAAGTCGCCGTCCCCGAGTTCGTGTCAGACCTTGTTGGTTTCGTGCATGCGGGCCAGTTGGCGTTCCAGCATTGATGGGTAAGGCTCCATCAAGCGTTCTACGCAGCATGCGCCTTCAGGGCTTGCGATGGGGCGAATGCGGGCACGCTGGCGAATGAGCGCGTCGTCGTTCACTTTGCGCTCGACCAACAGCAGGTTACGACTGTGTTGAGACAGGGCCAGAGCGTCCTGAGCTGTTTCGGTGAGCAGTAGATCGATCTGGCTCAAGTCGCTCAGACCTTCACCCAGGGTCAGGCCAAGCTGCAATTGCAAGGTAATACCGCTGTCGGCCACTTCGATCTGCAAGGCATGGCTTAGTGCGCGCAACAGCTCACCGCAGCAAATCGCGTTGGTCAGGTAATCTTCACCGCTTTCCTGACGGTGGAACAGCATCAGCGTGCTGCCGTCGTTGAGCGTATGCAGCTCACTCTCGTACAGCGACGCCGCCTGGTCCAGGCAATCACGGTAGCGTTGCAGCAGTTCGGTGAGGCGCGCCCGAGGCAGGCGACGCAGTTGATCTTGTGCGCCCAGCTGAACAGCCAGTACCGCGCTTGGCTGAGGCTCTGCCGAAACTGCAGGAGCCGCCACTGGACGGGTCACCGGAGCAGCCTCTGAGTTATCGCGAAGATCGGCAAACGGATCTTCACCGTCGTCTTCTTCATCTTCCTCGGCGACGATACGGCGCTGTAACGGCGGAGCAGGCAAGCGAGGTTTCGCTACAGGGGCAGTGTCGCGGGCGGAAAAAGAAGGTGATGGCTTTTCTTCGGGCTCCAGATACGGATCTTCACTGTCGTCTTCTTCTTCGTACTCCGGTTCCGGCACTGGCTCCGGTTCCGGGACGGGAGGCGCGAATGACGTGCGCAGTTGCCGCGCGAGGTCGCCGATCTCATCCTGACGGTCGGTGGCGGGCGTATACGGATCGATGTCGCGCAGCCAGATACGCATCTGCATGAGCGGTGTCGAAATATGACGACCCAGACGCAGGCTCAGCGCAAGCGCCAGTGCGAGCAGAATACCCGCGAGGATACCCATGCTTTGCAGGCTGATGGTCATAGGCTGCTGAAACTGCGACATGTCCAGGCTGATGCGCAAATGGCCTGCCATCACGTCCTGAAACGTGATCTTTATTTCATACAGGCCCTGAGCTTCACCCAGAAGCCCATTTTTTGGACGCTGGCCCGCTTCCGCGAGGATGCGGTTGTCCACACTGTAGATTGCGGCGTGCGCAACCAGTGGGTTCTTGACCAGATTGCCCAGCAGCACGTTGAGGCTGAGGATGTCGTTGGACACCAACAGCTCGGTAGCCGAGGTGGCGGTCTGAGTCGTCAGGGCCTGCCCCAGTGCGTCAGCCTGCTCATGCATTGCCTGCTTGAACTGCAGGCCCATGACGCCGGCGTAAATCACCAGCGCCAAGGCGACCAGGATCACGTTATGGCTGGCAATGCGCAAAGCGATCGGTACACGGCGATGACGCAGGGCACGAAAGATGAGCAGGAAGAAATTATCGGTTTTAACGGGCGTGGGCCGGTTCACAGAGCACGGCTCTTTCGGTGAAGTTGCCGCGCAGTATAACGAGCGACCCAGTAGCGGCAAAGCGCTGCCTGTGCCCGGTGGTCACTGAAAGTGGTTAGAATGCGGTTTTTTTCCACTGCGGGGGTGCGCCTTGCGCGAAATCGTCCTGATTAACATCACTGGTGTCGACCGTCCGGGTCTCACCGCAGCCATCACCGGCGTCCTCGCCCAGGGTGGCGTGAACATTCTCGATATTGGTCAGGCGGTGATCCACGACACCTTGTCGTTCGGCATCCTGGTTGAAATTCCGGGTACCGAGCAGGGTTCATCTGTCCTCAAGGACATTCTGTTCACGGCCTACAAACTGGACCAGCAGGTGCGGTTCACGGCGGTGTCCGAGGCGGATTATCAACATTGGGTCGAAGGCCAGGGCAAGGCGCGTCATATCGTGACGCTGCTGACCCGCAAGGTGACGGCCGAGCAATTGCAATGCGTCAGCGCGATTACGGCCAAGTACGGACTCAATATCGATCAGATCGATCGCCTGTCCGGACGCATGCCGCTCGACACGCCAGCCGACAAGGGCAAGGGTTGCATCGAGTTTTCGGTGCGCGGCGAGCCTGCTGATCCGAAAGCCATGCAGGCTGAGTTTCTCAGCGTGGCGCAGGACTTGAACGTGGATATCGCGTTCCAGCAGGACTCGCTGTTCCGGCGCAATCGTCGTCTGGCGGTATTTGACATGGACTCGACGCTGATCGAAGCCGAAGTCATCGACGAGTTGGCCAAGGCGGCCGGTGTCGGCGAGCAGGTGTCCGAGATCACCGAGCGTGCCATGCGTGGCGAGCTGGATTTCAGCGCCAGCTTCAAGGAGCGACTGGCCTTGCTCAAAGGTCTGGATGTCGGTGTGCTGGATCAGATCGGCGCCTCGTTGCGCCTGACCGAAGGTGCCGAAACACTCTTCGCAGAGCTGAAGCGTCTGGGTTACAAGACCGCCATTCTGTCGGGCGGCTTTACCTACTTCGCCAAGCAGTTGCAGGCGAAGCTGGGCATTGATTATGTGTTCGCCAACGAGCTTGAGGTCGTCGACGGCAAGGTGACCGGTGTTGCTGTCGAGCCAATTGTCGATGCCAAGCGCAAGGCAGACTTGCTGCGCGAGCTGGCTCACAAGGAAGGCCTGAGCCTGGAACAGACCATTGCCGTTGGGGATGGCGCAAATGACTTGCCGATGCTGGCGATCGCCGGGCTGGGTGTGGCGTTCCGTGCCAAGCCTCTGGTCAAGCAGTCTGCCAAGCAGGCGATCTCGACGCTGGGGCTGGATGGCGTGCTTTACCTGCTGGGTTTCCGGGACCGTGAAGGCCAGCGCTGATACGGCTACGCTTTGCTGTTGAGCTGTCGGGAGCGCATGGGCAGGGCCGGCAGCTACAACGAACCTGCAGTCAGAGCGAGCCCCACAGGGAATCGAACTCTTGCCCAGGCTGGGATTTCTCGCTTTCTGCAACCTTGGGTGCGTCGTATACCTGATATTCAAACTGGTTATAACTGGTGCTGCTGATTCGGCGGTTGCTCAATGTCGCGCGCCGCTCTTCGCCGTTCACATTGATCATCACCTTGCTGCCTTCCTGAAAGGGCAGGCGCGGCGCGAGCACCGTTGCCGGTTTTTCCATTGCACGCACTTCTGGCAGCATCAGGGTGCGCAGATACTGGCTGCTGTGCTGTTCGCGTATCAGTTGCATGCCGCAGGGCTGGGCGAAGGGGGCGATCAATTCGATACCCATTTGTGTCCCGCCACTGCGAACCTGCCTGACCCAGCGCACAATCGCGACACTCCAGCCCTGGCCAGCGTCGTCCTGAATACCCACCAGTTCACCCGCCTGCAGCTGCTGCGGCACTTCCTTCTGCCAGGCCAGGCAATAGCCGCCAGGACTGTGGTTGACGATGTTCACATCGAAGGTCGGGAAAGTGTGCTGGGCGTTTGACGAGTCGCCGTCTTCTTTTTTCTGATATTCGATTTCTTCATAGGGCAGCAGCACCTCAGAGGTATTGCCGCGCTGTGTGTCGAACGCGCCGGACCACGGGTCGTCCGGATCGTCGTTGGCCATCTTCAGAGTGAAGTTCGCAACGTTGCTGGCGTTACTCAACAGCAGCAGCTCACTGAATGATTTCTGACCCGCCACGTAGTAATGCAAGGCGCTCATGCCGATACACAGCCGCAACGTGCCATGCCCTGCCGTGCGCTGAAAGGTGCGCTCGGCCACATCGCCCCAGGCTGCAGCCAGATGCTGCAACAGGTCGGTGTTGATGCCGGTTGGAATGAGCAGCTTTGAAGGCGAACGTTGATCGTCCGGCAGCGCGAGGTAGTGATTGATTGCATCTGCCAGCGGTGTCGGGTTTATCCCCAGTAGTGTGGGCGCCTGGTCTTCGGTCAGTAGCGTTCGGTAAAGCGGTGGTTTGTCCGAGGTTGGATCAAGCGCGAACAGACTGCTGTCACCTGCTGGCGACTGCAGCGTGACCAGCGCGCTCCAGGCCTCCAGGGCGTCGGCCAGTTTGCCGATATTCAGCTGACGCATCTGATTGCAGCGCGAGCAGCCCATCATCAGCGCGATCAGATAGGTTTGCTCTGCGGTCAGCGTGTTGGTGTGATGGCCCAGCGGCTCATCAACCGGTGTGGCGTGTAATTGGAACTGGCGCGCAATCTGATAGAGCTGGTGCAGTTCAAGCCACAGCCCGTCCTGCACCGGACAATACAACTGGTTGGCACGGATCAGCGGCCCATTCAAGCCATGCAGTGCGCGTTGCAGTGCAGTGGCCAGCAGCACGCTCTGATCTTTGCTGTAACGCGGCGCTACCTGCTGGATGATTTGTTTATAGCCGGTGGCCAAGTGGTTTTGCAGTGCCTGGCACAGATTGGCAACCTTGCGCGGCCGCTCATCGAGCACGATGGCCTGATTGAGGAAGTGGCGCTCAAGGTGTTTACAGACAAAATAGACTTCCGGGCGCAGCAGCTCGAGCATTTGCAGGCGGATGTCGCCGGGAGTGATCAGTTGGTTGAGTTCTGTCAGCCCTTGATACAGCTGACGGGCCATCTCACCGAGGTTGGCCTTGGGCAGCCTGGAGATCCAGCGTTTCAAGTCGCGAGGGTTCGCTTCACTGAATGACAGGCTCGACTGCGTTGGCGTGGGTGCACGCAACAGCAGAGGGAGGCTCAAATTACTCATGTGACAGGCAAACTCCAGCGACTCAATGGCCTGAACGGTGGCTTTAAATTGACGTCAATAACACCGCGCAGCCGTTTGGTGTCAAGTGAACGTCAATAAAAGTGCGAAGTGTCCTACTTCACCGGTAGACCGACTTTACCAGCATAGGCCGCGCCACGCAGCAACTGCGGCAATCGGCCACTACTGCGGTCGGGGTCCAGAGGGCACGCACCTGGAGGTTTTACGCGCTGCGTGCCCGCAGCATCAGGCCTGTACCGGGGTGGCGAGCGCCTGTCCCATGTTGACCTTCGAGCAGGTGGTCAGCTGTTCGGCCCACTTGACCTGATTAGGGCCAAACAGAACGATGGCTGTGGAACCGAGTTTGAAGCGGCCCATCTCTGCGCCTTTTTCCAAGTGGATCGGCGCGCGTGCGGCTTCGTCGTAACTGACGGTTTTCAGTTCGCGCCTGGGCGGCGTGACCAGGCCAGCCCAGACGGTCTCGACCGAGGCCACGATCATTGCACCCACCAGAACCACGGCCATCGGGCCACGCTCTGTATCGAACAGGCATACGACACGCTCATTGCGTGCGAACAGTTCCGGCACGTTTTCGGCGGTAGTCTGGTTGACTGAGAAGAGACGACCCGGCACATAGACCATTTCTCGCAGAGTGCCCGCGAGAGGCATGTGCACGCGGTGGTAATCCTGAGGTGACAAGTAGACCGTCGCGAATTCACCGCCCATGAACGGCGCCGACAGCTTCGGATCGCCGCCCAGCAGTTCAAGCGCACTGAAGCTGTGGCCCTTGGCCTGGAAGATGCGGCCGTGTTCGATGGCGCCCAGCTGGCTGATGGTGCCGTCGGCAGGCGACAGAATGGCCCCGGGTGCGCTGTCCAGTGGACGGGCATCAGCTTTCAATGCGCGGGTGAAGAACGCGTTGAAGTTCTCATACGCCTTCAGGTCTTCAACCAGGGCCTGGGTCATGTCGACTTCGTAGCGACGGGCGAACCAGGCGGTGAACGCATTTTTGAACCAGGTGACACGGCATTCGGCAACGAGGCCTGCGAGACGCGACAGCAGGTGGTGAGGCAACAGGTACTGACTGAGGATAAACAAACGATCTTTCATTGATATTCCCAAAGCTTGATAAGAGGGTCTGGCCGATTCACGGGGAAGACCGGTACTGCGTTATTTTTCGACAGGTGTGTCCGGGTGATTGCCCCATTCGCCCCACGAACCCGCGTAGGCCTTGACGCGCGGGTAGCCCAGCGCCTTCGCGACCAGATACGTAAAGCCTGACCGATGGTGCGTCTGGCAGTGAGTGATCACTTCCTTGTCGGAGGTGATGCCCAGGTTCTCGAGGACTTTCGTCATGTCCTGGCGGATGCGCAGGTCGCGTTGCTTGTCCATGCCTGCGGTCCATTCGAAATTGACCGCGCCTGGTATGTGTCCGCCTTTGGCTGCGACAACTTTTTCGCCAGAGTATTCGGTCGGAGCGCGAGCGTCCCAGATCGCCAGGTCGGCTGCGCCGAGGCGGCTTTGCAGGTATTCGCGTGTGGCAGTGGGTTCGTCATGCAGGGTCAGTGGCACGGGCCCGCCTGCGGGAGCCGGTACGTCCTGGGTCAGGGGAAGCGCTTGCGCTTCCCAGGCCAGCAAGCCGCCGTCCACGTAGTGATACTGGCTGTGACCAATGACATCCAGCAGCCAGATGAAGCGTCCGGCCCAGCCGCCGCCTTCGTCGTCATAAACTATGTAGACCGCATCGGGGTTGTGGCCCAGCTCGCCAAACAGGGCTTCCAGATCCTGCTGATCCGGCAGCAGGCCGGGCGCAGGCGGTTTGCCCAGTTGGGTGCGTTTGGGGTCAACGAAGCGGGCTCCGCGAATATGCCCGGCTGCATAGCGCGCGCTGCTGGTGAGGTCCACAACAATCAGGTGCGGGGCATCAAGGCGCTCATGCAGGTCGTTGGGCTCGATGACCAGCGGTAAGCCAGCGAATACGGACATTTGCAGCCTCCGATGAAAAGAAAGATGCGAATTGTACGCCAGGCCTCAGGCTTTGCGATGACTAAAGATGCCCAGCGCCCGCTCAATACATTGCGCGGTTTTTCCGAATGCTTGAACGGAAATTTCCGACAGCGGCCCGCCGCCCTGATCAGCCACCACCAGCATCATCACCTTGTTGTTACTGCTCAGCGAGCGGATCAGCCAGTGTTGACCGCTGAACAGGGTCTTGAGCGGCGCAGGTAGCAGCGCGGCAAACTGGGCGTTGTTTACAGGTGTCATGCGCAGTTGAGTCGGTTGGGCCAGAAGGCGTTGCAGTACAGTACTTTCTTTGATGAACAACTGCAGTGCCGCCGCCTCTGGTGGCAACCCGGCAGATTGATGCACGCGCATTACGGTAGATGTCTTGTCGACCATCAGCAGCATGACGCGCTGCATGCCGCAGGCTGAAAAGGCGTCGCGCGCCGCAGTAGTCAGGTGGATGGCGTTGATGAACGGGCTTGGCTCCTGCAACAACTCGGCACACTGCTTGCGCCAGAGCTGCAGCGCGTCGGCCGACGGCGGCGGCGCGGGGTCGTTGTCTCGCCGCACGCGGCGCGCATCCCAGGGCCAGAGCAGGGCTTCAGCCGGATGCCAAAGATCTTTTTCATTGTGAATGCGAGCGCTGCTTGCCGCGTTCTGGTGAGCCTGTTGCTGCACATCATCAAGGGACTGTTGGAGATACAGACTGGTCAGGCGCTCCCAGCGCAGGCAATGCGGACTGTTCCAGGCGTGCTGCGCCGCCAGCGCCAGGCCGTTGCCAAGCAGTACAGTGTTGGCGGGCTGGTTCAACCAGCGTTGCAGGTTCGGATCGGCGTCCATCAGCTGTTGCTGTTGCAGTGGGGTGTGATCTTCCCGGGAAATGCGCAGTGCCTTCACCAGATCACGGCGTTCATTGAGCAGCAGCTTATAACCGCGAGTGACCCAGACCGGCAGGCGCCAGAACTCCGCGAGCGCCAGGCACAGCTCCAGCAGATTGACGCCAAACAGCTCTTTTTCGACAACGATGCTGGAGTGGCCCTTGTGGATGACCCGAAGCTCCAGCTCCTCCAGCAGCTTGGGGTAAGCGAGAGCCAAGGGCCATAGCGGCGCCAGAAACAGCAGACTGCCCAGATGAATGTCCTGCCACAGCCGCGCCAGACGACTGGCGAACAGGCCGTTTGCCTGCTGCGTGGCATGCTGGCTGACCAGAATCAATTGACGAAATGCAGCAGGGATTTCTTCAACCGGTTTGGCAGGCAGACGACCCAGCAATGTCTCGGTGCGTGCCAGCCCCAGTCGGTTGATCGCCACCTCAAGGCTTTCAGCCTGTTCGGTCGTGCCGTGATTCTGATGGTTGGCCTCACGCATCACGCTCAGCACCAGCGCCGGGCTTTCCTGCATCATTTCTGCGATTTCACGCAGCGAGCGGCGGCTGTCGTTCAGTGCGGCGCGAACACGATCGTGATTGGCTACAGGGACGGGCAATGCCACGCCGTCGAGGTGCCTGACCCAGGCATCGAGCGTCTTCGGAACCGTATGAGGTGAAGCGTATGCTGTCGACATTCGAGGGCCTGTACGGCTGATTTTCTGAACGGGAAGACTGCCAGTGTTCAGGGCGCAACGGCCATTTTCAACCCTTCATGCAACGGGCGAAGTGGTTTTTAGCAATAACTGGCTATAGTCTGGCCCAGTTAGGCCGATAAGGAGAAGAAGAGTTTCAAGAACTTCCGGACTGTCCCTGAACCCGACTCAGTAAAGTATTTTCTCCTATGGCTAAAATTATCGGCATCATTGTCGTTTTCGCGAGCGTTCTCGGCGGATACGTCCTGTCTCACGGCAAGATCATGGCGCTGTTCCAGCCCTATGAGGTCTTGATCATTGGCGGTGCTGCGCTGGGTGCGTTTCTTCAGGCCAACCCCGGCCACATGACCATGCACGTGTTCAAGAAGTCGTTGAAGATGTTCGGGACGCGCTTCACCCACGCCTATTACCTTGAGGTGCTGGGCCTGGTTTACGAAATCCTCAACAAAAGCCGCCGTGAAGGCATGATGGCGATTGAAGGCGATATCGAAGAACCGGCCGCCAGCCCGATTTTTGCCAAATACCCCGGTGTTTTGAAAGATGAGCGCATGACTGCGTACATCTGCGACTACCTGCGCATCATGTCGTCCGGCAACATGGCTCCGCACGAGCTGGAAGGGTTGTTCGACATGGAATTGTTGAGCATGAAAGAAGAGCTTGAGCATCCTTCCCACGCCATCACCGGTATCGCCGACGGCATGCCCGGTTTCGGTATCGTAGCGGCGGTATTGGGTATCGTTGTGACCATGGCCTCTCTGGGGTCAGGCGACAAGGCGGCCATCGGTATGCACGTAGGTGCGGCACTGGTAGGTACGTTTTTCGGTATTCTTGCGGCGTACGGCTTCTTCGGTCCTCTGGCAACTTCCCTGGCTCACGATGCCAAGGAAGAAATGAACGTTTACGAATCCATCAAGGCGTCGCTGGTGGCTTCGGCTTCCGGCATGCCGCCCTCGCTGGCCGTCGAGTTCGGTCGCAAGGTTCTGTACCCGCTGCATCGCCCCAGCTTCAGTGAGCTGGAACAAGCAGTTCGCGGTCGCTGAGTCATGGAAAACAATCAGCCGATAATCATCAAGCGCGTCAAGCGCTTCGGTGGTGGACATCACGGTGGTGCCTGGAAAATCGCCTTCGCTGACTTCGCGACAGCGATGATGGCGTTCTTTCTGGTGCTGTGGCTGATGTCTTCTGCCACACCCGAGCAACTGATCGCCGTGGCGGGCTACTTCAAGGACCCGGTCGGATTCACTGACAGTGGCTCACCCTACGTGATTGATCTGGGCGGTTCGCCGGAAATGTCGCCGGATCAGACCCTCAATCCTGAGGTCAAATCCACGCCGTCGCCGGACACGGTGCCGATCGAGTCTGATACCTCGGAATCCAAGGCTGAGCAGGTCGAGCAAGAGCGTCTGGAGATGCTGCTTCAGGAGCTGCAAAACAAGGTCGAGGAAAATCCGCAACTGCAGAAGTTCAAGGACCAGATCCTGTTCGAGATCACTCAGGACGGTTTGCGCATCCAGATCATGGACGCTGACAACCGGCCGATGTTCGATTCGGGCAGTTCGCGCCTCAAACCTTACTTCGAGGATATTTTGCTGGCGATGGCTGACACTATCAAAAGCGTGCCGAACAAGATCAGCGTGAGTGGACATACCGATGCCAAGCCGTTTGTGGGCAACGGTGGTTTTGGTAACTGGGAATTGTCGGCCAACCGTGCCAACGCGGCGCGCCGTGCTCTGGTGGCGGGCAGCTATCCGGATGAGCAGGTTGCGCGGGTAGTGGGCTACGCTTCGTCAGCGCTGTATGACCGCGAAGACCCGTTCAACCCGGTCAACCGCCGTATTGACATTGTTGTGCTGACCAAAAAGGCCCAGGCTCGTATCGAGGGTGCGCAGAACTCCGGAGGAGCACCCGCTCAGCCAGAGAAGCAGCCTGCTGCGCCCGGCGCACCGGGCGCTCAGGCGCCTGCGCCGGTCGATCCTCAAGCATACGCCCAGCCGCATGAAATCCGTCAGAAGCTGAATATCTTCGAGGAAGGCACCTTGCGGGTTGATCCAGCAAAGAATTGAGCCTTGTAGCACGCAAAAACGCCGCGATGATCGCGGCGTTTTTGTGTGCGGCTTGCAGTCAATACTCGGTGATCAGTAGCTGTCTTGCGGCAGGCTGGCGATGATCGAGCGATAACTGTTCATGCGCTGTTGCTGCACGCGGCCGTCTTCGAGTCCCTTGAGCAATGCGCAGCCGGGTTCGCGGTCGTGTTTGCAGTCACGGAAGCGGCAGGTGCCGATCAGGTCGTTGAATTCGATGAAGCCCGCTTCCACATCAGCTCGGCTCACGTGGCCCAGGCCGAATTCGCGGATGCCGGGTGAGTCGATCAGATCGCCGCCGCGCGGGAAGTGAAACAGTCGCGCGGTGGTGGTGGTGTGCGTGCCTTGACCTGACAGCTCGGACAACGGGCCAACCCGCGTCTCCACTTCTGGCAGCAGGCTGTTGACCAGCGAGGACTTGCCCACACCGGACTGACCCACGAACACGCTGATGTGACCGTCGAGCTGGCTTTGCAGTTGCTGCATGCCGTCACCCTGGTGGGCCGACACTTCCAGCACCGGGTAGCCGAGCGTGCGATAAACCGCTAGCAGTGCGTTCAGTGCCGGCGCGTTCTGCTCGTCGATCAGGTCAGCCTTGTTGAGCAGCAGCAGCGGGTGAATGCCTGCGTGCTCGGCGGCCACCAGGTAGCGGTCGATCAGGTTGGCGTGCGGCTCGGGCATTGGCGCGAAGACGATCACGATCAGATCGACGTTGGCGGCCACCGGCTTGAGCTGGCCACGCGAGTCCGGACGGCAGAGTTCGGTGGAGCGGGGCAGTTGCGCGACGATAACGCCGATGCCCTGATTGCCGGCTCGCCAGACGACACGGTCGCCTGTAACCAGTGCGGGCAGGTTGGCGCGCAAATGGCAGCGGAAGATCTGACCACTCTGTTCGCCTTCCTGAGCTTCTACTTCAACCTGCACCCCGAAGTGGGCGATCACCAGGCCGGTCTGCTCCGGGCCGAGGTCACCACCTTCCAGCGTTTCCAGCGTGACAGACTCACGCTTGGCGGCGCGGGCAGCACGTTCGCCCTGAATTTTTTCGATGCGCCAGTTTTGACGACGATTGAGTTGGCGTTTGGCCATGGGTGTTCCGATGTGATGAAACCGATGAATGTAACAGTACGTTTGATCGGGCAGGAGTCTAGCACGGCAGGGTGAGCTAAACTGCGCGCCTACGCTGAGGAGTCGTCACATGCAGAACAAGCAAAACCTGATTTGGATCGATCTGGAAATGACCGGTCTGGACCCTGACACCGATGTCATCATCGAAATGGCCACGATCATCACCGACAGCGAGCTCAACACGCTGGCCGAAGGTCCGGTGATCGCCGTGCACCAGAGTGACGAGACGCTGGCGGGCATGGACGAGTGGAACACGCGCCAGCACGGCGGCTCGGGCCTGACCCAGCGTGTGCGCGAGAGCACCATCAGCATGGCCGAGGCCGAAGCACAGACGCTGGCGTTCATCGAGCAATGGGTGCCCGAGCGCAGCTCGCCGATCTGTGGCAACAGCATCTGTCAGGACCGTCGTTTCCTGTATCGCCATATGCCGACTCTGGAAAACTGGTTCCACTACCGTAATCTGGACGTCTCGACGCTCAAGGAACTGGCCGCCCGCTGGTCGCCCGAGCTCAAATTCAAGAAAGGCAGCACTCACCTCGCGCTGGACGACATTCGCGAGTCGATTGCCGAACTGCGTTTTTATCGTGAGCACTTCATCAAGTAAGCCGCTTCACGTGTGCGGGCTGGCTTGAGTGCAGAAGATAATTCTGGCTGCACTCTTTCAGTGCGCAAGTCCGCTGGTTAGACTGCGCGCCTTTGTTGCAGAGTAGCCGCCATGTTGCTGATGCTTTATCTGATCGCCATTACCGCCGAGGCCATGACGGGTGCGCTGTCGGCTGGCCGTCGGGGCATGGACTGGTTTGGTGTGGTCCTGATCGCTTGTGTCACTGCGCTGGGTGGCGGCTCGGTACGCGACGTATTGATCGGCCACTACCCGCTGACCTGGGTCAAGCATCCGGAATATCTGGTGCTGACCAGCGTCGCTGCCTTGGTGACAATTTTCATTGCGCCGCTGATGCGGCACTTGCGCTCACTGTTTCTGGTGCTCGATGCACTCGGGCTTGTAGCGTTTACCCTGATCGGCTGCATGACCGCGCTTGAGGCGGGTCATGGCCTGTTGATCGCTTCGGTGTGTGGCGTTATCACCGGCGTGTTTGGCGGTATTTTGCGTGATATTTTCTGTAACGATATTCCGCTGATCTTTCGCCGGGAGCTGTATGCCAGCGTCTCGTTTCTGGCTGCGTGGTGTTTTCTGCTGTGTCAGTACCTGGAGCTGCCTTCGGAGCAGGGAATCATGATTACCCTGTTCGGGGGGCTGCTGCTGCGGCTACTGGCGATACGCTTTCACTGGGAAATGCCCAAGTTCGTCTACAAGGATGAGCCCTGAGCCCTCAGCTCAGACTGCTACGCCATGACGGCGCAGCGCCCATTCCACATGTTCTCTGACCATTTCTGACGGATAGTCGCGCCGTGCCTCGAGCGCCTGCATCACCGGAATGGTGGAGGGGGCATTGCCCAGGCCGACGGCCAGATTACGCAACCAGCGCTCGTAACCGGCGCGGCGCAGCGGCGAACCTTCGGTATTGCTGAGAAAGGTGTCCTCATCCCACAGAAACAGCTCGGCCAGGCCGGCATTGTCCAGGTTATGGCGCGGCTGGAAGTCGCTCTGATCCGTGGGACGGGCAAAGCGGTTCCACGGGCAGACGATCTGGCAGTCATCGCACCCAAAGACCCGATTGCCGATCAGCGGGCGCAGTTCTTCTGGAATGGCTGTTTTCAATTCAATGGTCAGGTAGGAAATGCAACGCCGCGCATCCAGCACATAAGGGCCGACAAAGGCTGCCGTTGGGCAGATGTCCAGGCATGCCGTGCAGCGTCCGCAGTGTTCCGTCGTGTGAGGTGGATCGACTGGCAGGGCCATATCGACAAAAAGCTCGCCGAGAAAAAAGAAGCTGCCAGCCTTGCGATTCAGCACCAGAGTGTTCTTGCCTATCCAGCCGAGCCCGGCTTGCTCGGCAATGGCCTTTTCAAGCACCGGTGCGCTGTCGACAAAGGCCCTGAAGCCGAATGGACCGATTGCCTGCTGGATACGGTCGGCGAGCTGTTGAAGACGCTTGCGGATCAGTTTGTGGTAATCGCGCCCCAAGGCGTAACGCGATACGTAGGCAGTTTCCGGTTCGGTCAGGCGTTTGGCCATTTCCGTATCGCCCGGCAGGTAATCCATGCGCAGCGACACCACGCGCAGCGTTCCCGGCACCAGCTCTTCGGGGTGGGAACGTTTGCTGCCATGGGCTGCCATATACTCCATTTCACCGTTATAACCGGCATCGAGCCAGCGTTGCAGATGCTGTTCATGTTCAGCCAGGTCCAGCCCGGAGATCCCGACTTCCTGAAAGCCCAGCTCTTTGCCCCACGTCTTGATTGAGTGCGCAAGAGTGGCGAGTTGGTCGCAAGTTGGGGGTTCAGCAGTAATAGCGGACATGCGCAGAGAGAAACCGGAGCTAAGGTGCGTATAATTCTGCCAGACATCGGAGCCTATAAACGCATGTTCGACACTAAACCTGATTTACCCGACGCGCTGTACAACGCCGCACAGGTTCGTGACCTCGACGCTCGTCTGATTGCCGCTGGCACGCCGGGCTTCGAGCTGATGCAGCGCGCTGCGCATGCAACCTGGCGGGCCATCCGGCGTCGCTGGCCGGAAGTGAGTGAACTGACGGTGTTGACCGGGCGTGGCAACAACGCCGGTGACGGCTATCTGATCGCTTCGCTGGCGCAAAAGACCGGCTGGCAGGTTCGTGTGTTGACGGTGGTTGATCCCGCAGCACTGGAAGGGGATGCAGCCTCGGCTCACGCGGCTGCAGCCAGTGTCGATATCCAGCCCTGGGCAGGTCAGCGTCTGACCGGCGTTGTGGTGGATGCGTTGCTGGGCACGGGTCTGGAAGGTGAGGTGCGCGAGCCATATGTGTCGGCGATCAATGCGATCAACGCGAGTGGTCTGCCGGTGGCGGCCGTGGATATTCCCTCGGGCCTGAGTGCCGATACAGGGCAGTCGCAGGGCGTCGCTGTGCGCGCAGACCTGACTGTCACCTTTATAGGTTTGAAAATGGGGTTGCTGACCGGCGATGCGCCGGACCTTGTGGGGCACCTTGTATTTGATGATCTGCTGGCCGATCCCGATCTGGTTGCTCAAGTGCCGGTGGCTGCAAGACGTCTGGACGCTTCCAGCCTGCCTCGCCTGGCACCGCGCCCGCGCACGGCCCACAAGGGCCTTTATGGGCGCGTACTGGTTATCGGCGGCGATCACGGATTTGGCGGCGCGGCCTTGCTGAGCGCGGAAAGCGCCTTGCGCAGTGGGGCCGGCATGGTGACGCTGGCGACCCGTGTCGAGCATGTGCCTGCGGCGCTGACGCGAATGCCCGAAATCATGAGCGCGGGCATCAGCTCGGCGAACCAATTGATGGGGTTGATCGAGGCCGCCAATGTGCTGGTGGTCGGTCCCGGCCTTGGCCAGGCCAGCTGGGGGCGTAGCCTGCTGTCGGCCGCGACCAATGCGGATCGTCCGCAAGTGTGGGATGCCGATGCGCTCAATCAACTGGCTACAGGGCAAGTGACCTTGCCGAAAAACAGTGTCATCACCCCACATCCGGGTGAGGCTGCTCGTTTGTTGGGTATCAGCACCAAAGAGGTCCAGGCAGATCGTGCTGCGGCGGCGCATGCCTTGGCTCGCAAATTCAATGCGGTGTGCGTGCTTAAAGGTTCGGGCAGCCTGGTCTCTGATCCAGACGGTCGGCTCGCGTTGTGCGATCACGGCCATCCGGCGATGGCGACGGCGGGTCTTGGTGACGTACTGGCTGGCTTGATTGGTGCGCTGATGGCGCAACACATGACCGCATTCGATGCGGCCAGTCTGGCGGTCTGGTTGCATGCCGGTGCCGGCCAAAAGGTCGGTGAAGCCGGTCGTGGCATGGTCGCGAGCGATATTATTCCCGCCATTCGTCAGTTATTGGAGGAGCTGCAACCGTGTCTGATTTGACGCTTCACGTGGTCGGCGAAGAAGCCATGATGAGTTTGGGTGCGCGCCTTGCGAGCGTCTGTGAGGGTGTCGGCGTTGTGTTTCTGGAGGGCGATCTGGGTGCAGGAAAAACTACTCTTTCGCGGGGCATGATTCGTGGATTCGGGCATGCCGGGGCCGTCAAGAGCCCGACCTTCACGCTGGTCGAGCCTTACGAAACAGGTACGACCAAGGTCTTTCACTTTGACCTCTATCGCTTGGTCGATCCGGAAGAACTGGAGTTCATGGGGGTGCGTGATTACTTCGACGGCGAGTCACTTTGTCTGATCGAATGGCCCCAGCGTGGTGCAGGCTTTTTGCCAAAGCCGGACCTGACCATTACCATTGTGCAGCACGGCGAAGGCCGTACCGTAATATTGAGCCCGCTGGGCTCACGTGGCGAACGCTGGTGTGCCACTTTGGCTTTGGAATTCAAATAGATATGGGGTTAGGTATGCGCATGCGCGCGCTGGTTACTGTAGTGGGTCTGCTGTTGATGGCCTTGGCTGTCGAAGCGCTGGCCGCTACGCAAGTACGAAGTGTCCGCTTATGGCGAGCGCCGGATAACACGCGGCTGGTGTTCGACCTGTCGGGACCTGTTCAGCACAGCGTATTTACCCTGACTTCGCCTGATCGTCTGGTGATCGATATCAACGGTGCAACGCTGGGCGGTCCGCTTAACGTATCCACCGCCAATACGCCGATTTCCAGCATGCGTTCGGCACAGCGCACCGCCACCGACCTGCGTGTCGTGATTGATCTTAAAAAAGCGGTCACGCCCAAAAGCTTCACGCTGGCGCCGAACCAGCAGTACGGCAACCGACTTGTGGTTGATCTGTTCGACAACGCTGCCGACGCCAACCCTACGCCGGTGCCTACGATTGCCGATACCCCAGCGAACACTGCGCCTGCGGTGCCGATCAGCCCGTCCAAGCCTGAAGTCAAGCTGACGCCGGTGCCCAACGGCAAGCGCGATATCGTGGTCGTGATCGACGCCGGTCATGGTGGCGAAGACCCGGGTGCTTCCGGCAGAGGTGGTGAGAAAGAAAAGAACGTGGTGCTGTCGATTGCGCGGGAGCTGCAACGCCAGATCAATGCCGAGAAGGGCTACCGCGCCGAGCTGACGCGCACCGGCGACTACTTCATCCCGTTGCGCAAGCGCACCGAAATCGCCCGCGCCAAGGGGGCTGACCTGTTCGTTTCCATTCACGCCGACGCTGCGCCTTCGACGGCAGCCTTTGGCGCGTCTGTGTTCGCCCTGTCCGACCGTGGTGCTACGTCCGAAACCGCGCGCTGGCTGGCGGACAGTGAAAACCGTTCCGACCTGATTGGTGGTGCCGGTGCCGTGAGTCTTGATGACAAGGACCGCATGCTGGCAGGCGTGTTGCTCGACCTGTCCATGACGGCATCGCTCTCGTCGAGCCTGAACGTCGGCCAGAAAGTCTTGAGCAACATCGGTCGAGTGACTTCGCTGCACAAGTCCCGTGTCGAGCAGGCAGGCTTCATGGTGCTCAAGTCGCCGGACATTCCGTCGATCCTGGTGGAAACCGGTTTTATTTCCAATGCCAACGAAGCCAACAAGCTGTCCTCGGCCTCGCATCAACAGGCACTGGCGCGCTCGATCAACTCCGGCGTGAAGCAGTTCTTCCAACAGAACCCGCCGCAGGGCACTTACATTGCATGGCTGCGTGACAACGGCAAGCTGGCCCAGGGCCCGCGCAACCATGTCGTACGTTCCGGCGAAACACTGGCCATGCTGGCTGCACGTTACGACATGAACGTCGCTACATTGCGCAGTGCCAATGGCTTGAAAACCGATGAGTTGAAAATCGGCCAGGACCTGCGCATTCCAAGCTCCGAGGTTGCAACACAGCCATGAATGATGAAGCCGCCATCAGCGACCTTCTGCTTGAAGGCATTGAGCCGCAAGTCGAACAGGCTGTCCTGAATACAGCGCGTATCGAGCTGTTGAGCCCGCGTCTGGCCAACCAGATCGCTGCGGGCGAAGTCGTCGAGCGGCCAGCTTCGGTCATCAAGGAATTGCTGGAGAACAGCCTCGACTCGGGCGCAAGGCGCATTGATGTCGATGTCGAACAGGCTGGCATCAAGCTGTTGAAGGTGCGTGACGACGGCAGCGGTATTTCTTCTGATGACTTGCCGCTGGCCTTGGCGCGTCATGCCACCAGCAAGATTCGCGATCTGGAAGACCTCGAGCGCGTCATGAGCCTCGGTTTTCGCGGAGAGGCATTGGCGTCGATCAGTTCCGTGGCACGGTTGACCCTGACCTCCCGTACCCGCGATGCAGATCAGGCCTGGCAGGTTGAAACCGAAGGCCGTGACATGGCGCCGCGTGTTCAGCCTGCAGCCCACCCTGTAGGCACCTCCGTTGAAGTGCGCGATCTGTTTTTCAACACACCGGCGCGGCGCAAGTTTCTCAAGGCCGAGAAAACCGAATTCGATCACCTGCAGGAAGTCATCAAGCGCATGGCGCTGGCCCGTTTTGACGTGGCCTTCCATTTGCGCCACAACGGCAAGACGGTGCTCAGCCTGCATGAAGCCCACGATGACACCGCCCGCGCGCGTCGCGTCTCTGCGATTTGCGGGCCTGGTTTTCTTGAGCAGGCGTTGCCGATCGAGATCGAGCGCAATGGTCTGCACCTGTGGGGCTGGGTAGGGCTGCCGACCTTTTCGCGCAGCCAGGCTGACTTGCAGTACTTTTTTGTAAATGGCCGTGCAGTGCGCGACAAGCTGGTCGCGCACGCGGTCCGACAGGCGTATCGCGATGTGCTGTTCAACGGTCGCCATCCGACCTTCGTACTGTTTTTTGAAGTCGATCCGGCCGCCGTGGACGTCAACGTTCACCCGACCAAGCACGAAGTGCGGTTCCGTGATGGCCGCACGGTCCATGACTTCCTGTACGGGACGTTGCACCGTGCCCTCGGCGATGTACGTCCGGAAAATCAACTGTCCGGCAGCGCGCCGGTCACTGCCGTAGAGCGTCCGACCGGTCCCGAGGCGGGCGAATTCGGCCCTCAGGGCGAAATGCGTCTGGCCAACAATGTTCTGGAACAACCGCAGGGCGAGGCCTACGCACGGCCTGCAGGTGCCGGCTCTGGTGGCGGCTATCAGTATCAGTACACGCCGCGCCCTGCTGGTCCAGGTGTGCCGGTTGCCGAAGCGCAAAGTGCGTATCGCGAATTTTTTGCACCGCTTCCAGGTGCCGCGTCTTCGCCGTCCCTGCCTGAGTCATCCAGTGATATTCCTCCGCTGGGTTATGCGCTGGCGCAGCTCAAGGGCATTTACATCCTGGCTGAAAACGCTCACGGGCTTGTCGTAGTGGACATGCACGCTGCGCACGAGCGGATCATGTACGAGCGCCTCAAGATCGCGATGGCCAATGAAGGCCTGAGTGGCCAGCCGTTACTGGTGCCGGAGTCCATCGCGGTCAGTCAGCGCGAGGCCGATTGTGCGGAAGAGCATATCGCGACGTTCCAGCGGCTGGGTTTCGAGCTGCAGCGTCTGGGGCCTGAGACTCTGGCTATCCGCCAGATACCGGCGTTGCTCAAGCAGGCTGAAGCCAACCGGCTGGTGAGTGATGTCCTTGCAGACCTGATGGAGTATGGCACCAGCGATCGTGTGCAGGCGCACATGAATGAATTGCTCGGCACCATGGCCTGCCACGGCGCCATTCGGGCCAACCGACGTCTGGCCATCCCGGAAATGAACGGTCTGTTGCGTGACATGGAAAACACCGAGCGCAGCGGGCAATGCAACCATGGTCGTCCCACCTGGACCCAAATGGGTCTGAATGACCTGGATAAATTATTCCTGCGCGGTCAATGAATGAATGCTTTACCTCCGGCCATCTTTCTCATGGGGCCAACCGCTGCGGGCAAGACGGATCTTGCAATCGAACTCACCAAGGTGCTGCCTTGCGAGCTGATCAGCGTCGATTCGGCGCTGGTCTATCGGGGTATGGATATCGGCACGGCCAAGCCTTCCAGGGCGCAGTTGGCCGAATTTCCACACCGGTTGATCGACATTCTCGATCCCTCGCAAAGCTATTCCGCCGCTGATTTCCGTACTGACGCCCTGACCGCCATGGCCGAGATCACTGCACGAGGGAATATTCCTTTGCTGGTTGGCGGCACTATGTTGTATTTCAAGGCTCTATTGGACGGGCTGGCTGACATGCCAGCAGCCGATATGCAGGTCAGGGCACAGCTTGAGTCGGATGCGCAGGCGTTTGGCTGGCAGTTTTTGCACGATCAGTTGGCAGCGGTCGACCCGGTGTCTGCAGCGCGTATTCACCCCAACGATCCGCAGCGACTTATTCGTGCGCTTGAGGTCTATCGTGTCAGCGGGATGAGCATGACTGCCCATCGCGAGCAACAAAGTGCGCAAAGTACCGAAGCAGCGGCATCGGGCCGTCAGCAATTGCCCTATACTGTTGCGAACCTTGCGATAGCTCCGGCGGATCGCAAGGTGCTGCATGACCGCATCGCATTACGTTTTTTGCAAATGCTGGATCAGGGGTTTCTGGACGAAGTACTGGCATTGCGCTCGAGAGGTGACCTGCATTCAGGGTTGCCGTCTATAAGAGCCGTCGGTTATCGCCAGGTCTGGGATCACCTGGATGGGAAGCTGACACGGGATGAAATGCAGGAGCGTGGCGTTATTGCGACGCGCCAATTGGCCAAGCGGCAGTTCACCTGGCTACGCAGCTGGGAGGATTTGCACTGGTTGGACAGTCTGGATCGCGACAATCTGCCACGCGCCTTGAAATACCTGGGATCGGTCTCCATATTGAGCTGAGTCCTTGCAATAGCCGTCTATCCTTGGGGGGTGGCCGGTAAGCCAATCGAATTCGATTTATTTATTTATTGATCCTTAAAGGAGTGCGGCACATGTCAAAAGGGCATTCGCTACAAGACCCTTACTTGAATACCTTGCGTAAAGAGAAGGTCGGGGTCTCGATCTACCTGGTCAACGGTATCAAGCTGCAGGGCACGATTGAGTCTTTCGATCAGTTCGTCATTTTGCTGAAAAACACTGTCAGCCAGATGGTCTACAAGCACGCTATTTCCACCGTTGTACCGGTTCGTCCAATTCGCCTGCCGAGCGCCACCGACACTGAAGGCGGTGACGCTGAGCCAGGTAACGCCTGATAGGAGTCTGCCTTGTTCTTTGAGCGCCACAGTGGTGGTGAACGTGCCATTCTCGTTCACCTGGATGGTCAGGACCCTGAGGCGCGCGAAGATCCGCAGGAGTTTCAGGAGCTGGCCATCTCGGCAGGTGCTGATACCGTCGCGTTTATCAACGTGCCGCGTCATCGACCATCCGCCAAATACCTGATTGGCTCTGGCAAGGTCGAGGAGCTTCGCGACCACGTCAAGGCCGAGAAGGTGGATCTGGTGATTTTCAATCACACCCTCACGCCCAGTCAGGAGCGTAACCTCGAACGTGTATTCGAGTGTCGCGTGCTTGACCGCACCGGTCTGATTCTCGATATCTTCGCTCAGCGAGCGCGTACTCACGAAGGCAAGCTGCAAGTCGAACTGGCTCAGCTTGAACACATGAGTACCCGACTGGTTCGTGGCTGGACTCACCTTGAACGCCAGGGCGGTGGTATCGGCCTGCGTGGTCCGGGTGAAACCCAGCTCGAAACCGACCGCCGTCTGCTGCGGGTTCGCCTGCGTCAGATCAAGGGCCGTCTGGAAAAGGTTCGCAGTCAGCGTGAGCAGGCCCGTCGCGGTCGCAGGCGCGCTGACATTCCCTCGATTTCGCTGGTGGGTTACACCAACGCCGGCAAATCGACATTGTTCAATGCGGTCACCGATTCCGACGTCTTTGCAGCCGATCAGTTGTTCGCCACCCTAGATCCGACCTTGCGCCGTCTGCAACTGGACGACCTGGGGCCGGTGATCCTGGCTGATACTGTAGGTTTCATCCGGCATTTGCCGCACAAGCTGGTCGAGGCCTTTCGCTCTACGCTTGAAGAATCGAGCAATTCCGATTTACTGCTTCATGTGATCGACGCTCACGAGCCGGATCGCATGGAGCAGATCGAGCAGGTCATGGCTGTGCTCGGCGAGATCGGAGCCGAGGGCTTGCCGATACTCGAGGTCTATAACAAACTCGATCTGCTTGAAGGGGTAGAGCCTCAGATACAGCGTGATGCCGATGGCAAGCCGCAGCGTGTCTGGGTGTCCTCCCGTGATGGTCGTGGGCTCGATCTGCTGAAACAGGCCGTTGCCGAATTGCTCGGTAATGATCTGTTCGTCGGAACCTTGCATCTGCCTCAGCGTCTTGCAAGATTGCGTGCCCAGTTCTTCGAATTGGGTGCCGTGCAGAGCGAAACGCATGATGAGGAAGGGGCAAGTCTGCTGGCAGTTCGTCTGCCGCGCGTTGAACTCAATCGTTTGGTGAGTCGCGAAGGACTGCAACCGCTGGAGTTCATCGAGCAACACACTTTGCAATAAAAGCACGGGAAAGCCGTTGTACGGTTTTCCCGAGCATTCTGTAGCATTGGTCGGCGCGCCGCGGGCGCGTCTTTGCTTTATCAGATGGAGAGCGCTATGGCTTGGAATGAGCCGGGTGGCAACTCGAATAATCAAGATCCCTGGGGTGGAAAACGCCGTGGCGGCGACCGCAAGGGGCCACCTGATCTCGACGAGGCCTTCCGTAAGCTGCAGGAGAGCCTGAATGGGTTGTTCGGCGGCGGTAAAAAACGCAGTGGCGATGGCAATGGCAGTGGCGGTGGTTCAGGCAAGGGCGGTAGCCTTGGTCTGCTCGGCATCGGCCTCGTCGTGCTCGTCGCTTTCTGGCTCTACAGCGCGATTTATGTCGTTGATGAGCAGGAGCAGGCCGTCGTGCTGCGCTTCGGCCAATACCACGAAACCGTGGGTCCTGGTCTGAACATCTACTTCCCGCCGTTCGACCGCAAGTACATGGAAAACGTGACGCGTGAGCGTGCGTACAGCAAGCAGGGCCAGATGCTGACCGAAGACGAAAATATCGTCGAAGTCCCGCTGACCGTGCAGTACAAGATCAGCAACCTTCAGGACTTCGTACTCAACGTCGACCAGCCTGAGATCAGCCTGCAGCATGCCACCGAAAGTGCGCTGCGCCACGTCGTGGGCTCCACGGCCATGGATCAGGTACTGACCGAAGGCCGTGAGCTGATGGCGAGTGAGATCAAAGAGCGGCTTCAGCGTTTCCTGGACACTTATCGCACGGGTATCACGGTGACTCAGGTCAACGTGCAAAGTGCTGCAGCGCCGCGTGAAGTACAGGAAGCATTCGATGACGTGATCCGCGCTCGTGAAGATGAGCAGCGGGCACGCAATCAGGCTGAAAGTTACGCCAATGGCGTGATCCCGGAAGCCCGTGGTCAGGCTCAGCGGATCCTTGAAGATGCCAACGGTTACCGCGATGAAGTGGTTTCCCGTGCCAAGGGTGAGGCTGATCGCTTTACCAAGCTGGTCGCCGAGTATCGCAAGGCTCCGGAAGTGACGCGTCAGCGTCTGTATCTGGATACCATGCAGGAAGTCTTCAGCAACACCAGCAAAGTGCTTGTGACTGGCGAAAAAGGGCAGAACAATCTGCTTTATCTGCCGCTCGACAAGATGATCGAAGGCAGCCGCAGCGGTACCGGTAATGCTTCGAATGCCAACGGTTCATCCTCGGCGAGTACGGATACTGGCGTGCGAGCGCCCGATACTCAGCAGCGCGATGTACGCACCAGGGAGAGTCGCTGATGAGCAATAAATCGCTGATCACCCTTATTGTTGGCGTGGTACTGGCCGTCGTTGCCTGGAACAGTTTCTACATCGTGTCCCAGACCGAACGTGCTGTTCTGCTGCAATTCGGTCGTGTGGTTCAGGCTGATGTACAGCCAGGCCTGCATGTGAAGGTTCCTTATGTGAACCAGGTGCGCAAGTTCGATGGTCGCTTGCTGACCCTCGATGCACCTACCCAGCGTTTTCTGACGCTGGAAAAGAAAGCGGTCATGGTTGATGCCTATGCCAAGTGGCGCGTGAAGGATGCGGAGCGTTTCTATACTGCGACTTCCGGCCTCAAGCAGATTGCTGACGAGCGCTTGTCGCGTCGTCTGGAATCGGGCCTGCGTGACCAGTTCGGCAAGCGCACCCTGCACGAAGTCGTGTCGGGTGAGCGTGATGCGCTGATGGCGGACATCACCGGTTCCTTGAACCGTATGGCCGAGAAAGAGCTGGGCATCGAAGTGGTTGATGTTCGGGTCAAGGCAATCGACTTGCCCAAGGAAGTCAACCGCAGCGTTTTCGAGCGGATGAGCACCGAGCGTGAGCGTGAAGCCCGCGAGCACCGCGCCAAGGGTAACGAACTGGCGGAAGGTATTCGTGCTGACGCCGATCGTCAGCGCCGCGTACTGCTGGCAGAAGCCTATCGTGAGTCTGAAGAGACACGCGGTGATGGTGATGCCCAGGCCGCAGCGATCTACTCCAAGGCTTATGGCCAGGACCAGGAGTTCTACGCGTTCTACCGCAGCTTGCGCGCTTACCGCGAAAGCTTTGCGAACAAGAGCGACGTGCTGGTGCTTGACCCGAACAGCGAATTCTTTCGCTATCTCGAAAAAGCCAAGCCGTAAATAATGACCCGCCGGGCGGCAAAACCGCCCGGTGGGGTGATCGTACGGTAAAACGTGTGTATCATGCGGCAGCCGGGAAATTCCCGGCTTTTTTGCGTCTGCACGATTGGTTGGCCGCAGCCGACTCGGCAAGTGGCAAGATTTTTCGAGGAAAGTGGTCTGCAAGGCCTGTCTCGGGTGTTTGTCGTGCCCGTCATACGGCGCATCACTTTCTGCTTTACTCAAGGCTGGTCTCAAGGCTGGCCGCCCGGATCATAGGGGAATGGCGTAATGGCAACGGTTGACCGCTGGCTGCTACCAGATGGCATCGAAGAAGTACTGCCACCAGAAGCGGCGCGTATTGAAGTAGCGCGTCGTCAGGTGTTGGATCTGTTCCAGAGCTGGGGCTATGAGTTCGTCGTCACCCCGCATATCGAGTATCTGGAGTCCCTGCTGACTGGCGCAGGTTCGGATCTGGATCTGCGCACCTTCAAGGTTATTGACCCGCAGTCTGGCCGGCAGATGGGCTTTCGTGCCGACATCACGCCGCAGGTTGCGCGTATCGACGCACATACACTCAAACGTGAAGGCCCGAGCCGTCTGTGCTACGCAGGCAGTGTTCTGCATGCGCAGCCGCGTGCGCTGTCGTCTTCGCGTAGCCCGATCCAGCTCGGTGCCGAACTGTATGGCGATGCAAGCCCGAGCAGCGACGTCGAAGTCATCAGCCTGATGCTGGCGATGCTGCAACTTGCCGATGTGCCAGATGTGCACATGGACCTCGGGCATGTGGGTATCTACCGTGGCCTGGCACGCGCCGCCGGTTTGTCGGGCGAAGTCGAACAACAACTGTTTGACGCGCTGCAGCGCAAGGCCATTGATGAAGTGATCGCTCTGACGGCTGATTTGCCTCAGGAGATCGCTACGATGCTGCGCTCGCTGGTTGATCTGTGCGGCGGTCGCGAAGTGCTTGATGCTGCACGTGACCGTCTGGCCGGCGCGCCTGCGCCCGTACTGGCAGCGCTGGACGATCTGCTGACCATCGCCGAGCGTCTTGCTGTGCGTTTCCCGCAGTTGCCGTTGTACTTCGATCTCGGCGAGCTTCGCGGCTATCACTACCATACCGGTGTGGTGTTCGCGGTGTTCGTTCCAGGTGTCGGACAGTCGATTGCCCAAGGCGGTCGTTACGACGATATCGGCGCCGACTTCGGTCGTGCTCGTCCGGCAACGGGCTTTTCTACCGATCTGAAAACCCTGGTCACTCTGGGGCAGGCAGAAATCGTACTACCGTCTGGTGGCATCTGGATGCCGGACAGTACGGATGCGGCACTCTGGCAGCAGGTATGCCAGTTGCGCAGCGAAGGTCAGCGTGTGGTTCAGGCATTGCCTGGGCAACAGGTGAGCGCGGCGCGTGAAGCCGACTGTGACCGGCAATTGATTCAGCATGGCGAGCACTGGCAGGTAATGCCGCTGGCTTCTTGAGTATTCCTGCCGGCCGCCGCCGGCACCAAGTTTGCGTGAATGAGGACAAGTGTTATGGGTAAGAATGTCGTAGTCCTGGGCACCCAGTGGGGTGATGAGGGCAAAGGCAAGATCGTTGATCTGCTGACCGAACATGCTACCGCCGTAGTTCGCTATCAGGGTGGCCACAATGCGGGCCACACGCTGGTGATCGATGGTGAGAAAACCGTATTGCACCTGATTCCGTCCGGTGTGCTGCGCGAAGGTGTTCAGTGCCTGATCGGTAACGGTGTGGTGGTTGCGCCTGACGCGCTGCTGCGCGAAATCATCAAGCTTGAAGAGAAAGGCATTCCGGTGCGCGAGCGCCTGCGCATCAGCCCTTCCTGCCCGCTGATCCTCTCGTATCACGTTGCGCTTGATCAGGCGCGTGAAAAAGCTCGCGGCGAATTCAAGATCGGCACCACCGGTCGTGGTATCGGCCCGGCTTACGAAGACAAGGTCGCGCGTCGCGGTCTGCGCATCGGCGATCTGTTCCACCGCGAGCGTTTTGCGGCCAAGCTGGGCGAGCTGCTCGACTATCACAACTTCGTGCTGGTCAATTACTACAAAGAGCCTGCGATCGACTTCCAGAAAACACTCGACGAGTGCATGGAATACGCCGACATGCTCAAACCGTTGATGCTCGACGTCACGGCGACGCTGCATGAAATGCGTCGCGACGGCAAAGACATCATGTTCGAAGGTGCTCAGGGTTCGCTGCTGGATATCGATCACGGTACCTATCCGTACGTCACCAGCTCTAATACCACGGCGGGCGGCATCGCCACGGGTTCGGGTTTTGGTCCGATGTACCTGGACTACATTCTGGGCATCACCAAGGCTTACACAACGCGCGTTGGTTCCGGTCCTTTCCCGACTGAGCTGTTCGACGACGTTGGTGCATTCCTGGCCAAACGCGGTCATGAGTTCGGCGCTACCACGGGTCGTGCCCGTCGTTGCGGCTGGTTCGATGCGGTCATCCTGCGTCGCGCTATCGAGATCAACAGCATCTCGGGCCTGTGCCTGACCAAGCTGGACGTGCTCGACGGTCTGGAAACCATCAATATCTGCATCGGGTACGAGAACGAAGACGGCGCAGTGATTGAAGCGCCTACCGACGCAGACAGCTACATTGGCCTGCGTCCGGTTTACGAGCAGATGCCAGGCTGGAGTGAATCCACTCTGGGCGCCAAGACTCTGGAAGAGTTGCCAGCCAACGCCCGTGCTTACATCAAGCGCGTCGAGGAGCTGGTTGGTGCGCCGATCGATATTATTTCGACCGGTCCGGATCGCAACGAAACCATCGTGTTGCGTCACCCGTTCGCCTGATCATTGGGTGAGCAGCAGAAGAAGGGTCGCCTATAGCGACCCTTTTTCGTTTCAGATGCGGCATTCGGTTTTTCTCCAAACGCTTCAGCAGGTCCTGTTGATTACTCAAGAGATCGCTTGTATCACGGCACGGCACTTGCTATAGACAGTGACAGAAAAGTGCCATCATTTTAGTGGCGCTCAAGGTGGAGGGATTCTCCTGTGTCAGCTGTGTTATCACTTTTGCGTAGCCGTTTGCTGCGCCCGGTCTTTATAGCGTTGGGCATCGCCCTTTTGGTGCAGGTCATCGTGGCGGTTGCTCTGACCCGGAGCACAGTCACCGCATTGGAGGCGGACCTCGCCAGCCGTCTAGGGGTAGATTCGCAACATCTGTCTGCCGAGCTGGAGCGCGCGAGTAGTGAAGTGACATCGAGTCTGGATGCGCTGTCCAGCAGTACTCGCCAGCGCCTCAGCGTCGGTCTCTCCGCCCGTCTGAAGGAAGAGCAGGCACAGCTTCGTGCCACGCTGGAAAAAGACCTCAGGGACTCCGCTACTGATCTGGCCGAGCTGCTGGCTGCAGTCGCGCCGCGTGCCATGTGGGACAATGACACACCGACGCTCTCCGAATTCGCGCGCCGTGCGCAGCGTAATCCCAACGTGTTGTTTGTGGTGTATGACGATGCTGCGGGCGAGCATCTGACACGTTACATGAACCGCGACAATGTGCTGGTCAAGGCGTTGCTCGCCAAAGGCGAAGGCGAGCGGGCCATGGACAAGATCCTCAATGCTGCCCGCAACGACCCGTCCGTCTACTACGTGGAAGCATCTATCAGCCCCAACGGTGTCGAGATCGGCAAGGTCCGTATGGGGGTCTCGACGGCGACGGTTGAAGAAAATCTCGCAGCTCTGGACAAGCGCTTCGCGACCTTGATCACCAGTGGTGAGCAACTGGTTTCGCAAAGCCTGGCGGGCGCCTCGAAAGACAGCTCGGATGCGCTGCGCGCGCGCCTGCAGTCGGCTCAGTCGGCAGCTAATGCCATGACCGATAACACGCGCGTCGCTGTTCAGGATGCGGCTGAAATCTTGCGCTGGAGAATCGGTATGGGGCTGGCACTGGTCGGCCTGGGCGTGCTGTTGCTGTTGGCGGTGGTGTTGGGGCGTCGGGTGGTCAGCAAGCTGCACCTGTTGATTGCTGCGCTCAATGATCTGGCGGCAGGCGAGGGCGATCTGACCCGGCGCGTCAAACTCGACAGCAATGATGAAATCGGTGACATGTCAGCAGCGGTCAACCGCTTCATCGACAAGCTTCAGCCTATCGTTCGCGAAGCGGGCGAGGTGGCGCAATTGACCGGTGTCGAGATTGGTGCCATGAGTCAGCGCAACGCGGGTGCCGATGCTGCCGCCGCATTGCAGCGTGACGAGGTGGCCGCCAGCCTGCAGGCTTTGGCTCAGATGGCAGATGAGGCTCAGGCTGAAAGCCACGCAATGCAGGAAGCGCTGCGGCAGGTGATCGATATCAAGCAGGCGACCGATGAAAACACCCGCACGTCCAATCAAGTAGGCGGCCTGATCGAAGCCTTGGCTGGGCAGGTCGATACTGGCGCGCAGGTCATTGAGCGCCTGGCGCAGCAAAGCCAGCAGATCGAGGTGGTGCTGGAGGTTATTCAAAGTATTGCCGAGCAAACCAACCTGCTGGCGCTGAACGCTGCCATCGAGGCGGCACGAGCTGGCGAGACCGGTCGAGGTTTTGCAGTGGTAGCCGATGAAGTGCGCGCTCTGGCCAGCAAGACTCAAAGCTCGACAGGCGATATTCAGGAGCACATCGGTGCCTTGCAGCGCGGAGCCAAGGAGGCGGTCGCTGCAATCAGTGTGGCGGGGCGTCAAGCCAAGGAAGGGCTTGCTGTGCTGCGCGACAGTGCCAAGCGTCAGCAGACTGTGCAGGCATCTGTCGAGCAGGTCCACGCAGCAATCGGTCTCGCGACGCAGGCGGCGGTCCATCAGGCCGAGGGTGCGCAAGCTGTTCGCGGTCGCGTTGAAGTCATTCATGCCCAGGCCGAGCGTGCTGCCAAGGCAGTGATTGAAACAACGGCCAGCGGCAAGGTGCTCAGCGGGCTGGCGGCTCAGTTGAAGGCCAGCCTGGGACAATTCAGGGCTTGAATGAGGCCGTGTGACGACGCCTTCGTTCTGGTGGGTGTCGTTGGCTGCGGGCATTGTTGCATCGTGGAGCCGTAGGGCGGTCTAACGGCTTTTGGTGTTTGCGGTGGGGGTTGTTGGATGAGGCGTGGAGGAGAGGCTCGTACAGCATTTTCAAATGCCGGAAAGCAAAAAACCGAGCCATTGGCTCGGTTTTTTTGAATTGGTGCCCAGAAGAAGACTCGAACTTCCACGACCTTGCGGTCACCAGCACCTGAAGCTGGCGTGTCTACCAATTTCACCATCTGGGCAGTATCAGCAGCATTGTCCGCCGTTGATGGGGCGCACTATACGGCTAACGTTTTACTCTGTAAACCCCTGTTTTGATTTAATAATCAAACCCAAGAATGCAAAAACCCGCTTTCGCGGGTTTTTGTGAAGCGTGAGACTGATGTAGTCTTTCGCTTGGAATTGGTGCCCAGAAGAAGACTCGAACTTCCACGACCTTGCGGTCACCAGCACCTGAAGCTGGCGTGTCTACCAATTTCACCATCTGGGCATATCGACAGGCATCAACCTGTCGATGGCGCGCACTATACGGAGCGTCTTTTGGACTGTAAAGCCCGCTCGTTAAAAAAAGTCCAAAAATTTCGTGAGCGGTGCGCCATACGCGTCTCCGGGCAGTTGGAGACGCTTTTTAGCGAGCTGTTTGAGTCTGGAATTTCCCGTTTCATTAGGTCTATGCCAAACTAACCCCCATATATACAAGGTGAAAACTATCTAATGGCCGATTGGCAGTCCCTCGATCCCGAGGCCGCTCGTGAAGCGGAAAAATACGAAAACCCTATTCCCAGCCGTGAGCTGATCTTGCAGCATCTTGCCGAGCGCGGTTCGCCGGCAAGTCGCGAGCAACTGGTCGAAGAGTTCGGCCTGACCACCGAAGATCAATTCGAGGCCTTGCGCCGTCGTCTTCGCGCCATGGAGCGCGATGCACAATTGATCTACACCCGTCGCGGTACATACGCGCCTGTGGACAAGCTTGACCTGATTCTGGGTCGTATCTCCGGCCATCGCGATGGTTTCGGTTTCCTGGTGCCGGATGATGGCTCCGACGACCTGTTCATGAGTCCGGCGCAAATGCGTCTGGTGTTCGACGGCGACCGCGCATTGGCGCGTGTTTCCGGTCTGGATCGCCGTGGACGCCGCGAAGGTGTCATCGTCGAAGTCATCTCCCGCGCTCATGAAACCATCGTGGGTCGTTACTTCGAAGAAAGCGGCATCGGCTTCGTCATCCCTGACAATCCGAAGATCCAGCAGGAAGTACTGGTCACGCCCGGCCGCAACAGCAGCGCCAAGATCGGTCAGTTTGTCGAGGTGAAGATCACTCACTGGCCAACACCGCGCTTCCAGCCGCAAGGCGACGTGGTCGAAGTAGTGGGCAACTACATGGCGCCCGGCATGGAAATCGATGTCGCGCTACGCACGTACGATATTCCTCACGTCTGGCCTGAAGCCGTTCTCAAGGAAGCTGCAAAGCTCAAGCCTGAAGTCGAAGAGAAGGACAAGGAACATCGCGTTGACCTGCGTCATTTGCCTTTCGTCACCATCGACGGTGAAGACGCTCGTGACTTCGACGATGCGGTCTATTGCGAAGCCAAGCCGGGCAAGCTGCGTCTGTTCTCCGGTGGCTGGAAGCTGTATGTGGCTATTGCCGACGTATCCAGCTACGTGAAAATCGGTTCTGCACTGGACGCTGAATCTCAGGTGCGTGGCAACTCGGTCTACTTCCCTGAGCGCGTCGTACCAATGCTGCCAGAGCAGCTGTCCAACGGTCTGTGCTCGCTGAACCCGCACGTTGATCGTCTGGCCATGGTCTGTGAGATGACCATCTCCAAGACTGGCGAAATGACTGACTATGTTTTCTACGAAGGCATCATTCACTCGCATGCGCGTCTGACTTACAACAAGGTCAGCACGATTCTCGAACAGCCGAAAACCGCTGAGGCCAAGGGTCTGCGCGGCGAGTACGGCGATGTCGTACCGCACCTCAAGCAGCTTTATGCCTTGTACAAGGTGCTGCTGGGTGCACGTCATGTCCGTGGCGCAATCGATTTTGAGACGCAGGAAACCCGCATCATCTTCGGGTCCGAGCGCAAGATCGCCGAGATACGTCCGACCACTCGTAACGACGCCCACAAGCTGATCGAAGAGTGCATGCTGGCGGCCAACGTGGCCACCGCCGAGTTCCTGAAGAAACACGAAATCCCTGCGCTTTATCGTGTCCACGATGGTCCACCACCTGAGCGTCTGGAAAAGCTCCGCGCGTTCCTGGGTGAGTTGGGCTTGTCGCTGCACAAGGGCAAGGACGGGCCGACGCCAAAGGACTATCAAGCGCTGCTTGAAACCGTTCGCGATCGTCCGGACTACCACTTGATCCAGACCGTCATGCTGCGTTCGTTGAGTCAGGCGGTTTACAGCTCTGACAACAACGGCCACTTCGGTCTGAATTACGAGGCGTACACGCACTTCACCTCGCCGATTCGTCGTTATCCGGATCTGCTGACGCACCGTGCAATTCGTAGCGTCATTCGTTCCAAGCAAGACACACCGCATGTTCGCCGTGCCGGTGCCGCAACGATTCCGAAAGCGCGCATCTATCCGTACGACGAGGCGTTGCTGGAGCAGTTGGGCGAACAGTGCTCGATGAGCGAGCGTCGTGCCGACGAAGCCACGCGTGACGTGGTCAACTGGCTCAAATGCGAATACATGAAAGACCGCGTGGGCGAGTCCTTCCCGGGCGTGATCACTGCCGTGACCGGCTTTGGTCTGTTCGTCGAGCTGACCGACATCTACGTGGAAGGTCTGGTACACGTCACGGCTCTACCGGGCGATTACTACCACTTCGATCCGCTGCATCACCGCCTTGCCGGTGAGCGCACCGGCCGTAATTTCCGCCTGGGCGATACTGTGGAAGTTCGCGTCATGCGCGTCGATCTCGACGAGCGCAAGATCGACTTCGAAATCTCCGAGAAAGCGGCGGCTGCAGCGCCGACCGGTCGCAAGCGTCGTGGTCAGGAGACCGCACCTGCTCCCGCCTCCGCTGAAAAAGAGAAAGTGGCTGGCAAGTCCGGGCGCCGTACGTCTTCGGCCAAAGAGTCCGCGCCTGAGGCGTATCGCCCAAGCGATGCTGCCGCCAAGAACGCCGAGGTGCGCAAGAGTCGTGAGATGAAAAAAGCCCTTCTGGCTGAAGCGAAGGGTGGTAGCAAGGCGTCGTCGGGAAAGTCTGACAGGTCGAATGCTGCGCCTTCTTCGGGCAATTCGGCTAAAACCAGTAAACATCGCAAAGGCTCGTCTAAAACGACGGGCTCCGCGCCAGCCGCAAAAAGTGGTGGCGCTCGTAAACCCAAGGCCAAGTCATGAGTCAGCTGGAAAAGATCTACGGCGTTCATGCCGTAGAAGCGTTGCTTCGTCATCACCCAAAGCGCGTTAAACACATTTGGCTGGCAGAGGGTCGTAACGATCCTCGTGTACAGGTTCTTGTCGAGCTGGCGGGGCAGAATCGCGTGACAATCGGCCAGGCCGAGCGTCGCGAAATGGATGCCTGGGTCGAGGGTGTGCATCAGGGCGTGGTTGCGGACGTCAGTCCAAGTCAGGTCTGGGGCGAAGCGATGCTGGACGAGTTGCTTGACCGCACTGAGGGGCCGCCTCTGTTGCTGGTGCTCGATGGGGTGACCGATCCGCATAATCTGGGTGCTTGCCTTCGAACTGCCGACGCGGCAGGTGCACTGGCGGTTCTGGTTCCCAAAGACAAGTCCGCAACCCTGACCCCGGCAGTGCGCAAAGTGGCCTGCGGTGCAGCGGAAGTGATTCCCCTGGTAGCGGTGACCAACCTTGCGCGTACGCTGGAAAAGCTTCAGCAGCGCGGTTTGTGGGTTGTAGGCACGGCCGGCGAGGCTGAGCAGGAGCTGTATCAGCAGGACCTGACCGGGCCTACCATCATCATCATGGGTGCTGAAGGTAAGGGCATGCGTCGCCTGACGCGCGAGCACTGCGATTATCTGGTGCGTCTGCCGATGGCAGGCAGCGTCAGCAGTCTGAACGTTTCGGTGGCCACCGGTGTGTGTCTGTTCGAAGCGCTGCGCCAGCGTAACGTCAAGGCTTCCGGCAAGAAGTCCTGATTGTCAGGTGTCAGCGAGCGGGGCGGTGCTCCGCTCCGCTCGCCAAGACCGATCTGCAGGCGGCGAGGTCGTATGTGGTTCACGGCTTCTCGTCAGCCGAAGTCTCCACCCTTGGGGTGATCTGTTCAAATAATCACCAATTGCCTTGCGCCTCCCTCGACCCTTCTCTACAATTGCGCCCCTTGCTGTCATGGCAGGCGCTCATGTGCCTGTCCCTGGGCAAGACTAACAGTGTCATTCACTCCTTGTCTGACCGCTTTCAGCGGCAGGCTACAACCCGTAAGGAGCATTCATGCGTCATTACGAAATTATCTTTTTGGTCCACCCGGATCAAAGCGAGCAAGTCGGCGGCATGGTTGAGCGTTATACCAAGCTGATCGAAGAAGACGGCGGCA
>Ga0265798_10000052_pt1 | contig 248263 bp, 220 predicted proteins | sample P3T30metagenome_FD_192430 | JGI IMG/M metagenome (GOLD analysis project Ga0265798, IMG submission 192430) | Plant litter microbial communities from East Loma Ridge, Irvine, California - P3 T30 | ecosystem: Environmental > Terrestrial > Plant litter > Unclassified | place: USA: California... | reverse complement strand
TTTCCTCGCTGACTCTTTCCGATAAACCCTTGCAACTTGTTGATCTACAAGGCTTTTTCGTTTCTGTCTGCGCCGGAAGTGGGGCGAATTATAGACACCTGAGAAACCACGTCAACCGTTAATTTCAAAAACTTTCAAATCAAACCCATCAGGCCCAAAATGCTGCTCTATATAGATGGAGGAAGCCAGTTATACGAAGGGCCTCAACCAGATGGGCAATATATTGCGCAGCCTTGAATTGTTCAGCATCATATAGCACACGCCCCAACGACCGCCTTCAGGATGCATTCCCCTAAATGTCCGCACACCCAAACAAACTCAGCGCTCTCCTGTTCCCGCTGGGACTGCTGATCATTGCGATGATCTCGATCCAGAGTGGCGCTTCTCTGGCAAAGACCTTGTTCCCGGTTGTGGGTGCTCAGGGAACCACAGCCCTACGGCTCATATTCGCCAGTCTCATCATGCTGGTAGTGCTACGCCCTTGGCGTGCACGCCTGACCGCACGCTCGCTGCGCACAGTGGTGATTTATGGCATCGCGCTCGGCGGCATGAATTTCCTCTTCTATATGTCGCTGCGCACCGTCCCGCTGGGTGTAGCTGTGGCGCTCGAGTTCACAGGGCCACTCGCAGTCGCCCTGCTTTCGTCACGCAAACCCATCGACTTCGTGTGGGTCACACTGGCGGTCATTGGCATCCTGCTACTGCTTCCGATAGGCGAGTCGAGCACCAGGATCGATCTGACAGGCGTCGCTTATGCACTGGGCGCTGGCGTTTGCTGGGCCGCCTACATTCTGTTCGGACAGCGGGCCGGTGCGGACAACGGCATTCAGACTGCAGCTCTGGGTGTGATGATCGCCGCTATTTTCATTGCTCCTATTGGCGTGGTGCACGCGGGAGCCGCGCTGCTGGACATTTCGCTACTGCCTGCCGCGCTCGGAGTCGCCGTACTTTCAACCGCCCTGCCCTACAGCCTGGAGATGATTGCCCTGACTCGCATGTCAGCAAGGACATTCGGTACGCTGGCCAGCCTTGAGCCGGTTGTCGCTGCACTGTCAGGCCTTGTCTTTTTGCATGAAAACCTGACGCTGACCCAATGGCTGGCCATCGGCGCAATCATTGTTGCGTCCATTGGTGCGACCCTTAATTCAGCGCAATCCAAGCCACAACTGGTCCCTGCAGACTGACGACCAGCACAGGAGAAACAACAAGGCACTAGCATTTGTCACGCGCTTGAGCCATGTTTAACCCATGGCTGATCCCGAATTCGAGATTCCCGATTACACCTGCACAGGTCACATCGACGCACGCAGGTAGCGCGTTCAAGTAATGGCTTGCTCAAGGAAAGGAATGAAATACATTTTTATCGTATTAGCCATGCTGGCGATGGCAGGTTGCGCAGCGACGTCCAAACCGGTCAAGCAAGGCAAGCGCGGCATTCACATCAATTGCTCAGGGCTGTCCTCATCCTGGGCCAAGTGCTACGAATTGGCGACCAACGCCTGCACCTCCAAGACATTCAAGATTATCGCCAAGTCCGGCGACGCGGTCGAAGACCCGGAGGACTATCCATTCGGTCTGAATCCGGCCGGTTACACCAGTCGAAGCATGATCATCGTCTGCAAGAAAAGCACGCCGTTGACCGATCAGTTGCCGCAGTCCTGAAGCGCGGCAACTGAGATCCTGATCTCAGACTGCGGTGGTTCGATCACGCAGCCACTGCAGCGCAGGCCCCGTCACAAGTGGACTCAAGCGCTCATTGACGTGTGCATGGTAGCCATTCAACCAGTCACGCTCCTCTCTGTTCAACATCGAAAGATCGATACACCGCGTGTCGATGGGGCACAACGTCAGTGTCTCGAACTTCAGGAATTCGCCGAACTCGGTTTTCCCAGCCTCCTGATTGATCACGAGGTTTTCGATGCGCACGCCCCATCTACCCGGCCGGTAAGTTCCCGGCTCAATCGACGTAATCATCCCCGGCAACATGGCAGTCTGCGGTGTTGCGGGAGCCTGATACGCTATGACCTGCGGACCTTCGTGCACATTGAGGAAGTAGCCTACGCCATGCCCGGTTCCATGACCGTAATTGACCCCCTCGGTCCAGAGCGGAGCGCGTGCTATGGCGTCCAGCAGAGGCGACAGTATGCCTTTGGGAAAATGCGTACGTGACAGCGCGATCACACCCTTTAGTACCCGCGCGCAATCCTGCTTTTGCTCAGCCGTCGGCGTGCCTATAGCGACCATGCGGGTGATGTCGGTGGTACCGCCAACATATTGTCCGCCCGAATCGATCAGCAACAGGCCGTCACCCTCGATTTGCGAATGCTCGTCTTCCGTGGCCCGGTAATGTGGCATGGCTCCGTTGGCATTGAAACCGGCAATCGTGGCGAAGCTCGGCGAGACGTAACCCGGACGCCGCTCCCGAGCCCGGGTAAGCACTTCGTCGATGGTCAATTCGCTGAGCGGTTGCTGGCCGATTGCGCTGTCCAGCCATGCGAAAAACTCGCACAGGGCAGCGCCATCCTGCTCCATGGCCTGACGAATATGCCGAGCATCGGTATCTGTCTTCTGCGATTTGAGCAACGTGCTCGGGTTAAGTCCCTCGACCAGGGTGACTTCGCTGTCCAGGTAATCAAGCAGCCCGCATGTGACACGTGCCGGATCAATCAGCAGCCGCGCGTCCTTGGGCAACTCGCGCAGGGCGGCGCCGATCTGCGTGTACTCCATAAGGTTGACGCCATCGCGCCCAAGACGATCGCGCAGGTCGTCGCTCACCTTGGCCGAGTCGACAAACAGCGTCACGCTCTGAGGACCGATCAAGACGAAGGAAATGAATACCGGGTTATAGGAAACATCAGATCCGCGCAAATTGAACAGCCAGGCGATGTCGTCCAGTGTCGGGATAAAATGCCAGTCTGCATCGCGCTCTTTCATAATCTCACGGACACGACTCAGCTTGTCCTGCCGCGACAGTGATGCATAAGGTGCCAAGTGTTCGTAGACAGGATTCACCGGCAACGAAGGACGATCCTGCCACAGCTCGGTCAGTAGATCGATGTCCGTACGCAGACGTGCGCCGCGCGCATAAAGCCTGCTCGCCAGCGACCTTGAGGAAGCGACGGCCAACACTGCGCCATCAACCGCCACTACCGTATCAGTCCGAGCCTGATCGGCAAGCCACTCAAGCGGTCCCTGCTGACCTGGCAACAACTTCACCAATTCGATGCCGCTGCCGGCCAGTTCCTTGGTGGCCTGCTCCCAGTAGCGACTGTCAGCCCAGACACCCGCAAACTCCTGGGTGATGATCAGCGTGCCGACCGAGCCATGAAACCCGGAAAGCCACTGGCGCCCTTGCCAATAGCCAGGCAGATATTCAGAAAGATGAGGGTCCGCAGACGGCACCAGGTAGGCATCGATCAGCTCCCTGCTCATCAAGGCGCGCGTTCGCGCCAGTCGTTCTGCCACCGCTGTGCTGGCTTTGGCTTGCTTACTCATGGGTTCTCCTGCTGACCGAAAATGACGACTGCTATCGGTCAGATAATGGAGCACTCATCACGCCTGAGCAACCGCCCAGAACGCCGGCTGAGCTACGCAGGCGCGTATCGACTCAACGGCCTTGTCGATATCCTGCTCGCGGGTGAAACGTCCGATGCTGAGACGGATCGTCTGGCTGGCTGCCTGCGGGCTGTGGCCGAGCGCAAGCAAGACATGGGATGGCGTGTTCTTCGCCGAGTTACAGGCCGAGGTAGACGAGAAGGCAAGACGCTGTCCAAGCGCAGACACATTCAGATCATATTTTCCGAAAGTCAGACTCAGCGTATGGGCAACCCGTCGGGATGGGCTGCCATTGATACAGATACCCGGAATGCTTGTCAGTTGCTCGCGCAAAAGGCCATTAAGCCGCTCGAGTTCAGCAATTTCCTCATCAAACGCCTCGCCCGCCAGCTGGAACGCTGCACCCATGCCTGCGATCTGGTGGGTGGCCAGTGTGCCGGAACGCATACCGCATTCATGCCCGCCGCCATGAATCTGCGCAAGAACACGTTGTTGAGCACGCGTTCCGACATACAGGGCACCGATACCCTTGGGGCCGTAGATCTTGTGTGCGGAAAACGACATCAGGTCTACCGCAAGCTGGCTCAGGTCAATTCTTACCTTTCCGGCACCCTGTGCGGCATCCACATGAAAAAGCGCGCCGTGGCCACGCACTCGCCGGCCAATCTCGGCAATATCGTTGACTGTGCCCAGTTCGTTGTTCACCAGCATCAGCGACACCAGAAAGGTGTCCTCGCGCAGGGCAGCGCTGACCGCGTCAGCACTGATCAGGCCGTCGGCGTCTGGCGCGAGACAGGTGACTTCGAAGCCGCCAGCCTGCAACTGCTGAACAGTATCCAGAATGGCCTTGTGCTCGATCTGACTGGTTATGATGTGGCCACCGGTCTGTGCAAGGCGCTGAATACGCTCCTGGGCGACACCCTTGAGCGCCAGGTTGTTGGATTCAGTCGCTCCGGATGTCCAGATGATCTGTTCTGCCTGGGCACCGACAAGCCCGGCCACTTGCTGGCGAGCACTCTCGACTGCATGGCGGGCGTTCTGCCCGAAAGAATGCGAGCTGGAAGCGGGATTACCGAAGTTTCCGGAGGTGCCCAGACACTCGACCATCACCTTGATCACGCGATCGTCCACAGGTGTGGTAGCCGCGTAATCGAAATACAGCACTGACTCTTTCATGAACATTCCTCTTGATAACACAACCTGCCTGACAGGCTGCCTGCTGACTCGGCACGTGCGTCATCGGCACATGACGCTGATCCAGCACAAAACGGGTACGTTACAGACCATGAGCGCCATAATGCATGAATACCCATAGAACTAAAAATTATCAATTAGCATTTAAATATATCTTTATAGAATATATAAGCATTCCGATTGTCAATCCAGCCCTCACAGGCGTCGCCCTTTAAGCCTACCAAGTGGCTAGACCGCCCCCCAGACATTATCGGCCGTCTTCACGGGCGCATGATTCAACGTTGTAAAAAGCATGAGCAAAAAACGCTCCAGACAGGGTTGACGCATTCACTGATCGCAGCGTTTGAAACAGGTGCGAGCTCCGGCGCCTAAGCCCCCTGATGTCCACTACGAGGAATTTTGAATCACTTGCTGTTCAATTTACTGACACAAGACGTTTTGTAAAAACACTCAAAGCACGTCAATTTAGCGCCCTGTATTTTCGTTGATTTTTTGACACCCTTTTAAATCAGATGGTTACGCGTTATCCGAGGCCATTTATCAAAAATTTAACAGAAAGCTGACGAAATAATTTGACAGAATCGCTGACGCTACCAATATATAGGGCAGTCAGACGCAACCGGGTTTGTACGCCACTGCCACCGCGCAGTGCGCCGGATGTTGTCAGCCGTGACTGTTGTCGTATTTGCCCACGAAGTTAGTTGTTTCCAAGGCACCCTGTCGGTGCCGGCGGACGTCTGTTGACTCATATAAACCCACGAATAACTGAACGCGTTCGGTGTGGCGGTAGCATTGCCTGAAGCAATTCTTCGCCTGGAACGCAGATGGGCATTCATCGGCGTGGGCATCCCCTGGAAATGATGCACAGCATGGATCGCATGATTCGGGCGGTAGCGTGCCTGATGACAGGCCCCACCTGACCCGCCGCGCTGCACGAATCAGCGCAAAACAAAATGCCGCCTCCAGGGCCAGCCACGCGCAACTCGTGGTTCCGGCTATGAACTTCCCCTTAAGCCACACATTGATCCACAGAAACATGGAGGCTTCGATGATTAACGTGACCAAGACCTACCTGGGCGATATCGACACGTTCAAACAGTACGTAGAGGGCATCTATGCGCGCGGCTGGCTGACCAATCATGGTCCACTCGCGGGCGAACTGGAGGACCGGCTCAAGGATTACCTGGGTGTTCGACACATCATCCTGACCAACAACGGCACCCTGGCCTTGCAGGTCGCCTATCGTGCGCTGGGCCTGAGCGGCAGCGCCGTGACCACTCCTTTCAGCTTCGTCGCCACCAGCAGTTCACTGCAATGGGAAGGTATCAAACCCATCTTTGCCGACATTGATCCCGATACCTGGAACATTTCTCCCGCACAGATTGAAAGCAGCATCGCCGAGGACACAACGGCCATCGTCGGCACCCACGTTTTCGGCAATCCCTGTGACGTGCAAGCTATCCAGCAAATAGCCCATGCGCACAAGCTCAGGGTGGTCTATGACGGCGCGCATGCTTTTGCTGTGCGTCATGCCGGTGAATCCGTACTTAACTGGGGCGATATCAGCACCCTCAGTTTTCACGCCACCAAACTGTTCCACACCATCGAAGGCGGCGCGATCATCACCAACGATGACGAACTGGCCCGGCGCGCTTACCTGCTATGCAACTTCGGTATCGCCGACCTCGACAAGATTGACGGTATTGGTATCAACGCCAAGCTCAACGAATTCTCTGCCGCCATGGGGCTGTGCATTCTGGACAACATCGGCAGCATTCTCGATGAACGCGCCGAAATTGCGCACCGTTATACGGTGCGGCTGGAAAGCTACATGGACCTGCAAAAACCCCAGGCTGACAGCGACCTGAACCACAGCTACTACCCGATCGGCTTGCGCGACGAACAGGAGTTACTGCGCGTACGCACAGCGCTCAATATCAGCAAGATCAACCCGCGCCGGTATTTCTACCCATCCCTGGACACCCTCGAATACCTGCAACCCCAGCCAGGTCAGCCGGTTTCAAGGGCACTGAGTGAGCGGGTGTTGTGCCTGCCCATCTATCCTGGCTTGCAACACAGTGATCAGGAGCGCGTCATCCAGACGCTTCTCGAGTCCTGCGCGCCGGAATACACAAGCCGCCAGAGCCCCGCAATCGCTCAGGCCATCTGATGGCAAGCTCAGTCAGACCTTCGGTCATTCGCAGCACTGTCCTGAATTATGTCGGTCAGGCCTATGTGCTTGTCGTCGGGATAGTGATCCTGCCTTTCTATCTGGGCCACCTTGGGGCGGAGGCTTATGGGCTGATCGGTTTCTTCACAGTGCTACAGGCCTGGCTGCAGTTGCTTGATGCGGGATTGTCTCCTTGTCTGGTACGCGCGGTTGCCCATCAGCAAGGGACATCAGCCAGCCAATACGCCCTTGGAAGATTGCTGCGCTCATTCGAGCTGATCTTCCTGCCGATGACGGTGATCAGTTGTCTGGCGATTCTGGCGGCGAGTCCATGCATCGCCCGCCAATGGCTTAACGCCAACACCCTGCAACCACAAACGGTTATCCAATGCATTGCGCTGATGGGCGTCGTCATTGCCTTGCGCCTTTTTTCGACCCTCTACAAAAGTGGCATTCAGGGGCTTGAGCAGCATGGCTGGCTGAATGCAGCCAACGCATTCATAGCCACTCTGCGCTACTTTGGTGGCCTGTTGCTGGTCAGCCAGGTGTCCCAGGACCCGCAGGACTTCTTTGCCTTTCAGGTGCTCGTCGGCCTGGTAGAAGCGTTAATGTTTGCCAGCAGGGCCTGGCAACAAATGCCGATCGCGAACTGGCGGACTGGCTTTGACTGGCAGCAGGTCAGACCGATGTTGCCGTTCGCCGCCAGCCTTTCGTTGAGCGCAGTGCTGTGGATCGTGTTGACGCAAATCGACAAGGTGCTGCTATCGAAAATGCTGCCGCTGGATCAGTACGGCTATTTCTCGCTGGTCGCCCTGATCACGACCGGCATCATGATGCTGACCAACCCCTTGGTACAAACCTTGTTGCCCCGCCTGACCGTACTGCTGTCGGAGGGTCGTCAGGATGAAATGCACGCGTTGTTCCTGGCGGCCAACCGGTTTGTCTGCACCTTTCTCTTCCCGCTGGCAGCGGTCATCGCCCTGCATGCCGAGCCGCTTGTTCTGGCCTGGACAGGTGACGCAGCAGCCGCCCGCTGGAGCGGTTCGATCCTGAGCTGGTATGCATTGGGCAGCGCGATCCTCGCTGCCAGCGCGTTTCAGTTCTACCTGCAGTACGCCTACGGTCAGATGCGCCTGCACCTCTGGTACAGCGTCATTTCAGCGCTGGTCACCGTCCCGGTGATGTTTCTGGCGATTCATCATCAAGGCGTCCATGGCGCGGCGCTGGCCTGGTTTTCCCTGCGAGCAGTGTCATTCGCGGTCTGGCCGATGATTGTTCATCAGCGACTGGCGCCTCGCATTCATGGGCAATGGCTGCGCGACATTCTGCGTATCAGCGTCATGACTGCAGCAGGCCTTGCCATCAGCGAGCCGGTGTTTCGGCTGATCGCCGACCAGAGCCGCATCAGCCTGTTGCTGGCGCTGGCCGCAAGCGGCTTTATCACGCTCGCACTGGTCGCTGCGAGCTACAGGCCACTGGTGTTGAAGATCTACATCCTGTTCAGCAAACCGAGTACATGAGCCATGGACGTCACTGCAAAAACACCCGGCAAGACCGACCTGGGGCCACCGCTGCTGAGCATTGTCTGCCCGGCCTACAACCAAGCGGCTTTCATCGCCCAGACACTGGACGGGTTTCTGTCGCAGCAGACCTCGTTCAGCTACGAGATTCTGATTCACGACGACGCGTCGACGGACGACACTGCACGCATCATCGCGCAATACACCGAACGGCATCCGACGATCATTCGACCCTTCTACCAGCAGGTCAATCAGTACAGCCAGGGGATCCCCTGCGTGCCCGACCTGTTCGCCAAGGCACGTGGTCGCTACATCGCCTACTGCGAGGCCGACGACTACTGGACCGACCCACGCAAGCTGCAACTGCAAGTCGACTTTCTCGAGAGCCATCCGGACTACGTCATCACCTATCACGATGCCGTGGCGTTCGACCAGAACGGTGAGTACGGCGTGCAACTGCAAGGCGAGCTGCGCACTGACGCGACAGGACTGCAACTGCAACAGGCGCGGCCGATCTCAACCCTGACCACCTGTTTTCGAAACCTCTTCTGCAGCATGCCGCCCGAATTGCACATCCGCATCGCCCCGCTCAACGATATGTGCTGGTGGTCGCTGCTGGGCGCGCATGGCAAAGGCAAGTTCATGGCCGAAATCAAACCAGCGGCCTATCGAATTCATCCGGGCGGCGTGTTTTCGATGCGCAGTCACAAGCGCAAGCTGCACATGAGTCTGCAGACCTGTTCGAGCCTGGCCAATTACTACAACCGACTGGGCAACCAGCAGTTGTACGAATACTTCCTGATGCAGACGGTCTGCCTGTCGTTGTCGGCACTGGCGCCTCGCCACAAGCTGCAGACACTCTTGAAAGTGGTGCGCAACTTCACGGTCAACTTGAGCAAACGGCTCTTGCATCCTCACGGCAAAGCCCATGTTCAGTAACGTGCTGGTGGTGTGCGTGGGCAATATCTGCCGCAGCCCGATGGCCGTGGCAATGCTGGAGCAGCGCCTCGCGACAGCCGAGGTTCGAGTTCGGTCGGCGGGCATCGCGGCACTGACCGGTTCGACCATGGACCCGCTGGCCAAGGCGGTCCTGCAATCGCATCGCGTGCCTGTCAGTCGCCACGAAGCTCGGCAGGTCACCCGGCTACTGCTGCGTGAGGCTGATCTGATACTGCTCATGGAGCATGCCCACATGCTCAAGATCCTCACGTTGGCGCCGGAAGTTCGCGGCAAGACATTTTTGATCGGCAAGTGGCAGAAACCGCCCGAAGTCGCCGACCCCTACCAGCGGCCCAAGTCAGCTTTTGAACAGACCTACCAGCATCTTTCGCGATGCGTTGACGACTGGCTTCCTCATCTTCAGTCAGGAGAACAAGATAAATGACCGTCATGAACCGTCCTTCCCTGGATTACTACCAGGACACCCGGATCGATCTGGCAACTATCTTGCGCATGTTGTTCGATCACAAAACGCTGATCATCTGGATCGTCAGCCTGTTTTTCATGGTGGGTCTTGCCTACGCCGTGCTCGCAACCCCAGTCTTTCGAGCAAGCGCCATGATCCAGATCGAACCCAAGAAGGTCGGCATAGAAGGAACGCCCGAGGTCAACAATAAGCCTTCATCGGTGTCACAGGCCACTACCGAGATTGAGCTGATCAAATCCCGCGCCTTGCTGGGCAAGGTGGTCGATGATCTGAAACTCAATCTGGTGCAGACCCCGGACTTTTTTCCCGTGATTGGCCCTTACCTGCACCGCACGTTCAAGCCTGACTACGAGGGCGCACTCGCCGAGCCTCTGGCTGGCCTGACGCAATACGCCTGGGGCGGAGAAAAAATAGATGTCTTTCAGTTGGAAGTGCCCGAAGCGCTACTGGGTGAAAAACTGACGTTGGTCGCGGACAGACCTGGCTTTTTTTCGCTGTATGACCCCGACCACAATCTGCTGCTCAGTGGCGCCATCAACCGTACGGTCGAAGGCAACGGCGTGAAGATTCAGGTCGCGACACTGCACGCACGTCCCGGCACTGAATTCACAGTGTCCAGACTGCGGACCCTGAGCGCTGCGTTGCTCTATCAGAACCGTCTCAAGATCACTGAAGCGGGCAAGGACTCGGGCATCATCTATCTGTCCATCGAAGACCAGGATGCCGCCCGGGCCAATGGCATTCTGGATGAAGTCAGCCAGCTGTATGTGCGCCAGAACGTCGAACGCAGTTCAGCTGAAGCGGCGCAGCGCCTGCAATTTCTGCGTTCGCAACTGCCGATGGTACGCAAGCAGCTGGAAGAGTCAGAGGTCGCGCTGAACAAGTTTCAGACCAGTGCCAAATCTGTGGACCTGAGCATCGAAACCAAAGGCGTGCTCGATCAGGTCGTCAAGCTTGACTCGATGCTTTCGGAACTCAAGCTCAAGCGTGTCGAACTGGAGCGGCTGTACACCCAGGAGCACCCGACCTATCGCAGTCTGGTCAGCCAGATGAGCCAGCTGGAGCAACAGAAACAGGGTCTGCTGAAAAAAATCGAAGCCCTGCCGCTGACTCAGCAAGAGCTGCTACGCCTGACTCGCGACATGCAGGTCACCAGCCAGACCTACACATTAATGCTCAACAAAAGCCAGGAGCAGGACATTCTGCGCGCGGGCAGCATCGGTAACGTCAGGGTGATCGACAACGCCGACACCAACGTGGAAAAACCAGTCAAGCCCATGAAAACGCTGGTGGTGCTGTTCGCTACGCTGCTCGGGATGCTCGTGGCGGTCACTATCGTGTTTATACGTCAGGCCTTTTATCGCGGCGTAGAAAGCGCCGAGGCTATCGAAAACAGCGGCATGCCGGTCTACGCCTCACTGCCTTACTCGCGTCAGCAGGAGCGGCTGGAAAAGAACGTCAAAAGCAACAACGCGCCCAAGGACTCAAAGCTGCTCAGCGTCGCGGCGCCCAACGAGCTGGCAATCGAATCGTTGCGCAGCCTGCGCACCAGCCTGCACTTTGCAATGCTCGAAGCACGCAATAACGTGTTGATGATTTCCAGCCCCTCGCCAGGCGTCGGCAAGTCATTCGTGTCCAGCAACCTGGCCGCAATCATTGCCCAGACCGGCAAACGGGTGCTGCTGATCGACGCTGACATGCGCAAGGGCTACCTGCACCGTATCTTCGGCCTGCAGCCCAAACATGGCCTTTCCGACACGCTAGCTGCGCGTCTCAAATGCACCGAGGTCATCAACCACACACAGATACGGCACCTGGATTTCATCTCCTGCGGTTTCACAGCGCCCAACCCTTCGGAGCTGCTGATGCATGACAACTTCAACAGGATGCTGACCGAGCTATCACCGCTCTACGACCTGATTCTGGTGGACACACCTCCGATTCTCGCGGTCACCGACGCCACGCTGGTAGGACGCCAGGCCGGTACCTGCCTGCTGGTTGCGCGCTTCGGCCTGACCACCATCAAGGAAATAGAAGCGTGCAAACGTCGGCTCGGCCAGAACGGCATCCTGGTCAAGGGCGCCATTTTCAATGCAGTCGAGCGCAAGGCAACCACCTCTGACTACGACTGTGCTGCGTACGGATACAACTACCACCCGGTCAGCAAGTAAACCGCCCCGAACCGTTCAGCCCCGTTCAGACCTCAAGACTTAAAAGGAATTAATCATGGCCAGAACCGTAGCAATGATGCAGCCCTACCTGTTCCCTTATCTGGGGTATTTCCAGCTCATCGCCGCTGCCGATGTCTTCGTCCTCGGCGATGACCTGCAATACATCCGCGCAGGCTGGGTCAACCGGAACCGGATCCTCAGTAACGACCAGGCCAGGCTGATCACCTTCCCGCTGAAGAAGGCCCACTTCGAGTTGCCCATCATGCAGCGCAGCCTGATCGACAACTTCCCGCAAGAGGCTGACAGGATCCTCAACGCCATCACCCTGAACTACCGAAAGGCACCGTTTTTCGCCAACGTGATGCCATTTCTGGAACGCCTGATTCGCCACCCGCAACAGAACCTGGCGCTGTACATCGAACATTCTCTGCGCGAGTTGTGCACCTTTCTGCAGATCGATACGCCGATCCTGCGCGGCTCTGATCTTGGCGTCACAGGCCGCATCGATAAACAGGATCGAGTGATCAGGATCGCGCGCGAGTTGTCCGCCACCTCTGTCCTCAACCCATTGGGCGGCATGCAACTCTATGACCGTGACCACTTCGCGCGTAACGGTCTGCTGCTGCGCTTTTTCAATCCGCGCCCATTCAAATACCTGCAGTTGAACCTGCCCTTTGTCAGCGACCTGTCGATTATCGATGTACTGATGTTCAACAGCGTCGAACAGATCCAAGCGCTGCTCGTGTCTCACGACAGAGGCGAAATCAAGGCCGCGAACGATGCCTGCCTGTTGCTGCCACTTGATGCGCAACCTTCCCGCTCTTCACACCTTGCAGCGGAGTGACCCATGTCTCTATCCGATAACCCCGCACGCTGGTACCTGATCCAGACCAAGCCGCGTCAGGAAACCCGAGCCGAAGAGCATTTGCAGCGCCAGCATTTCGAGTGCTACCGCCCACTCAGGTCCGAAGAGAAAAAACGCACCACCAGATCGCCCGCCGATGAGGCGTTGTTTCCAGGCTATCTGTTCATCCGCATGGACCAGGTGCATGACAACTGGTACCCGATTCGCTCCACACGGGGCGTCGCACGCATCGTGACCTTCGGCGGGCATCCGGTGCCAGTGCAGGATGAGCTCATCGAACAGATCCGCCAACGTCTGGCGAAGCCAGCGCCGCGGCTGATGTTCACCCATGGCGAACCTGTGCTGATCAAGACCGGAGGGTTCAGCGATGTCGAGGCGATTTTCGTCGCAGCCGACGGAGCCGAACGTGCGGTCATCCTGCTCACCATGCTGCAACGCCAGCAAAAGGTCGTGCTGCCACTCAGCAGTCTGGCGCGCCGGGAAATCCGGGCCTGAGGGATGTCGGCAGCATTCCTTTCACCTTGCTATCGGAACCTGATCATGAACCACCCGACGACCCTGGTGACGCTCACCTATGGCGACCGTTTCAACTATCTGCACACGCTGGTCAGCCGTTCGCTGGACAGCCCGCTGATCGAGCGGGTCATCATCGTCAGCAATGCATCGGTTGCTCCGCTGCAAGACCTCTGTGAGCAGTGGCCGGATCAGGTTCAGGTGATCTGGCTGAAGGACAACACAGGATCGGCACAGGGTTACTCGGTCGGTATTCAGGCTGCGCTGGACGCCGGTGCCGAGTACATCTGGCTGATGGACGATGACAATGCACCGACCATCAACGCCATTGAGGTGTTGCACTGCCGCTTGCAGGAACGCGAGAAAATCGACGGCAGGGACAAGGCAGCCGTGATCGGCTTCCGTCCAACCCATCAGGCCGACATTGCGTCGGGAGTGCCCCGTCGTTTTGCCATTCAGCGCCGGTCGAGCTTCTTTGGCTTTCATATTGCTCATCTGCCTTACAAGCTCTGGCGGCGCCTGCCCTGGGGTCGGCCCCAAGCGATACGCGGCACACAGAATATGGTCCAGTTGCCCTTCGCCACCTATGGAGGACTACTGGCGCATCACAGCCTTTACAGGAAGATCGGCCTGCCGCTGGATGCCTTGAAACTGTACGCCGATGACAGCGAATACACGTGGCGGATCACCGCCAGTGGCGGGCGGATTTTTCTGGTGCCTGACGCGTTGCTTGATGACCTGGAAGACTCCTGGAACATCAAGGCGCGAACCCGCAACGTCTACGAAAACTATCTGCTGGCAGGCTCTGACCTGCGCGCCTACTACGGCGCACGCAATCAGGCCTGGTTCGACAAAAACATCTGGGCCTCTTCTCCGCTGATCTACCGGCTCAACCGCTGGGTGTTTTTCTGCCTCCTGCGTTTGATCGCCAACCGTTGTGACGCCACAAAACGGCTGAGCCTGATCGAGCAAGCCATCAAGGATGGAGAGGCTGGCGTGTTGGGACTGAACAGGTCATATCCCCTATGAAAATTCTCTTCATCAGCAGTCTCTATACGCCGGACGTCGGGGGCGGCGCAGAGATCATTCTGCAGCGCACCACTGAAGGCCTGCACCAGCGCGGCTACAAAGTCGCTGTGTTATCGACCACCGAAAAACCAGGGCTGCACGTCAGCACTGTCAATGAGGTCAAGGTCTATCGCGCAGGACTGCACAATCTGTACTGGCATTTCAGCGCTCGGCGCCCTGGCCGCTTGCTCAGGCTGGGCTGGCACCTGCGTGACCGTTACAACGCAAGCATGCGCGAATACGTGAGCCGGGTACTGGAGTTCGAGCAGCCCGACCTCGTGGTGTGCCATAACCTGACGGGCTGGTCGGTCTCTGCCTGGGACGAGATCACAGCGTCGGGCCGCCCGATCATTCAGGTGCTGCACGACTTTTACTTACTGTGCCCCAGCAGCACCATGTTCAAGAAAGGCAGCAGTTGCCAGCGCCAGTGCGTCATGTGCAAGAGGTTTCGCAAAGACCACGATCAGCGCTCGTCTCAAGTGGCAACGGTGGTAGGCGTCAGCCGTTTCATGCTCGACACACTCCAGGCCCAGGGTTATTTCAAGGGTGCTCGCGGCTATGTCGTGCACAACGCCAGCCCGATCCCGTTCATGGGGCCGTTAAAGGCTATTGGTGAAGAGGCGCAGCCGACTCCTGCCAATGTACCGCTGCGCTTTGGCTACCTCGGCACCCTGTCTGACAACAAGGGCGTGGGCTGGCTGATCGAACAGTTCCAGCATTTGCCGTTCAACGCCACGCTGAAAATCGCCGGGCGCGGACAACTGCAGGATGAAAAACGCTTTCGGGCGATGGCTACCTCGCCCTCTATCAGTTTTGTCGGCTATCAGCGTCCCGAAGATTTCTACAACACCATCGATGTGGCGATCGTGCCCTCCACCTGGAGCGAGCCGTTTGGCATGGTCGCAGTAGAAGCCTGTGCTTATTCACGCCCGGTCATCGCCAGCCGCATGGGCGGGTTGACCGAGATCATTCAGGATCAGTTGAACGGTTTGCTGTGCAGCCCCGACGACCCGGATTCGCTGGGCTTGGCAATGCTCAAGCTGCATCAACAGCCGAAACTGCTCAAGCGTCTCAGTGCACAGGCCCGCAACAGCGTCGCATCGCTTTTGAGCCTGGAGCTGATGCTGGACCAGTACGAAAGCATCTTCGACCAGACCCTGCTGGACAGCATCCTGTCGGCCGGCGGGCATCCGTTACCCAACCCGGTTTGACGAAGCGCCAGGCACATCGACTCCGAGTCGCCTACATGCCTGATTCTGACTCGCCAGCTTCCAATCAGACCTTTACCGATGCGGGGCCATGGCAGCCCGCTCTACGAAAACCAGGCCAAACCGCGCCACCCCGGCGTACGACAGGCGTTTGGCAATTACGCGGAGTTTGTCATGCGTTCACTGAGCAACAGGTACGGCTCGTCGCGTTTCCAGAAATCATCAGCCTGGGCAGCAGACCCGCGCTGTTTGCCCGACAGGTCGGGGTCGCCGGGCAGGAAGCCTCAAGCACCCGCACATTCACTACATCTCCAATGACTTTGCAGGATGCTTGAAATGATCGTTATCAATTCACGGTTTCTCACTCAGGATGTCAGCGGTGTGCAGCGCTATGCCGAACAGATATGCATGGCCTTGAAAAAGATCCGCAACGACCTGGTGTTTGTCGCGCCTCGCGGCATCAGGCTTCACGAAAGTGCCAGAGCACTTGACGTACAGTGCATCGGCTACAACACCGGGCATCTATGGGAGCAACTGGACCTGCCGCTGTACCTGCGGCGCAAGGGCAGCCCCTTGCTGGTTTCGATCTGCAGTACCGGGCCAATGTTCTACCGCAACCAGATTGCCACGCATCACGACATCAACTACGTCAGGTATCCGCAAAGCTACACGCGCCTGTTCCGGATGGCCTATCGGACTATCACGCCAGTGCTGCTTTCGCGGATCAGGACACTGGTCACCAGCAGCAATTTCTCGAAGGGTGAAATTTCGCAGTTCTACAACTTCCCCGAGAGCAAGGTGCTGGTCGTACCAGCGGCGGTAAGCGACCTCTTCCAGCCGTCAGGCTCTTCAGGCGACGCGCAAAAATATCTGCTGGCCGTATCCTCGCCCGCCGCGCACAAGAATTTCAGCCGGATGATCCAGGCGTTCCTGAGCCTGCGTGACCATACCGACGTGCAGTTGCACATCGTTGGCGCAGCCGCAGGAGTATTCGCCGACCCGAACCTGCAACGTCTGGCCTGTCGCGATCCACGCATCCGTTTTCTGGGCCGCCTCAGTGATGCTGAGCTGATCAAGCAGTATCAGGGCGCGACCGCCTTCGTGTTCCCTTCTTTATATGAAGGTTTCGGCATTCCGCCACTGGAGGCACAGGCGTGCGGTTGTCCGGTGCTGGCGGCCAACGCCGCGTCGATCCCGGAGGTCCTGCAGGCGAGCGCCCTGTATTTCGACCCGCTGGATGTCAGCCACATGGCGGCCGCGATGCAACGTGTACTGACCGATGCTCCGTTACGCCAGGCCTTGCGCCTGCATGGCCTGCATAACGTGAAGCGCTTCTGCTGGGATCTTTCGGCTCAGCGGCTTTGCCAGCGCATTGATGCCCTGCAGGAGCAACAACCTCAGGCCGTGCGGCGACCCGAACCGGTTTCCCCGGAATCGTCTTCAAGCAAACCCTGACCCTGACAGCAACGCCAAGTCGCGCCCTGCCGCGCCTGAAGTAGAGCGAGCGAATACAGCAAGGAAACTCCATGAAAATCGCTATCGTCCACGACTGGCTGGTGACCTACGCCGGTGCAGAGCGCGTGCTGGCTTCACTGATCAACATCTGGCCCGACGCCGACCTGTTTGCAGTCATTGATTTCCTGAACGACGAAGACCGAGCGCATCTGGGCGGCAAGGTGGCAAAGACCACCTTCATTCAGAATCTGCCGGGAGCACGCAAACGCTATCAGCGCTATCTGCCACTGATGCCGCTTGCCATCGAACAACTGGACCTGTCGGGCTACGACCTGATCATCAGCAGCAGTCATGCGGTGGCGAAAGGCGTACTCACCGGGCCGGACCAGCTGCATATCAGCTATGTGCACTCGCCGATCCGTTACGCCTGGGACCTGCAGCATCAGTACCTGAAAGAAGCGGGCCTGAGCACCGGTATCAAAAGCCGCCTGGCGCGCATGATCCTGCATTACATCCGCATGTGGGACCAGCGCACATCGACCAGCGTCGATGCATTCATCGCCAATTCAGCCTTTATCGGAGCGCGTATCTGCAAAGCCTACCGGCGCGATTCCACGGTTATCTACCCACCGGTAGACACCGCAAGGTTCACGGCACAAGGCACTCGGGAAGACTTCTATTTCAGTGCCTCGCGCATGGTGCCTTACAAGCGAATGCCGATGATTGTCGAGGCGTTTGTGGCCATGCCGGACAAACGCCTGATCATGATCGGCGACGGTCCCGACCTGGCCAGGGCGCAAGCCATCGCCCAGGGTGCGCCCAACATAACGCTGATGGGCTTTCAACCATCCGCCGTGCTGCTCGAGCATATGCGCAAGGCCAAAGCCTTTGTCTTCGCAGCGGAAGAGGATTTTGGCATCAGCCCGGTCGAAGCACAGGCCTGCGGTACACCAGTGATCGCCTACGGCAAGGGAGGCGTGCTGGAAACCGTGCGCGGGCTCGATAACCCATACCCCACCGGGGTGTTTTATCCACGGCAGAGCGTGGCGTCACTGATCGATGCGGTTGGCGAATTCGAAGCTGCGCAGTCACGCATCACCGAGCAGGCCTGCAGAAAGAACGCCGAACGCTTCTCGAATGTGCGCTTCGAGCAGGAGATCAAAGCATTCGTCGAAAACCGCCTGACTGCCGAGCTCATGGCCCGCTTGCCTTCCCAGTACTGGATACCGCCCGCCTCGCCGGAGCTTGCCAACGAACTGCCGTCCCGAGTCGTTCCTATCAAATCCGTTTGAGCGAGCCACCTCATGCGCACCTCCGTTCGCGGCATCCTTCACGCCCACCAGTCAGCGCTGTCGCTTGCCCATCGTCTGCTGGACCTGACCGTCATTGTGCTGATCGGCTACTGGCAAACCAGGCAGACGCAGATCAGCAGCAGCGAAACCTGGCTCCCGATCATCCTTGCGGTGCTGGTGTTCCATTGGGTCAGTGAATACCACCAGCTGTATGGGTCCTGGCGCGGCGAACGCATCCTGCGGGAGCTGACACGCGTATTCAATTACTGGGCGTTGACGTTCATCATTTTAATGTCGGTCGACTACCTGTTGCTCAAGCAGATCAGTCTGCCTGATAACGGTCAGATGGCCTGGTTCGCGCTGGTGCTTACGGTGTTGTGCGGCTATCGCCTGCTGATCAGGCACGTTCTGCACAGCTTGCGACGGCACGGTTTCAATACCCGTCGGGTGGCGATTGTCGGCACCGGCCAGGTCGGCGCACGGCTGGCCCAGACCATATCCAGCGCGCCATGGATGGGGCTCAATCTGCTGGGCTTCTACGATGCACATCCCCAACAGATGGACCTGAACGCACAAGGCCGCCAGCCACCGGTGCTGGGGGATCTCGACCAGTTGATCGAGGACGCCCGCGAAGGGCGGATCGACAAGATTTACATCACCCTGGCGTTCAGCGCCGAACCGCACCTGCGAGAACTCATCGCCGGGCTGAGCGACACCACCGCATCGGTGTATCTGGTGCCTGACGTGTTCATGTTCGAACTGCTGCATGCGCGCAGCGAGAGCATCAACGGGCTGGCCAGCATCAGTATTTTCGACTCGCCCATGGACGGCGCCTGGAGCCTGGTCAAGCGCGCCGAAGACATTCTGTTGTCAAGTCTGATCCTGCTGTTGATCGCGTTGCCGCTGCTGCTCATCGCGGCTGCCATCAAACTCACCTCATCCGGTCCGGTGCTGTTTCGTCAACGCCGTTACGGGCTGGATGGCCGCCCGATCATGGTCTGGAAGTTTCGCAGCATGAGCGTTCAGGAAAACGGTGAGGTGGTACGCCAGGCAACCCGCAACGACGCACGCATCACACCGTTGGGGGCATTTCTGCGCCGCACTTCGCTGGACGAACTGCCACAGTTTTTCAATGTACTGCGCGGTGACATGTCCATCGTCGGGCCACGCCCGCACGCCGTTGCGCACAACGAGCAGTACCGCAGGCAGGTCAGCGGCTACATGTTGCGCCACAAGGTCAAACCCGGCATCACCGGCTGGGCCCAGATCAATGGCTGGCGAGGCGAAACCGACACGTTGGACAAAATGCGCATGCGCGTCGAGTTCGACCTGGAATACATCGAGCGCTGGACGATCTGGCTGGACCTGAAAATCATTCTGTTGACGCTGTTCAAAGGCTTTTTGAACAAGAACGCCTTCTGAATTCACCCCATTTGACTTGACGACGGCTCCGGCAGCCATTGACCGGAGGGAGGTATGTGCGCGCGCTGAAAAACTTCACTCGGTAGACCGGTGTTGGAAAGGGATGCAATGAAATCATTCAGGTGCCAGAGGCACCTTCAGGAAGGAACACTCTTATGAATCGAACCCTAGTTGTCGTACTGCTCTCCAGTCTGATCCTGCAAGGATGTGCATTTGCCCCCGGCCAGCACATGACGCCGGACGATGTCACCGCCAACGACCCGAACGAACCCAAGGCCCAGTTGGTGGCGATTACCCCGGGCAACCTCCAACAACAGCAGCAACATGCTGCGTCGGATGCCAGGGCGCTACCCCAGGAACTGCTCGACTACAAGACGCCCGAATACGTGGTCGGGCCCGGCGATACCCTGCTGGTCACCGTGTTCGAGCACCCCGAGCTGACCGCACCTGGCTCCCAGGACCAACTCGACGCCAATACGCGCGAAGTGCTGGGCGACGGCACGCTGTTCTTCCCTTATGTGGGCCGCATCATGGCGGGCGGCAAGACCGTCAGCCAGATCCGCGAACAACTGCGCATGGGGCTTTCTCCCCAATACACCGAGGTCAAGGTCGACGTCAAAGTCCTGCGCTACAACAGCCAGCGCGTATTGCTGTCGGGCTCGTTCAAGACGCCCGGCCCACAACCGATCACCAATATTCCGCTCAGCCTGGTACAGGCCGTCAGTATCGCTGGCGTCGACCTGACCGATGCCAACCTTGCCGGCCTGACCCTGCGACGCAATGGTCGGGACTACCTGATCGACATCGACGCGCTGAACCGCAAAGGCTCGCAACTGAGCAGGATTTTCCTCAAGGACGGCGACTACCTGCACCTCAACAGCAACTCCAGGAACAAGATCTATGTGCTGGGTGAAGTCCGTAATCCGCAGGTCATATCGTTCGGCACCACCAGCGTGACGCTGCTCGAAGCGCTGGGCACGTCGGGCGGACTGAGCCCGGAAAGTGCCGACGGTGACGCGGTGTATGTGATCCGCGGTGCGGAGAACATCGCCAATGCCACCTCGACCGTTTACCACCTGGCGGCCAAGAAACCCACCGCCTACCTGCTGGCCGGGCAGTTCGAACTCAAGGCTCAGGACGTGGTGTTCGTCGGGCCTGCCGACATCACCCGCTGGAGCCGCTTTATCAGCCAATTGCTGGGCTCGGCCAGCGTCGTCCAGACGGGCGCAGCCTTCCGCAACTGATCACACTCTCCGCTCCGCCTTTGCCCGCGATTCCGATTGCGGGTTTTTTTTGCCTGCTGACCGCAAAAAAACTGTTGCTGGAGCAACAGCCATTCAACAGATATCTGCTTTTGCATCAGCACCTACGCTGCAACGTCGGACGCGATACGCGCCGCAGCAGTCTGAAAGGCTGTGTTTCAGAGGGCTACGACCGGCTTGGCACACAAGCTGCTTTGCAGACATACGCTTAACGTAAGGAATTTCCGCATGCTCGTTGTTTCACTTTCAGGCAGTCCATCCCCTAAATCCCGCTCCGGCGTTGTCCTCGCGCACGCCGGTCGCTGGCTGCAAAACCATGGTGTGGAAGTCACCACGCTGCGCATCCGTGATTTCAACGCGGAGGATTTGCTGTTCGCCAAATTCGACAGCCCGCAAGTGCTGGACTTCGTCGAAGCAGTCAGACAAGCCGATGGCTTGCTGATCGGGACGCCTGTCTATAAAGCCTCGTTTTCCGGCGCCCTGAAAACGCTGCTCGACCTGTTGCCCGAGCGCGCATTGCACGGCAAGGTAGTCTTGCCACTGGCTACCGGTGGCAGCATCGCGCATATGCTGGCGGTGGATTACGCCCTGAAACCGGTGCTTTCGGCGCTCAAGTCGCAGGAAGTGCTGCACGGCATCTTTGCGATAGATACCCAGATCAGCTATGGCGACAACGAGGAAGGCGGAACGCTGGACGACATTCTCACCGAGCGCCTGCACGAAGGGCTGGAGCATTTTTACCTGGGCCTGCAACGCCGGTTGCAAGCCCGCCACAAGCAAGCCGGTGGTCACCTGCAACTGGCATTGTAAAATCGTGCGTGTGCGGCGGACTCAGTGCTCGATAAACAGCGGGTACAGCGACGCCACCAGCAGAACAGCCATGACGCCGTTGAAGATCCTCAGCCCGACCGGGTCGCGAAGCACATTACGCAGCAGGCTGCCAAACCCTGCCCAAATACCCACGCTGGGCAGGTTGATCAGCGCGAACACTGCAGAAATCACCACCACATTGGTGAAATAGCCCTGCATCGGTGTGTAGGTACTGATCGCACCGATCGCCATGATCCAGGCCTTGGGGTTGACCCACTGAAAGAGTGCGGCAGACATGAAACTCAGCGGCTTGCTTCGCGTGCTGTCAGCATCGGAGGCAGGTCCCGACGTGGCGATTTTCCAGGCCAGATACAACAAATACGCGGCGCCTGCATAGCGCAGAACGGTGTACAGGATCGGCCAGGCATTGAAAACGCTGCCCAGGCCAAAACCCACCGACAAAACCAGAACGAAGAAGCCGATGCTGATGCCAAACATGTGCGGCAGGGTTCGACTGAAACCGAAGTTGACGCCGGAAGCCAGCAACATCATGTTATTGGGGCCAGGCGTTACCGAAGTAACCAGCGCGAACAAGGCAAAAGCCAGCAATAGATCGAGCGAGAGCGGCATACATCAGTCCATGGATGGTGAGGTCAGGCACCCCACCCTATCGAACGCTCGACAGGAAACACACGGACAGTTAAGCGAAAGTTTTTACCGTACAGTTTTTTTAAATCCAGATTTTCGGAAGACTGTTAGCCTTGCGGATTCTGCTGTGCGCCGCCCAGATCCACGCTGATTTCGCCGCCCTGATCGAATTCCCGTGCTTGCTGAATTTGCGGATCAGCCAACAGTTGTGCCTTGCGGGCCTGATACTCTTCAAACGACAGACCGCGACGGTTGAGATCTTCGAGCGCCAGTTGATGGCTTTCCTGCGCAGTGTAGGGACGCAACTCGACAGCATGATGAGTGGAGCAACCGGAAAGCAGTGCAACACTGAACGTCAGGACAAGGGCAAGGGCGAGCAAACGGTTCATCGGGGGCCTCCAGTTGGCTTCATTTCGGGAATGAAGCAAGGTTACGCCCGCCCTGATCGCGGCAAAAATCAACCGCCGTGATAGTGGCTATCGACTTTCTCGAGCGCTCTCGATCAGAACATCACGCAGGGCCTGAGCCGCAGCGGAAAGCTTGTGATCGGCCAGCATCATCAGCCCGATGCGCCGCTCGATACGGGGCTCGACCAATGCAACGCAGCGAGCGCCCAGCTCTTGCATCTGTTCGATGCATAACGATGGCACCGCACTCACTCCCAGACCGTTGGCAACCATGCGCCCGATCGTGGAGAGCTGATGGCTCTCAAAGGCGACTGAAAGCTTGCCATGTTGCGACTGCACAGCCTGTTCCAGCAGCAACCGCACGGCAGACGGCCGTTGCAGCGCAATAAAATCCTCGCCCAGCAGCTGCGCCCAGGAAACCTCTTCGAGCTCTGCCAACGGCGAGTCACCGGCCACCACAGCGACAAACCGGTCCAGGTAGAACGGCGTAAACAGCAAGGCATTGCTCGACTCGGGCTCGAACCCGATACCCAGTTCGACACGCCGATGCCGGACCATTTCCAACACTTGTTCGTTGATGACATCGTGCACCGCGACATTGACTCGCGGATAACGACCACGAAACACCTTCAGCGCTTTGGGTAGAAGGTTGCCGGCAAACGATGGCATCGCCGCGACTGATACGCGGCCCATCTGCAACGTGAACCGCTGACGCAGCAACTCTTCGGTATTGTCCCAGTCGGCAAGCAGTTGACGAGCCAACGGCAACAAGGTCTCACCCTCAGGCGTCAGGTTCACGTTACGCGTGGTGCGAGTCAGCAACTGACCGCCCAGATCCTCTTCCAGGCTCTTGATCGCCAGGCTCAGCGCCGGTTGCGACAGGTGCAGACTTTCGCCCGCCTGGGCAAAGCTCAAGTACTGCGCAACGGCCAGAAAAGCGCGAAGCTGCTTCACGTTCATATATTTACTTTTCTTATCAATTGATCAGAAAAACAAAATTAACAAATCATTCAAGCCGAGAGAAGATGCACGCAACAGATCCTTCGACAGCCAGGCTGTCGGTCAACAACTATAAAAGGCGGATCATCATGGCTGGACTCGACAAACGCGTTGCGACCTACGAAGAGGCGCTCGCCGGACTGACCGATAACATGACCGTGCTGTGCGGAGGCTTCGGCTTGTGCGGCATCCCGGAAAACCTCATTGCGCAGATCAAGCGCATGGGCATCAAGGGCCTGACGGTCGTGTCCAACAACTGCGGCGTCGATGGCTTCGGGCTGGGCATCCTGCTGGAAGACCGCCAGATCCGTAAAATGATCTCGTCCTACGTGGGCGAAAACGCCCTTTTCGAACGCCAGTTGCTGAGTGGCGAACTGGAAGTCGAACTCACCCCCCAAGGCACCCTCGCTGAAAAGCTCCGCGCAGGAGGTGCTGGCATTCCTGCGTTCTACACCGCAACCGGTTATGGCACGCCGGTGGCGGAGGGCAAGGAAACCCGCCAGTTCAATGGCCGAAACGTCATTCTGGAAGAAGCCATTACCGGCGATTTCGCACTGATCAAAGGCTGGAAAGCCGACCACTTTGGCAATGTGATATATCGTCATACCGCGCAGAACTTCAACCCGGTGGTGGCCACGGCAGGCCGGATCACGGTGGTCGAAGTCGAAGAAATCGTCGAGCCCGGCGTATTGCTGCCCACTCAGATCCACACGCCAGGCATCTATGTCGACCGAGTGATTCAGGGCACTTTCGAAAAACGCATCGAGCAGCGCACGATCAGAAAAGACTGATTCCGACGCGTTTCCTGAAGCTGAAAGCGGCATACAACAACAAAGAGATTTCAGACCATGGCACTTTCCCGCGAACAAATGGCTCAACGCGTTGCCCGTGAACTCAAGGACGGCTATTACGTAAACCTCGGCATCGGTATTCCCACCCTGGTCGCCAATTACGTCCCGGACGACATTGACGTGATGCTGCAATCGGAAAACGGCCTGCTGGGCATGGGCGCCTTTCCAACCGAAGAAACCATCGATGCCGACATGATCAATGCCGGCAAGCAGACCGTTACCGCACGCATCGGCGCTTCGATCTTTTCCTCTGCCGAGTCGTTCGCCATGATCCGTGGCGGCCATGTTGACCTGACCGTGCTCGGGGCTTTTGAAGTCGATGTGGATGGCAACATCGCCTCGTGGATGATCCCCGGCAAACTGATCAAGGGCATGGGCGGTGCAATGGACCTGGTGGCAGGCGCCGACAACATCATCGTCACCATGACCCATGCTTCCAAGGACGGCGAGTCCAAGCTGCTGCCTCGCTGCAGCCTGCCGCTGACCGGAGCAGGCTGTATTCGCAAAGTACTGACCGACCTTGCGTACCTGGAGATCGAAGACGGTGCCTTCATCCTGCGCGAGCGCGCCCCGGGCGTCAGCATTGAAGAAATCGTCGCCAAGACCGCCGGCAAACTGATCGTGCCGGATGACGTGATCGAAATGAGTTTCTGACAGCGCATAGTCCCGAGTTCTCGATACACCTGGACCTGCGCCACCCGCGAAACGCTTTCAGCCCACCCTGCATGGGGTGGACTGAAGCACTCGCGGGCGGGCGCACGTCCGCAATGGGCGTACCCAACCGCACGCCCGTACTTGAATCCCGACAATAACGACAAGAGATTCGCCAATGGCCAGCCACATTGAAGAAAGCCGTTCCGCCCGTTTTGCGCTTCGTTGCGCCGCCTGGGCCGAACGCTGGTTTCCCGACTCCTGGGTGTTTGCCGCACTCGCCGTCGTGATCGTTACGGTCGCGACCCTGGCCATCGGCGCGCGCCCTGCGCAAGCGGCCAAAGCCTTTGGTGACGGGTTCTGGAGCCTGATCCCGTTCACCATGCAGATGGCCTTCGTGGTCATTGGCGGCTACGTGGTCGCCAGCTCTCCGCCTGCCGTTCGACTGATCGACCGGCTGGCACGTGTGCCACGCAATGGCCGCTCGGCTGTGGCGTGGGTGGCACTGATATCGATGGTTGCATCGCTGCTCAACTGGGGTTTGTCGCTCGTGTTCGGCGGCTTGCTGGTGCGCGCCCTCGCCCGTCGTACCGACCTGCGCATGGACTACCGCGCAGCCGGTGCAGCGGCTTATCTGGGACTGGGTGCGGTGTGGGCGCTGGGGCTGTCTTCATCAGCCGCTCAGTTGCAGGCCAACCCAGCCAGCCTGCCGCCTTCGATTCTGGCAATCACTGGGGTCATCCCGTTCACTGAAACCATTTTCCTGTGGCAATCCGGCGTCATGCTCGCGGCGCTGGTGGTCATTTCACTGATCGTCGCCTACGTCACCGCTCCTGGCCCAAACAGCGCCCGCGATGCCAAGGCCTGCGGCGTGGACCCGTCATTTAGCATGCCTGCGCTGCCAGCACGTACGCGTCCTGGCGAATGGCTCGAATACAGCCCGCTGCTGATCATTCTGATGGTGCTGCTGGGCGTTGGCTGGCTGTTCAACGAGTTTTCGACCAAGCCCGCCATCACCGCGATTTCCGGGCTGAACACCTATAACTTCCTGTTCATCATGCTGGGCGCGCTGCTGCACTGGCGGCCCCGCAGCTTTCTCGACGCGGTGACACGCGCCGTGCCAACCACCACTGGCGTGCTGATTCAGTTCCCGTTGTATGGCTCGATTGCGGCCTTGCTGACTACCGTAAAAGGCAGTGATGCGCAGACCCTGGCGCATTACATTTCGACGTTCTTCACCAGCATCGCCACTCACGACACCTACGCGCTGCTGATGGGCGTGTACTCCGCCGTCCTCGGTTTTTTCATCCCGTCAGGCGGCGGCAAGTGGATCATCGAAGCCCCGTACGTGATGCAGGTCGCCAACGAACTCCAGTACCACCTGGGCTGGGCCGTGCAGATCTATAACGCGGCGGAAGCCTTGCCGAACCTGATCAACCCGTTCTACATGCTGCCACTGCTCGGCGTTCTGGGCCTGAAGGCGCGCGATCTGATCGGCTTCTCGTTCGTACAACTACTGGTGCACACGCCGCTGGTGCTGTTCCTGCTGTGGGCATTGGGCACTACGCTGACTTACGTGCCGCCAATGCTGCCCTGATCCAGATAGTCCGTTGCTGCAACCTGCGCCAGCAACTGGCGCAGTTCGTGCGCCTGATCAGGCCCAAGAGCTGTTTCATAGGACACTTGGGCCTGTTCCCAGAGCGCCTGGGACTCAAGCAACTTGTCGACGCCGGGCTGGGTGAGGCGCACCAGCCGAATGCGCTTGTCCTGCGGATCGACCTCCACCGACACCAGCCCCTCACGCTCCAGCGGCTTGAGGTTCTGCGCCAGTGCAGAACGATCGATGACCAGTATGGCGGCCAGTTCGGTCATGGTCGGCGCCTGATGACGGGCAACCTGCATCAGGATGGAGCGCTGCGTGGACCGCAAACCGCAGGGCGCCATAACGGCGTCGTACAGCTGGCAAATGCGCCGACTCGCCCGACGCAGGCTGGTCGCATGGCAAAGCACCTGCGCTGGAATATTCAGCCCCTCGGGAATGCGCAGCATGCCCTCGACGGCTGGGCCCGAGCAGTTATCGGAGTTGAGGGGATCGGTCATCAAGGCTCCCGTGTCAACGTGAACACGTGACTGAAAGAGCGCAATGCTGGCATATCCCCGCACATTGAAACAGCGCCTCGGGTCGCATTGATTGTTTCAATACTGTTCGCAGCCGGTGTTCATCCTGCCGAGAGGGCTTCAAACGAATAATCCCGCTCCACCTTGCAGACACGTGTGGCGAAAGCCTGATACCAACTGGCACGGCCCTGTTTGCGGATCTCGGTATGTTCGACGTGTCGCTTCCAGGCGAAAATCGCTGCTTCGTCGGCCCAGTAAGACACGGTAATCCCGAGGCCGTCCTCGCCGCGCGCCGACTCGACCCCCAGAAAACCGGGCTGCTCACGGGCCAGCTCGACCATACGATGCGCGGCCTGCCCGTACTCTGTTAAGCCATCGTCGGTGCGCAGCGAAGTGAACACCACGGCGTAGTAAGGCGTCGGGAAGCGTGCAGCGATCATGATGCGTCACCTTGGCGGACGAGGCACGCCTGAACGAACGCGGCAACCAGCGCAGGCATTTTTGCACGCAAGGCAGCGCGCTCAGGCTGGAACAGCGTAGCGACAAAAAATGGATGACCTTGCAGCTCCATGCTCCGCACATCGCCATCGGCGTCCCGGCCGCTGACCTTCAGCGCACCGCCGAACAACAGCGGCTCAAGCCCCTGACGCAGTCCGTAGCGGCAGTGGTAGCCCTCATAGACAGACAGCGTGCCGTAGGCTTCAGCGATCAGTGTGTCCGGCACCAGTTGAATCGATGCCTCGACATCCACCATCGAGCAGCTCAACGGCGTGATGATGACGTTGGCTGCGTCCGGCGCACTCTCTCCGTGCTCGGCGTCCGTCCAGCCCAGACAATGCCGCGCATACTCCAGCAACGCGTGCTGAAAGCCACCGCACGTACCGAGAAACGGGACCTGCTGCTCACGCGCATGGCGAATGGCCGCCAACGCCCCCGCCATGTCCTGGTAAGGCGTGGCAGGCACGGCCCACAGGCCATCGAACCTCGACAGCTGCTCACCGCTACCGATCTGCCGCGTGGGCAACCATTCAAAACGCAGTGCCAGCTGTGCCGCCTCAGCTACCTTGTGCAGCGCCAAAGGGATGGCCTGGTGCGCGGTTGTCTGCCCATCGAAGTCGCCCACCAGCCCGATGGAAACTGCCCTGCCGTTGCCCTTCACTACGTCCATGCCCCGCTCCCTGATAATGCCCCACAATGCGCAGGGCCCTATGACCGGAACTATAAACAGGCAGGCACGCAATCAGAATGGGCAAGCAAGCAACTCATCTGTGCGCAGACGCACGACTTTTATTCGCTGACAGGTGTCAACACTGGCTGCCCGGAAAAGAACGCCAGCAGGTTGTCATTCACTAGTTGGACGCTGTCTTTCGAAGCTTCGGGTGACAGACCGGCAACGTGCGGCGTCAACACCACGTTGTTCAGCGTCTTGAATACATCCGGCACGTTGGGCTCGTCATCAAAGACGTCCAGCGCAGCACCCGCAATGCCCTGCGCTTGCAGCGCCTGCACCAATGCATCGGTATCGACCACGCTGGCACGGGCAATGTTGACCAGAAAACCCTCAGCCCCCAGCGCTTTCAGCACCCCCGCATCAACCAGGTGTTGCGTACCGTTGCCACCGGGCGTGGCGATGACCAGAAAATCCGATTCAGCCGCCAATGCCTGTACCGAGGCATACCAGGTGTAATCGATATCGTTGCGTGGTGTGCGGTTGTGATAGCCGATGCTGATGTCGAATGCCTGGGCGCGCCTGGCGATGGCCAGCCCGACCGCACCCAACCCCAGAACCCCCAGACGCTTGCCCGCCAGCGATGGCCTGACAACCTTGCGCCACTCACCGCGCCGCACCGACGCGTCGGCCTGAGGGATATCGCGCACCAGCGACAACAGCAACGCCAGGGCATGATCGGCCACCGTGGCAGCATTTACTCCGGCGCCGTTGGTAACCGTGATACCACGCGCCTGCGCTGCGGGCAGATCGACCTTCTCATAACCTGCACCGCTTACGCAGATGATGCGCAGGTGCGGCATGGCGTCCATTTCTTCGGCGAAAAAACCCAGCGGACCACGCGTGATCACGGCGCTGATAGCCTGCCCATGAGTGGCGATGGCCTCTGCTCGCTTTACTGCAGTGGGTGCGCGAATCAGCTGGAAGCCGCTGCGCTCCAGAATCGGCAAATACGTATCAAGGTTTTCGACAAGCACCAGTACGGTCGTCATGCCCGCTCCTGTTCGATGATGAAAAAGCCGACAGTAACGCGACTCGACACACTTGTGGAGCATCAGCGTTTTTTACTGCGTAAAAAGCACTCCCTGTAACGTCAGCGGTCATACGCTGGACTCATTTGCCGGACAGACTGATCCCTGATGCCCCACGCAATGCATAGGCTCGCAACGTGGCGCCGTTGTTGGGCTAACGTTACGAACGTTGCGCCATGCCCGATCCGGCACTCGATACGACATCACCCAACCATCAGCGACAGCCGGCTTGCCAGTCAGCAGAACGATGTTGTTAATACTTCATACGCGTCAACGTCATCGACCGCCTGACAGGGTCAAAGGCCATTTCCAGACAAGGAATCAAGCACCCATGCACGGATTTTCCAACCCACTGTTCAAAAAGACTCCCCTGACCCGATTGCTCGCTGCAACAGCCATGGCGGGGATGATGATGTCTTCCGGCATGGCGTCGGCGGCTGAAGCGCCCGGCAAGGTCCTGAGTGATAAATACGGCTTGCCATGGCCAGCCGTTGTCGCGCATCGCGGCGCTTCGTTCGATGCGCCTGAGGAAACGATCCCGGCGTACACCCTGGCACGGGATCTGGGTGCGGATTATCTGGAGATGGACATTCAACGCACGAAGGACGGCGTGCTTATCGCATTGCATGACGACGTGCTCGAACGCACCACCAACATCGCCCAAGTGTTTCCTGCCCGTGCGAAAGACCCGGTGAGCACCTTTACGCTGGCTGAGCTCAAGGAGCTGGACGCAGGCTCATGGTTCAACAAGGCCTATCCGGACAGGGCCCGTGACAGCTATGCGGGATTGCAGATTCTGACCCTGGATGAAGTGATAGATATCGCTGAAGGCGGCGCGAACAAGCCCGGTCTTTACATCGAGACCAAGGTGCCTAACCAGTTTCCGGGTGTCGAAGCGGACCTGAAAAAGGTTCTCGCCAAGCGCGGCTGGCTGAGTCAGCGCCCCGCTGCTGCAGCAGGCCATGTCAACGTAGCGCACATGCCGGGGCGCGTGGTGTTGCAGACCTTTGAAAAGCAAAGTCTGGAGCTGTTGCAAAAGGAAATGCCAAAAGTGCCCAAGGTGATGCTGCTTTGGATCGGCGCAGGGTCCATCGAACCCAAGTCCAGCGTGGCGTTTGCTGATTCGGGTTTCAAGGACAAGTCCAGTTACTACGCGGCGCAGGAAGTCAAATCGCCGGAAGAGTTCGAGAAGTGGATCAACTGGGCAAAGGCCCATGGTGCCATCGGTACCGGCCCTTCGTCTCAATTGGCCAAAGGTGGCGACCAGAGCTATATGGACCTGGTCAAGCCGTGGATGAACAACCTGACTCATGAGAAAGGGATGGTTATTCACCCTTACACGGTGGATGACGCAGCGGACTTCAAGCGTATCAGCAACGACGGTGTCGACGGCTTCTTCACCAACCGTACCGCCGAGCTTTTGAAGTTCTATGGTCGCCCGTCCAAGGAAAGCATCGACGCGATCCTCAAGCGTAACGGCTACTGACAAACCCGCTGACCGCGTCACAAGACGCGGTCAGCGATTGAAGCTTCGAATCGCTGAACCGTCGAACCGTCGAACCGTCGAACGATCAGAAATCCACAGTGCCCGAAAGCTTCAGGGTGCGTGGTTCGCCCTGGGTCAGGTAACCGCCGTTGGCCGATGCCCAGTAATCTTCGTTCATCAGGTTTTCGAGGTTGGCGCGCAGTGTCACGTCTTTCTGCGCGATATTGAAGCTGTAGCGCGCGCCCACATCGAAGCGGTTCCAGGTCGGAATGCTCAGCGTGTTGGCGGCGTTCACGTACTGCCCGCCAGTGCGCAACATGCGCGCATTGACAGCAGCGCCTTCCAGCCCCGGAATGTCCCAGTCGGCCCCGGCGTTGAACTGGAAAGTCGGCACGCCGATGGCTCGATTTCCGTCATTGGCAGCACCCAACGTACCGCTCACTTCAGTGTCCATCAGGGTCAGGCCCGCCAACAGGCGCAGACCACTTACAGGCTCGCCGAACACATTCATTTCTACGCCGCGATTGCGCTGTTCACCATCACGAACATAACTTGTCACCGCGCCCTGCTGCACCTGATAGCCGTCAGCCGGTTGCTCGATGCGGTACACCCCGAGGCTCGCACCGAAGGTGCCCATGTCCAGTTTGACGCCCGCTTCGACCTGTTTGGAGCGCGACGGTGGGAAAATCTGGCCGGGGTTGACGGTGACCGTACTCGGCGCGGTCGGCCCCTGAGCCAGTCCTTCGATGCGGTTGGCGTAGAACGATACGTATTGCCACGGTTTGAACACCACACCGTAAACAGGCGTAGTAATGGCCTCGTCATACAGCGTGGTGCGTGGACCGCTGCCGTAGGCGTAGCCCTGAACCCGCAGTTCCTGTCGGCGCAGTCCAGCGGTCAGCAGCAGGCGATCATCGAAAAAGCCGAGCGTGTCTGAAAACGCCACGCTGCGCATCCGGCTCTTGCCGGTGATACCCGGATCATTCAGATCGCCTGCTGTTGCGCCATCAAACGCCGGGCGTGTTGTTGCAACAGGATCGTAAAGGTTGCTGGTAACCGGGCTTTTACCGAACAGGTAGGCATTGCGCTGCTCGGTCCAGATTCCGGACAGCCCGAAGTTGACCTTGTGGCTGACCGGACCGGTCTGCAGCTTGCCGTTGATCCCGGCCATGGCCGTTTTGTTGTCTTCGTCGTGCGGGATGAACGAAGGCCTGGCAGTGATCGTGCCCGCATCATCATTAATGGTCGGCGAACCGTAGACGCCGGCTTCACGGGTGTGTTTCGCCCCGGCGGCGGCATACAGCGTCCAGTTCTCATTAAGGTCGTATTCGGCGCGGCTCATGCCGAAGGTGTCTTCAGTCTCGGTCCAGGTCCAGTTCGGAGCGTAATTGGTATCAGCATCCGGCGCATGCGGCACGCGGGTCAGGCCGCTGCCGACGAACACTGTGTTGCGACTCTGGTTGATGCGTTGTTTCTGGTAGGCAAAATCGCCGGAGAGGCGAAAATTGTCGCCTCGGTAGTCCAGACCGATTGCGAACAGCTTGCTGCGATGCTCCTCGTCTTCAATGCCGGTTTCACCCTCGCGCTGGGACAGGTTCAGGCGTGCTCCGAAACGGTTGTCCTCGCCAAATCGCTGACCGAGGTCAAGGTGCTCACCGATCCGGCCATCACTGCTGATGTCAGTAGTGAAGCGACGTGTCGGCGTGTCCTGTGCGCGCTTGGGCTGCAGGTTGACCCCTCCGCCGATCCCGGAACCGGTCGGCGACACACCATTGATGAACGCGCTGGGGCCTTTGAACACTTCGACACGTTCAAGCGCGTCAGTCGAAATGAGCTGACGCGGCAAAACACCATAAAGACCGTTATAGGAAATATCATCAGTGGCCAATTCAAAACCACGAATCACGAACACCTTCGAGGCGTTGGCATAGCCGGATGACTCGCGCACCGAAGAGTCATTTAGCAAAACGTCGCCTACATCTTCAGCCTGCTGATCTTCAATCAACTGGTCGGTGTAGCTGGTCATGTTGAACGGCACATCCATGATATCGGCGTTGCCCAATACACCCAGCTGGCCGCCTCGTGCGACCTGGCCACCGGCGTAAACGGATGGCAAGGCATGCGGGTCGACCTTGTCAGCGCTGATGGCGGTTTCGCCCAGAATCAGCGCACCATCCTGCGCCGCGGCAGCATCAGTAGCGGCCCAGACGGGGAAACTCACAGAGCAGCAAAGCGCAAGCAACGTAAGGCGAAACGGAAGCGACGGGGTACTCATCAAGATGTCCTGCTGTGAAAATGGAGCGAGACGGACACCCATTTCGGGAAGCGTCGCCTGCATGAACGGGAAATATTATCAGGCGTTAATGGGAACGGTTATCATTTAATTGTATGCAATGCGTTACGATCGGTTTTCACGACGAAAGGTGCACTCTCGCATATGGCCTATGCGGGCATGGAAATGCCTTGAAATGGATGCCAGGGTTTTGATACAGGTTACCGGCAGCCACCTGACGACGACTCTCGTGTAAGCTCATGCGCTGTTGGTTTTCCAATCGAGAGGCCTATGCAGTCCACCTTCAGACGCTCGACCCTGGCCGCACTGCGCGGTTTTGCCTTGCCGAGCGATGCGATTTCCATTGTCCCGTGCGCCGCTGACTACCGGCGTTGCCTGCTGGAAAAGATCGCCTCCGCCACTCGCCGTATCTATATCATCGCGCTTTATCTGCAGCAGGACGAAGCAGGCCAGGAAATCCTGGATGCGCTGTACGCGGCCAAAACCGCACGTCCGGAGCTGGACGTCGTGGTGCTGGTGGACTGGTTTCGCGCCCAGCGCGGCCTGATTGGTGCTGGACGCCAGCCGGGAAACTCGACCTGGTACCAGGCGCAAAATCTGGAGTACGACCAGGAAGTGCCGGTCTACGGCGTGCCGGTCCAGACTCGTGAACTGTTCGGCGTACTGCACCTGAAAGGCAGCGTGATCGATGACTGCGTGATCTACAGCGGCGCCAGCATCAATAACGTCTATCTGCACAAGCTGGACAAGTACCGACTGGACCGCTACCACCTGATCGAAAGCCCGGCCCTCGCCGATTCGTTTCAGGACCTGGTGCAACGTGAGATCCTGCCTTCACCAGCCGTTCACCGACTGGACCTGCAATCGCCACCCAGCTCACGCAGTCTGCGCAGCGAGATTCGGGCCTTCCGTAACCAACTCAAGCGTGCGGCTTACGACACTTCGGCAGGTGACAGAGAAAATGGCGAGCTGCGCGTCATACCGCTGCTGGGTGTGGGCCCGCGCAACAGCCTGAACCGTGCCATCTGCGACTTGATCGCATCGAGCAAGATTCAACTGACCATTTGTACCCCATACTTCAATCTGCCGGTCGCTGTAACCCGCGAGATCAACCGGGCGCTCAAGCGCGGTGTGAACGTTGATATCATCATTGGCGACAAGACCGCCAACGACTTCTTCATTCCCCCGGAGGAGCCATTCAAAGTCATCTCCGCCCTGCCCTACCTGTACGAAATCAGCTTGCGCCGCTTCACCCAGAAGCACAGCAAGGCCATCGCGCAGAACCGTCTTAATGTGCACCTGTGGAAACACGGCGATAACACATTCCACCTGAAAGGCATCTGGGTCGATCACCGTTACACCCTGTTGACCGGCAACAATCTCAACCCGCGAGCCTTTAACCTGGACCTTGAAAACGGGCTGTTGATCGACGACCCACAAGGGCAATGGGGTGCGCCACGAGAAGCAGAGATTGCGCAACTGATGCGCAACACGCAACGCGTGAGCCAGTACGACGAACTCGACACGCTGGCCCATTACCCAGAGGGCGTGCGCAAGTTCCTGCGACGTGTCAGCCGGGTCAGGGTCGAGCGCCTGCTCTACCGGATTCTGTAAGGCCCCTGAGGTGACTGGCATGTTCACGGGCGCACCCGTGAACACGTCTGTAACTCAGCCCTTCAATCCACCAGCGCGATCAATTGGTGGCGCTGGGCGTCGGTCAACATGGGACCGAATCCGGCACCTACGTTATCTGCCATGTAACGTGGATTACCGGTGCCCGGAATGACGCAGGTGACCGCGGAATGAGCCAGCAGAAACTTCAGCAGCAACTGAGGCCAACTGTTGACTTCCACCTGCGCGGCCCAACCGGGCAAGGGTTTGTCCTTGAGGCGCGACAACAGACCGCCGCCGCCAAATGGCCTGTTGCAGATGACCGCCACGCCTTTCTCCCGACACAGTGGCAAGAGGCGTTTTTCCGCTTCACGGTCATCCAGCGCGTAGTTGATCTGCAGAAAGTCCAGTGGCTCACTTTCCAGCACTGCTTCAACTTCCGCATAGGCCGACGACGTGTAATGGCTGATGCCGATGTAGCGAATTCGTCCCTGCGCTTTCCACTCGCGCAATGTTGGCAAATGCGTTTTCCAGTCCAGCAGATTATGTATCTGCATCAGATCGATGCGGTCAGTCTGCAACAGGCGGAACGACTCTTCCATCTGCTCGATGCCTTCATTGCGGCCGCGCGTCCAGACCTTGGTAGCCAGAAACGCGGGTGAACGTGGCTCATGGATCGACAACAGTTCGCCCGTGGTGCGCTCGGCGCGGCCGTACATGGGCGAGCTGTCAATCACGCTGCCTCCGGCGGCGAACAGCGCATCGATCACCGGGCCCAATTGCTTGTAGGCGGCGCTGGATGTCGCTACGTCAAACCCGCGATAGGTACCCAGCCCTACGACAGGCAACGGCTCATTACTGGAAGGTATGGCTCGGGTCAACATGGTCTTGCCTCCAGGTATCGTTGAGGAATCGCGGCCCACAGCGGAGTCGAACACCAGAGCTGCAGATACGCCTGCCGCCAGGGTGAGTAACCTTCTGCGGGTGAAACCGTTCGGTGGAGTCACGAAATTCTCCTTTATCTGTCCGGCCGTGCGTCTGACGGGGCAGGTGCTGGCGCCGTTGAGGCTTCAGGTGCACATCGGGTCAGCCTCGCTTGCCTGCCCGCGAGCCACAGTGATACCCAGGCCCATAACCCCGCAAAAGGAACCACAAGAACCGCCAGCAGACCGAATCCGGCACCCATTGCAGTCAGGCCATAGGACAACCAGCCACTGGCGGCATCGCCACCTCGGTACACCAGCGTTTCAATAACATTTTTGGCCTTGTACTTCTCCTCGCGGCTGACCACGGTCCAGAGCACTTCCCGAGCAGGTCGCACCACGGCGTACTCGACTGCGCGCCGCACGCCCTGAGCCAAGGCCACTGTGGTGGGTACCGGTGACATCGCCATGGCGACAAACGCTGCGACGGTGGCCAGCGGCAATGCGACCAGCGCGCCACCCACGCCAACCCATCGAATCAAGGGCGCAGTCAGCAATAACTGACACACCAGAGTCAGACTGGACACCGTGAGGTCGACCAGCGCAAAGAATTGTGTTCGGCTGCCCACATCGCCATAGCTGTCAGCAACAATTCGACCTTGCTCGAAATACAACAGCGTAGCCGCACTGGTGTGCAACAGCATGAACAGGACCAGCCCGAGCAGATAGGGCGAACGTATGATCAACGTGACTCCGGCAATCACCGAGCCCCCCAGTCGACGCTCTTCCTGCCTGACGCTTTTATCCTGCAGCCGGGTTCTGTTCAGAAGCGCCCGGTAACACAACACTGCACCTTCCAGCAGCAGAGCAGCACCAATGCCCAGGGCCAGCGGCCCCAATCGGGTGGCCATGGTGGCCGCCAGCAGAGGACCAATAAACGTTCCCAAGGTACCGCCCGCAGCGATGAAACCGAACAGGCGGCGGCCCTGTTCACTGGAAAATCGATCGACCAGTACGCTCCAGAATATCGAAACGATGAACAGGTTATAGATACTGATCCAGACAAAAAACACCCGCCCCACCGCGACCGGGGCGACCTGGTTGGCGATCAGGGCGCCGAAAACCAGCATCGACAGTGCAATCAGTCGATAGATTAATGGCACGAATCGCGTAGCAGGCAGGCGCGATACCAGCGCGCCAAACAGCGGCACCATGATCAGCATCACCACAAACGTGGCCGTGAACAGCCACTGAAGTTGGTCCGCACCGCCCTCAAGGCCCAGCGCATCGCGCAGCGGGCGCACCAGGTAATAACTGGCCAGTACGCAAAAATGGAACGCGAAGCCCAGCAGCAGCGCCGCGCGCTCGGACGGCTCGACCTTGACCCAACGACTGATCAAGGTCGCTCGGCTCCCAGTTGTTTCCACATTTTCTGGGTAATCTTCTGACGGTTGCTGTAACCGGCCCATGGATCACGCTTGAGCTCGCGCAAACGCTGTTCGAGATTGGTGATGTCCCACTGCGCTGAAGATTGAAGGCTCGTGAGCTCATCCAATGCGATGGGCACCGACACCGGCAGGCCCGGACGGGCGCGTACCGAATAGGCCGTCACCGTGCTGCCGCCCCGGCCGTTGCGCAGGTAATCGACAAAGATTTTTCCGACGCGGTTCCGGGGGCCCATGGTCGCACTGAAGCGTTCCGGCAACTGACGGCTGACAAACTCCGCAATCGCCTTGGCAAAGCCTTTCACTGTTTCCCAGTCGGCCTGTCGCGCCAACGGCACGATGATGTGCATGCCCTTGCCGCCGCTGGTCTTGAGAAACGCCTTGAGCCCCAGTTCCTCCAGCACAGCGAGCACCATCTGCGTCGCTTCGATCATGCTGCGCCACGGCAAGGCCGGATCAGGGTCGAGATCCAGAACCAGATGGTCAGGCGTCTCGATACTTTGATGGGTCGCGCCCCAGGTATGCAGCTCAATGGTGCCCATCTGCACCGCGCCCACCAGGGACTGCGTGGTGTCGATTTCCATCAGCGCCGCGTGACCGGGGTCAAGAGCCCGGTCCAACTGCTTGATGTGCGGGATGGCAAGCCGCTCCGAGTGTTTCTGGAAAAACTGCTCGCCATCGATACCTTCGGGGCAGCGCAACAGTGCTACCGGTCGGTCATTCAGAAAGGGCAGTATCCATTCGGCAATCGACTCGTAAAACTGCGCCAGCTCGACCTTCTGCGTACCGGTCTTGCTGTCGATGATTCGCTCCGGGTGACTGATGCCGACCCCGCACACATCGACCTTGCCTCTGATGGTCTTCCTGACGACGTTCTTTTCAGAAGCGCGTTTTTCAGAAGCCACTTGTGGGTCTGAATTACTGGCGTTGCCAGACCGGTGCGCTTTTTTGGGCCTGGACTGGCTGGCAGTGTTGGCCGGTTGAGGGTATTCACGTATCACCTCGCTGGCTGGCTTGTCACTGCGCAACCCGGTGAACGCGGCCTGGCGCAAAATCCCTTCCCGCGTCCACTGAGCAAACTCGACCTCACAGACAAGTTGTGGCTCGACCCATTGCACGCCACGAGCCTGGGCAGCAGTGATTTTTTTGTCCAGCGCTGAGGAATCACGCTCCAGCGGCGCCAGTTGCTGCTGCAGTTGTTTGAGGGTGACATCGCTGAAACCGGTCCCGACACGCCCGGCATAGACCAGCCCGTCATGGCTGTCGTTGACCGCCAGCAATAACGCACCAAATGCGGAGCGGCTACCCTGCGGCGCGGTATAGCCCACAATCACGAACTCCTGGCGCAGTCGGCACTTGAGTTTGATCCAGTCAGCGTTGCGCTTGCTGACATAGGGACTTCCGGCACGCTTGCCGATCACGCCTTCCAGCCCCATGGCGCTGGCACTTTCGATAATGTCCTGATGACCGGAGCGGAACGCGTCGGAGTAGCGCAACAATCGGCTACGCTGCGAATCCAGTACTTGCCTGAGCGCATCCCGGCGCTGCTCCAGCGGCACTTCACGCAGGTCCTGCCCGCCGAGAAATGGCATATCGAAAACGTAGTAAATAATATCTTTGCTCCGCCCGATTTCGAACGCATTCTGCAACGCCTGAAAATCCGGCAGGCCGTTTTCATCAAGCATCACCACTTCACCATCGAACCAGGTGTCCTGCAGTTTCAGGGCTTTGAGCGCCTTGACCTGCTGAGGCAGCCTGTCGCTCCAATCGTGACCGTTTCGGGTGAACAGACGCACGTCGTCGCCCTGGATCCGGGTCATTATCCGGTACCCGTCAAACTTGATCTCATACAGCCAGTCGCCCGCAGGGGGGGCGTCCACGAGTGTCGCCAACTGCGGGGTAAGCAACTCGGGCAACTCAGCCTCAGAGGCTGCTTGTGAAGTACGCACCGCTGAACGGACCCTGGCGGGTTTGGGTATGGATTCAGCTGCGCCAGCCTTGTCTGGCTTTGGCTTGCCTGGCTGGGCGCCGACCTTTGACTTGGCAGATGATGCACGCCCTGCCCCGACATGCGCGCCGCTGATCACGCTTTGCGGTTGCTCCTCGACGATGTCGTATTCCGCAGCAGGTCGCGCGATAGAATCCTTTTCCTTGATCAGCAGCCATTGTTCCTTGTCGCCACTGCCCCTCAATCGCGTACGTACCAGCGCCCAGTCGCCGGTGAGCTTTTCGCCCACCAGGGTGAACTTGAGTTTGCCGTCCTGGTAGGTTTTATGCGGGTCGCCGTGGGGTTGCCAAATGCCTCGATCCCAGACAATGACATCGCCACCGCCATACTGCCCCTTGGGAATGCTGCCCTCAAAACCGGCATAGTCGAGCGGGTGATCCTCCACATGGACCGCCAGGCGCTTTTGGGTCGGATCCAGGCTGGGGCCTTTGGGAACAGCCCAACTTTTGAGGGTGCCATCCAGTTCAAGTCGAAAATCATAGTGCAGGTTGCGCGCATCGTGTTTCTGAATCACGAAACTCAACGCCCTGGATTTCGAGCGGCGAGAAGTGGGAGTTTTCTCGGCAGGCTCGGAAGTCACCTCGAAATTGCGTTTGCGTGTGTATTCGCTGACAGGCTTGGCCATCCTCGATACCTCCCTGTGATTCAAGAAGCCTTACTGGTTTTTTTGCGAGGCGCGGCGCGACGTTTGGCAGGTGCGGCAGGCTTTTCGTCGTCAGCAGTCTTCTTGTCCTTTTTCGCAGCCGGTTTCGTGGCCTTGGCTTTGCTCGCTCCGCCCTTGCCCGCCAGGCTGCGCCGCAACAGGTCAGTAAGATCAATGACGTCAGCACTCTTGCGCTCTTCCTGATCGGTGTCGGTTTCCAGATTTTCGATCTTGCCTTCACGGGCCTTGGTTTCGACCAACTGCATGATCTTTTCCTGAAACGTATCGCGGTACTCTTCAGGCTGCCAGTCCGCGCTCATGTCCTTGACCAGTCGCTTGGCCATGTCGCGCTCGCTTTTGCTGAGCTTTGCATCAGTAACCGCTTCACCCAGCTCCAGCGCATCCAGCTCACGCACGTCGGCGGGCCAGCGCAGAATCACCATGACCAGCGCAGAATCCAGCGGCATGACCGCGGCCAAGTGTTCGCGGGTGTGCAGCACGACATTGGCCAGCGCCACTTTCTGTGTGTCACGCAGGGTTTCGCGCAACAGCGCATAGACCTTTTCGCCGCGTTTGTCGGGAGTCAAAAAATAAGGTGTATCTATGTTCTGCAGCGGGATCTGCTGACTGTCCACAAAACCGAAGATGTCGATGGTCTGGGTCGACTTGGGATGCGCGGAGCGAATTTCCTCTTCGCTGATGACTACATAGCGGTCTTTTTCGAATTCGACGCCCTTGACGATGTTGTCACCGGAAATCTCCTTGCCGGTCACCTTGTTGATCCGTTTGTAGCCAACAGGATCCATGCTGCGCTTGTCGAGCCAGTCAAAGTCCACACCCTTCGACGACGTTGCCGAGACCAGCGCGACCGGTATGTGCACCAAGCCGAAACTGATCGCGCCTTTCCAGATTGCTCTTGCCATTGTTCGACTCCCGTTAGCACTAAAAAAGTGACAGGGCGAACGGGGGCAAAGTTTCGACGCGCTGACAGACGCCCTGCAAATACAAAAAAGCGGGCTGTCAGGCGCTGCCCACACCGCGCTCATTTGGTCTGCTGACGCGTTTGATTTTCCACCACTCCTCATACAAAAGGGGTGGTATTAGAACGATATCTTCCCTTTTGTTTCAAAGCATTACAGGGCGGCAGGGCTTGCCGCGGCGCCACAAAACCAGCTCATATTCATTTAAGTTCTAAAAATATGGTTTATCGTTCTTTTACGGCATAAATCAGACTCTCTATAAATGGCGTCACCTCGAACGCTGTTGGCGGACTGTCTGCCAGACGACAGTTATCCCGATGGCTTTCAACCTGCTGATCACTCCAAGGATTTGTCATGAACGTTTTCTGGTTTCTACCGACTCACGGCGATGGCCATTATCTGGGTACTACCAAAGGCGCCCGCCCGGTCACGCTGAACTACCTGAAGCAGGTAGCACAGGCAGCCGATGATCTCGGTTACCACGGCGTGCTGATCCCGACGGGGCGCTCTTGCGAAGATTCATGGGTCATCGCGTCGGCGCTGGTCCCGCTGACTGAACGGTTGAAATACCTGGTGGCGATCCGTCCAGGCATCATCTCCCCTACTGTTTCTGCACGCATGGCGGCAACTCTGGATCGCCTGTCGGGCGGTCGTCTGTTGATCAACGTGGTGACCGGTGGTGACCCTGACGAAAACCGTGGCGACGGCAGCTTTTTGGATCACAGCGAGCGTTATGAGGTCACCGACGAATTCCTGCAGATCTGGCGTCGTGTGTTGCAGGGCGAAGCCGTAGACTTTGAAGGCAAGCACTTGCGCGTGCAGAACGCCAAGGCGCTGTACCCGCCGATTCAGAAGCCTTATCCACCGCTGTATTTCGGTGGGTCATCGGACGCCGCGCATGACCTGGCCGCCGATCAAGTGGATGTATACCTGACCTGGGGCGAGCCGCCGGCCGCAGTCGCCCAGAAGCTGGCCGACGTGCGTGAACGCGCCGCCCGCAAGGGGCGTACCGTCAAATTCGGCATCCGCCTGCACGTGATCGTTCGCGAAACCAGTGAAGAAGCATGGAAAGCCGCAAGCACCCTGATCGAACACATCAGCGACGAAACCATCGCCGCTGCACAGAAGTCCTTCTCGCGCTTTGATTCCGAAGGACAACGCCGCATGGCGGCGCTGCACGATGGCCGCCGCGACAATCTGGAGATCGCACCCAATTTGTGGGCGGGCGTGGGTCTGGTGCGTGGCGGTGCCGGTACGGCATTGGTTGGCAACCCGCAGGAAGTTGCGGAGCGGATCAAGGAATACGCTGATCTGGGCATCGAGAGCTTCATCTTCTCTGGCTACCCGCATCTCGAAGAGGCTTACCGCTTCGCCGAGCTGGTATTCCCGCTGCTGCCCGAGCCGTACGCCAGTCTGGCAGGACGCGGCATCACTAACCTGACGGGCCCGTTCGGCGAAATGATCGCCAACGATCTGCCCCCGCAGGCCAAGTAATGTCGGGCCAACTGCTGACCTTACCGCACTCGCCTGCGCTGGCCACCTCGATCAGGGCCACGGCGCAGGTCTTCGAAGACCCTAAATCGCGGGCCTTGCTGGCCCACGTCAAGCAAGTCGCACCGAGCGACGCCAGCGTGCTGATCATCGGCGAAACCGGAACTGGCAAGGAGTTGGTCGCCCGCCACGTGCATGAACTCAGTGCTCGCCGGAACAAGCCGTTTGTGGCTGTCAATTGTGGTGCGTTTTCCGAAAACCTGATCGAGGCCGAGCTGTTCGGCCACGAGAAAGGTGCCTTTACCGGCGCCGTCAGCGCCAAGGCCGGGTGGTTCGAGGAAGCCAACGGCGGGACGCTGTTTCTAGATGAGATCGGCGACCTGCCGATGTCTCTTCAGGTCAAGTTGCTGCGAGTCCTTCAGGAACGCGAAGTGGTGCGCCTGGGTTCGCGTAAAAGCATCCCGATTGATGTGCGCGTGCTGGCAGCCACTAACGTGCAATTGGAAAAGGCGATAAACGCCGGACACTTCCGCGAGGACCTTTACTACCGACTGGACGTGGTCAATCTGGAGCTGAGCCCGCTGCGTGAACGTCCTGGTGACATCCTGCCGCTTGCCCGTCATTTCATCGACGTGTACAGCCAGCGCCTCAGACACGGACCGGTGCGGTTCAGTGCCGATGCCGAACGCAAGCTGAAGACCTACAGTTGGCCAGGCAACATTCGCGAACTGGAAAACGTCATTCATCACACGTTGCTGGTCTGCCGTGATGGCGTGGTTCAGCGTGATGATCTGCGTCTGTCGAACCTGAAAATCGAACGCCAGGATGAATATGCACCTGTCGACGAGTCGGCCGAGCAGCTGCTCGCCAGGGCCTTTCAAAAGCTGTTCGAGGAACAGGCCGGCGCGCTGCATGAGAAAGTCGAAGATGCCTTGCTCAGAACCGCGTACCGCTTTTGTCACCACAACCAGGTGCATACCGCCAGCCTGCTCGGCCTGACGCGCAATGTGACACGAACCCGCTTGATCAAGATCGGCGAGCTGGCCGTCAACAAGCGCAGACCGGGCGAAAATGTGCAGGGCGACCGCATGTTGCATCTGTCGGTCTGAACAGGATGATCAGCCGGGGCCGTGCGCCCCGGACCTCATTCGCAGGAACAGGCTGAGCTAACGCTCAGTCTGCGGCACGCTCTGTGAGCCAGTCCGTGAGGTGCAGGGACAAAGCCTTGGCCTGCAGCGCCACGTCGGTCACTGCGGTGCTTTCCCACCACATGCCTCGTAAAGGCGGCCCCAGTGCGAACAGTCGGGACGAGCGATGTCCCTGCGCGTCAAGCACCGCACCCTGAACATCGGCGGCGATGCCCAGCGCCAAAGGACCTGGCTGGATGAGCCCTCGCGCAAGCAACTGGCGTGGCAACGGGCGATCCACCCGGCGCCAGTCGTATTCAATCCCGGTGGAATTGATCAGAGCATCACCCACGATCAATGACGATTCGTTTTGGCCACGGTGCCGGACACGTATCTGAACCTGTCCGGCTGCAGAACTTTCAACACGTTGCAGCGACGCCGCGCTCACGGCAAGACGCCCTTCCTTGACCAGGCGCGCCAACAGAGCGGCGCTCGGTGGTGGTGAGCGATGGTGATGGCTTTCCCACCATGGACGGACATGGCGTACGAATTGGCGACGCTGCGTGTCGGTAGCCTGATGCCAGAGGCGGCCGACGTTGACCCGAACCGTGTCCAGCGGCGCCTGCCAGTCGATACCACTTTCAATGGCCAGCTCGCACTGCTCGCGCACTTTGCGAACCAGTTGACGGGTGCTGCGGATCGCGTGGTCCTGATCGAGAAAGTCCGGCCATGCAGGAGGCTGGCGTCGCACGTGGGGCAACAGACCGTGACGCGAGTAAACGTCGATCGGGCCGCGATGCCCGGATTGTTGCAACGACACCACCGCATCGACCATGGTCAAACCGGACCCGATGATCAGCACCCGGGCCTGAGGGTCGAGGCGGCGCATGGCACTGACATTCCAAGGATCGAGCGCCGTCGCATTCAAGCCGCTCGACTCACGCTGCGGTGTACGCGAAGCCGCGTACATCCCGGTCGCCAGCACAGCGAAGCGGCCTTTCAGCGCTCGACCATCGTCCAGCGTTACGCTGATGCCGTCAGGCTGCGTCTGCACATCAACGGCCTCGGCGCGCACATGTTCGATGCTGGAACCATACTGTCTACCCACCTCAAGCGCTTCACGCAATCGCTGCTGCACATACAGCCCGAACACGCCACGTGGCGGGAAAAGCTCTGCGACAGGCACATGCTGTTCGGCAGCTTCAGGCCAGCCGCCGTCAGCCAGATACTCCGTGAGCCAACGCGTCAGGTCATCTGGATCATCCGGATCGACGCTCATCCGGGCGGCGTTGCCGTTCAAGGTGTGGCCGGGCTCGGTAGCACTGTAGGCTTCGCCCCTGCCAAGCTCGTCACGGGTTTCGATGATCAGGATTCGACGCTGGCCAGGCCTGCGCAACAACTGCGCCGCCAACAGGCTACCGCTCAGGCCGCCGCCCAGGATCAGAACGTCGGCAATCGGATAGGTATCATCAATCATCAAGCTTTGCCTCGGGCCAGGTCTGCCATCAGGCAGGGATCAGTGCATTACAAGACCACGTTACGCACAAAACGCACCGTGACAGCGCCTTCGTTGCAGTAACGGTGAGGCTGGCTGCTGGGGAACATGAAAAACTCGCCGGGTCCCAGGTGCCGGGTCGCAATGGCATCGGCGAAACGAATGGTCAGATGCCCTTCGACCACATACACCTGCTCGCTCCAGCCTTCAGGATCGGCATCCGAGGCGTAGACATCGCCCGGTTCCAGGCAGAACTCCCACAGTTCGACTTCCCGGCGGGCGTCAGCCTTGGCCAGTAACACCGCTTTGCTGCCAGGGATCGTACCTGCCCAGGCCAGTTCATTGATACGGCTGTGGTCACGAATTTCAGGGGCTTGTATCAAATCGCTGAAGGCAACGTTCAGCGCCTCCGCGACCCGATCAAGGGTGGCCAGGCTGACGTTCTTTTCCCCGGCTTCGATCGCGACCAGCATGCGCCTGCTCACGCCGGACTTTTCCGAAAGTCCTGTCTGACTGAGGTTCGCGGCGTTGCGCAACCGGCGCACGTTCTGGCTGACGTGCTGCAGCACTGGCGCACGTTGAGAATTTTCTTTGACCATGAGGGTGCTCATCTGAATCACTTGCGCACTATACTGCACACTTTTACGACGCCATTGTGTGTCGACCCTATTACCGCCCGCAAGGCCCAGTACCCGGAACCTCCATGAAGTCAATCAGCCGGACACCTCGAATCAGTAAAGCAGAATTGGTTTTGATCCTGATCACCATGCTCTGGGGCGGTACTTTCATACTGGTGCAGCATGCCATGACGGTCAGCGGGCCGATGTTTTTTGTCGGCCTGCGCTTTGCCGCCGCGGCGCTGATAGTAGCGCTGTTCTCGCTGAACGTCCTGCGCGGCTTGACCTTGCTCGAAGTAAAAGCCGGTGTGCTGATCGGTGCTGCGATCATGTTGGGGTATGGGCTGCAAACCATCGGCCTGCAAACCATTCCCAGCAGCCAGTCGGCCTTCATTACAGCGCTCTATGTGCCCTTCGTGCCGCTGCTGCAATGGCTGGTGCTGGGACGGCGGCCGGGGTTGATGCCAACACTGGGCATCGCCCTGGCGTTTACAGGGCTGATGCTGGTGTGTGGCATACAAGGCGCATCGCTGCAGTTCAATGCCGGCGAGATCGCGACATTGATCAGTGCAGTGGCCATTGCTGCCGAAATCATCATGATCAGCGCTTATGCTGGCAAGGTGGATGTGCGCCGTGTGACTGTCGTGCAGTTGGCAACCGCATCTTTCCTGGCTTTTCTGATGATTGTGCCGACCGATGAGCGACTGCCGGACTTCTCCTGGCTGCTGCTGGTCACCGCTATCGGGCTCGGTGTGATGAGCGCTGTGATTCAGGTCGCCATGAACTGGGCACAGAAAAGCGTCTCTCCGACACGTGCAACTGTTATCTATGCGGGTGAACCCGTGTGGGCGGGCATTGTCGGACGACTGGCAGGTGAGCGCTTGCCAGGTCTGGCCCTGCTGGGCGCGGCCCTGATTGTGGCAGGTGTGATTGTCAGTGAAATGAAGCGCCGCCCTCAGCCGGTGGAACAGACCAGTGCTGACGAAGACGAGGTGAGAAAACTGGACTGAATGTCGAGGTTTGCCATCGGGTCATGGCACATTGGGCTTTGCACGTTCATTGCTGCGGTCGCACCAGACACTTTTTGTAGGAAATTTGAAAAACTGACCCTTTGGTATTGAAGTGTCTGGCACGTATGATGCTTGATATTTCCCGCAGATTAGAAGCCTATGTCCCTGATAGTTCTACTGCTTCTGCCCTTCATAGGCAGCTGTCTGGCGGCAATATTGCCGCATAACGCACGTAACGCAGAATCTCTTCTTGCCGGGCTTGTGGCGCTGATCGGCGCGGTCCAGATGGCCCTGTGGTTTCCACAGATCGCTGACGGCGGCGTGATCCGCGAAGAGTATTTCTGGCTGCCAAGCCTGGGACTGAATTTCGTACTGCGCGTCGATGGTTTCGCCTGGCTGTTCTCCATGCTGGTGCTGGGTATCGGCGCACTCGTTGCGCTGTACGCCCGCTACTACATGTCGCCGGATGATCCTGTACCGCGCTTTTTCTCGTTCTTCCTGGCGTTCATGGGCGCAATGCTCGGGCTGGTACTGTCCGGCAACCTCATTCAAATCGTCTTTTTCTGGGAATTGACCAGCGTCTTCTCGTTCCTGCTGATCGGCTACTGGCACCACCGCGCAGATGCGCGACGCGGCGCCTACATGGCGTTGATGGTGACCGGTGCAGGCGGCCTGGCCTTGCTCGCGGGGATGATGATCCTCGGTCACGTGGTGGGCAGTTACGACCTGGACCGCGTGCTGGCTTCAGGTGACGCAATCCGCGCGCATGCGCTCTACCCTGTCCTGCTGACCCTGATCCTGATCGGGGCGCTGAGCAAAAGCGCCCAGTTTCCGTTCCACTTCTGGCTGCCCCACGCCATGGCAGCGCCGACGCCGGTGTCCGCCTATCTGCATTCGGCCACCATGGTCAAGGCTGGTGTGTTCCTGATGGCTCGGCTATGGCCCGCCCTGTCAGGCACCGAACAATGGTTCTGGATCGTCAGCGGCGCGGGGGCCTGCACCCTTATTCTCGGTGCCTACGCGGCGATCTTCCAGAATGACCTGAAGGGCTTGCTGGCGTACTCGACTATCAGCCATCTGGGCCTGATCACCCTGCTGCTGGGCCTGAACAGTCCGCTGGCGGCCGTCGCTGCGGTGTTCCACATCCTTAACCATGCAACCTTCAAAGCCTCGCTGTTCATGGCGGCAGGCATCATCGACCACGAAAGCGGGACGCGAGACATTCAGCGCCTGAGCGGACTGATAAGGCTGTTGCCCTATACCGCAACGCTGGCCATGGTCGCCAGCGCCTCGATGGCGGGCGTGCCGTTGCTCAACGGCTTTTTGTCCAAAGAGATGTTCTTCGCCGAAACCGTGTTCATCTCGGCCACCACTTGGGTAGAGATCGCGTTGCCGGTGGTAGCGACAATCGCCGGGGTGTTCAGCGTCGCGTACTCGTTGCGTTTCACGGTAGATGTGTTCTTCGGCCCGGCGGCCAAAGACCTGCCGCACATGCCGCATGAGCCACCGCGCTGGATGCGCGCTCCGGTCGAGCTGCTGGTGCTGACCTGCCTGGTGGTGGGCATCTTCCCCGCCCAGTCAGTCGCACCGCTGCTGGCTGCAGCCGCACAGCCGGTAGTGGGCGGCAACCTGCCGGTCTACAGCCTGGCAATCTGGCACGGCTGGAACGCCCCGATGATCATGAGCCTGGTGGCCATGGGCGGCGGCATACTTCTTTACCTGCTGCTGCGCAACTCGCTCAAAACTGAACGGTTCGCCGTGCCGCCGCTGGTAGGCCAGCTCAACGGCAAACGTATTTTCGAACGCAGCCTGGTAGTCATGATGCACTGGGCGCGCCGCTTCGAGGGTAAAGTCAGCACGCGTCGCTTGCAGCCCCAGCTTTTCCTGTTGGTATTGGCAGCAGTGCTGGGTGGCTTCATCCCGATGTACTTCAATGGCCTGACCTGGGGTGATCGTCCGAAGATCCCGGGCTCCGGGGTCTTCGTCACCTTGTGGCTGATCGCTATTGCCTGTGCACTTGGCGCAGCCTGGCAAGGCAAATACCACCGCCTGGCCGCGTTGGTCATGGTCAGTGTGTGCGGCTTGATGACCTGCATAACATTTGTATGGTTCTCGGCACCGGACCTTGCATTGACTCAGTTGGTCGTCGAGGTGGTAACCACCGTACTGATTCTGTTGGGTCTGCGCTGGCTGCCACGCCGCAACGAGAACGTCGCACCTGTCAGCGCTCGCCTGCGGGCGCGGACTCGTCGTATTCGGGACTTCGCGCTGTCGGTCATGGTAGGTGTCGGGATGGCGGTGCTGTCCTACGCCATGCTTACGCGCCAGACTCCCAACGCCATCTCGTCTTTCTACCTGAGCCGCGCGCTGCCGGAAGGCGGCGGCACGAATGTGGTCAACGTGATGCTCGTGGACTTCCGGGCATTTGATACTTTCGGTGAAATCACGGTCCTGGCGGCGGTGGCCCTCACAGTATTCGCGTTGTTACGTCGTTTCAGGCCGCCCAAAGAAAGCATAGCCCTGCCCGCTCAACAGCGGTTGTTGGCTCGGGACGTGGTCACTGACCTGATCAACCCACGCAGCGCGAGCGACACAGCGCTGGGTTTCATGATGGTGCCCGCCGCGCTGGTGCGTCTGCTGTTGCCCATCGCGTTCATCGTCTCGATGTATCTGTTTGTTCGTGGCCATAACCAGCCGGGCGGCGGCTTCGTTGCCGGTCTGGTTATGTCGGTGGCGTTCCTGTTGCAATACATGGTCGCGGGTACGCAGTGGGTCGAGGCGCAAATGAGCCTGCGACCGTTGCGCTGGATGGGCACAGGGTTGTTGTGTGCGGTACTCACCGGTGCGGGCGCCATGGCGCTGGGTTATCCGTTCATGACCACCCATACCGCCCACGTGAACCTGCCGATTTTCGGCGACATTCACATCGCCAGCGCGCTGTTTTTTGACGTTGGGGTTTATGCGGTGGTAGTTGGCGCGACGCTGCTGATTCTGACCGCACTGGCTCACCAGTCCGTGCGCAGCCATCGACCTACGCTGCTGCCGAAGCCCGTCGCCAACCCACAAGGAGCCCTCTGATGGAAGAAGTCATCGCAGTTGCCATCGGCGTACTGGCAGCCTCCGGTGTCTGGCTGATGCTCAGACCCCGTACCTTTCAGGTCGTGATGGGCCTGTGCCTGTTGTCCTATGGCGTGAATCTGTTCATTTTCAGCATGGGCAGCCTGTTCATCGGTAAAGAACCCATCATCAAGGATGGCGTTCCTCAGGACCTGCTCAATTACACCGATCCATTGCCCCAGGCACTGGTACTTACCGCCATTGTGATCAGCTTCGCCATGACCGCACTGTTTCTGGTGGTGCTGCTGGCGTCCCGGGGCCTCACAGGTACCGACCACGTTGATGGCCGGGAGCCCAGGGCATGAGTTGGTTGAATCAACTGATCATCGCGCCGATTCTCCTGCCATTGCTGACCGCCGGGCTTTTGTTGTGGCTGGGCGAAAAACGTCGACCGCTCAAAGGGCGGATCAACCTGTTCTCTAGCATGTTGGGGCTGGGCATCAGCGTCGTACTGATGATGGGCGTTCAGCACAGCGGCAGCAGTGGCTCGATTGGCGTCTACCTGCCAGGCAACTGGGGTGTGCCTTACGGCATCGTGCTGGTGGTGGATCACCTGTCGGCATTGATGATGGTGCTGACCGGCATCATCGGTGTCTGCGCCCTGACGTTCGCGCTTGCCCGCTGGGACAGGGCCGGGGCCAGCTTTCATGCGTTGTTCCAGATCCAGTTGATGGGTTTGTACGGCGCCTTCCTGACCGCAGACCTGTTCAATCTGTTTGTGTTCTTCGAAGTGCTGCTGGCAGCCTCTTACGGATTGATGCTGCATGGCTCGGGGCGCGCTCGCGTGTCGGCAGGCCTGCATTACATTTCGATCAATCTGCTCGCCTCCTCACTGTTTCTGATCGGCGCGGCGCTGATCTACGGCGTGACCGGCACCCTCAACTTTGCCGACCTGGCGATCAAGATTCCGCAGGTATCGGAAGCCGATCAAGGCTTGCTGCACGCCGGCGCGGCCATTCTGGCCACAGCGTTTCTGGCCAAAGCCGGTATGTGGCCCTTGAATTTCTGGCTGGTTCCCGCCTATTCCTCGGCCAGCGCGCCGGTAGCAGCCATGTTCGCAATCATGACCAAGGTCGGTGTCTACACCCTCCTGCGCCTATGGACGCTGCTGTTCTCGGGACAAGCCGGGGCCTCGGCGTTTTTTGGCGGAGACTGGCTGATATACGGCGGTATGGCGACGATTTTTACAGCAGCCATCGCGATCATTGCAGCCCAGCGGCTGGAGCGTCTGGCGAGCCTGAGCATTCTGGTGTCAGCGGGCATTCTGCTGTCATCCATTGGTTTCGCGCAGCCCAGCCTGACGTCAGGCGCGCTGTTTTATCTGGTCAGCTCGACCCTGGCGCTCAGCGCGATGTTTTTGCTGGGAGAGCTGATCGAGCGTTCGCGCTCGGCCAACGAAATTCCACTGGAAGAGGACGTCGACCAGTTGCCACGCACGCTGGAATCCCTGCATCCGCCACCCGGCACCAACCTGGATGACGAGCAGAAAGCTGTGGTGGGACAGGTCATTCCGATCACCATGGCGTTTCTGGGGTTGAGTTTTGTAGTTTGCGCACTTCTGATCATTGGTATGCCGCCACTTTCCGGTTTCATTGGCAAGCTGACGCTGCTCAGCGCGCTACTCAATCCGCTGGGGCTGGATGTGGCTCAGGATGAAGCGCTCTCAACGCCCGCCTGGATGCTGGTCAGCCTGCTGATCTTCTCCGGGTTGGCGTCGCTGATCGCGTTCTCCCGACTCGGCACTCAGCGCTTCTGGACCCCACACGAGCGTCCTTCGCCATTATTGCGCCGCAACGAGTGCCTGCCGATCCTGATTCTGCTTGGCCTGTGCGTCGCGCTGACCTTCAAGGCGGAACCATTGCTGCGCTATACCCAGGACACCGCGGCTGCCCTGCATGAGCCAAAGCAATACGTGCAATCGGTGCTGGCGACGCGTCCCATTCAGGGCCCGAACAGCGACGCAGGCGCGCCGGAGGTGCAACCATGAGACGCCTGTTTCCTGCTCCGTTACTGTCTCTGGCGCTCTGGGTCCTGTGGCTGGTGCTCAACCTGTCAGTGAGCCCAGGTCATATATTGCTGGGGGCGGTGCTCGGCTTTCTGGCGCCGTGGCTGATGAAGCCGTTACGTCCCTTGCCTGTGCGCATTCGCAAGCCGGGCACCATTCTCAAGTTTTTCCTCATGGTAGGGCGTGACGTGGTGACGTCCAACTTCCAGGTTGGCCTCAGCGTGCTGCGACTCAAAAGCCGCCCGCCTCGCTCGGCATTCGTAAGGGTGCCACTGGATCTGCGCGACGCACACGGCCTCGCCGCACTGGCGATGGTAACGACGGTGGTGCCTGGCACAGTCTGGTCAGAGCTGGCACTGGATCGCAGCGTGCTGCTGATACACGTCTTTGATCTGGAGGATGAGGCGCAATTCATCGAACACTTCAAGGACACCTATGAGCGCCCTCTGATGGAGATCTTTCAATGAGTGCCCTGCTCGACAATGCCATTCTGATCAGTCTCCTGATCTTTGCCCTGGCGATGGTGATTACCCTGATTCGCCTGCTCAAGGGCCCATCGGCCCAGGACCGTGTACTGGCCCTGGACTATCTCTACATCACGGCGATGCTGATGATGCTGGTACTGGGCATCCGTTACGCGAGCGACACCTATTTCGAGGCCGCACTGTTGATCGCCCTGTTCGGCTTTGTCGGATCGTTTGCCCTGGCCAAGTTTCTGCTGCGTGGAGAGGTGATTGAATGAACATGCTGCCGACGACTGTGCCCTTCTGGGCAGAGGTGGTGACCGCAGTACTGTTGATCGCCAGCAGTCTGTTCACTCTGACGGGTGCCATCGGCCTGCTGCGCCTGAAGGACTTCTTCCAGCGCATGCACCCGCCTGCCCTGGCATCGACGCTTGGAGCATGGTGCGTGGCACTCGCATCGATCGTCTACTTTTCGGCGCTCAAATCCGCGCCGGTTGTGCATGCATGGTTGATACCGGTACTACTGGCGATTACCGTCCCGGTCACCACCCTGTTGCTGGCACGCACCGGGCTGTTCCGCAAACGCATGGCGGGCGATGATGTGCCCGCGGAAGTCAGCGGTGGACGTACAGAAGGTGAATCTGCCGGTGGATAGCCACCGGCTGCTCCCGCTTACTCGCTGGCCTTGAAGGTCAGCTCGCCCTTGCGCCACTTGGCAGCCTTGCCGGCAGCGGACTTCAGTACTTTGCTCATTCCGGCCATAAGCTGTTCCGTGGCGGCAAATACCATGACCACTGTGTGGCCTTCCTTGAATACGATACCGTGACCTTCAGCAGTGTCGACAAACGCATAATCGCCCAGACCATAAACAGTCAGTTTGATTTCGCGAAACTTCAATTCAAACTTGCCACCTTCACGACTCGGCAAAACAGACGCCCGGAAATGATCGCCAACCTTGAGTTCAAGACGCGGTTTGTCATCGACCACAAGGGCAGTTTCGGTATCGATCTCGGCGATATAAATACTGTCTGCCGCTTGTTCAGTGACATATACGAAGCGGGATTGGAATTGCTTGACCAATTGCGCACGCAAGTCGCCGAGCACAAACAAAGCGTGGGTATCCAGATTACTTACAGCCAAAGTACAAACCCCCAAACGTGATAAATGAAGCTGCCTCTCGATCAGGCAGTTAAAAGTCGTTCATCCGTGTCGCCGCGTGGTGCGACCCCCTACCTTATGACGCTCTGTACGACGCGCAAGACTGCCGCAGTTCGTTACAGGCTGGCGGCGGATTCTACCGGCCAGGACGTCAGCGGGATATATACCTTTTGTACACAACAATGTCGCCGATGCCTGCACCCGAGCGAATGGCACACGATGCAGGACCGACAGGAAACAGGTACTTCCGGTTCCACAGCCCACCATCGAGCAGGCGTGCGACATCCGGAACATATCACTTAACATCCGAATGAAAAAGGCTGGCGCTTCAAGACTGCCAAATGCATCGAACTCTTGCACGGCGTTGTGACTCCGATACAAGACCAATGACTGAACGGGGTACGCCCTCGTCGAGGAGATGACATGGAATTGCCGAACCACACACTGTCCAACCTGTTCGAACAATTGGGGCTCGACGCTGACGAGCAAAGCATCGAAGCATTCATTGCCAAACACAGCCTGCCTGACGACGTGAAACTGATCGATGCCGAGTTCTGGACGCCCCAACAGGCCGGCTTTCTCAAGGAAGAACTGCACGAAGACGCAGAGTGGGCTCCCGTGGTCGACGAGTTGAACGTTCGCCTGCACGAGAAGCCCGTGTCCTGATGCCGGTGCGTGGGCGACTGGCCCACGCTCTGTCACTGCGGGTAGCCGGACTGCCCGATGTTGGGATGCCGGATCCGCCCGCCAGGTTCCGGCGCGTGCACGAAGACCGCATCACTCAATGTGCCAAGGCTGCCTATCGCGGCGCTCCAGTGCGCTGAGTGATGGATATAGCGCCATTTCAACATCTGCTCTTCAGCATTCGTCAGCCCCCATGCCCCGCCGCGGGAATAGTCGATAAGCTTGCCGGCGATCCCTTCCAGCTCTGGGGTCAAGGTGAAGTCCGGAGAGCAAGGCACCGGCTCGAAGGGCACACCTTCTGCGCAGGCCAAAACGTGCATGACCTGCAGATACACCCTGGATAGATGACCAAAAATCTGGCGCTGCAGACAAACCGCCACACCCGCCGACCGGCTGCCCATGCTGCGCGCCCTGTAGAAGGTATCGCACGCCTCGACTTTCAGTGAAGCTTGCGCGTCCAGGGGATCAATCCATTGGCTCGCGTCCATTTTTTTCAGTTCAGCCTGGGCGTGTTGCCAGGCCGATGTCGCTTCGCAGGGAATGTCTCCGTGAAACGCACTCAACTGCGGCCGCGTCAACAGAACATGCTCCTGCATTTGCGGAGCGTAGCCCCCGCCGATGTCAGAGTGCGCACCCGGTAATACGATCTCTCTGGGCCATACGGGCTGTATGCTGTTGAGCGCGAAGTTGCGCCGCGACTCATCACGAGCCACCAGGTGCAACACCTGCTGGGCGCAGCCTGGAGGCAGATAAAGGTTGACTCGCCTGTTGGCCGAATCCCGGACGTTGCCGAGATCCTTGAAGCTGCCGATGGCCGCGACCGTATCGAACAGGCCAATAACCTTGATCCGCACACTGCCATTGCTCCAGCTGAAACTGTCACTCAGCCGCACCTTGCGACTATTGAGTATCGGTTCGAGCATCCCCGCCGCTTGTTTGAGGATCTCGTTGACGAAGTGCCTGGCAGACGCCGCACCTCGGCTGAAGCCGAAGACATCCAGCTCGAGCGCATCAATGACACACGCTGGATTATCGTTAGGGAACGCCTTGAATCGCGACTCCAGCTTATGGAACGATTGCTCGACCTTGGCGACCACGCCGGTCGAGCCCCGGCCGAAGCTCTGCCCATACCAGCGCGAGTCACGCCCGCCGGACGTGGTCCCAGCGCCACTGACGTAGATCGGCCAGTACACATTAAGACCTTGCCCTTCATTGGCCGCAACGTATTGCTGGCGGTACAAACCGGCCAGTCTTGCAATATTGGTGACATCGTTACTGTAACTACTGCCAGGGTCAAGATGACGCCCGGCACATTCGGCTATGTGACGTCCGCAATTGAATTCCATCAGAGCCTGACAATCTGCTCCAATCCTGGTATTGACACGGTTATTCCCAGTACCGTCAAAGAAAACTCCTACGCGTGCCGTCACTTTGAGCGATGCAGTTTCAGAGACGGTAGTTGACGGGTTAACTATCCTTGTAGTGCCCATAATTATTCCTTATTTATTTGCAACCTGTTTGACGAGAATAAAACTAAAAATTATTTCCATGACTTAACTAGATTGCTCAGTACGAGCAAACAGTCAAGCCAATAAATAACTTTAGGAATCGTCCTACAGTGCGGAAGGCTTAATTATTCTAACTACGCAGTTAACGTCCGACAGTGTGGCCGTTATAGTGAACAGGTGACCGCCTGACGTACGTAAGCAACCCATGAGCAGTTTCCTGGTCATTTGCGCTCAGCCATTCCAGGCCAACCGGCAGCATCGTGACCGCAGCTACCTGATCGCAGCAAAGGTATCGCTTGGCCCTCAAGGTTTCTGCGCAGTACCCTCAGGCTTGTAGCCCAGACGCAGGCCGCCCCAGTGGCGTCCCTTGACCATGATCGGGACCGAAAGGTCGTGCATCAGTTCGCCGGTGTCCCGGGTATAAGTCTGCAATAGCACGGGTTGTTGATGGCTGCCACAACGAATGCCCGTGCGGTCATCGAACTTGCGCTTGCTGCGATTTTGCGCGTTGTCCACCGCTGCATCGCCAGTCAGCGGTTGATTGAACGCGTTGTTGTGCGTGGGCACGTAGCCCTGCTGCGTACAGGCGATAGCGAAGACCAGACCTTCGTGGCGGGCCAGCAAAGGCTCCTGCAAGCCGGGCAATACTTGATCGGTGTAGCGATCGAAGCGTGTATTGAAACGCGTCGGCGAGGTGTTGGCGATCGGCTTGTATTGACGATCAAACAGGTCATCCAGGCTGACGTGGCCGCGCTCGATGTCAGCTTCGAATTTCGCTGCGATCTGCAGGGCGCCTTCTCGGGCAAGGTCATAGATGCGCTGGTGGTAATCATCTAGGCCGACTTGCGCCAGACGCTGGCTGATGGTTTCAGCCTGACCTTCCATCTGCACGGCCGCGTGCGCCAGATTGCGGGTCTGCTCGTCACTGACTGCAAGGTCGCTGCGCATGTGCTCAACCGCTGCGAACAGACTGGCCAACTGGACCTGATTGGTCTGCGCGCCCTGGGCGATTTCACTCACTTGGCTTTCAACCTCGACGGCAAGCCGGGCGATGTTTTCGAGATGTTGACCGGTGGTTTCCACCTGCTCCACGCCAGCGTCAAGATCAGCGGACAACTGGCGTATCTGCTCTACAACCTGACTGGTGCGTTGCTGGATATCAGCCACCATCTGGCCTACTTCCTGGGTAGCGCTGGCGGTACGGCCCGCCAGGCCTCGCACTTCATCCGCCACCACGGCAAAGCCGCGCCCATGCTCACCCGCCCGGGCAGCTTCAATCGCGGCGTTGAGTGCCAGCAGATTGGTCTGGCTGGCGATGGACTGAATGACCAGAGTCACTCGCTGGATTTCTTCGCTGCGCTGACTCAGGGCCTCGATCAGTTCGCGGCTGCCCACAGCCCGTTTGCTCAACTGATGCATGCGCTGGATGGACTCGTTCAGTACGCCTGTACCGGCGTCACTCTTCTCACGCGCCTGACTGGCGGCGGTGAGGGCCTGCTGACTCAATTGCGCTGTCTGTTGCTCGGTGGCGATCATCACATCAGCGCTGCTGACGACCTGTTCGGCAGCGTCCAACTGCGACTGCACCTTGCCTGCCAGCTGGCGTACCGAAAATGCGACCTGAGCCGCCGAGAGCGCGTTGTGACTGGTCGTATGAGAAAGATCGCGGGTCAGACGAACAATCGCGTTGTCTTCGGTTTCAATTGGGTTCGCCGCTAGGTTTTTGCGTGACAGATGCGGCAACCAGACCAGCAGCAGAACAACGGGAAATGCTACATAAGGGGTCAGGCCGAGCCAGAGTACGGCGGCAAGCAACGCACACAGCAAAATGCTCTGCAGTAGTGGAAGACCCCACCTGGCCAGCAAGCTGTCTGCTGCGAATGAGCGCTCGGCCATGTTGCGTTACCTCGTTAGTCTTATCGTTGTTTTCCTCATTAAACGCTAGATAACGGCTAAGTGCCATGAGCCATTAGTTGTAACAGTCGATGCAAGGCTGTTCGCAGGCACCTCACTAAATCGCAGGCACAAGAAAACCGGGAGGCCATTACTGGCCTCCCGGTTCCGGTCACGCAACCCTGCTACCCGAGAATCAGGCCTGGCGTTGGTGCTTGTCGATCTGCTCGTGGCGCTCTTGCGCCTCGATGCAATACTTGGTGGTCGGGCTGATCAGCAGGCGCTTCAGGCCAATGGGCTCGCCACTGTCGTCGCACCAGCCAAAGGTGTCGTCGGCAATACGCGACAACGCCATCTCAAGCTGTGGAAGCATGCGCTGATCACGGTCGATCACATTGACCAGCCAGTGACGCTCTTCTTCAACAGAAGCGGCATCAGCAGGGTCGGCAGGCGTGTCCAGGCTTTCGATCGCAATACGGCTCTGCTCGATTCGCTCGTGGATTTCGACCTTCATGCCCTGTAGCAGCTCGACGAAGAAAGCGTGCTGCTCGGCGTTCATGTAGTCATCGGCCGGCATGGCCAGCAACTTTTCCTTTGTCATTTATTTCTCTATAAAAAAACGTGCATTGAGGAGCGGCTCAACGTTGCCGTACAAGCGCCATATTCTCCAAGCGCCACCTGGCACTCAATTTACGAGGGGCGGCAGTCTAAGGCCGGCTTGCAGACACGGCAACACAATTGAAGGAATTTTGTACAACAATCGCGGCATGGCCCCGTAAAATGGGGCTTGACGCTGCCTTTACCTTGGCTTGATCAGGGTCTGACATACATTAAACCCATCAGTTCCAGCTCCGTCGGATGCACAAAAGGGCCTGAAAAGGCCCTTTGTGCGTTGCCAACGATTCAGCGTTTGGTCTTGCGCTTGTTACGGTACTGGTCGATCACTACCGCGACCACAATGATCAGACCTTTGATAATGTCCTGAACGTAAGCATCCACCCCGACAAACGTAAACCCGCTGGCCATGACGCCGAGGATCAGTGCTCCGATGACAGTGCCGGTGATGCGCCCTACTCCGCCAGCCAGGCTGGTGCCGCCGATGACCGCAGCGGCAATCGCGTCCAGCTCGTAGGACATGCCCATGCCTGCCTGACCGGTGGCCGCCCTTGCCGACGCCACGACCCCTGCCAGCCCGGCCAAAAGGCCGGCAATGCTGTAGACGATCACCAGATGGCGCTTGACGTTGATCCCCGAGGTGCGGGCCGCCTGCATGTTGCCGCCGATGGCGTAGGTGTATTTCCCGTACTTGGTATAGCGCAAGGCGATGTGGAAAATCACCGCCACCACCAGAAAGATGATCACCGGCATGGCGCCCTGGCCGATGGCCGTGTAGGAGTCGGACAGCATGCTGACCGGCTGGCCCTCGGTATAAAAGCGCGCCAGACCACGGGCCGACACCATCATGCCCAAGGTGGCGATAAAGGGCGGAATCCCGGTAATCGCAATGATGCTGCCATTGATGGCTCCTGCCAGCAGCCCGACGCCGAGCCCGACTACCACCGGTATCCAGACAGGCAGATCGGTCAGGGACGGGAACACTGCGCGGGAAAAATCCGATGTCTGCGCAAGGCTTGCGGCAATCATCGCCGACAGCGCCAGCACCGAACCGGACGACAGGTCGATCCCGGTGGTGATGATCACTTGCGTCACACCAATTGCCAGCAGACCGATGATCGAGACTTGCAGAATCATCAGCACCAGCCGCTGGGAGTTGGCCAGAAAACTCTGATCCCGGACAATCCATCCCAACAGTTCGAACACCAGGCCGATGCCAATCAGTACCAGAAAAATACTCAGCTCGGTCGGCAGACGCCGTTTGGTCTTGTTTGGCGCCAGGGCCGGTTTGTTCTGCAGGATTGCATTGCTCATGTTGTTACCCTCTTGTTCTTCTCTGACGTCGGACCGGTTTTCACCGCTCAGCGGTGGTGGTGACCAGAAGCCAGGTGCATGACTTTTTCCTGGGTGGCTTCACTGCGCGCAAGAATCCCCATCATTTCGCCTTCGTGCATGACCATGACCCGGTCGCTCATGCCCAACACTTCGGGCAGTTCTGACGAGATCATGATGACGGCCATGCCTTCGCTGGCCAGCGCAGAAATAAGACGATAGATCTCCGCTTTGGCCCCGACATCAATACCCCGAGTCGGTTCGTCGAGTATGAGGACACGCGGGTTGGTCATCAGCCAGCGGGCCAATAGCGCCTTCTGCTGGTTGCCGCCCGACAGCGTATCGATGCATTGCTCAAGGGATGGCGTCTTGACGCGCAGCTTCTTGCACATGTCTTCACACAAGGCACGCAAAGCTTTCTGCTTGACGAACCCATTACCGGCGTAATTGGCCAGAACGGCCATTTCCATGTTTTCCATGACCGACAGGCAGGGAAACAGCCCGGTCAACTTGCGGTCCTCGGTCAACAAGGCAAAACCCAGCTCGATGGCCCTGTGCGGGTCGCCGACGCGAACCGTTGTACCGTCGAGTTGAATCTCGCCCCCGTCACTGGGCGTGATGCCAAACAGCGTCTCCGCAACATTGGTGCGGCCCGAGCCCATCAAACCGGCAATGCCAAGGATCTCTCCGGCTCGCAAGTCGAATGAAACGTCCTGGAAAATGCCGTTCAGACTCAGGTTGCGCACCGAGAGCAACAGGTCACCGGCCGGCTTCTCCCGCTCAGGGAACAGCTGGCTCAGTTCGCGCCCGACCATCATTGATATCAGGCTGTCGCCATCCATGCTATCTGCGCGCTGCAGCCCGATATAGCGGCCGTCACGAAACACGGCCACTTCATCCGCTATCTCGAAGACTTCGTTCATCTTGTGGGTGATATAGATAATGCCTTTGCCCTGGGCACGCAGGTCGGCAATGATCGAGAACAGATGGGCGACTTCAGTCTCGGTGATGGCCGAGGTCGGCTCATCCATGATCAAGACGTCCGAGTTGTATGAAACAGCTTTGGCAATCTCGACCATTTGCCGTTCGGCAATGCTCAGTGTGCCCACCAGCTCCTCTGGATCAAGCTTGATGCGCAGGCGCTGTAGCAGCTCGGCCGTGCAGCGAAACATTTCCTTGTGATCGACCATGTGCAGGCTGTTGAGCTGCTCGCGGCCGATCCAGATGTTTTCGGCGATGCTCATGAACGGCATCAGGTTCAGCTCCTGATGGATCATGGCGATCCCCGCCTGCAAGGCCGAAAGCGGGGTTTCGAACTTGATCGGCTGGCCCCGCAGGCGTATTTCACCGGCGTCAGGCTGGTAGATGCCGGCGATGATTTTCATCAAGGTCGATTTGCCAGCGCCATTCTCGCCCATCAGGGCCAGCACGCTGCCAGGGCGGACCCGCAATTGCACATCGTCAAGCGCGATGACGCCGGGGAATCCCTTGCTGATATTGCTGATTTCCAGCAAATACGGCGATTGAGCGTCAGGTGTCTCGCTGGCTGCACGACCGGAAGAAAGGTCGCGCTGGATGGGCGTAGTGGCGGTGGCTGAACCAGGCATGATCACAAGCTCCTCAAGCGGCAGGCCATGGCGCGGACGCCAGGCCTGACCACTGTTCTCATTTGAAGGTGTCGACGTTTTCAGGCGTGATCAAACGATAGGGAATGACGATTGCCTGAGGCTCGACCTTTTCCTTTTTGGCCATTTTCACTGCGGCATCGATGGCACCATCAGCCTGCCCTTTGGCGTCCTGATAGACCGAAACCGTCAAATCGCCTTTTTTCACCGCGTTGAGACCGTCAGGTGTGCCATCGACACCGGCAACGAATACCGTGCCAGCCTTGGTACCCGCCTGTTTCAACGCCATGGCAGCACCAATCGCCATCTCGTCATTGTTCGCCAGGACAGCGTTGAACGCCTTGCCTTGAGTGATCCAGTCGTTGGTCAGGTCCATGCCTTTCTGGCGCAGCCAGATACCGGTCTGTTCCTGATCGATCTTGATATTCGGGTACTTGGCCAGAACTTCCTTGATGCCTTTGGTGCGGTTCTGCGTGGAGTTGTTGGCAAGATCGCCCAACAGGATCATCACACTGCCTTTGCCGTTCATCTTGTCGGCTATGTACTGCATCTGCAGACGCCCGGCCTCCATGTCATCAGAGGTGACGGTGGCGACGCCTGCCGGGAGCTTGAGGTCATCCGGGCGACGATTGACGTATACCAGCGGGATACCGGCGGCCACGGCAGCCTTGGTGATGCGGGCGGTGGCGGCGGTGTCGACGGGATTGACGATCAGCGCGTCGACCTTCTTGCCAATCAGCTCCTGCACCTGGTCGAGCTGTTTGTTCACGTCCGCGCGGGCATCGACAAATTGCAGATCAACACCGTCGGGCAAGGTCTTGGCCTTGGCCTTCATGTCTTCGCGCAGGTAGGTAAGCCAGGTGTCGTCGAATTGCGACATCGCAACCCCGACCTTGATATCAGCCAGAGCCGCGCCACTGCAGAGCATCAGGGCCAGGGAAAGTGAAGTGAAACGAAGCGTGGTCTTCATGAAGGTCTGTCTCCAAATTCTTGTTGTTGTTCGGACTTGGTAACGACGTAGCGATGAAGCAGATCAGCGATCCAGGCGGACGCCTGTTGCGCCAGGCATACAGAACAGCAGAGCATCCTTGTGTTGCACGCACATGCCACGGCCAACGACCGTCATGCATTTTTCCATGAACTGAATCCAGAACGACGAGGAGGCAGAAGACTTGGCAGCAAGGCCAGAGGTGGGGGTTTTCATCGACGGTACCTATCTTGGTTTTGCCAGGTTTTGTTTTTATTGGTGTTTTTACCCGGTTTTCAGACGGATCTGACAGACCGGATGATTTGATAGTCGGTAACCTGAAAACGACTCTATTGGAAAATATTTTCTAATTCAACCAGTTTTAGAATTTAATTATAATTTCTTACGCAAGCGTACGCTCAGCGTCGCGATTGCAGCATTACGCTGGAGCCGACGGGAGCAACCTACTGTTGTCTGGAGTACAGGGAGGGAATCTCGGCTTGGCCGTTGGTGCTCAGGACCCGGCTTTTTTTGCTGGATCACTGCTCAGTGGGAATCGGGCGATGGAGATAACGGAGCTGGTCGAACGCCGCGAACGAATAGCCTCAAGCGGCATGCCTGTCCGATCTCATAAGCGTGCTGACGCACAGGGTGAACGAAAGTCGGACAGTCGCTGCGAAAGGTGCAGCATGGCGTGATGCCGCAGCATGCATCACGCCATGGGCAATTCAGTGTCCAGGAATTGGCCTGCAGCGCGACATGTCGACTATGTCTTCGCTACCTGGCTCTTGTTGATAATCGGCCCTTCTGAAGCTCATCATCAGCCCCATAAAATGCTTTTTCAGACCACGAAACGGTTAACCAACTGATTCAGGTTAATCGCCAGTTTTGACATCTCACCACACGCACTGGCTGTCTGGCTTGCTCCCGCAGCACTCTGTGTTGCGAGCTCGCGAATACTGACCAGGTTTCGGTCCACCTCACGAGCAACGTGAGACTGCTCCTCAGAAGCTGTGGCGATCATAAGATTACGTTCATTGATCTGAACAATGGCCGTTGATATCTGATCCAGGGAGGTGCTGGCCTCCTGGGCGACGCCGAGCGATTCGGTCGCAAGATCCCTGCTGATATTCATTGCTTTCACAGCCAGATCAGAGTCGTTCTGAATGGCGGAGATCATCTGCTCGATTTCCTGAGTCGACACTTGGGTTCGATGAGCCAAAGCCCTGACTTCGTCAGCCACCACCGCAAAACCGCGACCTTGCTCGCCTGCTCGTGCCGCCTCGATAGCCGCGTTCAAAGCCAGCAGGTTGGTTTGCTCGGCAATCGCCCGAATCACTTCGACAACCTTGGTGATGCTCTGAGCACGATCCGACAATCCCTGAATCTGGTCACTTGTGTTTTCTACGTTACCGTTCAGCTTTTGAATGGATGTCAACGTCTGAGCCACTCGCGCCAGGCCTACCTCGGTATAGCCCTGTGTCTTCTTCGACTCAATGGAAGCCGACTCCGCGTTGCGAGCAACCTCATCCACGGCCGCACTCATCTCTGTGACAGCGGTTGCCGCCTGATTGACCTCGTCATTCTGGGCAACAAGCCCACGACTCGACTCTTCAGTGACCGCAGTCATCTCCTCCGAAGCAGAGGCCAACTGAGTAGATGAATCTGATATCTGCATGATTGTGGCGCGCAGGTTTGCCTGCATCTGCGCCAGCGCTTTCAACAGTCGGCCTGCTTCATCAGTACCACTGACCAAAATCTCTCGGGAGAGATCGCTGGCAGCGATACGTTCTGCGACAAACAGGGCGTCGTTGATCGGAGATGTAATGCTTTTTGTCAGCAGTAATGCCAAACCAATTGTCAGGATGACGACGCCCGAGATGAGGCCGACGACCAGCCAGAAGCCATTGTTATAGAGATCGGTAGCGTTCTGCCCAGCCTGCGCTGCGCCCTCGTTGTTGTAGTTGGTCAGATCCTTGATCTGCCCTTCCATCATATTCGTCAAAGGGCGGATGCCTGTGCTCACCAGATTGACCGCGGCAGCTATATCGCCCTGTCTCATCATCGGTTCGAGAAGATCCAATTGCCTGGCATAGGCATCAGCGCTGTTCTTCACCGGCGTATAAAACGAGCGTTCCTGTTCGCTCCCTATGAGGGGATCATAATTCGCCACGGCATCGGTCAATACTTTCCGGTAGCCAGGGAAGCTATCAATGGTCTTCTGAATTGATTGGGGGTCAGCAAGGCCGCGCTGTGTTTCAAGCCTCAATCGCAGCGCCGCAGCGTTCATCAATGCCGTCTGTCGGATACTGGCCATCCAATTGAGTTCGACGTCTTTTTCGGCGTCCCTCAGCTTGCCCATTTGCAGCACTGCAAACGTGCCGAGCACAAAAACCAGTGCGATTATCAACGCGAAAAACAGGGCAGCACGGGGAGCAACATTGAGATTTCTAAGGCGCATACAGGATTCCTGCTTTCCAGCGAAGGGTTGATACGTTCAACACGCTATCGACTAAATAACGGAAACTTTAAGCGCACTCGCCGAAAGGTATGGCATTCAGCCATATCTGTCACAAAACAGTGGTAGGCACTGCTAACGAAAATGCGCTGACCGGAATGGGCGCTATTTACAGGGCAGGAAGGTTCTGTGCGTACACCCGAACGCCCGGCTCCCACAAGGAGAACCGGCCTGAAAAAAACGACCACGGGGCCAGATGATGACTCAGAGAATGACGACTATGCCGTCTCTGGCACTGCGCCGGGCTGCGTCCAGAATGACTGTAGAGGCCACCGCGTCGTGCGGATTAACGGGGTTGCTACCCTGCGCATCAACGGCGTCTTGCAACTGTCGATAGAATTCGAGCCAGCAGCCTCGCTCAGAAGGCACACGCTCACGATGATCACCCTGCTCGAACCAGCCCCAGCGGCGATGCTCCTCCACGCCCCAGCGCTCACCCTCGGACCGTGGCGTCAGACCGGCGAATGCTGCGGCCTCCTGCCCATCAAGCCCTTCAACGCTGTAACAACCCTGTGAGCCACTGACCCGAAAGCGTGGCCGCGGACTGCTCTGCAGGCAACTGCCAGAAAGGTGCGAGACCACGCCGCTGGCATGCGTCAGCGCCACAAAAAACGTGTGGTCGAGTTCAGTGTCCGGCGCTGCGAAGGCCAATTCCGCGTAGACCCGCTCGACCGGACCGAACAGCACCAGCGCCTGATCCATCAAGTGGCTGCCCAGGTCACGCAACATTCCGCCGCCGCTTTCCTTGCCCACAGACCTTGGCGAATAGCGCTCGATGCTGGACTCGAACCGGCTGATATCACCCAGCACCTGACCGTCGATCAACTTGCGCACAGTGAGGAAGTCCGAATCCCAGCGCCGGTTCTGGTACACGCTGAGCAGCACGCCGCGCCGCTCGGCCGCCTCTACCAACTCACGCGCCTGCGCAGCATCAGGCGCGAATGGTTTGTCGCTGACTACACCTACGCCCAGTTCGATGGCCTCGAGAATCAGGGCGCGCCGCGATGCCAGCGGCGTGGAGATCACCACCACATCCACACCCGCAGCGACCAGCTCGGCCAGCGTATCGAAGGTTGCGACACCCGGATGATCACTGGCTACCTCGCGCTTGCGCTCGGGCGACCGGGTCACGACGCCTACAAAGGTCGCGCCGGGCAAGCTCGAAATCAACGTCGAATGAAAGTAACGGCCGCCTTTGCCGTAGCCCACCAATCCTGTTCGCATGTCGTTCTCCTGTGGTTCGTGGCCAGGCCAAACCTTGAGCCACTCATGAATTGCCACAGACTGTGACGAGCCTGCCTGCAAGGGGTTCAGCCGTAGAAAGCAGGACGCCGGTCCAGCGTGACCGGAACGATCGCTCCGCTGCCTTGCGCCTCGATGCACGCATCGGCAGCCACCGCAGCGGCATAGCCGTCCCAGGCCGATGGCCCGGTCAGTGTGCCAGCGACGACGCCATCGATGAAGGCCTGAAGCTCGACGTCGTAAGCACCGATGAAACGGTCTTTCCAGTCCATCAGGATGGCGTTTGACAGCTTGGCCTCGCTGCGCAACTGCACCTGCGAGGGTTCCGGCAGTTTGGCGATGCCGGTTTCACCGACCACTTCGCACTGAATGTCGTAACCATACTGGCAATTGACGAAGATCTCGACGTCAATGCGTGTACCTTTGGCCGTTTCCAGCATGACAATCTGCGGATCGCGCATGTGCGCCAAGGCCTTGCTGGTCTTGCGCGGGAACACCACCTGGACCGACACGTAATCATCGTTGAGCAGCCAGCGCAGCACATCGAGCTCGTGGATGAGGGTGTCGGTGATCGCCATGTCTGTTTTGTAGTTTTCGCCCACACGCGGATTACGGTGCGCGCAATGCAACATCAGTGGCTCGCCGATCTGGCCGCTGTCGATCACTGACTTGAGCGCCCGATAGCCGTGGTCATAAGGCCGCATGAATCCGACCTGGACCAGACGCCTGCCACTGGCAATTTCGGCATCGACAATACGCCGACAGCCTTCAGCCGTGACCGCCAGCGGCTTCTCGCAGAATACCGGCTTACCGGCTGCTATCGCCGCCAGTACAAACTCTTCGTGGCTGGGACCCCACGAGCAGACCAGTACTGCCTCTACATCCGGGGCTGCGATCAGCGCATGGCCATCGGCATAGACCTCGGCGGCAATGCCGAGATCGCTGATGACTTTCGCCGACTGCTCCAGATTGATGTCGGTCACAGCGACGACCTGACTGCCCAACAATGTCTTGTTGCAACGCCGGATATGGTCCTGACCGATTGCGCCGGTACCGATCACGCCTAATTTCAATGCCATTTCGTTATTCCTGTCCGAATGTGTGATGGGGTCTGAACAAACCAGCAACGATCAATACTGACGAGCCTTGGCAAGCTCACGGGTAAGCGCGTCGTAGACTTTGGCTGTGGCACCGGAAGTCGACACCTCGGCCACCCCCACTCGCCACCACGACAGGTAGTTGTGAATCATGGTCTTGGGCAGAACCTTGATATCGATGAGCGTCGACACTGTCTGGCGCTGCGCGTCCAGCAGCGCCTCGAGCAGTTGTTCGGCTGTGGTGACCTTGTAGGTCTTGCAGCCATAGGCCGCCGCGCTCATGGCAAAATCCACCGGTACAAAATCGCCATCGAGCTTGCCGGTCTGCGCATTTCGGAACCGGAACTCGGTGCCGAAGCTGCCCATGCCGTTGCCCATCTGCAAATTGTTGATGCAACCAAACGTCATGTTGTCCAGCAGCACGACATTGATCTTGCGGCGCTCCTGAATCGAGGTCGCCAGTTCGGAATGCAGCATCATGTAGGAGCCGTCGCCTACCAGCGCGAAGACCTCTCGATCTGGCGCCGCCAGTTTCACGCCCAGTGCGGCGTTTACCTCATAGCCCATGCACGAGTAACCATACTCGACGTGGTAGGTTTCCACCCCGGTGCTACGCCAGGCACGCTGCAAGTCACCCGGAAGACTACCCGCCGCAGCGACGATCACGGCATCGGCTGGCACGCTGTTATTGAGAATGCCCAGCACACGACTCTGGGTCAGGCAAGAACCGGTCAGCTCGATGAATTCACGCAGCACCGCCGGGTCCAGAGCATCGTTGATTTCCGGAATGAAGCCGTCGGCCTGGTACTCGACCGCATAGACCCGCTCGACCTCGGCATCCAGTTCAGCGCGAGCCGAACGCGGCGCATCGCCCCAGGCGGCTCGATAATCTCGGGTCTGCAACTGTTCGGTCAGCAGCTCCAGCGCCAGTTGCGCGTCTGCCAGCACCTGAACGCCGTCCAGCTTCTGCGCATCGAAGGCACTGACGTTGAGGTTGAGAAATTGCACTTCAGGGTTTTGAAACAACCATTTGGACGCAGTAGTGAAATCGCTGTAGCGAGTGCCGACGCCGATAATCAGGTCCGCCTGGCTGGCCAGTTGATTAGCCGCTACGGTACCGGTTTCACCAATGCCGCCCATGTTCAGCGGGTGTGCCGAGACGATCGCGCTCTTGCCTGCCTGGGTTTCGGCGAAAGGGATGCCGAACCGCTCCGCAAACGCCTGCAACGCTTGCGCGGCACCCGAATAACGCACGCCGCCACCACAGATCAGCAAGGGTTTGCGCTTGCCTGCCAGCAACGTCAGCGCGTCGTCGAGCATGGCCTTGCTGGGCGGCCGGCGGTCGATGCGGTGCACGCGCTTTTGCAGGAAGCTGTCGGGATAATCGTAGGCCTCGGCCTGGACGTCCTGAGGCAGGGCCAGCGTTACTGCGCCGGTATCGGCAGGGTCAGTCAGCACACGCATGGCATTGAGTGCGGCACTCATCAGTTGCTCGGGGCGGTTGATCCGGTCCCAGTATTTGCTGACCGCCTTGAACGCATCGTTGGTGCTGATGCTCAGGTCATGGAACTGCTCGATCTGTTGCAACACCGGGTCCGGCTGGCGGCTGGCGTAGACATCGCCAGGCAGCAGCAACAGCGGGATACGGTTGGCTGATGCCGTGGCTGCCGCCGTGATCATATTGGCAGCCCCCGGCCCGACAGATGAGGTGCAGGCGTAGATCTGTCGCCGCAGATGCTGCTTGGCGAAACCGATGGCCGCGTGGCACATGCCCTGTTCATTACGGCCTTGATGGACAACCAGGTCGCCACTGTCCTGCTCAAGCGCCTGCCCAAGCCCGAGTACGTTGCCATGACCGAAAATAGTGAATACACCGGCAACGAATTTGGTCTGTACACCATCGATTTCGACGTACTGGTTATCAAGGAATTTGACCAGGGCCTGAGCCATGGTGAGTCGGGTGGTCGTTGTACTCATACTTGCACCTTGTAGTTGTTTTAGGTGACCGGTACCGCTGTGGAAATCGGGGTGACGGGCAAAAAGCACTGGTCAGTGATCAAGGGCAACAACGCGCGACAAGTGCGCCATGCTTGCGGATACAGCGCCAGGAATGTCATCAAGCGCGTGAACGCTGTCGGCAAATGGCTCAAACGACAGATGCCCCTGATAACCACTGACCAGCAAGCGCTCGATCTGCGCAGCATTACCCAGAATATCCCCCTCCCCGACCAACACACGATGCGCATCACGAATCGTGTTGAGGGGGGCCAAGGCATCCTCGACACCCGAGATGTGCACCAGCCCGGTCAGCTCGGGAAACAGTTCGACTTCGCCCGCCAGATGGTGATGAAAGGTGTCATGTACCAGACGATATACGTCCAGCCCGCCGATGGTTTTGATAGCCTCGACCGCCTGACGTTTGAAGCGCAACGAGCACTCCTCGAAACCCAGCGGCTCAACGAAACCAAGGATGCCGTGTTCGCGAAGGATCGGTGCGAGCGACGTCAATGCCGTACGCAGTTCAGATGCTCGCTGCGCAACGCTGCGAGGGTCGGCACGGTCATTCAACGGGCATAACACGAGTGCCTGCGCGCCACAGTCACGAGCGTACTGCGCCAGGGCCGTTGCCTGGTGACGGCGTTCTTCGTTCCAGACATCGAACGGATACAGCGCATTGATTGACAGCACCTGCAGCCCACGGGCGTCACACTCGTCACGCACCACCTGCGGGGCGGTGCCGTCTTCGATCTCGACACCTTTGAGGTCGTTGCGAATCTCGACCGCATCGGCGCCAAGCGTGACGGCCAGATCCAGAAAATCGACCAGTGACAGACGCGGTGCAACCATTCGGTTCAGGGCAAAACGCAGACGCTGTTTCATTGTTATTGTTCTCCACACCGTGATGATGACAGCAGGCTATTTGGCCGTCGGCATACTGAACTCGGGGCCTTTTGCGATGCTGTCAGGCCAGCGCTGCATGACGCTTTTGTAACGGCTGTAGAAGCGCAGCCCCTCTTCACCATAGGCATGGTGATCGCCGAACAGTGAACGCTTCCAGCCACCGAACGAATGCCAGGCCATGGGCACAGGGATCGGCACATTGATCCCGACCATACCGACCTTGATGGTACGGGCGAACGCACGGGCCACGCCGCCATCGCTGGTGAAGCACGACACGCCGTTGCCGAATTCATGGGCGTTGATCAATTCCACCGCGCTGGCGAAATCCGCCACATGAACGATGCCCAGCACCGGGCCAAAAATTTCCTCTTTATAGATCTGCATGTCCGGCGTCACGTTGTCGAACAACGTCGCGCCCACGAAAAAGCCCTGCTCGGCACCCGGCACGCTGAAATTGCGCCCATCGACGATGAGCTTCGCCCCCTCCTTGACGCCCTGATCGATAAAACCCTCGACCTTGGCCTTGTGCACCGCTGTCACCAGTGGCCCCATGTCGGAATCGGCATTCATGCCATTGCCCACTTTGAGCTGGTCGATGCGTGGCAACAGCTTGTCGATCAACCGCTGCCCGACGTCACCCACCACAACGGCCACAGAAATCGCCATGCAACGCTCGCCAGCCGAACCGTAAGCGGCACCGATCAGTGCATCGGCCGCCTGATCAAGGTCAGCGTCAGGCATCACGATCATGTGGTTCTTGGCCCCACCCAACGCCTGCACGCGCTTGCCCTGAGCGGTGCCCTGCTGGTGGATGTATTCGGCAATCGGCGTTGATCCCACAAAGGAAATCGCCTCGATGTCGGGATGTTGCAGCAGCGCATCGACTGCCACCTTGTCGCCCTGCACCACGCTGAATACTCCGTCTGGCAGACCTGCTTCCTTCAACAGTCGCGCCATCAGCAGGCTGGCCGATGGGTCACGCTCGGACGGTTTGAGGATGAAGCAATTGCCGGTGACCAGGGCCATGGGAATCATCCACAGCGGCACCATGACCGGAAAGTTGAACGGCGTAACACCCGCGCACACGCCCAACGGCTGACGCAGGTTCCAGTTATCGATACCACCACCGATGTTGTCGCTGAAATCGCTCTTCAGAAGGCTCGGTGCGCCGCAGGCAAATTCGACGATCTCGATGCCGCGCACCACTTCACCGCGGGCGTCCGACAAGACCTTGCCGTGCTCGCGGCAGATGATTTGCGCCAGTTCCTCATGGTGCTCGTCCAGCAACGCCTTGAACTTGAACATCACGCGCGCGCGACGCAATGACGACTGATCGGCCCAGGCCGGGAACGCAGCCTTCGCTGCGACAACTGCTTCATCGACGGTTTTCAGACTGGCCAGCGCAACACGTGCCTGAACACTGCCCAGAGCCGGGTTGAAGACATCGCTGTAGCGCTCGCCGTCGCCGTTATGCAACTGTCCGTTTATGTAATGGCCGATCACCGGTGACTCGCTCATCTGAAGGACTCCAAGGCTTGAAAGGGTTAAAGGTCCAGCAGCCAACTGTGCTGCGGATCGTTGTGAAACTGCCAGGCACGCTTAGGGCCGGCCATCACATTCAAATAGTAGGACTCGTAGCCGTACGGCACGGTGACCGGGTGATAACCCTTGGGCACCGTCACGAGGTCGTTGTTTTCCACCGCCATGGCCTGATCGATACTGCGATCGTCGGTGTAGACGCGCTGGAACACGAAGCCCTGAGGCGGGTTGACCTGGTGATAGTAAGTTTCTTCGAGAAAGCTCTCGTGCGGCAGGTTATCCAGATCATGCTTGTGCGGCGGGTAGCTGGAGGAATGACCAGAGGGCGTGCGCACCTCGACCACCAGCAGCGAATGGGCCAACTCGGTGTCCGGCAGGATGTCGCACACGTAACGGGTATTGGCCCCTTTGCCCCGCACACTGCGCTTCATGCTGTCCGGAGTGATCAGGCGGGCCGGAGCCAACTTCCCGGTATCGCCAGGCGCCTTGCACACGGCAACATGCGCAGGTCCCATCGCGGTAAACAGCGCCTGACTGTGGGGCGGCAAGTAAACGGCAAACGGCGACTTTTCTTCAAATACCGAATGCCTGTCACCGATATTCTTCCACTCGAATGCACCCTGCCCTGGCGCTTCACCGCTGACGCTGGTGTGGCCCGAGAGCAGCACTACGCATAGCTCGTTATCTTCGGCATCCACAGGGAGTTGCTCGCCAGCTTCGAGGCGATAGGCGGCAAAGTTCACATACTCCAGTGCCCCTGTGGGCAGTGCGACGATGTCTCGCCCATGTGCATTACTTTTAGTCAAAAGACTCATTGTTCAATCCTCCTTATCGAGCATCGACCAGCAATTGGCGCAGCGTGTCGTAGCCCTTTTTGGCATAGGCGTAGCTGGGTGCCACTGCTGGATCCTGTTCGGCCTCGACAACCAGCCAGCCGGTGTAATGGGCCTGCAACAGCACCTTGAGCAGGGCCGAGAAATCAATATCGCCATCACCTGGCACGGTAAAGGTGCCATTGATGATGCAATCCGGAAAACTCCAGAGGTTGTTGCGTGCCAACTGCACCACCGGTTTGCGGACATCCTTGAAGTGCACATGGCAGACGCGCGCGATGTGCTTGCTCAACACCTCAAGCGGTTCACCGCCACCCATGTAGCAATGACCCGAATCGAACAGCAGACCGACCTCGGGTCCGGTCAATGACATCAAGCGATCAATATCCTGCGGTGATTCGATATAGGCACCCATGTGATGGTGATACGCCAGGCGCACACCGCGCGACAACGTGAAACGGGCAAGCTCGGTCAGCTTGTCAGCGTAGTCACGCCAGGCATCGTCAGTATGAAAACGAGGTCGTTCGACCAAAGGAATGCGTTGCCCCTGGATCGAGTCAGCCACTTCGCCGTACACCAGAACAGAGGCGCCATTCTGCGCCAGCAATTCAACGTGTGACTCGATGGCCTGGATTTCTTCGGCAACCGTACGGCGGGCCAAACGACTGGAATACCAACCGGACACCAGCGCCAGGTCGTAGGGACGCAGTACGTCGCCCACACCCTTGGCATCCCGAGGGAATTTGCCATTGAGTTCGAACCCTTCGTAGCCGATGTCCTTGCCTTCGCTCAGCGCTGTAATCAGCGGAGTTTCACCGCCCAGTGCTGGCAAGTCGTCGTTGCTCCAGGAGATCGGGTTGATGCCGATGCGGATAGGGGGTACGGAAGCGGGCATGGCTGCACCTTTTTTGTTGTTATCACGGCGTCAATGACAGTGGGATTCAGGCGCGACTTTCACGCCAGGACTCGATCAACCAGTTGAACGTGCTCTGCACACGGGCAACCAGCGTCGCGTCGTCGATCTCGCCGGCCATCCAGGCCCGGCTCGGCTCGCGAAAAATCGTCCGCCCAACGGCAAAACCCTGACAGGTCTTGCTGTGGCGAGCCTCGGCAAACCCCGCGGCCAGATCCTCGACCGGAGCATTGAGCCCCAACAGCACGACACCACGGCAATAAGGATCACGCTCGAGAATCAGCGCATCCAGTTGCTGCCAGACGGCGGCCGTCTGCGCTTCGATCTTCCACCACGCTGGGTAGATGCCAAGGTTGTACAGACGCTTGAGTGCGCGGAGCATGACGTCCGGGTGTTTGGAGGGATGATCCTTGGGCGGAATTATTTCCAGCAGCAACTCGTGCCCGCTGACTTTGGACGCCTCGTACACTGCCCTGATCTGGGCTTCCTGTTCCAGGCGCAGCATGGGCTCGTCGTCCGGGTGATATTGCACCAGGCACTTGATGACCTGTTCCTGCGGCCAGTTGATCAGGTTGCTGCCAATGGAGCGCCCATGTTCGAACGCCAACGGCCGGGAGCCCTGAACTTCAACGGGACGCGCTACCCACCAGCCGCGACCGGTCGCGGCATTCAACGCGTCCTGGCCAAAGCGCTGATCGGCAAGCAGACCGACATCAGCCTCGACCGCACGTTTGCGCAGATCGCTTTCTACCCGTTCGACTGCCTGTACGAAGAGTTGCTTGAGCTGGCCGATGCTGCTCAGGTCGCGACCAGCCTGCTGTGCGAGCTCGACCAACTGTCCACGGTGATCAAACGCGAAAATGAACAATTGGCGCCACTGTTTGCGGGGCACACTGACCTGATGCAAACGTTGCAGAACGGCGTCCTGGTCGGGACGAGTAACAGGCTCCTGACTGTTCAGCAGATATTCGAGTTCGGCAGGTGTCGGCATGGCAGGCGCACACGCGTGCCGCGACACCACCAGCCCGCCGCAGGCATTGGCCAACTGGCAGCAACGCTCATCACTGGCATCCTTGAGCCAGCCACTGAGAAAGCCGGACATGAATGCATCGCCAGCGCCCAGCACATTGAGCACCTCGACCCGCACACCGGGATAAACGGCGCCGTCTTCAAGGCGTGACGGAATGGCCCCATGAATGACCGTGCAACCCTGCGGACCCAGCTTGACCACCAGGGTCGCGGCGGTGAGTTCACGGACCGTACGCAACGCGGTCAGCAAATCGGTGTGGCCGCCAGCAATCAGAAACTCCTCTTCGGTGCCGACGATCAGGTCGAAACGCGGAAGAATCCGCTGCACATGCTCGCTGACCTTCTGATCGGCGATAAAGCGGGTTTCGCCATCCGACTTGCCTGCCAACCCCCAGAGCACCGGCCGATAATCGATATCGAGAACTCGATGTACATGATGCTTTTCGGCGTAATCGAGCGCCTGAATACTGGCTTTGAAGACTTGATCAGTCGAAAAATGGGTACCGGTGATCAGCAGCGCCTTGCTTGAGGCGATCTGCTGCTCATTGATGTCTTCGGCACGCAACGCCATGTCGGCGCAGTTCTCGCGGTAAAACACCAGGGGAAAGGTTTCGCGGTCCTTCAGACCCAGCAGCACCATTGCGGTGAGACGCTCGGGATCGCGCTTGATTGCGCTGACGTCGCAGCCTTCACGCGCCAGTGACTCCACCAGAAAACGGCCCATGTGGTCATCACCAACGCGACTGAGCATGGCGGACCTGAGCCCTAGCCTCGCGGTACCGAACGCGATATTCGCGGAGGATCCGCCGAGGTACTTGGCGAAGCTTGAGACATCTTCCAGGCGGGCACCGACCTGCTGCGCATAGAGGTCGACGCCCAAGCGTCCGAGGCAAATCAGATCCAACTGACGCCCAGTGGCAAAGCGTGTCTGGCCCATGGTGGCTCCTGTTATTTTTATCAGCCTGCATCGCGTGCCTTGGTCGCACGCATTGCCTTTGTGCATGCAGCCTAAAACGTCGCGCAACATCAATCAATATTTATTCTATAATTTTTTAATGTGGAATATTTTTTCCATAGCGCAACGCCAAGTGCTGGCACAATGGGCGGGCAGGTGCGATATAGTTGGCATTCCTGCCAAAAGCAGCCTCTATTGTCTGAGGCCACCGCAACCCTTCGGTGCGCCGCAAAGAACAAGCAGAAAGGATTTGAATATGACCAGCGCCGACCACCCATCCCTCCCGGACACGAGTGTCGACATGCCGCCGTCCAGTGCCGAAGGGTTGCTGCGCCTGATCACAGACGAATACGACAGCCTGCCCCGCCAGCTCAAACGCATCGCCAGCTACATGAGCCAGCAAAGCGACCGGATCATGGTCGATCGCATCAGCGACATTGCCCGCGAGTGTGAAGTCCATCCCTCAGCGATTGTGCGGTTTTCCCAACGCTTCGGCTTCAGCGGCTTCAGTGAGATGCAGGCGCTGTTTCGGGAGGCCTATACCCACAAGACCACGCCAGTACAGAACTACCAACAGCGCATCCGCAGCATGATCGCCAACAAGTCGCAGAAAGCCAACGGTGGAGACCTTGCGCGCGAATGCGTGAACGCCACCCTCTCCGGCCTGGAGCGCCTGGGTGCCGATCTGGACGACGAAGAATTCGAAAAGGCCGTGGATCTGGTGGTCAACGCCGACAATATTTACGTGGTGGGCGTACGCCGCTCATTCGCCGTGGCGGATTATCTGGTCTACAACCTGCAGCACACCAACAAGCGCATCCACCTGATTTCAGGCCTCGGCGGCAGTTACCGTGAGCAGATGCGCAGCGTGCGGGCCAACGATCTGGTGATCGCGATCAGCTTCACGCCATATGGCAAGGAAACCCAGCACTGCCTGCGCATCGCCCAGCATCATCAGGCCAAGACGCTGATCATCACCGACAGCAACCTGTCCCCGCTGGCCAAACGCGCCAACTCTGTACTGCTGGTCAACGAAGGCAGCTCATTCGCCTTCCGCTCCCTGAGCGCAACGCTGTGCCTGTGTCAGGCGTTGTTCATAGCTGTCGCGTACCGTCTGGAACTCAAGGTGGATGAAATACACGAGCAGGTCGGTTTCGACGACTGACTGGCAGCGCTGGTGTGAGCCACAGCGGTGCGAACCCCAGAAAGTTCGCGCCGCTGATCTTCACGATTTGATTCGATTATCATCTCGCTGCTGGTTCTTCGCATTCATCGCCTTCGCACGCTTTTCGAGGACCAGATACACCACCAGCGCCAGCATCAGCGGCATCAGGAAGTAGATAGCGCGGTAGCCGATCAGGGCGGCCAGCAAGCTGCCCTTGGAAAACTGATGGGCCAGCAAAGTGATGAATACCGTCTCCAGCACACCCAGCCCCGCCGGAATGTGTGTAATAACCCCGGCGATACTGCTGATCAGCAAGACACCCAGAATTGCCGGGTAAAAGGCGCTGTCAGGCAACAGCGTGTAGATTACCGCGGCCATCAGCGACCAGTTCAGGGCGCCCAGACTGGCTTGCATCAGTGCCTGCTTCATGGAAGGCAGGTTGAACTCCTGATCGCGAATGGTCCAGGAACGCCGTTTGGAAAAACGACACGCCAGCAGGTACGCGAAGCACACGGCCAGCAGACCGAAGCCGATCATTTGCAAGGTTCCGGTGCCAATCGACCACTCTTTTGGCAACTCCAGAAAACGCATCGAGAACACGAAGCCTGCCAGCAACATGTAACCCAGCCAGTTAGTGATCAGACTCAGGCTCAAAATACGCGTGATAGTCGACACGTCCAGTCCCAGCCGTGAATACAGACGGTAGCGCAGCGCAATACCGCCCACCCATGAACTCAGGTTGAGGTTGAATGCATAACAGACAAACGTCACCGGCACGATCTGCTGAATCGACAACTTGTGGCCCGTATAAAAGCGCGCCAGTACGTCGAAACAGCAATAGGTCAGGTAGCTGCCTAACGCCACAACCGCCGCAATCAAAAGCGTGCTGGCCTTATAGGACGCCAGCGCCTGCTTGACCTCTTGCCAGTCCAGATTCTTGACCAACAAGAACAGCAGGACCGGTACGGCCACAAAAAAGAACACGTTGAAGGCCCGCTTCGCCCACTTCCACTTGTTGCTCTTCCCGCTCTGGGGCGATGCGCTCGCAGCCTCAGTCATGATGTTTTCTCCTGATCCATTTCCCGGCTGGCCTGTTGCTGCTCGATGACCTTGGCTTCCGGTACCACATCCCCCGCCCGCAGCGGCTTCAAGCGCATGCCGTGAACCGGGAACAACCCGGCAATCGCCGGAAAACGCCGCAGAAAAAAGAAGCTCAATACAATCATTGGCGCACGCCACCACTGGCCGCGTGCGGCCCCCTTCAGGCTGATCTGAATACTGTGCGCAGCCGCCAGTTCCATCAGATGGTTCTGCAACCGATCATTGAGGTCCTGGTCGCGAATGAACAGGTTGGCTTCCAGGTTCAACGCGAGGCTCAACGGATCAAGATTACTGGAACCCACTGTGGACCAGTCCTGATCGATCAGCGCAACCTTGCCGTGCAACGCGCGCTGCTTGTACTCATGAATGATCACGCCGTCACGCAGCAGGTAGGTGTAAGTCAGGCGCGAACAGACCCGCACGAATGGCATGTCCGGCTTGCCTTGCAGGATCATGGTGACCTTGACGCCACGACGCGAGGCATTGCGCAGCTCGCGCAAAAAACGATAACTGGGGAAGAAGTAGGCATTGGCAATCGTGATTCGCTGTTTCGCCTCACGAATGGCGTTAAGGTACTGCTCTTCGATGTCGGTGGTGTGATCACTGTTGTCACGCTCGGCCAGCATCATGGATGCGCTGCCAGCCGGTTCCAGCTTGAGGGGGATCCGGGGCAGTTTTTCCCGCACGACGTCACTGAGCATGTGCAACGCACTGCGGTGAATGTCACCGACGATAGGCCCGCGCACCAGCACAGCATAATCCTGCTTGGCGGTCAGGCCGGTGTCGGTCATGTGATCGACGCTGTAGTTGATACCGCCAATGAAGCCCAGTTCTCCGTCAATTACCACCACCTTGCGGTGCAAACGTCGGAACAGGTTGGTCCGCATGCCCATGAATCGCGGGCGTGGATCGAACAACTGAATCTGCACGCCTGCGTCGATCATGGCACGGACAAAAGCCGAACTCAGGTCACATGTGCCGTAATCATCTACCGTGATAACCACATTGGCGCCATTGTTCGCGGCCTCGATCACTGCTTGCTGAAGGCCAACCCCGATACGGTCCTCAAATATGATGAACGTCTCGATCAGCACTTCAGTGCGCGCCGCCCTGATGCACTCAAACACCCGGGTGAAGAAATCCTCACCGTTGATCAGCAGTTCCACTGAATTGCCGTCGCGCCACTGCCCTGTCGGGTTGCTCATAAGGTCACCTCCACCGCCAGCGGTGCATGATCGGAAAGATGGGACCAAGGTCGGTTGGATAACACTTTCGGTCTGTGAGTGGTTGCGTTGCGTACATAGATGCGGTCCAGCCTGAGTAGCGGCCAACGTGCCGGGAAGCTTTTCGCCGGTGCGCCAAAGCGCTCTACGAATGCCTCGTGCAGTCCAGTCCCCACAAGCAGCGCATCGGCCCTCTGACGCCAGTCGTTGAAGTCGCCGGCGACAATCACCGGCGCGCCGGCAGGGAGACGATGAATCAGCTCAGCGAGCAACCTGAGTTGCTCGCGGCGATGGCTTTCCATCAGCCCCAGATGCACACAGACAGCGTGCACTTCACCGTATTCCGGAACATCCAGAACGCAATGCAGCAAGCCGCGCTGCTCGGTCCCGTGAATCGAAATATCGAGGTTTTCATGGCGAATGATGGGGTACTTGGAAAGCAACGCATTGCCGTGGTCGCCATCGGGGTACACCGCATTGCGACCATAGGCGAAGTCGCTCCACATGCTGTCAGCCAGAAATTCGTACTGAGAAATGGTCGGCCAATCCTTCACCTTGCGTGCATGACTCTGATGCTCGCCATGCACCTCCTGAAGAAACACAACGTCAGCAGACACGCTGCGCACCGCCTCACGGAGCTCAGGAAGAATGAAGCGGCGATTGAAAATGCCGAAGCCCATATGCATGTTCATGGTCAGTACATTCAGCGAAATACTGGCCGACACCGGCGCTTGCTGGCCGATTGACGTATTGGCACTGGTCAAGACTGACTCCTGGATGAATATTCACCTCATATGAAGCCGTCCGTTGACGCAGGTTCCCTGCCTTCTTGGCGACGGTAGCTGATTGCGCTGTCGGCCAGAGTTTTCCGGCTCTCAAGGCTTTGCGGCTCAGGATTACAGTCAAGTCTGCGAGGCCCGGGCCGATATATCGGTGATGCGCAGCTGACGCCCAGCCGAGCGCAAGAAGACAGCGGCAATGACACCGAACAGTGAAGAAAGCTGGCAACCGGCACAAAATAGTTGGCCCGGGATGAAACGCACAAAGCCGGACGGGTTCTGAGACTGAATGGCTGGCCCGTAAGGTATAACGAGACAAGGAATTCAATTGTGGATGCACCCTCCTCGCAGCGTTACACGTCCAGAGCACGTTGGTTCCACTGGGTGATGGCAGCACTGATCGTGCTGGCCTACACGTTGATTCTCAGTCGTACCCAGTTCGGACGCGGCTCGGAATACCGGACACTGGTGGTTCAGAGCCATTTCTGGGTCGGCATCCTGGTTCTTGTGATGGCTTTTTTTCGAGTTGCTGAGCGGCGGCGCCACCACCCACCGGCAATCACGCCCCCATTGGAAGGTTTGCTGCGCGTGGCCGCCACGGTTTCGCACTACGCACTTTATGCGTTTCTGTTCACACAGCCGATACTCGGCATGTTGACGGTGATGATCGAAAAAGGGGCGTTACCGATTCCGCTGATCGATGCGCAGATACCTTGGCCGTTTGCGACATCCGGGCGCACGGCCGAGTACTTTGAAGACCTGCACAAGCTGTTGGGCTCTATCTTCTATTACATTATCGGTCTGCATGTGATCGCGGCGGTCTGGCACCACTGGGTGCGCAAGGACAATACGCTCAAGCGTATGGTGTAAGGCTGGCTTCAAGGGCTGTGCATCAGCCCTTGAGCAGATTCGGGACTTTAACACGGCCCAGGAAAACTACTGGGCTGATAACACCCGTGCCAGGGTGGCCTTCGCCTTGCCCATCCCGTCGTGCAGCGCCTGCTCAATTTCCGCCATAGTGATGATCGCGCTCGATTTGCCAGCGGCCGGGTTGACCACCAGCGCAAGACAAGCGTAATCCAGCTCCAGCTCACGGGCCAGCGCCGCCTCAGGCATACCTGTCATTCCGACGATATCGCAGCCATCGCGCTCAAGCCGCGCAACCTCGGCTGCTGTTTCCAGACGTGGACCCTGCGTGCAGGCATACACGCCCTGGCCACTGAACGCACAACCTTCAGCGGTGAGCGCAGCGATCAGACGGTCACGCAACGCTTCGCTGTACGGAAAGCTGAAATCGATATGCGTGACGTGGTCCAGATCATCGGCAAAGAAGGTGTGCTCGCGACCACTGGTGTAGTCGATCAGGTCATGAGGCACGCAAAAGTGCCCGGTGCCCATCGCCGGATGAATACCACCCACAGCATTGACCGCAAGAATCGCCTCGGCGCCCGCCTGCTTGAGCGCCCACAGGTTGGCCCGGTAGTTCACCTGATGAGGTGGCAAACGATGCGGATGACCGTGACGGGCCAGAAACATCACTTCACGACCGGCATATTCACCCATCTGGATCTCGCCAGAAGGCGCGCCATAGGGTGTGTTCATGGGCAGCGACTGGCGGATATTGAGTCCGTCGAGTTGGGTCAGGCCCGTGCCGCCAATAATCGCGTAAACAGTCATTGCAGATCCTTAGTCGATCAATTGAGCAGTACGCAGCGCCTGAAGCGCCGCCAGCCAGCGGGGGTGCTGTCGATAATCCGTGCAGGCATGAACGTTGCCACGCATCCGGGCAATACGCGCCGAAGGTCTGACCTTCATGCGCTGGACCGCAGTGAGCGCCAGCTCTGCTGCACCGCGGTCGTTGCAGACCAGGCCCATGTCGCAGCCAGCGGTCAGCGCGGCCTCGATTCGGCTTGCGGCATCACCGACCACATGAGCGCCCGCCATGGACAGATCATCACTGAAAATAACCCCGTCAAATTTCAATTCGTCGCGCAGGATGTCCTGCAGCCAGCGACGCGAGAATCCCGCCGGTTGCGAATCGACTTTCGGATAAATGACATGTGCAGGCATGACAGCCGCCAGCTGTTGGCTCAAACGTGCGAACGGTACCAGGTCATTGGCGCGAATCTGCTCCAGGCTGCGTTCATCGGTCGGGATAGCAACATGCGAATCGGCCTCTGCCCAGCCATGACCGGGAAAATGTTTGCCCGTGGCGGCCATGCCTGCGGCGCTCATGCCCTTGATGAATGCACCGGCCAGGAGCGCAGCACGCTCCGGATCACCCTCGAAAGCACGCGTACCGACCACCGCGCTGCGCTGGTAATCCAGGTCGAGCACGGGCGCGAAGCTCAAGTCGAGCCCCACCGCCAGCACCTCTGTAGCCATCAGCCAGCCGCAATGCTCGGCCAACGTCACCGCGTCCGGTTTTTCTGCAATGGAACGCATCGCCGGCAGACGCACGAAACCCTGGCGCAAGCGCTGAACGCGACCGCCTTCCTGGTCCACGGCCAGCAGCAGGTCTGGACGAAGGGCGCGAATCGACGCGCTCAGTTCACGGACTTGACGGGGATGCTCGATGTTTCGAGCGAAAATGATAAGACCGCCCACTTCGGGCTGACGCAGAAACTGACGGTCTTCGCTGGTTAGCCAGGTACCGGCGACATCGACCATCAGGGAGCCATTGAGGCCAGAACTCATAGAAAAACCCTTACACACCAGTGCCCATTTCAATGCGGGCATGGTGCTTGATCCTGAAGCCCGGCGCAATGCGAGCTGCCTGGGCAGTGATCAGGCCTTGGCGGCAACCGGTGCGCTGGAACTGCTGGTCTTGGTGCGGGGTTTCAACTGAGCGGCGATCATCGCAGCGTCGGTGACGCCGGTGTCGGCGCGCATGCCTGCAGCCAGAAACGGCACCATAAGGCGCATGACCTGTTCGATTGAGGTATTGATGCCGAAGTCGGTCTCGGCAATGGCGCGCAACGCCTTGATACCCGACATGCTGAACGCCGCAGCCCCCAGCATGAAGTGCACGCGCCAGAACAGCTCGATCGGCGGGATACGGGGTGCAGCTTCGTTGACCAACGTCATGTAGCGACGAAACACCTTGCCGTACATGTCTTCCAGATAGCGGCGCAGGTGCCCCTGACTCTGACTGAAGGCCAGGCCCAGCAGACGCATGAAGATAGACAGGTCGTTGCCGCTGCGAGGCTGCACTACCAGTGCCTGCTCGACGAGTATCTCCAGCAGCTCTTCAAGACTGGGTTTGTGCTCGGGCCTGGCCTGTCGGCGCTCGAGTTCACGATCGAGACTGATACAGAACGGACCGAGAAACCGTGAGAACACCGCCTGGATAAGTGCCTTCTTGGACCCGAAGTGGTAATTCACCGCAGCCAGGTTGACCGAAGCCTTGCTGGTGATGAGACGCAAGGAAGTTTCAGCGAAGCCTTTCTCTGCGAACAGCTGCTCGGCAGCATCAAGAATGCGTTCAACGGTTTCCGACTGGGCCATGGCTCTCTGCCTAACAAACGAACGTTTGAAACATACGTATCAGACGACCCCATTGTCAAGCAAACCCGTTCATTTTATGGCCGAACAGTCACGAAAACAGCCAGTAAACGATGGGTTGCATGCCTGCCCTCCGTAATGGTGCCTCACCCGATAAAGACAGCCGTTCAACCGCATGGCAACGAAAATGAAATCGGCGATTGCCAAGACGCTTTCACTGTATATAATCCCAGTCACTGTATAAAAAGACAGAGCGATCAACATGATTAAACTGACGCCACGCCAGGCCGAGATCCTGGGCTTCATCAAACGCTGCCTTGAAGACAACGGCTTCCCGCCGACCCGTGCGGAGATCGCTCAAGAATTGGGCTTCAAATCACCAAACGCGGCCGAAGAACATCTCAAGGCGCTCGCTCGCAAAGGCGCGATCGAAATGACTCCGGGCGCATCACGCGGAATACGCATTCCCGGCTTCGAAGCCCGGGCCGACGAAACCAGCTTGCCCATCATCGGACGCGTTGCCGCTGGTGCGCCGATTCTGGCGCAACAACACATCGAAGAGTCCTGCAACATCAGCCCTGCTTTCTTTCATCCGAGCGCTGACTACCTGCTGCGCGTGCATGGCATGAGCATGAAGGACATCGGAATTCTGGACGGCGATCTGCTTGCCGTACACACAACCCGCGAGGCCCGCAATGGCCAGATCGTTGTGGCCAGAATCGGCGACGAAGTCACTGTCAAACGCTTCAAGCGCGAAGGCAGCAAGGTCTGGCTATTGGCGGAAAACCCGGAGTTCGCACCCATTGAGGTCGATCTCAAGGATCAGGATCTGGTGATCGAAGGTTTGAGCGTCGGCGTCATTCGCCGTTAAGGAGACGTTATGCAGTTCCATCAAGCACCGCACACGCAATTACCGCTGTTCGAGGCGTTCATGGCCCAGCCCATCGCCCCGTTGCTTACAGATGTCGTCGAAACACCCTGGACCAACGAGCCGGAAGTGTTCAGTGAACTGTCTTTGCGTGGCGCTGCCGGGAACTGCCTGAATCTTCTGGCGCCCATCCTGAGAGAGCTAAGCCAGGACATGGACGCCCGCTGGCTGACATTGATTGCACCACCCTCAAGTCTCACGCAAACCTGGTTGCGTGAGGCGGGGTTGAACCGGGAAAGAATTCTTCTGCTGCAACCACGGGGCACGCAAAGTGCTTTGGAGTTGACTCGCGAAGCGCTGCGACTGGGACGCAGCCATACGGTGGTGAGCTGGATCAATCCACTTGGCACAGCAGCGCGCCAGCAGTTGATCAGTGCAGCAAAAATCGGCCAAGCACAAAGCCTGAACATTCGACTGGGCTAAGGCCCGGTCCTGAATCAGTGCAGTACGCGCGGCCCTTCATCCTTCTCGGTATCACCTTCAGCAAGCTTCCCAGCCATCTGCACGCCTACGCTGAGCATGGCCTTGGCCACTTCAACGTGCTGACCTTGCATGAATGCCTTGGCGTCGGCAGAGAAGTCCAACGTGACCAGTGAGCCCTCGTCATCTGCACGACGCAACTCGATACGACCGTCAGGCAGTTCGACTATTTCAAGAAAAGAGGTAGGCATTGGTAAGGTTACTCCGCAGTAGGCGGGCATTGTAGCAGCCTGCCAACCTATACTTCATGGGTTTTCAACACTCGCTCAAGCCTTCACGGAAACGAACGGCAAGGCTTTTCAGCTGCTGACGCCAGCTCTCAAGCTCGTCACGCGTCAGCTCGGGTTCCGGCTCGGCGTCCAGATTGACCGCTACAATCATCGGTTGCGTCACGTCACCCTTGGGCTTGCGAGGTGCGCGCGGAGGCTCATATAGCGCGTTATAGGCAGCCAGCAACTGCGCCAACCAGGTCTGACGGTTTTGAGCCAGCTCAAGCAGTTCGGCCATTTCCGGAATAGCGATTGCGTCGAGAACTTCTTGAGTCAGCAGTTCCTCGGCACGACGAGCATTGGCCTGAGGCAGACGGTAGAAACCGGCGATCTCATGACACAGCCCGAGCAGCGCTCCATAAAGATGGAACAGCGCAGACTCGCGTTCAGCCTGCAACAACGCCTGCGCATTGATGGCCTGGCCCTTCTCGGCCTTCCCCAGCGCCTCGAGCGACAGACCGGCAAAATAAATCTTCTGGTTTGTACGGGTATACAGTTCTTGAGCCATGGCAAGCCCCTCCCTAACAAGCGAATACCTTCAGCATAGCCCCAAGCGTTGGCGTCAACGAAGCTCTCGGCACCCGTTCGCCTGAAAGCAGGTGTCCGTCACTTGCATGACGGACACCGACTTTCAACGCTTGTCTTCGATTTTCCAGGCTTTGCCGTCATGGAACGCGCGCCAGCCAGTCGGCTTGCCTTCCACTTCGGTCTGGATGTACTGCTCTTTGGTCTTGCGGCTGTAGCGGATCACCGCTGGACGACCATCCGGGTCTTTCTGCGGCGCATCGCACAGAAAGTGGTACTTGGGATCGATTTCGTCCTTGTGAGGCGCGATCTCGATGACCAGCGGAGCACGGGTTTCGCGGTTCTTCGGGAACTGACTCGCCGCGAGAAACAGGCCCGATGCACCGTCACGCAAGATGTAAGTGTCGTCAACCTTGTCGCATTTGAGCTCCGGCATCTTGACCGGGTCCATCTTGGGTGGCGCAGCATCACCGCTCTTGAGCAGTTTGCGAGTGTTCTTGCACTCTGCATTGGTACAGCCGAAGAACTTGCCGAAACGGCCGGTCTTGAGCTGCATTTCACTGCCACACTTGTCGCACTCAAGACTAGGGCCCTCATAGCCCTTGATGCGATACGTGCCCTTCTCGATCTCGTAACCGGTGCAATCCGGGTTGTTGCCGCAGATATGCAGCTTGTGATTCTCGTCGAGCAGGTAAGCATCCATGGCCGTGCTGCAAATCGGGCAGCGGTGCTTGCCGCGCAGAACTCTGGATTCGGACTCGCCCTCGTCGTCCTCGGCAATCTCGTCGCCGGGAGTCAGATTGACGGTCGCCTTGCAGCGCTCTTTTGGCGGCAGGCTGTAGCCGGAGCAACCCAGAAACACGCCTGTCGATGCAGTACGAATCTGCATTGGACGCCCGCAGACCTTGCACGGAATGTCGGTCATGACCGGCTGGTTGGCGCGCATGCCGCTGTCAGGGGCCTCGGCCACCTCCAGCTTCTTGCGGAAATCGCCGTAGAATTCGTCGAGAACGTTTTTCCAGTCGCGCTGACCCTGTGCCACGTCGTCGAGGTTTTCTTCCATCCCGGCGGTGAAGCCATAGTCCATCAGGTTGGCGAAGCTCTCGGACAGGCGCCCGGTCACGATGTCGCCCATCTTTTCCGAATAGAAGCGGCGGTTATGCAGCGCCACGTAGCCTCGGTCCTGGATGGTCGAAATGATCGCCGCATAGGTCGAAGGACGACCGATACCGCGTTTTTCCATTTCCTTGACCAGGCTCGCCTCAGAGTAACGCGCAGGCGGCTTGGTGAAATGCTGGCTCGGGTCGAGCTTATTAAGCTTCAGGGTTTCGCCCTGAGCCATGTCCGGGAGTACGTCATCGTCTCCAGGCTTGGCCATCTGCGGTAACACACGGGTATAACCGTCAAATTTCAGGATACGGCCCTTGGCACGCAGCTCGAAATCGCTGGCGGCGACACTGACGGTGGTCGACAGATATTGCGCAGGTGGCATCTGGCACGCCACGAACTGGCGCCAGATCAGCTCGTAAAGGCGCTCGGCGTCGCGCTCCATGCCGGTAAGCTTGGACGGATGCGTATTGACGTCGGAAGGTCGAATCGCTTCGTGCGCCTCTTGTGCGCCTTCCTTGCTGCTGTAGACATTCGGCGAATCAGGCAAGTACTTCTTGCCGAACTCGGTCTCGATGTAGGTGCGAGCCATAGCTATTGCGTCAGCTGACAAATTTGTCGAGTCAGTACGCATGTAAGTGATGTAACCGGCTTCATAAAGACGCTGAGCCATCATCATGGTTTTCTTCACACCATAGCCCAGGCGGTTGCTCGCGGCCTGCTGCAGTGTGGACGTGATAAACGGAGCAGACGGCTTGCTGCTGGTCGGCTTGTCTTCGCGTTTGACGATGCTGTAGCTGGAAGCCTTGAGCTTTTCCAGCGCGGTCATGGCTTGGGTTTCGTTGAGCGGCTTGAAGGCTTCACCGTTTTCACGGGCCACTTCGAAACGCACGTTGGCACCCTTGGCGGTACCCAGGTCAGCGTGGATCTCCCAGTATTCTTCTGGGTTGAACGCACGGATCTCGCGCTCACGCTCGACCACCAGCTTCACCGCAACCGACTGAACACGCCCGGCCGACAGGCCACGGGCGACTTTCTGCCAGAGCAAAGGCGAAACCATGTAGCCGACGACGCGGTCAAGAAAGCGCCGCGCCTGCTGAGCGTTGACGCGGGCAATATCCAGCTCGCCCGGCTTGGAGAAGGCTTCCTGAATCGCTTTCTTGGTGATTTCGTTGAACACCACTCGCTTGTAACGGCTGTCATCGCCGCCGATGGCTTCGCGCAGGTGCCATGCAATGGCTTCCCCTTCGCGGTCCAAGTCCGTCGCGAGATAGATGGTGTCAGCATCCTTGGCGAGCTTGCGCAGCTCTTCGATCACCTTCTCTTTGCCAGGAAGGATTTCGTATTTGGCTTTCCAGCCGTGTTCCGGATCGACACCCATCCGCGATACCAGCTGGCGCTGCGCCTTTTCTTTCGGCGTCAGCACCGGGCCCTCGCCCGCAGCGGCCTTGCCACGCTTGGCGGCAGGGTCCTTGGCAGCACTGGCCGAACCGCTGGTGGGCAGGTCTCGGATATGGCCGATACTCGACTTCACCACGTACTGGTTGCCCAAATACTTGTTGATGGTCTTGGCCTTAGCCGGGGATTCCACGATGACCAGCGATTTGCCCATGGATCAGAAAATTCCTGAATACTAGATGAAAGACAGTGAGGCGCTTGTAAAGGCCACGCTATATATAGTGGCTACAAGGTGAGGTCAAGCACAGGCTGTTGTGCAATCTCGACTCATGGCCGGGAAAACAGACTGGTTTCCGCCTGGACCAAAGCAAAGCGCGGGACTTGCTCGCCGTCAACCTCGACAGCCCCGAGAAACATCTCGAGTGGGCGTACCCACATGCCGAAATCGCCGTAGAGAGCCTGATAGAACACGACTTCCTCTTCGGTTTCGGAATGCCTGGCGACACTGAACACCCTGTACTCAGGGCCTTTATAGTGGCGATACAAACCTGGTTGCAGTTGCATGGTGCAGCCCTCGTGAAACACGCCCAAAACATTTGGTAAAAAAAGCGCTTTTTCAAAAAAACAAAAAGCCGGGGCACCAAGCCCCGGCTCGTATCAAACCGAGATATCAGACGCGTTCGAAAACGGTCGCGATGCCTTGGCCCAGTCCGATGCACATGGTGGAAACCCCGAGGTTACCGCCATTCTGCTTCATGACATTGAGCAAAGTGCCGGAGATACGTGCGCCAGAACACCCAAATGGATGGCCCAGAGCAATGGCGCCGCCATGCAGGTTAACCTTCTCGTTCATCTTGTCGAGCACTTTCAAATCTTTCAACACCGGCAACGCTTGTGCGGCGAAGGCTTCGTTGAGCTCAATGAAGTCGATATCGGCGATACCCAGGCCGGCACGTTTAAGTGCTTTCTGAGTGGCAGGAACCGGACCATACCCCATGATTGCGGGGTCGACACCCGCTACTGCCATCGAACGAATCACGGCCATTGGCTGGATGCCCAAGTCCTTGGCACGCTGCGCGGACATGACAATCATGCACGATGCACCATCAGTGATCTGCGAGGATGTCCCAGCTGTCACCGTACCGCCCTTGGGATTGAATGCGGGCTTCAACGCCGCCAGACTTTCCAGAGTAGTATCCGGACGAATGGTTTCATCGTAGTCGAAGACCTTGAGGAAACCATTTTCGTCATAACCCTGCATCGGTATGATTTCGTCCTTGAACTTGCCTTCAAGGGTCGCCTTGTGAGCAAGCTGATGCGACCGAAGGCCGAAAGCGTCCTGCTGTTCACGCGTGATGCCATGCATCTTGCCCAGCATCTCGGCAGTCAGACCCATCATTCCGGACGCCTTGGCGGCGTGCAGCGACATGTGCGGGTTCGGATCAACGCCATGCATCATGCTGACATGGCCCATGTGCTCGACGCCACCGATCACGAACACGTCACCGTTGTTGGTCATGATCGCCTGAGCAGCGGTGTGCAGTGCGCTCATTGAAGAGCCACACAAGCGGCTGACGGTCTGCGCAGCCGAAGTGTGCGGGATCTGGGTCAGCAATGACGCCATACGCGCAATGTTCCAACCCTGCTCGAGAGTCTGGTTGACGCAACCCCAGATAACATCCTCGACTTCTGCGGGATCCACCTTGTTGTTGCGCTCGAGCAGCTTGCTGATCAGGTGCGCGGACATGTCTTCGGCGCGGGTGTTGCGGTGCATGCCACCCTTGGAGCGGCCCATCGGGGTGCGACCGAAGTCGACAATCACGACGTCTCTTGGATTCAAGCTCATACGTTCATTCCTCAGAAAGGCGCTTAACCGAAGAAGCTCTGGCCATTCTTGGCCATTTCGCGCAGCTTCGCGGTCGGTTGATACAAGGCACCCAGCTCGGCATATTGGTCAGCGAGGGCAACGAATTCAGCAACACCGATGGAATCGATGTAACGCAGCGCACCACCGCGGAACGGAGGGAAGCCAATGCCGTAGATGAGACCCATGTCGGCTTCGGCAGCTGTTTCGACGATGCCGTCTTCCAGGCAGCGCACGGTTTCCATGCACAACGGGATCATCATCCAGTTGATGATGTCTTCGTCGGTGACTTCACGCTGTTCGAAGATGATCGGCTTGAGGACATCGTGCACCGCAGGGTCGTTGACCTTTTTCGGCTTGCCCTTCTTGTCCATCTCGTAGGCATAGAAGCCTTTGCCGTTTTTCTGACCCAGACGCTTGGCTTCGTAAAGGACATCCACAGCCGAACGACGATCATCCTTCATACGGTCCGGAAAACCTTCCGCCATGACGTCACGACCATGGTGGCCGGTGTCGATCCCGACCACATCCATCAGGTACGCAGGGCCCATTGGCCAGCCGAATTTTTCCATGACCTTATCGATGCGCACGAAGTCGACGCCAGCGCTGACCAGCTTGGCGAAACCGCCGAAATATGGGAACAGCACGCGGTTGACCAAAAAGCCCGGGCAGTCATTGACCACGATCGGGTTCTTGCCCATTTTTTTGGCATAGGCGACGGTTGTCGCAACAGCTTCTTCGCTGGACTTCTCGCCACGAATCACTTCAACCAACGGCATCATGTGCACCGGATTGAAAAAGTGCATCCCGACAAAATTTTCAGGACGCTTGAGCGCCTGAGCCAACAGGCTGATGGAGATAGTTGAAGTGTTGGAAGCCAGGATGGTGTGCTCACCCACCTGCGCCTCGACATCAGCCAGTACGGCTTGCTTGACCTTCGGGTTCTCGACAACCGCTTCGACCACCAGGTCGACGTTACCGAAATCGCCGTATGACAGCGTAGGACGAATGGCATTGAGCGCTTCTGCCATTTTCGCGGGCGTCAGACGACCTTTTTCAACACGATTGCCCAGCAGCTTGGAGGCTTCGTTCAGACCCAACTGAATGGCCTCTTCACGAATATCCTTCATCAGGATCGGCGTGCCTTTGACGGCTGACTGGTAGGCGATACCGCCGCCCATTATGCCAGCGCCCAGTACAGCCGCCTGCTTCACGTCCTTGGCAAGCTCGTCATACGCCTTGGATTTTTTCTTCAGCTCCTGATCGTTCAGGAACAGGCCGATCAGGCTCTGCGCGGCCGAGGTCTTGGCCATTTTTACAAAACCGGCAGCTTCGATTTCCAGTGCCTTGTCCCGACCGAAGTTAGCGGCTTTCTGGATGGTCTTGATGGCTTCGACAGGAGCCGGATAGTTAGGGCCAGCCTGACCTGCGACAAAGCCTTTGGCAGTTTCGAACGCCATCATCTGTTCAATGGCGTTGAGCTTGAGCTTGTCCAGCTTCGGTTGACGCTTGGCCTTGTAATCGAACTCACCGGAAATGGCGCGCTTGATCAAGTCCAGCGCAGCAGCCTGCAGCTTGTCTGGAGCGACAACGGCATCGACTGCACCCACTTTCAAAGCATCGTCTGCCGAGCTTTCTTTGCCCGACGCGATCCACTCGATGGCGTTGTCCGCACCGATGATGCGAGGCAGGCGCACGGTACCGCCGAAGCCTGGGTAAAGGCCCAGTTTGACCTCGGGCAGACCGATCTTTGCGCCGCTGGCGATCACTCGATAGTCTGCCGCCAGACACATTTCCAGACCGCCACCCAGCGCAATACCGTTGATGGCGACTACGGTAGGCACATCCAGGTCTTCGAAATCGCTGAAGATTCGGTTGGCCTCAAGGTTACCCGCAACCAGCTCGGCTTCAGGCAATTTGAAATTGTCGACAAACTCTGTGATGTCGGCGCCGACGATGAAAACGTCCTTGCCGCTGGTAACGATCACACCCTTGACCGAGGTGTCGGCCTTGAGCGCATCGACTGCCTGACGCAGCTCATTGAGGGTGAGACGGTTGAACTTGTTGACGGACTCACCCTTGAGATCGAAATTCAATTCGACGATGCCACTTTCAAGAGCCTTAACCGTGATGGCTTTACCTTCGTAAATCATCAACTGATCTCCACAATATGGAAGCTGAACAATACCCGCTGAACGTCAACGTTCAACGGGACTACGACGTCGCCGTCGATGAACACGCCAAATCACACGTACATCCGCTGCGACGTGGTAGCCAGGATTCTGTCAGAGCTGTCTGACGACCAAACGCTCATTTCATACGCCCGTTTGATTTGGGTACGCACACCATCAGGCAAAATCCGAAAATTGTCAATTCGCCTAAACGCCAATAAAAACGGCCAATTGCCAAAGCCTGAAGCCACTTATGACAAGCAAACGATTATTTGGTCCAGTCTTATTCAGCGACGTGATATGACCAGCAGGGTCGCAAAGCGTTGGCAAGGCTTTGCACCGTTGGTGCTCACAGAGGAAAAAGGTTCGATAAAAACGCGACAAAACAGAGCAGAACGACTAGAGTCTGCACACTGCGCCATAAGAGGCTCGCGATGCGACTGATTGCGGGTGCGCAACAGCGGTGGCCGGCATGCGGATGAATTGCATGTCGGCACGCGACGAATTATCGGCCTGCCTGGCCAACCCCGGCCCGATGTTGTTATCGGGCTTTTTATTGCCTGCGATTCAGCGGGTACGCATTCGAACAGTGTCGCGTAATGTTCACGCAAGCGCCTTGAGCACTGCGTCAATACGCTGCAAGACTTCTGGCTCGCCCCGCTCGGCCCAATAGACCGCAACCATTTGTGCGTCGGCCTCGACCTTGAAAACGTCGGCCGGCAGCGTACCAAAGTGCACCATCAACCTGCTGTCCTCACAAGGCTCGCGCCAGCGGTTGAGCCAGACCCCCGGCTCGCTTTGCCAGTACACCCAGATGTCAGCCCCTGCCATGCGGCGGGGCATATGGTATTGCGCACAGGGGCTTGGTGGTTCCTTGGGCAGCCAGTGCGGCCACTCCTGTGGCGTAAGCTGCATGCCCATGCCAATACGCCTGGCCTCCATGCGTAGTGCCATCCTGCCACTTTGGTGGCGGGACGGACGCAACCAGACAAGTGGACTCAACATTACACAAATGATTGACAGGACTATCCAGACCGTCATATTTCTTGCCCCCGCCCGTTGTCAGGCTCACAACAATCTTGAAAACAATGGCTTGCACAAGGGTCTGCCCAGATGCGACCGAAACAGCCATACTTGACCCATCGCAATCCTCCTGGAGGACACCCTCATGTCGTATCAACATATTCTGGTTGCCATAGATCTCACCGACGAATGCGATCCGGTCATCCGTCGCGCTCGGGAATTGGCAGAAGCCAGCGGCGCGACGCTGTCGATGGTGCATATCGTCGAGCCCATGGCAATGGCCTTCGGAGGCGATGTGCCGATGGACCTTTCGCAACTGCAACAGCAGCAGTTCGATCAGGCCAAGGAAAAACTTGAAAAGCTGAAAATCAAATACCCGCAAATGAAAGCCGGTGAGAGCCATCTGGTGTACGGACAGCCACGCCAGGAAATTCATCAACTGGCAAAAAACCAGAACTGCGATCTGATCGTGGTCGGCAGCCACGGCCGACACGGACTGGCGCTGCTGCTCGGCTCAACCGCCAATGACGTACTTCACGGCGCCCCCTGCGACGTGTTGGCGGTACGCCTCAAGAAACCTGAGTAACCTGACCACTCAACAGCAAAAGCCCGGGCATTGACCCGGGCTTTTTTTGCTTCTGCGCGTCAGGCGATTACTCGTCCAGCTCGGCCCAGCGTTCCAGCAGGCCATCAAGCTCGGCCTGCAGGTTCTCCATCTGCGCCAGCGCAGCGGTGGTCTGCTCCGCTGAACGCTGATAGAAGTCTGGCTCGGCCATTTCGGCAGTCAGTACAGCCATCTTGGCTTCGACTGCATCGATCAGCCCAGGCAAGGCTTCCAGCTCGCGCTGAAGCTTGTAGCTGAGTTTCTTCCTGGCGACCGGCATTTCCTGCGCGGCAACCGGCGCAGCCTGAACCACGGCACTCGCCAGCTCGGCCTTGCCTGACTTGGTATCGGCAACCCCCAACAGACGCGGAGAACCGCCCTGACGCAGCCAGTCCTGATAACCACCCACGTATTCGCGGACCTTGCCCTCGCCTTCGAAGACCAGCGTACTGGTCACGACGTTGTCGAGAAATGCCCGGTCGTGACTGACCATCAGTACCGTGCCCTTGAAGGTCAGGAGCACCTCTTCAAGCAACTCAAGGGTTTCAACATCAAGGTCGTTGGTCGGTTCGTCGAGAACCAGCAGGTTGGCTGGTTTGCTGAACAGCTTTGCCAGCAACAAGCGGGCACGCTCGCCACCGGACAATGCCTTGACTGGCGTACGCGCTCGCGCAGGGCTGAACAGGAAGTCGCCCAGATAACTCAGAACATGGCGGCTTTGGCCGTCGATGTCGATGAAGTCGCGACCTTCGGCGACGTTGTCGATAACGGTCTTTTCCAGATCCAGCTGATGCCGCAGCTGGTCGAAATAGGCGACGTCCAGACGCGTGCCGACTTCAACCTTGCCGCCTGTCGGCTGAAGGTTATCGAGCATCAGCTTGAGCAGCGTGGTCTTGCCGGTGCCGTTGGCACCCAGCAGACCGATGCGGTCTTCGCGCTGCAGAACCATGGAGAAGTCCTTGATCAGCGTCGGGCCGCCCGGGTGCGCAAAACTGACGTTGTCCAGCACCATCACCTGCTTGCCCGACTTCTCGGCGGTATCCAGCTGAATATTGGCCTTGCCGGTACGCTCACGGCGCTCGCTGCGCTCGACACGCAGCTCCTTGAGCGCACGCACGCGACCTTCGTTACGGGTACGCCGGGCCTTGATGCCCTGACGAATCCAGACTTCTTCCTGCGCCAGACGCTTGTCGAACAGCGCGTTGGCAGTTTCTTCAGCCGCCAGCGCCGCTTCCTTGTGCACCAGGAAGCTGGCGTAATCGCCGTTCCAATCGATCAGGCCGCCGCGATCAAGCTCGAGAATCCGGGTCGCCAGGTTCTGCAGGAATGCCCGGTCGTGCGTGATGAACAGCACAGCGCCCTGGAATTCCTTGAGCGCTTCTTCGAGCCAGGCAATTGCACCGATATCCAGGTGGTTGGTTGGCTCGTCGAGCAGCAGCAGGTCCGGCTCGGATACCAGCGCCTGCGCCAACAGAACGCGACGACGCCAGCCGCCCGACAACTCGGCGAGGGTCTTGTCAGCAGGCAACTGCAGGCGACTCAGAGTGCTGTCGACCAGTTGCTGCAGGCGCCAGCCGTCACGGGCTTCGAGATCCTGCTGCACATGCATCAGCTTGTTGAGGTCTTCCTCGGTCACGCAATTCTGCGCCAGATGGTGATACTCGGCGAGCAATGCGCCGACGCCATCCAGGCCTTCAGCAACCACGTCGAACACTGTCCGTCCGTCGGCTACCGGCAATTCCTGGGGCAATTCGCCAATCTTGAGGCCTGGTGCGCGCCAGACGGCTCCGTCGTCGGGCTTCTGAACACCCTTTACCAGCTTGAGCATGCTGGATTTGCCAGTGCCGTTGCGACCGATGATGCACACCCGCTCACCACGGGCGATCTGCCAGGACACCTTGTCCAACAGCGGCATCGCGCCGAAAGCAAGGGACACATCGCTGAATTTGAGCAGGGTCATGAGCTTCTCCAAAAACCGGGCGCGCATTCTACCTGAGATAGCAGTTGGATGTCGGGTTTCCTGGCGCCGGGCAGACAGGGTTATCTTCTTTATAACCGCCAATTATTTCCGCATGAGTCAACCTCGTCAGCAATGCTTTCACCATGCGCTGGCAAAAGGCTAAGCTAGCGGCACTTTTCACGACTCATCTGCTCGGAAGTCTCATGCGCAGTCGTTTGTTCAGCTTTTTATCGTGCCTGCTCCTCTCCGCTACCGCCGTCCAGACTGCTCACGCGGTAGATATCAACCAACAACGCAAGTATTACGACGAGGCAAAAAGGGCCTTGGCCAAGGGCGACTCTGGTCCTTACCAGATGTACAGCACTGCCCTTGCCGACTATCCGCTCGAGCCTTATCTGGAATACGACGAACTGACGGCGCGCCTGAAGACCGCCAGCAATGCCGAGATCGAGAAATTCCTTGCCGAGCACGGCGATCTGCCCCAGGCCAACTGGATGAAACTCCGCTGGCTGCGCTGGCTGGCCGAGCGCGGTGACTGGACGACGTTCGTCAAGTATTACGACCCCAAAATGAATTTCGTCGAGCTGGATTGCCTGTATGGCCAGTATCAGCTCAACAACAATCAGCGCGCCGAGGGCTTTGCCAGTGCCGAGAAGCTCTGGATGACCGGCAAGACACTGCCCGCTTCGTGCGATGGGTTCTTCGCCCAGTGGGCTGCAGCGGGTCAGTTGACCGAGCAGAAACGCTGGCAGCGGGCCAAGCTTGCCGCCCAGGCGCGCAATTACACACTGGCCAACACGTTGGTCAACAGCCTCAACTCGCTGGCGCCGCAGGGCCGCTTGCTGGTGGCAGTCGCGCAAAAACCGGAGATGGTCAACAATCCAGCGCAATTCGCGCCGGTCGATGAAGCCATGTCCGACGTAGTAGGCCTCGGCTTGCGCCGCCTTGCACGTCAGGATCCGCAAAAAACCCTGGCGATGCTTGATGGCTACGCCGCCACCATGCATTTCTCGCGAGAGGAGCAGGTGGAAATAGCCAAGGAAATAGGCCTGACACTGGCACGGCGGTACGATGATCGTGCCCTTGAGGTCATGACCAGGTACGACCCGGAGCTGCGCGACAACACGGTCACCGAATGGCGGCTGAGGCTGCTGCTGCGATTGGGTCGCTGGGAGGACGCTTATGAGCTCGCCCGTCGACTGCCCAAGGATCTGGCAAGCACCAACCGCTGGCGCTATTGGGAAGCGCGAGCCCTGGAGCTTGCGCAGCCCAACAGTCCGCTGATTGCTGCGCTGTACAAGGATGTGGCCAAGGAGCGCGACTTCTACGGTTTCCTGGCTGCTGATCGCACGCAGAGTCCATATCAGCTCAATAACAAACCACTGGTGCTCAGCCAGGCCCTGATCAACAAAGTACGCAACACACCAGGCGTCCGCCGTGCGCTCGAATTTCATGACCGTGGCGAAATCGTCGACGGTCGCCGTGAGTGGTATCACGTCAGCCGCCTCTTCAATCGCGATGAGATGGTTGCGCAAGCCAAGCTGGCGTACGACCTGAAATGGTATTTCCCTGCGATTCGCACTATCAGCCAGGCGCAGTACTGGGATGACCTGGACATCCGCTTCCCAATGGCACACCGCGACACGCTGGTACGCGAAGCCAAGGTTCGCGGCCTGCATTCAAGCTGGGTGTTTGCTATTACACGTCAGGAAAGCGCATTCATGGACGATGCCCGCTCAGGCGTAGGCGCAAGCGGCCTGATGCAGTTGATGCCCGCCACCGCGAAAGAAACCGCTCGCAAGTACAGTATCCCGCTGGCCTCGCCCCAGCAGGTACTGGACCCGGACACCAACATCCAGCTGGGCGCTGCCTACCTGAGTTCGGTACACAGCCAGTTCAATGGCAACCGCGTGCTGGCATCAGCTGCCTACAACGCGGGGCCGGGACGCGTACGTCAATGGCTGAAAGGTGCCAATCACCTGGCATTCGACGTCTGGGTAGAGAGCATTCCGTTTGACGAAACCCGCCAGTACGTGCAGAACGTATTGTCTTACTCGGTGATCTACGGCCAGAAACTCAATTCACCGCAGCCGCTGGTGGACTGGCATGAAAGGTTCTTTGACGACCTTTAAGGCCGCTTGACCGAGTACGCTGGCCATGCTCGTGGCCAGCTGCCGGGACGCCCTCTTTACTTATCGAGATCCAATACCTCGTGCATTCTTTCGCCGATTGACCGCCTCAGCCAATCGGCGTGGAACCGCGCCTCCTTTTCCGTCAGATATATCCAGAATTTGCGCTCAGTCGGTTTGCCATCGAGTCCAGCGAAGTACACCGAAAAGTAGCAGATGAAACCAGACGCGGTCATCTTGCAGGGCGTAACGCTATGAATATCACTGTAAGGCACGCGCTCTTCGGTAGGCACCCGGGCCGGGCGACATTGGGTAAAAGTCAGGCATTGCTGCTCCTCATCAAAGCAGAAGCCAAGCCCTTCAGGCTCGCAAGCGAGCCAACGAAGCACCCAGACAGCCGACATCAAACAAAGAGGCACCAGCACCCATACGATCGGGTTGTTGATGAAGTTCACGTGCGCTGCCACCAGCCCCTGTCCGGCGTAGAGAAAATTGATGCACAGCACTACCGACACATAGACCGGGAACGCCAACAGCAACGCGACGACATATAAAACGGTCCCCAAGGATCCTGGCCTGGGCACTTCATCCGGACACGTCCACTTGAGAGGGTGCTCTGACTCTTGCCCCCAGACCACGGCATCCGGCACGTCCCGGGAGCCGAAAGGTGGCGTCGAATGCCTGATTTTCATGCCTGAGACTCCTCACAACGACGACCTGCCAGCCTTGCTGTTGCAGAATGAACCGCGGGGTCCAGCAATCACTCCAGCACTTGCACTTCCATCCCGACCTCTAGCTCACCGGGGCCGTCATTGACCATGTTCTGGCCAAACATCACGCCACCCTCTACTTCCCGGTAGCTTTTCAACGTCGTGAAGGGCTCTCGGTCCGGGCTTCGCTCACCGGTTGCGGGGTCGATAGTAGTCAGGATGCAACGGGCACAGGGCTTGAGAAGACGGAACTGCATATCGCCGATACGGATACGCTTCCAGCCATCCTCAGCGAACGCATCAGCCCCTTCGATCACCAGATTGGGTCTGAACCGCAGCATCTCCATTGGCCTTCCAAGCCTTGCAGAAAGGTCGTTCAGGGAGGACTGCCCGATCAGCAACAGCGGGAAGCCGTCGGCAAAGTTCACACGGTCATCGATCGCACCGTAGCCACCGGGCAGCCAGCGGGCGCGTTCAACTGGCATGTACACCATTCGCGTCGGCTGGCCGATGAATCTCGAGACCCATTCGGCCGCCACAGCGCCCGCGTCGGGCATCTGCAACGAGTCACGCCAGACGGTCACACCGCGCAGGCTCTCCGGCTCATCGACAGGCACAGCAACGTCGAGCGACTCAAAGCCTGGCGCACTGAGCGTGACACCACCTTCGGCATTCCATAACACCGACAGTTGTGACATCTGCGCGATGGCACGCTGAGTGAGGAACCGACCCGTACGCTCATCGACCAGCATCCAGCGCCGATCACCGGCAAGACCGAGGCCGTCGAACGAGGCACGCTGCAGGGCTTCAGCCTTGCAGGATTTCAATGGAAAACGGTAGAGCGAGCTTAGACGTAGCATGACCTGCTTCCTTGGGGGCTCGATAAGCTTTGACATGGGCGGCAAAGCTTATACGAAGCGGCTCCTGGCAGGCATCCCGGATCGAAGGTTCGCAGAGCCTTATCAGCCTTGAATCATGATCAGGCGCTCACGAACCACTTCAACCAGCTTGTCCGGCTGAAACTTGGAGAGGAAGTTGTCACAGCCGACTTTCTTGACCATCGACTCGTTGAAACTGCCCGACAACGAGGTGTGCAGCACAATGTACAAACCGCGAAGCCGAGGGTCATTACGAATCTCGGTCGTTAGACGGTAACCGTCCATCTCTGGCATTTCTGCGTCGGTGAACACCATCAGCAGTTTTTGGTGTACGTCCTCACCAGCGTCAGCCCAGCCTTTGAGCATATTGAGAGCTTTCAGACCATCGCTTGCCACGTGTAACTTAAGGCCGAGCTGCGACAACGTATCGCGCAACTGCGCCAATGCGACCTTCGAGTCGTCAACCAGCAAGACCTCGCGGCCACGCGCGTTTTCAAGCACCGGGTCTTCCAGCTTCTCGCGGGACACCTTGGCGTTGTAAGGCACGATTTCAGCCAGAACTTTTTCGACGTCGATGATTTCTACCAGTTGGTCATCAACCTTGCTGATAGCAGTCAGATAATGCTGACGACCCGCGCTGGCAGGCGGCGGCATGATCGCATCCCAGTTCATGTTGACGATGCGGTCCACACCGCCAACCAGAAACGCCTGCACGGAGCGGTTGTATTCGGTCACGATGATTGTGCTGCCAGGCCCCGGCACCAGCGGTCGCATGCCAATGGCCTGCGACAGGTCAATCACCGGCAGCGTCTGGCCACGCAAGTTGACGACGCCACAGACGAACGAATGTCGTTGCGGCATGAGCGTCAGCTTGGGGAGCTGCAGCACTTCCTGGACCTTGAACACGTTGATGGCGAACAGCTGTCGGCCGGCAAGGCGAAACATGAGGATTTCCAGGCGATTCTCGCCCACCAGCTGTGTGCGTTGATCTACTGTGTCGAGAATGCCAGCCATTTTAGCTCCTGAAGCGATGGTCACGATGGGTCTGCTAAACGTGTATCGGCTGAAACGAGCCGGACCTTAATGACGATGAAAGGCCATCCGCAGGCATTGATGTCACTTTACCATCATGCTTTACTGGTGTGCCACACGACCGCTTCAGACGCGACCAATGACTCGTGTTCCCGTGCGCTATAGCATCAGGGTTATCGTCCCGAGAATAAGGGCATCCCCTAAATCACCTCAGGGCCACCCTGATATGATCGGTATCTGATTGCCACTATTGTGACGCCATTCTCATTGCATGAATGGAGTCAGGCTTGTGCCAGCTTTCCAATCCTTGCAACCAGCCAACCCAGCCGGGATCTGCGTCCCCGCTCAATCGGCCACATTTGCAGGAAACACAGTGCCTTATATCGGCACGGCCAAACGGATTGATTCACAGAAGTGTTTATCATCGCAATTTCAATACGCCATCATTGGTCTATATTCGGAAACGCCCTACAGACTTTCCTGTGAAATCGACATCTACTGTCAGCCATTCGCCGCGGGCGGAAGTTCGCTATCCATGATGTGTGGAGATGAAGGATGCTGAGCAGCAACCATTGGCACCAACAACACGACGAGTTTCTCGCCGAGTCGCAAGCCCTGCTGTACAAGTCGGAAGAATGTTTGTCGCACCTCGAATTGATTTGCGACGATGAAGACGCCATCGAGTGTTTGCTGACCTCGCTATTGAAGCTGACCGACGCCGCAAATAATGCCTCGGTCCAGTGCATTGCCGACTTCACCCGCCAGTTGACGTACTTGCTGGATTGCGCTGAACCGGCCAATGGCCTTTCAGAGGAAACGCTGGTTACCGTCAAGCGCTGCCTTGCGTTGATTTCATGGCAACTCGAGCTCCTCGACCCTAAAACCGGAGAGCTGACCATGGACAACGAAGAGCAACAGGAGCTGCTGGCCCGACTCGCGGCATTGTCTGCTCGCTCAGGACCGGCATCCGACCACCCTCCGGGCTGACTGCCCGCTCACTCACGATTCGGCTGCAGCGTACGTCAACTGCCAACGGCAGCCCGAAGTTGCGCTGCCGGATCAACGAAGCTACAAGATAGTATTTGCAAGATCCCCGACATAACTAGTTATTTGAAAACAATTCGACGCATGTTAACTATCTTGCTTATCAGCCATGCACGGACTCATTAAATTCATGCGACATTAAGGTAAGATTGATCCTCACATGCGAGCGGACCGGTCAGCGAGGCTGAGTTCTCATCGTGATGACCTACTCCAGGCAGTTTGATTATAGCCAGGCAATCATTCAACTTATTGTCCGATATCAATTTGACATCAAATTATCTGATTTTAGGTAATGACGATTAATGGCGCCGTCCGATATGCAAGCCAGTATCAGATCTTTCAGGTTCAGGTCGATCACTGCCAGAAGCCTTCACTGGATCACCGGCGCACTTTGTCTGTGCGCCGCGATCTTCAACAGTGTGTTCCTTGTGATCGATCTACAGATGTCGTTCGGCTTGCTGGCGCTCAATCTGATGGCCTTCACCACTGTTCTGATCTTCCTTCGGCAGTGGTCATTGATGATTCACATGCGCCCACATGAACTCGCCGAGCGCATGTTGAATGTTCAGGAAAACGAACGCCACCGACTCAGCCGTGAGCTGCATGACGACATCGGCCAGATGCTGACCGGCGCGCAGTTGCAGTGCGCCTGGCTTCAACGCCGACTGCCCGCTGAGCTGAACACTCATGCCGAGCAACTCAACGGTATCCTTGCAGAAACGCTGGAAAAAGTGCGGGACTTGTCGACTATCCTGAACCCTCGCCAACTGTCGAGCCTTGGTCTCGAAGCGGGCCTGCGTGCACACCTGGTCACGGCACTTGCCGACACTCAGGTGCGTTGGAGTCTGGAATGTCATCAGCGGCTGACCGGCATTCCCGAAGAGATGGCCGTCGCGGCCTATCGAATCAGCCAGGAAGCAGTGACCAACATGCTGCGCCACGCCAATGCCACAAACCTGCTGATTCGTCTGCAGCGGCTTCCGGCAGGACTATCGCTGCTCATCACGGATGACGGCACAGGCTTCGAGCCCGCAAACAACCCAGCCCATCAAGGCGAGCGAGGGCTGGCCGGCATGCGTGAACGTGTAGTGTTGCTGGAGGGTTCCTGGTCTTTGCACAGCGGCCCCGGACTGGGCACGCGTATAGATGTTCTGTTTCCATGGGCTCCCCGCACGGATGAGCGAGCCCGTTCACACAAGAAGCCACAATGACTTGCAATCTGTTACTGGTCGATGACCATTCGCTGATCAGAGCTGGCGTGCGCGCCCTGGTCTCGGATATACCCGGCTACACGATCGTTGGCGAAGCTGCGGACGGCGCTCAACTGTCGGATCTTGCCCAAAGCCTCAAACCCGACATTATCCTTCTTGATATCTGCATGAAGGACATTGATGGCCTGGATGCCCTGGAACAACTGCTCAGGATTCAACCGCATTGCAAGGTGTTGATCCTGTCGATGTACACTGATCCGGACATGATCATGCGTTCGCTTGAAACCGGCGCTCACGGTTATCTGCTCAAGGACGCCACCGCCACAGAGCTGGAGCAGGCACTTGAAGCGCTGCGCGGCGGCGAGCGCTACCTGAGCCCCGCCATCGCTCACACTGTTATAAACCGTGCGTTGCAGAATCCTCGATCCGACCGGACCGAACCTTTACAGGACAGACACAACCTTACCGCGCGGCAACTGGAAATACTCCGGCTGATCGTACGCGGCAAATCGACACGCGAAATCGCCAGCGGCCTGAACCTGAGCATCAAGACGGTCGAGACTCACCGCTCGCAGATCATGAAGCGATTGCAGATCTTTGACGTGGCCGGTCTGGTCCTGTTCTGTGTACGCGAGCGAATTATCAGTCTGGACGACTGATGCGGGCGGACTGTCCGAGCACGGGTGAATCTTCTGGCAGGTGAACGCGCAGGGCCGCAGGACGCGCTTCGAAACGCAGGTTTTCCCCTGACAAGGGTTCGCCATCCAGATTGATATCCAAGCCTTTGGCTGACTTCAACTCGACCCATGGCAGGCGTGCACGGATAAACATATTGTCGAAACCCAATCCTCCCTCCAGCAGACTCTTGAGTGTCCCAACTACTTCCTGAGGCGCAGGGAGGATGCTGATGTCCAACAAGCCGTCGTCCGCCAGCGCGGTTGGACACAACACATGCCCACCACCCGCCTGACGACCATTACCGATACCCAGCGCCAACAGATCGCCACGCCAGTGAAAGTCAGGGCCGATCAGCTCACCATGAGCCGCATGCAACTCGCTGAATCGCGTCAGCCCGGTAAACAGATAAGCCGCACCGCCCAATACTTTCTTCAAGTCCTCGGAGGTATTGGCGGTCACCTGACTGCCGAAGCCGCCGGTTGCCATATTAAGAAACAGCTTGCCGGCCACTTCACCCAGGTCAACGACACGCGGCGTGACGTCCATGAGCTCAAGCGCCTTGGCTACCTCAAGAGGCACACCGGCGGCGCGGGCAAAGTCATTGGCGGTGCCCAACGGCAGAATGGTCAGGCTGGCGCCGGGCTGTGAGGCACCGGCCAGCGCTTCTGCAATATCGCGCAGCGTGCCGTCGCCTCCACCCGCCACGATGTGACGATGCCCGGCGGCCAGAGCTTCTTCCACCAGTCGCTGCGCGTCGCCGGCTTCCCATGTAAGACGCACATCAAGGTCCCATCCCTGTCTGCGTTTGTCGGCAACGGCGTCTCTAACATCTTCGTTGAGCGATTGCTTGCCATGAAGAATGAGCATTGCCCTGCGTTGTGTCATGAAAATCCCCTGTAGTGACCAGTACGAGTAGCGCGGTTGAGTGGCGCTCATTTCCGCTGGCGCTGTTGGCAACATCGGCACAGCGCATGGATGTGACCCCCACGAACTGAAAAAAACCCATCGGGTACAGTTTTTTTTCGACACCGTCTCTGCTTGCAGTCCCCGGCAGAACTGGGGCAAACCGCTATGACGGCAAATTTGAGCTAGCTCCGTTCAGAAAACGGACGGTTTCCCCTAACGCTTTCCGAGTCATGAGCTTTACTCAAGCGAAACACTTACAGACCGGTGGCTATCACAACTGACTGAAAAATATTAAGTAAAACGCGTCGCAAGCCGACATACACAAAGTGATATTCACAATAGACAGGGCCAGATTGCAGTCGCCATGACAAGTATTTGGCTACGCTTGGGAAAAACCCCGAAAACGATTTTTTTTTGACTCTGCGATGTATTGCACGGGGCAAGCGGTGAGTCAGCGCCCAGGCGTCGGTTCTCAAGGAGTAAGGAAGCCATATGAGGTTGCAACCGGTAGACAGCCTGTCACTCACCCGCACCAGCCTGGTGGAATACTTTCTTTTCGGCATCCGACTTACGCATGGTGTTGCCTGCATTTTGCCGGGCCTGCTGATCGTCGCATTCTTGCAGGACAATGTTGGTCAGCAACCGCAAAGCTACCTGCCTACTCAGCTCTTTTTCGGCATCGTTTGCGTGCTGCTTTTTCAGGCCATGGGCGTCTACTCCGAAGCTCTGTTCAGTAACGCACTGCGCTTGCGCGGGATCGTGGTCGCATGGTCCGCCGCGTTCGGGCTGTTGCTGTTCATGCAACGGACTCTGGGGCTGTTCGGCTACTTTTCCAATGAACAGTTGGTGATCTGGTATCTGACCAGCCTCGCTTTGTTCTGTGTCGTTCGCGTGCTGCTGTTGCTGCTGTTCAAACGCCAGATGCGCAAAGGCATGTTTTTGCAGAACGCAGTAATTCTCGGCGCTACCGAAAATGGACAGCGCTTGGCCGAGTACCTTCAGCGACACCAGGACATTCGCTCGGGCGTCAGTGGCTTTATCGATGATCGCATCGGCCGCCTGCCCAAGACTGTTGCCAATCTGCCAATGCTGGGCAACACCAGCGATCTGGAACGCCTGATCCGCGAAGAGAAAGTCACCCAGGTATTGGTCGCTTTGCCGTGGACGGCGGAAAACCGTATGGACCACATCATTCATGAACTGCGCAGGTTGCCGGTCAATGTACTGCTGGTGCCGGACATGGTCGCCTTCCGCCACAGCCACAACCGTATTACCGAAGTCGCCAGCCTGCCGATGTTCAACGCTTCGGACATGCCACTCAGCGGATGGTCACCGTTCATCAAGCGTGCGGAAGACATCGTGCTGTCGACACTGGCGCTGCTGGCGCTTTCGCCATTCATGGTGCTGGTGGCACTGGCGATCAAGCTCGACTCGCGTGGGCCGGTGCTGTTCCGCCAGAAGCGCTATGGCTATAACAATCGCCTGATCGAAGTGTTCAAGTTTCGCTCGATGCATCAGCATCACGCTGACGCAACGGCGGAAAAACAGACAACCCGGGGTGATGCCAGGATCACTCGGGTCGGACGCTTCATTCGCAAGACCAGCCTGGACGAGCTGCCACAACTGTTCAATGTGGTGGCGGGCAGCATGTCGATGGTAGGTCCCCGCCCCCACGCCACGGCCACCAAAGCGGCCGGCATTCTTTTCGAGCAAGCGGTGAAAGAGTACACGTCGCGGCATCGAGTCAAACCGGGCATCACCGGATTGGCTCAGATCAACGGCTATCGTGGTGAAACAGACACCGTGGAAAAAATCGAAAAACGCGTCGAGTTCGATCTTGAGTACATAGAAAACTGGTCCGTCTGGTTCGACCTCTACATCCTTATGCGCACTGTTCCGGCAGTGATCTTCACTCGTGAGGTTTATTGATGAGCATCCTCATACCTTGCATTATCGCTGGCGGTTCAGGCACCCGTCTGTGGCCGGTTTCCCGCGAAGCCATGCCCAAGCCGTTCATGCGCCTGCCTGACGGGGAAAGCCTGCTTCAGAAGACTTTCACCCGGGCGACAGGGCTTCCAGCGGTCGAACGACTGCTGACTGTCACCAACCGCGAGGTGTATTTCCGTACGGTGGACGACTATCGCCAGTTGAACAAAGCCAAGGTCAGACTGGATTTCATTCTCGAGCCGTTCGGACGCAACACCGCTGCTGCGGTCGCCGCCGCCGCCATTCACGTGGCGCAACTGTATGGCGGTGATGCCCAGTTGCTGGTCTTGCCCGCCGATCATCTCATCACGGATGTTGACGCATTTTCCAAAGCCGTTACCACTGCGCAGGAGCTGGCCGCTCAAGGCTGGCTGGTGACATTCGGCATTTTGCCGACTCAACCGGAGACCGGTTTCGGCTATATCGAAAAAGGCCAGTCGCTCAACGCAGGAACCTACCAGGTTGCACGCTTCGTGGAAAAGCCCGACGCCGCGACCGCACAGGTCTATCTAGACGGCGGCCTGCATCTGTGGAATGCAGGGATGTTCTGTATGCGCGCCGATGCTGTGTTACGGGAGTTCGAAGCTCATGCGCCCGATGTGCTGAACGCAGTCAGGACGTGCCTGCAATCGAGCCGGAGCAAGGAAGGCAACCGGGAATTGCAGATAGAACTGGACGGTGAATCGTTCGGCCTGGTACCAGACATTTCCATCGACTATGCGCTGATGGAACGCTCCGCCAAGGTGGCCGTTGTTCCGTGCCAGCTCGGCTGGAGCGATATCGGCTCATGGCAGGCGGTGCGCGAGTTGTCGGCCGCCGATGCGCAGGGCAATCAGTGCAATGGCCAGACCGTGCTGCATGACGTGACCAATTGCTACATCGACTCACCCAAGCGTCTGGTGGGTGCGATCGGCCTGGACAACCTGATCATCATCGACACGCCCGATGCGTTGCTGGTCGCTGACGGCGCGCGCAGCCAGGATGTGAAGATCATAGCCCAGGAACTCAAGCGCCAGGGTCACGACGCCTACCGGCTGCACCGTACCGTGACGCGCCCATGGGGAACGTACACCGTGCTGGAGGAAGGCAAACGATTCAAGATCAAACGCATCGTTGTCCGCCCGCAAGCGTCGTTGTCATTACAGATGCACCACCATCGCAGTGAACACTGGATCGTGGTGAGTGGCATGGCCACAGTCACCAACGGCGAACGCGAGTTCATGCTCGACACCAACGAGTCGACATTCATCAAACCCGGATTCACGCATCGGCTGGTCAATCCGGGCGTCATCGACCTGGTGATGATCGAAGTCCAGAGTGGTGAATACCTGGGCGAGGACGACATTGTTCGCTTCACCGATATCTACGGAAGAGTACCGGAGCAAGCTGTAAAAAGCTGAAACAGGGCAGCAGGACAAGGCTGCTGACCGCAGCCTGCGCTTCGATCATTGAGGGCTGAACCGACGCATTCCGAAACTGGCTGTACCCGCCACCATGATTTTATTACCCGAAAGGGAGCCGTATTCGTGCATGACAGGAGTTCAGGAAAAATGAAGAGCATGATGCTGATCGTCAGCGTATTGCTGCTAAGCGCTTGCAATACCCCCTCAAGGATCGGGCTGCCCGATGACCGCGCTCAGGTCGAAGCAGGCCTGGCAGCAGGCCGGGCATTGGCGGGAAAACCGCTGCCACCGGAAAGGATTCGTGCCGGGGACACGCTGCGAATCGTGCGTAATACCGGCGAGTCGCCGTCGATTTCGGCGTTCACCGCCAACTCGATCTATGAGCTGACCCTGTTTCAGGTTCTCAATGACGGTACGTTTTCCTACCCGTATATCGGCACCGTCAAAGCCGCAGGGCTGACGCTGCCGCAGCTCAACGATCTGCTGGAAAACAAGTTGCAGGACGTTTATCGCGAAACTGCGCTGACCATCAATATTTCGCAGTCACCAGGCAATACGGTGTTCGTGGGCGGCGCGGTTCGCAACTCAGTCACCTTGCCTGCCAACGTCGCGACCAACCTGGAACAGGCACTCGTCGGTGCTGGCGGCGTCGCGCTCGACGCTGATGCAGGACAAGTAGCGCTGCTGCGACAGGAAGAGAACGGCCTCTACAAAACCTATTTTTTTGATTACAGCAAGTTTCTCTGGGCGGGGTCCGCTGGCGGTCCCACAGCACCAGTTCTGCTGAAACGCGGCGACGTGGTGTTTGTTCCCAAATCATCGGTCGGGAACAAAGTCGACGGCGTCACCCTGTATTTCAACCAGCTGATTCCTTTCGCGAAATCGATCGGGCTGGGCATGAACTACGAGTTGCGCAACAGCAATTAACTGTCAGGGAAACAGACATGATCAATATCCGCTCATTTCGCGACCTGCTGCGCCTGTTTTTCATTTTCAAGCGCGAAGTCAAAGTTACTGTTCTGGCGACGTTCATCGTCGTTCTGCTGGGCGCCCTGCTGCTCCCTAACCGTTATGAATCGACTGCACTGCTACTGGTGAAACCAGGCCGGGACAGCAGCACAGTGCCTATCGAGCTCTCCAACCGTCAGGCCATCGTGGTGCCGAGTGCGCTGCGCGATCCGCTGCTCGACGAAGAGCGCATGTTGACCGGCAGACCCATCATGCGCACGGTGTCTGAAAAGTACCTTGCCGAGTTGTCCAGGGCTGAACCTGAAACTGGTGCGCTGGCGTCGGTTAAAAATCTGATCAAGGGCACCATAAGCTCAATCGTCGACATAGGCCGCGGCATTCTTCAGTTTCTTGGGCTGGTAGAAAAACGCACCCCTGCGGAGCGGATGGCCGAGGATCTGGAGAAAAATTTCAAGGTCCGCCACGAACCAGGCTCCTCGGTGATGGAGCTGACGTTTGACTGGAACGATCCGAAAACCGCGCAAACGGTGCTCAAGACCTGGATCGAAGAGTATCAGGTGCAACGTACCCGCACCTTGGGCCGCGTGAGCCTGTATGCCTTCTATGAGTCGGAAGTCAAAAACACCGGCAACAATATCCTGTCGTACAAGAAGCAGATCCAGAACTACCTCAACCAATTGAGTGCGGTGAGCATTTCCCAGCGGCTGGCCGATACCTCGCAGGGACTGAATGACCTGCGTACCGAACGCAACAACACCACACGCGCCATCGCCTCCACCAAAGCTGGCCTGGACCTGCTGAAGAAACAGCTGGCGGAGCAACCCAAGACTGTTTCGGCAGGACGAGAGCTGGCCCTCAACCCCAACCGCCAGGACCTGCAAAACCGCATCAACGGCAAGGAAGTCGAACGGCAGGAACTGCTGCGCTCGTTCAAGGAACAGGCGCCGCCGATTCGCGCCGTCAATGAAGAAATCAACAACCTCAAAAAACTGTTGAATGAACAGGAAGCAACGGTCCAGCGCTCGGAAAACATTACGCCCAACCCAATCTACAATCGCATGCAGAACGTGTATGCCGACCAGCAAACCAGCTATGCCCGCCTGCTGACCCAACTGGCTCAACAGAACACCCAGATCGCCCAACTGGAAAGCGACCGGCAACAGGCACTGAACCTGGAACCGGAGCTGTCGCGCTTGCAGAACGAGCTGGATGCGGCAGAGAAAAGTTACGCGCTCTACACCGACAGCCTGGAAAAAGCGCGTATCGACCGTGAGTTGGATAACAGCCAGATCAGTAACATCGCGCTGATCGAAGACGCTACGTACAACCCGAGCCGCGTCTTTCCGAAAAGCCTGATGATGCTGCTGCTCGCACTGCCATTGAGCCTTGTGGTCGGTGCTCTGGCGCTGTACTTCTTCTACCTTCTGGATCAGCGTATCCACGACGGGGACAAGATCGAGAGCAGTTTTGGCGTGCCGGTCTGGACCAGCCTGCCCGACCTTGAGCGCGCTCAGGAACGTAGCGCGGCTTTCACCTCCAACCTGCACAGGGTGTACGGCATCCTTCCGCTGGATCAGGTCGACGAAAAAGGCCTGACTCTGGGCTTCACATCGGTGAAGGCAGGTGCGGGGGTGAGCTTCGTGATCAGTCGTCTTGCAACTCTGCTGATCGAACAGGGCCATCAAGTGCGCACCGAAAGTCGCGCACCGGCACGTCCTGGCGAAATTGTCCTGATCAATGCGTCCGGCGTCTCTACCAATCAGGAAGCGTTTGTTCTGCTGCGCAATGCCGACCTGATTCTGCTGGTGGTGCGGGCTCAGGAAACTACCGTGCCGATGCTCGAAGACACCCTGCACAACCTCAATACCGCATTCAAGAAAGTCGACGGCGTTATCTTCAACCGTCGTCGCTTCGAAGTACCTGAGCAGGTACTCAGGGTTCTGAAGCGTATCGGGAGCCGAGTTTGATGCATATTGCTCTGCTCGCCCCTCTGCCTCCCGAGCAGAACGGCATTGCCGACTACGCCGGGCATCTCAAACAGGCGCTGGAGGAACTCGGCTTGCAGGTCAGCACGCCCTTGCGCGGCGTCGGTAATGACCCGCGTGCTGCGCAGCAAAGAGTGGATGAAACGGACTGGAGCGCCATCGACCTGGTGCACGCCGAACTCGGCGGCGGTCGGCTGGCCGAATTTCAGGCCTTGCGCAGCCTGCAGCGGCGTTTCCCGACGCTGCCGCTGACGGCTACCGTACACGACCCGGAGCGACTGGTATGGCGCAGGGAAAAGCTGCCGTGGCCGCTGTCGATGGTCAGCGGCATGCGCTCGCCATTACCTGAAATCGCAACCGTACTGGCCGATCCGCTCTGCCTGCGTGAGGAGCGCCAACTGGCGCAACACATGACGCGTCTGGTGACCCTGACGCAAGCGGGCAGCCAGAGCCTCAGACAACGCATGCGGCTCAAGCCATCGCAAATGACCGTGATAAATCATGGCAACGCTCCCATTGCACCGATGGCGCTGCCGCCAATGCAGCCGCTGCGGCTGCTGTACTTCGGCTTCATTTATCGCGGCAAGGGTATTGAGGACCTGCTCGATGCGATGGCCAGCGTATTCACATCGCAACCAGCGTTGCGCGCTAACGTAAGGCTGACACTGGCTGGCGGCAGTGAGCCGGAAATGGCCTTTGGTCCATCGGGCAGCTATCTGGACCAGCTTCGCCTGCGCATTCGTCAGTTGGGGCTGGTGGATCTCATTGACTGGCAACTCGATCTGCCGGCCGAACAGATCCCCCAGGTCATCCAGGCCAACCATGTGATGGTTCTGCCCTACCGGGAATCCAGCAAGCTGAAGATTCTGGGCACGTTGCGCGGTACCAGTGGTGCATTGTCCTGGGCAGTGGCCTGTGGCCGGGGTGTGATCACGTCAGATGCGCGCTCGTTCGCCGAGGAGGTCTCGCACGGTAACGGTATGATTTATCCGCAGGGCGATGTGCCAGGGCTGGCACAGGCGCTTGGCCAACTCTGCGCCAATCCGCAATTGGCGGTGCAGTGGTCCGAAAAAGCGGCGCTGATGGGTCAGGCAAGAGTCTGGAGCCATACCGCCGAACATTTCCGGGACGTGTTCCGACAAGCGTGCGAGGTGAACTGACATGCCGTCCAGGTCAAAAGCATGGTGGAGTATCGCTGCGGCGCTGATCGGCTTGACGATGGTCAGCGTCAGCCACGCTTCGACGGTGCTCAAGGCACCCCGGGAAGTGGTCTGGCGGGACTTTCTCGGCGTCAATGTCCAGTTTCAGTATTTCGACCCGATGATCTACGAACAGCAGATGGCACGGCTGGACGAGCTGGGACTGAACTGGGTCAGGTTGACGATTCACTGGCCGGTCATCGAGCCGCAAAAAGACAAGCTGGCCCTGACCGAACTCGATGCCGCCATGGCGGCTATCAAGGCCCGTCACTACAACACCCTCGCCTATCTCGTCGGTTCGGCGCCGTTCGCCAGCAGCGCGCCGGCCAAGGCTGCGAGCCGTGATCAGTACCCGCCCAAGGATTTCGCCACTTTCGCCGCACGTATGACTGCTCTCGCCCAGCGTTATCCTGAAGTGGGCAATTGGCAAGTCTGGAACGAGCCCAATATCGTATGGCTGCCCAAGGAGGACCCGGTCGCTTACGGACGTCTGCTGACCACGACCGCCGATGCCATACGCGCCGTGCTGCCGGACAAAACCATCGTGACGGCCGGTATGGCCTACTACAGCCAGATGCACAGCACGCCCGGCTACATGCTTCAGACGTTGCTCGAAAATGGCCTGGGTACCCAGAACATAGTGGCGGCGTATCATCCCTACTCTGAGTACCCGGAAGGTGACTCGGTCCCGGATCGCGATTTTCTGGTGCGTTCCAACGCAATGAATCAACTGCTGCACAGCAATGGCGTCAGCCAGGTGTGGGCTACCGAATGGGGCTGGTCGAGCTATGACGGCCCTGTCGAGATGCAGCACCTGATTGGCACCGCTGGCCAGGCCGACTTCACCCTGAGGCGGCTGGCGCTGATGAGCGCTCTCGACTTCCAGCGCATCTTTCTGTTCAACCTCAGCGACCTGGACGAGCGCGCATCTGCCCGCGATCAGGGTTACGGCCTGCTCGACCTGCAAGCCATGCCCAAGCCGGTCTACACCGGACTGAAAAACTTCCTGAGCATTACCGGGCCTCGCCTGTTGCCTGCCGAGCCGCCAGCAGTCAGCGAGGTCCCGGACGACTTGTATGCGGTGAGCTGGAGACGTGACGACGGCAAACATTTGCTGATGTTCTGGAGCGCCAAGGGTGCCACGCTGAATTTCCCGAACATCAATGACGCTATGGTTCACGATCCGTTGACGGGAAGCCGGGTGCCCTTGTCCGGTACCCAGGGCATTACGCTGGCGCTCAAACCGACTTTGCAAATTCTGGAATGGAAGCCCTGACCGATGCGCATACTCTGGACGCTTCCTTATCTGCCTTGGCCCACTACCAGCGGCGGAAAAACCCGGGAATATCATTTATTGCGCAACCTGGCCGCAAGAGGCCATCGCATCACGTTGCTGGTTCAGTCCAAAACGCCGCTGGATGACAAATGTCGCTCTGCACTGGAGCCCTGGCTGGAGCGCCTGATCGTGATTGATCGACGCCCGCTGTTCAGCCCTCGAACCCTGCTTGCAGTAGCTTTTGCCCCGCCGCCAATGCTGGCCAGCGTCAACGGTTACTCGCCCGCGCTTGAACAGGCGTTCGAACAATTGCTGCAGGAAGACTGGGACGTGATCCAGTTGCAACACACCTATGCCTTCCAGCCGTTCGAACGGGCCCTCAAGCAATCGGGCAAGCCGTTCATTCTGACCGAACACAACGTGGAATCGGACCTGGGCTCAGCCAGCTATGAGCGCTTGCCACGCTGGGCCAGTGCATTTGCCGCTTATGACCGTTGGCGTTATCGGCGCTGGGAGCAGCGGGTACTGCATCAGGCGGGTGAGCTGGTGGCCGTCACTGAAGACGATGCCAAGGTCTTGTCGCGCCTGACCGGTAAAGCCACCTCCTACGTGGTCAACAGCGTCGACTGCGGTTATTACGCCAGTGTGCAGGCCGACCGCGCCAGTCAGCGTTTGCTGTTCATCGGCAACTACGAATACGGCCCCAACATCGACGCTGTCGAATGGGCGCTGGATGAAATCATGCCTCAGGTATGGGCCAAGTCACCAAACGTGCGTTTTGCGATTGGCGGCTTCGCGTTGCCGCAATCCTGGCGCGAGCGCTGGACGGATCCACGTATCGAATGGCTGGGCTTCGTGCCCGACCTGCGCGAGCTTCAGGCAAAGGCCTCGGTATTCTTCGCGCCATTACGACAGGGCGGCGGCTCGAAATTGAAGATACTCGAAGCAATGGCCGCAGGGCTGCCCATCGTGACCACGGGCCAGGGTGTGTCGGGCCTTTCCGTCACCAATGGCGAACAGTATCTGGGCAGTGAAGAGACTGGGGGTCTGGCGCAACTGATCATCGACAACATTGATCAAGCGACACGCCTCAATCGGATCGGTGAAGCTGGACGCGCCTATGTGCGTACGCGGCATGACTGGTCCGTATCGGCGGCACAGCTGGAAGTTATCTACACCCGACTTATGCTCAACAGGCAAGGATCGCGCTCATGCGTATAGGACTCGATTACCGCGCAGCCGCCGGTTATCCCACCAGCGGCATTGGTCGCCAGAACGCTGCGCTCGAAGCGGCCTTTCGTGCGCACCCCGACGTCCAGCTGCAGCTGTTCGGCGTTGCACCTTATGATCATCCGGTCCGTCGCCTGATTCACGCACCCAGGTGGGCCACACCTCTGGATTCAGTTCACCGCCTGCCCGACAGGCTGCGTTTTGAAGGAATTTTCCTGCCCAGGGCGTTAAGGGCCGCCGGCATCCAGGTCTACGTTGCCAACATCAATATGGGTCTGCCGCTGGGTCGTAAACCGGCGGACATGCGCTACGTATTGCAACTGCACGATCTGTTTCAGATCACTCAACAGAACAACCATGGTTCGCGTATCAAGGCGCGGATTTACCGGCTGACCGACTACCTGTCCATCGCCCACTCATTGCGGGTGGCCGATCAGGTCTGGGTGCCGTCGCAATACACCGCTGGCGAAGTGGTGCGATTGTTTCCCAAGGTCCGTGACAAGCTGCGCATCGTGCCGCTGATGGTTGATGGCTTCAAGGGCGAGCCCGCGGATATCAGTCGCCTCCAGTTACCGGCCCGCTACTGGCTGTGCGTAGGCACCCGCGAGCCGCGCAAGAACATCAAATGGTTTGTCGACGCGTGGCAGACTGCACGCATGCAATTTGTGGACACCCCGGATCTGGTGCTGGTCGGCGGAGCTGACCCACTCACCGAGGCCCAGCGCCAGTTACAGGGGCTGCATGTACTCAGCGGCCTCAACGACAGCGAGCTGCAGGCGGTCTACGCCCATGCCGATCGGCTGTGGCAACCGTCCTGGGGCGAAGGCTTTGGCCTGCCGGTGATAGAAGCGTTAAGCGTTGGCACCCGGGTTGCCGTCGCCACCGGTTCGTCGCTCGACGAAATCTCTCCTCCCGACAGCCCGCATTTTTCGCCGACTGACAGCGCCAGCCTTATCCACCTGATGGGCGCTTTGTCGAATGCACCCGCAGAAGATCCACTGGTGGCCAAAGCCTGGGCGGCTCGCTACAACCTGGACGCCTTCTGCAAGTACGTGCAGGCCAGGCTTGAGGAGTTACGCTAATGTCGCTGGCCATGCCCATAGGACTGTTTTTCAGTCTGCTGTTCGGCGTGATGCTGTGGCTGTTGCCCATGCCGTTTGTGTTGCTGGCGATTGTCGGGGTTGCCTCGATCATTACGGTGATTCGACGCCCGGTGCGTGGGTTGTTGCTGTTCTGCGTGATTGGCACATTCATCCCGTATTCGACGGTGCAGATCGGCATCCGCACCACGGTGTCTGAAGCGCTGATCATGCTGACGTGGGCAAGTTATCTGTTCCAGGCTGTCGTGCATCAGCAGGCGCGGATCCCGAACATGCTACGCACTGAACGCCTGCTGGTAGCGCTGATGATATTCAGTGCCTTCCCTTTTCTGGTCGGCCAACTGACCATCGTGGTCGAGGGCAATGGCCCCATCAACTGGGTCCGCTGGCTGTTCAACCTGTCAGTGCTGTTTCTGGTACCGAGGTTGCTGACCGACTTGAAAACCCTGGAAAGCCTGATCATCGCCCTGCTCGGCGGCACGCTGCTGTTGCTGTTACTGTCCATTCCGATTTATCTGATCAGCGGCTCGGCACTCGCCATCACGCCTGTTCTGAGGGTGATGGGCTACAGCGGCGCGGACGTGCTGAGCGAAGCGCTGATATCGCTGGCCAGTCGCATGGGCTCGCCGTGGATGCACCCCAACGTGGCAGGCGGTGCGCTGGCAATGCTCGTACCACTGGCGTTCTGCTTTGGCATCACTCGCACCGGTTCCTCCCGCAAGCTCGGCCTCGCCGTCGCAGCGCTGGGGGCCATCGGTCTGTTACTGACCGGCTCACGCGGCGCACTGATCAGTCTGGTCGCCGTCATGCTGTGGATGACCCGTCGGCGGATTCCGCACCTGGGCCGAATGTTGATGGGCGGCATCGCCGCAGGCCTGGTGCTGGTGATGCTGTCACCGCCACTGCAGGAAAGGCTGATGGGGCTGTTTTCCGATGACGACACCAGCACCGCCATTCGCTTTCTGGAATACACCCACTTTCCCGAAGCCATGGCCACCTTTCCGTTCGGAATCGGCTTCAAGACCGACCCACCGGTACCTGGCTACACCGATTTCGGGATTTCCAACCTGTGGCTGAATTTCATCTACAAAATGGGCCTGCCCGGCATGCTGCTGTTCATCGCGGTGACGGTCAGTTGGTGGAAGGAAGTACGCCCCGCGCCTGGCCGCATCGTCCTGACTCCTGACAACGCGATCAGCCTGGGCTGCATCACTGGCGTGCTTGCCGCGCTGTTCAGCGGTATCTTCGACCACTACTTCAGTTTCACCAACGTACTGGTGGCGCTGTTCTGGATGTTGGTAGGCATCAGCCTGCATGAAAGCAGACGCCTGCGCGCAGCAGCTGTCGTCTCCCGCCACCCTCACGTTGACCTACCCGAGCAGAGAGCCTCCTCATGAAACACCGCATGATGCACTCGCACAACCTCAGAGAGGCGCTGCCTGACTACGCTCGCAAGATGGGTGTCCCGCTTGAAGAATTGCAGACGACCTATCAGTGGATGCTGGACAACGAAGTGTGTTTTGAAACACGCATCAAGGACACCACCCTGTCGTTCATCTGCTATCTGAACATCGAGCCCCGGATCGAGCCACCGCTGGCCAGGCGTTTCTACCGAGTGCTGGCCGACGAGACACTGGGCGCACTGATACCCCTTTACGGTATCAACTGGCCCACGTTGCGCGACCGTATGCTGCGCACCTGGGAGCAGTTCTACAACATGATCATCTGCAAAATCCCCAGCCATACCTTGCGCCTGCTGTGGCTGCGCATGGGCGGAGCAAAGATCGGCAAGGGTTCGACTGTCTGGCGCAACACCGAGATTCTGGGCGTGGACAGCTTGCGCATCGGCAACGACACCACCGTGGGCTGGCACTGCCAGCTGGATGCCCGCGGCGGCCTGGTGATCGGCGATCATGTGACCATTGCGTCTCATGTGCTCATCATTGCTGGCGGCCACGACCTCAACGAGCCGGAGTTCTGGGCGGTGGGTGGCCCGGTCTATATTCGTGACTACGCCTGGATCTGCAGCCGCGCCCTGCTCTCCTTCGGCGCCGATATCGGTGAGGGCGCGGTGGTCGGCGGCAACAGCGTCGTGTCAAAACCGATTCCGGCGTATGCCATTGTCAGTGGGCCGAATGCAGAGATCAAAGGCGAACGCGCCCGCAACCTCAACTACAAGGTGGGCGGCAAAGGCCTGTTCACCTTGTTCCACTGATCAGAAGCGAAGCCGATGCTTGGATCGACCCTGTGGCTGACCCTCGCCACCCTGACCGGCCTGGCGGCCGGTTTTGCCCGTGAATGGCTGCTGGTCGCGTCCTGGGGAGCCGGTGGCCAGAGTGACGCTTTTCTGGTCTCGATGTTTCTGCCGGAAGCGCTTCGAATGTCGCTGGCTGCCGGGCTGCTCAGCGCCGCCGCGCTGCCGCTGTACCAGCAACGCGACGCTGATCGACAACAGCGGTGGCTGGGTGGGATGGCGCCGCGCCTGATGCTTTCAGGGGTGGTATTGAGCGCTGTATTGATGCTGGGTGCGGATGTTCTCGTGCGCCTGATCGGTCCCGGCCTGGACAGTGATGGCTTTGCGCAGGCTGCCAATGGTCTGCGCTGGCTGGCCTGGTCGGCGCCAGGATTTCTGCTCCATGCCCTGTTCTGCATCCCCTTGCAGGCGCGTTCGCGTTTCGTACTGGCAGGTCTGGGCTCGCTGCTGTTCAACTTGCCGCCAGTTCTCTATCTCGCATTGCTCAGTCACGACGCCACCCCCACAGGACTGGCAATGACCTGCCTGCTGGGCAGCGTACTGATGCCAGGCGTGCTGTTGCCGACGCTGTATCGCTCCGGCTGGCGACCCTGGCAGTGGCGACTGGAGACCGGTGCCATGCGCGAATTGTTACAGCGCATCGGCCCGCTGTTGAGCAGCAACCTGGCCAGCCAGGGCCTTGCGCTGCTGGAACGCATGGTCGCCTCACTGCTGGGCGAAGGCGCGGTGACCTGGGTCAATCTGGCGCGCAAGTTGATCAACCTGCCGTTGATTGCCTTGATGAGCCTGAACCAGGTGTTGCTGGGGCTGATGAGCGGCAGTGCGGGCGACCAACGCCTGGCCTTGCTGCGTCGAGGCCTGGCCAGTGCCACTCTGCTGACCCTGCCCGCCGTGGCAGGCCTGATCGGCGCAGCCGGCGCGCTGGTCGTACTCTTGTTGCCCAATCAGGCGGGCGGCGGTCCGCTACCAGAATTGCTCGCCTGGTTCGCTGTACCGCTGATGTTCGGCGCGTGGAACGCCTTGCTGGCGCGTTATGCCTACGCGGCGGGCGATACCCGTTTGCCGCTCAACTGCGAATTGATCGGCAGCTTGTGCAACGCCGTGTTGCTGGGGACGCTGCCTTTTGTTTTCGGCCTCACCGGCATCGCGATTGCCGCGCTGGGCGGCGCGCTGGTGACAGGCGTGCTGTTGATGCGTCGGCAGGCACTGCTGTCGGCCTTGCCGTGGCGTAGCCATTGGTTGCTGGCCAGTGCACTGATGATCATCGCTGCCCTGTTGTTGCATCCGCTGCAGGACACTTGGCTGCAACTGGCTCTGAGCTGCGCTTACGGTGCAGCATTGCTGATCGGCCTGGCGTTATGGTTGAAGCCCTGGCGTGCTAACGAACCTTGATCAGAGGTCCATCGGCGTATACGTCGCGCAGATCCGCTTGACGGTTTGACGCAGCCAGCGATGCGCCTGATCCTGATCAAACCGCGGGTGCCAGGCCTGGGTCACAGAAATAGGTTCCAACCGCAACGGTATCGCGAACGGTCGCATGCGCAAGCCGAGGTTCTTCATGCCCCACACCATGGGCTCAGGCAGAGTAAGGATAAGGTCAGACTCGGCTACACCGAAGATGGCCGAGTGAAAATGCGGTGTGATCAGCCCAATCCGACGTTCAAGCCCCAGCGCGGCCAGTGCAGGATCGATCGGTCCACGTGCACGACCTCTTCGTGACACGCTGACCTGATCGAACATCGCGAATCGCTCAGGCGTAATGGGTTCGTCAAAAATGGGGTGCCCTTCCCGGACCAGCCCGCATGCACGCGTGTCAAACAGCCCCTGAACCTTAATCTCCGGCCCGTAGTTGCGCCGCGTGGCGATATAGAGGTCGATCTTGCCCTCGCGCAACGAATCATCATCGTCAGGGCCTTCCGGTACAAAGCGCAACGTGCACTGCGGTGCGTCGAGCCTTATCGCCTCCAGCAACATCGCACCGAACGAGCCGAAAAACACATCGTTGGAGCGCACGTTGAAACAGCGCTCCAGCGTGCTCATGTCCACTTCGTCCGGCGTCTGAAAAACCTGTGCAGCCTGCTCGACCAGTTCACGAACCTGCGCCTGCATCGCCAGCGCACGCGGGGTTGGCACCAGACCGCGCCCGGCACGCACCAGCACCGGATCACCCATGGCCTCCCGAATGCGCGTCAGGGTGCGGCTCATGGCAGCCGGGCTCAGGTGCATGCGCCGTGCCGCGCCCACGACACTGCCCTCGGCGAGCAAGGCATCCAGGGCGATTAACAGGTTCAGGTCAGGCAGTTGCATGGGACATATCCATCGTAGAGGCATCATCGTGGCGGGTGGATCATACCGCGAAGGCGCAGGGCGAAAGCGGACCATTAATGCGCTTGCGTGCCATGTTTCTGGAACTTAGCGCGACGTTCTGGCACCTGACATACACGTCTTTCAGAAGAGAACCGCCATGCATACGTCAGAATTCGCCGGTGACTTCAGCGCCCGGGACTCAAGAATCGCCATCAATTCCTACACCACCGTCCTGCGCAGGACGGGCGTGCCTCACAATCTGTTCGCCACTTACTGGCGCGACGTGCACGGTCCGCTGTGCGCCCGCCTTGAAGGCCTTGGCTGGTACGTTCAGCATCATCTATCGCGTGAACAGGACGCCCACTTGTGGCCGATCATCGACGAAGTAAAGCCGTTGGATGGCTATGTGCTGGACGGTGGCGTGGAGATCGGTTTCATGAGCGAAGCCGATCAACAACGCTTCAAGAAGGCCAGCGCCATCCTGTTTTCGGATGAGCAGAACATGTTCGAAGAAACCCTTGCCTACGACGTGCCGGACGGTTCGAACACGCTGGTGGATCGCCTGCCCGACCCGATTCCCAATGAAACGTCGGTTCTGGACCGGATGCATGTTCACTTTCATCTGGCTGACGGGAATCAGAATGCTGCCCGCGACGCGATCAAGAAGCTGGCCGCTGAAATGGCCAGCGCGTCGGCTGTGCTCAAACTACGGCTGCACATGGCTGAACCCTACGACAATCAACAACCGGCACCGCCCGCGCCCGACGTTGACCATCATGCCAGCGAGCCACGCTTGAATATCGTGGTCATGGAACTGGCATTCGAGTCTGCCTGGACGCGCCGCAGTTATTACGCCAGCGAGTCTTTCAAATCGATCACCCGTGGCATCAGCGAGCACGTGCGTTACATCACCCCTTTCGGCGTCAGCGGGGTTTACACCTACGTGCGCGATGCGATCATGACCACCGCTGGCGTACGTGGCAGCCGACAGGCAGAGCTGATCAGCCAGCTCGGCGCGATCAACCAGACCCATGATGACGTCGAAACGTTGTTTGGCGCAGCGCCCAGAGCCTGAGCCACAACCCGGATGAATCAACCTGGATTTCTTTTCCCAAGGATTACCATTACGTGAAGCAGCCAAGCGCCCTGTCCGCCCGCGAGGTCTACCAACAACTGCGAGACGCTGCCATGGGCACTCGTTCGCTAAGGCCTGTCGACGATCCCGCTGCCAGTGATGGGCAACGACAAGTCGACATCGAAGGGTGGCGGATAACCCTGGAAATGACCGACAACCAGCTTGGCCATTGCAGGCACTGCCGCAGCCCGGAGGGGCGCGAGGGCTCATTCGACAGCTGGCTGCGCACCGATCCGGTCAGCCTGCTGAGCGCCTGGGAACAGGCACAGATCGAACAGCTACTGAGCCAGCCTGGCGGCTAGCGGACCTGCTTTCATATTCAGGATCAGACCCGAGCGCTCAGCGTGAGTACTTTTCGACCCAACGCGCGTGCAGCTTCAAGGTGCTCACCTGGGTCCTGGGTTTCAGAATCCAGCAACAGCACGGACTGGCGAACGGGTGCACCACAGTAATCGAAAATCCCGTGGTCAATCTGCGCCTTCATCGCGTCGCTGTAGCCATGGCGCGCATAGGTGTCGGCATCCGCACCACCGACGCCCACCAAGTGCACATTCAGGTGGCCCAGCTTTTTCTCCAGACCGCCCTTGGGGCTGAAGTCGAAAGCCCAGCCGTTGACAAAGACCCGGTCGATCCAGCCTTTCATCAGTGCAGGCATAGACCACCAGTAGACCGGATAAACCAGCACCAGCGCATCGGCACGATTGATACGCGCGTGCTCGGCGGCCACGTCCGGCGGGATCATGCCGTCTTTACGGTGCATCGCGTGATCGGCGGCGGTGAACACTGGATTGAAGCCTTCGGCATACAGATCAACGATTTCCGCGCGGTGACCCGAGCCTGCGCTCTCTATGCCCTTGGCGAGCTGTTTGGCAATGCCTTGAGTCAGCGACTGCCTGTCGTAGTGGGCGACGACAATAAGTACGTGCATGGACGACACTCCTGATTGATTGCAAGGGAAAACGGCTTATATACTTTAAGTAAGTTAATACACTCAAGTTACTTTTGGTAGGTAAGCATGTCAAGCAACCCGGCCATCGATAATTCGCCGTCTGCACAGCCCCGCCGCCGATTGACGCGCGGTGAACGACAACGACAGTTGCTGGACATTGCCTGGCAGCTCATCAGTCTTGAAGGGACAGAAGCACTGACCCTTGGGCGGCTCGCCGAGCTGGCAGGGGTTACCAAACCGGTGGTCTACGATCATTTTGGAACCCGCGCGGGCCTGCTGGCCGTGCTTTATCAGGATTATGACCAACGCCAGACAGCGCTGATGGACGCCGCCCTTTCCACCAGCGAACCGACGCTTGAAGGCCAGGCCAAGGTGATTGCCACTTCATACATTGATTGCGTGCTGACTCAAGGGCGCGAGATCACAGGCGTTATTGCAGCACTCGCCAGTTCGCCGGAACTGGAACGCATCAAACGCGAGTACGACGTGATTTTTCTCGCCAGGTGCCAGCACGCCCTCGCCGGGTTCGCGACGGCCAGCACACTTTCCCAGGCAGGTTTGCGGGCAATGCTGGGCGCTGCTGAAGCCCTGTCCGCCGCCGCGGCAGCTGGGGAGATCAAGGCTGATGACGCCAGAGCAGAACTGTTTGAAACGATCGTCGCCATGGTCAGGCGTAACAATCGTTAGCAGCTCTGCGTGCTGGAAGCGCACAGGTTGCTGAGCACATCGAAATTTTGCTCCACAGCAGGATCAGGTTTGGCTAGACTCCATCGGTTGCTGAATCGTTTAACTAGGTTTTGCAAACTCATAATTCCAATAATTCCAGAAGGACCACCGCCATGAAATCCCTTCCCCTGCTCGTGGGCCTGAGTGCCCTGACCCTCGCTTCCAGTGCCTTCGCCTGGGACTACGTTCTGCTCGATACCGACAAGGCTGCGCAGAACCAGCAGATCACCAGTCAGCAACTGGGGGTCAAGACCGGCAAGCCGTTCACTGTCACGATGCGGACCCTGCATGGCGGTCGCCAGGAAGGCGTGAGCATCATTGATATCGATAACGGCACGATGAAATTGTCAGTCGTGCCGACCCGCGGCATGAATGTATTGCAGGCTTCTGTGGGCGACGTGCGCATGGGCTGGGATTCACCGGTCAAGGATGTGGTCAACCCGGCGTTCATCGAGCTCAATGGACGCGGCGGCCTGGGCTGGCTGGAAGGTTTCAATGAACTGGTCACCCGGTGCGGCTACGAATGGGTCGGCCATCCGGGCATGGACAACGGCGAATTGCTGACCCTGCACGGTCGCGCGGCCAACATCCCGGCCAGCAAAGTGACGCTGCACATTGATGAAAAACCACCGTACGCGATCCGCCTCAAGGGCGAATTGAAAGAACAGGCGTTCAAGAAGGTCGACTTCTCGGTGCAGACCGAGCTGGTTACCGAGCCCGGCAGCACAAGCTTCTCGCTCAACGATACGCTGACCAATAACGGCGATTACCCGAAAGAATATCAGGCGCTGTACCACAGCAACTTCAGCACCCCGTTCCTGGAACAGGGTGCGCGCTTCGATGCACCGGTCAAGCAGGTGTCGCCATTCAACGAGAAAGCCAAGGGCGATCTCGGCGACTGGCAGACTTATCGCGCGCCGACGCCTGACTATGACGAAACCGTCTACAACATCGTGCCGTACGGCGATGACAAGGGCGACACCGTGACGGTGCTGCACAACAAGGCTGGCAGCCTGGGCGTCGCAGTGGGCTTCAACACCCAGCAGTTGCCGGTGTTCTCGCTGTGGAAGAACACTGACACCAAGGGCCAGGGTTATGTGACCGGGCTGGAGCCGGGTACCAGTTTCTCTTATAACCGCCGCTTCCAGCGTCCGCTGAACCTGGTGCCGACCATTGCGCCGAAAGAACAACGCCAGTTCCAGATCAGCTACAGCCTGTTGGCAGACAAGGGCGCCGTCGACAAGGCTCTTGGGCAGATCAAGACCATCCAGGCAGGCCGTGAGACCGAGGTGCGCAAAGAGCCGCTGGTCGATCTGACCAAGGAATAAGACCTCCTGCCTGACGCTGGTCAGGCGATCCTGCAAACAACAAGGCCGGATTCGACACGCATACTCTCGTCGAACTCCGGCCTTGATTCATTTAAAGCGAACCGTGGGTGACACTTGGCGCTTTTGCCTGTCTACACCCACTCAATCCTTCAACGACGAGCATGAATATGAAAATTCTGATGGTGTTGACGTCCCACGACCAACTGGGCGATACCGGCAAGAAGACCGGTTTCTGGCTCGAAGAATTTGCAGCGCCTTACTACGTGTTCAAGGACGCAGGCGCCGAGGTGACACTGGTATCGCCAGCCGGTGGTCAACCACCGCTGGACCCGAAAAGCGATGAAGCCGACGCCCAGACCGCAGAAACCCAGCGCTTTCGCGAAGACTCCCAGGCGCAGCAAGCACTGGCCACGACCGGACGACTGGCTGATGTCAAAGCCGCTGACTTCGACGCTGTCTTCTACCCAGGCGGTCATGGCCCACTGTGGGACCTGGCCGAAGACAAACAGTCGATCGCACTGATCGAAGCCTTCGCCGCTGCCAACAAGCCACACGGCATGGTTTGCCATGCACCGGGCGTTCTGCGCCACGTGCGCGCATCCAACGGCGAGCCGCTGGTCAAAGGTCGTCGTGTAACCGGCTTTACCAACAGCGAAGAAGAAGCTGTCGGCCTGACCGATGTTGTGCCGTTCCTGGTCGAGGATGAACTCAAACGCCTCGGCGGCGACTATTCCAAGGGTGATGATTGGGGCGTGCACGTGTTGACTGACGGCCACCTGGTGACCGGCCAGAACCCTGCCAGCTCGACCCAGGCGGCCAAGGACTTGCTCACACTGCTGAGCTGATCGGCATGCCCGGTTCGTTATCCGCTCACATCAGGGTATCGAACCGGGAAGTGCTTCATATAAATCGAATCTTGCCCGCAAAGTGCTGACCAATACAGAGAGAGCCCCTCAATCTGGAGAATGGTCATGGCTGAAGAATCCGAACGCGAAGACCTCGATCACAAGCCTGAGAACGCAGGCAAGGTGGGCGAGAAGAACAAGCAATTGAATGAACAGGGTGAACAACCCAGACCTGCGACCTCGCCTGATCCTCAGAAAGACAGATCGGTAGGCAAAAGCTGAATCAGAGCAACCCTCGTTCGGCGCAGACTTTCACCACCTGTTCGCGAAACCAGCCATTGGCTTCATCCTGATCGGCCTGCGTGCTCCACGCCATGTTCAGGGTGAACCCCTGCAGATCGGCTGGCAGCTCGAACACCGATATCCAGGGTTCGTTGCCGAGCAGTGTCTGAATGCGGCGAGGCAGGACCAGCATGAAGTCAGTGCCTTCCAGCAGTTGCAGCGCTGCGCTGTAGCTGTTGGCGCGCGCGACGATAGTGCGTTCGCGCCCCTGGCGCTGCAGCCAGCCATCCACCATGTTGGTGTCGGATGTCCAGGGCGTTGGATAGACGTGACGACGTTCAGTGAAAACCTCGAGATCAACGCATGCCGTCAAGGGCGCGAAGGCGGCGTCCATCACGCACACTAGGTCATCTTCGAGCAGCACCTGGGTCACCAGACCTTCCGGCACCCGATGAAAGCCTGGACCGAAGCACAGCGCCAGATCGAAACGGCCATCTTTCAGTTGTTCGACAGGCAGGTCCTTTTCCAGCTTTTGAACGTTGACTGCCACCGAAAAGCCCGCATCGATGAAGCCGCGCATCAGGTAAGGCAGCACCAGCAGCTCGAAGTATTCCGGCGCGCAGACGTTGAACGTAGTTTGCCTGCGCGTAGGGTCGAACAGGTTCAGGCCGTCGTGACACAGGTTGATCTTGTGCAGAATCTGCTGCACATGGGTAAGCATGGCCAGCGCCTTGCGCGTCGGCCGCATACCATTGCGGGTACTGATGAACAGGTCGTCCTCGAAATTGGCGCGCAGCTTTTTCAAGCAGTAGCTGACCGTCGACTGACTGACATGCAGCGCTTCGGCGACCAGCGTCAGGTTGCGCTGTTCGTACACCGAGACAAAGACCATCAGGTCCTGCATGTCCAGCTTTCTGAGGGCGTTACTGTTGAGCATCGATTGATCTCGTTGGCGCTGCGACCGGACGTCAGGTCAGCGCAAGCAAGATAGCATCAAAACGCGATCAGGCAGTCGTTCTGTCACCCATGACCAGCGCTTGCGGAACCCCGCGCAGAGGCCGCGAGCACTGTCCGGGGCAGCGCATCTGCATAGCGCCGGGGGTCGAGTTGCAGGACCATGATCAACATCAGCGCGACCAGCCCGGTCAGCGTCCACCATGCGCCAGTGAAGCTGCCCGAAAGGTCGCGGATCACACCCGCCAGCAATGGCGACAGACCTGCGATCAAGTAACCCACGCCCTGGACGAAAGCGGTCAGGCTGCCTGCGCGCTGCGGGTCTTCGAGATGGTCCATGGATACGATCAGGCTCATCGGGAACAGACCGCCAATGCCCAACCCCAACAGACAGGCCCACAACAGGCTCAACGACTGCGGCATGAGGATCAGGCCCAAGAACCCCACCATCATCAGTACGAGCAGTACGCTCAGTGCAAGACGCTTGTCGCGGCTGCGGTTGGCCAGTGCAGGAATCAATAAACCGGAGACAACCTCCATCACCGTCAAAAAGCCCAGCAGCAAACCAGCGTCCTGCTCGCTCCAGCCATGCTCAACGTAATAAGGCGCAAGCCAGGCCAGCACGCAGGTGTATGCAGCGGTGCCCAGACCGAAGAAAACCCCGAGCATCCAGGCTCTGGGCAGGCGCGCAAAAGCGTCTTGCCCTGCGCTGCCACTGGCGGGGCCTTGCGTCGTCTGGACGTTCATTGCGCCTCGCTGAGTCAGCCACAGGCACAGCGCTACCATCGCCAGCACCGCCCAGATGGCCAGCCCGACACGCCAACTGCCACTGCTGCTGAGCACCCACGGGCTGAACGACGCCGCGATTGCCGCACCGCCCATAATGGCAGTGACGTACAGCCCCATGCACAGCGAAACACTGGTCTTGAAACGGGTTTTGATCAGGGTCGGCATCAGTGCCTGAATCAGGGCAATCCCCAACCCTGCGAGCACGGCGCTCAGAATCAGCTCCGAGGCACTGTCCACGAACAGGCGGGCAAAGGATGCAAGCCCGATCAGGCACAGCGACAGCGTGACCGTGCGATGAGAACCGAGACGGCGCGCAATACCCATGCCGAAAAACATCGCCAGCCCCATGGCCGTAACCGGCAGCATGGTCAGCAGCGAGGCCATGCCGAAGCCCAGCGGCAACTCAAGACGAATGGCTGACAACAACGGGCCAACCGCTGCCATTGATGGCCGCAGATTGAGCGCCACGATAACCACGCTGGCCATTAACACCACACTTTGAACCGCCGAACCCCGAATCTGCATACCGTCACCTCCTGTGCTGAGGTCACGATTAGGCCGGGGCTGTCGGCAAGCGGCAAATCAAAAAATGGGCAGGGCCATCGAAAAATCAGAGTCGGACCGGAGCCGCTCCGATTCAGGCGTTCTGGCGCGAGCATTTGCACGACACAGCGCAGGCCGGTTCAGGCTCTTCCTGCTCCGTACCGTCGACACCCAGCCACCAGGTTGACCCGCGGCACGGGTACTGCATATAGAACGGCTGCCCCATCATCGGCGTGGTAATGGCAATATTCTGCTCCCAGGCCAGTGCCAGGATCCTGTCGAACGGCTCGTGCCAGGCATGCATCGACAGGTCGAATGTGCCGTTATGGATCGGCAGCAACCAGCGACCGCGCAGGTCAATGTGGGCTTGCAGTGTCTCTTCGGGTTGCATGTGCACATGAGGCCATTCGACGTTATAGGCACCGGTTTCCATCAGCGTCAGATCAAACGGTCCGTACTGCTCACCGATCACCTTGAAGCCGTCGAAATAGCCGCTGTCGCCGCTGAAGAAAATGCGCTGATCACCGTTGACCATGACCCAGGATGCCCAGAGTGTGCGGTTGTTGTCGAACAGCGTGCGGCCGGAAAAATGCTGCGACGGCGTGGCGGTGAATTCGATGCCGGCCACTTCGGTGGACTGCCACCAATCCAGTTGCCGCACTTTGTTCGCGGGCACGCCCCACTCGATCAGCGTATCGCCCACACCCAAAGGCGCGAGGAAATGTTCGGTCTTGGCCATCAACGACAGGATCGCTTTGCGGTCGAGGTGGTCATAGTGATTATGCGACAGGATCACGGCAGTGATCGGCGGCAAATCCTCAAGGCTGATCGGCGGCTGATGGAAACGTTGCGGGCCGGCCCATTGCACGGGCGAGGCACGTTCGGCGAACACCGGGTCGGTCAGCCAGAACTGGTTGCGCAACTTGAGCAGCACGGTTGAATGCCCCAGGCGATAAACCGTATTGTCCGGCGCGGCCAGCAACTGCTGACGTGACAGTGGCTCAACCGGGATTTCACCGGCGGGTCGGGTGTTGCTGGGCTTGTTGAATGCCTGGTCCCAGAAAATGCCCAGCGTTCTGACCAGACTGAACGGTGTGGTCGGCGCATGGTTGCTGTAACGCCCATCGTGACGAGACAGAACGGGCAATGGAGAGGCATTCGCTTTCTGATGTATCGAGGCCATGGTGTGCTGACTCCTGGGGACAGGTTGAGGCTCCAGCCGTGCATACTTTGTACGTGATCCCGTTGCAGGATGTCCGATGAAAAATATGTAACAGTGTTTTACACTACACGGTGTAGTTTTAAGCTTGCATGATCGCTCGCGACAAGTAAACTGCTGAGTGTAATTTTTCTCTAAACGCCCGTTTGAAGCGAACCTATGACTGCTCCCATGCGCCTTACCGATCAGAAACGTGAATCCATTGTCCAGGCGGCCATTGCCGAATTCGGCGACCGTGGGTTCGAGGTCACCAGCATGGATCGCATAGCCGCACGCGCCGAAGTTTCGAAACGCACGGTGTACAACCACTTCCCGAGCAAGGAAGAACTGTTTGCCGAAATACTGCAGCGATTGTGGAACTGCTCTCCCCCGCAGTCGGAAGTGGTTTATCACCCCGGTGTCGACCTGCGCGAACAACTGCGTGATTTGCTCTGGGGCAAGATGCGCACGCTCAACGACAGCAGCTTTCTGGACCTCGCCCGCGTCGTGGTAGGCGCCACTATCCACTCCCCCGAACGGGCTCAAGTATGGCTGGCGCGTATCAACGAGCGAGAAGAAACGTTCAGCGCCTGGATCCGCGCCGCGCAAAAGGACGGGCGGCTGAAGATCGTTGACCCCGGCTTTGCCGCGACGCAGGTGCATGCATTGCTCAAGTCGTTTGCATTCTGGCCTCAGGTCACCTTCAGTGCCGACCTGCTCAGTGACAAGCAGCAGGAGGACGTCGTCGAGTCGGCCCTTGACCTGTTTCTGGGCTGGTATCAGATCACTGCCTGAGCCTCAGCGGCTAACGCTGTGCCTGATCTTTACAAGACTATCGAGAGACAGACATGCCCTACGACCTGTTGATCCGCAATGCCTGGATAATCGATGGCAGCGCCACGCCTGGCTACAGCGCCGACGTCGCGATCAGGAATGGGCGTATCGACAAGGTGGGCAAGCTGCACGGCGTCTCGGCACATCAGAAAGTCGACGCCAGTGGCCGAGTGCTCGCGCCAGGCTTCATCGATGTGCACACCCATGACGACACCGTGGTGATTCGCAAGCCGGACATGCTGCCCAAGATTACTCAGGGCGTGACCACGGTCATCGTCGGCAATTGCGGCATCAGCGCATCGCCGGTCAGCCTCACCGGCGAGCCGCCGGACCCGATGAACCTGCTGGGTGCGGCCACCGACTTTGTGTACCCCCGCTTTGCCGATTACCGCGCCGCCGTAGAAGCCGCTCAGCCAGCGGTCAATGTCGCCGCATTGATCGGCCACACCGCACTGCGCAGCAATCACATGGACGACCTGGCGCGTACCGCCCGCCCCGAAGAAATCAGGGCAATGCGCGAACAGCTTCGCGACAGCCTGGCAAACGGTGCACTGGGGCTGTCTACCGGGCTGGCCTATGCTTCGGCATTCAGCGCCGACACCGATGAAGTGATGCAGCTGGCGCAAGAATTGACCGCAACAGGCGCGGTGTACACCACTCACCTGCGCAGCGAATTCGAACCGGTGCTGGAGGCCATGGACGAAGCCTTCCAGATTGGTCGACATGCCCAGGTACCGGTCGTCATCTCGCACCTCAAATGCGCCGGGGCGGGAAACTGGGGCCGAAGCCCCCAATTGCTCGCGGCGCTGGAAAAAACCGCACGCACGCATCCCGTAGGGTGCGACTGCTACCCGTACGCGGCCAGTTCGTCGACGCTTGACCTCAAACAGGTCACGGACGCCTTCCGGATCACCATTACCTGGTCCACGCCGCACCCGGATGAGAGTGGGCGCGATCTGGCGGACATCGCGACCGACTGGAACCTCTCGCTGCATGAAGCCGCCTGCCGGTTGCAACCGGCAGGCGCGGTGTATTACGGCATGGACGAGGCGGACGTGGAGCGCATCCTGAGCCATCCCTTGACCATGATCGGCTCTGACGGTCTGCCAGAAGACCCCTTCCCTCACCCGCGTTTGTGGGGTGCCTTCCCCAGGGTGCTGGGACATTTCAGCCGCGACCGCAAACTGTTCGATCTGCCTACCGCCGTGCACAAGATGACCGGCCTTTCTGCCAAACGTTTTGGCCTGCATGATCGCGGCTTGATCCGGGAAGGCTATTGGGCGGATCTGGTGCTGTTTGACCCTGAGCGCATCCGCGACATCGCTGACTTCAAGCAACCGCAACGAGCGGCCGAAGGCATCGACAGCGTGTGGGTCAACGGCCATTTGAGTTATGCCAACGGCGAGGCGCAAGGCCCCGGACGCGGTCAGTTCCTGCCGCGCTCGGGCTCGCTGAAGGAAGGCTTTACACTGAGCTGATTGCGTCAGACCAGCATATGGCCGATCACCGTGCCACGGCACTCGCCAAAACCGATCGACACCTGTCCGTCACGATGACAGCGGGCACGCAGAATGATCTCGTCACCGTTTTCCAGAAATCGACGCTCTTCACCATTGGGTAGCATGACCGCTTGCTTGCCACCTTCGGTCATCTCCAGCAGGCTGCCGAACTGGCCTGGCTGCGGACCGGACAGAGTGCCGGTCCCGAACAGGTCACCCGGTTTGAGTGCGCAGCCGTTGGCACTGTGGTGCGCGACCATCTGCGCCACCGTCCAGTACATGTTCAGCGAGTTGCTCAACCCCAGCCGATGCGGTGCCAGACCTTGGGCTTTCATCTGCTCGGTGAGCAGCAGGACTTCCAGCTCGATGTCCAGCGCGCCGCCCTGCTGGTCCGCAGTGTCCAGCAGGTAAGGCAGCGGCTGCGGGTCGCCGTCAGGCCTTGCCGGCTGGGCGCTGCGAAAAGGCGCCAGCGCTTCGGCCGTGACCACCCAGGCAGAGATCGTAGTCGCAAAGCTTTTCGACAAAAACGGTCCCAGTGGCTGATATTCCCAGGCCTGAATGTCGCGGGCCGACCAGTCGTTGAGCAGGCAGAAACCGGCGATGTGCTCAGCCGCCTTATCCATGCCTATGGCCTCACCCTGCGGGTTACCGGGGCCGATCCACACCCCAAGCTCCAACTCGTAGTCCAGACGCTTGCAAGGACCAAAAGTCGGAACCTCCTGACCGGGCGCGAGCGTCTGGCCATTCGGACGTCGGATTGGCGTACCGGAGGTGCACAGCGTCGAAGCACGGCCGTGATAGCCAATGGGCACGTATTTGTAATTGGGCAGCAACGGGTTGTCTGGGCGAAACAGCTTGCCGACGTTCAAGGCATGGTGGATGCCCACGTAAAAATCGGTGTAATCGCCCACCCGCGCTGGCAAGTGCATGCGGCACTCGCTCATGGGCAGCAGCAGGCGTGCGGTGGCTTGCAGGGTCTCGCGCTGGGGACAGTCAGCGTCGAGCAGTTGCAGCAAGGCGGTACGCAGCGCCTGACGGGCGCTGGCGCCAAGTGCAAAGAAATCATTAAGCAGGCCACGACTGGCAACCTCGGCGGCCTGCGCAGCCAGCCCTTGAAAGAAATAACCTTCAACTGCCGTGCGCAGATCGAAAATCAGATCACCAATGGCGACACCGCCACGCGGTTCGCTGTCGCCGTGGCTGAACACACCCAGCGGCAGGTTTTGCAAAGGAAAGTCCGGGTGGCCGTTGGCAGAAGCCACCCAGCTCAAAGGGGTATCAGGCAAAGTCATCAGCGCGGTTCCTGAGTGAAGGTTCTGGCAAGGCCGTTCCAGCATCCATCGTAATCAGCCTGCAACTGCGGGCACGACAGCGCATGGCTGCTCGGGCGCAGCACCTTGCCGGTTTCAAACATGAAGGCCATGGTGTTTTCGATCTTGTGCGGGCCCAGGTCAGCAGCGACGGCCTTCTCTGCAGTGGCATTGTCGGGCCCGTGCGCGCTCATACAGTTGTGCAGCGACGCACCTCCGGGCATGAATCCCTCGGCCTTGGCATCGTAAGCACCAGCAATCAGTCCCATGAACTCGTTCATGAGGTTGCGGTGAAACCACGGCGGTCGGAAGGTGTTTTCCGCGACCATCCAGCGAGGCGGGAAGATCACGAAATCGATATTGGCCTGGCCGTGCACAGCGCCCGGCGAAGTCAGCACGGTAAAGATCGACGGGTCCGGATGGTCATAACTGACTGTACCGAGGGTGTTGAACCGGCGCAGATCGTACTTGTACGGCGCGTTATTGCCGTGCCAGCCCACCACATCGAACGGCGAGTGGTCCAATTGCGTCGACCACAGCTCGCCAAGAAACTTCTGCACCAGTTGGACCGGCTCATCACGCTCTTCAAACCAGGCAACCGGCGCCAGGAAGTCACGCGGGTTGGCCAGGCCATTGCTGCCTATCGGCCCGAGATCCGGAAGCCGCAGCGGGCAGCCATGGTTTTCACAGACATAACCCCGCGCGCTGTCGTCGAGCAGGTGCACGCTGAATTTCAGACCTCGCGGCAACACGGCGATTTCCTGCGGTTCAAGTTCCAGCACGCCCAGTTCCGTGACAATGCGCAACCGTCCCTGTTGCGGCACCACCAGCCATTCGCCATCTGCACTGAAAAAAGCACGCTGCATTGATGCATTGGCGGCGTACACATAAACGCTTACGCCTTCCACCTGATCAGCCGCCGACGTGCTGGCCAGCGCAATCAGGCCATCCAGGAAATCGGTGGCTTCGCCAGGCACGTCAAATGCGTTCCAGCGCAGCCGGTTGGGGGTAACCGGGCCTTGCTGAACACCGGTTATCTGCCGGGTCAGGCGCTGAAAGGCAGGATGCGCAGCCGAGGGTTTGATCCGATACAGCCAGCTTCGGCGGGCTTCTGCGCGGAACACCGTGAACGCGGTGCCGGAGAACTGCTCGGCATAGAGGCCCAATGGGTGTCGCTGCGGAGAGTTCTGCCCGACCGGCAAAGCACCGGGCAATGCCTCACTGCTGAACTGATTGCCGAAACCTGACTGATACGCGAGCGGATCGGAGCGTGATGGAGTAGGCATCTGGACCTCTTGTTGTTATGGGTCACGCGTCAACAACTTCGTTATTCGTAACTCGATTACGCATAACGTAATTTGAGTTTGGCAGCCGGTCAAGCTATAAAGCTGCCTTTGCGCACTGATGCCCCGCCCATGACCGATGACATCGAAATTCCCGCCGCTGGACGCCAGCAAAAGGTACAGGCTGCCGAGGTAGGCTTTGGCGTGCTCAAGGCCCTCGCACAGCTATCGCCTTCCACGTCGTTGTCCAGACTTGCCGAACACCTGGGCATGCCTGCCAGCAAGGTTCACCGTTATCTACAGGCTCTGATCGCCAGCGGTTTCGCCGAACAGGACGCGGTCACCAACCACTACGGTCTGGGCCGCGAAGCCTTGCAGGTCGGGCTGGCGTCGCTGGGCAAACTCGACGTGCTGAAGGTGTCGGCGCCGTGGCTGGCCAACCTGCGTGACGAGCTCAATCAGACCTGCTTTCTCGCGGTGTGGGGCAACCATGGGCCGACCGTGGTGTATGTCGAGTCGTCAATCGGTGCTATCACGCTGGTGACTCAAATCGGTTCGGTGCTGCCACTGCTCAGTTCGTCCACCGGACTGGTTTTCGACAGTTTCCTGACGTCCCGTGAAACCGGGCCTTTGCGCGAACTTGAAGGGGCTGACCTGAACGCTGGACAGTTGGCTGAAATCGATCAGCACGTGCAGCAGATCCGCAGCCAGGGCGTCCACCAGATTCAGGGGATGCTGATGCAAGGCGTCAACGCAGCTTCCTCACCCCTCTTTGCCATGGGCGGCAAACTGGTGGGCGTCATTACGGTTGTGGGCTCAGGGGCAGTACTTGTTGATCGCACGCAGAACCTGGCGGCCCAGCGCCTGCAGGAAACCGCAACCGCGATCAGTGAGCGTATGGGCGGCTCGATGCCGGTTGCGTAACAAGCTGAGCCGACGCGACGTGCATCGGCTCGGATGTTACCGAGAGATCAGTCAGTGGTCAGCACGCCACGCTTGATCTGATCCCGCTCGATCGACTCGAACAGCGCCTTGAAGTTGCCTTCGCCGAAGCCGTCATCACCCTTGCGCTGGATGAACTCGAAGAACACCGGCCCCATCAGGGTTTCGGAGAATATCTGCAACAACAGGCGGCGCTCGCCACTGTCGGACGAGCCATCGAGCAGAATCCCGCGTGATTTCAACTCGCCTTCCGGCTCGCCGTGATTCGGCAAACGTCCTTGCAGCATTTCGTAATAGGTGTCAGGCGGCGCGGTCATGAAACGCATGCCGATGGACTTCAGCGCGTCCCAGGTCTTGATCAGGTCATCGGTGAAGAACGCCATGTGCTGGATGCCTTCACCATTGAACTGCATCAGGAACTCTTCAATCTGTCCGGCGCCCTTGGAAGACTCTTCGTTCAGCGGGATCCGGATCATGCCGTCTGGAGCGGTCATGGCCTTGGACGTCAGACCGGTGTATTCGCCCTTGATGTCGAAGTAGCGGATTTCACGAAAGTTGAACAGCTTCTCGTAGAAATTCGCCCAGTACGCCATGCGGCCGCGATACACGTTATGCGTCAGGTGATCGATGAACTTCAGGCCTGCGCCTTCCGGGTGACGATCCACACCTTCGATGAAGTTGAAATCAATATCGTAGATCGAAGTGCCTTCGCCAAAGCGGTCAATCAGGTACAGCGGCGCGCCGCCAATACCCTTGATGGCCGGCAGACGCAGCTCCATGGGCCCGGTGGCGATTTCCAGCGGTTGCGCCCCGAGTTCCAGCGCGCGGTTGTAGGCTTTCTGCGCATCCTTGACCCGGAAGGCCATCCCGCACACCGATGGACCGTGTTCGGCGGCGAAGTAGGACGCCAGACTGTGGGGTTCATTATTGAGAATCAGGTTGATCGCACCCTGGCGATATAGCGTCACGTCCTTGGAACGGTGAGTCGCGACCTTGGTAAAGCCCATCATCTGAAACACGGGCTCAAGCGTATTGGGTGTAGGCGCGGCGAATTCAATGAATTCAAAGCCCATCAGGCCCATCGGGTTTTCGTAGAGATCAGCCATGGTTGGCTCCTTGCAGGAAAGTGAGGTTGAACAATCGACCGAATCACTGTCCAGCGGGCGGGGCACAAGGAATCCCTCGCACGCTGCGGGCAAGGAAGTCACCGAATATCAGTTGCAGACCAAGAATCTTCATGAGGGCAGCCTACTCCGGCTTGTCCGATTGTGCATCCGGGTGCGCATGTTGAAACGCACTGTGCTGCATCGCCTGCTGCTCAACGCGCTGAATCAGCGGGAAAGGCTGCAGGTCGACATTGAATCGACGAGCCGCATAAAGCTGCGGCAACAGGTAAACGTCCGCCACACTGGGCGTGTCGCCAAAACAGAAACGCTGGCCTTCAATCAATCGCTCGACAGCGCTGAAGCCTTCGGTGATCCAGTGGCCGACCCACGCTGAAACGCTTGTTTCGTCGTGGCCAAGACAGCGCAGGCGATTGAGCACTGACACGTTGTGCAGCGGATGAATGTCGCAACCGATCAAGGACGCCACCGCGCGCTGCCGGGCGCGCAGCATCAGATCATTTGCCAGCAATGCAGGTTGCGGGTAGCGCTCTTCAAGGTATTCGATGATGGCTGGCGACTGGGTCAATGAGTCGCCGCTGTCCAGCCTCAACGTGGGGACTCTTCCCTGCGGATTGATGCGCCTGTATTCAGGCATCAGTTGTTCGCCACCGTTGCTCACCAGGTTGACCGGGATCGCAGCGTAACTCAGCCCCTTGAGCGCCAGCGCAATACGCACGCGGTAACTGGAGGTCGAGCGGTAGTAGGTGAATAGATCCACGGAGGCTGCCTGCTGGAACGCTAACGGCGTCGCTTGTTGTTATGATCGTTATACTCGATTTTTTCGTAATTGACTTACGTAATGCGTAACTTGAGCGATCAGCCCTCGTCTGTCAATACGGGCCGCGGGCCATTCAGGTCCAGCCTTCCAGGCGCAGCGTTGAACGCACCAGCCGTTGCTCTTCGTTTTCGATTTCCCGCAGGTTTTCGCAAATGCTCTGGATGTGCGCCAGCGCGGCCTTGCGCGCCTGTTCGGGCAGGCGACCCGTGACGGCGTTGTACAGCCGCGCATGCTGCCGGTCGATCTGCCGCTTCTGCGGTTCACGGTGATAGAGGTTGTTGACCGAAGCAAACACCGTGTTCAACAGCAGATCGGTCAGCGAGCGCAGGGTCTGCACAAGGACCGGATTATGCGACGCCTCGCAGATGGCCAGATGAAAAGCGTGATCGAGCCGCGCATGCTCACCGGCTGTCAGTTCACTGCTCTGGGCCGCGATCAGGGCGTCATAGCTACGGGTAATGAGCACAAAATCTGCGTCCGTGCCACGCAACGCGGCCAGTCGTGCAGACTCGCCTTCCAGCAGGCTGCGCACTTCGAACAGGTCATACAGCGTGCGGGGCTGCGAGCCGAACAGGTGCATAAGCGCCGAGGTGTGCTGAGGCGCGTTCATCTGCGCGACGAATGAGCCTTTGCCCTGCCGGGTTTCGATGATGCCCCGCGCCCGCAACAGCTTCAGACCCTCGCGCAACGCCGTGCGCGATACGCCCAGTTTCTCCGTGAGACGTCGCTCGGAGGGCAACAACTGGCCAACCTTGAGCACACCGTCGACGATCAGGCGCTCGATGCGTTCACACACCACGTCCGCGACCTGAGGCGGCCGCACGTTCGATTCATTGATGATGGCACTCTCCCAGAAGACCCATACGACGCCAACAGCTCTGCAAACATCAATATCACTGGTATGACCAGACAGAAGACGACTCAGAAACCCAGATCATAAATACAATAAGTCATTGATTTAAATATATTTATAAATCCAATTTTGTTTTACTCCCTGAAAAAACTGGTTCGACCAGCACATCCATACATGGACAGTAAGGCCGCCAGACCCAATGATGCAAGCCAACCGCTGGCCCGATAACAACAAGACTGGGTTGCACATGAATATTCTGTACGACGAACGTCTCGACGGCGTGCTTCCTGCCGTCGATAAGCAGCAACTGCTGCAAGACCTGCAACGGCAGTTGCCAGACCTGGATATCCTGCACCGCCCGGAAGAACTTCGGCCTTACGAGTGCGACGGGCTGTCGGCCTACCGCACCACACCGATGCTGGTGGTATTGCCGCGTCATATGGAAGAGGTCCAGACGCTGCTCAAGCTGTGCCATGAACGGCACGTGCCGGTGGTCGCTCGCGGCGCAGGCACCGGGCTTTCCGGCGGCGCCCTGCCGCTGGAAAAAGGCGTGCTGCTGGTCATGGCGCGCTTCAACCAGATTCTGAACATCGACCCTGCCGCCCGCCTCGCGCGCGTCCAGCCAGGCGTTCGCAACCTTGCCATTTCCCAAGCTGCGGCGCCGCACGGCCTCTATTACGCACCAGACCCCTCTTCGCAGATCGCGTGCTCCATCGGTGGCAACGTCGCGGAAAACGCCGGCGGTGTGCACTGCCTCAAGTACGGCTTGACGGTACACAACCTGCTGCGCGTCGACATTCTCACTGTCGAAGGCGAGCACATGGTGCTGGGCAGCGATGCGCTGGATTCGCCCGGTTTCGACCTGCTCGCCCTGTTCACCGGCTCCGAAGGCATGCTCGGCATCATTACCGAAGTCACGGTCAAACTGCTGCCCAAGCCACAAGTAGCCAAGGTCTTGCTGGCGGCGTTTGATTCGGTCGAAAAAGCCGGTCGTGCCGTCGGCGACATTATTGCCGCAGGCATTATCCCCGGCGGACTGGAAATGATGGACAACCTGGCGATACGCGCGGCGGAAGACTTTATTCATGCGGGTTACCCGGTCGACGCCGAGGCCATTCTGCTGTGCGAACTGGACGGCGTGGAAGCCGATGTGCACGACGATTGCGCAACGGTTCGTGAGGTACTGACGCTTGCCGGGGCGACCGAAGTGCGCCAGGCGCGGGACGAAGCCGAGCGGGTTCGCTTCTGGGCCGGGCGCAAGAACGCCTTCCCGGCGGTTGGCCGCTTGTCACCCGACTACTACTGCATGGACGGGACCATCCCACGCCGCGAATTGCCAGGGGTGCTGCGTGGTATCAACGAGTTGTCCGAGCAGTACGGTTTGCGCGTCGCCAACGTGTTTCATGCCGGAGACGGCAACATGCACCCGTTGATCCTGTTCGATGCCAATCAGCCCGGAGAACTGGAGCGCGCAGAAGCGCTGGGCGGCAAGATCCTTGAACTGTGCGTCAAGGTCGGCGGCAGCATCACCGGTGAACACGGCGTTGGACGCGAGAAGATCAATCAGATGTGCGCGCAGTTCAACAGCGATGAACTGACTTTTTTCCACGCGATCAAGGCTGCATTCGACGCCAGCGGCATGCTCAACCCGGGCAAAAACATTCCAACCTTGCACCGCTGTGCAGAATTCGGCGCCATGCATGTGCACGCCGGGCAGTTGCCCTTCCCTGAACTGGAGCGCTTTTGATGACCACAGCGGACAGGGACACCAGCGAGGCATTGCTCGAACAGGTCAATCAGGCGTTGCAGCAAGCGATCCCGCTGCGCATTCAGGGCGGCAACAGCAAGGCCTTTCTCGGTCGTGATGTGAGCGGTGAAGTACTCGACACCCGTAGCCATCGCGGCATCGTCAGCTATGACCCGACTGAACTGGTAATCACGGCCCGCGCCGGTACGCCACTGAACGAGTTGATGCAGGCGCTCGACGATGCGGGACAGATGCTGCCTTGCGAACCGCCAACATTTGGTCATGCAACCCTGGGCGGCATGGTCGCCGCCGGGCTGTCCGGCCCACGTCGGCCGTGGAGTGGTTCGGTACGCGATTTCGTGCTCGGCACGCGGCTCATCACCGGTCACGGCAAACATCTGCGTTTCGGCGGCGAAGTGATGAAGAACGTTGCCGGTTACGATGTTTCCCGTCTGATGGCAGGCAGTTTTGGCTGCCTCGGCGTATTGACCGAGGTGTCGCTCAAAGTGCTGCCCAAGCCACGGCTGTGCAGCAGTATTGCGCTGGAGATGAGCCCGGCCCGCGCGTTGACCTGCCTGGCGGAATGGGGCCAGCAACCGATTCCGATCAGTGCCGCCAGCCATGATGGCCGGGTGTTGCACCTGCGTCTGGAGGGCGGTGAAGGCTCGGTGGCGTCGGCGCATGAGCGGCTGGGTGGCGATGCGCTGGACCCGGCCTACTGGCAGCAGTTGAATGAACAGCGCCTGCCGTTTTTCGACGACAAGCGCGCGCTCTGGCGAATCTGCGTACCGGCCAATACCCCGACGCTGGACCTGCCCGGTGACCTACTGATCGACTGGGGCGGCGCGCAGCGCTGGTTGAAGTCCGACGCTGACGGCGAGGTCATTCGGGCCGCTGTCGCAGCGGCAGGCGGCAACGCAACCTGCTATGGCCCCGGTTGTGCGCAAAGCCCTTTCCAGCCGCTGGCCAAACCGTTGCTGCGCTACCACCAGCAGCTCAAGTCAGGGCTCGACCCTCAGGGTATTTTCAATCCTGGCCGAATGTACGCGGAGCTTTGAACCATGCAGACCACGTTGAGCGAACACGCCAGACAATTGCCACGCGCCGAAGAAGCCGAGCGCATCCTGCGCAGTTGCGTGCATTGCGGTTTCTGCAACGCGACCTGTCCGACCTATCAGCTGCTGGGCGACGAACTGGACGGCCCACGTGGCCGGATCTACTTGATCAAACAGGTGCTGGAAGGCAACGAAGTCACCGAAAAGACCCAACTGCACCTGGACCGCTGCCTGAGCTGCCGCAACTGCGAAACCACTTGCCCGTCGGGAGTGGATTATCACAACCTGCTTGACATTGGCCGTGCCGCCGTCGATGCCGCAGTTCCCCGCCCGCTGGGTCAACGGCTGTTGCGTGAGGGCTTGCGCAACATCGTTCCGAATACCGGACTGTTTACGTCTCTGACCCGGCTTGGCACCACCTTTCGTCCCTTGCTGCCAGGCACCCTCAAAAACAAACTGCCGGCGACCATTCACCCGTCCGGGGTTCGTCCGGACCGGCGGCATGCGCGTCAGATGCTGATGCTTGAAGGCTGTGTGCAGCCGGGCCTGTCGCCCAATACCAATGCTGCAACTGCACGTGTACTCGACCGCCTGGGTATCAGCATCAGCCCGATCTCCGAAGCCGGTTGCTGCGGCGCAGTGGATTACCACCTGAACGCGCAGGACGCGGGACTGGACCGTGCCCGACGCAACATTGATGCATGGTGGCCCGCCTTGCAGAGCGGAGCAGACGCCCTGATTCAAACCGCCAGCGGTTGCGGGGCATTCGTCAAGGATTACGGCCAGCTGCTGCGCGATGATCCCGACTACGCCTCGAAAGCGGCCTACGTCAGCGCCTGCACCCGGGATCTGGTCGAAGTATTGCGTGATGAACCGCTTGAAACGCTGGGCATCAAGAGCGAAACACGATTGGCCTTCCACTGCCCGTGTACGTTGCAACACGCACAAAAGCTGGGTGGCGAGGTCGAACGGTTACTGTCTCGTCTGGGCTTCAACCTGACCAGCGTGCCGGACGGGCATCTGTGTTGCGGCTCGGCAGGCACCTACTCTATTACCCAACCCGAGCTTGCGCGGCAATTACGGGACAACCGGATGAACGCACTGGAAAGCGGCAAACCCGAGGTGATCGCCACCGCAAATATCGGCTGCCAGACCCACCTCTCAGGCGCCAACAGGACGCCCGTGAGGCACTGGATCGAGCTGGTTGACCAGGCGCTGAATACGCCTGGTCAAGACTGATCCTGATTGACGCTTCACGACTGAATATTTATCCACCAGACACTCAATGGAGCACCTCATGAAAATCAAAGCCGTTCTGACGCAAACCGAAGTCAGCCTGATGCTCGCCGCCGCTCGCGATGAGGCCCACGCCAACGGCTGGGCGGTTGCCATTGCTATCGTCGACGACGGTGGTCACTTGCTGGCCTTCGAACGTCTGGACGATGCGTCACCGATCAGCAGCTATATCTCGATTGAAAAAGCGCGCACCTCGGCGCTGGGCAAGCGTGAATCCAAGGGTTACGAAGAAATGGTCAACGGCGGTCGCACCGCATTCCTCAGCGCCCCACTGCTGACGTCTCTTGAAGGGGGAGTACCCGTCATTGTTGACGGCCAGGTGATCGGCGCGGTGGGTGTGTCCGGCGTCAAGGCCGATCAGGACGCTCAAGTGGCCAAGGCCGGTATTGCTGCACTGAATGCCGACTGACCCCTCAGTGTCACAGCCTTAAAGAACTCACAGGAGCCGCTTTTCATGACCGATTTCGTCAAATGTCAACGTCTCAAGGTCGCCGTCAACCTGCAGCGTTTTGTCGAGGATGAAGTCCTGCCAGGCACAGACCTGGACCCGGAAAGCTTCTGGGAAGGCTTCGATGCACTGGTGCACGAACTCGGCCCACGCAACCGCGACCTGCTGGCCGAGCGTGAGCGCCTGCAACACGAACTGGACAAATGGCACAAGGCGCATCCAGGCCCAATCAAGGATATGCCTGCGTATCGCGATTTCCTGCACTCGATAGGCTATCTGCAACCCGTGCCGGATCATGTCAGCGCCACCACCGCCAACGTTGATCTGGAAATCAGCGAACAGGCCGGGCCGCAACTGGTCGTGCCCGCGATCAACGCGCGATATGCGCTCAATGCTGCCAACGCGCGCTGGGGCTCGTTGTACGACGCGCTGTATGGAACAGACGCAATATCAAGCTCTAACGGCGCAGAGATCAGCGCTGGCTACAACCCGTTGCGCGGCGCCAAAGTGATTGCCTTTGCACGCGAACTGCTGGACAGCAGCGCGCCGCTCGCCAAGGGCAGCCATGTCGATGCCCGCAGCTATCGCATCGAAGACGGCCAGTTGCACATCGCACTGGCCGACGGCACCCACACTGGCCTTCAGCAGCCGGAAAAATACATCGGTTTCCAGGGCGAGCCTGGTCAGCCGGACGCAATCCTGCTCAAGCACAACGGGCTGCACATCGAGATCCAGATCGACCCGAAACACCCGGTCGGTAGCACCGACGCCGCCGGCATCAAGGACCTGTTGATCGAATCAGCGCTTTCAACCATTGTCGACTGCGAAGACTCGGTGGCGGCCGTGGACGCCGATGACAAGGTGGCGGTGTATCGCAACTGGCTCGGCCTGATGAAGGGCGACCTGACCGAAACACTGGACAAGGGAGGCAAGGCGATCACCCGTCGCCTCAACCCTGACCGCACGTACAAGGCCGCAAGTGGCGGCGAGCTGACACTGCGCGGGCGTTCGCTATTGCTCGTCCGCAACGTCGGCCATCTGATGACCAACCCGGCGATCGTCGACAAGGACGACCACGAAATACCCGAAGGAATACTCGACGGTGTGCTCACCAGCCTGATCGCCCTGCACGACCGTAAACGCCGTGGCAATTCACGTGCGGGCAATGTGTACATCGTCAAACCCAAGATGCACGGCCCCGACGAAGTCGCCTTTGCGGATCAGTTGTTCGGCCGCATCGAGGACCTGCTCAAGCTGCCAAGGCACACCCTGAAAATGGGCATCATGGATGAGGAGCGTCGCACCAGCGTCAACCTCATGGCCTGCATCAACGCCGCTTCTGCGCGGGTCGCGTTTATCAACACCGGTTTTCTGGACCGCACCGGCGACGAGATTCACAGCGCCATGCAGGCCGGGCCGGTGTTACGCAAGGGCGACATGAAAAACGCGCCGTGGATCAAGGCCTACGAACGCAGCAACGTGCTGGTCGGCCTGGCCTGTGGCTTGCGCGGACGGGCGCAGATTGGCAAGGGCATGTGGGCCATGCCGGACCGCATGGCCGATATGCTCGAGCAGAAAATCACTCATCCCCAATCCGGCGCGACAACCGCCTGGGTACCCTCGCCCACCGCCGCTACGCTGCACGCACTGCATTACCATCGGGTCGATGTACAGGCCGTGCAGGAGAAGCTGCAACAGGAAAGGCTGTCCGACGTCAGCGAGCAGTTGCTCAACGATCTCTTGACCATCCCGGTGGTCAGCGAACCGCAGTGGACCCTTGAGCAGATTCGCGAAGAGCTCGAAAACAACGCACAAGGCCTGCTCGGCTACGTGGTGCGCTGGGTCGAACAAGGTGTGGGGTGTTCCAAGGTTCCGGACATTCACGACGTCGGTTTGATGGAAGACCGGGCGACCCTGCGTATTTCCAGCCAGCACATGGCCAACTGGTTGCAACATCGGGTGGTCGACAGGGAGTACGTCAGCAGCGTGCTGGAGCGCATGGCCAAGGTGGTGGACAAGCAGAACGCCGGTGACGCCCACTATCGGCCCATGGCCAGGGACTTCAAACACTCGGTGGCGTTTCAGGCTGCGTGTGCACTGGTGTTCAAGGGCTGCGAGCAACCGGCGGGCTATACCGAACCCTTGCTGCATGAGTTTCGCCTGACGTTCAAGGACAAGCAGTAACCGGCACCGAACAAGCTTTTTGTTCAGCGCACTGAAGAAAGCAGGCATCAACGGCAAATCGTCATGCAGGACGCCGTTGATTGCCAGACTTCAGAGAACATGCGAGAGGAGCGTCCGAACCGGACGAAAGAACTTACAACTGATAGATCGACACCCAACTCATGTCCGAATGAGTGGTGTACAGACGCGTACCCGCCTTGCTCAGCACCGACCCGCCCACCGACGGAAAATAGGCAATGCAGCTTACCGTACCCTTGACCGTATCGACCCGGTACACATCGAAGTTGCAGGTGTAGACGACGTAGACATAGCGATCATCCGGGGTGATGCCAATGATCTTGACCGGATATCCCTGACAACCGATTTTTTCACGGTAATACATTCTGCCGCTGGTCCCGTCAGCGATGTACACCTCATCGATCCCGCCCACGTAAAGCCGCGAGCCATCACTGCTGATCGCCATCGAGCGAGGGTCGGCAAAACCAGGAATGTCATCCTGCCCATAGCCGACCGGGTCGATCACAGACACCGCACTGAGCGCGATACCGTCCGCCAGTACCGATGCAAAGATCCGGTCACTTTGCGGGCTGACAGCCAGCGCGAGCGAGGCATTTGACAAAGCGCCAAGATCAAAATCGTTTTCGACCTGGTAGTCATCGGTCCTGATCACCCGGATCAACCCACCCGGCATGTCCTGAAACGACAGGCAGATGAAGCAGCCATCCGGGCTGCAGACGATCCTGTTTACCTTGGCGGACGCGAGAGTCCGGATCACGGTAAGGTTTTCGGTATCGATCACATAACACTTCTTGCTGCCCACCGAGTACAGGCGCTTCCCGTCCGGACTGAGCGTGATATCCCCCGCGCCCGCGCCTTTGATGGAGCGCACGTCAAAAGGCTCGAAGAGGCTGAACACACTGATTTCGTTGCCGCTTTCATGCGCCACGTAGAGGGTTTTCTCGTCCGGGCTTATTTCGATTTCCCGAGGAACGAAATCAAGCGGAATGATGCTTGTCAGCCAGGCGATATCCAGCGGGACCTCCATACCAAACGCATCTGCCATCTGACTCTGAGCTCTGACGTACTGGGGTGCTTTTTTGTGCATGTCACTCACCAATGAATAGGTCTGCAAGACCGCCACGGTGGGGCACAGATAACAAGATGCAACCCCACCCACGAACGATGCGACCAAGGCTCTTATGCCGCTCGGAACCAAAAACGTGATCCCATTGAATACTCGACGACACCGCTTGGGTACTGTCAGAAATGACAGTCAGAACCCCGCAGGGCACGCTGGAGGAGGACATGAAAAACACGCAGATGCAGACCCGTCACGGCCTGCGGATGAGCGGACCGGACCTGATCGTGCGTGGCAACCACTGGTCAGCGTGATGAAAGCGGCTTTCAGGAGCTTTCCCGCACCACCAACTCAAAACCCAGATCCACTTGCGGATGCTGAGTGAGGCCATCCAGCAGCCCAAGCAGCAGTTGCGCAGCGCGCTGGCCAACCTCCTGGCGCGGAGTGCGGATGGAGGTCAGGCGCGGCACCATGTGAGCCGAGCCTGGCAGGTCATTGAAACCCACCAGCGATACCCGCTCCGGAATGCTGACACCCAAACGAAGTGCTTCAAGGGCAGCGCCCTGAGCCAGGTCATCGTTGCAGAAAAACACCCCGTCGACATCCGGATGCTCGCGCAGTAAACGGGCAAACAGTTCGCTGCCCAAACCGATTGAGGACGGCAACGGCGACATGATCTGCAATTGCGGATCGAACAGATCGGCTTCTTCCAGAACTCGGCGAAACCCCGCTCCTCGCTGCAATACGCGCGGATCGAGTTGAGCAGCCATGTACGCCAGACGCTTGCGACCGCGGCCCAACAGGTGCGTCGCCGCCGCTGCGCCTGCCTGCTCCTGGGAGAACCCGACACAATAGGCGCCACGCCGGGTGTCGAGCTCCATCATGTGCACGCAGGGCAAGCCACTGGCTTCCAACAACTGCAACGACGCCGCGGTATGGTCAAACCCGGTCAGCAGGATGCCCCGCGGGCGATTGACCAGATGGTTGCGCAGTAACTTTTCTTCTTCGGCGGGGGAGTAGTGGTAGTTGCCGATCACCACATCGAGCCCCCGGACGCGTAACACATCCTGAATCGCTTCCAGGGTTTCGATGAACAACTGGTTCGACAACGAAGGCACCAGCACCACGACGGTCTGGCTGCATGACGACGCCAACGCCCGAGCAGCTGCGTTGGCGACATAGCCAAGGCTCTGGGCCGCCGCTCGAACCTTTTCCACCAGCTCTGGCGAGACGGTGCTGATACCACGCAGCGCACGTGAGGCAGTAATCGGCGAAACAGCAGCAAGACGTGCGACTTCGTTAAGGGTCGGACGGCCGGTAGAGCGGGAACCAATGCGCATCATGCGTTGCCAACTAACATAGGGGTTGCCAAATGTGTCGAATGACCAATAAGGTAGCGCTGTCTCACGGACCGTGACAATGCTTTATCGCTGGTTTCACATTCGCACCCATTGCCAGGTTGCTACGGAGAACAGCCTCCGATGTTAAGTGTTGAACTCAAAACAACGACAAGAACTGGAACAGCCCAGGCTGAGCTTGATGTCCACCGGACGAAGACAGCGCTGTCTCCAGATGAGGTGCCTACTGTGACAACTGCGAATCCTGCTATTTCTGCCATCGTTGTGATGGGTGTTTCCGGCTGCGGCAAAAGTGCAATCGGTGCCCAGATCGCGCTCAATACTGGCGGACGCCTGATAGAAGGTGACGCGTTTCACCCTCAGGCGAACATCGACAAGATGAGCGCCGGAAATCCCCTCGACGACAACGACCGTGCCGGTTGGCTGACCCGCCTGGGTGAAGAACTGGCCGCGGCACTGGCCCGAGGCGAGCGGCCCGTCCTGACCTGCTCTGCCCTGAAGCTCATCTACCGACAGCGTCTGCGTGACGCCGTACCGGGCCTGGGCTTTGTCTTTCTGGAGCTGACCAAAGAAGTGGCGGCGGATCGCTGCTCACATCGACCTGGGCATTTCATGCCTGCCAGCCTGGTGGACAGCCAATTCGCAACGCTTGAATCGCCTGAAGGCGAACCGTTGACCCTGGTGGTCGATGCGACCCAGTCCATCGAGGAAATCGGCCTGCAAGCCTCGCAATGGTGGGAAGACTCCAAAGCCTGATCCGTTAAAGGCGTGACCGCCAAAGACAGCGCTGTCTTTGGCAATCACACACGAGAAAAGAAGGACAGCGCTCGCAGTAGCGGCTGAAAAATAATAACCGGAGAGACACCCATGTTCGGTATGACCCATGAGACGTTTTTGCTCGTCGACGCCCTGGTGACCATCATCGGCCTTGTGCTGCTGATCACCCAGTTCAAAGTTCACCCTTTTGTAGCGCTGACTCTGGCCGCAGGCTTTCTCGGTCTGACGTCCGGGATGCCCGTTGAAAAGGTCATGAAATCCTTCCAGGACGGCTTCGGCGGCGTACTGGGCTTTGTAGGCATCATCCTTGGTCTGGGCACCATGCTCGGCAAACTGATGGCAGACTCGGGTGGCGCAGATCAGATCGCGCAAACCCTGATTCGCGCGTTCGGCAAACAGAAAGTGCACTGGGCGATGATGTTCGCCGCGTTCCTGGTGGGCATTCCGCTGTTCTTCGAGATCGGCTTCGTGCTGCTCATCCCGCTGGTGTTCATTGTTGCCCGTCGCACCGGTGTTTCCATCGTCAAGATCGGTATCCCACTGCTCGCCGGCCTGTCTGCGGTTCATGGTCTGGTTCCGCCACATCCGGGTCCGTTGCTGGCCATCGGTATATTTGGCGCAGACATCGGCAAGACCATTTTCTATGGCCTGATCATCGCTCTGCCTACCGCGATCATTGCCGGTCCGATCTATGGCAAGTGGATCTCCAAGCACATCCCGGGCACTCCTTCCCAGGAATTGATGGACCAGATCGCCAAGGAGTCCAGCTCCGAGAACCTGCCGGGCTTTGGCATCACGCTGGTGACGATCCTGTTGCCTGTGTTCCTGATGTTGCTCAAGACATTCGCTGACGTGGTACTGCCAGACACCAACGTGTTCCGCATCTGGATGGACCTGATCGGTCACCCGATCACTGCCCTGCTCGCGGCCCTGTTGCTGGCGTTCTACACCTTCGGTGCGGCACGTGGCTTTGATCGCGCAAAAATCATGAAATTGCTGGACCAGAGTCTCGCGCCAGTCGCAGCCATCGTGCTGATCGTGGGCGCAGGTGGCGGCTTCAAGCAAATGCTGGTGGCCAGCGGTGTGGGCGATGTAATCGGTCATATGGCAGTGCAAGCGCAGATCAACCCGATCATGCTGGCCTGGCTGGTAGCAGCGGTGATCCGCGTGGCGACAGGTTCAGCGACCGTCGCGACCATCACCGGCGCAGGTATCGTGGCTCCGGTGGTTGGCCTGATCCCGGGCGTGAATCGCGAGCTGCTGGTACTGGCGACCGGTGCAGGCTCTTTGATTCTGTCTCACGTGAACGACGCTGGTTTCTGGCTGGTGAAGCAGTACTTCAACATGACGGTCGCTGAAACCTTCAAGACCTGGACCGTCATGGAAACCATTCTGTCAGTGGTTGGCCTGATCTTTATCATGTTGCTGTCGATGGCGCTCTGACGTATCGACTCTTGATACCTGTGCGGGTCCATTGGCCCGCACAGGTTTATCCCGCTTCATCCGCCGCGTTTAAATCCCCCTCCCCCCGCACTCCGCCAACTGACTCTTCAAACGCAATACACATGTCCCCTGCCGCCGCGCTTCGAAGCTCCATGCGCGCTATTTCCTACGCCAGGTAACGCACTTTCAATTGAATTTTCAGAAAGCAGAGGCAAGGTCTCGAAGTCATGCCTACGCTTACAAACACCTTGAGGACGGACGGGTCGGCGTTCTCTATCACGTCGATAGCGAAACAGGTATTTGCCTTTGATTACGTTACTTTTAAGCTGCACCAGTAAATACGGGTATTTTCACGTCAAAACGGGCAGAATTGGCGCACTCGTCGTATCGCTGATGCAAATCTCGATGACAAGAAAATGAACCGAGGGAATTAAATTCACCACCGCAACGTCTCATGACGGATGTAATTGGATGCACTCGGCAACAATCACCACGCAAAGGCAAACGCCAGCCTCTTGAGAGAGGCGTTTTCAAGAGGCCATCAAGGAAAAGATTATGTTGATACTCACTCGCAAAGTCGGCGAAAGCATAAACATCGGTGACGAGATCACCGTGACAATTCTTGGCGTTCAAGGGCTGCAGGTTCGTTTGGGCATCAATGCACCGAAAAACGTCTCTGTACATCGTGAAGAAATCTACAAACGCATCCAGGCAGAGCTGGCTCCGAACCAGGACCCACAATAACACCGACACAACGTCCCTTATTCAATGCTGATCTGCCGCCGTTCCGGCGGATCGGTCGTACGGCGCCTCCATGGCGCCGTTTTTTATGCGCGTCCTTTCCCTCCCCCTCCTCATCGGCTGACATGAGCCATTTGTCATTCTTTCGGAACGTCACCAAAAAACCAGACGTCCACCAAGAGGTTACTGTCGGTTCCACGCGCCCTGTGCGTACCGGCAACCTTTTCCGATGCCAGCCCGTAGTAAGCAGTGAGCCGAGCATTTTTCTACTTGGTGAAAGACAAAATGGTGAACACAGATGGCAATCACCCACGAAGCATCCATGAGCGGTAGTACCCACACCAACGGCCAGCCGGGCCGGGATCCTTATCAGGGGTCAACGGACCGCACCAGCGCGTCATCCGATAATGTCGGCCAGCACGAAGCCGTGCAGTTTGAGCAGTACCGTGAAGGCGCAGCGCAGACCATCGAGGACCTCGCACAGAACGCCCAGTCAGCGGCAGAGCAAATCGACGGCAACGATACGCTCGGCGTATCGCATTACGTGAATGACATCGCACAAAGCATGACCACACTGGCAGAAAACCTGCGCAACAAGAACGCCGAACAACTGTTGCAGGACGCAGGCCGACTGGCCAAGGAAAATCCTGTGTTGTTCATCAGCGCAAGCGTGGCGATTGGTCTCGGGTTGTCGCGTCTTCTGAAAGCATCCGGTACTTCAGCAAGCACCTCAGGGGCTGAGGATTCGCGCGCTGCCAGCCCGACCATGTCCGCTTCAAGTACTCACGGCTCGAACACCTCACCGTCATCGACCGACAAGAATCAGGACCTGTCGGCCACTGACTCGTCTCAGCCTGCTGATCCCATCAGCCCTGCGGCGCTGGGCGCCGAGGAATTGGCCGCGACGCACCCACACGAAGAAACGCTCTCGCACAGTACGCGGTCTGGGCAGCGACTGCCGGATACCCCGAACGGTTTCACCGATGACATAGGCGGCGATCTGACCCGAGACGGTCTGCCAAGATCAGGCCTACCAAAAGGAGACGTGTGATGGCTATCTCACCTAATACGCCCCCTGGCACTCAATCCAATCCTTCAAACGACAATGATACTTCCGTAGTCAGCCTGATCAGGCAACTTGCGCATGAAGTGCCCGCATTGATGACCAAGGAAATCGCCTTGGTCAAGGCCGAACTTCGCGAGTCCATTCAGGCGACCCGACAAGGCGTGATGTCCATTGGTCTTGGCGCCATCGTCATGCTCGGAGGGCTGGTCATGGTCCTGTTGGCAGCGGTGTATGCCCTGAGTCAGGTGCTGGCACCGTGGCTTGCGGCTCTGCTGGTCGGCGTTGCGGCTCTGGTCATCGGTTTTTTCATGGTCCAGGCGGGCAAGAAAAGACTCGAACCGACCAACCTTGTGCCTGAACGTACTGCCAGCACCCTGCACAAAGACAAGGAAGCTCTTCAGAGGAAAGTCTCATGAACACTGACAGCCGCTTCGATACACCCCAGGACAGTGAACTGGAATCCCGGAAAAGCCCGGAAACTCTTGAGCGAGAAATCGACCAGCAACGTTCAAGTATCGGCAGCATCGTGGATGCGCTGGAAAAAAAGATGTCGCCAGGTCAGTTGGTCGATCAGGCCCTGGGTTACGTGAAAGAGAATGGCGGGGAGTTTTTCGGCAACCTGGGAAGCCAGGTCAGGGCCAATCCGGTGCCCGCCGTACTGACAACCGTCGGCGTGTTCTGGCTGATGATGGGCGACCGCACGCCTGCTGCCGGACCCTCTGCGCTGCACAAGACCGGTGAGCACCTCAGCGAAATGAAGGGCGATGTGACTGATGGCCTGAGCAGCGCAAAGGCCAGGGTTCAAGAGGTCGCAAGTCATCTGAAAGGCAAGGCAAGCCATATGAAGGATGAGGCGACGCATGTGAAGGACCGAATCAGCGATACCTTCTCCAGCAGCACGCATTCGTCCTTGAGCCAAACCTATGACGAGCAGCGAAAACACGTTCAGTCCAGCGCTCGCACCTTGCTGAATGAGCAGCCGCTGGCGCTTGCTGCCATCGGTATTGCTATAGGCGCCGTGATCGGGGCCGCGCTGCCTGCCACTGAGCAGGAAAAGCGCCTGATCCATCAGGCCAAGGACAAGCTGACCCGTTCAGGCGCTGTCGATTCGGCTCATTCGCAATCTTCGAGCACCCCGAGCCGAACACACGCCGACCACGGCAATCCGTCCGGAACACGCAGTAGTGTCAGCGATCCATCCTTGCGCCCACCGCCGACGGCTACAGCCTTCGGCGCAACGCCAGGGCTTGGCTGACGGCCCGACAATGAAAACGGCCCCTTGATGGGGCCGTTCCTGGCTGGGTACAGACTACTCAGAGGGAGAGATCCCCCATGGTCAGGAAAGACGCTGGACGATCTTGTCCTTTACCAGTAAACGCTCTTCCTTGAGCTTTTTGACCTCATCGTCACCTGCCCCTCCAGCTGGCCCCCTCTCGGCTTCCACTACCTTTGCGTCGGCCTGATCGTAATCGTTCAGCAGACGTTGCAAGGTTGCGTCCGCCTTGCTGCGTTCGATGACTTCGTCCTTGGACACTTTCAAGTCTGCGAATAAATCGTGTGTAACGGGCATGAGTAGCACCTCCAAATGTCTACTTGAAATCAAAAGGACGCCCTGAAGACTCGATACTCCAGCGCGGCTCCACGGGGCAGGCGATCGAGGGATTATTCACTGAATGCACTGTATTCCCGTGCCCGGAAACCCTGATCGATGCTTTGGACATCAGGCCACACCAGCGTGACGCCCAGAACTTTTTCGACCTTCGTGGCGGGTACCCGTTCGATCTGTCTCATGGGAGCTGCCAGCTCTGGCCACTCAGGTTCTCAAGCTGTGCGAAACCGGGCAACCGCGGGGCCTCGACAGCGAGGGCCTTGTAACGAAGACGGGCGATAATCGCCTGAATGACAGCACGGCTCGCGTCGTGGTGAAACTGCCATACACCGTAGATCCGCCCTTCGAAAGACGGTTCGCTGCCCAACTGCGGATCCGCCGCCAACCCGGCGCCCAGTCCAAACAGGTAGAGTCCTTTCAAGCGGCGGCCGCTCTGGTCCATGGGGCAACCTGCCGGGTCCGAATCAAGCCCACCTTTGGTCTCGCGCAACGTGATGAGGCTGCCATCGCCGTAATGCAATGTCGGCAACCTCGGTTGATACCCCGAGCATTGCACCACAACGCTGGCCTCAGCCAGCGCCTGGCGTGCCGATTCAAGCTCGCCTGGACGTTCGCCGTTTGTCTGAAGCAACTGCACCCGTACACCCGTTTTACCGACACGGCCATTCAACAGCGCTTCACGACCGACATCCAGCGCCCGATAGCGCAGGCCGCCAGAGCGGTTTACACGTCCCGAAATCGGGCAGACATCGAGTTGTGGATCAAAAGCGTAACCGGCTGCCCGCGCATGTTCTGCACTCTCATAGAACAACCGGATCGGGGTCCGATGGACCAGAGTCAATGCTTGCAGACCGGCAAACTCCAACGCATCTGCCAGGTTTTCAAGCATGGAAAAAGCACTGTGGGACCCGCCCACCACGACAATTCGACCCTCGCTGGACAGTGCCGTAGCGAACACTTCACGCAGCTGGACAGCGTTCATACGCAACAGCCGGTCAGCGCTCTGGATGTTCACCGCCTCTGGAAGCGCCAGTTCCTGTTGGGCCAGGCTGTTGATCAGGTGACGACTGTCCTGACGACCGCCCAGATTGAGTACCAATGTCTGACATCTGACCTGCCTGACGCATCCTTCGGTTTCTACCGCGACGTAAAACTCGTCGTTCCTGCTGGTGACTTCGGTGATGGCAGTGCTGTGCCAGATCTTCGCGCCGTAGTGGAGGACGATATGGTCCAGAACCAACCGCGACGCTTCCATCATGAGCTGGCCGACATCCGACAGTTGTGGTGCGCTTTGCGCCTGCCCACGGATGCGCCAGTAAGCGGGCGAATATTCCAGCGGCTCAAAAATCTTACGCAACGCCGGGTCTCGCAAACAATCGATGAATACATCCCCCATCGAATTCGCCGTGATGCGGTAATGCCCCAGCATGCCCGCGCCCGGTTGAGCGCTTGCATCAATGACAATCAACCCGCCGCTGGCAATCTCGGACATCGTTCCACTTTTCAAGGCATTGAACAAAAAACCCATGCCTGCCAGGCCAGCCCCGCCTACAACGCAGCTACAGACCGTTTCCGAAGAGTCTTTAAACATAATGATGCTCCATCGTCATTCCCTACGTTGGTGCAGTCCAGAAGTTCTGGATGATCGAATGCCTGGCGGTTAAAGCGAACCAGCGTCCATGCACGGTTTAAAAGCGAGGTAATTGAAATAAATTGAAATAAACGCTGAACAAACCACTCTGCAGCCTGACGCCCTTTGCCAAAAAAAGGCGCAGCGAAACAGCAGCAGAACAGCCTGTTTAAAACAGGCCGAGCGAAGAGATTTTCAAAGTCCTGCAATTAACGCGAGGTGCGCTACCGCCAGATCAGAGTTGACCTGACACGCTTGTCTGAAATCAGAAAACTTGCGGAACGTACTCGACAAGAAAGAGTCATTGGATAGTTGCAAAGAAACGCTGAAGTGTCAAATTGCAGCCCTGCCACGGCACTCAGTGGGCCACGACCTACAAGCCCTTGATTAACCGGACTTATTCCATTAAATCCAGTCCTTGCTCCAACAACGGACGTTATAAACCAGACCGCTGTTCATTTTGTATTTTCTCATCGTCCTTTTTTAAAACCGCAGGAAACCAGCGCCGACAAATTGACTGGCCGGCCACGCGCAGCATTTTACGTATCGACATGCCTGAACCACAGACAAAGAAACGCGAGGCGCTTCTGGGCAGAAGCACCTCGCGATCGTTGATAACTCAAGTCAGACGCTGCTGAACGAGGTCTGACTTTCGGAAGACGGGTATCAAGCCATTCGGTAGCGTGGGGCCGGTGAACGATGCTCCTCGAGCTCGACACGCAACTCTGCCACCAGATCAGAGATACTACGGCTGGTATTGAGCCGTTCCAGGGATATACCGGTCACCAACAGTTCTATCCGGCCGGATTCCGGATCAGTCACCTGCACCGTCATTGAACGATCAGGCCCTACCGTGCACGTGCAACGCTGCGGTAAAAACGCACACTCAATAATATTCCGTAATTCTAACGTAGACAGTCCACACGCGATCATTTTGCATCTCCTTATTGTATAAGCACTGCCACAGGCGGGCAGATAAGTACTGACAGTTGACACCCTACAACTAAGCCCAGGCATATCCTTGCCTGACCTTACTTCTCATCAGTTCCGGAATACCTTTTAACCTTTATACGCGTTCACTGACGCATTAAGCAATGTACTTCAAGGCGCTGCCATACGCGCTGAAACGTAACTATTTGTAATTAATAGCAGAAGAATCGTTTCACTGTAGGTGATCAAGCGAAGAAGAACGTGATCTGCATCAATACGTATAGACATCCCCGTTTATAAACGGGCGGCGAGATGACGAACGGTCGTATCCGTTGCACATGAAGCAGCTCTGATCCATTGCAGATCGACAACCGAACCCTGGCCGCAAATTCAATGGGTGGCCTGAGCTATTGCTCGACGGCCACCCTGTTTATCTGTCAATCGACCGACTTGGGTAGGCGCAAATGGATCAGCGCCACCCGGGCACCCTGTTTATCAAGCCGTTCTTCGATCGCATAAGGACGAAACCCCAGACGTGGGTAGAACAACAGCCCAGGCACATTGTGGTTGTAGCAGGAGGCCGTAAGCTCGGACGCCTCATGCTTGTCAAAGGCGATTTCCATCATGCAGCCAATCATGTATCGGCCCACACCGCGCGAACGGGCAGCTGGGGCAATAATCACATTGCCCAATGAGCAGCGGCCACGAAAATCACATCGCATGAAATTGGCGTAACCCACCACCTCCCCGTTCATTTCAATCACAGTGGAGTCATAACGGGTTTCCAATGCGTCCAGCAATTGCGCAGGTGATAGCGGGTAGGTCGCCCGTGGAAACATGTAAAAAAGTTCGTCGGCATTTTGCGGCAGCGCACACACGATGGGGATGTCTTTTTCTTCCAGGGGACGATGTAGAAACATTGAACGGTAACCTTTTGAAGAAATTGAAGAAAACGCCGATGAGGATGACCTCTGACCGGCGAATCAACCCATAGCCAAGGGCTCGATTGCCTGCGTCACACATGCACAGCATAAGCCGCAGGTATCAAGAAGAGCTACCGCTGTAACAAACCAGACCAAAGACACATCGCTTGACCGCGGTGCTCCAAAGCCCGGCAGTGATCTGCTCTGCAGCCCTGAATGACACCTGTGAAACGATGACACCTTCATGCAGAACGCCCGCCCTGACTCAGGCCTGCAGTGCAAAACGCCCATATTCTGGATCGCCAAAATAACCCAAGACATTGTTTTAAAATAACTTTATAAAAAACAGGACACTGGCACCAAGTCTGCACTAAATCTCCAAACAAGCCCTGAATCGCTTCGCAGGAGTCAACACCATGGCCTTACCCAGTAGTACTTATGTAGCCGCAGAGAGCAGCGCCGGTAACGTCTCGGGCGTGTCATGGGGTGCTATTTTCGCGGGTGCAGCGGCGGCGGCAGTCGCTTCAATGCTGCTTCTCATGCTTGGCCTGGGGCTGGGCTTTTCGGCGATGTCACCGTGGGCCGACGAAGGCATCAGCGCTAAAAGTCTGGGAGTCACCACAGTCATCTGGCTGATAATCGTCCAGATTTTATCCTCCGGTATCGGTGGTTATCTGGCGGGTCGCCTGCGGGTGAAATGGGCCAACGTGCATAATGACGAAGTCTACTTTCGCGACACTGCGCATGGTTTTCTGGCGTGGACCGTTGCCACGCTGCTGGCTGCTACCTTGATCGCCGGTTCGGCGGCCAGTGTCATCGGAGGCGGCGTAAAAGCGGGGGCCAGCGTGGCTTCCGGCGCAGCAGGCGCAGTTTCCCAGGCAGCGGGTAGCGCTGCGGGAAACAGCAACGGTCAGGACTATCACTATTACATCGACCGACTTTTTCGCACCGATAACCCGGTGGCGGGCGATGATCAATCGGTGCATGCAGTTGTGCTGCGTGTCTTCAGCCGCACCCTCGACAACGATGGTCAGATGAGCCCGGAAGACCGGAGCTATCTTGCGCAACTGATTGCGCAACGTACCAATATCAGCCAGCAGGATGCAGAGCGCCGTGTCGATGACGTTTACGGCCAAGCCTTGAAGTCGATAGAAGACGCCAAGGTCAAGGCCAAACAGGCTGCTGACACCGCCGCCAAAGTTGCCGCTGCGACAGCACTCTGGACCTTCGTCACTCTTCTGTGTGGAGCATTCTGCGCAAGCCTCGCTGCCATTTTTGGCGGACGTCGTCGCGACGCGGCGGTCACAGTCGGTGAGCCTGCTTAAAACCCTGAAACATCATTCAATACGTATTGCCACGTTCAAACAAGGAGATACCCCATGCGCTCGATACTGTTGTGGATGCTCGGCATTCCTATCCCGATCATTATCCTGATTGCGCTGTTCATGCACTGACGCGGTTGATCGGCCGCCAATCACGTCCACGCCGCGTCCTGATCCAGGGCGCGGCTTTTATTTAAAACCTCTTCAAGCGCGCCAGAGCGTCTGGTTTCGCGTGCAATATTCTGTGACCGATAATTGCCGTAGAGCCTTGCAACAGCTTGCGATAACCGGCATTTATCTCCCTTTGCTTACCGGAACGCCAGCACCATGCCGATTTTCTCCCTGGCCCGTTTCAAGGCCCGCCCAATACGCTGGGTATGCCTGGCGGCATTCATCGTCGGCCTGCCAGTAGGCTGTGCCGTGCTGGAGCATAAAGAGCGCGAGCTGGTGTTTCGTATCGAGCCTGGCACGGCCAGTTGGTACAGCGGGTTGCCGGCCGATGTGCAGGAACTCGAACTCAAGGCCCCCTCCTTCGGCACCTCGCAGAACATTCACGCGTGGTGGTGGCCTGCTTCACGCAAGGATGCCCCTGCCCTGCTTTACCTGCATGGTTCGCGCTGGAATCTCACCGGACAGTTGTTTCGCATCGAGCAATTACGAGCCTTGGGCTTTTCGATCCTGGCAATTGACTATCGAGGCTTCGGCCAGAGCATGGGCCAGTTACCGTCCGAGCAGTCGGTCTATGAAGATGCGCGAATTGCCTGGGAACGTCTCAAGCAACTGCAGCCCGATCCTCAACGTCGCCTGATTTATGGGCACTCGCTCGGCGGTGCAGTTGCCGTAGACCTTGCTGCCGAACTGGGCAAGGATGCCGAAAAGGACAACGCGCCGCATCAGGCCCGTGGCCTGATTATCGAGTCGACCTTTACCAATCTGGCAGATGTCGCTACCGCTGTGGCCAACACCTCGCTGCCAGTGCGCTGGTTGCTGTCACAAAAATTCGATTCCCTGGACAAGATCGCCGACATTCATATGCCAGTCCTGATCGTGCATGGCACCGACGACCGTTACGTTCCTGCGCGTTTCAGCGAGGAGTTGTTCGAAGCCGCTCAAGAGCCGAAAAAGTTGTTGCTCGTTCCAGGCGGCACGCATAACAACAGCATGCGTCTTGGCAGGCAGGCCTATGGTCAAGCGATCCAGATGTTGCTCAAGAACCCCGCCGCGCTGCCTCGAGTTTCCCAAAAGCCGGCCCAGAGCAGACAGGCTGGGTAAGCCTTTCGGGTGGATTCATGTGTCACGTTGGACAACTGCAATGGCAAGGCAGTAGCGTTGGTGTAACCCATCAGGAGTTGCACTGTGAACACCATTGTCGAGTATTCAGACGCACAGCATCGCCAGGCGGTCATTCAGCTCTGGAAAACCGTGTTCAATGACACCCTGCCGCACCAGCGGCCCTCTCTGTCAATCGACAAGAAGCTGGCCGTCGCCGATCGGCTGTTTTTCATAGCTGTCGAAGCCGGTGACGTCGCCGGTACGATCATCGCAGGCTATGACGGTCATCGGGGCTGGCTGTATTCGGTAGCGGTACATCCAGAGCATCGGGGCAAGGGCCTGGGAAGCGCGCTGGTGAAGCACGCCGAGGCAGCATTGACCGAGCGTGGATGCATGAAGATCAATCTGCAGATTCGTGCAGCCAACGAAGGCGTAAAAGCTTTTTATCAGACGCTGGGCTACAACCAGGAACATCACATCAGCATGGGCAAGCGTCTCGAAGTGAATGTCGAATGAGCCGTCTGATCCTCGCTTGACGGGCCCGATGGCGCGTCAAAACGTGCTCATGTTTCAGTTCGGGTACGCAGACGGATGATTCATGCATTTACATGAGAATTAATATCAAATTACAATTATTGCTATTAACGTCACAGCAGAGCCTTCCTCTTGAACACCTCCTCCTTGCACTCTTGCCGTTTCGGTCCCTTCCTGCTGTCTGCGCTGTCGCTGGCCATGTGGTCCAGCGGCAACGCTTACGCTGTCGAGGCGGCGACATTGCCCGCGACGCAGGTATCCGCTGCGTCCACTCAAACCGAGGAAGGCTACAGCGCAAAAAGCGCCAGCACTGCCAGTAAAAGCGATGTGCCGCTCAAGGAAGAAGCGCAATCCGTCAACGTCGTGACACCGCAGACCATTGCCGACTACAACGTGCGTTCACTGGACGATGCCATGAAGTTCGTCAGCGGAGTCAGTCAGGGCAACACACTGGGCAATACCAAGGATTCGTTGGTCAAGCGTGGCTTCGGCACCAATGACGATGGCTCGATCCTGCGCGATGGCGTGCGTTCGGTGGTTTCGAAAAACTTCGGCGCTACCACCGATCGGGTCGAGGTCCTCAAAGGCCCGGCTTCGCTGCTCTATGGCGCGATGGAACCGGGCGGCGTGATCAACGTCATCAGCAAGCAGCCTCAGTACGTGCAAAGCACTACGCTCAGCGGCTCGGCATTCAGTGAAGGTGGCGGCAGCTTCGGTATCGACACCACCGGCCCACTGGGCGACACCGGACTGGCCTATCGGCTGGTCGCCGAGCGCCAGAGCGAAGACTACTGGCGCAACTATGGTGTTGACCAACACACCTTGATCGCCCCGTCCCTGTCATGGACCGGCGAACGCGCAAGCATCACGCTGGCCTACGAATACAACGATTACGTCAGCCCATTTGACCGTGGCACCGTGTTCAGCGGCGGTCACCCGGCCGACGTCAGTTACGACAAACGTCTGGATGAAAAATGGGCCGACACGGTGGGTATCAGCGAAACCGCCACCGCACGCTTCGAGTACCAGCTCAGTGACGACTGGAAAACCCGCCTGACCTATGGCTGGAACAACGATCGATACAGCCTTGCGATAGCTCAACCGAGCACACTGTCGAGCACCGGCGTACTTCGCCGTCAGGCCAACGGTGGCCATTACGACTATGAAACACGCTATGCCAGCTGGGATTTCATGGGAAAACAGACGATCCTGGGCCAGGAACATGACCTGTTGATAGGGGCAGAACAGGAGGAGTCGGACAAGTTTCGCGGCAAGACCTACCGCAACACTGCCCAGAACGGCTTCAACATTTTTGCCCCGGCTTATGGCAGCCTGGCCGAACCCAGCGTCGTGAGTCAGACCACCAGCAACCTCAGCAATCAGTTGACCTCGTCATCGCTCTACGTGAAGGACAACTGGCACCTGAATGAACGCTGGATCCTGGTACTGGGCGGGCGCTATCAGCATTACGATCAGCACATCGCTCAAGGTCTGGGCAGCAACCGTGCCGTAAACCTGGATACCAGTGATGATGTATTCCTGCCCATGGCAGGTCTGGTGTTCAAGGTCACTGAAGACCTTTCTTTGTACGGCAACTACAGCCGCTCGTTTGTGCCCAACGAAGAGGTCAATGATGACGGCACAACGTTCGACCCTGAAGAAGGTCGCAGCTATGAAGTCGGCGCCAAATATGCGCTCGCACCAGGCCTGGATTTCAATCTGGCGGTATTCGATATCGAGAAAAAAAACGTCGTGACCCCGACCGGCGTGACGGGTGTCAACGAAGCCGCAGGCAAAGTCGGCTCACAAGGTATAGAGCTTGACGTAACGGGCCGTATCGCAGAGCGCTGGGACATGATCGGCACCTACGCCTACACCCATACCGAAGTGCTGGACGATCCCAGTAACAAAGGCAATCGCCTGAGCCAGGCACCCAGACACACTGCAAGCCTGTATCTGACGCATCATCTGGAAATCCCACCCGGTCCTGGCGACTGGCATGCGGGCGGCGGTGCGCGATATGTCGGCGAGCGCGCTGGTGATGATGCCAACTCGTTCTACATGAGCAGCTACACCGTGGCCGATGCGTTCCTGCGCTGGGATGTGCCTGTGGCCGGCTACAAGACCCGCCTGCAACTCAACGTCGACAACCTGTTCGACAAACAGTACTACCCGTCCAGCACCGGCAGCCAACTGCAGGTCAACGTTGGCGAGCCGCGTACGGCTCGCCTGAGTGCCAGCGTCACGTTCTGACGCACGTCGCCGGAGCAGCCTTTGCCAGGCCTGCTTCGGCACTCGATGCAACCGCCGCGCGATACGATCAGATCACCCCCTTTTTGCCGGCTGCCTCTCCAGACGCGCTGCGCACAAGCTTCTTTCCAACCGAGTGAGTCAACTCGACCTCACACCGCTGAGCCCGTCAGCGGTGTTCACCAAAGCCCGGAAATCTTTGATCCGCTTGTTGCTCGCGACATCTGGGCAACTGATCCGCTTAAAACTTTATCCGGTAGAAATTGATCAGGGTTTCATTGGGATAGACGTATTCGACCTTGCCGATGAACGCGCTTTTTTCAAGCCAGTCGTTCGGTCCCAGTGACACCTGGAACTGCGGGGTACAGGTGCATTGGTAATGCCCTTCGGTAATCGGCCAGACTCCGCTTTGCAGCTGGTCCTGTCCGATTTCGTCCATCAGCAGGACGCCTCTGTTCTCGACATTGATCAACTCACCCAACTGAGTGCGCAGCGTAAAACGCGCGTTGAAGAAGGCGAGTTCGCCAGATAATTCCACAAAGAGGTCACTGCCGCCGGGAAGCACCGAACCTCGGACATCCTCGCCATGAAACTCACCACCCAGAATCGAACTGTTGCTACGCAATCCATCGCTGCAGATACCCATCAATGTCGGCGCATCGGTCCGCAGAATGACGGTCAATACCTTTTGCAGCGCAGGCGCCTTGATCGTGGCCACCTCGCGATTGGAGGTACTGCGGGGCTTTTTGAAATCAATAATGTTCATCGGTCGGCTCACTCCAGGGTTCGTTCAAACGCAGTGAAAAGGGCAAAACCGCATGAAATCGTTTCGCCATCTGGCCAATGCGTCCGTGCGACGTTTATCTGAAGCCTCATTTCCAGTAAGCTCCACAGAGACGAAATAAATCGTACCGAACGGTTCAGTTTTAGTCCATTTGATTTTGCATTAATATGCATGGGTTGGTTCATTGCAGGATTGAGGATTCAAATGAAGGTGCGTACAGAAGCTCGCCGTGAAGCCATCATTGATGCGGCGGCAAGCGTTTTCCTCGAAATGGGCTACGAGCGTACTTCGATGAATGAAGTCACCAAACGAATGGGTGGCTCCAAAGCGACGATCTACAGCTACTTTCCTTCCAAAGAAGATCTTTTCATCGCAGTCGTGAACAGGCATGCCACTTCGCACCTGGCCGACGCAGTGTCAGAACTGTCAACTTACAACGAGCGTGAGGTTGACCTGCGCGACATTCTGGTTCGTTTCGGCGAACGCATGCTGATGGTGCTGATCAACGATAACACCGCCCTGGACGTTTATCGCATGGTTGTCGCAGAGTCTGGCCGGTCGAACATCGGCATGATGTTCTACGAGTCGGGACCCAGAGAATGCCTGCAGACGATCGCCACGCTCATGACCTTCGCGATGGAGCGCGGACAACTGCGTGCCGCTGATCCGGAGATCGCCGCACTTCAGCTGACTGCGTTGCTGACGGCCGAAACCGAAATTCGCCTCTACCAGCAATCACCCGAGCCGCTAAGCGCCGAGAACATTCATCTGATGGTCAGCCGGGCAGTGGACACTTTTATGCTGGGTATGGCGCAACGCTGACCACGAACAAGAAATACAGACGAGGGCGACGTACTTACCACGGAAACGTTCCAGATGGACGGTCGAGTCAAACCGGCCATCCGATCAAGAAAAGCCAGCCGCAGGCGATAGGTTGTTACTCACCTATGGAGAAACACCATGATCCTACGGAAACTCAATCTTGCCCCTCGCTCGGCACTGTGTTTTGGTGTTTTCTGTTTGATGATCGTCGCCCTGGGGTTTCTGTCATTAAGGCAGGCGGCCATACTCAACGAAGCTGAAAAATTTATTGAGACCAATGTGCTGCCCAGCGTGAAAGTGCTGGGTCAGCTTGATCGCGAATTTGTAAGCATCCGGGGCAACAACGCACGTGTGCGTAACCCGATAGAGCCTCAGGATCGCAAAACCAAGGCATTGAGCGATATTCAGCAGTCGCGCTCGCTCATTACCCGCTATTCGGACACATTGCGCACCTATCTCGTCACCGAAGAGGGACGCGCAGTTTTCGAAACCCTCAATAAAGCCAACGCCAATTATCAGGTTGCCCAGGACCGTTACCTTGCATTTGTGGCAGACGGCAACCTGGAAGCCGCCGTGGCCATTTCCAACAATGAAATGAAAAACGCGGCAGATCAGGTAGAGGCGACCCTTCAAAAGCTGATAGGTATCAATGACGCCAAAGCTCAACGTGCCGGCGACAGTGCTGAGAAAGCCTACAGTGAGACATTGTGGACGGTCGGTATCTTCATCGCGCTGGGCGTTGCCACGACCCTTTTTCTGGCCGTGCTCTACACCCGCAGTCTGACCGTACCCATAGGCGAATCGCTGGATATCGCGCAACGAATCGCCAGCAACGACCTGAGCAGAAACATCACGGTTCAAGGGAGCGACGAGTCTGCAAAGCTGATTGCTGCATTGGCGACCATGCAGACCAATCTGCGTAGCGCGTTGAGCCTGATTGGCGACTCCTCCACGCAACTGGCGGCGACCTCCGAAGAGATGCATGCAGTGACCGAGGACGCCTCGCGCACCATTCAGCGCCAGACCAACGAGATCGAGATGGCTGCCACCGCCGTCAACCAGATGAGCGCGGCTGTCGAAGAAGTGGCCAGCAACGCGGCATCGGCTTCGGAGGTCACCTCGCAGTCGAGCTCGGCCGCCATGGCGGGACGCACGCAGGTCGACGAGACGGTAACCGCCATCAATCTGATGGTTTCGAAAGTCCAGATTACCTCGACCGAAGTGCAGGGCCTGGCAGTCATGGCCACCGACATCAGCAAAGTGCTGGACGTAATCCGCGCCATCGCCGAACAGACCAACCTGCTGGCTTTGAACGCGGCGATCGAGGCGGCACGCGCAGGTGAAGCGGGTCGTGGTTTCGCCGTGGTGGCCGATGAAGTCCGCGCACTGGCGCACCGTACCCAGCAATCCACACGCGAGATCGAGCAGATGGTCAGCTCGATCCAGTCCGGCACCAGCAACGCCGTGACAGCCATGGATCAGACCAGCGTTCAGGCACACAAGACTCTGGAAATGGCCAACGGTGCTGGCAAGGCGTTGCTCGAAATCACCCGTTCCATCAGCCAGATCAACGAGCGTAACTTGATGATCGCCACGGCTGCCGAAGAACAGGCTCAAGTCGCCCGCGAAGTGGACAGAAGCCTGGTCAGCATTCGCGACCTGTCGAGCCAGACTTCGGAAGGCTCGAACCAGACCGCTATTGCCACCGCCGAGCTGTCGTCCCTCGCCGCTGACCTGAACCGCCTGACCAAGCAATTCCGGGTTTGAGTCCTGTCTGATACGCCGGGCGCTATCACCGGCGTATCACCCCCCTCACCGTTTAAACCTTGCCCACCTTGTCAGCCCTTCAACCTCAGGCTATGTTGTACGACGACAGACGAATATAATCATCTGTTGTGAGGCATAGCGCCAGCAATGCACCTCTCCATGACAACGACAAAGACAATAAAAAGGAACGCTCATGAAAAAGTTGAAACTGCTTGTGGGTTTTGTATGCCTGTTCACCGGTTCTGTAATGGCGGCGCCTACGGACGAGGCGGATGTCGCGCAGGCGGTCGACAAGTTGACTCAAGCCATGTGGCACAAGGATATAGCGCAACTCAACGCCTTGACCGCCGAGAACCTGACCTATGGACATTCAGGCGGCAACATTCAGGACAAGCAGGCGTTCATTGCCGACATCGAAACGGGCAAGAGCGCCTTCAACGACCTGAAGATGCTTAACCAGAAGATCACTCTTTCCGGGGACGTGGCTCTGGTGCGTAACCACTTCTCCGCCCAGGCGGTCAACAGCGGCAAGGTCGTACCGACTGAAATCGAAAATTTCCAGATCTGGCAAAAACAGAAAGGCCAATGGCTGCTGATCGGCCGTCAAGCGTTCCGCTTCTAGTGGTTACCGCTTAGCCACCCCGGACATCGGCACTCTTGCCGCTACTCCTGAGTGCCGAACATGGCGGTCCAGTAAATGCCTGCGTCGCTCTTCGGGTCAATGGCATACGCTGCACCAAGCTCACGAAAACCGGCGTTCATAAGGTTGGCGCAGTGTCCGGGACTGGCCAGCCAGCCGTCGACTACCTTGCGCGCAGTATCCTGGCCAGCGGCAATGTTCTCACCGATCTGCTGGCCGATATAACCGGCCAGTTCGGCGCGATCACCCGGCGTGCGTCCATCGCGGTCCTTGTGGTCAAAGAAGTTATTGTTGGCCATGGACTGTGAATGACCTTGAGCGGCCGTACCCAATGTCGCGTTCCACACCAGCGGCGTGGTCGCGGTGAAAGACTGAGCCCCGCACTGACGGGCCTGGGTTCGTGCAGTGTTGACCATCTCGAGAATCCTCTGTCCTTCTGCCTGCGAATCGCCCAGCCGCGCAGCGACTAGCGAGCGCGCGAGCACCACGCGCCAATCACGCCCTTCCCGGCTCACGCCAACATCTGTGAATTGCGGGTCGAGCACGACATGGCAGAAACTTTCCTGCACAGCCTGCATGGCCGACGCAGCATCACGCGGCCCGGAGAGAGTGATGGCCTGTACAGTCACCATGGGGTAGGCAGCGCGTGCCAGTGCCTGCTGGAGGTCGACACCGCCACTGGCAGGCAATATCAGGCGGGCGTCCTTGACCAGCGGCGGCAGCTCCATCGAGACCTGCTCGCCGCAACGCTGCGACTGTCCGCGATAGGCATTGATAGAATCGACCAATTGCGTTTCATCGGTCGCCAGCGCCATGCCAGCGAAAACCATTGCCAATGACAAGGTGGTCAAGCGTAAAACGGATGAGATGAAACGCATGAAAGACTCCACTGGGCCAAGTGCACTTATGATGCGCGATTCAGCCCTGTCCGGCGCAAGACCTTTTTGACATCGAGACAGGTTTCAGTGGGTGGAATTACAGAAGACCTGGTCACTGCATCCGGTACCGGCATACAACTGCCGGATCCCGGGACGCAGCGTTCAACTCAAGATGGACGGGGTCAGATACGGAATTGCGCCACCAGCGTATTGAACGAGGTGGCCAGACGTGACAGTTCCTGGCTGGAAGCGCTGGTCTGGTTGGCACCGGCAGCGCTTTGCGTCGACAGATCCTGAATGTTCAACAGATTGCGGTCCACTTCACGGGCAACCTGTGCCTGCTCTTCGGACGCAGAGGCTATGACCAGGTTACGCTCGTTGATGGTAGCGACGCCCTGAGTGATTTTCTCCAGCGCAGCACCGGCACGCTCAGCCAGTTCCTGAGTGCTGGTGGCCAGCGTCAGGCTCTTGCCCATGGCCGCTACAGCACCGTCGGCACCCGATTGAACGGTGCTGATCATGCCTTCGATCTCTACAGTCGATGCCTGGGTACGGTGGGCCAATGCGCGAACTTCGTCGGCGACCACCGCAAACCCGCGACCCTGTTCGCCAGCACGAGCAGCTTCAATGGCAGCGTTGAGCGCCAGCAGATTGGTCTGTTCGGCGATGCTGCGAATCACATCCAGCACCTTGCTGATTTCACGCACATGCCCGGCCAGTTCAGATACCGCGCCAGTCGACTCGGTGATTTCATTCACCATCGTGGTGATGCCCCTGACGGTATGGTCGACTTGCCCACGACCGTCAACCGCATCTTCTGTAGCAGTCTTCGATGCTTCAGAGGTGGATACGGCATTGCGTGCCACTTCTTCGACGGCCGCAGTCATCTGGTTGACCGCCGTCGCCGCCTGCTGAATTTCGTCATTCTGACGGGTCAGGCCACGGGTGCTCTCGTCTGTAACGGCACTGAGCTCTTCGGCAGCCGAGGCCAGTTGATCAGCTGCACTGGCGATCTGGGTGATCGTGCTTTTCAGTCCGGTCTGCATGTCCGACAGCGCATTGAGCAACTGCCCGGCTTCGTCACCGCGATCAGTGGAGATAGGCTGTGTCAGGTCACCGCCGGCAATGCGCTGCGCGCTGGCCACTGCAACCGCCAGAGGACGGGTGATCATGCGGGTGATCATCACACCCAGCGAGATGGCCACCAGAAATGCAATCACGATGCCCAACTCCATCATCCACATCGAATGCGCTTTGAGTTCAGCGGCAGAGGCCGCTCCTTCCTTGATCTGACGGTTGTTGGAATCGATTATGGTCCGCAGGTAGCCACGAGCCTTGGCGAACATCTCGGTGGAGAGCGTGTTCAAGCGACTGCGGGCGTTGTCGTAGTCACCCGCCCTCATCAACTCGATCACTTGCTGAGAACCGGCAACGTAACCTGGCAGCAATTGCTCAAGCTGGTCACCAGCGACGCGCTCGTCATCCTCAAGCGGAGTGGCGCGGTAGGTTGCAAACACTTTTTGAGCGCGCGCCATGTCATCAGCCAGTGCCTGACGCACGCGCTCCTTGTCGGTTTCGGAGACGCCACCGCCCTGCGCATCCAGCAGACGATAAAGGCCTCGGTTGTGGGCAGTCAGGCTGGTCAGTGTCTCATTGGTGTTGCCGACCGAGACCAGATTATTGGTAAAGGTCTGTTCCAGAGCACTTGCCAGGCGGGTGATCCCCACCATACCCAGACCGCCTACCGCCATGGTGATCAGCGCACAGATGATGAATGCTGAGAGAAGCTTGGTCGAAAACTTGGACTGACGGAGAAGATTCATGCGGCGTGCTCGTTGAAATTCCGGGATTGGGGTCTATGCTGAAATGTTTTTCACATATCAGTGATGTCATAATGACTTCACGCTTTTTCCATCGTTCCACTTCGTTCAACAATTTATTTTCTTGCTCGCTCAAATCAGCGCCTGACCACGTCTTGTCAGTGGATCCGGACAGCCTCGCTCGCCTCGTCAGACGCACCATTCTGGCTTAGGCACTGGTCGACAAAGGCCTTGGTCTTGCGCGTCATCTGGTCCAGGTGGCGATCGCGTTGCTTCTCCGCGTCCGCCATTGCGCGCTGACCATGCTGCTTGAGCAGATAAGCGTGAATCTGCCGTACCTCCACCGAACTGTAGATCGGGGCGATGTCCATAACAGCCAGCAAGCCATCCGTGCCGTGGTCACGCGTGTTCATGATGACTTGCGGCCCACGCGCGCCAAGTACTTGAAAGCCCATCGAGGTGAAGTACGGCACCTTGCCAACTACGCAATACAGCTCGGCATGGGGATAACGGCCGACCATCTTCTCGATCATCAGGCGCGCGATGCCCTGCCGACGGTGACTTTGGCGCACCGCCATGTAAGCCACGGCGCAGGCGTCAGGATCGTTCTGCACAGGTAAATACAAGAGAAACCCCAGCACCGTTTCAGGGTCTTCGTCGTCAAGCGCCACAATCAACTCGACAGCCAGGTCTTTCGAGCCATCCATTGCGTTGAGGTACAGGTGGACTTCGTAGCCGACACCGTACTGGTACAGGTTGTAGAGCGGGTTGCTCGGCGCAATGGCGACCAGGCTGACGTCGGTGACATAGTCCACGATCATCTGCTGGATCTGGCTGCGAATGAATTCCGGCGGCGGGGTTTGCAACAGCATGATGGTGGGCATGGAACGTCGGACTCCGAAGAATGAGCATAGGCCGGACATGATAACGCTTCAGGCAGAAGAGGACCGAATCGCGGCATGCGAGGTGCATGAGTGCATATCCGGCAGCGGTGCTGGCACTGACTTGCGCCGGCGATGGCAACTAGGAAATACCACCGGTTTTTATTCTCTACATGCTTGCACTAAGCCATTAGTTGCGCCGAAAGGCAGTATCATCTAGCCACTACCCACACTTGAATCTGCCAATTTAGTACGGTCGTTCTGAAATAAAGTGGAAATAAATGGATGCGAACCCCCTGAAAATAACAGACTTGTGATGCCATTTCGCAGCAAAAATTTTTTAAAACTCCATGAAGAATGATGCAAAACATATAAAACAAAACCATAAATTTCAATTGGTTGCAAAAGTAAGAATGCCTCGTTTTTCAGTTCCATTTCACCCCTACTATTTATCTTAATCGCAGCGATACATTTTTATAATCATCCCGTCTTTCGCACGCGCATAAGATTACCGGGCCTACTAAAAAAATATGAGGGATTCAAAATGCCGTTATTAAACTGGTCCAGACACATGGTTCGTTTAACAGCAGTCGGCTTTATAGCAATTCCGACGGCCCATGCAGCCGATACCCTGACCCGCGACAATGGCGCGGCGGTTGGGGACAATCAGAATTCTCAGACCGCTGGCCCGACCGGCCCAGTGCTTCTGCAAGACTTGCAATTGCTGCAAAAGCTGCAACGCTTTGATCGCGAGCGTATTCCAGAGCGCGTCGTGCATGCACGCGGCACCGGTGTACGCGGCGAGTTCACCGCTTCCGCAGACATCAGTGACCTGAGCAAGGCGACCGTCTTCAAGTCAGGTGAGAAGACCCCTGTGTTCGTGCGTTTCTCTTCCGTGGTGCACGGCAATCACTCGCCGGAAACACTGCGTGACCCGCACGGGTTCGCCACCAAGTTCTACACCGCCGATGGCAACTGGGATCTGGTAGGCAACAACTTCCCGACATTCTTCATCCGCGATGCCATCAAGTTCCCGGACATGGTGCACGCCTTCAAGCCAGACCCACGCACCAACCTGGACAATGACTCGCGTCGCTTCGACTTCTTCTCCCACGTCCCGGAAGCTACCCGCACGCTCACCCTGCTGTACTCCAATGAAGGGACACCTGCAGGCTATCGCTTCATGGACGGCAACGGTGTGCACGCCTACAAACTGGTCAACGCCAAGGGCGAAGTGCATTACGTGAAGTTCCACTGGAAGACCCTGCAAGGCATCAAGAACCTTGATCCGGCAGAAGTGGCCAAGGTCCAGTCCAAGGACTACAGCCACCTGACCAACGACCTGGTCGGCGCGATCAAGAAAGGTGACTTCCCGAAATGGGACCTGTATGTGCAGGTGCTCAAGCCTGAAGATTTGGCGAAGTTCGAGTTCGATCCGCTCGATGCCACCAAGATCTGGCCTGATGTTCCCGAGAAGAAAATCGGTCAGATGGTCCTGAACAAGAACGTCGACAACTTCTTCCAGGAAACCGAGCAGGTCGCCATGGCACCCGCCAACCTGGTGCCAGGTATCGAACCCTCCGAAGACCGCCTGCTGCAGGGCCGGGTTTTCTCTTACGCTGACACCCAAATGTATCGCCTGGGTGCCAACGGCATGAGCCTGCCGGTGAACCAGCCGCGAGTGGCTGTCAACAACGGCAATCAGGACGGCGCGCTGAACACCGGACACACCACCAGCGGTGTGAACTACGAGCCGAGCCGTCTGGAACCGCGCCCGTCCGATGACACAGCGCGCTACAGCCAACTGCCGGTCAGCGGCACCACCCAGCAAGCGAAGATCACGCGTGAGCAGAACTTCAAGCAGGCTGGCGATCTGTATCGTTCTTACAATGCAAAAGAGCAGACCGACCTGGTGCAGAGTTTCGGTGAATCACTGGCCGACACCGACACTGAGAGCAAAAACATCATCCTGTCGTTCCTCTACAAGGCAGACCCGTCGTATGGCACCCGTGTCACTGAAGTGGCCAAGGGTGACCTGAGCAAGGTCAAGTCATTGGCCGCCAACCTCAAAGACTGATGATCTGATGTCCCGCTCCGGCCATCTGCCGGGGCGGGCCAGAGCAGGAGAATGCCAGTGAGAACCTTCCTTTATGGGTTGCTGTTGTGTGCCACTGTCGTCAGCGCTGCCGACCCTGCAGCACCTTCGCAACTCAACGCCGAACAGACCGCCAGCCAATTGCGTACGCTGTTCTTTGACGCATCGCGCGAAGGCAACAACCCGATGCTGGACACCTTCATCGAGGCTCATTACGACCTCAACACTCGAGACCCACAGGGCTATACCGGGCTGATTCTCGCCGCCTATAACGGCCATGAAGATTCGGTCGTGCGCCTGATCGATTCCGGTGCAGACCCTTGCGCCAAGGACAATCGTGGCAATACTGCGCTGATGGGCGCGATCTTCAAAGGCGAACTGAGCATTGCCAAACGCCTGGTGCAAGCCGATTGCGGGCCCAACCTGACGAACAACGCAGGGCAGACCGCTGCCATGTATGCGGCCCTGTTCAAACGCACCGAAGTGCTCAAGGCACTGGCCGATCAAGGTGCTGACCTGAGTATCCGCGACAGCATGGGCAATGACGTCCAGGCCCTTTCCAAAGGCGAATTCCAGGTCCAGCCAGCGCGCTGACCGACGCCAATCGCGTCAGTCCTCGGCGTCGATCATCTTGTAAATGCGGCTGGCGAACGCTTCCATTGTAAAGGGCTTGGTCAGCACCCACATGCCAGGGTCCAGATGGCCATTGCCGATAATGGCGTTTTCGGCGTAACCGGTGATGAACAGCACCTTCAAGCCTGGGCGCAGAACGCGCGCTGCGTCGGCCAATTGTCGACCATTCATGCCATCCGGCAAGCCGACATCCGTAACCAACAGGTCGATACGTGCGTCCGACTCCAGCACTCTAAGCGCCGAGGCGCCCTCACCCGCCTCAATCGCTATATAGCCCTGGTCCTCAAGAACCTCGGACACCAGCATGCGGATAGTGGGCTCGTCGTCGACGATCATGACCGTCTGGGCACTCAGCGTCGGCACTGCTTGCGCACACTCAGCGTCGACAGTCTCTTCTGGCGCCCCAACATAGTGGCGAGGCAGATACAGGCACATGGTCGTGCCCTGATCCGGCTCGGAGTAGATGCGCACCTGCCCGCCGGACTGGCGTACGAAACCGTAAACCATCGACAGCCCCAGGCCTGTGCCTTGTCCCAACGGTTTGGTCGTGAAAAAAGGATCAAAGGCGCGGTTCATGACCTCGGGCGACATGCCAGTTCCCGTGTCACTGACTGACAACGCCAGGTATTGCCCCGGCGACAGGTCACGGCTCTCGGAAGCACGTTGGTCGATCCACTTGTTGGCAGTTTCAATGGTGATACGCCCGCCACGCGGCATGGCATCGCGCGCATTGATACACAGGTTCAACAATGCGTTTTCCAGTTGCGGCGCGTCAATGAAAGTGGACCACATCCCCACCGAGGTCACCACTTCGACGGTGATGTGCGGGCCGACCGTACGACGGATCAGCTCTTCCATCCCGACCACCAGCCGGTTGATATCGACCGGTTTGGGGTCCAGAGTCTGGCGCCTGGAGAACGCCAGCAGGCGATGAGTCAGCGACGCGGCACGTTTGGATGCATCCTGCGCAGCTGCCACATAGCGATCAATTTCCGTAAAGCGGCCCTGACTCAGCCGAGTCTTGAGCAGCTCCAGCGAGCCGGTGATGCCCGTCAACAGGTTGTTGAAGTCGTGCGCGATGCCGCCGGTCAACTGGCCGACCGCTTCCATCTTCTGTGACTGACGCAACGCTTCTTCAGCCTGGCCAAGGCGGTCCTGCTCGCGCCGACGCTCACTCACGTCATAGGCGAACAGGTAAGCGCCAATGGCCTGGCCCTCGGCGTTGCGCAGCGTGCTGTAGCGTATTTCAAAATGCCGCGACGGGTCATTCGAGTCACTGAAGCTGGCACTCTCGGCAAACTCTTCACCTGCCAAAGCCCGCGCCCAACGTTGTTCAAGTGCGGCCTTGCTTTCAGGCCGATTCTTGAGCAACTCCAGCATGTTGTCGCCAACCTTGGGGCGCACGCCGAACAGACGCTCAAACTCGCGTGCTGCAGAGCCGTTGATGGCGATCCAGCGGTAATTGAAGTCAATCACATGAATGAATGCGTTGGTGCCGTTGACCACATCGGCGAATACCTTGCGCTCGGCAACAGCTTCGATAATTCGCGCTTCCAGGGTCTCATTGAGTTGCTTGAGTGCCAGCTCGGCGCGCTTGCGCTCAGTGATGTCCTGAAACAGCACTGCGACCTGCTTGCGACTGGCAGGCTCGATGCGAAAGGCTGTCAACGCCAGATAACGGCCCGTCGCTTCCAGTTCACGCTCGAAGCGGACCGGCTGACCGGTGTGGAGCACCTTGCCGTAAAACTCGACCCAGCCGTCCGCCTCTTCACGGACCATCTCCCTCAGTTTCTTGCCCACGACATTTGGAATGCCGGCATGAAACTCATAGGCAGGGTTGGCTTCGACATGGATGTAGTCGCTGAGCGGCCCATGCGGACCGTCGAAAAACTCGATGATGCAGAACCCTTCGTCCATAGCATCGAACAGAAAACGGTAACGTTCCTGCGACAAAGCCAGCGCATCCTGGGCTTTCTGGCCATTGATGCTGAGGCGCTCCTTGAGTTGGGCGTTCTCGGCTTCGAGAGCCTGCAAACGGCTCTGGAGATCAGGTATATCGGTCGGGGTCAAAGCGGCTGCACCTGGGAGATGAGTGTCGCCGTATTCCCATCGAGCAGGTCGGCACGAGCACGCTACGAGAAAAAACCGTCGCTTGCAAAAATAATGGCATTTTGGCGCTGAATTGTTGTGATTTGCGCTTATGGGCCGGGCAAATCGTCTCGAACCGGCTTTCAATCACTGACCTGTGACACAGCTCAGCTACCGTCCGCCTCGGCCTGCCGACGCAGCCATTCGTCCGCGACCTGCCCCATGTTCTTGGGCGTACCCTCCTTGATCCAGGCCATGAACGGTCGGTCGAACTTGAACTGCGGGCCGCACTGTCGGGTCATGAAGCGCCGCACATTCTGGGTATTGCGGTATTGATCGTCGACCATGGTTTCACGCGTGATCGGGCTGCTGTGCCAATCGAAGGTCATGTGAGCGTCCTGTTGAGCAATGCATCGCAGACTAACGTTTCCAGCGGCGTCACTCAACGATCGGCCAGCTCGACCACTTCCACCCGCCCCCGGTGTTGCTTGGCTCTGTAAAGCGCTTTGTCGACAGCACGCAGCAAGGCCTCGAAATGGTCATTCTGGGCAACCATTGTTTCGGCAAGCCCCGCACTGAAACCGATACGTAACGGCAGCTGCGGCGCTATTTCAAGGCTTTTCAGGGACTCGCTCAACTGGTCGAGAATACCTTGTGCCTGCTGCACGCTGGTACGCGGAAAGACCAACAGAAACTCCTCGCCACCCCAACGCACAAAAATGTCGGGGGCACGCTTGAGTACGAACACAGCATCGGCAAATCGCTGCAAGGCGCTGTCGCCGACTGAATGCCCAAAGGTGTCATTGATGGCCTTGAAGTTGTCCAGATCAATCATCGCCACTGCCACCGAGTATTTACCCTGTGCGGCCTGACTCCACTCCTTGGCCAGCGTCGCAGCAGCACCGCGTCGGTTCATGGCGCCGGTCAGCGCATCCGTCACCCCCAGCAGATAAAGCTGCCTGCGCAGTTGCTCCTGCAACATCAAGGCAAAACTCAGGGTGAACAGGAACGACACCATGAAATCCATCGCCAATGCTGGCCTGGAGAGCAGGTCCGGCTCGTCGAATGGTAGAGGCTCGATCGGTTCGATGATCAGGCCCAGCGCGGATGAAGCGTGGAAATACATCACCACCGCCTGCCCGGCCAACAACCCCCATGCCCCGCGATAACGGTCCTTCAACCCGAGTGAAATCCGAAATTGATAGGCGATGGCCAAAAGCGCCATGACTGAAAACCACGGCAGCAACCAGGAGGTGTGCAACATCACCGCTGCCAACACGCCATAAAGCAGCGCGGGAAACAGCACCACGCGTAAAGCCAGATGGGGCCGTGTAGTGTCCTGGTGAAACTGGATCAGGGCCGCAGTGTGGCAACCGATGGCGGCCAACAACAGTGTGGTGCTGGCCAACAACGCGTTTTCAGGCGAAAAGATCCCCAGCCACGCATATTCCGGTGCCAGCAGACCGGGCTGGAGAATGTCGGCCAGACGATACGCAGTGAGCAACAGATCCCCGGCCAGCCACCAGTACAGCGGCGCGTTTCGCTGGCTCATGCTCATGCACGACAGGCAGAGCAGGACGGCCGTCATAAGCCCGAAAGGCGTGATCAACAGCAGCAGCGTAAAGGGATCATTCAGGAGCATGGAGGGCTTTCATGGTGGTGTTGCATGGTTGCAGCAATGGGGTTGGCAACATTATGGCAGAGCGCCATAGACTCCTGAACAAGCACATGGCAATTGCGAATTTGCCAGCAGACCGATGGTCACCCATACCACCAGACCGGATGATCATTCACCGGCAAACGGCACCATGGATTCCAGCAACCACGCACCTGCTGGCCCAAGGCTGCGCTGGAACGACCAGATAACGTCCACCGCCGAGCGACGTGGCCATCCTGCCACTTTCAGCTCCTTCAGCAGACCGCCCGAATAACGGGATACCAACCAGCGCGGCAACGCCGACCAGCCAAAGCCGAACGCTGCCATATCCATCAGCAGCAAATAGTTCGGCGCAGACCAATGGCGATGGCCACTGGTCGGCAGGTCATCGGTCGGAATACTGTGTTCAATGAGCGTATTCAGACGCAAGGCGCGGTACCGGGCCAGTTGCTGATAATCGACCCGCTCCAGCGCCGCCAGCGGATGCTGGTGCGACACAAACAGGCCGAAGTCCGCGCTCTCGTCGATGGTCGCGTGACCAATCTCCGGCGGATAACTGGCCTGCGCCGACAACAGCCCCAGAGACGCTCTGCCCGACTGCACCAGGCTGATGGCATCCCCGTGCTCGGCAAACACGCATTCCATCTCCAGTTCCGGAAACCGTTGATCCAGTTCGGTCATCAAACGCTCAAAATCGGCGAACTGATTGGCGTCTGACAACACCAGCGTAAGACGCGGCTCGACACCTTCCGACAGCCTTGCTGCGGCACGCCGCAACCGGTCAGACGCGCACAGCACGTCATCGACACGCCCCAGCATGACCTTGCCCGCTTCGGTCAGGACCGGCTGTCGTGAAGACCGATCAAACAGCTCAAGTCCCAGATCGATTTCCAGCCTGGAAATCGCTTCACTGATGGTCGACTGGCTCTTGCCCAAACGGCGAGCGGCGGCACTGAACGAGCCCAGCTCGGCAATCTGCGCGAAAGCCTCCAATGCTTCGGGGGAATAACTCACGGCAACCTCCTATCGGTTTGACCGATGGTAACGATTTTCACTTTAACGCAATGACCGATGACAATGGAGGCAATACAGGAGCTCAAGGACTTATGCCTCATGACTCGCACACCTGAACACGTTCATTCATCAACGACGGTGCCGCAAAAAACCATCAAGGAACGCGCTCTGCACGCCACGCTGTTTGAAATCGGCGGCGTGATACTGGTCGCACCGCTGCTCGCCTGGCTCATGAACCACTCGCTGGCCATGATGGGCGCCATGACGGTGATGATTTCCACCATCGCCATGCTCTGGAACATGCTCTACAACGCGATGTTCGACCGTCTGCGCAGCCGCACCGGGTTCCGGATGACACTGGCAATGCGCACCCTGCACGCCCTGGGCTTCGAAGCCGGACTGATTCTGGCCGTTGTGCCGCTGGCAGCCTGGTGGCTGTCGATCAGCCTGTTTGAAGCATTCCTGCTGGATATCGGCCTGCTGCTGATGTTCCTGCCGTACACCATGCTGTTCAACTGGGCCTACGACAAGCTGCGCGAACGCATCATGCAGCGCCAATTGTCGCGGTGCGAGGCACGGTGACGGCTCGAAAACCGAACACCGGCCGAGTGCAATGACACCGTCAGGCTAGACGTCTCCCAACGCCAGAGCCAGACGCTCAAGCCCGATGCCGAACCCGGCGCCTTCGCGATAGGCTCCGCCACCGACAACCTGCTGCTGCGCGCCCAGCGCCGGACAGCGCACCTCGAAGCCATTGCCTTGCAGGTAGTAACTCAACCCGCGCTTGACCGCCAGACTGAGCTCATAGCTCAGCCCGAGCGAGTCCAGAAATCCGCTGCACAAAGCCTGACTGCGTTGCAATGCATCGGCGGGATCAGGGCTCAGAATTTCCAGCCCCAACTGAGTGAACTCACGGTACCGACCCGCTTGAGGTCGCTCGTAGCGATAACACCGCGCCACGTAGAAAAACATGGCTTGTTCTCGCGCACCAAGCAGCAGACGGTAGCGTTCCTGAAACAACGCGGTGGCTTCCGGGATCAGGCAACAGGCACGTCCGGCCTTGTCGTCGAATGCCCACATCTGGCCGATGATCTCACTGCCGCCGGCCTTCTCGATAAACGTGTCCTGCCCCCATAGCGCAGGAACAATAGCCTCTTCAGCGCCTGCTTCGATGAAGATAGCTCCGAAAACGCCCTTCTATCTTGCGCATCATCGCCGCTTCCTTGCCCGTCACAATCCGAGTTCCACGTAGCATCGTCATGTTCCATCTCCCAAGTTTGCAGCACAAATTGCAGACAATAAAAAAGGCGCCATTGGCGCCCCGGTTTCGGTTATCGACCCGTCAGAATGACAGTTCAGGACTCTGATGGATCGACAAGCACAAGCAACCGCAGCACCTTGAGCGGTGTCCGTGATGGTGATGGCGGTTGCTTGGGATAAGGTAGGTCATGACTGATCCTTGCATGATTGCCAGTACACTTTCAAGTCGCGGCACACTTGGGCAGCAGCCCGATCGATCAATAACCGAGAACATTCATCAACGCAGCAAATCCACTGCATCAGCATTTGACGTTGGATTCTGCGAGCAGGCGTGAGGCAGACTGTCGCCCCTGACATTTGCAAGGATCTGCACCGATGAACACCGAAATACTCAGGCTGGCTGCTTTCAGCGATGGGGATCATGGGGGTAACCCTGCCGGGGTCTGGCTGGGTGATACGCTGCCTGACGACAGCGTGATGCAACAGATTGCCGCCGAGGTGGGTTATTCGGAAACGGTATTCGCCGTGCCGATTGAAGACGGCTGGCGAGCACGCTATTTTTCACCACTGGCCGAAGTGCCTTTTTGCGGCCATGCGACCATCGCCCTGGGCGCCGCGCTCGCTGGGCGGCAGGGTGACGGCGTGTTCAACCTGACGCTCAATCACGCCCGCATCACCGTCGAAGGTCGTGCACAGGGTTCGTTGACCTCGGCGGCGCTGCAATCGCCTCCCACACACAGCAAGCCGGTCAGTTCCGACGTCGTGGAGCAGGCGCTGGCGCTGTTCGGCTACCACCATGCTGATCTGGACCCACGCATTGCGCCCGCTCACATCAATGGCGGTGCCGGGCATCTGGTGCTCGCGCTGAACAGCCGGGCGACGCTCAAAGCCATGCAATACGACCAGCAGGTCGGGCGGGACTTGATGGTGCGCGAGGGCTGGGCCACGATCCTGCTGGTTTACGCCGAGAGCGACCAGCGCTTCCACACCCGCAACCCGTTCGCGTTTGGCGGCGTCTATGAGGATCCGGCGACCGGCGCCGCCACCGCAGCCTTCGGCGGCTATTTGCGCGACATCGGCTGGCCGCACGGCGGGGTGATCGACATCCTGCAAGGTGAGGACATGGGCAGCCCATCACGCCTGCGTGCGGAAATACCGGAGCAGATCGGCAGCTCGATCCGCGTCTCGGGCATGGCACGCAAGCTCTGACCCATCAGGCATTGAGCTTGCTGCCACCGATTGCCACACCCAGCAGCATGACCGCGACAATCATGAACGCCAGCTCAAGGCTGCTGACGTGCGCGATGAAACCGATGGCCGCCGGCCCAATCAGAATCCCGGCGTAACCCACCGTGGTGATCGCCGGGATCGCCACGCTCTCGGGCATGGTTTTCTGCCTTCCGACCGCGCTGTAGCAAACCGGCACGATGTTGGAACAACCTGCACCTACCAGAGCATACCCCAGCAGTGCAGCCTCCCAGGCCGGTATCAGCGTGGCAATCGCCAGACCACTGGCTGCGCACAGCCCGCCCAGAATGATCACCCGATTCGAGCCAACCCGGCGCACGATGGCGTCGCCAAACAACCGGCCCAGCGTCATAGTGACGGCAAATACCGCATAGCCCAGCCCGGCATAGGACGCTTCGACACCGCGCAGCGACGTCAGGAACACCGCACTCCAGTCCAGCATCGCGCCTTCGGCAAGAAATACAGTGAAGCACAGCAGGCCGATAAACAGCACCACACCATGCGGAATCGCGAATGCCGGCCCATCGGAACGACTGCCATACGACAACAGGTGCGGGGCGGCCTTGGCCAACGCCAGCAGCGTCAGGGCCACAACCACCAGCATCGAGGCAAACGGTGAAATGCCCAGGCTGAGCAGCCCGCTGACCCCTGCGGCGCCGACAATGCCGCCAAGGCTGAACAGCCCGTGGAAGCCGGACATCATGGTCTTGCCGCTGGCACGCTCGACGATCACCGCCTGAATATTAGCCGTGCAGTCCACCCCACCCATGCTTGCGCCGAACAGGAACAGCGTGGCCACCAACAGCGGCAGGCTCGATACTGTTGCCAGCAGTGGCAGGCTCACGCAGATCAACAGAGTCGAACAGACCAACAGGCGACGGCAACCGAACCGCGCGGCCAGGGCACCCGCCAGCGGCATGGAAATGATCGAACCCACGCCCAGACACAACAGCAGCAGCCCCAGCGTGCCGTCATCCAGACCCATGCGTTGCTTGGCGTAAGGCACCAGTGGCGCCCATGACGCCACGCTGAAACCGGCAATGAAAAACGCTATGCGCGTCGAAGACTGTTCCGCCCGAGCCTTGGCATCCTGGGCTGCGGTGCTGAAAGAGGTCATGCATGCTCCTTGTAGTTGCCAGACAGAATCGCGCCAGCGAGCGCGACAGCCTAACAAAGCTGATCGATTAACCAAATGTCTGATGCGCCTGAATGGGGCACGTTCCATCGAGAAGGACGCTCATGAGCGTCAATAGGCCGGACAGCAAGCTGACGTGGCACGGGGGCAACTTCCCCTGAACCTGCCACTGTCTTAAAAGCCTTGAAGGACATCAGTTCGCGTAAGCGTCAGATGATGAAAAAATGATTCACTGGTAAATACCCAGACAACAACAACCTCTTGTAAAGCTGCTGAAAACCACACTTGCATAGAAGATTTCACTGTGCGCCTTACTGGACAGACCGCGTTCAGAGCTTACTTATAATGCATCGCGCCGATCGCCAAGCGACCTCAGTAACAGCCTGCGAACCGGTCTGCCACATAAAAAACCACTTAACACCAGCGGTTTTTTTGACACTAAAACTCGTCAACGATTTGACTAGCACTCAATAAAAAACAATATTTATCATACAATTCATGCCATTACGTTAAACACTTTCAATTTAAACAGTTTATTTTTCCGAATACCTAAAGTTACAAGAACGAAAGTCGATACGAATAATGACTCTATGCCATCACGCAAAAAACTTCTCATAATCGCCCCCACCAGCAGGCCAAGGATGGCATGTTCCAGGACTGTCATCATGCTGAACAAGCTCAGTATTTCCCAGAAACTATATTTAAGCTTCATCGCGATAGTCATACTTATCGCGGTATTGGTGGGCAGTGCCTACCGCGGATTTGAACAGGTGGAAGAAGCCACTAATGGCAATGTTCACACCTACGAAGTTCTTAACAAAGCGCAACGCGCGCTTGAAAGCCTGATCAACATCGAAACTGGCATGCGCGGCTTCGTCATCACCTCCAAAGAGGCTTTTCTGGAACCTCTGGTGTCGGGAGAGAAAACCTTTACTGAAGAGCTTGATACGCTCAAGCGCCTGACCTCGGACAACGCTGAACAACAGCGACGCCTTACAGTGCTGGGAGACACCCAGAAGCGCTGGCTGGATGAGGACGTTCATCAGATCGTTGCATTGCGCAGGGACCTGACCGCACGTAACCAGCCTGACGATGAGCTGGACGCCCGCATTGTTGCAGGGGGCGATAAGGCCAAGATGGACAGCATGCGCAGTACGCTGGCTGAAATCAGTGCGACCGAAGACAGACTGCTTCTGGAGAGAACCCAGAAAATGCAAGACGCGCGACATTTCGCAATCAGCGTCCTTATGTACGGCGGTGTGGCAGCCGCCATCCTCGCGGCGATACTGGCCACCACACTGGGGCGCAGTACCACGGCACGTTTGCAGTTGGCTATTGATGCGGCAACGGCCATTGCCAATGGCAAGCTGGACACCATTATCGACACCAGCAGTCATGACGAATTGCCAAAGGCCTTTGACCGTATGCAGAACCGTTTGCGCGAAATGATTCAGCAGATAAGCCAGGCGGCGAATCAACTGGTGGTCGCGGTGCAGCAGATTTCCGGTGCGTCCGAACAGCTTTCAGGCGCGATTCACGAGCAATCGACCTCAGCGTCCATGATGGCCGCCACGATCGAAGAATTGACCGTCAGCATCCACCATGTTTCCGAAAATGCCGACGAAGCTCATGAGATTGCCAGTCATTCAGGACAGCAATCAGAAGAAGGCGCCCGAGTGATAGAAAACACATTATCGAGCATGAACGGCATCGCCAGGACCGTTCAACACTCATCCACTCAGGTCGCTGATCTTGGACAGCATTCGGAGCATATCTCGTCAATCATCAGCGTGATTCAAGGCATCGCCGATCAGACGAACCTGCTGGCACTCAACGCCGCTATCGAGGCTGCCCGTGCCGGTGAGCAAGGCCGCGGCTTCGCGGTAGTGGCGGATGAAGTTCGGCTGCTGGCCCAGAACACGGGTAAATCGACCAAAGAAATCGCCAGCATGATCGAGAAGATCCAGGCGGGCGTCCGCGAAACGGTCGACAGCATGCGCACAGGCGTACAAGAAGTGAACCAAGGCGTGGAAATGGCAGGAACTGCCGGCGTAGCCATCGTCGGAATTCGTGATAGTTCAAGCAAAGTGCTGCGGGTGGTTGATCAGATCTCCTTTGCCCTGCGGGAACAGACGGTGGCCAGTCAGGACGTGGCCCGAAACGTGGAGCGGTCGGCGCAGATGGCAGAACAAAACAACATGTCGGTTCAGGAGCTGCTCAAAACCAGTGGTGGACTGAACAGCCTGGCGGCAAGCCTGCAGCAGGAAGTGCGCAAGTTTCAGCTCTGAGGATCCTCTCGCATTAGATCCTCACAGGTAGACATGCACCTGAACCGGCTCATGTAAAACCGGTTCAGGTCAGCTTCACCCATACTGGGGCATGGACGCGTTGCAAACCTTCCCGCGCGCTCTCCAACGCGCCAGGGTACCAGGCTCGACTGCACGCTGGTCCAACTTCACTTACCAGGCAGACTTGCAGCTTTTTCCACGCAAGCGCACTAAACTGGCCACCTCTCGCCCCAAGTCGGGGCAACGTTGCTGATTCCCGTAGAGGCCGCTGTGTACAAAGGTGTCGTGCTGTCGGTCCTGGCCTCTGTGCTGTTTGGGGTCATGTATTTCTATACCTCACTGATGAAACCGTTGAGCGGCGAAGAAATCTTCGGCTGGCGCATGCTGCTGACGGTGCCATGCGCGACGCTGTTCATGTTGATCAGCGGCGACTGGAAGCTGGTAAGGGCCCTTGGCAACCGAATCCGGCAAAAGCCAACGCTGATTTTCGCCTTGCTGCTGTCGTCACTGTTGTTGGGTGCGCAGTTGTTGATTTTCATGTGGGCGCCGCTGCACGGGCGCAGCCTTGAGGTGTCACTGGGCTATTTTCTGCTGCCGCTGAGCATGATTCTCACCGGGCGTGTGGTGTACGGCGAGCACTTGTCGTATCTGCAAAAGGTGGCAGCGGCGTTTGCCATGGTCGGCGTCGGGCACGAGCTCTGGCGTCTGGGCAGCTTTTCGTGGGAAACGCTGCTGGTCGCTGGCGGTTATCCGCTGTACTTCGTGCTGCGTCGCAAGCTCAAGACCGATCACCTGGGTGGCCTCTGGTTCGACATGCTGTTCATGCTGCCAGTCGGTTTGTGGTTCATCCTAAGCGGCGACCCGCAGGCCATCCAGCAGACGCCGATGCTCTACCTGCTGATCCCCGTGCTGGGCATCATCAGTGCCTCGGCGCTGGTCAGTTACATCGTCGCCAGCCGCCTGCTGCCGTTCAGCCTGTTCGGGCTGCTCAGCTATGTCGAGCCGGTGCTGCTGGTGGGCGTCGCGCTGTTGCTGGGCGAGAGCATCAGCCGCGATGAGTGGCTGACCTACCTGCCGATCTGGCTGGCGGTGGTGGTACTGGTCATTGAAGGCGTCAAACACATGCTCGCCCAACGCCGCCGCGACGCGAGCTGACAATCAATGTTCAGTAAAGCGCTCCAGTTGCATTTCCTGAAGCCGGCTCAAGGTGCGGCGGAACGCGAACGACAGGTAGCCCTGCGTGTACAGCGCGTCCATGCCGACCGCTGCTTCCACGTACAACGGAATGCGCCGGTCATAACACTCGTCCACCAACGCGATGAACCGCCGCACACCGTCGTCATGGGGTGACAACTGCGGCAACTCGCGATCTCCGGCAACCACCTGCGCCACACCATCTTCCGTACCACGTGCAATTTTCGACTCGCGCTGCGCCGCGCTGAGAGCAGGCACCTCGCTGAGCAGGATCACCGAAAAGCGGTCACACAGCGCAATGAAATCCATGGCAGCCAACGGCTGCTCGCACAGGTCGCGGTAGCGACACCAGACCGCCGTATCGGAATGCTGAATGACGTTGATACTGCGATAACCCAGCATGACCTGTGAGTCGTGCACCGGCTGATCGGCGCTCAACGCCTCGAAGATGGGCCGCAAAGCGCTCGGCTGCCCGGCCTCGGCCACCCAGTAACGTTGATGCAACTGGCCTGGGTGCAGCCGGTGATCTTCGCCGCCGTCCACTGCAACGACTTTCATGTAACGCTGAATGGCGGCGATCGCGGGCACAAATCGCTCACGGTTGTGGCCATGGCTGTACAACTGATCTGGCGGCTGATTCGACGTGCAGACCAGCACCACACCCTCCTCGAACATCACTTGCAGCAGCCCACCCAGAATCACGGCATCGCCGATGTCGGTCACGAACAACTCGTCGAAGCACAGCACGCGAACCTCGCGCGCCAGCTCCTTGGCCACCACCGTCAGCGGGTGCGGCGTGCCGATCAGTTCGAACATGCGCTTGTGCACCCAGCGCATGAAGTGATGAAAATGCTGGCGCCGGGCAGGCACGCTCAGGCTTTCGAAGAAGCGGTCCATCAGCCAGGTCTTGCCGCGTCCGACCGGTCCCCACAGGTAAACACCTTTCGCCTTGCTCCGTGGGGCTTTCAGCGCCAGATAGCAGTCCTGCAGGCTGTAGGCAGCCAGCAATTGCGACTGATCAGGCTGAAAACCACGTTGGACAGCACGCTCATAAGCATCCAGAGGAGACAGGGGATCCATCAGGCAAACACCTTGGGCGTCAGAAAAAGAAGCTCAGCATATACAAGGCAGGCCTGAAACACAGGCTTGCCTTGCAGGTTACGGATGATTGATTCAGGCGTGCTGGACGCCCGCACGCTTGAGCAGGCGTTTGCAGCGCTCCGACAAATGCACCACGCGCAAGTGTTTGCCCGCTTTCGCATAGCGCTCGCGCAACGTCTTGAGCGCCGCAATCGCCGAGTAGTCGACAAAGCTCAGGTGGCGGCAGTCAAGCGTGACGTGCGCCGGGTCCTGGGCAGGGTCGAACTGATCGAGAAAAGGCGTCGTCGAGGCGAAGAACAACGTCCCATGTACGTGATAGATCTTGCTGCCATCTGCTTCGACATGGCTGTCGGCGTACAACTCGCGGGCCTGCTGCCAGGCAAAATTGATCGCCGCAATGACGATGCCGAACAGCACAGCGGTGGCCAGGTCGGTCAGCACCGTGACCACCGTCACCGCAATGATCGCCAGCACGTCGTTGACCGGCACCTTGCGCAGCACCCGCAGCGACGCCCAGGCAAAGGTCTGTTGCGCGACCACAAACATCACGCCGACCAATGCTGCCAGCGGGATGCGCTCGATCAGCGGCGACAGAAACAGCACGAACATCAGAATCATCAGGCCGGCCACAATCCCGGACAATCGACCACGGCCGCCGGAGCTAAGGTTGATGACGGTCTGCCCGATCATCGCGCAGCCGCCCATGCCACCGAAGGCACCGGAGACCATATTGGCCGCGCCCAGCGCCACGCACTCGCGGTCCGGGTAACCACGGCTTTCGGTAATCTCGTCGGTGAGGTTGAGGGTCAGCAGGGTTTCCAGCAGCCCCACCAGCGCCATCAACACGGCGTAAGGCGCAATGATGCGCAGGGTTTCAAGGTTCCACGGGATATCGGGCAGCGCAAACTGCGGCAGACCGCCCGCAATGTGTGCCATGTCGCCCAATGTGCGGGTCGGCAGGCCGAACAGGTAAACCGCCAGCCCCACACCGAGAATCGCCACCAGTGCAGGAGGCGCAACGCGTGTCAGTCGAGGCAGCAGATAGACGATCGCCATGGTCAGCGCAACCAGCCCCAGCATCACGTACAGCGGTGTGCCGCTGAGCCACGCTTCGCCGACCTTGAAGTGTTCCAACTGCGCCATTGCAATGACAATCGCCAGACCGTTGACGAAACCGAGCATCACTGAGTACGGCACCAACCGCACCAGCTTGCCCAGACGCAGCAGCCCGAACAGAATCATCAGCAAGCCACCCAGCAATACGGTTGCCAGCAGATACTGCACGCCCTGCTGCACCACCAGCGCCACGATCACCACGGCCATCGACCCCGCCGCACCGGACACCATGCCGGGTCGGCCACCAAACAACGCTGTCAGGGTGCAGATAATGAAGGCACCATACAGGCCCATCAGCGGGTTGAGGTGGGCGACCAGCGCAAAAGCGATGCACTCGGGCACCAGTGCAAAGGACGTCGTGAGGCCTGCCAGCACGTCGGCGCGTATACGGGTTGGTTTCATGGTGTACCTGAAAGTGCATCCCGCGAATCAACCGGGAGAGGCGCAAAAGTGCGGCATTTTACGCAAACATGCCGCGAGCGGCCAGCGCTGTAAGGTTTCAGGCACACGTTCAGCCGACCAGATGCTCAGGGTATGTCCAGATCCATCAACGCCGCGCCCAGCGCCTTGCCGTGAGCATCCAGCGCCAGCGATCGGGTCACGCCACCACGTAATACGCCAGGTATCACGAAGTTCAGCGCACACACGCTGGGTAGTTCGTAACGCCGGACAGGCGCGGCGCCAGGGTCGAGCAATTGGGCGAAATAGGTCATGACGCGCTCGACGGTCAACGCCTCGCACAGCCGCGCATAGTCTTCGCTGCGGTAGGCGATAACCGAAATATTGGACGTATCACCCTTGTCGCCGGTTCGCGAATGGGCCAGTTCGCGCAGCTTTACGGAGTGGGTCATGGGGTTTGCTCCAGATGAACCTTGGTGTGGACGGCTGTGCGCGGTACAAACAGAGAGGCGACTGCCACCACCTGGCGGACCGCCTTGGTCGCTCCACCTCCGCCATATGGTCCGTTGGTATAAAGGGTTTCCACCTCATTACCGATGCGGGTGGCATGGCCGCGATCAGCACAGCGGGCGGCGACGCGCAGACGCACTTCCCAGGGTTCAGAGCCTGCTCGGGCACCCACATCTGCGCCGTGCAGCGAATCGATTCCGATCAACTCGGCACGAATGTCCTCGTGAATCACCCCGGTCATCTTCAAGCGCTCCAGCACGATCTCCCTTGCCAACCGGGCACGCGCGACCGCGCCGGGGCCGCCGTAAGAAATTTGCCCTTCGCCGATCCAGCCATCCAGATAACCCACGGAGACTTTCAAGGTGTCAGGCCGGACGCGTCCCTGCGCGCCGGAGACCTGCACGCGATCAGCGCCGTCCGCGCTAAAGCTGACGCCTGAAAAATCGGCAGTGACGTCCGGCGTCAGATAGGCCGCAGGGTCGTGCACTTCGTAGATCAATTGTTCGGTACAGGTCGCCGTATCGATACGGCCGCCCGAGCCCTTCACTTTGCTGATACACGCGTTGCCCGACGCATCGACCTCGGCCAGCGGGAAGCCCAGACGGGCAAGATCCGGCACGTCCTTGAACCCGGGATCGGCAAAATAACCGCCGGTGATCTGCCCGGCACACTCAAGCAAATGGCCGACCAGGGTACCGCGTCCCAGTCGCGGCCAGTCATCGGCGGCCCAACCGAACTCGAACAGCTGCGGCGCCAGAAACAATGACGGGTCGGCCACGCGGCCAGTGATCACCACATCGGCGTCGGCCTGCAACGCCTCGACGATGCCTTCGGCACCCAGATAAGCGTTGGCGGAAATCAGCCGATCGCCCAGCGATGCCAGCGTGGCACCGTTATCCAACAAACGGTCCGGATTGGCCTGCAGGTGTTTCAATACATCATCGCCGGTCAGCGCCGCGACCTTCAGATGCGGCAGGCCGAGCTCGACCGCAATACGTCGTACCTCAACGGCGGCCGCCAACGGATTGGCCGCGCCCATGTTGGTAATGACCCGCAAGCGACGTTCTCCGGCGCGTTGGCCGACAAAGGGCAGGACACGCCGCATGCGCTCACTCAGCAACGGGTCAAAGCCCGCGTCCGGGTTGCTCAGCCGGGCCTGCTGCGCCAGCGCGATGGTGCGCTCGGCCAGACATTCAAAGACCAGATAATCCAGTTCGCCATGTTCGGCCAACTCGACCGCTGGCTCGATACGGTCACCGGAATAACCGGCACCCGAGCCGATTCGCAGGGTTTTCATTCAGAACACTCCCAGAAGCAAGGCCGTCAGGGTCATCAGCACCGATGCCGCAAACAGAAAGGGGATGGTGAAGCGCTGGTGATCGGCAAGTTCGATCTTGCACAGCCCCACCAGCAGGAAGGTGGCAGGCGTCAGCGGGCTGACCGGGAAGCCGGTCGTATGCACCCCCAGCAGCGAGGCCTGCGCCACTTGCAGTGGGTCGACGCCCAATGCCTTGCCCACTTCGGCAATCACCGGCATCACACCGAAGTAGAACGAATCCGGGTCGAACAGCAGGCTCAGCGGCATCGACAGGAAACCCACCACCATCGGGATCAACTTGCCGTGACCGGCCGGAATCTGATGCACCGCCACTTCAGCCATAGCCTTGAGCATGCCGGTGCCCTGCATGATGCCGGTGAACACCCCGGCAGCGAGCAGGATGCTGGCCATGGTCAACGCGGTCTTGGCGTGGGCGTCGATGCGGGTCCGTTGCGCATCGACGTTCGGGTAATTGAGGCACAGCGCCACGACGGTACCGAGCATGAACATCACCACCGGGTCGACGAGGCCGGAAATCATCACGCCCATGACCATCACAGTAAGGATCAGGTTGACCCAGAACAGACGCGGGCGACGCAGACCCTCTTCCTGTTCGGTCAACACGCGCTGCGGGACCACATCAACCTTTGCCCCTGCCCCGAGTCCCAGTCGGCGCTCTTCGCGACGTCCAAGAAACCAGGCACAGGCAAACACAAACGCAAGGCCGACCAACTGGACAGGGATAAGCGGCTGAAACAGATCCGCCACCGGCACGTGCAAGGCGGCGGAAGAGCGCAGCACCGGACCGGTCCAGGGCAGGAAATTGACCCCCGCCGCCATTGCCGTGACACAGGCCAGAATGCGCTTGTCCATGCCCAATCGGGTGTACAGCGGCAGCATGGCCGGGATCGTGACTAGAAACGTCACGGCGCCGGAGCCGTCCAGGTGCACCAGCAACGCCAACAGCGCAGTGCCCATCACGATGCGGGTGGGTCGTGTGCCGACCGCCTTGAGGATGCGGTCAATGATCGGGTCGAGCATGCCTGCGTCGGTCATCACCCCGAAGAACAGAATCGCGAACACGAACATGCCGACCACAGGGGCGACGTTCTTGATGCCGGTAATGATGAAGGCGCTGGTCTGCAAACCGAATCCGCCGATAAGCGCGGCGATGATGGGCAAGGCAATCAAAGCAACCAGAGGCGAAAGGCGCTTGCTCATGACAGCAGCAAGCAGACAAAGAATGGTGATGACACCGAGCGTGGCGAGCATGGGCATGTCCCGTTTGTCATCCCTGACCGCAGAACGGCGGGACGAGTTGTTGTTTTCAACGAGTATCGAAATGAGGGTAAGCTTTGTAAATTGAAATGTTCAGCACCCTGCATTCGGAAAAACAGAACGGACCCCTTCATGAAAAACTCCATTCAGCACATCCGGGCATTTCTCGCGGTGGCCCACAGCGGCAGCTTTGCCAAGGCTGCGGTCGAGCTCAATCTCTCGCCGTCTGCCCTCACGGTGCAAATCCAGCAACTGGAGGAATGGCTGGGTGTGGCACTGCTTGAACGCAGTCCGCGACATCTCAGCCTGACAGCCGCAGGCCAGAGCAATCTGAGCCCCATGGAAAAGCTGCTGATGGATCTGGACAATATCGTCAGCGGCTCACGCGACCTGGCCGCCTTGCGCCGTGGCGTGGTCACCGTCGCCGCCTTGCCGTCGATCTGTTCGAGCATCCTGCCCACTGTGCTGAGCGCATTCCGCGCACGCTTCCCCGGTATTGAAGTACGCCTGCGCGATGTGGTGGCGCAGCGCATCGATACACTGGTGCGTGAAGGCGAGGTCGATATCGGCCTCGGGGTTCGGGCCCGCATGAGCCATGGCCTGGACTTCAACGTGGTGATGGTCGACCGCTTGCGCCTGTTCGTGGCGCACACACATCCATTGGCCAGCCGGCGCTCCGTCGTGCTGAGCGACCTGGCCGGGCAGCCAATTATCCTCACCGGCCGCGACAGCAGCGTGCGCGAACGCGTGGAGCAACTGTTTGCCGACGAAGGACTGGCGCTGGTGCCGGGTCTTGAGGCCAATTACATGTCCACTGTGCTGGCGCTCGTCCGCGAGGGGTTGGGGATGACGCTGTTACCGGAGTCGGCCGACGAGGGCCGTTCAGACACCGTTCAGGTACCGATCGATCATCCCGGTGTGAGCCGCGAAATCGGCTTGATCACACGCTCCGGACACACACTGAGCCCGGCGGCCCGGCGGCTGGTAGAAATGCTCGATGAAACCCTGCAAGGCACTGCACCGTGAGCGCTGTCGGCCTTGATCGGCGTATCCTTGCCTGGCCTCGCTCTTGAAGAACAACAAGGATCAGTCATGTATTGGAATCGGATATCGTCTTGCGCGTTGTTGCTGGCAGGAGCGTGCATAGCGCCTGACCTCGCGTTTGCTCAGGCAGACACGCCGTCGCTGGATACGTTTGTGCGCGAGGCAGCTGGCAAAACCATGCAGCAGAACGATATCAGCGGCCTGTCGATTGCGATCACCCAGAACGGCAAGCAACAGTTCTATGACTTCGGCGTGGCTTCGAAGGAAACCGGCAAACCGGTGACCCAAGACACACTGTTTGAACTGGGTTCGATCAGCAAGACCTTCACCGCGACGCTCGCGACCTGGGCGCAGGCCACCGGTCACTTGTCCTTGACGGCCAACGTTGACACCTGTCTGCCGCAACTGCACGGCTCGCGTCTGGGCAAGGTGCCGGTGTTTCATCTCGGCACCCATACCGCTGGCGGCTTCCCCTTGCAGGTGCCGGAAAAAGTGCAGAACACCGGGCAATTGATGGCCTGGCTCAAGGCCTGGCAACCCCAGTATCTGCCCGGCACGCACCGCACCTACGCCAACCCCAGTGTCGGACTGCTGGGGATGATCGCTGCGCGCAGCCTTGATGTATCGTTCATGGACGCTCTGCAGAAACGCCTGTTTCCGGCGCTCGGCCTGAACAACACCTACCTTGATGTGCCAGCAGACAAACAGCCTTTGTACGCCCAGGGGTACAACAAGCTCAATGAACCCGTCAGGGTCAACCCGGGCGTGCTGGCGGATGAAGCCTACGGTGTGAAATCCAGCAGCCAGGATTTGATCCGCTTCGTGGAGGCAAACATGGGCCGAGGCAACTATGCCGCACCTTTGCAACGCGCCCTGCTCGATACCCGGACCGGGTACTTCAAGGTCGGCGGCATGACTCAGGACCTGATCTGGGAGCAGTATCCCATCCCAGTGCAGCTTCAAACCCTGCTGGACGGCAACGCCGGCAGACTCTCGCTGCAAACCCTCAAGGCACAACCGCTTGAGCCGCCACAGCCAGCGATGCCCGCGACGTGGGTCAACAAGACCGGCTCGACCAATGGCTTCGGCGCCTACGTGGCGTTCATCCCCGAGCAGCAACTGGGTATTGTCATCCTGGCCAATCGCAACTACCCGAATGAAGAGCGGGTAAAACTGGCCTACGCCCTTCTCGGCGAACTGATGCCCAGACCGCGCTAGCGGCTGGCAGGCACCCGCCACAGATACCAGGCCGCTATCGTGCGGAAGGGCCGAAACCGGTCAGCCAGGGCCAGCATCTCCTTGGGCCGTGGCTTGTCGGCCAGGCCATACAGCCGGCGATAGCCGTCGCACACACCAAAATCGCTGGCGGGCATGACATCGAGTTGGCCCAGGCCATAGATCAGCATCATTTCCACCGTCCAGCGCCCCACACCGGGTAGTTCGGTCAAGCGCAGGATCAAGGCTTCAGTGTCCATTTCAAGTGCCTGATCCACGTCAGGCACCTGACCGTTGAGTCTCGCCTCGGCAATGGCCTTGATCGCACGCGTTTTCGAGGCCGAGAAACCGCACGCCCTCAGCGCCTGATCATCCACCCGACTGAGCGCTTCGGCGCCCGGGAAGACCGAGCCGGGAAACAGCGCTTTCAGTCTCGACACGATCGCGTCGCCCGCCCTGGCATGCAGTTGCTGATAAGCAACCGCCTTGACCAACGCCTGAAACGGGTCCTGAGCAGCCGATACCGGGTGAGTACACGGCCCTGCATGCTCGACCAGCGCGAGCCATTTAGCGTCGATCGTTTTCAGAAATTCCATTGCTTGAGCGTGCGCAACCTCTGCAGGGTGCTGACCCGTCCCGGCCTGGCCGACCGCCTCTCTACCCATCGAGTTCTCCTCTGGCATTACGCCCGTCAATCTATCCACTGCAACACGTCACGCCCCAAAAACTCAAGCTCAGCGCTGCCTGAACCTAACCTGAACAACTGGGCAAAAACGAATTTCCGACAAAAAACAACTTCCGCCATTCAAGAATGAGTATCATTATGTTACGCATTGTTTCGGCTTGTGCCTCGACGAAACGTTTGTAGATACACGCGCACCCCCAGTCCTGATTCGGTGAAATATGCTCGTTCCGTTTTTGATCATGCTGCGCGAAGGCATCGAAGCCGCGCTCATTGTTGGCATTATTGCCAGCTACCTGAAACAGACAGGCCGTGGCGAATGGATGCCTGCTGTCTGGATTGGCGTATTTCTGGCGGCCGCCCTGTCGCTGTCCGTCGGTGGCGGGCTGGAGCTGATGAGCGCCGAGTTTCCGCAAAAGCAGCAAGAGTTGTTCGAAGGCATTGTCGGCCTGATCGCCGTGGGCATTCTCAGCTCCATGGTGTTCTGGATGCGCAAAGTGGCGCGCTCCATCAAACACGCGCTGCACGAATCCCTCGACGCCGCGCTCGCCGGCTCGAAAAACCAGACCTACGCGCTGATCGCCATGGTGTTTTTCGCCGTGGCCCGCGAAGGGCTGGAAACCGTGTTCTTCCTGCTTGCGGTGTTTCAACAGAGCGAAGGTTCGAGCGCACCACTGGGTGCCCTGCTCGGCCTGTTACTGGCCATCGGTTTTGGTGTGGCGCTCTACAGCGGCAGCATGCGCCTGAACCTCAGCCTGTTCTTCCGCTGGACCGGGCTGTTCATCCTGGTGGTTGCGGCGGGCATCCTGGCCAACTCGGTCCAGGCACTGCACGAAGCTGGCGTCTGGAATCACTTGCAAGGCGTGGTCTTCGACATCAGTGCCTGGCTGCCGATGGACGGCCCGACCGGCTCGGTGCTGGCAGGCATGTTTGGTTATCAGGATGCGCCGACCGTCAGCACCCTGAGTGTCTACCTCATTTACCTGATCGGGGCGCTGGTGCTGTTTTTCATGCCGCACGCCCCGACCGCCAGCAAGCCTGTGCAACCGCACCCATCTTCTGTTACGAACGAATAAGGGCACCCATGTCGAACCGTCCCACAGGGCTTTCCGAGAAAGCCCGGCCGCCCCGTGTCCTGCGATTGGCCGTCGCGGGCTCCGTGATCCTGATGATCGCCGCAGGCGGGCTGTTTTATTACGCTTCCCAGGTGGCCGCAAAAAAACGCGCCGCCAATGCCGGCAGCGAAACCGTGGTCAATATCCATGCCCACAATTGCGAACCCAATGCGCTGACCGTGCAGGCCGGCAAGAACGCTTTCCGTATCGTCAACCAGTCCGAGCGAGCGGTTGAGTGGGAAATTCTGGACGGTGTGCTGGTGATCGAGGAGCGGGAAAACATTGCGCCCGGGTTGAGCCAGGTCATCAACGCCAATCTGGCGCCCGGCGACTACGCCATCACCTGTGGCCTGTTGAGCAACCCGCGCGGCACGCTGCACGTGACCCCGACCGCCGAGTCTGACGCCAAGGCCAAAGCGCGCCCGTCGATGACGGCATTTATTGGCCCGCTGTCCGAATACCGCGTGTATCTGAGCCTGCAAGGTTCGGCGTTGATCAAAGCCGTAACCGCCCTGCAGCAGGCCATTGACGCAGGCGATCTGAGCGCAGCACAAGCGGCTTACCTGCCGGCCCGTTCGGCCTACCAGCGCATCGCACCTGCCGCCCAACGCCTGGCTGCGCTGGACAACGCAATCAATGCCCGCGCCGATTACTACGAAAAACGTGAACAGGACCCGGGCTTTGGTGGTTTCCACCGCATCGAGTACGGGCTGTTCAGTCAACACAGCGTCGAAGGCCTGACGCCCGTGGCGCAGCGTCTGCAGGACGATGTCACCCAGCTCAAACAACACCTGCTGGCGCAAACCCTCGCGCCTGAACAACTGGCGGCCATTGCGACACGCACCCTGCGCAGCCTGGCGGATGTGCGCAGCAGCGGCGAAGAGGAACGCTACAGCCACACCGACCTGAACGGCTTTGCCGCCAACCTTGAAGGCACGCGCAAGATCGTCGACCTGCTAAGGCCACTGTTGAGCAAAAGCTCGGGTGAGCTGTTGCAACAGATCGACGCAGCCACAGCCGATCTGGACACCGCCCTGGATGCACTGAGCACCGACAACGGCTACCGCTCTTACGATCAGGTCGATGCTGCGCAGCGTCAGCAGATTGCGGCGAAGGCCGCAACGCTGGCCAAAGCACTCGAAGGCATCGACCCGGACCTTGGACTTTCTGACCTCTGATCCACCGGAGCACAGCACACCACGATGAAAACTCCAGACGTCAACAACGCCCCGACTTCCCTTCAGCGTCGTCGGGTCCTGATGGGCCTTGGCGCCGCAGGCGCAGCGCTTGCAGGTAGCAGCCTGAGCGGCAACGTGATGGCTGCATCGCCTGCGCAGGTCACGGAAGCACCCAACAGCGAGAAAACTCAGGACCACAACACTTTTCATGGCGAGCACCAGACCGGCATCGTCAACCCGCGCCCTGCAGCGGGCATGCTGGTGGCCTTCGATGTGCTGGCAGCTGACCGTGACGATCTGGAGCGCTTGTTCCGGACTCTCAACGAGCGTATTGCGTTCCTGATGACCGGTGGCCCGGTGCCTGAAGTCGACCCCAAATTGCCGCCAACCGACTCGGGCATCCTTGGCCCGGTGGTCACGCCGGACAACCTGACCGTTACCGTGTCGGTCGGCGAATCGCTGTTCGATGAGCGCTTTGGCCTGGCCCCGGCCAAGCCAAAGCGCCTGAGCCGCATGGTCGGTTTCCCCAACGATGCGCTTGAGCCTGCCAATTGCCACGGCGACTTGAGCATCCAGTTCTGCGCCAACACCGCCGACAGCAACATCCATGCGCTGCGCGATATCGTCAAGAACCTGCCCGACCTGCTGCTGGTGCGCTGGAAACAGGAAGGCACCGTACCGCCGCAGGCACCGAAGAAACCCGGTCAGCCGCCTGAAAGTGCGCGTAATTTTCTGGGCTTCCGGGACGGCTCGGCCAACCCCGACTCCAACAATCAGAAGACCATGAACGAACTGGTCTGGGTGCAGCCCGGCAGCGACGAACCGGCCTGGGCAGTCAATGGCAGCTATCAGGCCGTGCGCATCATCCGCAATTTCGTCGAACGCTGGGACCGCACGCCGCTGCAGGAGCAGGAGTCGATTTTCGGCCGCACCAAAAGCACCGGCGCGCCCATGGACGGCAAGGTCGAGACCGACGTGCCCAACTACGCGGCAGACCCGGAGGGCAAGAAAACCCGACTGGATTCGCACATCCGTCTGGCCAATCCACGTACCGCCGAAACCCAGCGCAACCTGATCCTGCGCCGTCCGTTCAACTACTCCAACGGTGTGAACAGGAATGGCCAGCTCGACATGGGCCTGCTGTTCATCTGCTACCAGGCAGACCTGGAAAAAGGCTTCATCACGGTGCAGACCCGCCTCAATGGCGAGCCGCTGGAGGAATACCTCAAGCCGGTAGGCGGCGGCTATTTCTTCACATTGCCGGGTGTTATCAGCGACAAGGACTTCATCGGCCGCTCATTGCTGGCCGCCACGTCACTCTCCCAAACCGCATGACTTTTAAAACCCTCAACCGGAAATCATCATGACAAAGACGCCCTTGGCTTTACTGCTGACTCTTGGCCTGCTCCAGACCCCATTGGCCGCCTTCGCTGCCACGGCGCCGCTGGACCTGGTGGGCCCGGTTTCGGACTACAAGATCTATGTCACCGAAAACATCGAAGAGCTGGTGAGCCATACCCAGAAATTTACCGATGCGGTGAAAAAAGGCGACATCGCGACGGCCAAAAAACTCTACGCCCCGACCCGCGTGTACTACGAATCAGTCGAGCCGATTGCCGAGCTGTTCAGTGACCTGGACGCGTCCATCGACTCCCGCGTCGACGACCACGAACAGGGTGTGACGGCTGAAGACTTCACCGGCTTCCATCGTCTGGAATACGCACTGTTCTCGCAGAACACCACAAAGGACCAAGGCCCGATTGCCGACAAGCTGCTGAGCGATGTCAAGGACCTGGAAAAGCGCGTGGCTGACCTGACCTTCCCGCCTGAAAAAGTCGTCGGTGGCGCTGCGGCCCTGCTGGAAGAAGTCGCTGCCACCAAGATCTCCGGTGAGGAAGACCGTTACAGCCATACCGACCTGTATGACTTCCAGGGCAACATAGACGGGGCGAAGAAGATCGTCGACCTGTTCCGCCCGCAAATCGAACAGCAGGACAAGGCGTTCTCCGCCAAAGTCGACAAGAACTTCGCGACCGTGGACAAGATCCTCGCCAAGTACAAGACCAGAGACGGTGGCTTCGAAACCTATGACAAGGTGAAGGAGAACGACCGCAAGGCCCTGATCGGCCCGGTCAACACATTGGCCGAAGACCTCTCGACCCTGCGCGGCAAGCTGGGCCTGAACTGAAGCTCAGACAGAGTTGATCAAGCGCACCCACCGTTGCAGGTGGGTGTGCTGCGCTTGAAGCCCCTGTCGCCAGGCGATCCGATACTCGCTTCAACCCTCACTCAAATCCCGCTGAACCAGTTATACCCCTGATCCTCCCAGTAGCCGCCGGGGTTTTCATTGCTGACGAAAATCTCGACGATGTGCTTGGGGTTCTTGAAACCCAGCTTGGTCGGCACCCGCACCCGCAGCGGATAACCGAAATCGGGTGGCAAGGCGACCTCGCCGAAGTCCAGCGCCAGCAGGGTCTGCGGATGCAAGGCGGTGGGCATGTCCAGGCTCGAATAATACCGGTCGGCGCATTTGAAACCGACAAAGCGCGCCGTCGTGTCCGCGCCGATGTACTCCAGAAACGTCTTCAATGGCACCCCACCCCATTGACCTATCGCACTCCAGCCTTCAATACAGATCAGTCGCGTGATGTCGGTGCGCTGCGGTAATTTGCGCAAGGCTTCGAGGGTCCAGGGCTGCTTGTCGCGCACCAGCCCCGAGACCGCCAGACGGTAATCTGCAAGCTCCAGTTCCGGCACGTTGTACTCGGGGTAAAACGCATTGAACGGGAACGGGTTGGTCATCTGCGCCTTAGTGTAGGTCGGCGCCAGTTTCTGACCGCTGAACAGCCAGGCCTGAACCCGGTCGTTCCAGCGCGACATGGCCCACAGCACTTTGTCGACCTGATCGCCGTCCTGCAGGTTGCAGCCAGTCAGCATCGACATGGCGCCGACCGTCAGCCCGGCACGCAAAAAGGCGCGGCGCTGGATGTTGACCAGTTGCGTCTGTTGCGCAGGTTCGAGCCGGATGTTTTGAGTGATGCGTTTACGGGGTTCGTTCATGGCTTGCCAGCTCCCTCTTCGTCAGGCCGCCGGCCGCCGATAATCATAGGTAACAGGGTACGCGGCACCAGCAGGACCAATGCCAGATGAACCACGACAAACGCACCAATGGCCGTCATCGCACCAAAGTGAACCCAGCGGGCAAAATCGTAGCCGCCCAGCAGGCTGGCCAGTTGCTGAAACTGCACCGGCTTCCACAGGGCCAGGCCGGATACCACCACCAGCACGCCCATGGCCAGCACCAGCCAGTACATCAAGCGTTGCACAGCGTTGTATTGACCCTTGATGTGCGCCAGGCGAAAACGCAGCGCATCAATCACATCACGCTTTACTTGCGTCGGACGAACCGGCAACAGATCACGTTTGAAATGACGGCTGAACACGCCATACAGCACATAGATCAGGCCATTGATGACCAGCAGCCACATGACTGCGAAATGCCAGGCGATCGAGCCGCCCAGCCAGCCGCCAAGTGTCAGGGATTTGGGGAACGTGAACGGCATCAGCGGCGCCGCGTTGTAGATGGCCCAGCCGCTCATGAACATGCAGACCATGCCCACGGCGTTGACCCAATGCGTCAAACGCACCGGCCATGGATGAATCGGGCGGGTTTTCATGATGAAGAACCTGTACAGGTGATGGTGCGGCCCGGCGCTCACGGTCACAGCAACAGTGAACGCAGGACAGAACGCTTACATCGGCGGCGTGAAACCGTCTTTGCCGACCGCAACACCGCGTGCCGACTTGCCATCGTCTGCCGGAAACAGCACAACCTTGGCACCGGCTTTCAGCTCGCTGCGCTGGCCTGGCTCAACATAGGCGATTGGCACGTCTTGCGGAACGACCAGTTGCTTCTCGCCGCCCTTGTATTGCACGGTCAACGTGCGGCCATTGGCCTTGGACAAGGTGCCCACGGTGCCGTTGGTCATGGTACCGGTGGTCCCGTCGGCATTCTCCCAACCGTAGTGCCCTTCACCGCTGCCTTTCAGGCTGGCTTCGAACACGGTGACTTCCAGGGCTTTCAAGGTGCCGTCGGCCTGGGGAATGGCCGCCGAACCGACAAAGCTGTCGGCCTTGATGGTTTCCAGGTCAGCTTTGGAGACCAGTCGAATGCCGGTCTTGTCGGTCAGTTGAATGCTCTGATGCTGACCCGCACGGGTCGTGAAGTTCAAGGTGTCGGCCTGAAGGCTGTCGACGGTGCCGCGCATGGGTTTGACGACCGGCATGTCGGCGGCCTGAGTCATGACAGCGGCGCTGAGCAGCAAAAGGCCGAACGTGGTGGACAGTGCAGTCTTCATCGGTACTTCCTTGGCAGGTGAGTTCTGGGACACATGTTTGCATCGTTACCGGCACCGCAAAATGACCGCGCAATGACATTTTTGTCATTCGCCGGACACCTTCCCGGCAACTGGTTAGACTTTGGCATCGGCGCAAAGGCGCCTGCAGAGCGTAGCGGACGTAACGATGCATATCCTGCTGATTGAAGACGATACCAAGACCGGGGAGTACCTGAAGAAAGGCCTGGGCGAGTCCGGCTATAAAGTCGACTGGACCCAGCACGGCGCTGACGGCCTGCACCTGGCGCTGGAAAACCGTTACGACCTGATTGTGCTCGACGTGATGCTGCCCGGCATCGATGGCTGGCAGATAATCGAAGTCCTGCGCGCCCGACAGGATGTACCGGTGCTTTTTCTGACCGCCCGCGACCAGCTTCAGGACCGCATTCGCGGCCTTGAACTGGGTGCCGACGATTATCTGGTCAAACCGTTTTCGTTTACCGAACTGCTGTTGCGCATCCGCACGATTCTGCGACGCGGTGTGGTGCGCGAGGCGGACCATTTTCATCTCGCCGATCTGGAGCTGGACCTGCTGCGTCGCCGGGTCACGCGTCAGCAGCAGGTCATCGTACTGACCAACAAGGAGTTCGCGCTGCTGCATCTGCTGCTACGCCGCGAAGGCGACGTGCTGTCACGGGCGCAGATCGCCTCGGAAGTCTGGGACATGAATTTCGACAGCGACACCAACGTGGTCGACGTGGCCATCAAGCGCCTGCGCAGCAAGATCGATCTGCCCTACCCGATCAAACTGATCCATACCGTGCGCGGCATCGGTTATGTGTGCGAGGTGCGGCCATGCAGCCTCGACGCCAACCTTCCCTGACCCTGCGCTCGACGCTGGCCTTTGCACTGGTGGCAATGCTCACCGTCGGCGGCGCAGGCCTGTACCTGTATCAGTCGATCGAGCAGACCGTGATGCAACGCAGCGACCATGCTGTGCTCGCACGTCTGGACCACTTTCGCAAACTGCTGCGTTACGACCTGACCATGGACAACCTCAAGGGCAGTCCTCAGTTGTTCGAGAACATGCTCGACAGCGAGGAAGACATCTTCATCATTGGCGAACCGGGCAAGCCACCGGTGATTTCGGTCAATCCACAGCGTGCGCCACTGCCCGAGCTGCCGACCGTACCGCAGGACCAGCCTTTGCAGGTTGACGACCTGCGCAGCGGCACCAGCCTGCAAGGCGTGCCATTGCGGGCGGCTGCCGTGCAGGTGATGTCGAATGGCGTCGAGGTCCGCTTGCAGGCCGCGCACCTGATGGTCAAGGAAATGGCCATGCTCGCCAGCTTCCGTCAGCATATTTATGGCGCGGTGGTGCTGGCCTTCCTGGTGACCGCCCTGCTCGGCTATGCGCTGTTGCGACGCGGCCTGCGCCCGCTGCGCAAAATGGCCGCGCACGCCGCTGCGATAACACCGGCCAGTCTGCACAGTCGCCTGGACAGCCGAGACACACCGGTAGAACTGCAGCAGTTGAGCGATGCGTTCAATGCCATGCTTGACCGACTGGATGATGGCTATCGTCGCCTCATGCAGTTTTCAGCCGACCTCGCTCATGAGATCCGTACACCCGTGGGCTCGTTGATGGGCCACTGCCAGGTCGCGCTGCGCCAAAACCGTAGCGCGGACGAATATCAGGTGTTGCTGGCGTCCAATCTGGAAGAGCTGGAGCGAATTTCGAGGCTGGTGGAAAGTATCCTGTTTCTGGCGCGGGCCGACGAAGCTCAGGCAGCACTGGAGCGAAAGTCACTGAACCTTGATGAAGAGCTGCAACGGATAGCAGGTTATTTCGAAGGGCTGGCTGAAGAACGCAATCTGCGCCTGATCCCCGAGGGCAAGGGAACATTGCTGGCTGATCCGATTTTGCTGCGCCGTGCGCTGAGCAATCTGGTCGCCAATGCGATTCGCTACGCTGACGAAAGCAGCGAGATATTGATGCGCGTCGTCATCCTTGACGACTGCGTGGGCATTGAAGTGGAAAACCAGGGGCCAACATTGTCGCAGGACAGTCTTGCCCGGCTTTTTGATCGTTTCTACCGTGGCGATGCTTCACGCCATCAACCTTCGGATTCAAACGGCCTGGGTCTGGCAATCGTTGCAGCAATCATGCACCTGCACGGTGGACGGGTTGAAGTGACTCAGCCCCGCCTGGGGCAAATCTGTTTCAGGCTGGTGTTTCCCGCACGGTAATTGCGGTCATCGGTCCACCCCGGTCAGCTCACCTCAGGACTTTTTCTCATGGGCGATGGCCAGCTTGTAAAACGTGGCCGAGCCGCCTTCGGTGGTGTAGCCCGTATTGTCCTGGGTGTAGACACCGGCCTTGAAGTAAAACAGCTTGGTGCTCCACGCCGAGTCAAGCTTGGCAAACCAGACCATGTTGAACGCGTTGACCGTCAGATCTCCTGACGGCGTCAGGTTGATGCTGTAATTGAACTGCTGATTGAGCGGCACGCCCTGGGCGATGGTGATCACCTCAATTTCCGCATCGGGAGTCCGACGAAACTTGGCAACAATGTTGCCGGTCTTCAGCTTCTCCTTGTACTGGTACTCGACCTTCAACAAAGGCTCGGTGCTTTGGTAGCAATGAATCTGACCAATCACGATCTTGCCCGATGACGGCACCTGATCGACCTCCAGAGTCGCCCGCAGAAAATTGTCTGCGCTGGAGTATGCCCAGTTGTACGCCCTGCCATCCGGCGTCGTTTCGCGCAGCTCCGTGCGCGGATACTTGGCGTTTTCAGTCGTAGTGCCGGTGACCGGCGCCCAGAAGAACAGCGTATCTCCAGAACGGAAGTAACCATCACGGTAACCATTCATCAGCTTCGGGGTTTCGATGATGGTTGCAGGTGTCCCAACAGGGACGGACAGATTCCAAGTGGCAAGATCGATCATGGGGTAGCTCGCAAGGTACGCATGCGCACCAACAACAGGATGGCTCTGGAACAGGCGTGCTGGCCTGTCCGGTTCATCAAGGCTATCGGCTGAATCGATTATTTTTTGAAGCGACATGACAACGTCTTGGCGCCAAAAAAACGTCTAAAACCGTGCCTGGCCACTATTTTGCTGCCAAAATCCACATTGCGGCTTAATGCCATCCCTTGCCTCAACGCAACGGTTTATCAGGACATTGCCTTATCGGTAATGCGTCATTTTTTTGAAGACGCATTGCAAAAAAAGATGAAAAACCCTTTAAAACACTGACGAGCGGTAGCAAAAAACCTCACAAGAAGGGAACTTTCAGGATTTTTGCTGATGTATTTCACCCCTCAACGGTCTTTTTGAGGGGCATTCTTCAGCTTGAACGCGCAGGTTTCACGGGAATGCATCCGTTCGGCCGTTTGGGGTTGACTGTAAGAACTTGTTACAGGATATTAGTTAGCAAGCTATTTATATCCTCACTAACAATGTTGCTCCTAACCAATCCGGGTGACGTCATGTCTACCGCTTCACTTCACCGGGCGATCAGCAGCGGTCTGGTGGCAGCGTCCCGCCAATGGCGACGTATCTGCCAGACCACGCTGGTGACCTATGGCATTTCCGAAGCCTGTGCGGGGCCTTTGCTGGCCATCGCACGGCTCGGCGACGGCGTACATCAGGTCAAAGTCGCACAGGCGGCAGGCATGGAAAGCCCGACACTGGTTCGCTTGCTGGATCAACTCTGCAAAGCCGGAATCGTCTGCCGCACCGAAGACCCGAATGATCGACGCGCCAAAGCCCTGAGCCTCACCGACAAAGGCCGGGCGCTGGCAGGGTCGATCGAAGCAGAGCTGACCCGCCTGCGCGCCGATGTGCTGAAAGGCCTGGAGCCAGCCGATCTTGACGCTACGTTGCGAGTGTTCCAGGCATTCTCCGACGCTGCGCAGCGCGGCTGCGAGGGACAGTCTTGAGCGGTTTCTTCTCCAGCGTGCCGCCCGCCCGCGACTGGTTCTACGGCGTGCGCACCTTTGGCGCGTCGATGCTGGCGCTGTATATCGCCCTGCTGATGGAAATGCCGCGTCCGTACTGGGCGATGGCTACGGTGTACATCGTCTCGAGCCCCTTTGTCGGGCCAACGAGTTCAAAGGCACTGTACCGCGCGGCGGGCACGCTGGCAGGCGCGGCCGCCTCGGTGCTGCTGGTGCCGATGTTCGTCCAGACCCCATTGCTGCTGGCAATCGTCGTCGGGCTTTGGACGGGCACGTTGCTGTTTCTGTCGCTGCACCTGCGCACTGCCAACAGCTACGCGCTGATGCTGGCGGGTTACACCATGCCACTGATTTCACTGCCGGTGGTCGACAACCCGCAGGCGGTGTTCGAGATCGCCGTGTCCCGTACCGAAGAGATCTTCCTGGGCATCATCTGCGCTGCCGTTGTCGGCGCCATGTTCTGGCCGAGACGTCTGGCCCCCGTGTTTCAAGCCACCACCGAAAAGTGGTTCGGTGATGCCTCGACCTACAGCGAGCGCTTCATAAGCCGCACCTGCCAGCCCGAAGAAATCGGCGCGCTGCGCAACTCGATGGTCGCCAGCTTCAATTCGCTGGAGATGATGATCGGGCAGTTGAGCCATGAGGGCGCCCGCAAGCAGACGGTACGCAATGCCCATGAGCTGCGCGGCCGGATGATTCATCTGCTGCCGGTCATCGATGCTCTGGACGATGCGCTGTGGGCACTGGAAAGACGTACGCCGCAATTGCTTGCCAGCCTCTCGCCGTTGCTGCTGGAGACGCGCAACTGGCTGGAAGCCACCGCCAGCGGTCCACAGACGGACCAGTGGCAGCAATTGCACAGCAGGCTGCAGAGCCTGCAACCGGACTCGGCGCAGCTGGACGATCGCGATCAGTTGCTGCTGTCCAACACACTGTTCCGCCTGGGTGAGTGGATTGATCTATGGCAGGACTGCCGCACGCTGCAATACGCAATCAGGAACGACGATCAGTCGCCGTGGCGCGCGGTTTACCGGCATTGGCGGCTGGGTCGACTGACGCCGTTTCTAGACCGGGGCCTGATGCTTTATTCGGTGCTCTCGACGGTACTGGCGATCATTGTGGCGTCAGTACTGTGGATACTTCTGGGATGGAAAGACGGCGCCAGCGCTGTCGCACTGGCCGCCGTTTCGTGCAGTTTCTTCGCGGCCATGGACGACCCTGCTCCGCAGATCTATCGGTTTTTCTTCTGGACCATGCTTTCAGTCGTGTTCGCCAGTCTGTACCTGTTCGTGGTGCTGCCGAACCTGCACGATTTTCCAATGCTGGTGCTGGCTTTCGCGGTGCCATTCATCTGTGTTGGCACCCTGACCGTGCAGCCGCGCTTCTTTCTCGGCACGTTGCTGACCATCGTCAACACGTCATCCTTCATCAGCATTCAGAGCGCCTATGACGCCGACTTTCTGAATTTCCTGAACGCCAATCTGGCAGGGCCCATGGGGTTGCTGTTTGCCTTTATATGGACGCTGGTGTTCCGTCCGTTCGGTGTTGAACTGGCAGTCAAACGGCTGACCCGCTTCAGTTGGCGCGACATTGCCAGCCTCAGCGAGGGCTCGACCCTGGCCGAACATCGGCGGATGGGCGTGCAAATGCTGGATCGCCTGATGCAGCAACTGCCCCGCCTGACCCTGACCGCACAGGACACCGGTATCGCTCTGCGTGAGTTGCGCGTGGCGCTGAACATGCTCGATCTGCTGGCCTACACACGACGGGCGACACCAGCGGCTCAGGTGCTGTTGCGACAGGTCATCAATGAAGTGAGCGGTTATTTCCGGCACTGCACCAAAGCGGGCGAACGCCTGCCTGCACCCCGAGGCCTGTTGATGGCGATGGACCGGGCGCGACGCTCGCTGACCGATCAAGAGATGGGCGATGACCCGTCACGGCTGCACTTGCTGCACGCGCTCAGTGGCCTGCGCCTGGCGTTGCTGCCGGGCGTGGAGATCGTCAGCGTGGGTGGAGAGCTGACCGAACAACTGCCGCATGGCATTGATGGAGCGCCTCTGTGATCGGTGATCTGGACATCAGTGGGATCTTCGTCCCCACGTTTCTGGCAATGATGGGCATCGCCTATCTATTGTTTCTAGGGGTGCACGCCGTGCTGTCGCGTGCCCACTTCTACCGCCTGGTCTGGCACCGGGCTTTATTCAATGTAGGTCTATACGCTTTGCTGCTCGGCGGCGTGGATACTCTCAGTCGATACCTGATGATATGAAAAAACCGATTCTGACATTGGGCCGTGTGGTCCTGACCCTGCTCGTTGTCGCCCTGGCCACTGTCGTAGTGTGGCGCATGGTGATGTATTACATGTACGCCCCGTGGACGCGTGACGGCCACATTCGTGCCGACATCGTTCAGCTTGCGCCGGACGTCTCCGGATTGATCCAGAAGGTCGAGGTCACCGATAACCAGCCGGTACACAAGGGCCAGGTGTTGTTCACCATCGACCAGGACCGTTTCCGTCTGGCACTGCGCCAGGCTCAGGCCACTGTGTCGGAGCGCCAGGAGACCTGGGAGCAGGCCCGTCGCGAGAACAAGCGCAACCGTGGGTTGGGCAACCTCGTCGCCCGCGAACAACTCGAAGAAAGCCAGTCCCGAGAAGCCCGTGCACTTTCTGCTCTGGGTGAGGCACGCGTGGCAGTAGATGCTGCGCAATTGAACCTGAACCGTTCGGTGATCCGCAGCCCGGTCGACGGCTACCTGAACGATCGCGCGCCTCGCGAACACGAATTCGTCAGCGCCGGTCGCCCGGTGCTGTCAGTGGTCGATGCGGCCTCGTTTCATATCGACGGCTACTTCGAAGAAACCAAGCTCGACGGCATTCACGTCGGCCAGGGCGTGGACATTCGGGTGATCGGTGACAACGCCCGCCTGACCGGGCATGTGGTTAGCATCGTCGCCGGCATCGAAGACCGCGACCGCAGCAGCGGCTCGAACCTGCTGCCCAACGTCAACCCGGCCTTCAGTTGGGTGCGGTTGGCGCAGCGTATTCCGGTGCGCATTGCCTTCGACGAAGTGCCCAAGGATTTCCGAATGATTGCCGGGCGAACGGCGACGGTGTCGATCATTGAAGACAAGCAGGAGGCCGCACGATGAAATGCGCGCCTCGCCTGACGGTGCTGGGTTTCAGCGCGTTGCTCTCGGCTTGCCAGATGGTCGGCCCGAACTACGAGCTACCCAGGGACGGGGCGATCAATCGCCCGGACTTGCAGGGCGAGCTGGCCGGCCAATCGGGGAATACCGTTTCGGCGCCGGTGCCTGCTCATTGGTGGCGCCTGTATCAAGACCCGAAACTGGATGAGCTGGTGCGCCAGGCGATGGCCTCCAACACCGACCTGCGCATCGCCGCCGCCAACCTGCAACGTTCGCGTTTTCAAGGGGCCGAAGCTGAAGCGGCTGGAGGCTTCACCAACAGCGCAAAAGTGGGCGCTCAACGCCTGCAGGAATCAGGCGAAGCGTTTTTGCTGACCGAGAAGGTGCCAGTGGCCAATGTCGGTGACGTGGGCCTGACCACCTCGTATCAGTTCGACCTGTTTGGCACCTTGCAACGCGGTATCGAAGCGGCCCAGGCCAATGTCGATGCCAATCAGGCGGCGGTCGATACGGCGCGAATCACGGTGGTGGCCGATGTGGTGCGCGCCTACACCCAGATCTGTGCGGCCAATGAAGAACTCGGCATCGCTCATGAGTCGCTGAATCTGCAGAAGCAGAGCGTGACCTTGAATCAGCGTTTGCGCGATGCGGGCCGTGGCGATGAAACCCAGGTCACCCGTTCCCAGACCCAGTTCAAATCCTTGCGCGCCGAGTTGCCACGTTATGAGGCGCAACGTCAGGCCGCGATGTTTCGCCTGTCGATGCTGCTGGCAAAACCGGTGGAGCAACTGCCTGCCGGGGTCAGCGCCTGCAACGAACTGCCACACATCGCGCAGGTGATGCCGGTAGGCGATGGCGCTGCGCTGCTCAAACGCCGACCGGACGTGCGTCAGGCCGAACGCCACTTGGCAATGTCTACCGCCGAGATCGGCGTGGCGACCGGCGAGCTTTACCCCGACATCAGCATCGGCGCGACCGTCGGAACGGTCGGCCTGATCGAAAACCTCGGCAAACCGTCGGCCAATCGCTGGGGCTTTGGCCCGCTGCTGAACTGGACCATTCCGTCCAACGGCTCGCGGGCCCGTATTCATCAGGCCGAAGCCTCGGCGCAGTCGGCGCTGGCCCGCTTTGACGGCGTGGTGCTCAACGCCATTCGCGAGACCCAGACCGGGCTGGCGCAGTACACCGCCCTGCTCGACCGCCGCGACGCCCTGAAGGACGCCGAGCAGTCGGCAAAAGAGGCCGCCGACCAGACCCACCGTTTTTATCAGGCCGGACGCGCTTCGTTCCTCGCAGACTTGCAGGCCACCCGCGTCTACACCGACGTACGCGCCCAACTGGCCGAGGCCAGCACTCAGGTTGCCATGGGCCAGATCAACCTGTTTCTGGCGCTGGGCGGTGGCTGGGAGGAAGACGCGAAATAGCCTGCGTGCAGGGGGCAGCACCGCTGGTGCATCATCTTGTTGGCCCAGGCGTCTGGCTGCTTCCCCGGTTCGGTCGGGATCACTTGCACTGCGCTGCCCATTGCTCCACGCTCAGCCGATCTTTGACTCGGAACGCACCATGGACACCTCACTCAGCCGCCGTCAGCAGCTGCATATCGTTATATTTCAGACAGATACGCACGCTGGTCGCCGCTTCGACAAGACGTTGCTGGTCCTTATTCTGCTCAGCCTGCTGGTCACCATCATTGACAGCATCGAGAGCATTCACCGTGACTACTCGACCCTGTTCGCCTACGTGGAATGGGGTTTCACGCTGATTTTCGCTATCGAATACATTCTGCGCCTGTACTGCTCGCCCCGCCCCTTGAAGTACGCATTCAGCTTCTATGGGCTGGTGGACTTGCTGGCAATCGTGCCGGGTGTGCTGTCGATCTATTACAGCGATGCGCAGTACCTGCTGATTGTGCGGATCATCCGCATGCTGCGGATCTTTCGGGTGCTCAAGCTGGGCACGTACCTGCGTCAGGCCAATTACCTGCTGGCGGCGTTGCGCGGCAGCAAGCAGAAGATCATCGTATTTCTGGTGACTGTCTCGACACTGGTCACGGTATTCGGCACCCTGATGTATGTGATTGAAGGCCCGGAGCATGGCTTCACCAGCATCCCCAAGGGTATTTACTGGGCTATCGTGACCCTGACCACCGTTGGTTTCGGCGATATCGTGCCCAAGACACCGGTCGGCCAGATGCTCTCGTCGCTGGTGATGATCATCGGCTACTCGATCATCGCGGTGCCCACCGGTATATTCACCGCCGAGCTGGCCAACGCCATGCGCGGTGAACAGCTGAAGCACGATTGCCCGGTGTGCTCGAAGAACTACCATGAGCATGGCGCGGCGTTCTGCTCGCGCTGCGGCAATCAGTTGTTCCCCAAGGTGGCGAACAAGGCATAAGCAAAGACTTTTTTGATCTTTAGCCAGTCTGGGTGTTGCTGCTAGTGTCACGGCATAAAGCCATCAACTTTATAACGACAACTTTAATCTCAAGGACCCTGCAGTGAACAAACTCTTCGCCGCTTCGCTACTGGCCGCAGGCCTGGCGCTTTCCAGCGCCGCCCAGGCCGCGCCAACCTTGCTCAACGTCTCCTATGACGTGATGCGCGACTTCTACAAGGACTACAACAGCGCGTTCCAGAAGCACTGGAAAGCGGAAAAGAACGAAGACGTGACCGTGCAGATGTCCTTCGGCGGGTCGAGCAAGCAGGCGCGATCGGTCATCGACGGGCTGCCGGCTGACGTGATCACCATGAACATGGCCACCGACATCAATGCCCTGGCTGACAACGGCGAACTGGTTCCGAAAGACTGGGTCAGCCGCCTGCCGAACAACAGCGCGCCGTTCACGTCCGCCACCGTGTTCATCGTGCGCAAAGGCAACCCGAAAGCGCTGAAAGACTGGCCAGACCTGATCAAGAGCGGCGTCGAAGTGATTGTGCCCAACCCGAAGACCTCGGGTAACGGTCGCTACACCTATCTGTCTGCATGGGGCTACACCCTGAAGAACGGCGGTGATGAAGCCGCTGCGAAGAAATTCGTCGGCGAACTGTTCCGCCACGTACCGGTGCTGGACACCGGTGGCCGCGGCGCAACCACGACGTTCATGACCAACCAGATCGGAGACGTGCTGGTGACCTTCGAGAACGAAGCCGAGATGATTGCCCGCGAATTCGGCCGTGAGCAGTTTGAAGTGGTCTATCCGTCGGTATCCGCAGAAGCCGAGCCACCCGTCAGTGTGGTCGACAAGGTCGTGGACAAGAAGCAGTCCCGCCCACTGGCCGAAGCCTATCTGAAATACCTGTGGTCGCCGGAAGGCCAGGAAATCGCTGCCAACAACTACCTGCGTCCACGTGATCCGCAAATACTCGCCAAGTACAAGGATCGCTTCCCGGCAGTCGACTTCCTGTCGGTCGAGAAGACCTTCGGTGACTGGCGTACCGTGCAAAAGACCCACTTCATCGACGGTGGCGTGTTCGACCAGATCTACCCTGGCAAATAACACCCGCACTGCCTGCTACCTGCAAAACGGCGACCCAAGGGTCGCCGTTTTGCGTTTCAAGCCGTTGCGGTTCGACGCTGATCAATGACCGAACTGACGGCCCAGCCCTGCGGGTACGCCGCTGGCATCGGTGGCCTGCCAGGGACCGTCCGGCTGGGTGGCCCAGCTCCAGCCGTTGTTCCACTGGTAGTAGGTACGCTGGCGATAGAAGGTATTGTTCTGGTCGTCCATCACGTAGACACCCAAGCGTGCATCCCAGTGACTGTTACCGCCCGGCGGCGGCGCAAAACTGGCTGACGTTTTCGGCCCGGCAGCGGGTGTCTTGGACGGCTTATTGGGGGCTGGCGTAGTACGCGGAGCGCCAGGCTGCTGGGTGCCAGGCAAGGTCTGGATCGGTTCCTGGCTTCTGGGCGCGGGCGGTTGAACCGCACAGGCGCTCAAACCCATGACCAGACCCAACAAGGTGACGCGTGCGGTGCGGTACATAGCGAGTTCTCTAGTTATCTGGACTGTCAATGGTCAATGCCTGCTGCGCCCCGGTATCGCTGGCCAGCGGCTGGCTGCGGCCCACCCATTCTCCGGTGGTCGGCTGCCCTGCGCGAGACACCCGCGCCACCAGTTGGACTTGCGCAAACTTCGACAGTTTCAGTTGCGGCATCATTGCGTCGGAATCGCTCAGTTCGATGTCGGCGGGCAATTCGGCGACGGTGATGCGCTTGACCGCCAGCGGTGCGGCTGGCCCATCAACGGCCCGAGCGAAGATGAAGACGCTGTCCTGAGGACGGACCCGGCCACGCAGCGCGGGGTCAAGATCGACCCTCACACGCAGCGCCGGTTTGACGGGAACAGGCCCACCGCTCGCGGCCAGTTGCTCACGGGCGTGGGCGATGCCGCCTTCCAGTGCCGAACGCGAGGCATCCTGCGCAGGCAAGGCAGCCAATAGCCGGGTCCAGTAATCGACCGCAGCCTGATAGCGTTTTGTCTCGAAGGCGGCAATGCCGAGCAGACCGAGGCTGGTGACTTCTTTGGGATCGGCCTTGAGCGCTTCATCCGTCAAGGTTTGTACCTGAGCGGTGAAGTGCTTGCCACTGGCAAAGTACACCGCCTGCGCCCACTGCCCGAGCAGTTCCGGTTGCCGCCCCGCCAGGGCGACCGCACGCTCGAACATCGCCGCTGCGTCAGCCGGACGGTTCTGCGCCATGTAGCTGCGTGCCAGAAAGTACAGGTTCTCGGCCGAGTCCGGCTGGGCTTGCACACTGCGCTCCAGGCGCTGGGTCATGTCGGCGAGCGAGGCCGGTGGCTGTGCGAATTCACGGCTCAGTTCCACACGGTCGCTGGCTCCAAGATGCAAGTACACCGCCATGCCCAACACCGGCACCAGCACGGCGGCCAGCACCAGTGCCGGCTTGCCGAGTCGCGCCGCGCGTACCTGATCGGCGCCCTCGGTGTCGGCCAGCAGTTCCCGAGCCGCCTCGGCGCGTCCGCTCTGCAGTTGCACTGCAGAGAGTACGCCCTCCTCCTGCTGGTCCTGCAATTCGGCAAGGCGCTCCTGATACAGCGCCACGTTCAGGGCGGTGCGGTCCTCTTCACGCTGCGCCTGCTGACCACGCAGTACGGGGATGAGCAGAAAACTCAGAGCAACCAACAGCAACAACCCGGTAGCCATCCAGAAATCGATCATTTTCGGCTCTCATCCAGCAGATCGGCGAGGCGCTGTTGCTCGTCGTCGCTCAAGGCCGAGCCCTGCCCGGAACGCCCGCTGCGACGCCGCGTCACAATCACGCCAATTACCACAACGCCGCCCAGCAACAGAGCGGCAGGGCCAAACCACAACAGCCCGTTACGGACGCTGAACGTCGGCTTGTACAGAACAAAATCGCCATAGCGGTCGACCATGAAATCAATGATCTGCTGATTGCTCTGCCCTTCGCCCAGCCTGCGGTAGATTTCCTTGCGCAGGTCAGCCGCAATCGGCGCATTGGAGTCGGCGATGTCCTGATTCTGGCATTTAGGGCAGCGCAGCTCTTTGGTCAGCTCGCTGTAGCGGGCTCGCTCCGCATCGTCACGAAACGTGTACGCATCGATGGCGGCGCGGGCGAGGCCGGTGAAGGCCAACCAAAGGCTCAGGATCAGCAACGCTGCATGGGCCCTGCGGTTCATGGCCTCGCCTCGTCAACCAGCCCCTGATACAGCGCGGCGAGCTGTTCTCGCCAGACCGTATCGTCGATGACGCCAACGTACTTGTGACGGATGATGCCCTGACGGTCTATCAAAAAGGTTTCAGGCGCGCCGTACACACCCAGATTGAGGCCCAGCGAACCCTCTGCATCACGAATATTCAGTTGATAAGGGTCGTGAAATTCCTTCAGCCATTTGAGTGCCTCAGCGTTCACGTCCTTGTAATTGATCCCATAGATCAACACGCCCTGCTGCGCCAGACGGTTCAGCACCGGGTGCTCCACACGACAGGCCACACACCAGGTGCCCCAGACGTTGACCAGTGCAGGCTTGCCAAGCAGATCGGCGCGACTGAGGACTCGCTCACCCTGCACTGCAGGCAATGAAAATTCCGGGAAGGGTTTGCCGATCAGCGCCGAAGGCAGCTCTGCGGGGTCCAGGTACAGGCCCCGGTAAAGCAATGCCGCCACGCCCAGAAAAAGCACCAGCGGCAATACCATGACCCAGCGCTTCATACGGTTGCCCCCGACAGGCCCAGCGTGTCGCGCACCTTGCTGCTGACTTTCAGCCGATAACGTCGGTCCAGAGCCGCAAGGACGCCCCCCAGACCGGTCAGCAGCCCCCCGAGCCAGATCCAGCGCACGAACGGTTTGACATGGACCCGCACCGCCCAGGCACCATCACCCAACGGCTCACCCAACGCGACGTACAAATCGCGACTGAAACCTGCGTCGATGCCGGCCTCGGTCATCATCGACTGCTGCACGGTATAAAAACGTTTTTCCGGGTGCAGCTCAGTGAGCTGTTCGCCGTTGCGCAACACACGAATGGTGCCGCGATCCGAGGTGAAGTTCGGGCCTTCACGGTGCCGGGCACCCTCGAACACAAACACATAACCGCCCAGTTCGGTAGACTCGCCAGGCGCCATTCGCAGGTCACGCTCGGCGCTGTTCTGGCTCGACAACACCACGCCCAGCGCGCACACCGCGATGCCAAGATGGGCCAGTTGCATGCCCCAGTAACTGCGCGGCAAACCACGCGCCCCGGCAAGCAGCCCCTTGTGGCGAATCTTGTCTCGCAGGTCACGAACTCCGGCCAACAACACCCAGGCCGCCAGCATGAACGTCGCCAGCACCGCCCACTGAAAATCGTCCATGAGCACGGCGGCTATTACCGCCAGTACCGCACTGCCAACCAGCACAGGGGCCAGCATGCCCAGCAGCCATTTCAAAGGAGTGTCCTTCCAGCGCACCAGCACGCCAACCGCCATCACCATCATGAGCAAGGCCATCAGCGGCACGAACAGCGTATTGAAATACGGCGGGCCCACCGACATCTTGGCGCCACTCATGGCATCGATCACCAGTGGATACAGCGTGCCGAGCAGAATCATCGACGCGGCAACCACCAGCACCAGGTTATTGCCCAACAGCAGCGTTTCCCGTGACCACAGGCCAAATCCGACATGGCTTTTGACCACCGGTGCACGGATCGCAAACAGCGTCAGCGAACCGCCCACCACGATCAACAGAAACATCAGGATGAACACCCCGCGCTCGGGATCAGAGGCAAACGCATGCACGGATGTCAGTACGCCCGAGCGAACCAGGAACGTGCCCAGCAAGCTCAGAGAAAACGCGGTAATCGCCAGCAACACTGTCCAGCTCTTGAACACACCGCGTTTTTCGGTAACGGCCAGCGAATGAATCAGCGCGGTGCCGACCAGCCAGGGCATGAACGAGGCATTTTCAACCGGGTCCCAGAACCACCAGCCACCCCAGCCCAGTTCGTAATAAGCCCACCAGGAACCCAGCGTGATACCAACGCCGAGAAACGCCCAGGCCACCAGCGTCCAGGGCCGCGACCAGCGCGCCCACGCCGCATCCAGGCGCCCGCCCAACAAGGCGGCGATGGCAAAGGCGAAAGCCACGGAGAAACCGACGTAGCCCATGTACAACATGGGCGGGTGCACGATCAGACCAATGTCCTGCAACAGCGGATTGAGGTCGCGGCCGTTGGCAGGCATTTGCGGCAGCAGGCGTGTGAACGGGTTGGACGTGAAGATCAGAAACGACAGAAAGCCAATACTGATCATGCCCATCACCGCCAGCACCCTTGCCAGCATCACCTGCGGCAACTGCCGGGAAAACACCGACACGGCGAAAGTCCAGCCGCCCAGAATCAACGCCCAGAGCAACAACGAACCCTCGTGTGCCCCCCAGACAGCGCTGAACTTGTAATACCAGGGCAACGCGGTGTTGGAGTTTTGCGCGACGTAAGCGACAGAGAAGTCATCGACCATGAACGCATGGGTCAGGCAGCCGAAGGCAAACATCAGAAAGCCGAACTGGCCCCAGGCGGCTGGACGGGCCAGGCTCATCCACAGGCGATCACCGCGCCAGGCGCCGATGAGTGGCACGACGGCCTGCACCAGGGCGAAGCCCAGCGCCAGAATCATGGCCAGATGGCCGAGCTCGGGAATCATCGATCAGCCCTGTTTCGCGGGTAGGGAAGACGCCGCAGGCGCGGCCTGACCGCTTTCGCGCAGCGCCTTGGTCACTTCAGGTGGCATGTATTTCTCGTCATGTTTGGCCAGCACTTCGTCAGCCACCACCACGCCCTGGGCGTTGAGTTTGCCCAACGCCACGATGCCCTGCCCTTCACGGAACAGGTCCGGCAGAATGCCGCGGTAGGTAATCGTCACAGACCGGTTGAAATCGGTCACCACGAAACGCACGTCCAGTGAATCGGCAGAACGCTGCAACGAGCCCTTTTCCACCATGCCGCCGGCACGGATGCGTGTATTGAGGGGTGCCTCGCCATTGGCTATCTGACTTGGGGTGTAGAACAGATTGATGTTTTCCTTCAATGCGCTGAGGGCCAGTGTCACAGCCAGGCCAACACCGGCAAGAACCGCCACGATGAGCAACAAACGTTTTTTACGCAGTGGATTCACGTACGGTGCTCCCGACGCAGACGACGCGCCTCTTGCTGCAGGAAACGCCGACGCGCGAGAACGGGCAGCACCACATTGAGAACCAGGACGAACAGACAGATGCCATACGCCGACCACACATAGAGACCGTGCCGCCCCATCGCCAGAAAATCCGCCCATGTGTCGAAACTCACGGCGTGCGCTCCGAGGGAACGGTGGCATGGCCAAGGCTGCGCAGCAGTTCGGCATTTGCCCAACTGCTCCTGGACTCGCGCCGAAGCACTTCAAGGCGCATGCGCATCAGCAATACTGCGCCGAAAAAGCAATAGAAGCCCAACGTAGTCAGCAGCAAAGGCAGCCACATCTCGGCAGGCATGGCCGGTTTTTCCATCAGGCTGAACGTGGCGCCCTGATGCAGGGTGTTCCACCATTCGACCGAATACTTGATGATCGGGATATTCACCACACCGACAATGGCCAGCACTGCGCAGGCCTTGGCTGCGCTGTCACGGCTGCTGATGGCGCTGCCGAGCGCGATCAGGCCCAGGTACAGAAACAGCAGAATCAACATGGAAGTCAGGCGGGCATCCCAGACCCACCAGGCGCCCCATGTCGGTTTGCCCCAGATCGCGCCAGTCAATAGCGCCAGCGCTGTCATCCAGGCACCAATGGGCGCTGCGCACTGCAACGCGACGTCAGCCAGCTTGATCTTCCAGACCAGCCCGACCACGCCGCACAGCGCGAGCATCACGTAGCAGAACTGCGCCAGGAATGCCGCTGGCACATGAATGTAGATGATGCGAAAACTATTACCTTGCTGGTAGTCCGGCGGCGCAAACGCCAGCCCCCACACCGCACCAGACCCGATCAGCAACGCGGCGGCAACGCTCAGCCAGGGCAGCAGACGCGTACTGATGCCATAGAAGACTTTGGGGGAGCCGAGCCGGTGCAGCCAGGCCCAGCCAATGCCGCTTTTCATCACGTTACCTTTCATCGCTGCATGTTCATCGGTACATATCCATCACTGCATCCAGGGCTGACCGAGCGCCGGATGAACGGGTCGGAACCACGATTATTCGCCGACACTGATTTTCAGGCCAGCCGCGATTGCAAAGGGTGTCAGGGTAACCGCCAGTGCCGTGAGGCTACTCAGCCATAACAGATAACCGGTCGACGGCATGCCTTGCAAAGCAGCCTGCAACGCGCCGCTGCCCAAAATCAGCACAGGGATATACAGCGGCAGAATCAATAGCGCCAGCAGCAGACCGCCCCGCTTCAAACCGACCGTCAGCGCGGCTCCGACTGCGCCCAACAGGCTCAGCACCGGCGTACCCAGCAGCAGCGACAGTATCAGCACCGGGACACAGTGCGCTGGCAGTCCCAGCATCAATGCAAGGAACGGCGCCAGCACGACCAGCGCCAGCCCGGAAAACATCCAGTGTGCCAGTACTTTGGTCAGTACCAGAAGCGCCAGAGGGTGCGGCGAAAGGACCCATTGCTCCAGCGAGCCATCCTCAAAATCACTACGAAACAGCCCGTCCAGCGAGAGCAGAACCGATAATAGTGCCGCCACCCAGAGCAGTCCCGGCGACAAGCTTTGCAACAATTGCGTGTCCGGGCCCACCGCCAGCGGAAACAAGGCAACCACCACGGCGAAAAACACCAGCGGGTTGATCAGCTCGGCGGGACGACGTACGAGAAGCCGGGCTTCGCGGCGCAACAACAGGGCGATGACCTTGATCACGCTGAATGCTGCCCCAGCTCAAGAGTTCGATAACCCGCAGGCATACGAACCAGCTGATGATGGGATGTCAGGACCACCGCACCGCCCTGCTCACAGTGCTGGGTCAGTCGCTGCTCCAGTTGGGTAACACCCTGACTGTCGAGCGCGGTAAACGGCTCGTCCAGCAACCACAGCGATGGCCCCGGCAGGTACAGACGCGCAAGCGCTACACGGCGCAGTTGCCCGGCAGACAAGGTGTGGCAAGGTACGTCCTCGAAACCCGCCAGACCGACCGTATCGAGTGCCTGCCAGATCTGGGCGGTGCTTGCAGATTGATGCAGTGCACACAGCCACGCTAGGTTCTCGACAGGTGTCAGCACGTCATTCAACCCGGCTGCATGACCGATCCACAGCAGCTCGCCCGCGAGCCCCGCACGCTGGCGACCCAGCGCCTGCCCGCCGAGCAACACTTCGCCCGCGGTTGCCTGCATCAAACCGCACAGCAGCCGCAGCAGGCTGGTCTTGCCGCTACCGTTGGGCCCGCTGACATGCAGCATGTCGCCAGCGTGAACGTGCAGGTCGAGATGCTCGAAAAGCATTCGCCCATCCCGCTCGCACGCCAGCGCGGTTGCCTGCAAAAATGGAATGGGAGGATTCATCGAGCGCTTCCAGTATCGCAATGTCTTGAAATGCGTCGAAAAAGACACAAACTGAGAAAATGGCTGTTCAAGTCAGGATTGGAGCGGCCGTTACATGAAAAGAACTTAATAGCGGCGAGGCTCTGGTCGGCCGGTATTATACATGCCCGTCCTGCCATCCAAGGGGCAATTTCCTCAGGTCGAATTCAATGACAGGCGATATCACCAGCGTTCCCGCGACCGTCCCGACGACGGCGCTGATACGCGCGGGCATTTCTCAGGCGCAGGTCCTGACCTTGCTGAACTCGGCCAATAACCTGATCCCCGAAGGACAGACTGCCGAAGCCGAGGTACTGACTCTCAAGCAGGTCAATCAGAACTTTCAGCTGTTGCTCAAACTGATTCTCAGCAACGGCACCCAGGCCAATGTACCGGTCAGCAGCGCTGTGCCCTTCACACCTGGCAGCCTGCTGCAAGTGTCGCAATCGTCGGCCGACGAGTTGACGCTGACCCTGCAACAGCTCAACAGCGCGCTGAAAAACTCGCTGACCAGCCTCGACACCCGACAACTGCCGGTCGGAACGCTGCTGCAAGCCAAGGTCATGACCAGTCAGATCGTCGCCCAGAACATCAGTCAACTGGCTGCCGCTATCCCTAGTGCTTCGCCGGGTACCGCCGCAAATGCCGGCGCAGGGCCGGGTGCTGGGGTCAACGCAGGTGCAAACGGGGGTGCAGGTGCGGGTGCAGCAGCTGCGCCGGTCATCTACCGCTCAATCGTGATGCTCCTCAATACTGCCCTGGCAGGGTCGAGCCTGACGATCGAAAGCCCGCAGCCATTGCCGGTAAACAGCTTGCTCAGTGCACAGGTCAAGAGCACTCAGGCGCTCAATTTCGTGGCGCTGCCCAGCCGCTTCGATCAATTGGCCGTAACGCAGCAACTGACCACTCAGCAAAGCCGCCAGGGCTCGCTCGAAAACCTGTTCACCGCGCTGCAGAATCTGCCAGGCAACAGCCCGGCGATCAGCGCGCCATTGCAGGCCAGCATCAATCAGTTATTGAGCAACATTCCCGATATCGAGGAGATGACCACACCCAAAACCGTTGCCCAGGCGTTTAGCGCCAGCGGCGTGTTTATGGAGTCCAAACTGTTGGCTGGCCTGAATCCTGCGCAGATGCCAGACATGAAAGCCAATCTGATGCGTCTGATTGCGCAGATCCTGCCTGGCTTGCCGGACAACACGTCCTACAGCTCGGCGGCCGCATCCAACACGCTCATACGCGCCATGCCCAACGCGATTCGCAATGCGCTGGGAACGCTCGGGCTGGTTGCTGCTCGCACCCAACCGACCAGTTTTCCGCTGCCTTCACGCACGGTCGGTGGCGGCGAAAAAGAGGATGATCTGGAAATCCTCCTGAAGCTCGCCGCTGCAGCGGTTTCCCGCGTGCAAAGTCATCAATTGGGCGGGTTGGAACAGACTCGCACCAACGCCGATGGCACCCAGGTCACCACCTGGCAGTTGGAAGTGCCGATGCGCAACGCCCACGATATCGTGCCGTTGCAGGTCAAAGTACAACGTGAAGACAAGCCGGAGCAGGACGACACAGAAGACAACGGCGATATCGAGGTCAAGGAAACCCGGGAAAAGCTCTGGAAGATCGACCTGGCGTTTGACATGGAACCCTTGGGGCCTCTGCAAGTACATGCCCAATTGCTGCGCGGTACATTATCCAGTCAATTATGGGCAGAACGCCCGGCCAGTGCTGCGATGATCGATCAGGAACTCGGCCACTTGCGGGATCGGCTGATGGTCTGTGGCCTGGCGGTCGGCGAACTGACCTGCAGCCACGGAACACCGCCCCAAGGCCCGCGTACCGCCCTTGAACAACGCTGGATTGACGAGAACGCCTGATGACCCAACCCGATCACGTCCCACGCCAGGCCATTGCGCTCACCTACGACGGCCAACAGGCCCCCACCCTGAGCGCCAAAGGTGACGACCAGTTGGCAGAAGCCATTCTGGCCATCGCGCAAGAATACGAAGTGCCTATCTACGAGAACGCCGAACTGGTCAAGCTGCTGGCTCGCCTGGAACTGGGCGACAGCATCCCGGAGCCGCTGTACCGCACGATCGCCGAAATCATCGCGTTCGCCTGGCACCTGAAAGGCAAGTTCCCCGTGGGGCAGGACCCGGATGCGCCGCCAGTCGAACGGGACATCACGCCGGGTCGCCAGAGCAACTGACACTTGTGTTGCCTATCACGGGCGACACATCGACCGTTATCGCTGGCTACAACGCAATCGGTTTGCGCCCGGCAAACGAATGCGCCAGTGTGCCGCCATCCACCAGGTCCAGCTCGCCGCCCAGCGGCACGCCATGGGCGATGCGTGAAGCGACGAGACCTTTGTCGTTGAGCAGTTGGGCGATGTAATGCGCTGTGGCCTCGCCCTCTACCGTCGGATTGGTGGCCAGAATGACTTCAGTAAAAGTGCCTTGCTGGCTGATGCGCTCCATCAACTGGGGAATACCAATGGCTTCCGGACCCAGCCCATCAAGGGGTGACAAATGCCCTTTGAGCACGAAGTATCGGCCACGATAGCCAGTCTGCTCGACCGCATACACGTCCGTAGGCCCCTCGACCACACACAGCAGCGTGTCGTCGCGACGCGGATCGGCGCACTGCGGGCACAGCTCTTCTTCGGTCAGCGTGCGACACAAGCGGCAATGGCCGACACCCTCCATGGCCTGGCCCAGCGCCAGCGCAAGGCGCGAGCCGCCACTGCGGTCGCGCTCCAGCAGTTGCAGCGCCATACGCTGAGCGGTTTTCTGACCGACGCCTGGCAGTACGCGAAAAGCATCGATCAATTGGCGAATCAGGGGGCTGAAACTCATGAAGAAAAATCCGACAAAAACACAAGACGCGGTTTATACCCGCGCGTTGCCGTGAGCGTCAATTGAGGGTTTCGCCCCTGCGACCAATAGCCGGTCGTCGAGGCCTGCCTTACGCTTTCAAAGCGCTCTCCAGGAACTCCGTCAATGCCTGCACGCGCGCGCTTCGGTGCTTGCGCAGCGGCACCAGCAGGTTGATCGGTGCACTGATCAGTTGCCAGTCAGCGAGCACCCGCACCAGACTGCCGCTGGCAATGGCGTCACCGACGTCCCACTCCGAGCGCAGCACGATTCCCAGCCCCTGCTCGGCCCAACGACGGGCCACTGACCCGTCGTTGCTGAGCATCGCAGGCTCAATGCGCAACGTCTTCTTTGCTTGGCCTTTGCTCATGTGCCAGAGGGTTACGTCTTCGTCGTTTTCGCGAATACAGATGCAGCGATGCTGCGCCAGTTCGTCCGGTTGCAGCGGCACACCGTGCTGCTCCAGGTAGGCCGGGCTGGCGCACAGCCAACGATTGTTATGGGCCAGCGGCCTGGCGATCCAGAGGCTGTCATTGAGGTTGCCGATGTGGATCACCGCGTCGCTGTCGTGACGATCGGGCCACGGGGTTTCGCGCAAATCGAGGTGCAGACGCAGCTCGGGATGGAGTCGGGCAAAACGTGCCAGCAACGGCGCAATACGCTGCCTGCCATAGCCAAAGGGCGCGGCCAGCCTCAAGGTGCCGACCAATCGCTCATCACGCTGTCGAAACGATTCAGGAAGCGCATCGAGCTGTTCCAGCAGGTGCGCGCTTTCCCGGGCAAAGCGCTCGCCGTCGGCGGTCAAGCTCAAACGCCGGGCGTCGCGGTTCGCCAGCGTGATGCCCAGTTGCGTCTCCAGCTTGCGCAAGCGCATCGACAAGGCAGGCGGTGAAACATTCAGCACTCTGGCAGCCGCGCTCAGGGATTCGCATCGCGACAGGGTCACCGCCAGCCGCAGGTCTTCTATGGCAATCATTCAGTTTTTCTTAATGATTGATGAAGACTCATTAAACCACAGGTTCACTACTGACCAGTAGAGTGAAGCCGTACCCCGCCATGCGAGCCCTGCCCATGTCTGTTCCTCTTTCCTCACTTGATACGCCCGTCGCCCTTGTCGATGTGTCACGCATGCAGCGCAACATCCAGCGCATGCAGCAACGCATGGACGGCCTTGGTGTGCGTCTGCGCCCCCATGCCAAAACCAGCAAATCACTGCCAGTCATTCAGGCCCAGCTTGAGGCCGGCGCCAGCGGCGTGACCGTCTCCACATTGAAAGAGGCTGAACATTGTTTCGCCGAAGGCATCACTGATGTGTTTTACGCCGTGGCCATTGCGCCGGGCAAATTGACTCAGGCGCTCGCCTTGCGGCGCAGCGGTTGCCGCTTGAGCGTGCTGACCGACAGCCTCGTTGCCGCGCAGACCATCGTCGCGTTCGGGCAACAACATGACGAGCATTTCGAGGTGTGGATCGAGATTGACTGCGACGGGCACCGCTCCGGGCTCACCGTTGAAGACCACGCGTTGATCGACGTCGCGCGCATTCTGGTCGAGGGCGGCATGCATTTGCGCGGCGTGATGACCCACGCAGGCTCAAGCTACGACCTCGACACGCCTGAAGCGCTTCAAGCACTCGCCGAGCAGGAACGCGCCCTGTGCGTCAGCGCCGCGCAACGTATCCGCGCAGTTGGGCTGCCCTGCCCGGAGGTGAGCATCGGCTCGACCCCCACCGCACTGTCGGCGCAGAGCCTCGACGGGGTAACAGAGGTCCGGGCCGGCGTGTATGTATTTTTCGACCTGGTGATGCACAACATTGGCGTCTGCCAGGCTGATGAACTGGCGTTGAGCGTGCTGACCACTGTCATCGGCCATCAGCAGGACAAGGGCTGGATCATCGTTGATGCGGGCTGGATGGCCATGAGCCGCGACCGTGGCACGCAACGCCAACGACAGGATTTCGGCTACGGCCAGGTCTGCACCGAAACCGGCGAATGGATCGAGGGCGCGCGGATCACCGGCGCCAACCAGGAGCACGGCATCATCACGTTGAACACTGACGACGGCCACAACCTCACCACCCGTTTCCCCATCGGCAGCCGCCTGCGCATCCTGCCCAACCACGCCTGCGCCACCGGTGCGCAGTTCCCCGAATATCACGCCTGTGGTGCACAGGGTGACGTCACGCTCTGGAGTCGTCTGCATGGCTGGTGATATCGAGCTGATCCAAACTAAAGAGGCCGCCCAGCCCGGCGGTCATTACTCACAGGCCGTTCTGCACCAGGGTGTGCTGCACGTTTCGGGACAACTGCCAGTGCGTGCCGACGGCAGCCACAGCATGGACGAGCCGTTCGAGGTGCAGGCCACCATTGCCCTGGACAACCTGGTGGCGATTCTCAAGGCCGCAGGGAGTGAGCCCGATGATGTGCTGAAAGTGACGGTTTATATCGCAGGCGTTGAGCACTGGCCTGCCTTTGACCGGATCTACGCACGCTACCTGGGGACCCATCGTCCTGCCCGCGCGGTCGTTCCAGTGCCCGCCCTGCACCATGGCTATCTGATCGAAATCGAAGCCCTGGCCCGCCGCGCATGATGAGCACGTCGAGCGCAGTTATCGACTCACGACAGAGCTATACATGGATTATCGACGGCGACGTCACGGGCGCCGTGTACCGTATCGGGCACCTGCCGCCGACTGACCTGGTGATCAAGCAGTTGACCTTGATCACACAGACCATTGGCTGATCGCTCCAGCCGCCCACGCAAAGATTGTCGACTCTTCGCCCAAATAGCGTCAGCCGGTCCCATACAGCAGATAATTCTTTGCGGCGCTGAAGATCGGCGCTTTTTATTCAGGCTGCTTTGTTAGCGTATTGATATGAAACGGCGTGTTCATCTGACGAGTAACAGCGTCTTGTGCCAGCCGACCCATTCACACTTCGGGAAACCCGTTGATGACCACACCCTCCTTGAACAGCCACCGCGTTGATCCGGATACCGCGCAGAAATTCTATATCGACGGTCGATGGTGTGCTCCGCTCAAGCCTGCCAGCTTGCCGGTAGTCGACCCGTCCACCGAAGAGGTGGTGGCCCACGTTGCAAGCGGCACGGCCGAAGACGTGGATCGCGCCGTCGCAGCAGCACGCGCAGCTTTTGCGAGCTGGTCAACCTCGGCGCTTGAAACCCGCGCCCAGGTGCTCGGCAAACTGCACGAGCTGATCATCGAGCGTAAGGAGGAGCTGGCTCAGGCACTGTCCCTGGAAATGGGCGCATCCATGGCGTCGGCCAGAGCGATGCAAGTGCCATTGGCGGCTGAACACGTACGCGTCGCACTCGACCTGTTGTCCACCTACAACTTCCAGAACGTCGAAGGCGGCACCGCCATCCGCCGCGAACCGATCGGTGTTTGCGGCCTTATTACCCCGTGGAACTGGCCGCTGTATCAAATCACCGCCAAGGTCGCACCGGCCATCGCCGCAGGCTGCACCGTAGTGCTCAAACCCAGCGAGCTGTCGCCCCTCTGCGCACTGCTTTTTGCGCAACTGGTGCATGACGCCGGCCTGCCCGCAGGCGTGTTCAATCTGGTGAATGGCAGCGGTGCAGAGGTCGGCGGCGCCATGGCCGCGCACCCGGACATCGACATGATCTCCATCACCGGTTCGAACCGTGCCGGCGCGCTGGTTTCCCAGGCCGCTGCACCCACCGTGAAACGCGTGACACTGGAACTGGGAGGCAAATCACCCAATGTATTTCTGCCAGATGCCGATTTCGCCAAAGCTGTGCCCATGGGCGTCATGGCGGCATTCCGTAACGTTGGGCAATCATGCAGCGCACCGACCCGCATGATCGTGCCGAGGAACCGTCTCGCTGAAGTTGAAGCGCTCGCCGCCGCGACCGCGAATGCAATCGTGGTTGGCAACCCGCAAGCCGAAGATACGGTACTTGGGCCCATCGCCAACCAAGCGCAGTTTCATCGCGTCCAGACCCTGATCTCAGCCGGCCTGGAAGAAGGCGCAAAACTGGTCTGCGGTGGGCCCGGACGCGCAGGTGGGCTTGAAAAGGGTTTTTATACCCGCCCGACCGTGTTTTCTGAGGTCGCTTCTTCAATGCGCATCGCCCAGGAAGAAATCTTCGGCCCGGTGCTGTGCATCATTGCTTACGACACTGTCGATGAAGCCGTCACCATTGCCAACGATACGGTCTACGGCCTGGGCGCTCACGTGCAAGGCCAGGACCTGGAGCTGGCCCGCTCTGTCGCATCACGTATCCGCGCCGGCCAGGTTCACTTGAACTACCCGGCCTGGAACCCCATGGCCCCGTTCGGCGGCTACAAACGCTCCGGCAATGGCCGCGAATACGGTGTGCACGGCTTCGAGGAGTATCTGGAAATCAAAGCCATCGTCGGCTTCGAATAACCTCTACTGCGCGCTCGAATCGCCCTGATGGGTGGTTCGAGCGGGGCATCAGATTGATAAATTTATATCGTCCTGGACGTTTCAGCTTGATTGCGTTTATCAAGAGCGTAAACCAGGCTGAGCCCTGCCAAACATTGCTTGCGACAAAATCGAGAATGCCCCGCGGCATTTCCCCGCTAGAGTTTGCGTCGAATCCTTCTTCAAAACTCGAAGCGAATATGAAGCCGTTCTACTGCCCGTTGATTAAAGCACCTTTTTTGGTGCACTCTATATGAGTAGACTCCCACCCACGCTGAGTGTCAGTTTTTATAAAACGGACGTGGGTAACGAGCCTGTGCGCGAATGGCTGATTGAATTGCCCCGAGAATGCCGAAAAGCCATTGGAATTGATATCAAGACAGTTCAATTCGGATGGCCGATAGGGATGCCTGTTGTACGCAAAATGGAAACCGACCTCTGGGAGGTGAGAACCGATTTCGCTGACGGCATATCCCGGGTTTTCTTCACCCTTGCAGGCAGCACCATGGTGCTACTTCACGGGCTGATCAAGAAGAGCCCAAAAACCCCTGCGATTGATCTGGAGATTGCCAGAAAGCGCAAAGCGACGGTGAAGAGGAAAACGTAATGACCCAGCACATCGGCTCTGATTTCGATGACTTCCTGGCAGAGCAAGGTCTTGTGGAAGAGGCTTCTGCTGCTGCGCTCAAGCGGGTCATCTCGTGGCAGATTGCCGAAACCATGAAACGTCAGAAAGTCACCAAAAAAGCCTTGGCCGAGCGAATGCATACCAGCCGTACTGCGGTCGATCGCGCGCTGGACCAGAATGACGCGGGAATGACGCTGGCGACGCTTGCCAGCGCAGCCAGGGCGCTCGGACAACGCGTGGAAATACGCCTCGTGCCTGAACATAAGGGCGCTCACGCTTAAGCCATCTCCGAGCCGGCAAGGCCTGCTTGCTTACTCCCACCCAAAAAAATGCCAGGCACATTGGCCTGGCATTGATTACCGCGCTATAACCGTCAGAACGGCAGCTTCATGCCTGGCGGCAGTTGCATGCCCGCGGTCATGGAAGCGGTCTTTTCCTGGCTGGCCTGCTCGATCTTGCGCACGGCGTCGTTGACGGCGGCAGCGATCAGGTCTTCCAGTACTTCCTTGTCTTCCTGCATCAGGCTGTCATCCAGATTGATGCGCTTGACGTCGTGACGACCGGTCATCACCACGCTCACCAGGCCTGCGCCCGATTGACCGGTGACTTCTGCGTTGGCCAGTTCTTCCTGCATCTTGGCCATTTTTTCCTGCATTTGCTGAGCCTGCTTCATCAGGCCAGCCATGCCACCTTTCATCATGGGATATCTCCTCGAATATGGATGGTGCGTGTGCGCAACGCCTTCAGACGCTGCGCTATCGGTTATTGAGTGCCTGCTACAGGAGCGTCCACCGGCTTGATAGTGTCCTCACGGATTACGGCGCCAAACTGTTGCAACATCTGTTGAATGAACGGATCAGCCTGAATCGAGGCCTCGGCCTGACGCTGGCGCTCGGCACGCAAACGCGAAGCAGCCTGGGCAGGGGTTTCCTGCTCGGGCTTGATCAGCTCGATAGTCAAATGGATCGTACGACCCTTGAACTGGTTCAATGCATCGTTCAAGCGCCGCTGCTGGGTCGTATTGAACAGCGCGCTGTGGGCTGGGTCCAGATGCAGCAGCCAGTTGTCGCCCTCCATCGCCATCAGTGTGCAGTTGGCGGCAATGCTGCCGGTCATGCCCGAGATCGGCAAATGCGGGAACATATTCAGCCACTCCAGCGCCAGCCCCGTGGCCGGCATGGCAGCAGGTGCGGGCTCTGGCTCGGGCGCTTCGGCCTCACTGACACTTTCATGCGCCAGCTCATCAAGGTAACTGTAGGACGCCGGATCAATATCAATGTCCGGCTCAACATAATCGTCGTCCAGCGGCGGCTCGTCGTCACGGTCCATGGGAGCGGCATGATAGGCAGCGTCCGGGATCGCTTCCAGCATGGCAGGCGTAACCTGCTGCTCGGCAACCTGCGGGACCTCCTCCACCACCTCGACCTCAGGCGCATCCGGCACCGGGCTGGCAGGTGCTGGCGTCGGCATAGGGGTGAGTTCGGGCTGCTCGGAAGCGGTCTCCAGAATCGGCTCGGCGACCAGTTCTACAGAGGGTTGCGCTGCGGATTCGACTGCCTGCTCAGATGTCGCGACGGCGGCAGGCGCCTTCGGCTCGTTCCAAGGCAGGTCGATCTCTTCAGCAGGCTCAGCTTGCGACTGAGACTCAGGCTTGACCGGTGTTGCTGTTACCGGCGCAGCCGGAGCCCGAACAGCGGTCGCAGGCGCAGGAGCAGGCGGCGAAGCTTCAAAGGCCGGATCTGGCGCGGCCATCACAGGCGCAACGGACGCCATCGGAGCCGCCGATGCAACAGGTGTCGCATCGGCCACCGCTTTCTGGGAATCAACCGTGGCCTGGCTGATCCCCACTGGCTTTAGCGTTTGCGTGGGCGCATCGTCGCTGTCCGCCGGGCGGAACGCGAGCATGCGCAGCAGGACCATTTCGAAACCGCCACGCGGGTCCGGCGCCAGCGGCAGATCACGCCGACCGATCAGCCCCATCTGATAATAGAATTGTACGTCTTCGGCGGGCAGCGCCTGCGCCAAGGCCAGTACACGATCACGGTCGCCATGCCCATTGTCGACACCTTCAGGTAATGCCTGGGCAATCGCCACCCGGTGCAACACGTTGAGGATTTCCGAAAGCACGCCATTCCAGTCAGGCCCCTGCTCGGCCAGATGACGCACGGCCTCCAGCACGCCGCGCGCGTCACCCTCGATAAGCGCGGTCAGTACATCGAAAACCTGACCATGGTCCAGCGTACCGAGCATGGCACGCACATCGGCCGCCATGACTTTACCTTCGCCAAACGCAATCGCCTGGTCGGTGAGGCTCATTGCATCTCGCATCGAACCATCGGCAGCGCGACCCAGCAGCCACAATGCGTCGTCTTCGAACGGCACGTTTTCGACACCCAGAACATGAGTCAGGTGCTCGACCACACGCTCGGGCGTCATGTTCTTCAGCGAGAACTGCAGGCAACGCGACAGGATCGTGGCAGGCAGCTTTTGCGGATCGGTGGTAGCGAGGATGAACTTGACGTAGGGCGGCGGCTCTTCAAGCGTCTTGAGCAACGCATTGAACGAGTGGCTGGAAAGCATGTGCACTTCGTCGATCAGGTAGACCTTGAAGCGCCCACGACTCGGCGCGTACTGCACGTTGTCCAGCAACTCACGGGTGTCTTCAACCTTGGTGCGGCTGGCGGCGTCGATCTCGATCAAGTCAACGAAACGGCCTTCATCGATCTCCCGGCACACCGAGCAGGTGCCGCACGGGGTTGAGGTGATACCGGTTTCGCAATTGAGGCACTTGGCGATGATCCGCGCAATGGTGGTCTTGCCGACGCCGCGGGTGCCGGTGAACAGATAGGCGTGATGCAGGCGCTGACTGTCCAGCGCGTTGATCAGGGCCTTCAACACATGTGTCTGGCCGACCATTTCGCGGAACGAGCGCGGACGCCATTTACGTGCAAGAACCTGATAACTCATTGAAAACCGTCGCGACTGGTAAGCGGAAGACCGCCAATGCTAGCCGAGCAGGGGCAAAATTGCATCTGGTGTCCTTCTCTATTGTGGCTAAGCTATGCAAATGAATGGAATGGTACGCCTTATGAGTGTCATCAGAGCGCCCCGCCTGCTGCGTGGGGTCGTATCAGTGCTGTTGATGGCAATCCCTCTTTTCAGCAGCGCCGCACAGCCGCCGCTGCGCTTTGCTGTAACCGAAAGCTGGTCGATGCCGATGATACGTATCGAAAACCACCAGCCCACGTCCGGGATCATGTTCGACATCATGCAAAGCCTGGCACGTCAGCTGGGCCGCGATCCCGAGTACCACGTCATGCCGCGACTGCGCGTGCAGTCTGCGCTGGAACACAACGAGGTGGACCTGCATTGTTACAGCGCGCAAGCCTGGTACCCGAACCTGTCAGGGGATTACATGTGGAGCCTGCCGATTCTCTATCAGCGCGACTGGCTGGTGGCTTCCGCTGAAACGGCTGCCGGGCCTTACCCCAATCAGTTCGACAGCGAAACCGTAGGGACGGTGCTCGGCTACAACTACCCCGCTCTGCAAGCTCTGTTCGATAATCACCAACTGGTCAGAGAAGACGCACGTACACTGGAGCAGGCATTGGCCAAGCTGGTGGCCGGGCGTTACAACTACGCCATTACCACCGAGTTGATTCTCGACTGGACCAATAGCAGATTGGCCCCCGACAAACGGCTTAAACCCATCGCGCTGGTGGGCGATCAGCCCGCCGCGTGCATGGTGCGCAACAATCCCGATCTGCCGATTGCAAAAATTCTCCGCACCTTGTTACGGATGCGCATGACCGGCGAAATCCAGAAAATCATCGAGCACTACACCACACCACGCACCCCCTGAGCTGCCGGTCAAGCTGTAGCAATACCGTCACATTCCCCCGTTACGCTCGCCTGAAATCTTTTTAGTAACAGATTATTTCAGACAGGTATCAGCCATGAGCGACACTCCCGACGACGACTCGAATTCCAACCCCGGCCGCCGTCGCTTCCTCGGTGGCATGGCGGCGTTGGGCGCAGGCATGACGCTGAGCGGCTATGTCACCGCCAATGAAAAACCGGCTGTTGCCACTGAAAAACATCACCTCACCGGCCCGGCACTGGACAAGGCGTTACGCGACCACGTCAAGACAGTGGTGGTGATCTATGCCGAGAACCGCAGCTTCAACAACCTTTTCGGGAATTTTCCGGGCGTTGAAAAGCCGCTGTCCGCACTCAAGCCCGCCGATTACCAACAGGCCGACCGCGACGGGACGCCGCTGACCACGCTGCCGCCTGCCTGGGGCGGCGTGTTGCAGGTCGGGCCGCAAACGGTCGATGGCGTAACCTATCCGGCAGGCGCCCAATTTCAGGAAAACCTGCCCAATGCGCCCTTCCCGCTCAAAGGCCCGACTGGCGAAGATCTGCCCCTGAGCCTGGTGACTCGCGATCTGTGGCACGTCTTCTACCAGAATCAGATGCAGATCAACGAGGGCAAGAACGACCGGTTCGTGGCGTGGGCTGATTCAGGCGGGCTGACCATGGGCAACTATGCTCAGACCCAGTATTCGTTGCGCCTGTGGGACGTCGCCAAGGAGTTCGTGCTGTGTGACAACTTCTTTCAGGGGGCGTTTGGTGGCTCGTTCCTCAACCATCAGTATCTGATTTCTGCCACTGCGCCGATCTACCCCGACGCCGCCAACTCTGCTGCCAAATCGCAGATTGCGACTCTGCAGAGCAGTGATCCGCTGGACCCTCGCCTGCAACCGTTGGACAAATCGCCCGCCAGCGCCATGACCGGGCCGCCGCAATTCGGCCCCAGTGCGATCACACCAGACGGTTACGCAGTCAACACTCTGGCACCGCCGTACTGGCCAACCTGGCTGCGCGATCCGCACAACCCGGACTACTCCAAGCCAGACCTGGCCAACGTTCTGGTGCCGCAAAGCCACGAACACATCGGTGACAAGCTGTCGAAAAAGGATGTCGACTGGGCGTGGTATGCCGGGGCGTGGCAGGTCACGCTCGACGAATTCAAGGATTCGGTCGGTATCCCGAAAATCCCGAACTTCCAATACCATCATCAGCCGTTCAACTACTTCAAACAGCAAGGCCCGGAAAACCCCGCCGAACGCACTCGACGTTTGCGGGACGGTGGTCTGGGCGACGAATCGAGCACCAACCGTTTTCTGGCCGATGCAGAGGCTGGCAAGCTGCCTGCCGTGACGTTCTATAAACCGCAGGGCAATCTGAACATGCACGCGGGTTACGCCGACGTCGCATCGGGCGATCGACACATCGACCGCGTGGTCAAGGTGCTGCGCAACAGTCCGCAGTGGGAAAACATGGTGATCGTCATCACCGTAGACGAAAACGGCGGCTGGTGGGACCACGTCGCGCCACCGAAGGGCGACCGCTTCGGCCCCGGCACCCGCGTGCCAGCATTGGTCATCTCGCCCTTTGCCCGCAAAGGCACCGTAGACCATACGGTATACGATACAGCCTCGATCCTGCGCCTGATCACTCGCGTCCATGGCCTTGAAAAGCTTGATGGGCTGAAGCGTCGCGACGATGCAATGCTCGCTCGCGGGCAACAGCCCATGGGTGACCTGACCAACGCCTTGCAGTTCAGCAAGGCGTGATCCAGCGGCGTCAGGAAACGGCTTCGGCCGTTTCCCGAACGCCTGACTGCGCTCCGACCTGAGGCGGCACGGACGCCACGTACACTGTCCGCGCGGGCAATGCGAAACGCACATCCAGATCAGAGAACGCCTCCATGATGCCGAGGTTGATTGACTGCTGCACATCCATATAGACGTTGTAGCTGGCGTCGAGAACGATAAAGACCGTCTCGAACTCCAGCGACGTGTCGCCAAAGTTCCTGAAATGCGAACGGTCAAATCTTGCATTTTCATGCCTGCGGATGATCTCCTCGACCTTCCTGGGCACTTCCCGAACCTGATCGGCAGTACAGTCGTAGGTCAGCTTGAACTCGAACACAATGCGACGTTCCTGCATCCGTTTGTAATTCTGGATGGTGCTGCCGATCATGTCGGCGTTGGCCATCACGATCTGCTCACCGCCAAGGCTGCGTATCCGGGTGGTTTTCAGACCCACGTGCTCGACCGTACCGGCAAGCGTCCCGATCACAATGAAGTCGCCGACTTCAAACGGCTTGTCCACTGCAATCGACAAGGACGCAAACACATCGCCCAGAATGTTCTGAACTGCCAACGCGACGGCGATACCACCCACGCCCAGACTGGCCACGAACGCTGTGATATTTACCCCGACATTCGACAGCATCGCCAGCAGAACCGTGGCCCACAGCAATACCTTGGCGCCCCACAGGCTCAACGTTCCCAGTGCACTGCCCTGATAAGTCCCTACCGTGTTGTGACCGGCAAAGTAGCGACGCAATGCCAAAGCGATAGCCCGGTTCGCCCACAAGCCGACCTGCAAGGCTGCCACCACGAACCAGAGGCTACTGACCCGTCCAAGCCAGCGCTCTGGCAAGTCGAGCATGCCGATGCCGACCAGAATCGAAGCCAGCAGCAACAACGTGTTGCTGGTCCCCGACAGCACCTGCACCACGATGTAACTCATGGGCGAGTTCGGCAGCGTCGAGCGCGCGCGCATTTTTCTCAACACGAACGCAATCGCACCCCGCACCAGAATAAAACTCATCACCGAAGCGAAGATGGCGAGAGCCCAGTTGGCGAGCGATATACCGAGAAATTGTGATTCGGTGAAAAATCTGATGATGTCCTGTTCCATCCGGCCTCCGGCTCCAATGCTGCGAGACGCCTGACCGAAAAGCCTTTGACACCCGCAGCAACCTGATATGCCCCTTGCCGTAAAACGGTTTCAAGCGACGCGTAAGGTGTTAGGTGACCTATGACGCCGAGCGTTCAGACAAATTGTTGATCAGGGCGAACAAGTGGATGAATTGTTTGTCAGCCGGGGGATATGACCGGCGCAGATATTCAGAGCCCGCAGCCGGATGAAGCGCTGTGCTACGAAACATCAGAGAAGATAAAAACCAGGGATTTTGAGGGTGCTGCTGCGTCGAGGACCGACTGGATTCGTTAAGGTGGTGCCCCCACCAGCCACACCCCGGCACACAATGTTCCCGCTGTGGCTGCTTCCTTCCGGATCTGACCAGGTTAACGGGTAATCGTTGCGGGGGGACCGATGGGGTCACCATAACGACGCTCGCCAGTGGCGAGCCGCGCCATTGTACCGGTCTCGCGCGAGTTTACAACCGTTGGTTGGGATAAAAATTTCGAAGGGGCTCAAGCACTTGTGTGGTGCGGGTCGGAGCCGCCTGGGTGCTTCCAGCGCTGCGCTTTTCGGGATGATTGCACACGTTGCAATCCTGTATTCTGCGCAGCCCAATAATAACCAGCCAGCAGGTTGCAGATGCAGACTCGATTGGTGGGCTATGAAGACCTCACCCCAAGCCAGCGCCAAGCGCTGGAACAGCTTGAAGTCATGCCCGAACAAATACAGTATTCCGGCGACATCCACACAGCGCTTAATGCGTTGCAGGTCAATCCCAACCAGAACATTCGCGGGTTTGTTTTGCTCGGTGACGAGAGGCCCGTAGGCTTTTTTCTGCTCAAGCGCGGCGACTGTCTGGCGCACTGGGCACAACAGGACGCCACGGCAACGCTGAATGCACTGCAGATTGATCATCGTGAACAAGGCAAAGGGCTTGGCAAGGCGTGTCTGCAGGCATTGCCAGCTGCACTGAGCCTGAAATGGCCGGACATTACACAATTGATGCTGTCGGTGGACGCTGACAACCAGGCTGCAATCAAGCTCTATGTAGGCCAGGGTTGGGTCGACACCGGTGAAGCCTATCGCGGACGCATAGGCTTCGAGCGGCGACTGGTGCTGGAGCTCTGACGGCACACAGCCTCCAGCTCCAGCGCCTGATAACAGGCAGTAACGCGGGACCGACCGGTCGTGATGGACAGGTCAGCCCGCTCTCCCTGCTATTTACAGGCTGAGATCACCTCACTGCGCCTGCAACACCTCATCTGCCTTGCCGCCCGCATCCTGAATCACCAGATGGATGAAGTGCAGCTTGGCGATGACCGCAGGCGGTAGCACGAACGGATAGAAGTCCGGCTGCCCCATGCTGCGCGACAGCTCGTTGAGCATGCCGGCCAGCTCGATCCAGGCATTGACGAACGACAGGAATGCCGGTCCACCAGGATGTTGCGGGTCGTAGAGCGTTTCCAGCGGGAATGGCTGGTAATCGAGTTCCATGTCTCGGGCGCTCATGCCAAAACCCAGCGCAGTGTCGACCGCATCCATCATGTGCAGGTAGTGCGCCCAGGTTTCAGCCCAGTCTTCCCAAGGGTGCATGGTGGCGTAGGCACTGACGAAGCTTTCTTGCCAGTTGTCGGGGGCGCCATTTTTGTAGTGGTGATCCAGCGCATCGGCGTAGCTGGCGCGGTCGTCGCCGAACAGGTTGCGGAAACCGTCCTGCCAGTAGGTATTGGCGACCAGCCGATCCCAATAGTAATGGCCCACTTCATGACGGAAGTGGCCAAGCAAGGTGCGATAGGGTTCGTGCATTTGCACCCGGATCGCTTCGCGATGCGCATCGTCGGCCTCTTCGATGTTCAGCGTGATCAGGCCATTGGCATGGCCCGTGGTCGGCAGATTGCCTTCCAGATCGACACCGACGAAATCGAATGCCAACCCGGCATCCTCGTCTACCGTCTTGGGGATCACGTTGAGGCCCAGCGAAACAAGCTGCGCGACCAGTCGGCGCTTGGCGGTCTCGACCTTGCGCCAGCGTTCGCTGTTTTCCGGCACCGAGAGGTCGGGAATGGTCCGGTTCAGGCTGCACGCGACGCACAGGTCGCCGATGTTGTGCGCCGGAAACAGCCAGTTGCAGGCAGCAGGCGTGTCGAGGTTGGCACAGCGTCGATACAGACCTGCGTCCGGCTCGTCACTCAACCGCCATGTGGTCGGCTCAGCGCCGGGCTCAAGCGTAACCACACGCCCTTGCTCGGGCAGATAACCCAGCGCTGCCGAACAGGCCAGGCATTGAGAATTGGGGAAAAACACCGACTGTCCGCAACGGCACTGCCAGACTTTGCTATTACGTTTGGTTTCGCCGATAAAAGGGGCGGCGATTCGTGAACTCAATTGTTCAAAAAAGCGATACATGGCGATCTCCCGTGGGCCTTGCATGGACTAGATCATGCCGCTGCTCAAGGGGTTCATTATTTTATTGGGCAAACCATCCGAAAGCGTGTGGCCGGGGCCAAACGGCCTGAAAACCGGTGCACACGCCGGTTTTCACGCGAGCATGAAAACCTGAAAAGGGGCGGTGCGGCTCGCCCAGCCAATCGCTATCAGTCGACCGAGACACCCAGCTCGGTCAGCCGGCTCAGCAATGCGTCTTCGTCCAGTACTGTCAGGCCCAGTTCGTTGGCCCTGGTCAGCTTCGAGCCCGCACCTGGGCCCGCGACCACTGTATGGGTCTTGGCCGATACAGAACCGGAGACCTTGGCACCCAGGCTTTCGAGCTTTTCCTTGGCGACGTCGCGGCTCATGCGCTCAAGCGACCCGGTCAGCACCCAGGTCTGCCCTGCCAGCGGCAAGCCTTCGACGGCTTTCTTCTCGCTGCGCCAGTGCATACCGAAAGCCTTGAGCTGCGCTTCGATGGCACGGGCGCGCTCGGCATGCGCCGTATCATCAAAGAAATCGCGCACAGCCTTGGCCTGCTTCTCCGGCAATGCCTGACGCATGTCCAGCCAGTCGGCGCTGATAACCGCCTCCAGCGTACCGAACTTGTCTGCCAGTTTCTGCGCGGCACCCGGCCCGACCGAGGGAATATGCAGTTTGTCGATCAGCCCGTTAAGTGTTGTGCTGGCAGCGAACTCGGCACCCAGCTCGCCCTGGTCCTGCAGTTGCAGGCCACACTCGCCCAGCAGCGCGTCGATGACATTGCGGTTGTGCTCGTCTTCGAAAAAGCTGTGAATCTCGTGTGCGACTTCAAGCCCGACATCCGGCAGATACGTCAGCACCTCAGGCAACGCCTGTTTGACACGCTCCAGCGAGGCCAGCGAGCGCGCCAGTACCTTGGCCGTTTCTTCGCCGACGTCCGGGATACCCAGTGCGTAGATGAAGCGCGCCAGAGTCGGCCGCTTGCTGTCGGCAATGGCCTTGAGCAGCTTGTTGCTGGAAATATCGGCGAAACCTTCCAGGTCGATGATCTGTTCGTACTTCAATTTGTAGAGGTCAGCAGGCGAACCAATCAGCTTTTCGTCAACCAGTTGCTCGATGGTCCTGTCGCCCAGGCCCTCAATGTCCATGGCACGACGCGACACATAGTGAATGATCGCCTGCTTGAGCTGAGCACCGCAGGCCAGTCGGCCAATACAGCGGTATACCGCGCCTTCGCTGACGGTTTCCTTGCCCTTGCTGCGCTTGATCAGTTGCGTGCGCTCGACGTGCGAGCCGCACACCGGGCAGGTCTGCGGGACCTCGACCGGTCGCGCAGTATCAGGACGACGTTCGATTACAACCTGCACCACCTGCGGGATCACGTCACCGGCGCGCCGAATGATCACTGTGTCGCCGACCATGAGCCCCAGGCGCGCCACTTCGTCCATGTTGTGCAGGGTCGCGTTGGCGACCATGACACCCGCGACCTTGACCGGTTTGAGGCGTGCGACAGGCGTGACGGCGCCGGTACGACCCACCTGAAACTCGACCGCCAGCAATTCGGTCAGTTCTTCCAGTGCAGGGAACTTGTGGGCAATCGCCCAACGCGGCTCACGTGCACGGAAACCGAGTTCACGCTGCGCGGCAAGGTCGTTGACCTTGAACACCACGCCGTCGATCTCATAGGTCAACGAAAGGCGGCGCTCACCGATATCACGGTAGTAATCCAGACACCCTTCGACGCCATCCGCGAGTTTCAATTCGCGACTGACCGGCATGCCCCATTCCTTGAGCTGATTCAACACACCGATGTGGGTGTCGGCGATGTCGGCCGTCACTTGGCCCAGGCCGTAGCAGCAGAATTCCAGCGGGCGATTGGCAGTAATCTTCGAATCCAGCTGCCGCAGGCTGCCTGCTGCGGCGTTGCGCGGGTTGGCGAAGGTCTTGCCACCTGTTTCCATCTGGCTGGCATTGAGCCGTTCGAAACCGGCCTTGGACATGAATACTTCACCACGCACCTCCAGCAACTCCGGCCAGCCGGAGCCCTGCAACTTGAGCGGGATGTTGCGCACAGTGCGCACATTGACACTGATGTCTTCACCAGTGGTTCCATCGCCGCGTGTCGCGCCACGCACCAGTGCACCGTCGCGGTACAACAGACTCACCGCCAGACCATCGAGCTTGGGTTCACAGCTGTATTGCACGTTACTGCCGGCGCCAGACAGGTCGCCAGCTGGCAGGTCCAGCCCTTCGCTCACGCGGCGGTCGAACTCGCGCAGATCGTTGTCTTCAAAGGCGTTGCCCAGGCTGAGCATCGGCATTTCGTGACGCACCTGAGTGAACGCCGACAACGCTGCGCTGCCGACCCGCTGGGTTGGCGAGTCGGGCGTGACCAAATGCGGGTTTTCGGCCTCAAGGGCCTTGAGTTCGTGAAACAGGCGGTCGTACTCGACATCCGGGATGCTCGGTTCATCCAGAACGTGATAGCGATAGTTGTGCTGATCCAGCTCTGCACGCAGCTCAAGGATTCGGGTTTCGACGGCCTTCATACGGTGTTCTCTCAAAAAGCAGAAAAGCAGCCGGGGCTGCTTGTCTGTTGGTTCCATTCTTGTCTGCTTCAGGCGCCTGAAGCGCATGTTGAAACATGCTCTCCAGAGGCCTGTACACGGTCACACTCAACCGCGACGCTGGGTCAGTGCGCGGCGTTCGAATTCCACGATGCGCTGGCGGTAATGCTCGATGGTCTGCGCGGTCATGACGCTGCGCTGATCATCCTTCAGCTCGCCGTCCAGTTCGTGGGCCAGTTTGCGCGCTGCGGCAACCATCACGTCAAACGCCTGCTTGGGATGACGCGGGCCCGGCAGACCGAGGAAAAAGCTCACGGCGCGAGTGCTGAAATGGTCGATATCGTCCAGATCAAAGACACCCGGCTTGACGGCATTGGCCATGGAGAACAACACCTCACCATTGCCCGCCATGCTTTCGTGGCGATGGAAGATGTCCATCTCGCCGAAACGCAGGCCGCTTTCCAGGATGTTCTGCAACAGGGCCGGGCCCTTGAAGCCGCCTTCACTGCGCGAGATCACGCTGATGACCAGCACTTCCTCGACCGGAGGCAGATCCTTGTCTTCGGTAATGCGCTGAGCTGGCTTGTCATCGGGGAAATCGTCGTCACGACCGGTGAACAGGCTCGGGCCGTCCATGTCCAGATTCAGGTCGCCCTGATGGGGCTCACCCTTGCGTTTCTTGTCGCCGTTGCTGCGCTTGCCTTCACGCGGGCTGGCAGTCATCGACGGCAGGTCGTGCTCGTCCAGCTGCGGCTCCTTGTGAGTGTCCAGGACACGAGGCGGACCGAGCACTTCAGCCGAAGTGGTTTCTTCTTCGTCCGGCAGGTTGGAAAAGCTCCGGTCGAGCCTGAATTTCAATTTACCCTTGCCGCCGCGCATACGGCGCCAGCCGTCAAAGAGAATACCGGCAATGACAATAATGCCGATGACGATCAGCCACTCGCGCAGACCGATTTCCATGTAATCCAGTGCCTCTAATGAAGAATTCTGAAAATAAGGGCCTAAACCCCTTTAATACGTGGTGCCAAGTCTATGTTCTGACTGGCATTTTGCCCACGCGAAAATAAAAAGTGGTCACTAAACTAGCACGACCAAAGGTAACTTTACACCGTCTGTGACACCTCTTTGCTGGCGAAGTTGATATCTGCCTCACAGCCGCCTCATTTTCAGGCATTACGAGGGGTATTTACCCGTATGACCGAGGCCTTCGGCCTAGGCATCCACCAACGCCATGGCTTCTTCGACATCCACCGCAACCAGCCGCGAACAGCCAGGTTCATGCATGGTCACACCCATCAATTGATCGGCCATTTCCATGGCGATCTTGTTGTGAGTGATGTAGATGAACTGGACGGTTTGTGACATTTCTTTCACCAAGCGCGCATACCGGCCGACGTTGGCGTCGTCCAGCGGCGCATCGACTTCGTCGAGCATGCAGAACGGCGCAGGGTTGAGTTTGAAAATGGCAAAAACCAGTGCCAGCGCAGTCAACGCTTTTTCCCCACCCGACAGCAAATGAATGGTGCTGTTCTTCTTGCCGGGGGGACGCGCCATGATTGTCACCCCTGTATCGAGTAAATCTTCGCCCGTCAGTTCCAAATAAGCGGAGCCGCCACCGAAAACTTTCGGGAAAAGTGCCTGTATTCCGCTATTTATCTGATCGAAGGTATCTTTGAAGCGGTTGCGGGTTTCCTTGTCGATCTTGCGGATGACGTTTTCCAGCGTGTCCAGCGCTTCCACCAGGTCGGCATCCTGGGCATCCAGATAACGCTTGCGCTCCGACTGCTGCTGATACTCGTCGATAGCCGCGAGGTTGATCGCGCCAAGCCGCTGAATACGTCCGGCAATGGCCTCCAACTGCTGTTCGGCGGCGGCTTCGCTGGCCTCGGGCGTCAGCGTGGCAAGCACGCCGTGCAGGTCATAACCGTCCTCGTGCAGTTGGTCCTGCAAGGTCTTGCGGCGTACCGTCAGGGCTTGCCACTCCAGACGCTGCTGTTCGAGCTGGCCACGCAGCAATTGCGACTGCTGCTCAGCCTGCGTGCGACGTTTTTCGGCGTCACGCAGTTCGCGATCAGCTTCTTCCAGGGCATTTTTTGCGATGCGCATTTCGTCATCGACGGCCATGCGTCGCTCAAGCAACTCTTCCAGTTTGAGGCGCAGCTCTTCCAGCGGCGCTTCACCCTCCTCCAGGTTGAGACTTAGCTGCTCACGCTTCTCGGTCAGGCGCTCAGACTGCATCCGCAGGCGCTCCAGGGCCTGACGCGTGGAATCGTACTGCGCTTTCAGAGAACCCAGACGCACCGCCAACTGATGGCTGTGGTCCTTGTGCTGACGGGCTTCCTGCCTGACTCGATCAAGGCGTTCGCGCAGCGTGTCACGCTGCTCCTGAAGCCGCTCACGCTGATCAGTGTCCTGCGCCATGGCGTCCAGCGCGTCCTGCAATTGCAGACGCGATTCGCCCAGGTGTTCATGCTCGACGGCACGCTGCTCGCCCAGTTCGGCGAGTTCTTCATCCAGACGCGTGCGGCGCAGGGTCAATTGCTCGACCTTGGCTTTGGCCGCCGACAGTTGCGCCTTGAGTTCGCTTTGCTGGCGGTTTTCATCCTGCACCCGTCGACGCAGCTGCTCGCGCGCGTCTTCCTGCACAGACTGCTGCTCGCGCAGGTTGAGCAATTGCTCTTCAAGCGTCGCCAGGGTCGCTTCACGCTCATCGCGCTCCAGACCGAGTTGCTGCAGCTCCTGGCCACGCGCCAGTACGCCGCTTTGCGCTTCGCTGGCGCGCCGCACGCGCAGGAAATGTCGCCCGACCCAGTAACCGTCCCGGCTGATCAGGCTTTGCCCGCTCGTCAGTTGAGTCCGGCGCGACAAGGCCTCGTCCAGATCCTGCACAGGGATAACCTGACCCAGCCAGGCGGAAAGATCGACCGTGCTTTCAACCTTGTCCAGCAGGCTGCCCGGCACACGTACGGTGTCGGCACCCGCACTGAGCAAACGCAGATCGCCCTGTTGGAAGTTGGCCAGATCGAGCCCGTCGAACTCATCGACCAGTACGGCTTGCAGGTCAGCGCCCAACACTGTTTCCACAGCCAGCTCCCAGCCGGTCTCAACGCTCAAACCCTCGGCCAGACGCGGACGCTCGGCCAGTTGCTGGTCGAGCAACCATTCGGCGGTGCCGGTATCAGGGTCGAGCGCGGCCTGCTGCAGCGCTTCCAGAGACGCCAGTCGGCCATTCAGGCGTTGCAGCTCACCCTGGGCCTGCTGTTGCGCCTGACTGGCGCTTTGCAGTGCTTCGCGCAATTGCTCCAGACGCTCGATGGCCTGCTCTTCACCCACGTGCAGTTCTTCGAGCGTCATGTCACGGGTCGCAAGGTCTTCGCTCAGCTCCAGAATGGCAGCATCTTCAGGGTCGGCAGCCAATAACTGGCGCTCTTCAGCGAGACGCCGCTGACGCTCAGCCAGACGCTCAATGCTTTGCTCCAACTGTTGAATACGCGACTGCTCGACCTGGGCTTGCCGTTGCGGCTCGGCAGACTCCTGATTGAAAACGTCCCACTTTTCCTGCCAACCCTGCATCGCCGTTTCGGCATCTTCCAGCGCAATGGCGGACTCTTCGGCGGCGGCGCTGGTCATCTCCTGCTCGGGTTCGAGCATTTCCAGCTCTTCACCCAGCGTCGCGAGCAAGGTGGTGTCGTGACCCAAGTGCGATTCGGTTTCCTGACGCGCGCGCTCGGCTTCGCGCAGGTCATCCTGCAATTGACGCAGACGCTGCTGACCGTGCTGGATGCTCTGCTCGACCCGGGCAATGTCGCCGCCCACTGAATAGAAGCGGCCTTGCACCAGGTTGAAGCGCTCAGAGAGATCATGATGACCGTCGCGAAGCCGTTCGATACTGGCGTCGGCGCTGCGCTGATCAGCCACCAGCGCCTCGAAGCCGACTTCCTGATTGCCGATTACCGCTTCACGCTGCCCTACCTGCTCGTTCAAGGCTTGCCAGCGCAGGGCCGACAGCTGCGCCTTGAGCTGGCGCTCTTCGGCTTTGTATTCCTGATATTTCTCCGCTGCCTGCGCCTGACGGTGCAAACGCTCCAGTTGGCGCTCAAGCTCTTCACGCAAGTCGGTCAGGCGTGCGAGGTTTTCGTGAGTCCGGCGGATACGGTTCTCGGTTTCCCGACGCCGTTCCTTGTACTTGGAGATCCCGGCCGCCTCTTCGATGAAATTGCGCAGATCCTCGGGTTTGGCTTCGATCAGCTTGGAGATCATGCCCTGCTCAATGATCGAGTAGCTGCGTGGCCCGAGACCGGTGCCGAGGAAGATATCGGTGATGTCTCGACGGCGGCATTTGGTGCCGTTGAGGTAATAGCTGTTCTGGCTGTCGCGGGTCACTTTGCGGCGAATGGAAATTTCCGCGTAGGCTGCGTATTCGCCCACCAGAGTGCCATCGGAATTGTCGAACACCAGCTCGATGCTTGCCTGGCTGACCGGCTTGCGACTGGTGGAGCCATTGAAGATGACATCGGTCATCGACTCGCCACGCAGATTCTTGGCCGAGCTTTCGCCCATGACCCAGCGCACAGCGTCGATGATGTTGGATTTGCCGCAACCATTGGGGCCGACGACGGCCGCCATGTTGCTGGGGAAGTTCACCGTGGTGGGGTCGACGAAGGACTTGAACCCCGCCAGCTTGATGCACTTCAGGCGCATGGAGTCAGCCCGCTGCCAGCGCGGCAAGCACCGACTGGCAGCTACGCTGACAGTAGCTGACGAGAACCACGCGAATCTGCGTCAGATCACGCGCGACTACGGCTTCCAGCAACTCGCCGAACAGCGCCACGTATTCGCTCATTTCGGCCTTGCGCTGCTCCAGTGCCAGAAAGTAGCTGCGGCTCATGGACGGCTGCAGGTTTTCGACCGTTTCCTGGAGGTACGGATTGTTGGCGAACGGGTAAGCCGCGCGCATGACATTGAAGCTCTCTTCGACGAACGCCTTGACGTCCTGGCTCTCGAAACTGGCGTGCAGACGTTGCTGGATTTGAACGAACGGCGCCAGATCCTCTTCGGTCTGCCAGCGCTCGGCCACCGAAAGAGCCAGCAAAATGTACAGCTCGCTCATCAACGTGCACAGACTGGTGACATTGTGCGCATTGAGCACCGTCACCTGGGCACCGCGACGCGGCAGAATCATCACCAGATGGCGACGTTCCAGAATCAGCAATGCCTCGCGCACAGAACCACGACTGACGTTCAACGCCTGCGTGACTTTCTGTTCCTGAATGCGCTCACCAGGCTTTAGTTCGCCACGAATGATCCGCTCTGCAAGGTGATGAGCAATTTGCTCAGCGAGGCTGTCCGGTGCCTTGAACGTCATGTTTACCCTTCGAAAACCAGTTCTACAGATTAAGCGGCGGAGTGTATCGCAACCGGTGGTCATGGCGCAGGGCCATGGAAGGCGAAACTGGCACGTTTCACGCAAAACCTTGACCGTTGAGCGACAAACGATTCGTGAAAACTCTTGCACGTGCAGGGACAGAAGATAAAACCGATTATTTCCTGACTTCCGGGTCAGAAACAAATTGACCCAATAAGCAGAGCTGATAGATTCATTGACATGTCTGATGACACTTTTGAGGGCGTTGCGCCGTGATTCAGTTCCTTTTGAACCAAGAGCTAAAAACCGAGCGAGCCCTGGACCCGAACATGACCGTGCTGACCTACCTGCGCGAGCAGGCACACAAGCCCGGCACCAAGGAAGGTTGTGCCAGTGGCGATTGCGGCGCGTGCACCGTCGTGGTCGGCGAGTTGTCGGCCGACCCGCAAGGCCATGAGCAGATCCGCTACCGCAGCCTGAATGCCTGCCTGACTTTCATGGCGACGCTGCACGGCAAACAGTTGATCAGTGTCGAAGACCTCAAACACCGGGGCCAATTGCACAGCGTGCAGCAAGCGATGGTCGATTGTCATGGCTCGCAGTGCGGCTTTTGCACGCCGGGCTTCGTGATGTCGCTGTTCGCACTGCAAAAGAACAGCAGCGAAGCCGATGCGCATCAGGCGCATGAAGCGCTGGCAGGCAATCTGTGTCGTTGTACAGGCTACCGACCAATTCTGGCGGCCGCCGAGCAGGCATGCGGCGAACGCCTGCCAGACCAGTTCGATCAGCACCAGGCGCGAACCCTCGAACGTCTGAGGGCAATCACGCCACAACAGACCGGCGAGCTCAACGACGGAGAAAAACGCTGCCTGATTCCCTTGACGGTGGCGGACCTGGCCCAGCTGTATGAGGCCCATCCCCAGGCACGCCTGCTGGCGGGCGGGACTGACCTGGCGCTGGAGGTCACGCTGTTTCACAAGCCCTTGCCGGTGATGATTCACGTCGGCCACATCGCCGACATGAAGCGCGTCGAGCGTTTCGACGACCGGCTGGAAATCGGCGCGGCTACACCTCTGACCGACTGTTATGCCGCCCTGAAAGCAGAATACCCGGATTTCGGCGAGCTGCTGCAGCGCTTTGCGTCTTTGCAAATCCGTAATCAAGGCACGCTGGGCGGCAACATCGGCAATGCGTCGCCCATTGGCGACGCCCCGCCGTTGCTGATTGCCTTGGGTGCGCGCATCGTGTTGCGCAAAGGCGAGACCCAACGCACGCTGCCGCTCGAAAACTATTTCGTCGATTACAAAGTGACGGCGCGCCACGAAAGCGAGTTCATCGAAAAGATCATCGTACCCACGGCGAATGCCCGTCAGGTATTTCGCGCCTACAAGGTATCCAAGCGACTGGACGATGATATTTCCGCCGTCTGCGCCGCCTTTCGCTTACAGATCGAGCACGGCGTCATCATCGATGCGCGCATCGCGTTTGGCGGCATGGCGGCGATCCCGAAACGCGCGAGTGCCTGTGAAGCGGCGCTGGTCGGCCACGCCTGGAACGATGAAGCCGTCGAACGGGCGTGCGCCGCACTGGCCAGTGACTTCACTCCATTATCTGACTTCCGTGCCAGCAAGGAATACCGCCTGCTCAGCGCGCAAAACCTGCTGCGCAAATGCTTCATCGAGTTGCAGACACCCCATACGCCAACAAGGGTGACCGACTATGTCTGATCATGCCCCGCAGACCACCCAGGCCGAACGTGTCGCCCTGTTCCAGCAGGGTCTGGCCACGGGCGTGGGCCGTAGCGTCAAGCACGACAGCGCCGACAAGCACGTATCCGGCGAAGCGGTGTACATCGATGACCGACTGGAATTCCCCAATCAGCTGCACGTCTATGCGCGGCTTTCTGACCGAGCGCATGCGCGCATCGTCAGCATCGACACCGCGCCTTGCTACGCCGTTGACGGGGTGCGGATTGTCATCACCCACCATGACATTCCAGGCCTCAAGGACATAGGGCCGCTCTTGCCCGGCGACCCGCTACTGGCCATCGACAAGGTCGAATTCGTCGGTCAGCCGGTGCTTGCGGTTGCCGCGCGCGACATGGACACCGCCCGCAAGGCGGCCATGGCAGCGATCATCGAATACGAAGACCTGGAACCGGTGCTGGACGTGGTGCAGGCCTTGCGCCAGAAACACTTTGTGCTCGACAGCCACACCCACACGCGCGGCGACTCGGCAACTGCACTGCAGGGCGCGACCCATCGCCTGCAAGGCAACCTGCACATCGGCGGCCAGGAACACTTTTATCTGGAAACTCAGATTTCCTCGGTGATGCCCACCGAAGACGGCGGCATGATCGTCTACTGCTCGACGCAGAACCCTACCGAAATCCAGAAGCTGGTGGCGGAAGTCCTGGACGTACCCATGAACCGGATCGTGGTCGACATGCGCCGCATGGGCGGCGGTTTCGGTGGCAAGGAAACCCAGGCCGCGAGCCCTGCCTGCCTGTGTGCAGTGATCGCCCGCCTGACCGGGCAGCCGACCAAAATGCGCCTGCAACGTGTCGAAGACATGCAGATGACCGGCAAGCGTCACCCGTTTTACATCGAGTATGACGTAGGCTTTGACGACAACGGACGCCTGCAGGGCATTCAGCTCGATCTGGCAGGCAACTGTGGCTATTCGCCGGACCTCTCGGCTTCCATCGTCGACCGTGCAATGTTCCATGCCGACAACGCCTATTACCTGGGTGAAGCGACCATCAATGGTCATCGCTGCAAGACCCACACGGCGTCCAATACCGCTTACCGCGGTTTTGGCGGGCCTCAGGGCATGGTCGCCATCGAGGAGGTCATGGACTGTATCGCCCGTTATCTGGGCAAAGACCCGCTGGCGGTGCGCAAAGCCAATTACTATGGCAAGACCGAGCGCAACGTTACCCACTACCACCAGACCGTCGAGCACAACCTGCTGGACGAGATGACGGCCGACCTCGAACAGAGCAGCCAGTATCACGAACGCCGCGAGGCGATCAGGGCCTTCAACGCCACCAGCCCGATTCTGAAAAAAGGCCTTGCGCTGACGCCGGTCAAGTTCGGCATTTCCTTTACCGCCAGTTTCCTTAATCAGGCCGGTGCGCTGATTCACATTTATACCGACGGCAGCATCCACCTGAACCACGGTGGCACCGAGATGGGACAGGGGCTGAACGTCAAGGTCGCGCAGGTGGTGGCGGAAGTGTTTCAGGTCGATATCGACCGCATCCAGATCACCGCCACCAACACCGACAAGGTGCCCAACACCTCGCCTACGGCTGCTTCGAGCGGTACGGACCTGAACGGCAAGGCGGCGCAGAATGCCGCCGAAACCCTCAAGCAACGTCTGACCGAATTCGCCGCCCGGCACTACAAGGTCACGGAAAACGACGTGGAGTTTCGCAACGGCCACGTCCGGGTCGGTGATACGCTGCTGTCGTTCGCCGAACTGGCGCAGCAGGCCTGGATGGGCCAGGTGTCGCTGTCCAGCACCGGTTACTACAAAACGCCGAAGATTTTCTATGACCGTAGCCAGGCACGCGGTCGCCCGTTCTACTATTTTGCCTTTGGCGCCGCCTGCGTCGAGGTGATTGTCGACACCCTCACCGGCGAATACAAAATGCTGCGCACCGACATCCTGCATGACGTCGGGGCATCGCTGAACCCGGCCATCGATATCGGTCAGGTCGAAGGCGGCTACATTCAGGGCGCTGGCTGGCTGACCACCGAGGAGCTGGTGTGGAATGACAAAGGCAAGCTGATGACCAGCGGCCCTGCGTCGTACAAGATTCCGGCCGTGGCGGACATGCCGCTGGACCTGCGCATCAAACTGGTGGAAAACCGCAAAAATCCTGAGGACACTGTGTTTCATTCAAAAGCCGTGGGCGAACCGCCCTTCATGCTGGGCATCGCTGCGTGGTGCGCGATCAAGGACGCCGTGGCCAGCCTCGGCGACTATCGCCATCAACCCCGGATCGACGCACCGGCGACGCCGGAGAAGGTACTGTGGGGCTGCGAGCAGATGCGCTCGACCATGCGCGCCCGTCGGTTCCCGCTGGATAACGGACAGGCTGACACTGCCCTGAACCATGCGGCGCTTGAAACAGAGCCTTCGCGGACAAGCTCACTCCTACCTGATCAGACAGGCGTGCCACTGAACGCATCGGGGAGCCGCGATGAATAACTGGATCAGCGCGCTGGCCGAGCTGCAGGCACGTAATGAACCCGGCATCCTGGTGACCATCATCGAAGAGCTGGGCTCGACGCCACGCAATGCCGGTTCAAAAATGGTGGTCAGTGCCGAACGGATCCACGACACCATCGGCGGCGGCCATCTGGAATACAAGGCCATGCAGATCGCTCGCGAAATGCTCGCCAGCGGCACCCGACAAACCCGCCTGGAGCGCTTCAGTCTGGGCGCCAGCCTCGGTCAGTGCTGCGGCGGTGTGAACGTCCTGCTGTTTGAACCGGTGGGCGAGCCCGTGGCGCATATCGCCGTCTTCGGTGCCGGCCATGTCGGGCGGGCGCTGGTGCCTTTGCTGGCCAGCCTGCCGTGCCGGGTGCGCTGGATCGATGCCCGAGAGAACGAATTCCCGGCGATGTTGCCCGAAGGCGTGTGCCAGATCGTCAGTGACGAGCCGGTCGATGAGGTCGCGCATCTGCCAGTGGGCTGCTACTGCATCGTCATGACCCACAATCATCAGCTCGATCTGGAACTGACCGGGGCGATTCTGGCGCGTGGCGACTTCGGCTACTTTGGCTTGATCGGTTCGCGCACCAAGCGGGTCAAATTCGAGCATCGCCTGCGCGAGCGCGGCGTCGATGCCGGGCTGCTGCAACGCATGCGCTGCCCCATGGGCCTGGCCGAAGTGAAAGGCAAGCTGCCGGTCGAAATTGCCGTCTCCATCGCCGCCGAAGTCATCGCCACCTACAACGCAAGCTTTGGCCAACACCACGCCAACGCCCAACCTGTTACCAGACTGCTGCCTGCTTCACGCCGCAGCCAGTCGCAATGAGATTGCCATGAGTTCAGTCAACCAACGCAAAGCCTACCGCGCCGCCATCGTTCACAGCATCGGCGACCCTGCCGAAGTCGGCGTCGAAGCGTCCTATGAATATTTCGCCGACGGCCTGTTGATCGTTGAAGACGGTAAAATCCTGTCGGTGGGACATGCCGCCGACCTGCTGGACAGCCTCGGCAGTGATGTCGAACTGACCGAGCACCCGAACGCCCTGATCACGCCCGGCTTCATCGACACCCACATCCACCTGCCGCAGACCGGCATGGTCGGATCTTACGGCGAGCAGTTGCTGGACTGGCTCAATACCTACACCTTCCCCTGTGAAAGCCAGTTTGCCGACCCGGCACACTCGGCCCTCGTCGCAGACATTTTCCTCAAGGAGCTGTTGCGCAACGGCACCACCACTGCGCTGGTATTCGGCAGTGTTCACAAGGAATCCGTGGAGGCCTTTTTCAGCGCAGCCCAACACCTCAATCTGCGCATGATTGCCGGCAAAGTAATGATGGACCGCAATGCCCCGGGCTTTCTGGTCGACACACCCGAATCCGGCTATGCCGACAGCAAGGCGCTGATAGAGCGCTGGCACGGTCAGGGCCGTCTGAGCTACGCCGTCACGCCACGCTTTGCACCGACCAGCAGCCCGGAGCAACTGCGTCTGGCGGGTCAATTGCTGGGCGAATACCCGGATCTTTACCTGCAGACCCACATCAGCGAGAACCTGCAAGAGGTCGAGTGGGTCAAGGCGCTGTTCCCGGAGCGCAAGCACTACCTGGACGTCTACGACCATTTCGGCCTGCTCAGCGAACGCTCGGTGTTTGCCCATGGCGTGCACCTTTGTGACGCGCAATGCGCTCGACTGGCGGAGACCGGCTCGGCCATCGCCTTCTGCCCGACCTCGAACCTGTTTCTGGGCAGCGGGCTGTTCAACCTGCCAATGGCCGAGAAACACAAAGTCAACGTTGGCCTGGGCACCGATGTCGGCGGTGGCACCAGCTTTTCGATCCTGCAAACCCTGAACGAGGCCTACAAAGTCATGCAGATGCAGGGCGCAAGGCTCAGCCCGCTCAAATCGTTGTACCTCGCGACGTTGGGCGGCGCACGCGCGCTGCGTTTGCAAGACAAGGTTGGCAGCTTGAAAGCGGGTAACGAAGCGGATTTTCTGGTGCTGGACTATGACGCTACGCCGCTGCTGTCGTATCGATTGAAGCAGGCCAAGGGCATTGAAGAGATTCTGTTCGTATTGATGACTCTCGGTGACGACCGCGCCGTCAAGGAGACGTGGTCGGCGGGTCAACGGGTGCATGTGCGGGACTGAGTCGGCCTTGATAGTGAGTGACTGGGAGCTTGCTAGGGAAGGCTGGCTGTCAGGCAATACATCTCGGACAAGTGTATCAGCAGGTCACTTCCTTGAACTGTGGATTCAGTGGTCTCTGTGTTCGGCTCAGGTCACCTTTTCGCCCCTCGGCGACCCACTTTGATGGGGCCAAAGTGGGCAAAGCCCCAGGCTCCGGTTAGGTCCGCCTGCGGCGGATTCCTTCGTCCTGACCCTGATCCGGCGGTCGCTGCAACGGGCCATCCATGGCCCGGTGCAGCTCAATCGGCATCCATGCCGATTGCCCCCCGGATCAGCGCCAGGACTCAGCCTGCACCTTACGTCGCGTTCGGCGGTGTGGC